>Ga0209787_1000008_pt1 | contig 189828 bp, 171 predicted proteins | sample WorMetLIZISLAND2_2_FD_187414 | JGI IMG/M metagenome (GOLD analysis project Ga0209787, IMG submission 187414) | Marine gutless worms symbiont microbial communities from Max Planck institute for Marine Microbiology, Germany - Olavius loisae LIZARD... ... | reverse complement strand
TGATCCGACGGAACCAGAGACTCCAAAGTCACCATCTCCAGTTCCGTCTGCTGGGGTGAGCGGTTTTTAAGCATCCCACATTGAATCAAAAGCCGCCGCCAAAGGCGAGGACTTTGTCAGCGGTCTGGGGCCGCGCGATGCGCGGCCCTTCCTTATGGGTCTTGAGCTTGGGGCTGGCTTAGAAGCCCATGCCGCCCATGTCGCCCATGCCGCCGCCCGGGGGCATAGCCGGCTCTTTCTTCTCCGGCTTCTCGGCAACCATGGCTTCCGTCGTGATCAGGAGACCGGCCACCGAAGAGGCGTCTTGCAGAGCCGTGCGCACGACCTTGGTCGGGTCGATGATGCCGGCCTTGACCATGTCCGTGTACTCACCGGTCTGGGCGTTGAAGCCGTGGCTCTTGTCTTTCTGCTCCAACAGCTTGCCGGCGACGACGGCACCGTCGGAACCGGCGTTCTCGGCGATCTGGCGGATCGGCGATTGCAGGGCACGGCGCACGATGTCGATACCGACGCGCTGGTCGTCGTTGCCCGGCTCGGTCTTCTCGAGGACCTTGGCGGCATAAAGGAGAGCCGCGCCACCACCGGCGACAACCCCTTCCTCGACCGCGGCGCGGGTGGCATGGAGCGCGTCATCGACGCGGTCCTTGCGTTCCTTGACCTCGATCTCGGTGGCACCGCCGACGCGGATGACGGCAACGCCGCCGGCCAGCTTGGCGAGACGCTCCTGGAGCTTCTCACGGTCGTAGTCCGACGTCGTTTCCTCGACCTGCTGGCGGATCTGACCGCAGCGGGCCTGGATGCCCTTCTTCTTGCCGGCACCTTCGACGATGGTCGTCTCTTCCTTGGTGATCGCCACCTTCTTGGCGGTGCCGAGCATGTCCATGGTGACGTTCTCGAGCTTGATGCCGAGATCTTCCGAGATCACCTGGCCGTCGGTCAGGATGGCGATGTCTTCGAGCATGGCTTTCCGACGGTCACCGAAGCCCGGCGCCTTGACGGCGGCGACCTTCATGCCGCCGCGCAGCTTGTTGACGACCAGCGTGGCCAGGGCCTCGCCCTCGATGTCCTCGGCGATGATCAGCAACGGACGGCCGGACTGAACGATCCGTTCGAGGATCGGCAGCAGCGGCTGCAGGCCGGAGAGCTTCTTCTCGTGGATGAGAATGAAGGGATTCTCCATGTCGCAGGTCATCTTTTCGGCGTTGGTCACGAAGTAGGGCGACGTGTAGCCGCGGTCGAACTGCATGCCCTCGACGACGTCGAGTTCGGTGTTGAGACCCTTGGCCTCCTCGACCGTGATGACGCCTTCGTTGCCGACGCGTTCCATGGCCTGGGCGATCATCTCGCCGACCTCGGTGTCGCCGTTGGCGGAAATGGTGCCGACCTGAGCGATCTCGGCCGAGGTCGAAACCTTGCGCGAGGCCTTGTGAAGAGCGCCGACGACATCGGTGACGGCGAGGTCGACGCCGCGCTTGAGGTCCATCGGGTTCATGCCGGCGGCAACGGCCTTGGCGCCTTCCTTGACGATGGAGTGCGCCAGAACGGTCGCCGTCGTGGTGCCGTCACCGGCTTCATCCGCGGTCCGGGAAGCGACTTCGCGGACCATCTGGGCGCCCATGTTCTCGAACTTGTCGGAAAGCTCGATGTCCTTGGCGACGGTGACGCCGTCCTTGGTGATGCGCGGCGCGCCGAAGGCTTTGTCGAGAACGACGTTACGGCCTTTCGGGCCGAGGGTCACCTTGACAGCGTCGGCCAGGATGTCGACGCCGGCGAGCATTCGCGCGCGGGCATCGGTCGAAAATTTTACTTCTTTAGCAGCCATTGTATCTCGTCTCCGTTACTCGATGATGCCGAGGATGTCGGATTCCTTCATGATCAACAGGTCTTCCCCGTCGACCTTGACTTCCGTGCCCGACCATTTGCCGAACAGGATGCGATCACCCGTCTTGACGTCCAGCGGCGTGACCTTGCCGTCCTCGGCGCGCGCGCCGGTACCGGCGGCGACGACCTTGCCTTCCATCGGCTTTTCCTGTGCCGTATCGGGCAGGATAATGCCCCCGGCGGTTTTCTCTTCCTGTTCCACGCGTTTCACCAACACGCGGTCATGAAGCGGCCTGAATTTCATAGTTCGCTCTCCGTGAACTCGTTGAAAAATCTGTAATAATTAGGAGTTGTTAGCACTCACCCCAACTGAGTGCCAGGGATTTAGGGCGATTCTTGCAGCTTGTCAAGCGATGGGCATGATTTTTTCGAGTCCCCTCGGCACCCGTTTCAGGTCGGTGGATGGGGCCAACGCCCGATCACCGTCCATCCTTGCTCACCGGAGCGGCGCAAGAGATAGGACCCCTTGGGGCCAAGGGTTTGGCCGAAGGAATGTTCAAGCTCAGGCACCATCGAATGGACAATGATCAGCGTCACTTTCGGGTTCATCACCGTTGACTGGACGGCCTTCGCTTTGTCCCTGCGAAAGGCGTTCAAGTAACCGAGCAACCGAGCCCGACCGGCCAGTTCATAACCGGTGATGACCCCGGATTCTCCCGTCCCGCCCGGATCGACGACGTAAATCCCGTCGGCGCCCGCCACCTGTTCGGCAACGGCGGCGCCGACCGCCCGATAGTGGCGGATCATCGGCGACGTGTCGAAGCGGATCTTGTGGGAAAAAACGAGAGGCGGCGCCAGAATAAGAATGACCGGCAGCCAGGCGATACGGTTGAGCGACAGCCGACCGGCGAGACGGGCTCGCCACAAGGTCGCCGCAGCGTAGGCGATGAAGCCGACAACGAGCATGCCTAGGTGCATGTTGTAACGCCAGTAGGAATAGACGCGTGGGGGATCGGAATCGCCGAATACCGCCACATAAACAAACAGAAGGAAGGCGTTGTAGCCGAACACGATCGCAGCAGTCAGCGCAGCAAAGCGGTCGAAAGGCGACTGGCTGCGGAGGAAACCGCGAATGCCGATGGCGGCAATGACGACAATCATGAACAGGTACAGGCCCTTCTTGGCGAGGACCGTCAGCATTGCCAAGAGGATCTTGGGGACGAATTGGATGGTCCAGGCCTCGTAGGGTAGAATGCTGAACTCACTACCCGCCAGTTCAGTGTTCACGTGGTAGCGCCAGGTGAGATAGATGACCAACGGCGGCGCCAGGATCATCGGCAACAGCTTGACGACGTCGAGTATCCGGACCCGCAGGTCGCGAAGCGCGATCAGGAATACGGCGACGACGACGATCACCAACAGAACCAACGTCGCCTGTTTGAGGTTGACGAGAACCAGGAACACGCCACCCATTTGCCAGGCTAGGCGGCGGGCCCGCGTTTTGTCATTTTCGGCCAGGGCTTCGATCATGAACCAACCGAGCACGGCCGCCAGCGCCGTCGTGACCGCCGACGCCGTATCGGCATAGGCGGTCAGCACGACCTTCTGGGCGAAAGTCGGGTTGGCCAACGACACGAGCAATCCGGCGAGCGCGATCAGAGACCATGGCACGCGCCGGGCGAGTTCCTCCCGTTCCGCGCCCAGAAGAATGAGGCGGATGACCAACATGGCAAAGCCAACCAAGAGGAAAACGTTAAACAGAGCGCCAGCGTTCTCCAAGAACACGCCGGACAGGCGAGAGGCCAGGTATGTAATGAAATGCCAGCTGAACGGATAAGCGACCAGCGCCTGCCCCGGAAACTTGTCACCGCGGTTCGGGAAAGCATCGCTCTCAATCAGGAAATCGGGAATGACCAGCCACGTGGAAAACTCGTCCCACTGCGACCCACGCATGGCGGAAACCAGAACCAACAGGGGCCCGAAAAGCAACAGGAGTTTGAAGAATTCGGTTGAAAGGAACTGCCCTTCGCGGCGCCACACGAAGCGTCCGGCGAATACCGCGAGCGCAGCACAGGCCAGCGCCGAATAGGTAAAGGGGACGGCAACAAAAACACCGCCGATGGTCATGACCAGGCTAACCACCGCCCAACCGATGATCGGGTCCACCTCCCGGATACGCTCACGCCCGCCGAAGAGGCTGCCCAACGCGCCGAACCCGACCCATACGGCGAGGACCGCAAGAAACGATTGGATTTGGATCGGGCCTTCGAAAAAGTAGCTGATGTATCGGGTGGCGATTTCCATGCGGAATCCGAGTGCGGTTGGTCAACGCGGCGCAAACCTAGAGAGCGTTCCGGGAATTTACCAGCCGAGATTTCCGTTTGACGAACCGTTCACACGAGCGGGCTTAACCGTGTAGATTGGAACACGATGGTCAACGCCGGTTGCCAATTCCGGGGTGATCGATCATCGTCTGCGCCGTCCATATGGCGACTGTCCGTTCGCGGAAGACATAGGTGGCCACCGGGTCGGCGTGATCGGGAAGGTTGTCGTAATAGGCGACGATGTGGCCGTTCGGACGGGCCGCGAGAAACCGTTCCTCGTCTCCTTCAGACAAGCCGATGACGGTAATTGGCGCGTGGAGACGGCCAAGAAAATGATATTGCCCGTGATACTTCCCGAAATTCGCCGCCGGCGTTCCATTCCGCTCCAGTTCTTTCAAATGTCTCGCGATCGGCTTGAGGTTGTAGACGGAGTCCAACACCGGTACCGCCGCCAGGTGCACGGCGACGACGATAGCCGCCGAAAGAGTGGCGACAATGGGAAGGGCTCCCCCGACGCTCGACCAGCCGCTCGCGACGACCCCCAGACCGGCAGCCAACGGCAACAAACCCCACCAGCCGTCCAATAGCGGGAACCAGACCGGGAGCTGCCAGGGCAGGACCAAGACTTCGGCGACGATCATAACCGCGCCGAGCGCAATCACGAAGGCACCGATGAAAACACGGTCCGTAAGACCGTGATCGCCTTTTGAGGGACGGTTCGACAGCCAGCGGCCGAGCAGCAGGGCCACGGCGGGGAATTCGGGCAGCAGGTAGTGAAGCTGCTTGCCACTGATCGTTGAAAAGACCGCGAAGGCGACAGCGAACCAAACTGTGCACAGGTGTACGCCGACGTCTCCAGCCGACCGCCGGATTCCCTGCCATGCGGCGCGCCACAGGCTCGGCCACAGAATCCACGGCACGATCAGGCCGGGGAAGACGGCGAGATACCACCACCAGTCCCGCCGGTGGGCAAACGACTCGACCATGCGCCCGGCCGATTGTCCCCAGAAGATGGCGTCCCGGTAGGCCTCGCCGCCGGCGATGCCCGCGGGAACGGCCCAGGCCAGCGCGATCACAGCACCGGCGGCAACGGCCGCCAGGGTTCCGACGTACCAACCGCTCCAGGTCCCGCGTTCTCGCGAGTCCGGTCGGCCCCACCACGGCGCACTCAAGGCGACCGGTAGAACATGCAGGAGAATGGCCGGCCCCTTGGCCAGGACACCGAAACCGATGGCCAGCGCGAGAACGGCAAATCCTTTGAGTCGTTCTCCCCGCCAGGCCGTGAGAATTCCGGAGATCCCGGCCACGGAGAAAAAGGCCAGCATCATGTCGAACATGGTGAGCGTGGTGAACAGCGTCCAGAACCCGCAGCCGAACAGGAGCCAGGGCGCATAGGCGGCGGCGCGGTGGTCGTCCGGCCACAATTGCCGCGCCAGGCGGGCCGTCAGGAACAGGCTGCCCAGCGCGAACAGGGGTGCCACCAGCCTCGGCGTCCATTCGTTGACCCCGAAGATCCACCAGCCGGCGTTCATCAGCCAGAACAGCAACGGCGGCTTATGGGAATAGGTCGCGCCGTTGAGATGCGGCACCAGAAAATCGCCGCGTACCCACATCTCCCAGGCGACGGCGAGATAGCGCGTTTCGTCAACCGGCAGCAAAGGGCGAGTGAACAGCGCAATTCCGACGACGACGGCAGTCAAACCAGTCCACTGGACCCATTGCGGCAACCGATCACCCACCCTCAATCTCCGCCGCCGATCTGCTGTTCGACTTCCGCATCCAGGTGTTTGCCTTGGCGGTACTGCCTGTAGAGGTGAACGCCCAACAGGCTGGAGACGACGAACAGAACGCCGCCGATGCCGATCCGGAATACGGGGTCGACAGCGACGCCGCTGCCGACCAGGGCGAAGATCAGGGTCTGCGGTATGTAGCCGACTCCGGAGCCGGCGAAGAACGGCGCGGCCGGCACGCTCGATACGCCGGCCGCCAGATTGGTCGCCAGGTTGCTGCCGACCGGCAGGAAACGGACGAGCAGGGTCATCTGCAACGGATTGTCATGCAGAAACTCGTCGATGGCCCGGACCTTGCCCGGGAAATGGCGCGATACCAAAGAGCGCCCGAGAAAGCGCGAATAGGAAAAGGCGATGATGCAGCCGGTCAGCGTCGCCGCCAGGGCCAGCGCCGTTCCGGCGACGAAGCCGAAGGCGTAGCCGGACAGGAAGGAGATCACGTGTCGAGGCAGGCCGACGGCTGTGAACAGCGCCGCCGCGCCGTAGAAAAGCAACTCGCCGGCGACTCCTTTTCCCCTGATGTCGGCATCGACCCAGGCCTTGTCGAAAAGCGAGCCGACGTCGGTGGACTTGACGACGAATCCGATCAGGACCAGCGACCCGATCAGGATCAGCCCCTTGACCACAGCCTTGAAGTTCATCAACCGGTCACCTCGGTATCCGTCACCGTAACCGGCGCATCATCGGCTGACGAGCGGGGCTTCCCGTCCGCTGCGGCATCGGGTCCGGCCTCCGAGACGACAGGTCGTGAGCCGCGCCGGTTCAGCCACATAACGCCCATGAGATCGACGATGCCGACCCACAGGCGGTTCCACACGCCGTATTTGGAAATGCCGCGTTCCCGCGGCCGGTGATTGACCGGTACCGTTAACACGCGGCCGCCGAGCCGGATCATCAAGGCCGGCAGGAACCGGTGCATATGGTCGAACCGCGGCATGTCGAGAAAGGCCTGGCGGGGAAACACTTTGAGACCGCAGCCTGTATCCGGTGTGTCGTCATTCAACAATCCGGCGCGGATGCCGTTGGCCAGGCGCGAGGACAATCGCCTGACCGCGTTGTCGCGCCTCTTCGCCCGGTGGCCGGCGACCATGGTGCGTTCGGCATCACCGGAACCGCGGAACTTTTCCAGAAGGTCCGGTATGTCGGCCGGATCGTTCTGGCCGTCGCCGTCGAGCGTGGCGATGATCGCGCCGCTCGCCGCCCGGATACCGGTCGCGATCGCCGCACTTTGCCCGCAGCAGGTCTCATGGCGAAGCACGCGCAGTTCCGGAAAGTCACGGCGCAATGAAACCAGGCGGTCGTATGTGGCGTCGTCGCTGCCGTCATCAACGTAGACGATCTCGAACCGTTCGCGGTCCCTCAATGCGGCGGCGATCTCACCGATCAGGGGCGCCAGGTTCTCGGTTTCGTTCTTGACCGGAACGACGACCGAAAGATCGACTGACGGTGTGCTGGCGGTGGCGGAGTCTTTGGCTGCTTTCATCGGCGCTCGGGCCCAGCACCGTCCGGAGGGCGGTGGTATGGGCGCGGTTGTTCGGTTTCGCGGACCGCTTTTACACCTCCATCGCCGCCATACAAAGCCTTCTTTCGAATGCGCACCGATATCGGCTCCCATCGGCCGGTCATGGGCTGGCCGCCAAGCGGTCGAGGCGCAAGCGATGCCGTGAATCGGTCAATCGGCGGGCGGTCAGGAATACCGCCGTATAGAGACCGAGCCCGGTGCCGCCGGCGATCAGGAACATGATCAATATCTGGTATTTGACCGCCTCGACCGGTTCGATGCCGGCAAGTATCTGTCCCGTCATCATGCCGGGTAGTGAGACGACACCGGCCGCCGACATCCCGTTGATGGTCGGGATCAGTCCGGCCCGGAGGGATTCCCGGACCAGCGGCCGCAAGGCCTCCGACGAGTCTTCGCCGAGCGCCAGTCGCGTTTCGATCACCTGGCGCCCGCGGACGGCGCCGGCAACCATGCGGTCGAGACCAATGCTGACGCCGTTCATGGTGTTGCCGAGGATCATACCCATGATCGGAATGGCGTAGCGGGCATGATACCAGGGGTCCGGGGCGATCTGCGTTGTCAGCGCAAAAACGGTGACGACGGTGCCGGCCGCCAGCATCGACCCGGTCCCGAGGCCATAGGACCACCAGCCGGCGAGCTTGCGTTCCTGACGGGCCATCGCCTCGTATCCGGCGAAACCGACCATGACGGCGACGGCGAGGCCGGTGAGCAGCGGCGATTGCAGCGAAAACAGGGCCTTCAGAACCAGACCGATCAAGCCGAGCTGGACGACCATGCGCGTCGCCGCAATCAGCAGCCGGCGTTCGAGGCCGAGGCGCAGGGATACGGATAACCCGGCGTTCACGGCGATCAGGGTCGCGGCCAGGAGGACGTCTCCATAGGAAAGTTCGATGAAATTCAAGGTGCATCCCTCCCGGCCCCTGCCGGTTCCGCCTCGGGGATCGTAGCCCCCACCCTCTCGAGAATGCCGTTCCGCATTTCGAAGCAACCGTCGGCCAGCCGCCTCCCTTGTTCGGGATCATGGGTTACAAGAATGACCGACAGGCCGTCGGCCTGGTATTTCTTGAGGAGCGACTCGACCGCGTCGACGGCCTTCTCGTCGAGCGCCGATGTGGGTTCGTCGAGGAGGATCACGCGCGGCCCCTGGATCAGGGCTCGGACCAGGGCCAAGCGTTGCCGCTCGCCTGTCGACAGCCGCGCGATTTCGGCGCTCAACATGTCGGCGGCCAAGCCGATTTCGACCATCAATTCGGCTGCGCGGACATGATCGGAAAAGTGGGCACCGGCCGAATCGGCCCACCATACCGGCTCGGCCGATACATAGGTGACCTGGCGGCGCCAATCGGGGGCGGCAAAGTGATCACGCTCGCGCCCGTCGAGCGTCAGGTCTCCGTCGTTCGGATCGAGGTCGGCAATGGCGCGCAGGAACACCGTCTTTCCCGATCCCGATACGCCGGAAATCCAGGCGCATTGGCCATCGGCGAGATCGAGGTCGAGGGCACGCAGCAGCACTTTATCGCCGCCGCTGTCGCCTGATCGCTCTAGTCGATGAATCCTGAGCACGGTATTCTCCCACCTGAATATTGCGGGATGCCTGCGGGACAGGAAAGAAAATATGCGATCCGATAACGCACCGAACCCCCACCGGCCGTTGTCTCTTCACGAGGAACCGGTGATCGCCGACTGGGTCGACTACAACGGACACATGAACGTCGCCTACTACGTCCTGGTCTTCGATCACGCCACCGATGCGCTGCTCGACCACCTCGACATCGGTGAACGCTACCGCAACGACACGGGAGGCTCGGTGTTCGTGGTCGAGACCCACGTCACCTATCTGCAGGAAGTCATGCTCGACGACCGTCTCAAGGTGACGACCCGGATCATCGACAGTGACGAGAAACGCCTGCATGTCTTCCACGCCATGTACCAGGACGGTGCCGACGATGTCGTCGCCACCGGCGAGTTCATGATCCTGCACGTCGACCTGGCGACGCGGCGTTCATCGCCCTTTCCGGCACATGCGCAGGATATGATGAAGGCCTTGTCCGAAAAACACCGCGGCGCCGACACGCCGCCGCAATTGGGCCGCTCGATCGGCATTCGCGGCAAATCATAAGAAATCTTCCCTATTGGACTCACCGGCTCCTTGATTATCCTGTAGGGCGAGGGACGAAAACCGAGATTCAACCGGGCCCGCCCAACCAGGGGATTGTCGTGTTCACGGGAACAGAAAAAGACGCGGTCAAGAATGCCGAAGCCGCTCTTTCGGCCATGAAGGAGCAGAACATTCCGCCGACCCCGGCGAACTTCACGGTGTGGTACGCCTATCTGGCCGGTGTCGAACCCGATCTCAACCGCAGCATCGATGCCCTGACGGAAGGGGGCGAACCCCTCAACGCCGAACAGTGCGCCGAAATCTATTCGACCTTCTTCGACGGGAATCATTCCGATCCTGCCGTTGATCGGACGGCGGACGCATTGCTCGGCGAAATCCGCGGTATTCTTGATCAAGTCAACGAGGTCTCCGACGAAACGGGGGCCTATGGCGAAAGCCTTGACGTTTTCGCCCAGGTCCTCAAGGAGGACGACAAGGGCGTGTTCAAGCCGGCCATCGACACGATCCTTCAGGCGACCACCCTGATCAGCGACAAGAACCGCGCCCTCGAGTCGCGGCTCACCCATTCGACGACCGAGATATCGCGGTTGCAGGAAGACCTCGAACATCTGCGCCAGGAAGCGATGACCGATGCCCTGACCGGTATCGCCAACCGCCGCCAATTCGACAAGGTCCTTACCGTTTCGTCGGAAGAGGCCGTAAACAACGGGGCGCCGCTGAGCCTGATCATGATCGATATCGATCATTTCAAGAAATTCAACGACACCCATGGCCGCCAGATAGGAGACCAGGTCCTCAAACTGCTGGCCAACGTGTTGTTGGATACGGTCAAGGGCCAGGACACGCCGGCCCGATACGGCGGCGAGGAATTCGCGATCATCCTTCCGGACACGGGGCTCGATGGCGCCGCGAGCTTGGCCAACACGATCCGTGAGAGGATTTGCCGCAAGCGGATGGTCAATCGCACCAATGGCGAAGACCTCGGCAAGATCACCGTCTCGGCCGGTGCCACGACTTTTCATGCCGGCGAGTCGATCGAAGATTTCGTGGCCCGTGCTGACGAGGCCCTCTATCTTGCCAAGCGAAGCGGCCGCGACCGTGTGATGGCGTCCCAAAGAGCCGCCTGACGGAGGTGTCCGCTGGAAATTGCCGGTCAACTCGGACAATGTGACCACACGACCATGGCCCAGCCGCTCGAAACCATTTTCCAGAACCTGCCGGACCCGATATTCCTGATATCGGAGAACCGGCACGTAGTGTTCGCCAACCGGGCGGCAACGGAAGTCTTCGGCGACGTCAGATCGAATACCGACCTTGCCATGACGATCCGCCATCCGCAGGTGTTGAGCGCAGTCGATGCCGCCTTGACGGAAGGGGAACGGGAGTCCGAGGAGTTTTCCATCCGCGGATCGGTGACGATGGTGTTTGATCTCCATGCCGTTCCGCTTGGCCGCGGCGTCGAACTCGAAGACGGCTCCGTCGTCCGCGCCCTGGTCTCTCTTCACGACAAGACCGGGTCCGTCCGGTCCGAGCAAATGCGCGCCGACTTCGTGGTCAACGCTTCGCATGAACTGCGCTCGCCGCTGAGCTCGATCCTTGGCTTTGTCGAGACCCTGCGCGGCTCAGCCGGTAAGAGCGCGGATAAGCGGGACCGGTTCCTCCGCATCATGCAAAACGAAGCCGAGCGGATGAACCGGCTCATCGACGACCTGATGTCGTTGTCTCGGGTGGAGATCGATGAGCACGTGCGCCCGCGCCAGGACGTCGATGTGTCGACCGCCTTGATCGGCGTCCGAGAACTCCTGGCCGCCCGCGCCCACGCCCGCGACATGACGATCGATGTGACCGGCGTCGACCAGGCGCTCGACGTCATCGGCGACAGCGATCAGGTTACCCAGGTGTTCCGGAACCTTGTCGAAAACGCCATCAATTACGGCCGCCCAGGAACCGCGGTCGAGGTGACGGCGGAGACGGTCGAGCGTATACCGGGTTCGGGAAAACCGGGGGTTGCCGTGCAAGTTGTTGATCACGGCGAGGGAATCCCGCGCGAACACATCCCGCGGTTGACGGAACGGTTTTACCGTGTCGATCAAGCACGGTCTGCAGGATCCGATACCGGCCCGGTCAGCACGGGGTTGGGGCTCGCTATCGTCAAACACATCGTCAACCGCCACCGTGGGCGGTTGCGTATCGAGAGCGAATTGGGCAAGGGCAGCCGCTTCTCCGTGTTCTTGCCGCGGCTCTGAAGAAGACCGAATCGGCGCGCCAGCCGGGGCCTGTCACAAAAGCTTCACGGTTTTGACACATTATGTAAGCCGGACCTCAATAGGTTGCCGCCCGTAAATCGGGCCGGCGCGTTGGAACATGACTCGGGCCGTACCCGTTCCAAGAACCTAGACCACGAGGAGAAGTTCATGCTTCGCAAATCCTTCGCATCCGCCGCCACTGCCGCCGTCGTAATGGCGACCGCCGGTGCTGCCGATGCGCGTGACCAAATCCGGATCGTCGGATCGTCTACCGTTTATCCGTTCGCAACGGTCGTCGCCGAGCAGTTCGGCAAGACCACCAGCCACAAAACGCCGGTCGTCGAGAGCACCGGTTCGGGCGGCGGCCTGAAGCTCTTCTGCGCCGGTATCGGCACCCAGCACCCCGACATCACCAACGCTTCCCGGGCCATCAAGAAGTCCGAGATCGATCGTTGCGCCAAAAACGGCGTCACCCAGATCACGGAAGTGAAAGTCGGCTACGACGGCATCGTCATCGCCAACGCCAAGTCGGCGCCGCTCATGAAGCTGACCAAAAAGCATATCTTTCAGGCTCTCGCCAAGGACCTTCCGGGCGCCGACGGCAAGCTGATGGCCAATCCGCACCAGAAGTGGAGCGACATCGATCCCAGCCTGCCGGCGACCAAGATCGAGGTCCTCGGCCCGCCGCCGACCTCCGGTACCCGTGACGCCTTCGTCGAACTGGCCATGGAAGGCGGCTGCAAGAAGTACCCGGAAATCACCGCCATGAAGAAGAAGGACAAGAAGAAGTACAAGGCCGTCTGCCACTCGATCCGTGAAGACGGTGCCTTCATCGAAGCCGGCGAGAACGACGTTCTCATCGTGCGTAAGCTCGAAGCCAATCCGAACGCCTTCGGCGTCTTCGGCTTCAGCTTCCTCGACCAGAACGCCGACAAGGTTCAGGGCAGCGTCGTCGACGGCAACGGCCCGACCTTCGAGAACATCGCTAGCGGCAAATACGGTGTCTCGCGCCCGCTGTTCTTCTACGTCAAGAACGCCCACGTCGGCACGGTTCCGGGTATCAAGGAATACCTGGCCGAGTTCACCAGCGAAAAAGCCTGGGGGCCGGACGGATACCTGACCGACAAGGGCTTGATCCCGATGCCGGACGCCGAGCGCAACAAATACGCGACCGATGCGAAAGGCCTTAGACACAATCTGTCGATGTAGCTTCCAAAAGAAAGCCGGGCGGTGGGAACACCGCTCGGCGGCTCTCCGGATGATCGTTCTTATTTTTTTTTGCATTCCGCCCCTCGAAGAAGCCACTGACCGCCGATGTCCCTGACCTCTCTATATCTCGTCCTCATCGCCTTGACGGTCGGCGGATTTTACATGGGCCGGTCGCGGGCCGTATCGATGGCCGGCGGCCATATCCGCAATCTCCATTCGAGACCCAATTATTACGGCTATTTCGTCGCCATCTGGTGCGGCATTCCGGCCCTCATCGTCTCGGTCCTGTGGATTTCCTTGGAACAGGGAATCATCCAGTCCCTGGCTCTCTCGAATCTGCCCATCGAGATCCGAAACCAGGGTGAAGCCGCCCTGTCGCTGGTGATCAGCGACGTCACGAACTTGGCCACCGGCAACATCCCGAGCCGCCAGGACCAGCCGTGGCTGGATGAAGCGGCGGCGCGCTATGCCAGCTTGAGCCAGATCAGCCTGATGGCGAAGACCGTCGTCGTCCTTTGTCTGGCCATCGGCGGCATCGCCTGGGGCACCAAGGTCATCCACAAGGACATGGGCACCCGTGTCCGCGTCGAGCGCGTCATCCGTATCATTCTGTTCCTGTGCTCCGCCGTCGCCATCCTGACGACCATCGGCATCGTGTTATCGCTGCTCTTCGAATCAATCCGTTTCTTCGGCGAGGTTTCGCCCGTCGATTTCCTGTTCGGTCTCGAGTGGAGCCCGCAGACGGCGCTGCGCGAAGACCAGGTCGGCAGCACCGGGTTGTTCGGCGCCGTACCGTTGTTCGCCGGAACGCTTCTGATCTCGTTCATCGCCATGTGCGTCGCCGCGCCCGTTGGCCTGATGTCGGCAATCTACATGTCGGAATACGCCCCTTCCAAGGTGCGCAGCACGGTCAAGCCGATCCTCGAAATCCTGGCCGGCATCCCGACCGTCGTCTACGGCTTCTTCGCCGCCCTGACCGTGGCGCCCTTCTTCCGTGAGCTCGGCGCCACCGGCGGCTTCGTCATTTCCTCAGAGTCGGCGCTCGCCGCCGGGGTCGTCATGGGGATCATGATCATCCCCTTCGTCTCATCGCTCTCTGACGACGTCATCAAGGCCGTTCCGCAGGCCATGCGCGAAGGCTCCTACGGCCTCGGCGCGACACAATCGGAAACCATCCGCCAGGTGATCATACCGGCGGCGCTGCCCGGCATCGTCGGCAGCCTTTTGCTCGCCGCATCGAGAGCCATCGGCGAGGCCATGATTGTCGTCATGGCAGCCGGGCTTTCGGCCAACCTGACCGCCAACCCGTTCGAGGCGGTGACCACGGTGACGGTACAGATCGTGACGCTCCTGGTCGGCGATCAGGAATTCGACAGCGCCAAGACGCTGGCCGCCTTCGCCCTCGGGCTGATGCTGTTTTTCGTGACTCTCTTCCTCAACGTGATCGCGCTGGCGGTCGTCAACAAATACCGAGAACAATATGAGTGACGCCACCACCATCAACGGCGACGACGATCGCCACACCGCCTCGTCGGACCGCATCGCCGCCGGTCTGGCCAAGCGTTACGCGGCCGAACGCCGCTTCCGCATGTACGGAATCGCGGCCGTGGTCTTCGCGCTTTTCTGCGTCGGCATTTTGTTCACGACCATTATTTCCAGCGGTTGGCCGGCTTTCATGCAGACCATGGTGCGCCTCGAGGTCACGCTTTATCCGCAGGACATCGACCCGGACGGCACGCGCGACCCGCAGACTCTGTCGACCGCCAACTACCGGAAACTGATCCGCCAATCGACGCTCGACCTGTTTCCCGACGTCACCTCGCGCAGCGACAAACGCCGGGTGCACGAGATGATCAGCCCGGGCGCCACCTTTGCATTGCGCGACATGGTCATGGACGATCCGTCGCTCATCGGCAAAAGGGTCAGCGTTCTGTTTCCGATGTCCGACGACATCGACCAGTTCAACAAGGGCGTCATCAAGGCGGAAACGCCGGAGAGCGGCCGCCGGGTCAACGACAAACAGATCGCTTGGTTTCAGCGGCTGAGGGATCGGGGTGTCGTCGAAACCGTCTTCAACACGACCATGTTCACCGAGGGCGATTCGCGTGAGCCGGAACTGGCCGGCATCTGGGGTGCCGCCGTCGGGTCGTTCTACACCTTGCTGGTGACCCTGATCCTGTCCTTCCCCATCGGTATCGCCAGCGCCGTTTATCTCGAGGAGTTTGCGCCGAAGAACCGCTTCACGCAGATCATCGAGGTCAACATCAACAACCTCGCTGCCGTGCCGTCGATCGTCTTCGGGCTTCTCGGTCTGGCCGTCTTTCTCAACTTCTTCGGACTGCCCCGTTCGGCACCGCTGGTCGGCGGCATGGTCCTCACCCTGATGACCCTACCGACGATGATCATCGCCGGGCGGGCGGCGCTGAAAGCGGTGCCGCCGTCCATTCGCGAGGCGGCACTGGGCATGGGTGCGTCGCGCGTGCAGATGGTCAGCCATCACGTGCTGCCGTTGGCCATGCCGGGCATGTTGACCGGCACCATCATCGGTATGGCCCAGGCCCTTGGCGAAACGGCGCCGCTGCTGATGATCGGCATGGTCGCCTTCATCGTCGACATCCCGGGCGGGGTTACCGATCCCTCGACCGTGTTGCCGGTGCAGATCTATCTGTGGGCCGACAGCCCGGAACGGGCCTTCGTCGAAAAAACCTCCGGTGCGATCATGGTCCTGCTGGCATTTCTCATATTCATGAATGCGCTTGCGGTGATCTTGCGCAAGCGCTTCGAACGTACTTGGTAAGGTTAGTAGATTGATGACCATGGAAAAGCCTGCTGCCATACCGGAAGCACCGAACAACGCCATCTCAACGCCTGAGGCGCCGGCCAAGTTCGTCACCAGGAAGGTCAGTGTCTTCTACGGCCAAAAGCAGGCGTTGTTCGACATTGATCTTGATATTCCGGAAAACCAGGTGACGGCGTTGATCGGGCCGTCCGGTTGCGGCAAGTCAACCTATCTGCGCTGCCTCAACCGCATGAACGATACCATCGAGGGCTGCCGTGTGGCCGGCGACATCCGGCTCGGCGATCTCGATATCCACGATCCGAAAATCGACGTCGTGCATCTCAGGGCCCGCGTCGGGATCGTCTTCCAGAAACCGAACCCGTTCCCCAAGTCGATCTATGACAACGTCGCTTACGGGCCGAAGATCCATGGCCTCGCGGAAACCAAGTCCGAACTCGATGACATTGTCGCCCACAGCCTGGAACGCGCCGGCCTCTGGGAAGAGGTCAAGGACCGCCTGGACACGCCGGGAACGGGGCTTTCCGGCGGTCAGCAGCAACGCCTCTGCATCGCGCGGGCCATCGCCGTGACACCCGAAGTGATCCTCATGGACGAGCCCTGCTCGGCCCTCGACCCGATCGCCACGGCGAAAATCGAGGAACTGATGGACGAGCTTCGGGAGAATTTCACCATCGTCATCGTCACCCACTCCATGCAGCAGGCGGCGCGGGTTTCGCAACGGACCGCCTTTTTCCATCTCGGTGAGCTGGTCGAGATCGGCGATACCGAACAGGTTTTCACCAACCCGCGGGAAGAGCGAACGCAGGGCTATATCACCGGCCGCTTCGGCTGACGGAATAGCCGGGCCCGACAGATAAGGAAGGTCACGGGAGGACCATCGGATGCAAAGCGAACACATCGTCAAATCCTTCGATGACGACCTCAATCGGCTCGACAACATCATCGCGGAGATGGGCGGGCTGGCGGAACACCAGCTGGCAAACTCGATCGACGCCATGGTCAAGCGCAACGAGGCCTTGGCCGAACAGGTGATCGCCAGCGACAAGCGGATCGATTCCCTGGAGGCCGAAGTCGTCGACCTTGCCATCGCCATGCTGGCCCTTCGCCAGCCGATGGCCGATGACCTGCGCGTCGTCATCACGGCGTTGAGGACGGCGGCGATCATCGAACGGATCGGCGATTACGCCAAGAACATCGCCAAACGGACCGTCGCCATGTCGCAGACGCCGCCCATGGGTCCGTCGAAAATGGTCGCGCGCATGGGGCGTCAGGTTCAGCACATGATCCAGGACGTGCTCGACGCCTATGTCAAACGCGATTCCGACAAGGCCGAGGACGTGCGCGACGCCGATGCCGAAGTCGACGCGCTGCACACAAGCCTGTTCCGCGAAATCCTCGCCTACATGATGGAGGATCCGCGTGTCATCACGTCTTGCACGCATCTCCTGTTCGTCGCCAAGAACATCGAACGGATCGGGGATCACGCAACCAACATCGCCGAGAACGTCTATTTCCTCGTCCAAGGCAACATGCCGGCGGAGAAACGCCAGAAGGACGATGCATCGAGCTTTCTCGTGGTCGACGCCACCGAAGAGAGTGAACTGAATACCGAGGATAGCTGAATAAAATGAAACCTTATGTCTTGATCGTCGAAGACGACCGCTCCCTTACCGAACTCCTGGCCTACAACCTGGACGACGCCGGGTTCCGAACCCAAGTCGTCAGCAACGGCGAAGAGGTCGTGCCGACGATTTCCGAGGAACCGCCGGATCTCGTCATTCTCGATTGGATGCTGCCCAACCTTTCCGGTATTGAAATCTGCCGCCAGATCCGGCGCAACGAGGACACCAAGGGCATGCCGGTCATCATGTTGACCGCCAAGGGCGAGGAAGCCGACCGGATCCGCGGTCTCGATACCGGCGCCGACGACTACGTGGTCAAGCCGTTCTCGCCCAACGAACTGATCGCCCGCATCAAGGCCGTCCTCAGGCGTACCAATCCGGAGAAATCGGCCGACATGCTGGAGTTCGAGGACATCGTCATGAACCTCGAAGAACACCGTGTGACCCGCAACAACCGCTCCATTCACCTGGGCCCGACCGAGTTTCGCCTGCTCCGCGTGTTCCTGGAGCGGCCGGGACGTGTGTTCTCGCGCGAGCAACTGCTCGACCGGGTGTGGGGCCGCGACATCTACGTCGAGCTCAGGACCGTCGATGTCCATATCCGACGGCTCCGCAAGGTCCTCAACGCGAGCGGCGGCGCCGATCTCATCCGGACCGTGCGGGCCGCCGGTTATTCACTCGACCACCCCATTAGTTGATAGGTTTTTAACAACAGTTCACTCTATAATCGCGACCTGACGAGCCATGAACAGGTCACGACTCTCCTATCACCGGATCCTCTCGCGGTTGCGCCGCCTGTTGCGCAACGACCACCTGATCCTGTCCGTCCTCGGCCTGGTCATCGGCTGCCTGACCGGCGGCGCTATCATCCTGTTCCGCGAATTGATCCTGTTGGTTCAGCTAGGCCTCTTCGGCTCCGCCTCCGAGCGCCTGTTTCTCCACGCCGAGACCATTCCCTGGTGGCACATCCTTTTGATTCCGGCGGCCGGCGGCCTGTCGGTCGGCATCCTGGTCTACCACCTGATGCCGGACCGCCGCCCCGAAGGCGTCGCCGACGTCATCGAGGCCAATGCGCTGAAGGGCGGGCGCATGACGACGCGGGCCGGCTGGGGTGCCGCGCTGATCAGCGCCGTGTCGATCGGCTCCGGGGCGTCGGTCGGCCGCGAGGGCCCGGCCGTTCACCTGGGTGCGGCGCTCAGCAGCTGGGTCGGGCGGCGCCTGCGCCTGAGCCGATCGCTGGCCCGCACGCTCCTGGGCTGCGGTGTCGGTACGGCGGTGGCGGCCTCGTTCAACGCGCCCATCGCCGGTGCGCTGTTCGCCAGCGAAGTCGTCGTCGGCCATTATGCGCTCAAGGCTTTCGCGCCGATCGTCATCTCGAGCGTCGCCGGCACCGCGGTGTCGCGCGGTTTCTTCGGCGACTTCCCGGCCTTCACCCTTGAGCATCAAATCATCGCGTCGTTCTGGGAGTTCCCCGCCTTCGTCCTGCTCGGCCTGGTTTCCGGCGTCGCCGCCATCGTCTTCATGCGATCCATTTTCGCCGCTCAGTCCCTGGCCGAACGCCTGACCGTCCCGCCGTGGACACGGCCGGCCATCGCCGGGCTCGCCGTCGGCATCATCGCACTCGCCTTTCCGCAGGTGCTCGGCGTCGGCTACGGCACCACGGAGGCGGCGCTCCTGCAGAAGTTCTCGTTGTGGGTCCTGGTCGCCGTCGGCCTCGCCAAGATTCTGGCGACAGCGCTGAGCATCGGTTTCGGTTTCGGCGGCGGCGTCTTCAGCCCGTCGATCGTTATCGGCGCCATGGTCGGCGGCGCCTTCGGCATCGTGGCCACCGCCGTATTCCCGGACCTGTCATCCGGTCCCGGCGCTTATACCATCGTCGGCATGGGCGCGGTATCGGCGGCCGTCCTCGGCGCCCCCATTTCGACGACCCTGATCATCTTCGAGATGACCAGCAACTACGCCCTGACGCTGGGCGTCATGATCGCCGTCGTCGTCGCCTCCGAGATCACCCATCACTTCTTCGGGCGCTCGTTTTTCACGGTGCAACTGGAACGCCGCGGCATCAACATCAAGGAGGGTTTCGAGGCGGAGATCATGCGCTCGGTGCGGGTCGGGAGGGTGATCGCGGGAGACGCCGAGACCGTCAACTGGGGCGTCAGCCTCGGTGAACTGCGGACCAGCCTGCAAAAATCCATCGTCGGCGAGATCTTCGTCCTGCGCGGCGAGAGTGAGCTCTACGGGACGGTGACCCTGGCCGACCTCTCGGAAGCCGCCTTCGACCACGACGTCGACGGCCTCATCAACGCCGGCGACGTGGCCCGCGTGCATCCGCCCGTATTGACTCCCGACGACGACCTGGAGGGTGCGCTGGCCCTGATGCGCGACACCGGCGAGGAGCACATAGCCGTCGTCGACGACACCGATACCATGAAATTCCTGGGCTGCGTGCATCACCGCGACGTCATGGGCGCCTACAACCGGGCGCTCTTGGAGCTCCGCCACGAGGAACACGGGGACTGAACGGGTTACCTGCCTAGACCGCGATCTGTTCGGGTTCGGTGTCGGCGACGGGCGTTTCAACCAATCCCTCTCCCGTCGCGAAGGTGACGGCGCTGACGTCGCCCTGCGAGCCGTCTTCGCGGTCGTAGGTGACGGTGCGCCAGACCGTGTTGCCGGCAACCTGGGTTTCATTGGCGACGGCGACCAACCCGATCGAGACGATGCCGGCCTCGGCGAGGCCGACCAGTTCACCTTCGTCCGTGACCCCGTCGCTGTCGGCATCCTTCCACAACTGAAGGTCACCGAAGATGACATCGGCGGACGTGATGGCATCGTCGCCGTCGTCGTCGAACATGGCCAAGGCGGCGAGGCTGTCGCCGGCCGCAGCGACGCTCTTGTAGCTGTGGCGGAATTCGGGCGAAACGACCTCCGTCAGGTCGCTGATCTTGCCGTCGCCGTCGAGGTCGGAAACCAGGATGGCGTCGTCCGGTCCGGCCCAGCCGACCGCCTCGGCGGTGCCGTCGCCGTCCATATCGAAGGTGGCGCCCTGGTCGGCCGAGATCAGCTCGACGCCGTCACCGTCGAGGTCGAAGACGAGGGGGTCGCTACCGGTCAGGGTCGGCCCCGAGGTCGTCCACGACGGCGTGTTCTGGGCGGTCAACGCGTTGCTGTTGGTGGCATCCGAATCGGCGACCGAGGTGCCCGAACCCTCGGAAAACTTCCAGTAGTGGATCAGGTTGGCCTCGTTGCCGGTCAGGCGGGTCTGGTAGTTGCTGTTGATCTCGCCGGACGTCCGGACGTCGTCCCAAACGCGGACGTCGGCAACCGAGCCTTCGAAATAGGTCGCACCGGAAAACAGATCGCGGCCGATGTTCGGCGTGCCGGTGATCGAGAAGGAATCGTTGTTGCCCGTATTTGACGTCGTCGTCGTGACCGCGGAACCGTCGATGTACATCAACTGCTCCTGGGTCGAGGCGTTCCAGGTGACGGCGATGTGGTGCCAGGCCTCGTCGTGGATGGTCGCCGAACTCGAATAGATCTGGTTGTGCTCGTTGCCCTGGCCGTCGTTGTTGCTGGACACGCCGAACCAGACGTTGCCGCCGGTCAGGATGCCGAGGCGGATGAGGTCGGTGTCGGCGTCCTCCTCCATGCTGAAGATACCGCCCTGCGTCTGCGTCGGCGACGTTGAGTTGGTCTTGACCCAGGCTTCGATGGTGAAGGTCGAGAGCGTGATCGTGCTGCCGGCGGTTGCGTACTGGGCATTGCCTTGGCCGCCCGAATTGAGGGTCAGGGCATCGACGGGCGGGCTGGTAAAGCCGTCGAAATTATCGGCGGTCAGGTTGTCGTTATTGACGCTCGACATGTCGGCGACGGCGGTCAGCTCGCCGGCGTCGACCGTGGCGTTGGTTGCCACCGTGCCCGACGAGGTCCCGGACACCCCGTCCGTCCAGTACCAGAGCCGGGTGTTGGAGCCGTTACCGATGGCGAACAGCATCTTGTCGCTGTTGGCATAGCCGCTGAGCGATTGGAGTTCCGTCGCCACGTCGCCGGCGGTTTGGTAGTTCGCCTCGTCGGACGTGTAATTCACGATCACGGTGTTGTCGCCGATGGTGCCGCCCGTGGCCAGGGACTCGAAATAGCTGCTGGTACCATTGCTGAGCGACACATTGAAGTCGATGACATCGCCGGATGCCCCGGCCGTGAAGCCGTTGATCCCCTCGACACCCGAGGTGAAATCGGTGGTGGCGTCGTAGCGGATGGTCTGCACCCCGGTGGTGCTGGAGATATTGAAGGTATCGACGCCGCCGTCACCGTCGATAGTGGTGGTCGCCGAACCGGTGGCGGTGATCACGTCGGCGCCGCTGTTGCCGAGGATCGTTTCGGCGCCAGTGACGGTCACGGTGTTGCCGCCGGTTGCCAACTGCAAACTGTCGGTGCCGGCATCCATGCTGATCGACAACCCCGACTGGGAATTGGTCAGGGTCACTGTCTCGGCGCCGCCGGTGGCCATCTGCAGGGTCTCGACCGCAGTCAGGCCGAGCGAGTGGGTGCCTGACGTGAGCTGCACGGTGTTGGTGCCGGCGCCGCCGTTTATGACAATGCCGCTGACAGCGGTCTCCAGCGTCAACGCGTTGTTGCCGGCGCCCATGGTCACCGATTCTGTGTTGAGGATCGTCATCACGTTAGTGCCGGTGTTGAAGAGGTTGAGGGTATCTGTGCCGTCGCCGAGATCGACCGTGGAACCGGTCGAGAACAGGGATAGGGCGGTTAGGGCGTCGGCGCCGGTGCCGCCGTTGATGGTTTCGATGCGGTCCACGGAGGCCGTATTGCCGCCGTTGGCCAGGTTCAGGGTATCGGTGCCGTCGCCGAGATCGAGCTCATGGTCGGTGCCGTCGAAGGTATTGCTGCCCAGGGTCAGGGTGTTGTTGCCGGAACCGCCGAAAATGCCGCCGATGTTGGTCAGCGTATTAGACGTGAAGTCGCGGTTGCCGGTGAAGCTAATGTCGTCGTCGTTGTCGGTGCCGGCTGTGATGGTGGCGCTGCCGAGTACCGTCGAACCGTCCAGGGTCAGGATCGCGTCGGCCGTGTTGTTGTCGCTGTCGAAGGTGACGTTCTCCACATTGGTCAGGGTGACGCCGCTGAGGTTGAGACTGCCGATGCTGGTCACTGTGTCGGTGCCGCCGCCGCCGTTGATCGACGTCGCCCCGGTGACCGTCAAGGTGTCGTCATTGGCGCCGCCGATGACCGTCTCGGTATTGCTGATGGTCAGCGTGTTGCCGCCGTCGGCCAGGTTCAGGGTATCCGTGTTGCCGGCAAGGTCGATGGTCTCGCCGTCGGTAAAGGCGGTCGAGAGCGTGACCGTATCGCCGCCCGAGGTGCCGGTGATGCCCTCGATCTCGCCGACCGGGCGGTCCGTGGAGGCGCCCGAGGTGGCGCCCGAGATGGTGCCGTTGGCGCCGCCGGAGACGATGTTCTCGGCGGTCGAGCCGGTATCGTCCAGCGGCCAGTAGCCGACCAGATTGGCCTCGTTGCCCTGCAGGGTGATCTCGAAGTTCTGCTGGATTTCGGTGGACGTGCGGGCGTCGTTCCAGAACCGCACCTCGCCAATCTGGCCGGTGAACCATTGCGAGCTGGCGCCGTTCTGGCCGATGAAGATCTCGTTGCCGTCGATGTTGGGGCTGTATCCGCTCTTGGTCGCCGCCACTTCGCCGTCGACATAGACCGTCAAGGTGCCGCTCTGCATGACGGCGGCCACATGGTGCCAGCTGCCGTCGTTGACCGTAATCGTCGAGCTCTGGCCGGCAGTACCGTTCAGCGTGGCCGAGATGGTACCGTCAGAACCGACGGTGATACCGCCGGCCTGGTCGTTCGTGGCGCCGGCTACGTCGCCGAATTTGATGATCTTCATCGCCGCCGAGGTCGAGGTCTTGAAGATGGCCTCGTAGGTGAAATCGCCGCTGCCCGTGGCAACGCCGGTCTGGGTGATCGAAATGGAATCGTTCGATCCGTCGAAGGTCAAAACGGTGCCGAGGTCCAGCGTGATGGTGCCGTCCGTGAACTTCAGGTTATGAATTCCGCGCAGGGTATCGGTGCCGTCGTCGCCGGAGACGCCGGTTGCGGTGTCGATGACCTGCTGCGAACCGCCCGTCTGGTCGATGGAGTAGCCCGAAATGGCCCCCAGAAAAAGCGCCGTATCGCCGCCGCCGCCGGTGAGGATATCATTGCCGGTGTTGCCCTGAAGAGTATCGTCTCCGTGATCGCCCAAAATGTCGTCATTGCCGGCGCCGCCGTCGATGGTGTCGGCACCGTCACCGCCGTCGAGCGTGTCGTTGCCGGCACCGCCGGTGATGACGAGCGTGCCGTCCAGTTCGCCGACGCCGTCGACCTCGACCACATTGGTCGACGTCGTCACCGCCGAGGCGTCGATGGTCAGGGTCTCGCCGGAAGCGACGTTGGCGTCGTTGAGGGTAATGTCGTAAGCGGCGTTGGTATTCAGCGTCCAGGTCTCCCAGCCGCTGACATTGGCGAGTTCTGTCGAGGTCAGGGTGTCGCCGCCGACGAACTTCAAGGTGTCGGTGCCGGTACCGCCCGCGTAGGTGCCACCGGAGATGTCGGTGGAGTTCGACGTGATGGTGTCGGCACCGGTGCTGCCGGTCAGGCGCTCCAGGCCGGTGAACGTGATGCTGTTGGTGCCGTTGGCCAAGACCACCGTATCGGTGCCACCGGCGAGGTTATAGGTGCCGCCGGTGAGCGCCGAAGTGAGGGTCACCGTGTCGTCGTTGCCGCTGCCGGTCAGGTTCTCGACCGACGACAGCGAGATGGCGCCGCCGGCGCCGGTGATGGTGATGGTGTCGGTGGTGGAGCCGCCGATCACCGTTTCGATGGCCGAGACGGTCATGGTGACGCCGCTATCGGCGAGGGTCACGGAGTCGCTCCCGGAACCGCCGACCATGGTCTCGACGGCGGAAACGCTGCTCACCGTCTCGCCGCTGTTGGACAGCGTCACCGTGTCGGTGCCGGAACCGCCCAAGATGGTCTCGATGCTGGTCACGGTTACCGACTGGCCGCCGGCCAGGAGCGCCAGGCGGTCGGACCCGCCGCCGCCGTCGACGGTCTCGACGTTGGCGATGGCGATGCCGTCGGCCGAGCCGCTCATGGTGATGGTGTCGGTGCCGCCGCCGAGGTCGTATTGCCGGGTGCGGCTGCCGCCAAATTGTGTGATGTCGTTGAAGAACTGGGAATCGGCCGTCACCACATCGTTGCCGCTGCCGCCGTTGATGACTTCGATGTCCTCCCAGGCGCTGAAGGTGTTATTGGCGTCGGCAAGATTGACCGTATCCGTCGAGCCGCCGCCGCCCATCCTAAGCGCCACGCCGGAGATGCCGTTGGCCAGCGTGAAGGTATCGCCGCTGGCGGCACCGGTGATCGATTCGATGTTGGTGACGGCGAAGGTGGTCGAGCCACCGGACAGGTTGATGTGGTCGGTGCCGGCGCCGCCGTCGACAGTATCGGCCGATGTGCCGGTGCCGCTGACGGTCAGGGTATCGGCGCCGGAACTGCCGAACAGGAGGTCAGCGTTTCCGGTAAAGGTGTAGCTCGCCGTGCCCGAATAGTTGACCACCGCATCGCCGCTGGCGGTGACCAGGAAATCATCGGCGCTCAAGGTGCCGGACAGGCCGGTCAGGCCGATCTCGATGTCGTTGGCGTCGAGGTCGCCGTCTCCATCGACGTCGATCTCCAGGATGGCTTCGGATGTGTTGTAACGGGCCGATGTGTTGCCGCCGCCGGTGAACCCGTCGCCATAGGTGCTGACGTAGGAGAAAGTCCCCGTGCGTATGCCGTTGAGGTAGATGGTGTCGGTGCCGGCGACGAAATCGGTGATTTCGTCGTGGTTGGGGTCGTTCGGTTCCGAATCGGCGGCTGCCGTGTATTCGAAGGTGTCGGCACCGCTGCCGCCGACCAGCGAATCGCCGCCGTCGCCGCCGATGATGGTGTCGTTGCCCGATCCGCCGGTCAGCGTATCGTTGCCGTTGCCGCCGGAGAGGCGCACGGCGGTGCTGCCGGTCACGGTCACCTTATCGGTACCGCTGCCGCCGGTAATCGTTTCGAATGCGGAAATATCGCTGATGGTGGCGCCGCCGTTGGACAGCGCCGCCGTGTCCGCCGTGCCCGTACCGGTAACGGTATCGATGGCACCTTCAAGGGTCACGGAACTGACCGACCCCGTGAAGGAAACGCTGTCGGTCCCTGTTCCACCAATGATCGTTTCGATACCGGAAACGTTTCCAATGGTATTGGTGGTTCCGTCCTTTAACGTTACGACATCGGTACCGCCGCTGTCCTGCAGGGTGGTGAACGTTCCGGATACGTTAACTTGCTGGTCGCCGGTCGCCAATGTCACCGAGGTGTTGCCCTCGTTGGTCGAGCCGGTCAGGTACTCGACATTGGACAGCGACGCGATGGTGGTGTTGGCACCGTTTGCGTTGACGGTCATGTGATCGGTGTCCGGCGCGTTGCCGCCGACCACCGAGGTCCAGTAGACCGACGACGAATACATGTTGGTCTGGCCGACGGTGAAGGTATTGGTGAAGTCGGCCAGCGTCAGGGTACCGCCGGTCGCCGCCGTCGAGATGGTAGCGCCCGACACCGCCCCCTGGAAGGTCAGGCTGCCGCCTGGCGTGTGGACGTATTCGACGCTGGAGAGCTCGCTGACGACATTGGTGCCGCTAGAGAGCGTCAGCGAATCGTCGCCCTCCGCCCCTTCGACCTCGAGAGATCTCGAAGAGCCGTCGATCGCCGACGTCAGGCTGAAGTGCTGGTTGTTGATTTCGCCGATCGTCGAGGTGCCGTCGATCCGCGTCGTCCCCGTCGAACTGGGTGTTATGGTCACCGGATCGGGGCCGTTGACGATCAGGTTGAAGATGCCGCCGCTGCCGACATTGGGCGCGTAGACCTGCTCGACGTGGTCGACGGTCAGGGTATGGCTGACGCCGTTCGATCCGCTATCGAAACTAACACTGTCGTTGCCGGCGGCGCCATTGACCGAATCGCCCAGTTCGGCAATACCGAACAGGGTCAGGGCATCGTCGCCGACCGAGCCGGTCAGAACGTCGGCGGCGAAAGCGGCGAGGTCATAGGAATCGACGCCGGCGAAACCGACCGTATTGGTGACCGGACCCGTGTCCGGCGGTGGCGGCGGCGGCGGTTCGTCATCGTCGCCCGGGTCGGGAAACAGGTCGTCGGGCGGCAATTCGGGCAGTTCGATGAAATCGCCGGGACCGAGGCCGATGAACTCGCCGGGCAACGGGCCAAGAAAGAAGTCACCGTCACCGCCGCCGATCGGCCCGTCGCCGCCGACACCGAGGCCGCCCATGGACTGGCTTACGACGGCGCCCATCACCGAGTTGATGGCGCCGGCCGAACCGAAGACGTTGGGGTCGGCGGCCAAGGCATTCTGGATTTCGGTCGTCGCCGCGGCACCGGCCGCCGCGGCCATGGCGTCCTCCAGCGAACCGCCGCCGGCCAGCACCTCCTCAAAGGCGTCGGCCGCCGCCAGTTGCGCGTCACCGCCGTCAACCGGGCCGTCCGGCCCGACCCCCTCGTCGGCCAGTTCCCCCTCGCCCGGCACCCCTTCCCCGGGCACCGCGTCACCAAGCAGTTCACCTTCCGGCGTGGCGCCGGGATCGACACCGGCACCGCCTTCCCCTTGCTGTTCCGGATCGCCTTCGCCGCCGCCTTGTGGCTGGTCACCGCCTTGATCGCCGCCTTGGCCGCCACCTTGCTCGCCGCCACCCTCGTTGCCGCCGCCGGTCGGTCCGGCGAACACCGGTGAGATCGGCAGGACGGCGCGGGCGCTGGCATAGGCGGCGTCGATGGCCGCCTGCGGCAGAATGACCGGCAGTGTCGGTAGCGAGAAGGGGCCGGATACCTGGGTCGTCTCGTTGATACGGCTGAGCGTCATCCCGCCGACCTGGGTGATGATGTTCATCTCGCCGACGAAAGGCGGCGGTCCCTGGGCCTGGGCCAGCAGGACGTCGGAAAGCGCCTGGCCCTTGATTCCGGCCTCGGCACGGGCCGTTTCCTCGGCCAGCAGCGTATAGGTGTCCGGCGCATCCTTGCCGATGCGCACGGCACCGGACGTGCCGCGGATACCGATGGTCGCCGTCGGCGTTGTAATCTGCATGCCGTCGACGCCGGTCTTGGCGATCTGCCCGGAGGCGAAGGTGAAGACGCCCGAGGCGACCTGAAAGAGCGCGTTTCCTTCCTGGGTACCGGGGTCGTAGATCATCTCGTCGATGACCATCTCCCCTTCCTCGGCCAGCGAGAAAGTGGAGTCGTCGGCGAAGATGATACCGACGGCGCCGTCGCCCGTGGTCGTCACCGTGTCGCCCTGGAAGATCTCGGTGCCAGCCTCGACATCGACCTTGGTGCCGTCCGTACGCGTGATGGTGACGGTGCCCTTGGCCGATTCGACCCGGCCGATGGATTCGCCGGTCTGGGCGAGTTCGACGGCCTGTTCGATGGCCGGCTCGCCCATGGGATCGAAAGCCGTCACATCCGGCGGGACGTCGATCGGTGCCGAGGCGGGGCCTTCGGCGATTTCGACCGACGCGGCACTGTCTTCGACCTCGAAACGCAGATCGGAATATTCGACGTCGAAGCGAAGGCCGAAAGCGTTATCCGGGGCGGGTTCGGTTTCGGGGTTGTCGGTTTCGAAGAAAGCGGCGGCGTCGGGAGATTGGCCGAACGGCAGTCCGACCGCCGGTTCCCCCATCAAAGAAGATGGCGAACCGGCGTCAACGGCCGTGCTGGTCATGGCCCCCGGCTCGGAAACGTCGACGTTTCCTCCGGGCGGAATCATGTTCATGCGGCCACCCGCCATCGATTTTCACTGCGAAGTCTATCACAGAGTCGAATCGATTTGGGTAAACCTATGGTTAACGCATATTACGTTTTTTCGAGCAATGCGGCGGCGATGGCATCCCACTCGTCGGCGAGCCCGCCCTGGCACACGTCCTCAGCCGCACGGCGGTACCAGTAGGCAGCATTGGCGAGGTCGCCCTCGACCCGGTGCAGGTAGGCATGGACCCAGGCGCTGTCGGCGCCGCTGCCCTGCTGGGCGAGGTCGTGCGCGCCGTCCCAGTCACCCTTGGCGGCATGCCACAGTGCCGCAAGCGCCCTGGACAAGCCGGCGGGCGGCTGATCTGCGGAGAGGGTCTCCTTGAATTCGCTGAGATCCATTGAAATTCCGCTTCGTTGCAGGATTGCTGCCGGATCAAGAACAAAGGAAGAAAACTGGCGCGCCCGGGAGGACTCGAACCCCCAACCTCCTGATCCGTAGTCAGACGCTCTATCCAATTGAGCTACGGGCGCAGGCCAAAATCCGCCGGTTTTAGGCGAATCGATCCCCCGCCATCGGCGAGGATGGCGGAAACTACTAAAGACGGGTCCCCTTGGCAAGGTTCCTGTTTGCAGCTGCAATAGGGCAAAAAACGGCCAAAACCCGAGGAAAAATAGGAACTTGTCGGGGCCCGAGGCTTTGAGTAGTATCTCTCGCAATAAAAAAAGAGAGACTTCTGAGCGACGAATGATTCATAATCAAATCAGAAGTTTCCGACAGAGGAACCGAATACTACAAAGGCTACCAAGCGATATGGTTTCAAATGGATTGCGGACCCTGGCGCTCGGCGCCATTCTTTTACTGCCGGCTTGTTCATTCACCGACGATTCGTTGTGGCCGTCTTTGACGGGCGAAGACCCGGCCGGTAAAGCCGAAGCACCACCGCAAGGGCAGGCGCAGGGCGCGGCCCAGGCCCAGGCGCAATCGCAGGCTCCGGCGCAAGCCCAACCCGTTACCGTCGCTGGCGCGCAACCGCCGCTCGGCACCGGCGATTTCCAGCCCACCGGCGTCACGCCCGGGGATCAGACCGGCACGTTTGTCGGCCAGAAAGTGGTCGAATTGCGTGAGGAACTGCGCCGCCTGCAAGCCCAGATTTCCGCTCAGAACGGGACCCTGCAGCAGGTTCGCGGCCAGTTGGTCGGCAATTCGCAGCGCTATCACGGCACCATCGCCGCGGTCAACGCGCGCCTGCAGGTCGGCACGACCCCGGGCAACCCGATTCTGGTTCAGCAGTTCACCAGTGCCCAGGCTGATCTCGACCGCCTGGCCAATGACGTCGCCCAGATGAACATCCTGGCGACCAGCGTCACCAGTTCGTCGACCATGTCGTCGTTCCTCTTGGAATCGACCAAGGCCGCTTTCACCGTTTCGGGAGCCATCGACGAGGACCACCGCCAGTTGGCCATCCTCGAGGACGAGGTCAACCGCACCGATGTGCTGATCAACCGGCTCCTCAAAGAGGTGACCAATGACGTGCGCCGGCAGACCAACTACGTGTCGACGGAGCGCGCCAATCTGAACCTGCTGTCGACCGGCATCAAGTCGGGCGAGATCTACGGCGGCAGCCTGATGAATATCGCCTTGGCCTCGGCCGGCGGCGGCACCGGCATCGCGGCCGGCGCCCCGGTGCCGACGGCCGGCAAGCGGCCGTTGGTGGTGATCCGCTTCGACCGCCCCGACGTGCCCTATCAACAGGCGCTCTACAACGCCGTCAGCCGCGTCCTCGAACAGCGCCCCGACGCCGTCTTCGACCTCGTCGCCGTCGCTCCGACGTCCGGCGGCGAAGCCCGTGTCGCGCTCAATTCCAACAAAGCGCGCCGCCATGCCGAGAACGTGCTCCGCGCCTTGATCGAGATGGGCCTGCCGCCGGCGCGTGTCGCCGCCGCCGCCAAGACCTCGGCGCAAGCGCGGTCCAACGAGGTTCACCTTTATATGCGCTAACCGGCACAAACGGTTTTCTTCGATCGGCCGGCGCTCGCAAGAGCGCCGGTTTTTCGTTGCCCTTTCTGTTGTTGCCGTTGGCATCCGTTGACGTAACGCGCATCCCCTGCTCCGTTGCGGTGGAGCGGCGGATGGTCTTTAATCCCTGACGCTCAAGGCTCGGAGGACTTGAAACGATGGTGCAACTGCGCGACGACCTTCTCAATCACGTCGTCACCTGGGCAGAGGTCCATCGCGACTCGAAATACCTGGTCCGCAAACTCCTGCCGCTGGGTCCGTGGAAGGGCATCGTTGCGCTGACCCGGGGCGGCCTCGTGCCGGCGACGATCATCGCCCGGGAAATGGAGATCCGCGTCGTCGACACGCTGTGCATCACCGGCTACGATGAACAGGTGCAGGGATCCGTCGACGTCCTCAAGGTGCCGGAACAGGCGGCCAAGGAAAACGGCGCCGGCTGGCTGCTCATCGACGATTTGGTCGATACCGGGACGACGGCCAAGGCGGCCCGCGAGATCATCCCCGAAGCGCACTTTGCCACGGTCTACGCCAAGCCGAAGGGCCTGCCCTTCGTCGACACCTATGCCCATGACGTTGAACAGGAGGTCTGGGTGTTCTTCCCCTGGGATACGGAACCGCAGTATGTGCGGCCGCTTGCAGAGCCCCGGGCCGATCCCGCTGCGGGAGGCAAAACATGATGACACTCATCCGAGTTCTCTTTCTGTCCGTTATCGCCCTCGGGCTGCCGGTTCTGCCGGTAGCGTCGGCCGCCGACAAGAAACTGCTGACCATCTGCGGCACCACCTGGGGAAAGCTCGGCGGCGATCATCTGCCGGGGCAGGGATTCGTACCGGACCTGGTGATGCGCGTGTTCCGTCACGCCGGATACGAGATCAAAACCCAGCTCGTTCCCTGGCCGCGCTGTATCGAAGACGCCAAGAGCCTCAAGTTCGACCTCGTGTCGTCGGCCTGGCGCGGCAAGAACTTCGCGCCCCATTTTGATTACTTGAACGTTATCCTCATCGACACCATCAATTTCATCACGCTCGAGGATTCGCCGATCAAATCGGGGACCTATGAGAGTTTTTACGGCCGCCGGGTCGGCCTGGTCCGCGAGGCCGGCGGTCTCGAAGCACTCTTCGAGAATCACGACAAAATCCAGATCGTCGGCGTCGCGCTCCTGAAAAAGTTGCCGCCGATGCTGGCCCATGGGCGTTTCGATGCCATCGTCAGCGATCCGGTCAGCCTCAACGAGGCCGTCAAGGCCCTGGCGCCGCCCTTCAAAAACAAGCTGGTCGCCCTCGACCCGCCCTTGAAGAAGAACCTCAATTCACCGCTTATCGCCAAGACCCATCCGGACAAGGCGCGGATCATCGCCGATTTCGACCGCGCCTACCGGGAGCTGGCGGACAAGGGCCTCTATGACGAACTGATCAAGATCCACGATCTCCAGGTGCAGTACCCCAAATAGGCGGCGCCGCAATGACCGGGCCCGTGGCCGTTCACCCACCCTGGGGCCGGGGGCGATGGTTGCGTTTCGGCACCGGCTGACCGGCGGTCAACCACATTTCGTCATACAGGTTCTCCCAGTCGGCGGGGTGCTGTTTCAGGTTCTGATAGGTGATGATCTTGTCGACCGTTTCGCCGTCGCTCGACAAGGGGAAACGGAAGGTCAACTGCCGCGACGCCGCAGCGCTTGAGAGGTAGGTGGCCTGGTAGACGATGGCGAGTGGTTTTCGTTCCGCGAGGACCGCTTCGTATTGCTCGAAGCCGTTTCGCCGCCCCTCGCGGGTCGGCGCCTCGCTCAGGCATTTCCCGGTCATCTCTAAACCCTTGCGCAAGACGCTCTCTGTTCCCCAGAAGCGATAGAAATAGTCCTCGCCGCCGCGCAAGACGTCGACCACAGTAAGCGACGGGATGATGTCGACCGGCAGATCGTCGAGCCGGAAGTCCCGCCCGAACGCCGGCGCAAAGCTGTCCGGCCGGACCCGGTTCCACAGGTCGTAGACCTGAGCCGCACCGTCGTGACAAATGGTGTCGATTTCCACGTATCGAATTCGTTTTTGCATAATGTGATAATTACTAATGGTTTGAACTTGTTGTGATATTCAACCTGAACTTTTAGCGCCTGTGGCCGTGTTGTCATCCCTTTCCAGCGCCGGAGGCACTTTGCCGACCGTTCTGCTTAGCGGCAGACCCTTGACCTTCCACCAAGGGAAGACTTTAAGAAGAGGCCAACGGCATTTTCCGGATCGGTTCGGCAACGTTGAGAACGGCGACCATGGAACAGCGCATTGTCCGCTTTTGGGACCGCTTTATCGTGCCCCTATCCCTTCTTGTCGTCGCCGTCCTCGTTGCCGCCCCGGGGCTGGACCGGCCGGCCCTGGCTCACGGTCCCGGCGGCAAGGGTTCGTCCGCCTTCGCGGCATACGAGAAAGGCCAGTTGCAGGCGGCCTACAAGGGACGAATGAACCCGCTCAAGAACACGGAGGACACCATCAAGGCGGGCCAGCGCATCTATCAGGAGAGTTGCGTCATGTGCCACGGCGCCAACGCCGATGGCAACGGGCACATGGCGTCCATGCTCAAACGAAAACCCGGCGACCTACGCCAAATGCTCCGCCATTTCCCGGACGCCGACGACTACTACCGCTGGATCATCCTCGCAGGCGGTGAGCGTTTCAGCCTGCCCATGCCCGCCTTCGCGGGCGTGCTGACCGCCACCCAGGTGTGGCAGGTGGTGACCTGGATGCAGTCCGGCTTTCCCGGTGCCGGTACCGAGGTCAAAGACATTATGCACCATGACCACAGCCAGCCGGGCGGGCCCATGATGGAGCCGCCCCACATGCCGATGATGCCGGAGCATCATATGCAGCCGGGTCAAATGAAACCGGCGACGCAATAGAAGGAGTTGAACCCGATGACCCGTGCCTTAATGGTTGTCGTCCTCGCCGCCCTCGCCGTTCCCGCCTGGGCGGCCGGCGGCCATGGACACGGCGCCCAACCGGCCAGCCCTTATGCCGGTCAACAGCAGCGACCGATCAAGAGCCTGTCGGCGGACGACATTGCCGAGCTCAAGCGTGGCGGCGGTTGGGGCCTGGCCAAGGCGGCCGAACTCAACGGCGTGCCGGGACCGGCCCATCTGCTCGAACTGAAGGATGCGATCCCGCTGACCGGCCCTCAGGTATCGGCGATCTCCGCCCTCTACGAAGACATGAGAAGCCGGGCGATCGAACAGGGCGAGCGGCTGATCGAACTGGAAGAGGCCCTGGAGGCGCACTTCCGGAATGGTACGGCCACCGATAGGGTCCTGCGCCAAGCCCTCAATGCGATCGGCCAGGCGCGGGCCAAACTGCGCTACATCCACTTGGCGACCCACCTGGAAACGCCGAAGATCCTGTCGCCCGAACAGACGGCAACCTACAACCGGCTGCGCGGTTATGACGCGGCCGACCCTTGCGCCTCACCGCCCGAGGGCCACGACGCAGAGATGTGGCGGAAGCACCAGGGGTGCGAGCAGGAAACGGTTGGGTCAATCGACGGTCCCGGGCGGGCTGTCCCCTTCCGGCGGCGCCACGTCGAAGGTGTTGAGAACCATCGCCAGCAGGGCGTAATAGCCGCACACCGCGACAAGCTCGACGATACCGTCCGGCCCGAGAAGATCGACGGCGCGGGCATAGGTCTCATCTCCCGGCCGCTGCTCGGTGAGAAGGTCGCGGCAGAACCGGTAGACCGTTTCCTCGTCGGCGGCCTCGAATTCCGGCATCCGGTCTTCGCCGATGGCGGCGATGACCGATTGGTCGAGCCCTTCCCCGGCGGCGATCGGCGCGTGGGCCTGCCATTCGTACGGGGCGTTCCAATAACGTGCCGTCAGCAGGACCGCGAGTTCGCGGAGCCGGCCCGGCAGCACGCCTTCGAAGCGCAGCGCGGCGCCGAGGGCCTGGACCCGGTCGGCCACTTCCGCATGGTGCAGCAACACCGCAAAAGGCCCCCTCACGGTGCCGCGCGGTCCGCCGGCGATGCGGTCGTAGACCTGCCGCTGGCGGTCCGTCAGTTGGGCCGGCTCGACCGCCTGCAAGCGCCGTCTCCTATCGTTCATGTCACCCGAGCCCGAGGATGGCCCGCGCTTCCGCGGGCGTGGCGACGGTGCCGCCGAGGCTCTCGATGATCAGCCTCGCGCGCTCGACCAACGCGGCGTTGGACGGTGCCAGTTCGCCGGGGCCGATGTAGATGTTGTCCTCGAGGCCGACCCGGGCGTGCCCGCCCAGGAGCATCGCCTGGCCGACCATCGGGAACTGGCTGCGCGAGATGCCGAAGGCCGACCATTGTGAACCTTCCGGCAGGCGGTCGCGCATATGCATCATCGCCTCCGGCGACGCCGTCGCCCCGTAGGCGATGCCGAGGCAGAGCTGGAAATAGGCGGGTTTCGGCAAGGTTCCCTCGTCGATCAGCTGGCGGGCCAGCTCGATATGACCCGTATCGAAGACCTCGATCTCCGCCTTGACGCCGGCCCGGGTGATGCGCCCGGCCATGTCGCGCAGGATGTCGGGCGCGTTGAGGAAGACGGAATCGCGGAAATTCATGGTCGCCACGTCGAGCGAACAGATTTCCGGTTTCAGTTCCACCACGTGGCGCACCCGGTCTTCGGCCGTCATCAGCAGCGTGCCGGCGCCGGCCGCGGCCGGGTCGGCTTCGCCCGGCACGAACTTGGCGCCCAGCCCCGTCGTCAGGTTGATGATCAGGTCGGCGCCGCTGTCGCGGATGCGTTCGACGACTTCCCGGTAGTGCTCGAATTCGATGCTGCGCCCGCCGGTACCCGGATCGCGCACGTGAATGTGGGCGATGGCCGCACCGGCTCTGGCGGCGTCGATGGCCGAGACGGCGATTTCCTCCGGCGTCACCGGCACCGCCGGGTTCTTCTCCGGTGTCGGTGCCGAGCCGGTGACGGCGCAGCTGATGATGGTCTTGTCGTTCATGGTTCCTCCCCTGCCGGCCGATGACGGGCCGGACCGTTCACTCGACTGAAAGATAAAGGCGAACGCGACGGGATAAAACGTCGCTTTGACCGGAAAAAGGAACTGGTCGCCCCCATCGACATCGGGGCCGACATCGGAGATGATCGCGCGAAACCCCTTAGGGAGACCACCAGGTGACGGAAGAAACAACGAACACTGATAACCGGACGCCCCTCCCTGCAAGCACCATCCTCGGCGTCTTCCTGCGCCTCGGACTGACCTCCTTCGGCGGCCCCGTCGCTCACCTCGGCTATTTCCGCGAAGAGTTCGTGGCCCGGCGCAAGTGGCTCGACGAGCGCGCTTATGCGGATCTGGTGGCGCTCTGCCAGTTCCTGCCGGGACCGGCGAGCAGCCAAGTCGGCATCGGTGTCGGGCTCTCAAAAGGGGGGCTGATCGGTGCTGTTGCCGCTTGGATCGGCTTCACCCTGCCGTCCGCATTGGCGATGGCGCTGTTCGGCCTCGGCGTCGTCGCCATGGGCGATTCCTTGGGCGGCGGCTGGCTGCACGGCCTCAAGGTGGTCGCCGTCGCCGTCGTCGCCCAGGCCGTCTGGGGCATGGCCCGCGGTCTCTGTCCGGACGCACCGCGCGCATCCGTCGCCGTCGCCGCAACGCTCGTCGTGCTCGCTTGGCCGACGCCGCTGGCCCAGGTCGGCGTCATCATCGCCGGCGGCCTCGCCGGGCTCTTTCTCAGTGTCGAAAACGGTGACGGCGAACACGTGGACCTGGGCGCCGGCGTATCGCGCTCTTTGGCGCTGGCCGCGCTCGCCACCTTTTTCGTGCTCCTCGTCGGCCTGCCGCTGGCCGTGCAGCTGGTGCCGGACCAGGCCCTGGCCCTGGTCGACAGCTTCTACCGCTCGGGATCGCTGGTTTTCGGCGGCGGCCACGTGGTCCTGCCGCTGTTGCAAAGCGAGGTGGTGCCGCCCGGCTGGGTCGGCAACGACGCCTTCATGGCCGGTTACGGCGCCGCCCAGGCGGTGCCGGGGCCGCTCTTCACCTTCGCCGCCTACCTGGGCTCGGTCATGGGCCCGCTGCCCAACGGCTGGTCGGGCGCCGCGATCTGTCTCTTGGCCGTCTTCGCGCCGTCGTTCCTGCTGGTCATCGGCGTGCTGCCCTTCTGGGACCATTTGCGCCGGATCGGCACCGTGCGCCGGGCGCTCACCGGCGTCAACGCCGCCGTCGTCGGACTGCTCTTGGCCGCCCTATACGATCCGGTGTGGACCAGCGCCATCTTCAACGCCGCCGACTTCGGCCTGGCGCTCGCCGCCTTCACGCTGCTGGTCATGTGGAAGGTGCCGCCGTGGCTGGTCGTGATCCTGTGCGCCGCCGGCGGCGCCGGGTTGGCGGCAGTTTAGACGATACCGCTTTACAGAAGCGCCAGCTGCCGGCGTACACCTTCAAGCATCTCCTCGGGGTTCAATTGACTGGGCATCCGTCCGCGCCTGACGAACAAGTGTTTCCCGAACCTGCCGCCGCGGGCTTCGATCCGCGATTTGAACGCATCGATGTAGGCCGGTTTGAAGCGGCTGTTGAAGGTGTTGAACAGGACCACGGTCTTGCCGCTGAAGTCATTGGCGGAGACGAACTGCCAGAGCGGCGGCGCCGGGCTGTACCACCAGACCGGCGAGCCGAGGAACACCGTGTCGAAAGATGTCAGGTCGATTGTTTCCGGGTGGATCACGGCTTGCTGGTTCTGCGAATCCCTGAGCGCGGCGAGCCAACCGAAAAACCCGATCCGGTAGTCATCGGCCAACAACTCGACCACCTGGGCCCGGTGCGCCTTGGCGATCTCCAGGGCCATCAGTTCCGTGTTGCCGGAACGCGAGAAATAAACGACCAGGGTGCGGCTTTCACCGGCCGCCGGGTCGGCCTCTTGCACCAACCGCCTGTTGCGGCGGCGCTGGAACTTCTCCGTTTCGATGATGAAAGTGACGGGTGCCGCGACGGGTGCCGCCAGGCCGGCCGCGATTCCGATCACTGTCCGCCTTCGCATGGACCTTTGCCTCCTGGATCTCGGACCGTTTAAAATTCCAACGGCGCGTTGTCGGTGACCTCCTTCATGACGAAGAAGGTGCGGGTCTGGCGCACGCCGGGCAGGGCGATCAGTTTCTCGCCGTGCAGCTTGTTGAAGTCGGCGATGTCGCGGACGCGGATCTTCAGGAAGAAATCGAAATCGCCGGCGACCAGGTGGCAGTCGAGGATGAAACTCAATTCCTTGATCGCCGCTTCGAAGGCAGCGAAGCTCTCCGGCGTCGAGCGGTCCAAGACGACCCCGACGATGACCAGCGCCCCGCGCTCGACCTTGCCGGGCGACACATGGGCGCGCACGGTCTCGATATAGCCTTCCTCGAATAGCCGCTGTGTCCGCCGGTGGCAGGTCGCCGGACTGACGTTGACCCGTTCGGCCAGTTCGGCGTTGGTCAGCCGTCCGTTGGCCTGCAGGTGGCCGAGGAAGCGGCGATCGATACGGTCGATATCGAGGCTCATGAAAATTTCTTCCGCTATTCGATAAAAATCCGGAAAAAAAACTAAAGTATCGTCAAGAGATCATCAATACCTTCAAATTATTATACAAAATTAGAGAGCACCTTTCTCAAGAGATTTGCTAGCGTTTGGGCCATCGACAGCAATCGGAAAGCCCTCGCCATGAACCTGGAGAAATTCGAACGGTATCCCCTCACCTTCGGCCCGACGCCCATCGAACCGCTGCCGCGGATGACCGAAGCCCTCGGCGGCACGGTCGAGATCTGGGCCAAGCGCGACGACTGCAACTCGGGTCTCGCCTTGGGCGGCAACAAGTTGCGCAAGCTCGAATACATCGTCCCCGACGCGCTGGCCTCGGGCGCCGACACCCAGGTCTCCATCGGCGGCGTGCAATCGAACCACACCCGCATGGTCGCCGCCGTCGCCGCCAAGATCGGCATGAAGTGCCGGCTCGTCCAGGAGAGCTGGGCGCCCCACGAGGACGCCGTCTACGACCGGGTCGGCAACATCCTTCTGACCCGCCTGATGGGCGCCGACAGCCGCATCGTCGACGACGGCTTCGACATCGGCATCCGCAAAAGTTGGGAAGACGCCCTGCAAGAAGTCCGCGACGAAGGCGGTAAGCCTTATGGGATTCCGGCCGGCGCCTCGGTTCACAAGCTTGGCGGCCTCGGCTACGTCGGTTTCGCCGAAGAGGTGCGCGCCCAGGAAGCGGAGTTGGGGTTCCAGTTCGACTACGTCATCGTCTGCGTCGTCACCGGCTCGACCCAGGCCGGCATGATCGTCGGGTTCGCCGCCGACAATCGCGCCGAACGTGTCATCGGCATCGACGGCTCCGGCACGCCCGAGCAGACCTGGGCCCAGGTCCGCGGCATCGTCACCAATACGGCCGAACTGGTCGAGCTCGGCCGCGACGTCACCGACGACGAGATCGTCATCAACCCCGATTACGCCTACCCCGCCTACGGCGTGCCGAGCCCCGAGACCAACGAGGCGATCCGCTTCGCGGCGCGGACCGAGGCGATGATCACCGACCCCGTCTACGAGGGCAAATCCATGCAGGGCATGATCGATCTCGTCAAAAAGGGTTTTTTCCCGGAGGGATCACGGGTCCTTTACGCCCACCTCGGCGGCGCCCCGGCCTTGAACGGGTACAGCTATACCTATCGCAATGGGTGACGGCGGAAGCTAGGAGGGTAAGTAGAAAAACCCTGTTGGCTTGGAAATCTTTGACAGCAGCCCAAACCCCATCGTCATGGCCGGGCGTGACCCGGCCATCCACGATCACGCAGAGGCGGGGTGCTGGTCGAGACACGTGGATACGCGGGTCAAGCCCGCGCATGACGGAATGACCTTCGTGGCAGGAAGTCCGCTAGATCCCACACGGAGACGTTTCGCTTCGTTCGCTATGAGGTCCGGCATTAGCCAAAAGCGGTCGTCGTCGCCCCAAACATATTCAACCCTGTTTCGCCTTAAAATTAGCCCTTTAGCCTGAAACCCATTACGGAAACATCGTCGCGGCGTCGCTGGTGCCCCTGGTAGGACTCCAGTTCCCGAAGGATTCGGGCACCATGTTCGTTGAAGGGAAGCAACTCGAGGTTTTCCAGCAGATCTTTGAAACGACGTTTTCCAAAACTTCTTTGCTTTTGTCCTCCGATCTGATCGATCAACCCATCGGAGGTCATGTAGAAGGTACGTGTAACGCTGATTTCAATATCTCGGTTGGAAAATGAGACGTCGTAAGGAATGCCACGATAGCCAACCCCGCTCTTGTCACCTTTGATCTCGGTGATTGCTTTCCCATCGGTATGGAATAGGGAAAACCGTGCGCCCGTAAACACCATCCGCTTTTCGCCGGGCGCGACATAACATACCCCCAGTTCCAAACCGTCATCGGACTCCCCATCATCCATGTGCTGCCCGAGGTCTTCTTGAACGAGTTGGTGGACCCGCTGAAGCAACGCGCCAGTATCGCCTGGCATGGTCTCGTGCAACGCCATGTCGAGCGCGCCGTTCGCAATCAGGGTGATGAATGCGCCCGGCACGCCATGCCCGGTACAATCCCCCAAAGCCAACAGCGTGCCCGTTCCCCAGGGTTTGCACCAATACACATCGCCTCCGACCCGGTCCCGTGGTTCCCACAGGACGAAGTACTCCGAGGCAGCTTCATCGAAGAGGTCATTGGGAGGGAGGATGGCTCGTTGAATCCGACTCGCGTAGCCGATGCTTTCCAACAAAACTCCGTTGGTCTCTTCCAGCTCCTGGATCACCTGTTGGTAAAGGATGTCGGTTTGATCTTTGATTTCCTCCATCATCCTGCGGTTTGTCGTCGAACGCGCCAATTTCGTTTCCAGGATACGGATTTGCTGGCGCAGCTCTACAACACCGACTTCCTCACCGACGACCGCCTCCATGGGCGTACCCGGCGTTTCCCTTTTCCCCAACGCTCCGTCTGATGGCTCTCGCGGCCTTTCCGATACTGAGGCACCAGGGGTTCCAAGGAGAAGCGAGACGAAAGATTCGTTGTGAAAGCGGGGCGAAATGCGCGAGGTGTTGTCTGGGCTGAATTCGCCGTATGCATAGAACCCGCAAAAAGGCGCCCCCTCCGGCAGTGCTTCACGGATCAGTTCTTCCTCTGCTTTCACTTCCGATCCAAGTAGCAGTTTTCGCGACGCGCAGGAGAAAAACAGGCCGGCTTCGGGACGAAGGTCTTCTGGGTAGTTGACCAATGCAGACTCCACGGACTGACGGCTTCCATCGATGATGGCGCTGCGATCGGCAAAAGCGATTTGGACGCGCGTTCCCTCAGTAACATCCCCGAGAAAGGTGATGGCACCATCTTCATCAACAACACCGACCGAGGCTCTCAGGGCCGATATTCGGTTTTGATTGTCTAGCAAGGCCAATGGAATGCTCCCGGACGGGTGGGCGTGTTTTCCTAGAAAGCGCCAGTAAAACTCGATCGCCGGTTGGTGGTCTATTTCATTGACCACGCTTCCGTTAGCGCGGGTTACAACTCCTGGAGACCCCAAGGGTTTCCAGCCGAAACCAACGCCGAACGAAAACAACAAATCGCCCGAGAACAGAAGGATGGGTATCGCATCCGATAGCACATCGGTTCCGAAAAACTGATTTGTAGAACTGAACCGCCAGTAATCACCGGCAGCGCCTCCCAAGACGGGTGTACCGCCCAAAGCCGAACCGAGATAATCTACGAGCTGTTGGCCACTAATGGTTAAGCTTTCCGGTGTCGTGATGCAGAGTTTCGCATCAGTCTCTCCGGTTGCCTGCACCGCACTTTGACAGGCAGCCTCCAATCCTTCGCTTGCGTTGTGTCCGACACCAGCGGAGAAGCGAACGACATCTGAACAAAACAGGGTGAGGGTGACCGAATCTTCCTCGAACGAACCGCGCGAGGAAAACTCGCCATCAGTTGTGCACCCGATGAGCAGTATCCCAGGCCAAGCGGCATCAATGCCGCGCAACAGAACTCCTACATCCAGGTGTGGAGCGGAAAAAAGGAGGGCTGCGCCAGGCACGTTTCCTAAAAGCTGGCTGCGGCATTGGTCCAGCAAGTCAACCAAAGCCAAATCGGCATCTACACGATTACTGTGGGCAACAACGATTTCGAACATGAGCAACCCCGAGACAAACGTTAAAATTCAGCGCTGATGCACCTGTCAAAGTATGCGGCAACTTGATATCGGAGTCTTTGACAGACTCTGTCCCCAGGTCCGCAGTGGGCCAGAAACGGCCGTTTCTGATCGGACGCCAGAACGACCGAATTGGGGGGACAGCGGCGGTATCACTGCGAGGATGCCGACGTCCGAAGTTCGGATAAAGCGACCTTCGCCCAGGCGGTTTCGGAATTTTCACGATTTCTGCATATCGCGGCCCGATCCGGCCGGCCTGTATCGACTTCTCCGAAAACCCGAGTCCTCACCGCCCCTTCCACTGGGGTTTCCGTTTCTCGGCAAAGGCGGTCGCGCCCTCGAGCATGTCCTCGCTGCCGTAGAGCCTGTCCACGGTCTCGAACTCGCGGGCGTCGACGCGGCGGATGGCTTCGTGGAAACCCATGGTCTCGGTGCGGCGCATGACGTCCTTGATGGCGGCGAACACGAGCGGCGGGCCGTCGGCCAGGAGATCGGCGATCTCGCCGGCCCGGCTCATCAGGTCGACCGCCGGCACCACCTCGCTGACCAGACCCCAGCGCGCCGCTTCCTCGGCTTCCATCCAGCGGCCTGTCAGCAAGACATCCATGGCGACATGGTAGGGGATGCGTTTCGGCAGCTTCAGCGTCGCCGCGTCGGCGAGGATGCCGACGTTGATCTCCGGCAGCGCGAACCGCGCCGTGTCAGCGGCGATGATGATGTCGGCGGACAAGGCCAGTTCGAAACCGCCGCCGACGGCCATGCCGTTGACCGCGGCGATGACCGGCTTGTTGAGGTCGGGAAGCTGCTGCAGGCCGGCAAAGCCGCCGACCCCCCAGTCGGCATCCGCCCCCTCGCCGTCGGCCGCCGCCTTCAGGTCCCAGCCGGCGCTGAAGAACTTGTCGCCGGCGCCGGTGACGACGGCGACGCGTAGCTCATCGTCATCGCGGAAGCCGGCGAAAACATCGCCCATCCTACGGCTGGTCGCCGCGTCGATGGCGTTGGCCTTGGGCCTATCGAGCGTCACGGTAAGCACGGCGCCGCGGCGTTCGGTCTTGATCGCGTCATCCATGGTCTTTTCCTTCCACGGTTCGGATGTAGGCATCGACGGCGACGGCGCCCTTGCCCCGGGGCCGCACCATCAGCGGGTTGATGTCGATCTCGGCGATACGATCCAGGTTGTCCTCGATGAAACGGCCGACGGCCAGGACCGTGTCGACGACGGCTGCAACGTCGCCCGGCGGCCGCCCCCGGTAGCCTTCGAGCAGGGCCGCCGTGCGCAAATCGAGTAACGCCCGTTCAATCTCGTGACGTTCCAGCGGCAGCAGCAGGATGCGGCTGTCGGAAATCAGCTCGACGGTGACGCCGCCGAAGCCGACAACCATATAGGGCCCGAATTGCGGGTCGCGGTCGACGCCGATGATCAGTTCGGCAACGGCGTCGGTCACCATGGCCTCGACCAGGACCTGGCCGGAGACAGTGAACAGGTCACCCGCCGCCGCTTCGACGGTGGTGCGATCGTGAAGGTCGAGGACGACGGCGCCCGATTCCGTCTTGTGGACGATGTCGGCCGACACCGCCTTCAAGACCACCGGATAGCCAACGCGCTCGGCCGCCGCCATCGCCGCCGCCACTGGGGCGGCTCCGTCGGTGACGAGCTCCGACGGCGGCACGGAAACACCGATGGCGGCCAATGCCTGTTTGGCCCCGACCTCGTCCCAGGTCTTCAGCGACCCCGGCGACGACGGTCCGGCGAGGACCGGCGGCGGCAATTCCCGTTTCCAGGCGTCGGATACAAGCGTGGCGGACTCGATGGCGTTGAGCGCCCGGTCGAGCCCATGCAACGGGACGACTCCGTGATCGAGAAGAAAGGTGCCAACGGTCTCCGGCATGTTCTCGGCAAGCGTCGAGGCGACGGCGGTCCGAGTGCCGGTCGTACCGGCGGCAGCGGTGATGGCGCGGAGCGTCGGCCGCCAGTCGTCGATATCGCAACGGTCCTCGCGCGGTATATCGAGGCTGAAAAGCGCCATATCGATAGCGCCCGAAAGCGCGATCTCGAAACACCGGGTCATCGCCGCTTCGTCGCCCCAGATGAAGGTATGGAAGTCGAACGGGTTGGTGGCATGCACCGTCTCGCCGAGAAGGCCCAGCAGTTGGTGCTTTTGATCCTCCGTGAAGGCCGGCAGGTCGAGGCCGGTGCCGGCGGCGAGGTCGGCGAAGATCGACGCCTCGGCGCCGGAACAGCTGATGGCGGCGAGGCGGTTGCCGTCGAGGGGACCGAAAGCGGTAAGCAGCGTCAGGGTCTCGATGAAATCCTCCGGCGTGCGCACGCGGCTGACACCGAGGCGCCGGAACAGCGCATCGTAAAGCCCGTCGGCGCCCGTCAGGGACGCCGTGTGGCTCAGGGCCAGTTTGGCGCCGGCGGCCGAGCGCCCGGTCTTGAGAACGACCAGCGGCACGCCCCGCGCCCTGGCTGTTTCGGCGGCGCCGACGAAGGCGGGGAGGTCGGTGAACCCCTCCACGTATAGGCCGATGGCGCGGATGCGCCTGTCTTCCAGGCAGGCCTCCAACGCCGGTTCGACACCGACGGCAGCCTGGTTGCCGACGGTGATGATCGAGGCCAGCGGCAGGCAGCGCCGCTGCATGGTGAAGTTGATGGCGAGATTGCCGCTTTGCGCGATGATGGCGGCCCCGCCGCCGACCCGTTCGCCGCCGTGCTGGTCCGGCCACAGGGCGACGCCGCCCATATAATTGATCAATCCATAGCAGTTGGGACCGACCAGCGGCATCGACCCGGCGGCGGCGACCAGCCGGTCCTGCCGCTCCGCCCCTTCTGCGTTCCTTTCCTTGAAACCGGCGGCGTAGCAGACGGCGCCGCCGGCGCCGATCCGGCTCAGCGCTTCGACGACGGCGATGCTGGCCTCAGCGGAAACGGCGACGAAGGCGGCATCGGGCGGCGCCGGCAGGTCATCGACGGAAGCGAAACAGTCGAGCCCGGCCAGGGTCTCCCGGTTCGGGTTGACCGGCCAGATCGGCCCTTCGAAACCGAGGCAGCGGCACTGCTCGATGACCCTCTCCGCCTCGCGCCCGCCGATAACGGCGATGCTGGCCGGATTGATCAAGCGCGCCAGCGGCGCCTGCCGGCGCATGCCTTCCACCGGTTCATTCCTCCAGCGGCCGCAAGAGGGCGCGCGAGATGATCAGGCGCTGGATCTCGCTGGTGCCTTCCCAGATCCGCTCGATCCTGGCATCGCGCCAGATGCGCTCCAGGGGTAGGTCGGTCATCAGGCCCATGCCGCCGTGGATCTGCAGGGCCTCGTCGGCGATGAAGGCGAGAGCCTCGGAGGCCTCCAATTTGGCCATCGCCGCATCGGCGTCGGTCATGGTGCCGCGGTCGTTTTTCCAGGCCGCCTGATAGGTGAGGAGTTCGGCGGCGCGTAGACGCACGGCCATGTCGGCCAGCTTGAAACCGACACCCTGGAACTTGCCGATGGTCTGGCCGAACTGCTTGCGGGTCGCCGCGTATTCCGTCGCCAACTCGAGCGCCCGGTCGCAGCGCCCGAGGCAGATGGCGGCGACCTGCAGGCGGGTCGCGCCGAGCCAATCGTTGGCCACATCGAAGCCGCGGTCGGCCTCGCCCAGGACCTGGGTTTCGGGCAGCCGGCAGTCGTCGAACTCCAGAACGAAGTTGTGGTAACCCCGGTGCGAGACGTTCCTGTATCCGTCGCGCACCGTGAAACCGGGCGTGCCCTTGTCGACCAGGAAGGACGTGATGGTCTTCCTCGGGCCGCGCTTGGTTTCCTCCTCCCCGGTGGCCGCGAAGAGGATGACGAAGTCGGCGAGATCCACGTGCGAGATGAAGTGTTTGGTGCCGTTGACGACGAAGTCGCCGCCGCGCCTCTCGGCCTTGCACGCCATGGAGCGTACGTCCGAGCCAGCGCCCGGTTCGCTCATGGCGATGCAGTCGGTCTTGTCGCCCTGGACCGTCGGCAGCAGGTAGCGCTCGCGCTGATCGCCGGTGCAGGCCTGCAGGATATTGCTCGGCCGGGCGACGATGTACTGCAGCGCCATGCTGGCCCGGCCGAGTTCGCGGTCGAGCAAACACATGGTGAGCGTATCGAGGCCGCCGCCGCCCAAGTCTTCCGGCATGTTGGCGGCGTAGAGGCCGAGCTCGATGGACCGCGCCTTGATCTGTTCGACCAAGTCCGGGCGCACCTTGTTCGTTTCCTCGACCTCGGCTTCGTGGGGATAGAGTTCCTCCTCGACGAAGCGTTTCGCCGTCTCGACGATCAGCGCCTGTTCTTCGCTGAGCGAAAAATCCATGGCCGTCTCCTAAAGGTTCACGGACCGTCCGGCCCAGTCGGGCGGTGCCGGATCGACCAGTTCCGCCAAGCAATCCTGCACGGTTTGCGGCATCGGCCGCGTGCCGCCGGCAACCGTATCCACATGCAGCACGATCAGCTCCTCCGTCGCCCGCTCGACGCCGTCGACGCTGAGCACATGGCCGAAGCGGATGCGTTTCTCGTCGAAACCGAAGATGCGGGTATCGACGTCGACGGTGACGTCGGGCGGCACTTCCTTGAGGTAGCGCACGTGGCCCTCGACCGTATAGAGGGAGCGTGAATTATCCTCGCGGTAGTCGGGTCCCATGCCGAGGTGGTCGTAAAGGGCGTCGGTGGCGTGACTGAGGACCAGGACATAGTAGGCCTCGCTCAGGTGGCCGTTGTAGTCGATCCACTCGGGCCGCACCGGTTCCGAATGCAGGCGCAGCACCCGATCGGCACCGTTCTCGTCCGGTTCAAGGGCTTGGCGCAGCTTCCTCTCGTAGGCGTGGAGCACGGCGCCGGCCCCGTGGTCGTGGTCGTTGAGGCCGTGGATGACGGAAACCAGGCAGTCGTCGCGCAAACGCTCGAGCTTACGGAGGTCGCTGCCCGCCGCCTGATTGGCGGCCTGGTCGTCGGACTGTTCGGCGATCCGTTCGATCAGGTCCTCGCTCAGTTCCGGCCCTTCCATCTTGCTCCATGGCAGTTGGAGTGTCGGGCCGAACTGATGCAGGAAGTGGCGCATGCCGGCCTCGCCGCCGGCCAGGCGATAGGTCAGGAAGGTGCCCATGAACGACCAGCGCAGCCCCGGCCCGTAGCAGACGGCCTGGTCGATCTCGTCCGTGGTCGCCACTCCGTCGTTAATCAGGTGGAGCGCCTCCCGCCACAGGGCCTCCATCAGGCGATCGGAGAGGAAGGCATCGACCTCCTTGCGGACGATCAGCGGGTGCATGCCCAAAGACCGGTAGATGTCGGCGGCGCGGTCCTTCGTCTCCGGCGTCGTTTCGTTGCCGCCGACCACCTCGACCAACGGCAACAGGTAGACCGGATTGAAGGGATGGCCGACGCAAAGCCTCTCCGGATTGACGCAGTCGGCCTGCAAGCAGCTTGGCAGCAGGCCCGAGGTCGAGGACGCGATGATCACATCGGGATTGGCGGCGCGGCTGGCCTCGGCGAGCAAGGCCCGCTTCAGGTCCTCACGCTCCGGCGCACTTTCCTGGATGAAATCGGCCCCGGCTGCCGCTTCGGCAATGGTATCGACGACGCGGACGGTACCCGGCTTGGGCAGCGGTGCGCGCACAAGTTTGCCGACCGCCCGCCGGGCGTTTTCCATGACCGCTTCGATCTTGCGCTCGGCTTCCGGGTCCGGGTCGAAGACGGTGACGTCGACGCCGTTGAGCGCAAAACGCGCCGCCCAGCCGCCGCCGATGACGCCGCCGCCCAATAGGCCGGCCTTGCGAATTTCCATCATGACGCCTCAGCCCCGTTTCTGGAGTTTGAGTTTTTCCCGCACCTCTTCCGGTCCGAGCACGCGCACGTTCATGGCCGTGAGAATGGCGACGGCGCGCTCCACCAACTGCCCGTTGCTGGCGAGAACGCCCTTCTCCAGATAGAGGTTGTCCTCGAGCCCGACACGCACGTTGCCGCCGGCCAAGGCGGCCATGGCCACGAAGGGCAGCTGGTTGCGGCCGATGGAGAAGGCGGAGAAGTGGGCGCCTCGGGGCAATCGGTTGACCAAGGCCATCAGGGTCGAGGGGTCGTCCGGCGCCCCGTAGGGGATGCCCATGCAGAGCTGGATCATCGCCGGATCGTCGATCAGGCCTTCGCGGATGAGCTCGTGGACGAAAACGAGATGGCCGGTGTCGAAGACCTCGAGCTCGGGGCGGACGCCCAGTTCCTGGACCCGTCGGGCCATGGTTTTCAGCATGCCCGGCGTGTTGGTCATCACGTAGTCGCTCTCGGCGAAGTTCATGGTGCCGCAATCCAGCGTGCAGATCTCCGGCAGCAATTCCTCGACGTGTTTGAGCCGCTCCAGGGGCCCGGCCATGTCGGTGCCGCCTTCATCCAAGGGCAGCGGGGTCTCGCCGGGCCCGAAGACCATGTCGCCGCCCATGCCGGCGGTCAGGTTGAGGACCACGTCCGTGTCCTTTTCGCGGATGCGCTCGACGACCTCTCTGAACAGCGCCGGGTCTCGTGCACCGCGGCCGGTCTCCGGGTCGCGCACGTGAATATGGGCGATGGCCGCACCGGCCTTCGCCGCCTCGATGGCGGCCTCGGCAATTTGCTCGGGCGTGATCGGCAGGTCCGGGTGGCGCCCGGCCGTGTCGCCGGACCCCGTGACCGCACAGGTAACGAAGACCTCCCAGTTCATGCGTTCCTCCCCTCGCATCGGACCGTCAGTGCCGCCCACTTTATCGGGATTCGGCAAGTCTAATTAACGTTTATCGATGTTGAATTAACGGTTATCGTCGCAATATGGCGATTTCATTGTTCGATCCGCCCGACACGCCCCCTCAGGAGATCGGCATCCTGCTGATCCCCGCGTTTTCGTTGATCTGTTTTTCCTCGATCATCGAACCCATGCGCGCCGCCAACCGCTTCGGCGGCGATCTCTACCGCTGGCGGCTCTACTCCATCGACGGCGCCCCCGTGACCTCGTCGAGCGGCTTCCCCATCGCCGTCGACGGGGCCCTGGACGAGGCCGACGGTCCAGTGCTGCTGGTTTGTGCGAGCTTCCACCCGGAGCAGGCCTTCTCGCCCCGCCTCGCTGCCCGGCTCAGGAACCAGCGCCGTCTGGGCACGCTACTGGGCGGCCTCGACACCGGCTCGCAGATCCTGGCCCGCGCCGGTTTGCTCGACGGCTATAAGGTGACCATCCATTGGGAGGACCTGGAAGTCTTCGCCGAACGTTTCCCGGGAGTCGACGTGGTGCCCGACCGTTTCGTCGCCGATCGAGACCGCATCACCGCCGGCGGCGGCACCACGGCGCTGGACATGATACTCGCCGTCATCCGCGCACAGCACGGCCACCTCTTGGCCCTGCAGGTGGCGAGCCAGTTCATCTACGACCAGGAGCACCTGCCCTCCGACCCGCAGCGCGCCGTCGCCATCCGCCAGGTCCGCGCCCAGGCGCCGGCCGTGGCGACGGCCTTGGAGATCATGGAAGAGGCCATCGAGGAGCCGCCGGCGATCGCCGAGATCGCCGTCCGTTCAGGGGTTTCGCAAAAGGAGCTGGAGCGGCTCTTCAGAAAAGTGCTGCGCACCACACCGGGCCGCCATTTCCTCGGCCTGCGCCTGGCCACCGCCGAGCGCCTGCTGGCCCAGACCGCCCTGCCCATTTCCGAAATCGCCGTCCGCGCCGGCTTCGCCTCGGCGCCGGCCTTTTCCCGGGCCTACAAGAACCGCTTCGGCCGGCCGCCGCGGGCGGCGCGGTAGGCGGTGAGGCGGGGGCCTCGTTTGCATCTTTCAACCAAAAGTGGCATATTTGTTTCGGCGAAGAACGCTAGCGAGCTTGTTCGATGTTTTTAGGGGGGAGTCATGGGAGTCCGGTTTGTCCCGATGCTGCTCGCCGCGACGGCGCTGCTATTCTCAAGCCATGCACCGCGTGCGGACGACGGCCACGATCTGTGTCACGCCCAAAAGTTCAAATGCGGTTCGAGTGCGATCGTTTTTACGAATCCACGTCAAGGTAAGACCGTCACCATTGCCTTTCAGATGCTCGACAAATGCGAGGGCAGGAACGCTTTTGTCGTCGAACTCAACGAGGCTGAAGACGAAATCAAAGGCACTATTCAGAAAATCAAAGTCAAGGGCGTACCCCTGGCATCGACGGCGCAAGTGAGGCCAGGCAACTCCCTGGGGCTCCAATGCGGCGGCTCGTTCAATCAGAGGGATGGTGGCTGCGAGTTTCGTATCATAAGCGTGTTCCGCTGATCGATTGCCGTCGCAACGCGCTTGCTTTTTGTGTTCGTGTAGGCGGCAACGGCGCTACGGCCACCTTCAAAAAAGCCGCCCGTTCCCGCGGACGGCATTGAAGAACCGGAAGACGACGAAAAAGACGATCCTTTGGCCGACTGCGGGCGGCGCTCGAGCCGGGCCGCCTTTCGTCGCCGGAAGACGATGCTGCACCGGCGTCTATCGATAGCGGTCGAGGATGCGGTCGATGGTTCCGTCGGCGTTCATGGATGCAAGGGCCGCGTTGAGCTTCTCGACGACCGTCGGCGGCTCGAACCCTTTCAGGCTTCTCGGCACGCCGATGTGGTTCGGATCATTGGAAACCGGTGTCTCCGAATAGACGAGGGCCGACATGTCCGCGCCCTGTTCTTCGGCCAGATAGCGCACCGCGGCGACGTCGCCTGGGAAAATCGCGCCGTCGAGGCGTCCGGCGATCAGCATGCGGAGATGCCTCGAGCGAAGCGTGTCTTCGTGCAGGTTCAGACGCGGACGCATCTTTTCGAATTCGCCCGAGTACTGACTGCCCCGCGAGATGCCGATTTGCCTGCCGACCAAATCGGCGAATTCATCGAACTTGAAAGGATCGTTTTTTGACTGCCACAGGAGAACCCGGTCGACGTACATCGGGTTCGTATAAAAGTAGTCCCGCAACCGCGCTTCCGTCTTCGAAAAGGCGGTGATGACGCAGCCGCCGTCCAAAGCCCTCTTTTGGGCGCGTTTCCACGGGTAGTTCTCGATCTTCGGCTCATATCCGGCGCGCCGCAATGCTTCCGCGGCAATGTCGATGGCGTAGCCGCGCGGCACGCCGGCTTTATCGACGTAGTGTTTGGGCGGCCCTTCGGCCTTGGCGCAGATCGACAAGGTGTCCGCGTCGGCGGCCGTCGTAATGCAGACGATCGCAAGAAGGCCGAGGAGGCAGCGGAACATGAAACTCAACATGGGTTCGTCGACAGGTCGCATTTGCGGGAAAAGACTACCATGGCCCGCCCCCAGCGTCATGCGGGTAGAAAACGAGACAGCGTTTGGCACCTTAATTCGCGTGATGAGTGAAGGCGCTACGACCGCCTGAGAAAATGCCCGCCGATCTCGCGGATGGCGTTGAAGAACCAGAAGACGGCGAAGAAGACCACCCACTGGCCGACGAAGTAGCCGACGACGGCGGCCGCATAGGGGTCGGCCGCACCCAGGATGTCCGGCCGGTAGCCCTCGATCTGAGTCAGTTCATAGGCGAAGAGCGCCGTGAAGAGGCCGATCAGGCGGGCCGCCCATCGGAGGCGGCGCTTGGCCTTGCGGAGCGTGCGGCGGACGGTCATGACCCTTCGTCTTCCCACTTGTTCTTGATTGGCTAGCGACAAGCATCTTCGTCTCGGCTAAACCCTATGGGAAGAATTCAACCGCCGAGGGGGACTCGGGTTATGGCCGACACCGACGACGTTTACGAAGTCTTCGCCATCAAATACGCGACCCATGAGCGCAACGCCGACATCAACTTCATCGATCCGCCGGACATCCACGAGGGCCCCATGCCCATCGACTACTACATGTGGCTGGCGAAGTCGCTAACGCGCACCGTCGTCATCGACACCGGCTTCAACAAAGAGACAGCAGAGGCCCGCGGCCGCGAATTCCTGCGCTGCCCGACGGAGGGTTTGGCGGCGCTCGGTGTCGACGCCGCGAGCGTGAAGGACGTCGTCATCACCCATCTCCACTACGACCACGTCGGCAACTTCGATCTTTTCCCCGCCGCCAGCTTCCACCTGCAGGACCGGGAGATGGCCTTCGCCACCGGCCGGCACATGCGACACAAACCGTTCCGCGCGCCCATGGACGTCGAGCATGTCACCGGCATGGTCCGCGAACTCTACCGGGGCCGCGTCATCTTCCACGACGGCGACGCGGACTTGTTCCCCGGCCTCAGCCTGCATCGCATCGGCGGCCACACCGACGGCCTGCAAAGCGTTCGCGTCAGGACGGCGCGGGGCTGGGTTGTCCTCGCCTCCGATGCCGCCCATCTCTATGCCAACCGCGACAAGGTCAACCCCTACCCCATCGTCTTCCGCGTCGACGAGATGCTGGCCGGCTTCGAGCGCCTCGGCGAACTGGCCGACAGCGACGGCCACGTCGTCCCGGGCCACGACCCCCTGGTCATGGATTACTACCCGGCGCCGGAACCGGAACTGGCGGGGTGGGTCGTCCGGTTGGATGTGGCGCCTTCGAAGCCTTGAAATCTCCTTCCTGAACCCCCTTATTGTTTCGACTTGCGCCGAACTCCATCCGGGCGTACCGGTGGCGCAGGTATCAACCATAGCTGCTGGGTGAATTGCCATGCCCTATGAGATCGCCATGGGCCCGCGTGAGCGGAAGTCCCCGTTTTTCGACAGCACGGTCGCAGACGGCGCGACCCATATGACGATCTACAATCAGATGTATATGCCCGTGTCCTACGGCGACACCGTGGCCGAATACAACCGCCTGTTGGAAGCTGTCGCCATGTGGGACGTGGCGGCGCAGCGCCAAGTCGAAGTCCGGGGGCCCGACGCGGAACGGCTGGTCCGCTACCTGACGCCGCGCGACCTCAAGGACTGTGCCATCGGCAAGGGCAAATACGTGCCCATCTGCGATCACGACGGACGCCTGCTCAACGACCCCGTGCTGCTGCGCCTGGAGGACGACAGGTTCTGGTTCTCGATCGCCGACAGCGACATGCTGCTATGGGTCCGCGCCATCGCCAATGAGGGTGGTTATGACGTTACCGTGCTCGAGCCCGATGTCAGCCCCTTGGCCGTCCAGGGTCCGAAGGCGGTCGAGGTGGTCGCCGACCTCTTCGGCGGTTGGGTGCGCGACCTGAAATACTTCTGGTTCAAGGAGACGGAACTGGACGGCATCCCCCTGGTCGTCGCGCGCTCGGGCTGGTCGAAGCAGGGCGGCTACGAATTGTATCTCTGCGACGGTACCCGCGGCGCGGCCCTGTGGCACAAGGTCAAGGAGGCCGGCGCACCCTATGGCATCGGCCCCGGCGCCCCCAATTACATCGAGCGCCTGGAAAGCGGCCTGCTGTCCTTCGGTGCCGATACCCATCCCGACGGCACGCCCTTCGAAGTCGGCCTCGGCAAACTGGTCGATCTCGAGCGCGCCGACGACTTCATCGGAAAACAGGCCCTGACCCGAGCCGCCGAGGCGGGACCGGCAAGAAAACTGGTCGGCATCGTCTTCGACGGCGATCCCGTCACCTTCAACGAGCACCCATGGACCGCCCGCGTCGACGGCCACATCGCCGGCACGGTCCGCGCCGTCTGCCATTCGCCGCGCCGGCGCTCGAACATCGGCATCGCCTTGCTCGAGACCCGGTTCTCGGAACTGGGCACCAAGCTGGAGTTCAAGGGCGAGGGACGCCATTTCAAGGGCGAGGTCGTCCCCCAACCCCTGGTCGAACCGGGGACACCGATCCCCACGTAAGGGCCCGCCGGTATTCCGGACGGGCGGCCGGAAGGACGGGCGGCGACGTGTACGCGTCAAGACGAATCAAGCCCGGGGTGTGCAGTTGGACGATGCATCGTCTTTCGGCTGACGGCCTGTCGGGCCAACAATATCTTTCCATTCCGTTTCGTATTTTCCAGAGTTGTGGAAAGCACCGTGAATTTCAAAGCTTTGTTTGACCAGAAAAAACACGGCCACAATAGAAGCAATGGTGTACGAGAAAAAAACGGGAAATGAGAATTCCGCGGCTAACATCCTCACAAGTCCCATGACGATGCAAAAACCACCGACCAATCCCAAAGATAGGGTTAATGATCGTGTGTATTGGATTCCGGTGCTTCGTTCATCCTTGTTCCGTTGAAGGTCATCGAAATCTTGCTCCCAGGAAATCCCCAGGCCGGGTTCCACATGAATTCGTAGGTAAGTAGCGATACGCATCGACGCCTCGAACTGAGAAGCGATAAATATCTGCGTCGGTATAATGACGATGAGAGGTGCCAGACTAATCAGAGCGCCGAAATCCTCCCACTGCTCACCCATACCAAATCCAAAGATCACAGCCGCGGCGCCAAAATTCAGTAAGCCCGCTTGCGCGACCAAACGATCATTTTGCAGCATTTCTCCCCGAAGCGATTCATACTGCGCAACCTTTGCATCATTATCCGACATCATTCCTCCCCGAATTTTCCCTGCCATTACGGCTCTGTGCTTTCAAACAGTCGTGGCAGTGTAAATCTCATCAACCTATGGCAGACACCAACGGTACTACCTGCTAAGAGCGAGGTTGGAGTCAAAAAGTCAACCACAGCCAGTCTGGCAGAGCGACCCAATCGAGTTTTCCGTTGGGCAACACCTATCGCCTGCGCCAAGGATACGCCCCCAGCTCACCCCGCCGGCAGCGTCACCCGGAATGTGGTCGTCCCGTCGTTGGAAGAATCGAAACCGATGCGGCCGTGGTGTTTTTCGACGATGGCCTTGGCGATGCTGGGCCCGAGCCCGGTGCCGCCGATGGATTTGCTGTCGCTCGAATCGACCTGGCCGAACTTGTCGAACACGCGCTCGGCGAATTCTTCGGGGATCGGCCGGCCCCGGTTGGCCGCCGAGATGGTGACACTACCGTTTTTCCGCGCCACGCCGACGCGGATCGGGGCGCCGGCATCCGAAAACTTGGCGGCGTTGGACAGAAGGTTGGTAAGGACCTGAATCAGTCGGTCCGGGTCGCCGATGACGGTCGGCCGCGCCGTATCGGTGGCGGAACCGGTCGCTCCGATCCGGTCCGTCTCGGTCTGGCCTGTATCGGCCGGGTCCGCCTCGATCTCGCCCGTCTCGATCTCGAAGGTGATGCCGTATTGCTCGCCGATGCCGCGGTTCTCTTCGACGGCCTGTTCGATCAGCGCCGTCACCTCGAGCGGCTTCATGTCGAAGGCCATGCTGCCGGCCTCGATCTTCTCGATATCGAGCAAGTCGTTGATCAGGCGAAACAGGCGCTCCGCGTTCTTGTAGGCGACGTCGATCATCGGCTCCATCTCTTGCGGCGCCGGGCCGAGGGCGCCGCCCCGGATCAGGTCGAGCGCCCCTTTGATGGAGGTCAGCGGCGAGCGTAGTTCGTGACTGACCGTGGAGACGAACTCGTTTTTCATGCGGCCGAGCTTGCGCGCATCGGTAATGTCGCGGCCGACGCCACGGTAACCGACAAAGGTGCCGTCGCGCTCGAATATGGGCCAGCCGGAGATCGACCAGTCGTGGATCAAACCATGCCGGTCGACGAAGGAATACTCGAAATTCTGGAACGGCTCACGGGCGTCCATCACCGCGAAGTGCCGTTCCCACATGTCCTTGTCCTTGGTATGCGCGATCAGCAGTTCGCGACGCGTCATGCCGTAGAAGACGCTGGGGTCGATGCCGCCGTTGTAGCGCCGGACCGTATCGGTGATCAGTGTGAACCGCAGGGTCTCATCGGTTTCCCAATACCAATCCGATGCGGCGTCGGAGAAATCCCTGAACCGGGTCTAGCTGCCGTCGAGCGCCGTACGCAGCGACAGGGCGTCGGTCAGCGCCCTGTTGATGTTGCGCCCCAGCATAAGCAGCGCGACGGCGTATACGGCGAGCACGACCCCCATCGTCAGCGACATGTCGTCGCCGGCACCGAAAAAGCGAACGACGATGGGGACAAGCGCCGGAATCAGGAAGGCGTAGACCGTCGGCATCCAGGCGCCATAGCTGGCGACCGAGCCGGCCGCCATGCCGCCCAGGAGAAAGGCCAGGAACACCTGGTGCTGGAAGGAAACGGAAGAGAAGAACAGGAGGCCGGCCGTTCCCCAAACGACACCGGCGGCGAACGTGCCGGCCGTATAGGTGTTCATGGCCGACCGCGGGTAGGCACCGCGCTTTTGGACGCCCGCGGCGTGGACGTAACGGATTCCGTTGATGACGATGACGGCGGCGCCCCAGACCAGCAGCCAGTTGTCGGCGACCTGGCCCCACAACACCCAGACGGCCAGGAGCGCGACGATGCTGCCGCCGAGAAGTGCGGTGCGGGCATTGGAGAAGAGAAGGTTACCCATGGTGCATCCGGATCGCCACCGACGTGTTGGTCTCTAAAACGCCACGGCTCAGGGGCGGCGGTGTTGATGACGTTCCCCTCCGGACCGCATTCGGTTTCCCGGTATTTTTTATTGAAACGGAAATGTCGTCAACGGCGGCGGGTATTTCAAGAGTGGATTTCGTCCCAAGAGCTTCTAGCCTTGGCGGAACCAACCGTTGCTGTTGGCGGCGGCGGCCAGTTTCTTCTCCATGGCGAGGCGCTTCTTGTGTTCCTTGAGCAGCGGATCGAGGGCCTTCTCCAGGCGTTTGATCTCGCGCCGCTGGCCTTCGATACGCTCTTCCAGGTCGTCGAGGATGATCTGGCTGCGCCGGGCCGCCGCCTTGATCGCCTTGTCCTGACGCACGTGGCGCTCGGAGATATGGACGTCGACCTCCTGGAAACGGGCGGCGATGATGGCCTGGCAGCGTTTCGAGACCTCGGTGCCGTAAAGCACCCCGCCGATACCGAAGATCAGCCCGAAAAGGCCGATGATGTCGAAAAGGACGTCCATTGGACTTTCGTTTGGTTTTGCTTGGTCGTTCTCACCATCACCCTACCCGGGCGGGCGTTCGGCGCCTATGATTGCCGTCACACGGGTGAGTATATTTTCGTTGCCGTGATCCCTTCTGGCGGCGGCCCGGCAGCCGGTCGCCGGCGGGCGCCGTCTATTCACAACCGTTAACACGGGAGAAAGACCGTCACCCCCGCGCGATCTTGAAAAGTCCCTTGCCCCTTTCCCACATGGGTCGTCGGGAAATGTTCGGAGCCCTGGCTTTTGGGGAGCGGGGCAAGGAGGAGACCCGATGATACCGGCACCGATACCGGGCAACGACGCCGAGCGCGTCGCTTCGCTGGACAGGATGAACCTGTTGTCGACGCCCCGTGAGTCCGACCTTGACCGCGTGACCCGCACCGCCCAGAAGATGTTCGGCACGGAGATCGCCCTGGTCTCGCTGGTCGACGCGGAGCGCCAGTGGTTCAAGTCGCGCTACGGTCTGGATGCGACCGAGACGCCGCGCGACATTTCCTTTTGCGGCCACGCCATCGAGGACGAGCGCACCTTCGTCGTCAACAACGCCGCCGAGGACGAGCGTTTCCACGACAACCCCTTGGTCGCCGGCGAGCCGAACATCCGCTTCTATGCCGGCCAGCCTCTGACCAACGGGGACGGCTACCGCATCGGCACGCTCTGCGTCATCTCGCCCGAGGCCCGCGAGTTTTCCGACGACGACCGCGACACGCTCCAGGACCTGGGGCGCATGGCCGAGGTCGTGCTGTCCAACCGCCATCTCAGCGAAACGCAGAAGGCGCTGCTCGATTCCCTGGTCGCCGCCAACCGCGACAAGCTGATCGACCCGCTGACCGGCCTTTGGAATCGGCGCGGTTTCGACGACCTGATGGAACGCGAGATGTCTCGGGCCAGACGTGAAAACGCGCCGCTCGCCTTCGCCATGGCCGACATCGATTTCTTCAAGCGCATCAACGACAGCTTCGGGCACGCGGTCGGCGACGAGGCCATCAAGCTGGCCGCCGAACTCCTCACCGAGGGCTCGCGGTTGACCGACGTGGTGGCGCGCTTCGGCGGCGAGGAATTCGTCATCATCGCGCCCGGCGTCGATACCGACACCCTGCCGACCCTGGGCGACAAGATCATCGGCATGTTCCGCGCCAAGGCGCGGATCGACACCATAGACGGCGAATACCCGTTCACCGTCAGCCTCGGCATGGCCCTGGCCGGCCCCGGCGACGGCTTCCATCCGGAGACCATGCTCGAGGCCGCCGACCAGGCCCTGTACGCAGCCAAGGAGGGCGGGCGCGACCGCTACGTGATCTCCACCTAGATTCTCCTATAGACTGGCGCCATGTCTTGGCGCCTCCCATCATCGGTCTTCACCGTCCTGGCGGTGCTGGTTGTGGGTGCAGCCGGCGCCTTGGCCGATCCCTTCCGCCCCTACGATCGTTTCATGGAGGGCCTGCTCGACAAGTGGACCATCCCCGGCGCGGCGCTGGCCGTGGCGCGGGATGGCGACATCGTCCTCGAACGGGCCTACGGCGTCGCCGACGAGAAAACCGGAGAGGCGGTCGAACCGACATCGCTGTTCCGCATCGCCAGCCTGTCGAAACCGCTGACGGCGGTGGCGGTGATGAAGCTCATAGAGGACAACGGGCTCGATCTCGACGAGGCGGCGCTGGCCGTCATCTATGGCGACCGGGCGGCACGCGTCGCCCGCGGCGACCACCGCCTGACCGGCATCACCGTCCGCCAGCTGCTCGAGCACACCGGCGGCTGGGACCGGGAGATCAGCGGTGATCCCATGTGGGACGACGTCGATGGCGGCGACGAGGACTGTTCGCCGGCGATCGAGAAACGCCTGTCCCGCCCCCTCGACTTCGCGCCGGGACGCCGCTACGCCTATTCCAACTTCGGCTATTGTCTGCTCGGCCGGGTCATCGAGGCGGCGTCGGATCGGCCCTGCGAAATTTACGTTCGCGACATCATTCTCCGACCAGCCGGCATCGACACCATGCAAATCGGCAGCCCTTCGAAGGCCGGCCGCGCCCGGGGCGAGGTGGCCTACCACGACCGCGCCCGCGGTCAGGCCTACGGCCGCTTCTCGCCGAAGGCTATGGACGCGCACGGCGGCTGGATCGCGTCGGCCCCCGATCTGGTCCGCTTCGTGCTCGCCGTCGACGGCAACCCGGTCCCGCCGGATCTCCTTAACGGCGCCAGCATCGATACCATGACGGCACGGCCGCAAAACGGCCTGTGGAAGGGCCGGGACTGGTACTACGCCAAGGGCTGGTCGGTCAGGCCCCGGGGCCGAAGGGGCAAGGGCGGGAAAGAAGCCAACTGGTGGCATGGCGGCAGCCTGCCCGGCAGCGCGGCGCTGCTGGTCCGCAGCCACCACGGCTTCGCCTGGGCGGCGCTGTTCAACGCCCGGCCCCTGGCCCACGACAGTTTCCTGGCCGAGCTCAACGACGGCCTGTGGGAGGCGCTCGCCAGGGTCAAAGACTGGCCATAAGCGTCACAGCGGTCAGGCCGCCGCCGCTGCGCCCCGCCGCCTCACGAAACGTGGTAAAATGGCGGCATTCAAGACCAAGTATCGGACGCATCAGGAGGTGGCCATGAAGTATATTCTCGCCGGCAATCTCGATCGCGACTGGATCGGGCGGCACAAGGAGCGGGTCGAGGCCTGCAGGGAGAAGGCCCACGAGTTCGGCATCGAGTTCGAGAGCATCTACTACACCCAGGGCGTCTACGACTTCATCGACGTCGTTGAGGCCTCGGACGCCTACGTCATCCTCGCCTTTTCCATGTGGTACTCGAAGAAAGGCTACGGGCACGTCACCACCATGCCGGCCTTCGACGAGGAAACCATCGAGCGCGTCGACGCCATGACGTGAGCGCCGGGATCGGCTAGGCTTGGGCGATGGCGGAAAGGGACTTGGATACGGGCGACGGCAGCGGCACTCAGGACCGGCTCGGCGCCGCCCTCGCCGCCGCCGACGGGCTCGACGGGTACCGGAACTTGCCGAGAAGCCTCGCCATCGTGCTCTTCGGTCTGTCCGGCGCCGCCGGCGCCGGCGCCTTCTTCGTCATCAATGGCCTGACACTGTGGCAGGGCATGAGCGATTTCGTCGCCGGCTTTCTGGTGTCGCTCGCCTGGGTCGCCATCTTCCCGGCCTGGATCGTCGCCTTCCTGGTTCTCGTCGCCGGATTGGCCGCGCTCGGCATCCGCGACCTCAGCGGCCCGTTCAGGAGCCGCCTCGCCGGACTGGCCCTGAGCCCGGCCGAACTGGGCCAACTGGTCGAACGCCTGGCCGACGGCCCGTGGCGCCACCGCCGCCTGTTCGCGGGCGTCGCCCGCGAATTCCTGGACGACGGCCGGGTCCGCCGTTGACGGGAATCAACGCCGGCGCAAGCGCTCGGGCGTATACTTGAAGCTGCGGGAATCCCGTTCGGGCGCATCGTTTCATCGCGTTGTTTGAATGAGCGGTTTCAAGGGAGGCCAGCCATGGACATGGGCGCGCTGGAAACCAGCATCACGGAAATGGAGGGCGAACTCGAGGCCCTGCAGAGCCGCCGCGAGGCCTACCGCGACGGCAAGGTCGAGGTCGACGCCGAACGCCTGGATAGGACCATCGAACGCATCGGGGTCATCCTGGGCGAACTCAGGGCGCTCCGTTCCGACCTCCTCGGCGACCGGCCGGCGGAGAAGGACTGACGGCGGTTCTGCCGGCAAACCGAAATTCTCTTACTAAGGAACGGGGTCCACGGGACTGACCGCCGGTCGCCGGTGAACGACCGGACCGGCCGCACCGTCACTTGTTGGCCTGACAGGACGACAGCATGTTGGTCCAGTCGTCAAAGGACGCCGCCGCGAACAGTTGCTCCATAGTCGCCTTGTCGATCGTCTGGCATTTCTTGGCCGCCTTCGAGGCGCCCAGCTGCATGGTGTTGTAGCGCCCCGACCGCAAGGGAACGTTGAACGCGATCCGCCTCAGATCGAGCTCCGGCCAGGCGTCCACCAACTCCTTCAGGACCCCTTTGGCGACGGTGAGCGGCACGTCCTTTCCGAAGAACAGGGCGTTGGTCTCCGTATTGCGCGACAGGACCGACTTGACGGGCCGGTACCAGATGCCGGCCCGGCCCATGGCGCCCTCGATGGCCGCGGCACGCACCGCCGAGTCGGCTTTCTCGAAGACGATCGCCTCATAGGGTTGGCGCGGCTGGAACACGAACTTGATGCCGTTGTTGGCATCCGTCGCCTCGAACGTCGGTTGTCCGAGTTGCGCCGGTGGGATCGTCAAGTCGTCCACCTTTTTGCCCTTATTGGTGTCGAAGATCTCGAGTTCGACCGCACCATCGGGTTTCGGCGGACGCGCCTTTTCGAGGTCGATGTAGACGCCGCCGCGGACGTCGGTCATCTGACCGCGGATGGCGGCGACGCCGGAGGTGACGTTGACCGTCGGATTGATGGCACCCATGACGGGGATGCCGGCCTTGTTGCGGATCTCGAGGGCGACCGTGTTGTCCCAGGGGCTCTTGCCCGCCGCACCCGGCATATCGATGGAGTCGATCTTCAGCACGGTGCCGGCCGGCACCGGTTCCGCCGCACGGGCGCTCGACACCAGGCGGAACGGCCGCGGTCCGACGCCGGTCGGCGGGTCCGTCTCGAGGGCCCCGATAAGGTCTTCTTCGGCTGCCGGCCGGGAAACGGTCACCGCGATGTGGTAACCGTTGGCATCCTTCTTCAATTCGGCCTCGGCGATATCGAACTCGTGCTCGCGGGATTCCCGCACCTGGACAATGAGCTTCTTGTCCGCACCGTCGTATAGGTCGTGAAAGCTCTTTTTGTCGAACGGTACGGCGACGTTGCCGTTTTGATCGACGATGACCTCGATGTTCGATTCCTTGACGAGCAGCAAACGGTCGCCGGCATAATCGGTCTTACCGTTCTCATCCGGCGCGAACATGGCGCGGCCGCGGAACAGGTAGTACCCGGAGTCCTGCGCCGTGTTTTGGACGCCGCCGAACGCCCAGGCATAGACGGTCAGGCCGATCATCGCGACGACGGCGACAAAGCAGCCGAGAACGGTCAGGTAACCGGTGATCTTCGCCCATGGGGGCATGTCCTTGTGCCACTTCTCGAGGACCCGGATCAGTTCCTTGCCGAAGCCGGTCAGTCCCCGGATCGGTGGCTGCGCAGCGGTTCCCGAGGACCCGCCCGACGTGGAGCCATTCGCCATCTCGCCCTCCCTCAGCACCATGGAAACGGGAAGGCCGGCCCGCGTACCGCCCCCCGCGACGGCAGCCATGTCTTGCGGTAAAATGAAATCGGCGGCCGCCTGAATGGTAGCGCCGTTGACGCCGCGGGTCTATCTAAAACTGCATTTCTATATCGGTTTCTGCCTACAGGAATATGCAGGGGCCGGTCTGGATCCGCCCCACCCCGCCGGCGCGGTCCGGCCGTCAGGCTTCTTTTCCGACGACCGGGATATAAAGATCGATCTCGCCACTAAGCGTCTTCGGGTCGAAGCGATGCTGCTCGTAGTATTCGAAGTCCGGTGCCTCGGCCAGCTGGTAGTCGCTCTCCGGCAGCCAGGTGCCGAAGATATGGTCGAAGCTGCGCTGCAGGTCTTGGCCCAGGTTCTTGTCCTCGATGACGTGGGTGAACACCGCGTAGCGTTGCGCCCTCAGGGTCACCATCTCCATGCCGTCGGGCACCGGCGCCGCGGCGCTCGTCACCTCGAGGCCGGCCAGATAGTCGAAGCCTCGGACCGGCCCTCCGGGCTTGTGCAGGCAGAGACCGTAGGCATGGCCCTGGACCACGTCGGCGAACTCGGCGTCGCGCCGGTGCAGCTCGGCCCAGGCCTTGGGGATATCGCCCTTGGTGTCGAGGCGGACCGCGATGCGGATGCCGACGACGTGGGTTTCGGGAATGTCAGTGAAGGTCGGTTGCATGGGTTCCAGTCTCCTTATGACGGCCGCCCCGTTGAAGGTCAGCGGCGGGCGGAAGCGCCCGGGGTCGGTCAGGGGCCGGGCCCGAAAGGCGCCGGGCGTGATGCGGAAGTGTTTCTTGAAGGCCCGGGTAAAGGCCTCCTGGCTCTGGAAACCGCAATCGAAGGCGATGTCGATGAGCCGCGCTTCGGGTTCGTCCAAAAGCCGGTGCGCCGCCACGGTCAAGCGCCGGGCGCGCACGTAACCCATCACCGAGGTGCCCGTGGCGGCGCGGAACTGGCGGCAGAAGTGATAGGGCGACACCGCCGCCGCCCGCGCCGCCCCGGCGACATCCAGCCGCTCGCTTAAGCGGGCCTCGATCCAGTCGACGGCGGCGGACAAGCGGTGCACGGGTTCCTCCAACGGGGTTGCGATGGGGATTACGGTAACCGGACAGACCGGGGCTTGTCTTGACCGGGCGTGCTTTTTTTGGATCCGCATACCGCGTGACGAAGAAAGGAACCTATGGCCCTCAACACTCCAAGTTGAATCGCCTTGGGATCGAAAATCGTTTTCAAACAAGCTTCGGGCACAATAGTATGCCGCCACTAAAAAAACGAACCCACGGAGGCACACGATGAACGACCCGATAAAAATCGGCCTTTTCCGGCCGTTTCTCGCTCTCCTCTTGGTCTCGGCGCTCGCCGCCTGCCAGACCACCCCCTACCTGCCGCCGGGCGCCGGCGAAACCTACACACACACATATCAAAAACTGGACCACTACCGGGCCTTCGCCGTCGCCGACACCACCCATGCCTGGGCCCTCGGCTGGTCGTTCAAAGACCCGACGGTGCGCAGTGCCATGAACCGGGCCGAGACCAACTGCAACGGCATCAAGAAACAGGTGGCCGCCCACTTCTGCACGATCTATGCGGTCGGCGACCTCATTATCGCGGACATGCCGCCGGAGAAGCAAAAGCAGGCCATTGCATTCTATGAGCGCAACAAGTCGGCGACCAACGAAAGCTTCGAGGCCTATCTGAAGAGCCAAGGCGAGAAGGCCGCGGCGAACTAAGACCGTGTCGGATTACACCTACAAGGAGACCGAACCCTACGAGAAGGGCTTCGCCAGCCATTACCTGAAGACCGTCGTGCCGGTCCTCGACGAGGCGCGAGAGAGACACACGACGGCGGTTCGTCAACTGCGCCTGCGCATCGGTGTCGTCGTCGGCCTGGTCATCCTCGCCGGGCTCGCCTGGGTGTTCGGGTTCATCGAAACCGCCCGGTTCGTCGGCAGGTCCGGCGACGCTATGGGCATCGCCGCCGTCGCCGTCCTCGCCGTCGTCGTGCTGTTCGTGGTTTGGCCCTATATGCACCACCGGTCGCAGATCAAAACCCTGGTGGTCCCGAGGGTCCTCGAGTTCTTTGGCCCCTATTCCTACACGGCCAGCGGCGGCGTCGATCGCAAGATACTGCCCTATGTGTTCCCCGGCATGAACAGCGTCCAGCAGGAAGACCGAATCTCCGGCGAACACCGGGGCCGGCGTTTTGAATTCGCCGAAGCCAAGGTGACGAAATCGGAGAAGACCGGCTCATCGGATAGCTCTTCCCATACGGTCACCCTATTCGACGGCGTCGTCCTGCATGTCCGTTTTCCCCGGGTTCCAAGCACAACGCACGTCGTCAAGGACAGGGGAGGCTTCGGCAACTTCCTCGAAGGCATCGAGCGGGCGTTCATCGGCCTTCGCAAGGTGCCCCTGGGCAACGCCGCCCTGGAGAACGAGTACGAGGTCTACGCCAACGACGAGGCCGTCGCCCGCATGCTGGTCGGCGAGGAACTGATCGGCGCCACCGGCGAATTCGCCGAACTGATCGGCGCCAGCCGCCTGGCGATCAGCTTTTTCGGCACCAGTTTCGTCCTCAAGATCGAGACGGGGGTCGACTTCTTCGAACCGGGCGGCCTCGGCGGCAACGCTTTCGGCCCCCGGATGGCCAAACAATTCGTCCGCGAGATCCATACCCTCCTCACCGTCGTCGAAGCGGCCGGGCGCATCGCCGATGAAATCGCCGAAAGAGCCGACGACCTGATGCCGGAAGGTTTCACCGAGGACATCGTCGAGAACGACGACGGCACCTTCTCCGTACATGGCCGCACCTACAAGTCACGGGAGACGGCGGAGGCTTACTTGGAGCACTACGGGTGAGGGGTTATTCGGCGTCCCGGCGGTCGATCACTCAGCCGAATTAAGTAAAGTGTCCCCGGAACTTCCTTTTTTTGAGGCCTATTGCCAGAGCCTCCGCGTCTCCCCATGTGGGGCAGATAACCAACAATCGAAGGGGGTGCAGGCAGTATGGACATCCAACGGACCGGGGTCATTCTCAACGTCGAACACTTCGAGGACTGCGTCGCCTTCTACCGCAAGGCCTTCGACCTGCCGGTGCTGTTCGAGAAGACCGACGGCGACTTCCGGCTCTGCTGCCTCGCCTTCGGCGGCGCCTACCTGATGATCGAGACCGAGGGCACCGCCAAGCCGGAAGGCAAGACCATCGCAGAGAACGCCGCCAAACTGAGGTTCAACGTCGCCGACATGGAGGCGGCGCGGGACCGTTTGAAAGGCCTCGGCATCGATGCCGAGATCGAGCGCACCGACTGGGGCGAGACCATGACCATCTTCGACCCGGACGGCAACCGGGTCGGCATCCGCGACGAGGCCGGGTTCGTCGAGCAGATGGGGTGAGGGGCGGGAGAGCGGGGACATGACCGGTTCCCGTCAGGGAAACGAATCGGTCCCCGCGGCAGGCAATCGCTCAACAGAATTAAGTAAAGTGTCCCCGGAATTACCGCCCAATTGCAATTTCGGTAACCCTCACAAACAACCGGGAAGATCTGGCTATATGGGCTTTCCCTACCCCTCCACCCGCACCCCATTTGCCACCATAAAGTCCCGCATCCACTCCTGCCGGAACCCGAGTCCATAGGCCTTCTTGTAATCCTCAAGCCCTTTCGCCGTTTCCCCCGACTGCCGCCAGGCGGTGCCGCGAAGGGCATGGGCCTCGCCGTTCTCCGGATCGAGGGTCAGCGCTTGGGTCGCGTCGTCGATGGCCTCGGGGTAGCGGCCGAGCGCATTGAGGCTTCCGGCGCGGGCGGTGAGCAGCGGCGCGGCCTGGTCGGCGGTCGTGGCTTCCAGGGCGCGGGTGAAATGCTGGACGGCCTTTTCGTGGTCGCCCGATTGGGCGGCGGCGATGCCGTGGAGACGGTCCAAGAGGGGGTCGGCGGCGGGGGCGCCAACCGGGGCGGCGAGCAGGCAGAGGGTGAGGGTCGCCGCCGTGAACAGGCGGCGGACGCGGCTTAAAAACCTTGACTTTTTATGTCTAATTATGGTATTAATTCCTAGTTTGCTTTTTGCGTCGATCTGCTCATTTCTCCTCATCACCGGACTTGATCCGGTGATCCACGTGGACCCCCGGGTCAAGCCCGGGGGTGAGGAAGGAGGGATTTTAAGCGAAAGCGGTCACTGAAGCAGAAAAACATAGACAATTATGGACATTCTTGGACATCCCACCGCCGCCGTTCCGACCGCCAGCAATGTCAACGAATGTCCACCAGGAATTTTCCTGTCAGGTCGTCAAAAGTCGCCGTGGCGTATCAAAAGTCGACATACGGCGGAGGCAGATTGGCTTCGTTCCGTCACTTTTCTAGGGCCTTGCTGGCGGGTGGGTTCAGACGGCGACGTTGTCGATCAGGCGCGCCTTGCCGAGCCAGGCGGCGGCCAGGACGCGGGCCGGTTTCGAGGCGTCGCGCACGGGCTCCAGGGTTTCGGCGTCGCGGACGGCGACGTAATCGACGGCGCCGAAGCCGGCTTCGGTCAGTTTGGTCTCGGCCCAACGCCGTTGCGTTGCCGGATCCTCGCCGTTTTTGACGTTCCCGGCGACCGCCGTGATGGTCTCGTAGAGGGCCGGCGCCGCCTTCCTCTCGTCCTCGGTCAGGTACTGGTTCCTCGACGACATGGCGAGGCCGTCTTCTTCCCGGATCGTCGGCGCGCCGAGGATCTCGACCGGAATGTCCAGATCCTGGACCATACGTTTGATGACGCAGAGCTGCTGGTAGTCCTTCTCGCCGAACACGGCGACGTCCGGCAGCGCCTGCAGCAAGAGCTTGCTGACCACCGTCGCCACCCCGATGAAGAACTGCGGGCGGAACTCGCCTTCGAGCATTTGGCTGAGCCCCTGCACCTCGACCTTGGTGGCGTGGCCGTCCGGGTAGATCTCGGAGACGTTCGGCGCGAACAGCAGGTCCGTGCCGGCCTCGACGAACATGCGGCTGTCGTCGCCCTCGTTCCTCGGATAGGTGGCGAAATCCTCGTGCGGCGCGAACTGGGTCGGGTTGACGAAGAGCGTGGCCACGGTCCTGTCGGACCGTTCCGAGGCGAGTTGCACCAGGGACAGGTGGCCTTCGTGCAGGCCGCCCATGGTCGGCACCAGGCCGATCGTGTGGTCCTCCTTGCGCCAGGCGCGCACCCGCTCGCGCAGCTCGGCGATGGTCCGTACCGTGTCCATTTTTTAGAGCGCTCCCCCGGTCTTTCCATTGACCTTCTCGTCCTTGGCCGCGGCACCCGGACCGTCGCCGTAAACATGGTCGGGCCCCGGGAAACGCCGCGCCCGAACGTCGGCGGCATAGTCGGCGGCGGCTTTCTCGATGGCGTCGCCGAGGTCGGCGTAGCGTTTGACGAACTTGGGCTTGAAGGCGGAATAGAGGCCGAGGATATCGTCGACGACCAGGATCTGACCGTCACAGGCGGCCGATGCGCCGATACCGATGGTCGGGATCGAGATCGCCTCGGTGATGGCGCGGGCCAGGGGCTCGACCGTGGCTTCGGCGACGGTGGCGAAGGCGCCGGCCGCCTCCACGGCTTTGGCGTCTTCGAGGATCGCCTGGAAGGCGTCGTCGTCGCGGCCCTGGACGCGGAAACCGCCCGGCCCCTTGGCATGCTGCGGCAGCAGCCCGATGTGGCCGAGAACCGGAATCCCGGCTTCGACGATGGCGGCGATCTGTGCGGCCATGGCGGTGCCGCCCTCCAGCTTGACGCCCTCGGCCCCCGTCTCCTCGACGGCGCGGCGGGCCGTTTCGACGGCCAAATCGGCAGACTCTTCATAGGTGCCGGCCGGCAGGTCGATGACGATACAGGCCCGCTTCGAGCCGCGGACAACGGCGGCACCGTGGGCGATCATGGTGTCGAGCGAGATGCCCACCGTGCTGTCGAGCCCGTAGATGGTCATGGCCAGCGAGTCGCCGACCAGCAGCAGCTCGGCGTGTTTGTCCAGGCGCTCGGCCATGGACGCCGTATAGGCGGTCAGCGACACGATCGGCGTCGTGCCCTTCAGTTTCCTCAGGTCCTCGGCGCGAAGGCGCTTCGGCGGTGTCGGCACGGTTTGCATGACAGGGCTCCAGCTTTCGATCCCGGCGGATGCCGGAATGACGCACCCGGCCATTGCCGGGTCGGCGGGACGCAAGGTAGCAAATTATGCTGCACTGCACAATGGGGAGGAATCGGAAAACGTCGGGCCCTCAGTTCCCGCCCCGGTTGCCGTGAGTGTTGCCGTTTTTTCCCTGGCGCCGGCGGAAGCGCGGCCGAAAGGCCCAGTAGAGGATGCCGAGGAACAGGACCATCATGACGATGACGGCGTTTTCCCTCACCAGGGCGACCAGGCCATCCACGTCGGCTCCCCTTTCATCGCCTCGAAAGCGCCCCAATTGTTTCGCAATTTTGTGAGCGTCACAATGAGCGCAACGTTCGTTTCGGGATTATGGCAGGGCCCGGCGGCCGAGCAAATCACCGTGATCGGCAAATTGACGGGTCCACAAGAAAAGCGGTGCGGGATATGATGGGCAAAATGACAGGCGGAACGGCTTTCATGGAACTCTGCAAAACCTTGATCCGGCGGACCGCCGCCGGCTTGACCGCGATCCTCGTTGTGGCGGCGCTCGCTGCCTGCGAGCCGGCGAAGACACCGCCGCAAACGCGCTCGCCCCAACCCGCTACAAAGACCGCCGCCGCACAAACGACAGCGGCAGCCAAGCCGGCAGCGGTAGCCGCCAAGACCGTGGAAACGGTCAAAGCCGAAACGACGCCGTCGCTCGCCGCCAAACACATGATCGCCGCGGCCAACCCGCTGGCCGCCGAAGCCGGCCGCCAGATTCTCCGGGCCGGCGGCGGCGCCATCGATGCGGCCATCGCCGCCCAGATGGTGTTGACGCTCGTCGAACCACAGTCGTCCGGCATCGGCGGCGGCGCCTTCCTCATGCACTACGACGCCGGGACCGGCGCCATCGACAGCTACGACGGCCGCGAGACGGCGCCGAAATCGGCGAGCCCGGACATGCTCCTCAAGGCCGACGGCACGCCGAAGAAGTTCTACGAGGCCGTGGTCGGCGGCTCTTCGGTCGGCGTCCCGGGGCTCCTGCGCATGCTGGAGATGGTCCACAAGGAGCACGGGAATCTGCCCTGGGCCGACCTCTTCCAGCCGGCCATCGAACTCTCGGAAAAGGGCTTCGCCATCTCGCCGCGCCTCGCCGGTTTGCTGGCCAAGGAGAAGTTCATCAAGGACATTCCGGTGTCGCGGGCCTACTTCCATGACGCCGCCGGCAATCCGAAAACCGAAGGCACGCTCCTCAAGAACCCGGACCTGGCGGCAACGCTCAAGGCCGTCGCCCAGGGCGGTGCCGATGCCTTCTATTCGGGCACCGTCGCCGAGAACATCGTCGGCACGGTCCTGACGGCGGAACGGAATCCGAGCGGCATGACCATGGCCGACCTCGCCTCATACGAGGCCAAGAAGCGCCCACCGGTCTGCATCCCCTACCGGGTGTGGCTGATCTGTGGCATGGGCCCGCCGTCCTCGGGCGGCCTGACGACCCTGCAGATATTGGGCATCCTGCAGAATTTCGATATCGCCGCCGAAGCGCCCTTCGGCGCCAAGGCCGTTCACCTGATCGCCGAAGCGAGCCGGCTCGCCTTTGCCGACCGCAACACCTATATCGCCGATCCGGATTTCGTGCCAGTGCCCTCGGGCGGTCTCCTCGATCCGGCCTACCTGCATCTGCGCGCTTCCGAGATCGATCCGGCCCGGGCCGGCGGCAAGCGTTTCCCCGGCATGCCCGGCCCCAGCGCCGAGTTGAAGTTCGCGCCGGACGTCGCGGAGAAGGGGCTGTCGACGACACACCTCAGCGTCATCGATGAGGACGGCAACGGCGTCTCCATGACCTCGAGCATCGAGAACGCCTTCGGCTCGCGCCTGATGTCGGGCGGCTTCCTGCTCAACAACCAGCTCACCGACTTCTCGTTCAGACCCGAGGCAAACGGGGCGCCGGTGGCCAACCGGGCGGAAGCGGGCAAACGGCCGCGGAGTTCCATGTCGCCGACCCTGGTGTTCGACGGCTCCGGCAAGTTGGTGATGGCCGTCGGCTCGCCGGGCGGCTCGCGCATCATCGGCTATGTGGCGAAAACCCTGATCGCGGCGCTCGACTGGAACATGGGCATGGACGAAGCCATCGACGCGCCCAACTTCGTCAACCGCAACGGCGCCACCGACCTCGAGGCCGGGACCGGTCTCGAGGCCCTGCAGCCGTCCCTCGAGGCCATGGGCCACGAGGTCAGGCTGATGAGCCGGGCCAGCGGCCTGCACGGAATTCGCGTGACGGCGAACGGCCTGGAAGGCGGAGCGGACAGGCGCCGCGAAGGCGTCGCCCTCGGCGATTGATCGGCGGCGATCGGATTTAGGCTCAGGCCTCGCGGCGGCTTACCGGCAGGGTCACCCGGAAGGCGGTACCCTCTTCCGCGTCGAGCAAACGGACGTCGCCGCCGTGCGCCTTGACGACATCGCGGACGATGACGAGGCCGAGGCCGGTGCCGCCCTCCTTGGCCGACCCGGCGAAGGGTTCGAAGAGCTTGGCCTTGGCCTTGTCCGGCAGGCCGGGGCCGTCGTCGCTGACGTCGATCTCGATGCGTCCGGCCCGCCGTTCGGCGGTGACCCGGGCCCGGCTGGCGCCGGCCTCGCGGGCGTTGGCGGCGAGGTTGGAGAAGACCCGGAACAGCTGTTCGCGGTCGGCCGTGACCTCGGTCACCGGCGGCACGTCGTTCTGCCAGTGGAAGGCACCGCCATCCCCGTTCTCGGCGGTCTCGTCGAGGGCGCCGCCGACCTCGCCGATCAGGCCCTTGAGATCGAAGTGGGAGAGTTTGAGGTTGGGCGTCTGGTCGGAGACGAAGTTCAGCGTCTGGCTGCACAGGTTCACGGCGCGGTCGATGGCGTCGTACATCTTGGGCAGTGTGCGCTTGACCTCCGGGTCGTCGATGACGGCGAGCTTGTCGTAGGCCAGCACCGCGATGGCCAGGCTGTTGCGGAGATCGTGATTGACCTTGGCGACGGCCGCACCGAGGGTCGCCAGGCGGGTCTTCTGCTGCAGGGCCTGACGCACCTCGTCCTGCATGTTGGCCAGCTCGCGCTCGGTGATGCCGATCTCGTCGTCGCGGCCGCTCGGACGGATCTCGCGGGTGGCGTCCTCGGGGGCCCGGCGGAAGGCCGAGATGCTCTCGGTGATGCGCCGCATGGGCCGGATCATCAGCCACTGCAGGCTGAGATAGACGAGGCCGGCGGTGAACAGCGAGATGACCAGCGACAGGTTGAAGATGCGGGCCGAATAGCCATACATGGCCTCGCGCATCGGCGTTTCGTCCATGACCACCTCGACGATGACGTCGGGATCGCGCGGCGACATGCCGATGACCCGCAGGATGCGGTTCTCGTCCTGGGCCAGGGTCTCGAATGCGTCGAAGATCCACATGGGGAAACGGCCCTTGGTCAGATCGACGGTGAGATCGACCTTCGGCGGCATCGCCTTGGAGACCATGAGAAGCCGCTGGTCGGGCCGGTTCAGCACGATGCCATAGGCCTCAGCATGGAACAGGAGCTCGTCGCGGAGTTTCGGCCCGACGGCATCCTCCGGGATCGCCTCGAGGGCCAGAGTCGAGAGCTGGGCGCGGACGATGTGTTCTTCCAGATAGACCTTGCGGAAGCGCGAGATCGACGGCGTCCAGATCAAGGCCTCGGCCAGCATGATGAACAGCATGGTCAGGATCAGCAGACGCGCCGACAGGCCGGTCATCAGGCGGCTCTTGCGGGTGTCCGGCTTATCGGACACGGTCTCTAACCGAATCGCGCCAAAAAGCGGACGATCTTGCGGGTCTTGTCGCTGAACAGTTTCGGCGTATAGAAGCTGCCGGCGGCCCGCTTCGAGACCTCGCCCAGGGTCGGATAGGGCGCGATCATCTGGGCCATGGCGCCGATCTTGATGTTCTGGCTCATGGCCAGAACCCAGGTCTGGATCAATTCGCCGGCGCGCGCGCCGACGATGCCGCAGCCGAGGATCTCGCCCTTCGCCGTCGTGATCGCCTTGATCAGGCCACGGGTCTCACCTTCCGCCTGGGCCCGGTCGTTCTCGTGGAACGGCCAGCGCAGGATACGGATATCGCCGCCCCGCTCGCGGGCCTCGGCTTCCGTCAGGCCGACCTGGGCCAGTTCCGGTGCCGTGTAGGTGACCCAGGGCACGGCCCGCATATCGGCCTTACCCGGGATACGGAACAGCGCGTTCTTGATGACGACGCCGGCGTGATAGCCGGCGACGTGAGTGAATTGGTAGCCGCCGGCCACATCGCCGACGGCGAAGACCTTGCGGTTCGAGGTGCGCAGGCGGGCGTCGACGGCGATGCCCTTGGGCGAATAGTCGATGCCGGCTTTCTCGAGATCGAGCCCGTCGACGTTGGCCTGGCGCCCGGCGGCGACGAGAAGCGCCGTGCCGTCAACCGTCTCCGCGGCGCCGTCCCTGTCGATGGTCACCGATATACCGGTTTCCGTCTTGGCGGCGCCGACCACCTTGACCCCCTCTCGGACGTCGATGCCGTCCTCGACGAGGCGGGTTCGAACGAAATCGGCCAGTTCGGGATCGTCCTTGGGCAGAATTGCGAACATCTCCAACACGGTGACCTTGGCGCCGAGCGACGCGTGGGCTTGGGCCAGCTCGATGCCGATGGGACCGCCGCCGATGACGATCAGATGCTCCGGGACGGCGGTCTGTTCGAAGACCGTCTCGTTGGTCATGAAGGGCACGCCGTCGAGGCCGTCGATCGGCGGCACCAGGGCGCGGCTGCCGGTGGCGACGACGATGCGCCGGGCCTTGATCTCGACATCACCGGCGACGATCTCTTGCGGTCCGGTGAAACGGCCGGCCGCCTGGATGACCCGCACGCCGAGGCCTTCGAACCGGTCCACCGAGTCGTTGGGCTCGATGGCGGCGATGGTGCGGTGCACGTGACCGAAAACGCCTGCGGCGTCGACGACCGGATCGCCGACCTTGATCCCGAAGCGGCCGGCCCGGCGCGCGGCATCAGCGGCGTGGGCCGCAGCCAGCAGGGCCTTCGAGGGCACGCAGCCGGTATTCAGGCAATCGCCGCCCATACGGTCCTTCTCGATGAGCACCGTCGACGCGCCCATCTGCGAGGCCCCAGCGGCGACGCTCAGCCCACCGGGCCCCGCGCCGATGACGCAGATATCGACGTCCAGTTTTTCAGCCATGCTACGGCTTGACGCTCCCTCTGCCCTTCGCCTTCTTGTAAACGATGGGGACGAGAGAGAGTACCGCGAGACCGGGGATGGGGAACAGTATTTCCGGTGAAAAGATGATGCCGAGGTCGGGTGACTTGCCCTGCTCGAAAACAGCACCGAGACCTGCACCGACGCTGCAGAATACGGCGCTTCCGGGGATGATCCCGAAAAAGGTGCCGATCACGAAAGTGCGGGCCGGCACACCCAGGAGAGCCGGCACCAGGTTGACCAGCCAGAACGGAAACAGTGGCACCAGACGCAGGAACAAGAGATAGCTGAGCGCGTTCTCGCGAAATCCGGCCTCCATCTTGCGTCCCGCATCACCGGCCTTGGCGTGGAAATAGTCTGCGAGCGCGTAACGTGCGATCAGGAAAATGCCCAATGCGCCGATGGTTGCCGCCGTGACGACCCAGATGGTCGCCGCCACCGTACCGAATAGGAAACCCGCGGCCAGTGACATCCAGACGGCACCCGGAAGCGACAGAGTGACGACGAGTGCGTAGACAATGACGAAGGATACGACGGCGAGAACCTGGTTCGCCGCATACCAGTCGAGCAGCCAGTGACGGTGCTCACGCAGCTTCTCGAAAGACAGGTAGTCGTCGAGCCCCGTTGCGAAAACGCCGACGACCGCGAGGACGATGACGAGCAACGGCAGCAGACGTGTGAACGAGAAGGTTTGTTTCGAGTTTTCAGCAGCGATCGCTGGAGATTCGGACATCGGCGAGTCAGTCGGCGGTTTCGGTCGAGGCATGATGATTAGGCTATTTCGTGCGGTTTCATGGTATCCGTTTCGTACCGGATCGGTGAGCAAATGCTCATAACGATTGCGTGAGCCGCGCGCGCGCCAAGGCGGCGAAAAAATTAACTCCGCAAAGGCTGCCGGCGGCGTTGACTTCACCCTATCGAGACCTTATACAGCGGGCAAATTCAGGTGGAAGAGTCCCATGAAACGAACGTATCAACCAAGCAAGCTTGTCCGCAAGCGTCGCCACGGATTTCGTAGCCGCATGGCCACGGTTGCCGGTCGTCGGGTCCTTGCCGCTCGGCGTGCCAAGGGGCGCAAGCGCCTCTCCGCCTAACGGCGGCTGCCACTGCCCATTGACCTTTCCGAAACCTCGCGAGGACAGCCCGGTCGGGGCCATCGAACGGCTCAAGAAACGCCGGGAGTTTCTTCGGGTGGCGAAACGGGGTAAGAAATGGGCGGCCCGGGGGCTGGTCTTGCAGGCATGGCGTCGATCCGGTGACGCTTCGTCGGCGGTCGACGACGACACGATCCGCGTTGGCTTTACCGTCACCAAGAAAGTCGGTAAAGCGGTTACGCGAAACCGTGTGCGCAGGCGGCTGAAGGCGGCGGCCAGTGCGGTCCTCCCGGGCGAATGCCGGGGCGGACGGGATCTGGTGATTATCGGCCGCGCCGCAACCTTGGCGAGGCCGTTTGATGGGCTTATCGCCGATCTGCGCCAGGCGCTGCGGAAACTCGATGCCAACCGGCCCGGCGCCGGGGCATAGGAACGGGAACGGTAGGTAGAGTCGATGAACAGGTTTGCCGCAATGTTGAGTTTGCCGTTGCGATGGACCGTTCGCGGGTACCAGCTGTTCGTTTCCCCCATCCTGCCGGGATCATGCCGCTATCACCCTTCCTGCTCGGCCTTCGCTCTGGAAGCCCTGGAGACACACGGACCGTTCATCGGCAGCTGGTTGGCCCTGAAAAGGATCGCGCGCTGCAACCCGTGGGGCGGTTTCGGTTACGACCCGGTACCGGAACGGATTGAACAGGACCCATGCGCGGTCCACGAGAAAGACAAGAAAGTGCTGGCCGCCAAATGATCGACAACCGCAACATGATCCTGGCGATCGTCCTCTCGATTGCCATCCTGATGGGCTTCCAAATGTATTTCGACGCCACGCGTCCGCCGCCGCCCGTACAGGAAACCGCTGAGCAGCAGGCCGCGCCGGGCCCGGTTCCGCAACCGACCGAGAGCGCCGACGGAGCCCCTTCCCTGCCGGCGACATTGGAAGAGGGCGTGCCGGTACCGCCGGGCAGTGCCGCACCGGCGCCGGGTCTGAACCGCGCCGCAATCCTGGCGCGCAACGACCGCATCCGTATCGACACACCGCGCCTGCATGGATCAATCGCGCTCCGCGGCGGGCGTATCGATGATCTGACCCTGGCCGACTATCGCGAAACACTCCAAGACGACAGCCCCGAGATTATCCTGTTGTCACCGCGCGGCATCGACGGCGCTTATTTCGCGCAGTTCGGCTGGGTCGCCAGCGGTGTTGCGACCCCCGATCAGGAAACCATCTGGACCGCAGATGGGTCGACCCTGACACCGGAAACGCCGGTGACACTGAGTTGGAATAACGGCGAAGGGGTCGTTTTCAAACGGACTTTCGCGGTCGACGAACACTACATGTTCACGGTCACGCAAAGGGTCGAGAACTGTGGTGACACGGTCGCCCAACTCTACGATTACGGCCTGGTCTCCCGGCGCGGCACGCCGGAGACGACGGGTTTTTACATCCTGCATGAGGGCCTCCTCGGTGTGACCGACGGTACGCTCTCGGAAATCGACTACGACGACATCCAGGAAACCAAGGAAATCAAGCAGACGGCGATCGGCGGCTGGATCGGCATCACCGACAAGTACTGGCTGGCCGCCCTGGTGCCCGACCAGAACGTGACGCTAACGACGCGTTACAAGTATCGAAACGACGGTGGCGTCGACAAGTACCAGGTCGATTATTTGGGCCCGCGCCAGGACCTGGCGCCGAGAGGATCCGTCGAAAGCACCCATCGCTTTTTCGCCGGCGCCAAGGAAGTGTTGCTGCTCGACGGATATTCCGAGGAGTTCGGCGTCGACCGTTTCGATCTGGCCATCGATTTCGGCTGGTTCTATTTCCTGACCAAACCCATCTTCTACGGGCTCCTGTGGCTCAACGGCCACGTGCTTAACCTGGGCGTCGCCATCCTGATCCTCACCGTCATCATCAAGATCGCCTTCTTTCCTTTGGCCAACAAGTCTTACGTGTCGATGAGCAAGATGAAGAAGCTGCAGCCGAAGATGCTGCAGTTACGCGAGCGCTATGGCGATGATAAGGTCAAGCTCAACCAGGAAATGATGGCGCTCTACAAGAAGGAAAAGGTCAACCCGGCCTCCGGCTGCCTGCCGATTCTGGTGCAGATCCCGGTCTTCTTCGCTCTCTACAAGGTGTTGTTCGTCACCATCGAGATGCGCCACGCACCGTTCTTCGGTTGGATCAAGGACCTGTCGGCGCCGGATCCGACGACGATCTTCAACCTGTTCGGCCTGATCCCGTGGACGCCGCCCGATTTCCTGATGATCGGCGTGTGGCCGCTGATCATGGGAGGCTCAATGTACCTGCAGCAGAAGCTCAACCCGCAGCCGACGGATCCGGTGCAGGCCAAGATCTTCCTGTTCCTGCCCCTGATGTTCACCTTCCTGCTGGCGCAGTTCCCGGCCGGACTCGTCGTCTACTGGGCCTGGAACAACCTGCTGTCCATCGCCCAGCAATGGGTGATCATGAAGCGCATGGGCATCACCGCCAGGGACGCTCTCAAGTAATCCTTGTGCGCATCGGGACCCCGGAAATGGAACCCGAAACCGATATCGACACCGAAGCGTTCCTGGAACAGGGCCGCCTTCTATTCGCCGGTCCCTGCGATTTCGTCATCGGCTGCGCGCGCCTCGACCAAGTGCCGCCAATTGACGTTGCCGAGGTTGCCTTCGCCGGGCGCTCCAACGTCGGCAAGTCGAGCCTGTTGAACGCGCTCACCGGGCGCAAGGCTTTGGCCCGCACGTCGAACACGCCGGGTCGGACGCGCGAGATCAACTTCTTCGACCTTGGCGGCCGTTTGATGCTGGCCGACCTGCCAGGCTACGGCTACGCCAAGGCGCCGAAAAAAGCGATCAGACAATGGACCGGATTGGTCGACGCCTACCTGAGGGGGCGTGCCGAACTGCGGCGTACTTGTCTCCTGGTCGATGCACGGCACGGTCTCAAGGACTCGGACCGCGCGGTCATGTCCATGCTCGACAAGTCGGCCCAGCCCTATCAGGTGGTCTTGACCAAGGCAGACAAGGTAAAGACCGGGCCGCTGGCCCGGCTCGTCGAACGCACGCGGATCGAACTCGCCAAACACCCGGCGGCCCATCCCGAGATCGCGGTCACCAGTGCCCGGAAAGGTGCCGGTGTCGCCGAACTCCGGGCCGCATTGGCGGCCTTGGCGGCCAACTAGCGGGCCCGTCAACCGGTGCTGGCGACCGCCGGCGAAGTGGAGTAATTTCCCTACTATGGATACGGCATTCGGGAATTACGAGGACCGTTGGCTCAGCCAGGCCAAGTTGTTGTCGGAAGCGCTGCCCTACATGCGCCGCTATTCGGACGAAACCGTGGTCATCAAGTACGGCGGCAACGCCATGATCGATGACGATCTGGCTCGGTTTTTCGCGCGCGATATCGTGCTTTTGCGCCAGGTCGGGCTCAATCCAATCGTCGTTCACGGCGGCGGCCCGCAGATTGGCTCTATGCTCGAGCGTCTCGGTGTCGAGAGCGAGTTTGTCGATGGGCTCAGGGTGACGACGGAGGAATCGGTGGCCGTCGTCGAGATGGTGCTCGCCGGCTCCATCAATAAGGAAATCGTCAACAACATCAACGAGGCCGGCGGCCGCGCTGCAGGGCTGTGCGGCAAGGACGGGCGGTTGATCCGGGCCGAGCGTCTGAAACGGAAGACCCGCGATCCGGAATCAAACATCGAACGGGTCCTCGACCTTGGCCTGGTCGGTGAGCCCAGCCATATCGATCCGCATATTTTGGAGAGTTTCGAACATTCCGACATCACGCCGGTGATCGCGCCGATCGGCGTCGGACCCAACGGCGAGACGCTCAACATCAACGCCGATACGGTCGCCGGTGCCCTGGCCGCGGCCTTGGGGGCCAAGCGCCTGATGATGCTGACCGACGTCAGCGGCGTCCTCGACCCGGACGGAGAACTGATCTCCGACATGACAACCGAGGAGGCCATGGCCGGCATCGACAGCGGCGTTATCTCCGGCGGCATGATCCCCAAAATCGAGACCTGCTTGGATGCGGTCAAGAACGGCGTCGAGGCAGCGGTCATCAGCGATGGACGGGTACCGCACGCCATTCTCGTCGAACTGTTCACAGCCGGCGGCGCCGGAACATTGATTACCCGCAGCTAAAGTCCGCGACTACCAAGTCGATTTATGAAGTCGATTCGAAGGTCAGTTCGTTCGGCTCGGCGTTGAGACGGCCGACGCAACGGACCCGCTTGTCGTCACCGCGCAGCGCCTCGTAGGTTGCCGGGATAAACGAGACCTCCAGGCGCACCGTCTCGAGGAGCTTGGCACCGACATCCTCGAACCGGTCGCCCCAGAAATGGCCCTTCGGCTTGAAGGCGTTCGTCAGATACCAGCCGGCGGCATTGGGGCCCTGTGGCGCCAGCGCCGTCAGATCGGCGACGATGTTCTTGAAGGTCGCCGTGCAGTACGCCGCCGTACGCCGGGCCGGCGGCAAGGCAGTGGAAACATAGAGTGTCACGATGTTGGTGCGCCAATCATAGATCGCTCCGGTGACGGGCCTCGCCGAGACCCCGATCTGCATCGGCAGGGTACGCTCGGCGGCTCGGGCGATATCCCGGTCCAATTGAGCCAGGCCCCAATCGAACAAGGTCACCGGTTCGGCCATCATGCGGCGCAGAATGTCCGGTTCGTCTGCCTCGACCGGGGGCGCAAACAGGAGGGCGGTCAATATGAGGGCTATTCGAACCATGGCGTTCCCGCACCAGTTGAGCCGGAACGTTAGCATCGATTTGGCGCGCACGGTAGCCGTCGGGACGGCGTTTCGCCGGGATGTGAGCCGCGAAACAAGGAGGCTATGAATTGGCTTCATAGCGGGCGGCGATGAGAAACTCCTTGTTGCCTTCGGGACCCTCGATGGGGCTTTCGGTGATGCCGATAACCGCCCAGCCGGGAAGCGCGGCGAGCCAAGTTTCGATCGCTGCGCAAACCTCGGCGTGCAGGGCCGGATCGCGAACGACGCCTTTCTTGCCGACTTGGCCACGGCCGACCTCGAATTGCGGTTTGATCAGGGCAACAAGGACGGCGCCCGGCGCCGCCAGGGCGAGGGCAGCCGGCAGAACCGTGCGCAAGCCGATGAAACTGGCATCACAAGCGATGAAGCCGGCGGGTTCGGGAATGATCTCACCGGTGAGGTTGCGTGCGTTGGTCTTTTCGAGGACGACGACACGTTCGTCGGTGCGCAGCTTCCAGTCCAGTTGTCCGCGCCCGACGTCGACGGCATAGACGCGCTCGGCCCCATTTTGCAACATGACGTCCGTGAAACCGCCCGTCGATGCGCCGACGTCGATACAGACCAGCCCCTTCGGTGAAAGACCGAAATGCTCCAGCGCGCTGGCCAGTTTGATGCCGCCGCGCGACACCCAGGCGTGGTCCTTGCCGCGCACCTCGATCTCGGTGTCACCGGCGACAACCCGGCCCGGCTTATCGAGGCGCTTGCCTGCGGAAAAAACAGCGCCGGCCATGATCAGGGCTTGCGCCCGGGTCCGCGACGGCGCCAGGCCTCTATCGACGAGAATCTGGTCAAGGCGTCGGCGGTCCGCTCTAGGCATTGTTACCCGGGATCACAACAGGAAACCATGCCATCGAACGCGATGGCGATAACGGCGCTTGGCGTTGTCCGGTGGTCAGGCCGGTTCAGCCCGAACCAGTTCCTCGGCCTCGTCGAAACGGCCGATTGCCGTCAACACGTTGGCGACGATATGCGCCGTGTCGAGACCGGCCTGTTGTACTTGTTTAGCCGGACTGTCCTGCTCGAGGAAGCGGTCCGGCATGGTCATGATGCGGAACTTGAGGCCGTTGTCGAGGAGACCGTTGTTGGCCATGTACTGGGCGACATGGGCGCCAAAGCCGCCGGCCGCACCTTCCTCGACGGTCACCAGAACTTGGTGCTCGCGGGCGAGCCTGGCGATCAGGTCCCGGTCCAGGGGTTTGGCGAAACGGGCATCGGCAACGGTCGCCGACAATCCCATGGCTGCCAGTTCCTCGGCCGCCTGCAAAGAAGCGGCGAGCCGGGTCCCAAGGCTGAGTATAGCGACCGCACTGCCCTCGCGGACGATTCGGCCCTTGCCGATCTCGAAGACCTCGCCGCGGGCCGGCAGCTCGATGCCGACGCCCTCACCCCTCGGGTAACGGAAAGCGGACGGGCCGTCATTAATCTGAGCCGCCGTCGCCGTTACGTGGTGAAGTTCCGCTTCGTCGCTGGGCGCCATGACGACGATGTCGGGAAGCGTACACAGATAGGCAAGGTCGAAGGCGCCGCAATGGGTCGACCCGTCAGCACCCACATATCCGGCCCGGTCCATGGCGAACCGAACCGGCAGCTTCTGAATGGCGACGTCATGGACGACCTGATCGTAAGCGCGCTGCAGGAAGGTCGAATAGATGACGGCAAAGGGTTTCATGCCTTCCGAGGCCAATCCGGCGGCAAAAGTCACTGCGTGCTGTTCGGCGATGCCGACGTCGAAACTGCGTTCCGGGAAGCGTTCCGAAAACTTGTCGATACCGGTGCCGCCTGGCATCGCCGCGGTGATGGCGCAGATACGGTCGTCCTCCTCGGCCTCGCGGATCAACGCATCGGCGAAAACGCCGGTATAGGACGGCGCGTTGGCCTTCGGCTTGTGCTGCTTACCGGTGACTACATCGAACTTCGAAACGCCGTGGTACTTGTCGGCCGACTCTTCGGCCGGTCCGTAGCCGTGCCCCTTTTCGGTGACCACATGCAACAGCACCGGTCCCGGCTCCTTGTCGTCGCGCAGGTTCTTGAGGATCGGCAGCAAGTGGTCGAGATTGTGGCCGTCGATGGGGCCGACGTAATAGAAACCGAGCTCCTCGAACAGGGTGCCGCCGGTCACCATACCGCGGGCATATTCGTCGAGTTTCGTCGCCGCTTCCTCGATGGTGCGCGGGAATTTCTTGGCGACGTCCTTGGCGAAGTGGCGCATGGAGCGGAACGATTTCGACGAGATCAGGCGCGACAGGTAGGCGCTCAAAGCCCCCACCGGCGGTGCGATCGACATGTCGTTGTCATTGAGGATGACGATCAGGCGCGTATCCATGGAGCCGGCGTTGTTCATGGCCTCGTATGCCATGCCGGCGGTCATCGAGCCGTCGCCGATGACCGAGATGACGTTGCGCGGAGCCTCCATGAGATCGGAGGCAACGGCCATGCCGAGACCCGCCGAGATCGACGTCGACGAGTGGGCGGCACCAAACGGGTCATACTCGCTTTCGCTCCGTTTGGTGAAACCGGAAATGCCGCCGCCCTGACGCAGGGTATGCATGCGCTCGCGCCGCCCGGTCAGGATCTTGTGCGGGTAGCACTGGTGTCCGACATCCCAGATCAAACGGTCCTTCGGCGTGTCGAAAACGTGGTGGATGGCCACGGTCAGCTCGACGACGCCGAGGCTGGCGCCGAGGTGGCCGCCGGTGATCGACACCGAACGCACGGTGTCACCGCGCACCTCGTCGGCCAGTTGTTTCAGTTGATCGGGCGTAAAATCCCGGATGTCCGCTGGATCATTTACCGAATCCAGCAGCGGCGTCTCGTGAGCAATTGTCAAATTTTCGCCCCTCTTCTCCCAAGGGCTTAAACCCTTGGATTCTCAAGGACACGCGTCCTTTTAATCCTTGAAGACACGCGTCCTCGGACTTAACCGAACAGTTTAAGAGTTCTGAATATGCGGCTCAAGAACTTCTGTGAACAATAAAATGCGCCATCTGGCGCAGCGGTTCGGCGTCTTCGCCGAAGATCTCCAGATGCGAGGCCGCCTGCGCGCTCAGCATCTTGGCCTGTTCGCGGGCTCTTTCCACGCCCAATAGCGAAACGAAGGTAGCCTTGCCGGACTCGGCGTCCTTGCCGGTCTTCTTACCAACCTCATCGGCGTCGCCTTCGACATCGAGAAGATCGTCGGCGATCTGGAAGGCGAGACCGATGTCATGGGCATACGCATGCAGCGTACTACGGGCATGCTCCGAGGCCTTGCCGAGGATACCGCCGGCCTCGCAGGAAACAGCGATCAGTTCGCCGGTTTTCATGCGTTGCAGCCGCGTGATCTCGGCGACACCGAGCTCGTGGTCCTCGGCCACCAGATCGAGCATCTGGCCGCCGACCATGCCGTGGTCGCCGGCCGCCTTGGCCAGCGCCAGACAGAGCTCGGCCCTGACCTTGGCGTCCTGATGAGTGTCGTCCTCGGCCAGAACCTCGAAGGCCTTGGTGAGTAGCGCGTCGCCGGCCAGGATGGCGGTGGCCTCGTCATATTCGACATGGCAGGTCGGACGGCCGCGCCGGAGGTCGTCGTCGTCCATGGCCGGCAGGTCGTCGTGGATCAGGGAATAGCAGTGCACCATCTCGACCGCCGCGGCGACCCTGAGCGCGGCGCGCTCGGATACGTTGAACAGCGCCGAACTGGCCGTCACCAGGAACGGCCTCACCCGCTTGCCGCCGCCGAGGCTGGAATAGCGCATGGCTTCACCGAGGACCTTCTCCGGCCCCTCGGCAATACCCAGCAGGTCGTCGAGCACGTCGTTGACGGCGGCCGCGTTGTCGCTCAGTCGTTGTTCGAAATCTGACAATCGAATCCCCTATCGTCTTCGTATTCTTACCTTCATTGTCCCGGCTTCACCGGCCGGCGATCAACCGTCCAGGTCGGCCGGCTCGGCCGCGACCTTGCCCGAGGCATCAACGACGATCTTGTCGATGCGAGCCTGGGCGTCGTTCAACTTGTTCTCGCAGTGTTTCTTGAGCGCCGCACCCCGAGCATAGGCGTTGATGGAATCCTCCAAGGCGCCGCGCCCCGTCTCGAGCTCGCGCACGATGTCCTCGAGCTCCTCGAGGGCATCCTCGAAGCTCATTTTCTTGATATCGGCGGGGCTCTTGTCGTCTGCCATGACTACCTCTTTCAATGGGCGCGGGAGTCTAATCGCGGGTATCGGCAAGAGCAAGGATTTGGCGGGGAAAGGTAGTCGATTCCCGCTCAGTGTCCGGCGTTCAAAGCCATCCCGCCGGATCAGGCGCAATTCACCGAATGGCGACGGCTTGACCCGCGACTGGCCGCGACCCCTTGCCGGTTCCGGTTTACGCCTCCATCAGCGCCTTGATATGGGCCTGGGTGCTTTCACGGAGCGCAGTCAGGTCGTAACCGCCCTCGAGAAGCGAGATCACCCGGTTGTCGCAGTGATCGGCCGCGACCACGAGGAGTTCGCGGGTGACCCAGCCGTAGTCGGCGGTCTCCAGGCTGAGCTGGGCCAGCGGGTCGCGGCGATGGGCGTCGAAGCCGGCCGAGATGATCAACAGTTCCGGCTCGAAGTCCCTGAGCGCCGGCAGGATGGTTTCCATATAGGCGGCACGGAACTTGTCCGACCCGGACCCGGGTGCCAGTGGGGCATTGACGACATTACCGGCGACACCGGTCTCGCTCGGCGAACCGGTTCCCGGGTAGCAGGGCCATTGGTGGCTGGAGGCGTAGAACATTCCCGGGTCGTTTTCGAAACTGTGTTGCGTGCCGTTGCCGTGATGGACGTCGAAGTCAACGACGGCGACGCGTTCCATACCGTAGGCGGCGCGTGCGTAATAGGCGGCGATGGCGGCGTTATTGAACAGGCAGAAACCCATGGCCCGCGACGCCTCGGCATGGTGGCCGGGCGGCCTGACGGCGCAGAAGGCGTTGCGGGCGTCACCATCGACGACCTCATCGACGGCCATGACGGCGGCACCGGAGGCCCGCCTTGCCGCCTCGCCCGAAGCCGGCGACATGGCCGTGTCCGGATCCAGCGAGACATGTCCCGATTTCGGGACATTGTCCATGATCCGCTCCACGTAGCCGGGCTTGTGGACCAGTTCGACCCTCTTCATATCGATTTCCGGCGCCTCGTGACGGTGCAGGAACTGGAAATCCTCATCCTCCAGGCCGTCGAGGATGGCGCGCAGCCGGTCCGGGCACTCCGGGTGGTAGCTGCCCGGGTCGTGTTCAATGCACACGGGATGCGTATAAAAGAGTGTCGTCATGGTTCCTTTTTAAAGGTTTTGACCGGAATGTCGAAATCCTTGGTACCGATAAAGACGGTGTCGGCACACTTTCGATACAATTCCGGACTAGGTTCCTTGCCGAAGGGTCACACAGTCGTCAGTTGAAGCCGGACGGTGGCGGCACTAGATTAGGGCTCAAGGTTCGGGGTGGACGGTTTGCGGTGACCCCTGTGACGAAACTGCTTACGGCTCTCCAACACCGGACGATATTCGGGAAAACGGATACGATATGACCCATATGGGATCTCAAGGGGGAAACCTCGGACAGACGGAAACACGGTCTTTCGAACCGCTTGGTCTGAAACGCTTGATCATGCTGGCGGCCGCCCCGGCTCTGGTATTCGCGATCACTTTCGGCTCGGCGCCCCCAAGTGTTGCCCAGGAGAAAGGCGGAAAGGACAAGGCGGGGGGCGAACAGGCGACTGCCGTCAAGGTCGACGCGGTCAAATCCGAACCTTTCAAGCAGACGGTACCGGTGATCGGGCGGTTCGTCGTCCGCCAGACCGGCGTCGTCGCAACCCGGGTCAGGGGTGCCGTCGGAACGATCAACGTTGACGTCGGCGACCGGGTCGATACGGACGACATCATTGCCGTCCTGGTCCGCGACCGCCTCGAATGGGAACGTAACCTGCAGCGCGCCGAGGTCGCCAATTATTCGGCCCAGGTGAAAACCCAACAGGAACGGATCGCCCTGTTGCAACAAGAGCTGAAGCGCCTTGAGTCTCTCAAGAAGTCGCCGGCTTTCTCCCAGGCCCGACTCGATGACAAACGCCAGGAAATCATCGTCGCATCGAGCGAGGTGACGGAAGCCGAAGCGGAACTGCGCAAGGCCCGGGCCAACCTGAAGCTGACCGAAATTGACCTCCGCGATGCCGAGATCCGCGCGCCCTACAGCGGCGTCGTCTCAAAAAAACACGCCGCTGTCGGATCCTATGTCGACGTTGGCGACCCGGTGGTTACCCTGATCGATGATGATTCGCTCGAAATCGAGGCCGACGTACCGTCCGAGCGGGTCGACGGCATCGAAACCGGCACACCCGTCGATGTGGAAACCGTAACGAAATCGCGCTATCCGGCCATCGTGCGGGCCGTCATCCCCGAAGAGAACCCGCAAACCCGGACCCGCGCTGTCCGTTTCACGCCGGTATTGCCGGAAGGTTCATCCCGGCCGGCGGCCAATCAGTCCGTGGTCCTCTACCTTCCGGCCGGTGCCGTTCGCGACGTTCTGACAGTGCACAAGGACGCCGTCCTCAACCGGCGCGGCAAGCGGCTCGTCGTCGTCGTCGCCGACGGCAAGGCCAACTTCCGGCCGGTGCAATTGGGCGACGCCATCGGTAGCCGTTTTGTCGTGGTCAAGGGCCTGAAGGAAGGCGACTTGGTGGTGGTTCGCGGCAATGAGCGGCTCAGGCCCAATCAGGCGATCCGTTTCAACGGCGGGCCGCCCGAGAAGGCGCCTGAAAAACCGAAGGAAGCCGGCGGATGAACCCGATCCGCCTAGCGATCGAACGGCCCACCGCCGTGATGGCGGCGGTGCTGATGATCGTTATGTTCGGATTGGTGGCGCTCGACGCCATCCCCATCCAGTTGACACCGGACGTCAGGAAACCGGTTATCGATCTGCAAACCGTCTGGTCCGGCGCGGCGCCGGCCGAGATCGAACGCGAGATCGTCAACCGTCAGGAAGAGGTCCTGAAGGGCCTCGAGGGTCTCGAGGACATCGTCAGCGAAACCCAGGACGGCCGCGCCCGGATCACGCTCGAATTCCAGATCGGCACCAACATGGATAAGGCGCTGCTGCTCGTCGCCAACCGCCTCGACCGGGTCGACGGGTACCCGGACGAGGTCAAGCAGCCGACCATTCGCACGTCGAGTTCCGACGACAACCCGATTACCTGGATCGTGCTGCTCAGGACCGAGGGCAACACACGGGATATCCACACCTTTGGTGATTTCGCCGAAGACGTAATCCAGGACCGCATCGAACGGGTCAACGGCGTCTCGCGGGTCAATGTCTATGGCGGTTCGAAACGGCAAATGGAGGCCATCGTTCACCCCGAGCGCATGGCGCGTTACGGCCTGACGGTGACGGAAGTGGTCAATACCCTGAGGGCGGCTAATGCCTCCATATCAGCCGGCGATGTCGACGAGGGCAAACGCCGATACGTGGTCCGGACCGAGGGCGAGTTTTCGAAACTGGAGGACGTTCGCGAGGTGTTGCTGCGTTCCAGCACGGACGACGCCAGCGGACGCATCGGACGGGTCACCGTCGACGACATCGCCACGGTCCAGTTCAACGTCAAGGAACCGGTGTCGCGCATCCGTTTCAACGGTCAGCCGGCCATGGCCATCAATGCCGTGCGCGAGAACGGCGCCAACGTCATCGAGGTGATGGAAGGCATCCGCGCGGCGATCAAGGAACTGAACGACGGTCCTTTGCCCGACGCGGGATTGCGGCTCCGTCAGGTCTACGACGAGACCGTCTACATCAACTCGTCGATCGATCTTGTGCAGCAGAACATCTTCGTCGGCGGCGCGCTCGCCGCCATGATGTTGCTGATCTTCCTGCGGTCCGGGCGGGCGACACTGGTCGTGTCGCTGGCCATCCCGGTTTCGGTCATCGGCGCCTTCGTCGCCATGGCCGCCCTTGGCCGCTCGCTCAACGTGGTGTCGCTGGCCGGCATTGCATTTGCCGTCGGCATGGTCGTCGACGCAGCGATCGTCGTCTTGGAGAACATCTACCGTTTCCGCGAGCAAGGCATGTCGCGTAAGGAAGCGGCCTATCGCGGCGCCGCCCAGGTATGGTCGGCGATCCTGGTTTCCGCCCTGACCACGGTGATGGTGTTCATTCCGATCCTGGTCATGGAACTCGAGGTCGGGCAGTTGTTCCGCGACATCGCCGTGGCTCTCTCGGTCTCGGTGTTGCTGTCGCTGCTTGTCGCCATCTCCGTCATCCCGGCCTTGTCCAACCGGCTGCTCAAGGAAACCTATTCGGATACCGAATCCCACATCCACCTGCCAATCATCGATTCCTTCGCCCGCGGTTTCGTGCGTGCCGTCATCGGCTTCACTCGGCTGGTGACGCAAAACCGCGCCCTGGCCGGCACCGTCGTCGCGGCCATCTGCGGCGCCGGCGCGTTCGTAACCTGGGCCCTGTTGCCGAAACTCGACTACCTGCCGGACGGCAACCAGAACCTCATCTTCGGGGTCATGGTACCGCCGCCCGGTTACAACCTGGAAACGACCGGCGATATCGCCGGCGAGTTCGAGGCCGCCATACGGCCCTATTTCGCCGAGGAAACGGGCGAACAATCCGAGCCGGGCGGGCCGCCGAAGATCAAGCGCTTTTTCTTCGTTGCCTCCCGGGGACGCACCTTCCTCGGGGCCGCCGCCGTCGAACCGGATCGGGTCGGTGAACTGATCCCGATCTTGCGCGACGCCGCCTTCAAGGAGCCGGGGACCTTCGGTCTGGTCAGCCAGCGCTCACTTTTCGGACGCGGCATCGGCGGCCAGCGGGCCATCGACCTTAACGTTTCCGGCCCGGAGCTCGAGAACATCCTCGGCGTCGCACTGAAATCCGTCGGACTGATCGGCAAGGTCCTGCCAAAGTCGGAAGGCACTCAAATCCGCCCGCAGCCCGGCCTCGAACTGGGCGCGCCCGAGGTCCGCGTCTTTCCGAACCGGGTCAAACTGGCCGACAACGGGGTCACTGCCCGCGAGTTGGGCGACACGCTGGATGCCTTCAACGACGGGCTGCGCGTCGCCGAGATCACCGTCGGCTCGTCGCGCATGGACATGATGTTGATGGGCCCCTTGGACGACATCCGCGAGACCCAGGGCATCAATTTCCTGCCGGTGGTGACGCGCTCAGGCAAGATCCTGCCGGCCAGCTCGCTCGCCGACGTCGTCGTCACCGCCGGCCCGACGCAGATTCGCCACATCGAGCGCGAGCGCACGGTGACCCTTGAGATCCGCCCGCCGGAGAAGATGCCCCTCGAGGAAGCCCTCGAGATTCTCGAACGCGACGTCATCGCCGTGGTCAAGGAGGGAGGCTTGCCGCCGGGCGTCACCCTGACGTTGAGCGGAACCGCCGACAAACTGTCCGAGACTTGGGGCGCCATGGTTCTCGATCTTCTGTTGGCCATCGCCATCGTCTACCTGGTCATGGCGGTCTTGTTCGAGAGCTTTGTCTATCCGCTGATCATCATGCTCTCGGTACCGTTGGCGACGGCCGGCGGGGTCCTCGGCCTGGCCCTGGTCAACCTCTACATCTTCCAGCCGCTGGACATGCTTACGTTGCTCGGTTTTGTCATCCTCATCGGCATCGTCGTCAACAACGCCATTTTGCTGGTTCACCAGACGCTCTTCCACGTACGCCAGGAGCATATGGAAGTGGCGGCTGCGACCCTGGAAGCGACGAAGAACCGCATCCGGCCGATCTTTATGTCGACCCTGACCAGCGTCTTCGGGATGTTGCCGTTGGTTCTTTTCCCCGGTGCCGGCTCGGAACTCTACCGCGGCCTCGGTTCGGTCGTGTTGGGCGGACTCGCCCTGTCGGCCGTGCTTACGCTGCTCATCGTTCCGCCACTGCTGTCCCTTTTCGTCGGCACGATCGAAAGCCGGAAACAGCATGCCGAAGCCATGCTTGAAAGCAAGCCGGCCGAATGACCCGTCTATGACGGGGGCGAGCCTTTGGTGACGACGATGGTAAAAATCTGACCGTCGTCCGTGCAGGATGTCAGTTGGTCACCGGTGTTGTCGCACAAGACTTCGAAGTCGCGAGGTGCGGCCGGATCGGTGGCGTGAACCGTGAGTACGTCGCCCGGCGCCATCTGTTTCAACGCCTTGTTGGCCTTGAGAACCGGTAACGGGCAACTCAGGCCCTTCAAGTCGAGTACGGTCTCGCTCACTGTCGTTTCCCCCGAGTTTACACCTAGCATAGGGCTTAACGGAATAAATGGCACGGCTGGCGGCGGCCTGCACCGCCTTCTCACGAACTGTTGAAAGGTCATTCCCGTATAGCCAACGACAGTTGAAATCGCCGCCGACCATCCCAACTAAGACCCGTAACAGCATCCGAAACCATGGAGACCACGACGCCTATGCTCTTCCGGCAATACTTTGATCACGCGTCAAGCACCTATACCTATCTGTTGGCCAGCCGCAGCGGCGGCGAAGCTTTACTTATCGACCCGGTTCTCGAGCAGACCGATCTCTATATCCGCGTTCTCGAGGAACTTGACCTGAAACTGGTCAAGGCCGTGGATACCCATTGCCATGCCTATCACGTGACGGCCCTCGGTGAACTGCGTGACCGGACACGCTGCATCACCGTCATGGGCAGCAAAACCGATGTCGACCTGGTCTCCATGCGGGTCGATGAGGGCGATCGGATCGAAATCGAAAACGTCGGTCTCGATGTGCTCTTCACGCCCGGGCATACGGACGACAGCTACTGTTTTTTGATGGACGGCGTTCTATTCACCGGCGACACGCTGTTGATCCGGGGAACCGGGCGTACCGATTTTCAGAACGGTGATCCCTACGCTGCCTACGAATCGATATTCGGCAAGCTCCTGACCTTGCCCGACGAAACGCTGGTCTATCCGGCGCACGACTACAAGGGTGAGACCGTCAGCACCATCGGCGAGGAGAAGACTTACAATCCCCGTTTGCAGGTGTCATCCGCCGACCAGTACGCAGAAATCATGAGCGGCCTCAACCTGCCGGACCCGAAAATGATGGACGAGGCGGTGCCAGCCAATCTTTCCATCGGCTATCATCCGGATGATCCGGAACTGCGCGCCCACACCGTCGAAGCCGTTGATGCGTTGCGGCATTTCGAGGAAAAAGGCGCCTTGTTCATCGATCTCCGCGAATCGGGTGAGCGCACCAAGACCGGGGTCATTCCGGGATCCCTCCATGCGGCATACGGTACGCTCGAAGATGCGGTAAGGCCGGGTGGATTGCTTGCCGCAGTCGTCGAACAGACCAGGACACCGCCACTGCTCTATTGCGCTTATGGCGAGCGTTCCGCCTTGGCGCTCAGGGTCTTGAAGGATTCCGGGATCGACGCCGCGTTGCACATGGCTGGTGGGGTCGAGGCTTGGATTAAGGCGGGCGGCCCGCTGGTCAGTCCGGAGACCTGATCGCTCCTTATTTCTATTATGCGACTCGTTGGAACCGGTGAATGCCGTCGGAACCGGTTTCCCGGCGCACCCGTCCCTGGCCGATCAAGTGGTGAACGTGGGCCAGCGACTCACCGATAGCGAAGAACAGCTGGTGATCGTCCAGTTTGCGGGTAAACAGCCGGCGCAGGACGCCGACACCGTCGACCGGGTCCTCACAGGCGCTAAGCGTATCGACCAACCTTTCCCCGTGGTGTTCGGTCAGATAGTCGATGCGGCCGAGGAGCCCCCGGAACGGCCAATCGTGACTCGGCAGGACCAGCGTTTCCTCCGGCAAGTCACGGAACCGGTCCAGGCTCGTGAGATAGAGATCCAAGGGGTTGGCCTCCGGTTCCTGGGGCCAGACGGCAACGTTGGGTGTGATCCGCGGCAGGATTTGATCGCCGGAAATCAGGACCTGCAAGTCCTCGCAATAGAGACACGCGTGTTCCGGCGCATGACCGGCGCCGACGATGACCCGCCAGTTGTTGTCACCGATCTTGAAAACCTCGCCGTCCCACAAGCGCCGCATGGCCGCCGGGATCGGCGACACGATCCGCCCGTAGCGGCCGGCCCGTCCTTCGACCGCCTTGATCATCTCGTCGTCGAACCCGGACGCCCGGTAAAACTTCTCGAAATTCTCCTGCAGCACTTCCGGCGCGTCGGCCCGGGTCATGCGCCCGAAGGTCCACTCGGTAAGCGTCATCCAGAGCGGCACGTTGAAACGGTCGCAGAGCCAGCCGGCGAGACCGATGTGATCCGGATGGAAATGGGTGACGATGACCCGTTTCAACGGTTTTGCATCCGTAAACCGCGACGCCGCGATCGACTGCCAGGCTTCCATCACTTCGTCGCGCCAGATGCCGGTGTCGACGATGGTCCATCCGTCACCGTCCTCCAGTAGCCACAGGTTGATGTGGTCAAGCTTGAACGGCAACGGCATGCGCAACCAATGGACGCCGGGAGCGACTTCCAATGTGGTTCCGATGTCGGGTGTTCCCTCGAAGGGATAGTCGGGTTCGTACATGGCGCTAGCTATAAATCGCGATCCGGGAAAAGGAAACACCGGTCGCGCCGGAATTCGCCTCGGGAAACCGGGGCCGAGACCCCAATAGGCGCCATCGAGATCGGTTCTGAATCGGAAAATCCATATTTCTGTAATATTTCTAGATCACAAAATACGGTTGTGATGTCGCAGCAGGACGAAATCATTCATCGGACAAAAACGCTCGGCTTTTCGTCACTCGACCCGAATAAAACGGCTGAAATCCGCCGCTTCGCTTGGAAGTTGATCGCTGCGACAGGACGTAACCCGGCGTAAACGATTGAAACACACGGAAACGCACGAGACGCGGAATTATCCGTAGCATTCTCCTGGGTACTAAAGAACTAGGCAATTTTGCACACGCAATCTCAGGAGTGAGAGGTAAGAGATGATTAAGTTCGCGAAAGCCGCCGTCGCCACATTGGTGCTGGTATTGTTTGTCACGCCGGTTTACGCCGCAGAAAGCGCACCGATGGAAGTCGAAGGTGCGCAACGGATCACGGCTGCCGAAGCCAAGGCCCTGTTCGACAAGGGCGTTATCTTCGTCGATGTTCGCGGCGACGCGGACTATAACGCCGGCCGCATTCCCGAGGCCAAACACCTGCACGTGGATAGCAAGCTGACCGATGCCTCGCTCGGTGCGCTGATCAAGAAGGGTGACCCTGTCGTCTTCTATTGCAACGGCACCAAGTGTGGTCTGTCGCCGAAAGCCTGCGCCAAGGCAGTAGCCTGGGGTTATACGAACGTTAAATACTTCCGCGGCGGTTTTCCCGAGTGGAAAGCGGCCGGATATCCCGTCGAATAAAATACGGGATGTATCGAACACGGGTGGTGGCCGCGATAATGAGATACGGCCGCCACCCTTTTACCTTTTCTTGGGGAGAATAGGGTCATGTTGCTGAGAACCCGCATTAACATCGGCGCCGTTGCCGCTATGGTCTTGGTCGGTGTTGCCATCGGTGTGGTCGGACGCATAACGTTGTCGAACGCGGAACAGCGGGCCACGGACACGGCTGTCACCATGCAGCGGGCTTTGTTCGAAAAGAGCGTCGCTACCATTGTCGAGGGATTTGCCTCACAATATTCCGCCCTGACCCGCAACCGCGATCTGCGGAAGATGATGAAATCCGGGGAAACCGGCGGTGTTCAGGAATTGGTCAAGGGAACCTACAACCGATTGAGTGTCGGCGGCGCCATTGATTTTCTGACCATTACCGACAATGAAGGCGAACTCGTCGCCGCCCACCCGGAAGGGCCCTCGGGCAAATCCAAACAAGCCGATATCTCGAAAGCCCTTGAAATACAAAAACTGGTTCACGGGTTGATCAAGGACGATCGAGGCAATGTCGTCGTATCGGCGGCAATGCCATTGATGTCGCGCGGCAAACTGCTCGGCACCGGTGTTTTTTCGAAAGATCTCAGTGAACTCGCCAACAGCTTCAAGACGAACGCCGACATGGAAGTCTTCTTCGTCGACGCCGGCGGCAAGACCGCCGCCGCGACGGCGCCGGACATCTGGAGCCCCATTTCGGCCGAACTGCCGGACCAGGATGCTCCCTTCCGTTCCGTCGTATTGTTCGGCGAGGTCGCCTATGAAGTGATCTCCCAGCCGATTTCCGGACTGACCGGCGAAACGCTCGGCCGCCTGGTTACGGCGAAGGTCTTCACCGAAGCCTACAACATGCAGAAGACCATCGATTACACGTCCTACGGCGGCCTGCTCATCGCCCTTATCGGTTTGATCTTCGGGATGTACGCTTACCTGAGAAACAACTTCCGCCCGCTACGCCTACTCGTCGAGGTGCTCGACTCGTTGATGAAGGGCGATCTCAAGGTCACCGTTCCGGAGAGCAAACACCAGGACGAAATCGGCGCCATCACCAACGCCGTGCAGGTCTTCAAGGACAATATGGTTCAGATGGACGCCCTGGCCCAGCGCGAGAAGGAAGAACAGGCGCTGCGCGAGCGAATTGCGGCGCGTCGTGACGAACTGACGAAAATATTCGAAGGCTCCGTATCCGACGTCCTGGGAACGGTGACCAAATCCGTCGACGGGTTGCATGAATCGTCGACCGACTTGTCGGCCATGGCTGAAGACGCCAAGAAACGGACCTCCGTGGTTGCCGGCGCGTCACAATCGACGACAACCAACGTACAGACCGTGGCCGCCGCCGCCGAAGAATTGTCCGCGGCGATCACCGAAATCAGCAGCCAAATGACCCATACCAACGAGGTCTCGCTGCGCGCCCAGGAGGAAGCCGACACGACCAATAAGACGATCCAGGACCTCGCGGTCGTCGCCGAGAAGATCGGCAGCGTCATCGCCTTGATCAACGACATCGCCGAGCAAACCAATCTGCTGGCGTTGAACGCGACCATCGAGGCGGCCCGCGCCGGTGATGCCGGCAAGGGTTTCGCCGTGGTCGCCTCCGAGGTCAAGAACCTGGCCAACCAGACGACCAAGGCGACGGAAGAGATCTCGGCGCAGGTCGCCGGTGTTCAGGAAGCGACCACCGGTGCCGTCCAGTCGATCGAGAAGATCACGGCGACGATAACCGAAATCAACAACACCACGTCGGGCGTTGCCGCGGCTGTCGAGGAACAGGGTGCCGCGACCCGCGAGATTGCCAGGAACATCGAGGAAGCGGCCCAATCGACGGATCAGATATCCTCCAATATCGGCGAAGTCAGCGAGGTTGCGAACCGTACGGAGACCCTGGCGACCGGAGTCCTCGACGACTCGGGACAAGTGGCACAACAGTCCGAGATCCTGCAGAAAACGATCCGCGACTTCCTCGATGGCTGCGCCCAGGCACAGTCGATGTGTCCAGAGGTTGAAGAGGATCAAGAGCAAGCGCTCGAAGAAGAGCCTTACGTACACGCGCAAGCCGCCGAATAGCGATTGGGCAACGATCAAAAAGCAAGCCGGGTGCGGCCAAACCGCGACCCGGCTTCTTTTTTGAGGTGCTTTGTGACGAACCGCCTACCCGGTCAATAAGCGACGCGCGTCAGGGCGCGGACGATCTCCGTTTGATCCTCGTCGAACTCGATGCCAACGTACTCGTCGTCGCGCCAGATGATCCGGCCGGAGATCTCCCCGAAATTGGCGATGTTGACACGCACGTTCTTGAACAGGTCGTGGTTCAATTTCAACTTCACGCCGCCGCTCGAGAGATCGAACGTCGTACACTCGAGGGTCCCGCTTTCCAGCTGCAGAACGGCTGGCGCCTTTACCATGACTCGCTGTTCCACCCTTTTTTCTACAAAGGACTCCGTATCGCCGCTGACCGGATCATAAACCGGACCACAGGGGCCGGCGTCCGCTGGCGCGGTCGTTTCCGGTGCGTTCTTTTTCGGTTCCGGGTCGTTGGCTTGATCCGTCGACGGTTTAGCCGGCGGCGGCGGCCGCAGCGGTTCCGTGGGTTTCGCTTTCTTGGCGCCGAAGTCGGTTAATGTCGGCGTGAAGGGCTTCGGGTTTGTGTCGTTCACGTTTCACCTCTCCGTAGTGGTGCATCCATTATAACCGGTTTCAACACCGTATGGGTGTGATGACCCTCACGGGTGCTCGCGAGACGGATACGGATATTGATCGACCGAAAAGGCCGTTTCTATGGCGCCGGTAGTGCAACTGTATCGGCTATTCCCAGATGCCGCGTCTGGCCTGCTTGGCGGCGGCCTCCTCAAGCTCGTAGCGCCGGGTCTTATCGTGCGGCGCCTTCGCCATGCCCATGGTGACCATTTCAAGCGACAGGTCGCGGCGGCCCGACAGGCATGTCACGGCGGGGATGCCTTCGTCGAATTCGCCATCGATATGATAGCAGGTGATGCTATGAAGCCGGATCAGCTGTCTGAGCGATTTCTTGGCCATTGCGCCACAGGGCCAGGTCGTGCCGTCGGTGCGCTCGCAGGCGTCCGCCAACTTCGGTGCCAGGCTGCCGTAAAGACGGACATCGATCCCGCCCCAACACTCGCCCTTTTTGGTCTTGCCGCCGATTTGAAGGGTGTTGCCGTCAATAACGCAGGCGGGACCGCTGATGACCGCGTCGGCGGCAACCGGCAGTGCCCAATGGCCGACACCTATAAGGAATAGGACAACCAACGAAATTCGTTTCATGTTCACAACCGCCTCTTTGAACCGGACCGACACCGTCGACGGGAACTCGGTCCCGTCGGGTCCAGGTTAGCGGCTCCGTCGGCTTTCGCAAAAACGCAATCTGCGCCCCGTCGATCACGGAAGCACCCTGAAACCGTCAGTCGGCGGCCTCGACAATGATCTCTTCTTCTTCCCGCGTGATCGCGGTGACCGCCTTGGAAATCCGCCGGGCGAAGTAATAGATGCGACGGTACTTTTCTATGATCTCGATCTCGCGCGCGTAGGTGTTCATCCGATTGGGGTCGTCAGTGACCAGCCTTTCGGCACAATGGGCAGCCGCGTCGTCGGCGATTTTGTTGACCTCGGTACGCATCGACAATACGGCAACAGCGGCTTCGTAATCGTGTGCCGTCAACGCCTGGTTCGCCATTTCGACGGACCGGCTGACGGAGCGATGAAGACCGGTGATGACCTTCTGGGTCGCGTCACTGATAACGACTTTCTCGTTTATGCAGTTGAGGCCGATGGCAACCATGTCTGTCTCAAGAATATCGCCGATATTCTCCAAGCTCGACGCCGCCTCGATGATCTCCGTGAACTGCTCGCCCTGAGCTTCGCTCAACCCTTCCAGACGCACTTTCCTGAGGTAGGGGATAACGTGGGAATAGAGGTTGTCGACATCGGCGTCCATCTCCGCTACGGCGCGCAGGCCGGCGGAATCGCCATTGAATATCGCCGGAAGAATCGCCGCCATCATGTCACTGACCGAATCCGCCATGCGCCCGACTTCCATGCGCGCCCGGCCGAGCGCCAGGGACGGCGTTTTCAACAATCCATCATCCAAGTAGCGCGGTTGTTTGACGGTGATCTCCAGTTCCTCCGCACTTATCGGCCGATCCGGGATCACCCATTCGGCAATTCGCGCGATGATGGCGGCGAAGGGCAGGAAAAGTATCGTCGCCCCGACATTGAACATGGTATGGGCGTTGGCGACCTGGCGCGGCACGTCGGCGGCCAGTGCATCCATTCCAGTCAATCCCTCCGTACGGGGCGAGATCCAGCGCGCTAGATCGGCGAAAGGTTCGATGAACCAAACGACCAGGAGTACACCCGCTATGTTGAAGGTCACGTGGGCGACCGCAACGCGCACCGCCTCGCGCGGTTTGCCGATTGCAGCGAGACCGGCGGTGACGCAGGTCCCGATGTTGGCGCCAAAGGCGAGCGCGATACCGGCCTCCAAGGTGATCAAGCCCTGGGTGGCGAGCGCGATGATGACGCCGGTCGTCGCCGACGACGACTGAACGAGGGCCGTGAAGATCAATGCGATGAGAATGCCGACCGCCGGATTGGAGACGTTCTGCATCAATTCGATGAACGGCTCATAGGTCCTGAGCGGCTTCATGCCGGCGCTCATGACGGCGAGACCGAAAAAGATCAGGCCGAGCCCCATGATCAGTGACCCATAGGTCCGGATCTTCTCCTTCTTGCCGGCGAACTCCATGACGAACCCGACGGCGACCAGAAGAAGCGCCCATTTGGTGACCTTGAAGGCGATGATCTGGGCCGTGATGGTGGTGCCGATGTTGGCGCCGAATATAACGCCGATGGCCTGGGTCAGGGACATCAGGTCGGCGGCGACGAAGCTGACCAGCATGACCGTTGTCACCGACGAGGACTGGATCACCGCCGTCACACCGGCGCCGGTCAGCACACCCATGAAACGGTTGGTGGTCAAGCGCCCGAGGATGTCGCGCATGCGGTCGCCGGCGACCATCTTCAGGGCGTCCGCCATCTTGTCCATTCCGTAGAGGAAGATGGCCAATCCGCCGGCCAGTTGGATGGCCATGGCCAGCCAGTCCAACCCCTTGCCGCTGCTGGATGCGGCGAAGGCCGGGCTGCCGAGGATCAGGGCGCCGACGGCTATGCCGATTGCCACGGGTCTAATCGAGCGTGGCGAGAGCCATTCAGATACGGGGATCGGTAACTTCGTCCGTTTCATACGCCTCTCCTGCGATAAACCAACACCCAGCCCCGATGCCGTCGGTTCGGCACCCGGACCGGAAATGTCACTTTTTATTGTTTTTACCGTCTTCTGGAACCTTGACGACGGTTACCGGAACCGGCGACTGCCTCACAACCTGTTCAGCAAGCGATCCGATAATACGTTCCGCCAAGGTCTTTCGGCACCGGCAGCCCAGCACCAACAGACTGGCCTCCAGTTTGTCTGCCGCGGTCAAGATACGATCGACGGGCAGCCCCTTGGCGAGGGCGGAATTCACCTTGGAAATCCCCGGGACTTTGGGGTTGTTCTTGCGGGCGCGCTTGAGAAACGCATCCATCATTTTCGCGGCCACGTCCTTGAGCGGCGTCAGCTGGTTCTTCTTGTCGCGCTTATAGAACCCTGGTTGGTCATTGGGTTCGTGAACGGCGTGAAAGGCGATTACCGGCACCTTCATACGTCGGCCGTAGCGGCACGCCCAGACCAACGCCGCTTCCGATTGCGGTGAAAAGTCGACGGCGACGACGACGGCATGTTTCCCGCTGAATTCCTTGGCCTCCGCTTTCAGGGGCATCTTGTCGCCTCCGATCTACTTCATTGCGGCCAGGGCTTTTTGCCCTTTGGCGATTTGCGCTTTCCGGTATTTGAGCTGGCGTTCCAGCTTCTTGCGCTCTTTTCCGGTGGCGCCGTCTGACAACTTCTTTTCGACGTCCCGCTTCTTGTCCTCGATCCGAGCCAACTTACGTTTCACTGATGCGGCAACCTTTTTCAGTTTCGCTTTCTTTCCGACGTCGATTGCCTTTTTCAACTGCTCAATACGGTCAACGAGTGCCATGCTGATTACCCCGCGCCAACGGATTTCGCCCAATTACCCGATTTTCGAACGCCGACTTTAGACGGCCAATGTTAAGCGAACACAAGGCGTTTGTTAAATTACTGAAAAATTACCGTCACATTTCTGACGCGAAAACCGCCCCTATGCAAAATGCTGTTGCACTTCGAGACCGGCCATGGGGATTCTCGGTAGAACAGGACCTGGGCGTCGACGGTCGCTATTTTTTCTCGGTCTAGTCCGTCGCCGGCGGCTCGGCGCAGATTTGGTCGTAGGCGTAGCGCTCGTCGATGAGGCCGTTGTACTGGAAAATGTCGAGGGTCGCTTGGTAGGCGCTCTCGGTGATCTCCACATGCGGTGTCCAGCATCCCAGTTGCTGATAGGTGGCGATGCAGTCGGCGAGTACGGCCTCGTCGATGTCCGGGAAGTAGGGTTTCTCGGCCCTGGCGATTTCGGCGGCCGGCGTTTCGTTCATGTAGGCGCGTGTTTTCCTGTAGGCCCGAGTGAAGGCTTTCGCCAAGTCCGTCTCAAGCCACTCGCGGGTCGCCGCCAAGCTGGAAAAGCCGCAGGGGCCGATCTGTTTTCCGACCTGCGCCACGACGTGGCCGACGCCGTCCGCTTGCAGTTGCTGCGGAAACGGCCCCTGCTGCTGTACGTAGGTGCCCTGCCCGTCGCGGAAGGCCTGGTCGATGGCCGCCGCGCCACCGGGGTTAATGGCGTTGATCTTGCCGTAGTCGATGCCGGCCTTGTGGCAGGCGTACTTGAACATGGCCAGCGGCTGGCCGCCGCCGAACAGGACGGCATCCGCTCCCTCGAGCTTGTCCCAGGTAAAGTCCGGGTCGGGATCACGGGCCGTCAGGAAGAAGCCGTCCATCTCGTTGATCTGGGCGAAATGGGCAACGCTCGGCACCTCGCCCTTTTTCAGCGGTCCGAAACCCTGACTGAGAGCCGACTGAACCACGTGGGCCGAACCGTCCTCGAGAGCCGCGATGGCTGAGACGCCGGGCGGCGACACGGACCATTCCAGCTCCAGACCTTCCTCTTCGAGAAAGCCGCCGGACATGGCCGAGATAAGTGGCGAATAAAACGCCGAAAACAGGGTGAACTGGATATTGATCCTTGCCATCGCCTGACCTCCCCTTTTGGACCGGTCCACCGGCCGTGGTTTTTGGATTCACGTTTAACGCGCGCGGAACACCGATTGCCGAAGATTATTTCGCCAGTCTTTGGTGGCGTCGCGCAACGACTTTCTATCGTCCGTCAGGAATAAGACCGTTGCGCAATCACCCCGTCCAGTCTCGGCGCCCAGTCCCGCCGCTTCCGGTGCGATATCGGGCCTCGCCATGTCGGCATCTCGAACAATACCGGCAAGGTGTTACATCGGATCGGTCCAGACCGGATTCGGCGAGCATGTTGTCGAAAGTGGTCCGGTCGTCACGGCACGACCAGAAAGCGTCCTCGACATAAAACGGCGTGACTCCGGGGTACCGTTCGGCCACAAGATGAACTCGGGACGGTTCGACGAACTGGAACAGGGCTGCACGATCCGGGTTTTGCCGTGTTCCGCTCCCGGCTTCGCCGATCGGATAGGGAACCTAAGCCAATCGCGCCTTCACCAGAAGTTCGTTGAAATCTCGAAGCGCCCGTTCAGCGGTCTCGGCATCGTTCATATCTTCCACGAAACGGATATCGAAGCGCGGTTCACGGAGCAATCGGACGACACGCTGGCGGGCCAGGTTCAAGGCCTTCCCTTCGGGCAGGACACCTGCGCCACAGAATTTCGCCAAGCGTAGCGCCCGTTCGCGGATCGGATCGTCCGGCCGGTCGAGTTTTTCGATAATATTCTCGTCGATCAAATACCGCTCAAAGACACCGTCGATATGTTCCGACACGAGCTTTGTGTGGATATCCGATGGCCGCGCCCAGAAGGCTTCGGCGTCAACGTCCAGCATTTCCGCCCCTTTTTCTCCATCGCCGACGGAGCGACGGTAAAGCTGTCCGATGACACGGGCGCTGAACACGGTATCGAGCCGGTCGATGATGTCGTCGCTGGATTCGCCGCCTCGATCTTCGTCCGTCAGTTCGGCGAGATGAATGGGACCTCCGGAACGGGCCGCCGATCGCCCGCCGCTTGATTTGGATCTTGAGGGAACTTGTCTGCTCCCGTTCGGAACCATCAACCGCGCAAGTGCCCGCTGGTATTCCTCCATTTCCCTGGCCGGGTCGGAACGGCTGGTCGGCGTCGCGGACTGTAACAAGCGCACCGCACGGTCGACGATCACTCGACGGCTTGCCGGCAGGACACCTTCGGACAACAAACCGTTCAGTGTGTCGACGGTCTCGATGGCGGCACCGCCCTCGACCTCGTAGCGACCGTCGGCCAGGTCGAGCAACCCGGAAACGGAATGACCGAGTGATCGATTCCCGTTCATAAACGCGTTCAGGAAGCGGCCTCCGAGCACCTCGGCGATCACCGTATCAATGAGTAACAGCGCATTCTCATCGTTTTCCTCCGTGGCCAGGCAGCAAAGCAGGTCGAGTTTTTCCAGCCAGCTTTCCCGGCTTCCGAGGCTTCTCGAGAGAATGACCATGGCCAGATAATCGGGTGTGTCGTAGTCAACGCCGGCGACCGCGGCCAGGGTTTCGGAGAAGCGCCGCCCGAGCTTGGGCAGACGCAACCCCTCGGCCCGTTTCGCGCGATTGACGATCCGCGCGGCGAGGTCGAAGAGCTCGTCTTGCCGGTCCTCACTGGGGCGGAAAGTCCCCGCCGTCTGCAGTTTAGCGACATGGCCGATCGCCGACGAAATTAGGTTCTTCCGGTTTCCCAGGCGCTGCAGGTGCTTGAAACCGTGAAGCAATTCGGTCGGCGTCAGTAAAACGGTCCCGAGATAAGTTCCAAGCACCCGGTTGATGATCATCCGGCTTTGCAGGGCGAATAGGTCGTCCGCCGTTTCACAAAAGACCGGCGCCATGTCGATCTCATCGACACGAACCGGATGAGCGATCTCAGCGGCCTGCCGTTTGTGGAAAACGACTTCCCCGTTTACGGATCCGTCACGATGGATCCGGTTGCCGATGATTCGTGCCCCGGCACAGGTATTCTCGCATAGGCACTTCTCGGCGACTTGCCGCGCGTCGCTCTCGCTATCCCGAATGGTTTCCGTCTGCCAGCGGCCATTTCGATAGACTTGAACCTCGAAGTTTCTATGGATCGGTTGCATGACATCGTTTCCATCAAGTTTGTCGCCGGGACAGGAGCCAGAGGTAGGGCCCGGCGACCTTCGAAATCGATCATCGGGTGAGCGGGCGGTCGCTCATTTCCCGCCCTCCTTGCCCCTCAGGCCCAGCCGATATTTTTTTTGTTGAAACGCGTTTTCTGGAGTTTCGTGTAGGCCCCCGTGACGCTCATCATCTGGTCTTTGAGCGACTGGGTGCGCCGATACAATTCTCCGACCACCCGTTCCCTGAAGACGTCATCGAGTTGGCCCACGATATCCTCCAGACGACCATCGAACTGTTTCGCGTGATGTGGTGACGGGAAACGCGCTTCCCGGCTCGAGGACGCCGACACCACCTCATTCCGCGAGGTTTCGGCAACGTCATTCCCCCCCCCCGCGACCCGGCTGCTCCGAGGCGCGATGGCGTCGGCCACCTGCGCTCCCGAAATAATCCCGCCGATGACCAGAAGGCGCGTCAGAACCCGCTGGTATTCCTCCTTTTCCTTCTCGGGGTCGGCGCGGAACAGCGGCGACGAAGACCGAAGCTGGCTGAGGGCGCGGGAAATCAAAACATGTCGGCTTGCCGGCAGCTTTTCGTCGGCCATCAGCTTGTTCAGCGCCTTGACCGTTTCCTTGGCGGTGCTTTCCTCGGCGTCAAAGGCTCCGTCGGCGAGATCCAACATGCTGATGATGGCGTCACCCAGGGATCGCTTCCATCCGAGCAGTTCCTGGATGACGTTGGCGCCGAGCACATCGGCGATGACCGTGTCCAGCAGTAAAGCCGCCTTGGCGTCGGTCTCGGCGAGGGTCAATTTGCACAACCGGTCGAGTTTCCCGATCCAACTGCGAATGCTGTTCAATTCCCGAGACAGAACGACCATCGCCAGGTATTCCGGGTCGTCGTAACCGACTTTCGAAACAGTCGCCAGCGTGTCGGAGAACCGTTCGGAAAGTCGTGGCAAACGTACCGGGTCGGCGCGACGGGCGCGCAAAGCAATCTGATCGACGAGTCCGTAGAGTTGCTCTTCGCGTTCCCTCGCCGATTGATCGGTACCCTTGGTCTGCAGCCGGGCGACATGGCTCACCGCCGATGGGAGCAGCGCCCCCCGATCATCCAGACGTTGCAATTCGCGGTGCCCGTGGAGCAGTTCGGTCGGCGTCAGGACGGATTTTTCGAGATAGTCCCGAAGGATTCGGTTGATCGTCATCCGGCTTTCCAGGCCGAAAAACTCCTCTACCGTTTCGCAGGCCTCCGGCATGGCACTGGCCGTATTGATTGGAGATTGGAAACCGTCCTGAAGACTGCGGTTGCCGTCGGGGAGAATCTCGTTTTGTTGCTGTCCGCCCGAGAAACCGGTGTCTCCGGGGATACGCAGGCCGCTGTTCTTGCCGCTCACGTTTCTGTTTCGCATTTCCTTGCCTCCGAGTGGTGGTCGCCTTTGTCACGGCCCCAGGGCGCCTATCGCGGGCCGTCGCGCTGTTATTTTCTAGAACCGGTGACATCGCTCATGGGCGTCACCACCGGTCGGACAAAAGAAAAGCACTCCGTTGGCTTTCCGTCAGCTTTAAACGGAAAAAGAACATTAACGGAACATTAAGGGTACGGACATGGAATCCGAGACGACATCCCAATTGCCGGTTGATTTACCTTAGGCGAGTCGCGCCTTGACTAGGAGCTTGTGAAAATCGCGAAGGGCTTTTTCGGCCTTGGTCGCGCCGTCGATGCCCTGGACGAAATGGATGTCGAATTTCGGCTGGCGAAGCAGCTGCACGACACGCTTGCGCGCCAGATTGAGAGCCTTGCCTTCCGGCAGGACGCCGGCGCCGCAGAATTTTACGAGGCGAACGGCGCGGTCCCGGATGTGGTCATCCGGCTTGTCCAATTTGTTGATGATATCCTCGTCGATCAGATAACGCTCCAAGACGTTGTCGATATGATCGGCGACCCGTTGTTTGACGGGATCGGGCAATGCCGATGACACGGTCGCCGTGTAGGCCCCGGCGGCAGCCACCATCCGGTCCTTGGGCGAGAGCGAACGGCGGCACAGCTCGCCGATGACGCGGGCACTGAAAACGACATCGAGCTGCTTGACGATGTCTTCCTGGTGACCCTCGGCGAAACCGGTATTGCTCAGCTCGGCCAGGTACATCACTCCGCGTGCTCGATCCGGCAGGCACTTGAGGGTGGCTGTGATGGCAGCGCGCCGCCCGGTGGCGCCGCCCTGCTCGACGAAGCGGGTCCCGCGCATGGTCAGGGCCTCGGCGGCCTTGGCGCCGGAGATGAGTCCGCCCGGCATCAGCAGGCGGGCAAGAACCCGCTGGTATTCCTCCATCTCCTTGGCCGGATCGGCCCGATAGAGCGGCGCCGACGACTTAAGCTGACCAATCGCGCGGTCGATGATGACATGGCGGCTGGCGGGCAGGACGCCGGTCGCGAGCATCGGCAACATCAGATCGACGGTTTCCCTGGCATCGCTTTCCTCGGCGTCGAAAGTTCCGTCGGCGAGGTCGAGCATGCTGATGATGGCGCTGCCCAGCGAGCGTTTCCAACCGAGAAGCTCCTGAATCACGTTTGCGCCGAGAACGTCGGCGATGACCGTGTCGAGAAGCAGTACCGCGTTCGGGTCGGTCTCATCGGTGGCCACCCGGCACAAACGGTCGAGCTTGCCGATCCAGGAACGCACGCCGCACAAGTCGCGCGACAGGACGACCATGGCCAGGTATTCCGGCTTGTCTTCACCGATGCCGGACACCTCGGCCAGGGTATCCGAGAATTTCCCATTGAACTTCGGCAGCGGCAGGGAATCGGCGCGGCGCGCACGCTCCATGATCTGCTCGGTAATGGCGTAGATTTCTTCCTGGCGTTCTTTGGCCGGCTGGTCGGTATCCTTCGTCTGCAACTTGGCAATGTGGTTGACGGCGGTCGGCACCAAAGAGCCTCGATCGTCAAGTCTCTTGAGGTCGTTCACGCCATGCAGCAATTCGGTCGGCGTGAGGAAAGCGAACTCGAGATAGGACCGCATAATCCGGTTCAGGATCATCCGGCTTTCGAGGCTGAAGAAATCCCTCGGCGTCTTGCAGACAACCGGGGCCGACTCAATGGGAACGATCTGGATCGGTTTTTCGTCGTCTACGTCCTGGGTCTTTTCGAAGACGACCTCTTCCTTGGTCGAACCGTCGCGGAACGAGCTGTTGCCGACGATCCGGGCGCCAGCGCACTTGCGGTCTCCGAGCAGGGAATTGACCAGCTGGCGGGCCTGCATTTCGTTGCCGCGCACCGAATCGGTGACCCAACGGCCATCACGCAGAACCTGAATTTCGTAGTTTTCGTGGGCCGACACGACTCGGACCGTTCCCTGTGTTTTAACGCTTCTCGACGGCAAGAAGACCGGCTTTCCGCGGCCATGTCAGCCGTAATCCCCGTTAAGACATAACATGAACGCCGACTGTACGCACGCCCTCTTGCGTCCTATTCTGATGAAGCTCGGCGCCTGTTAGTATCTCCGCATTCCGGGACAGCGCATGTCTGGATATCGCAGATTGCCAAAGGGTCGTTCGCCTCATGGAACTGTTTTTTGTCCTGCTCGTTTTATTGATCGCGACCCGGGCCTTCGGTGAGGTTGCCGAACGCCTTGGCCAACCGGCGCTCGTCGGTGAGTTGGTGTCGGGCGTTGTTCTGGGCGCCATGGTCGCGGCCAACGGCGATTTCTCGCCGGCCCTTTCCGACTTGACGGAAGACCGCGTTTTCGCCGCCATTACGGACCTCGGCGTGTTCTTTCTGATGCTGTTCGCCGGGATCGAAATGCAACCCAGTAAGATCCTTCAATACTCGAAGGCCTCCCCGGTCGTCGCCGTCGGCGGAATGGCCTTGCCGCTGGCGCTCGGCGTCATGCTCGGCCTCGCTTTTCTCCCGGCCTCGGAATACCTGACCGCTCAGGTCCTTTTCGTCGGCACGGCGCTCGCCATCACGGCCGTCCCGGCGACGGTGAGGATTCTCATCGACCTCGGCCGCCTGAATACGACGGCCGGCCAGATCATCATCTCGGCTGCCGTTTTCGACGATGTCCTCAGCCTTCTACTGCTGGCCTGGTTGACCGCCCTGATCGGGGTCGGCGAAGCGCCCGGCTTCTTCCAATTCGGTATCCTCGGCGCCAAGATCGTCGCCTTTTTCGCGATCACTGCAGTTGTCGGTTTTTACGTCTTCCCCTGGGGAGGAAAACTCCTCAAGCATCTCAAGGAGAAGGAACTCGAGTTCAGCGCCATGTTGGTCGCCGCCCTGGCGTTTGCCGTACTCGCCGAAGCGCTGGACCTTCATTTCATCATTGGTGCTTTCGTTGCCGGCGTATTCTTCGGGCGACGGGCCATCGATCAAGGAACCTATGAGAAAGTCCGCAGCAAGATTTCGGGGATGACCTTCGGCTTCCTGGCGCCGATATTCTTCGCCTCCATCGGGCTCCACCTCAATGTGGATGCCTTTGTCGAGATCCCGTTTTTCCTCGTTTTGTTGATCGTTGCCGCCTTCGCCGGAAAGTTCTTGGGTTCGGGACTGGCCGCCTATTTCTACGGTCTGCCGAAGACCGACGCCGCAGCCGTCGGTATCGGCATGAGTGCGCGCGGTGCCGTCGAATTGGTCATCGCCACCATCGCACTGCAGGCCGGTGCCTTCTCGCCGCCGGGCGTCTCGTCGCCGATCCTCGACAACTTATTCTCCGCAGTCGTCATTATGGCGATTATTACGACGGTCGTGACACCGATCTTGCTGAAACGAGTCTATGCCAGTTAAGGCAACGCCGGTTGCGACAGGAAACGGCGTTCAAGGTACACCGATGGTGCGCCACGACGGAAACTGAACGAGGAACTTTGAGCCTTTTCCGGGTTCGCTTTCGACACTTACGACGGCGCCCAGTCGTTTGGTTAAGTCCCCGACGATGGCAAGTCCGAGACCCTGTCCATCTCGGTTTTGCACGGTCGCGTCGCCGTCCAAGCGAGCGTAGGGGGTAAAAATGCTATCGATCGCGTCCGGGTCCATGCCGATACCGGTGTCGCTGACAGTGACTTCGATACCGCCGGCTCGATTCGTGGCCGCTGAAACTGTCGCCGATCCACCTTGCTGGTTGTATTTCACGGCGTTGGCAAGGAGGTTGTTGAAAATACGCCAAACCGCCTGCTCGTCGGCCCACAACCTGAACTCCCTGCCGATTTCGAGTTCAATGGTTACGTTCATACGCTGCGCCTCGGTCGCCAGGTCACCGCAAAGCTCTTTCATGAGGTCGACGAGTCGTAAGGCTGCCGGCGTCCCTTCGCCACCAACGCCATCTCCTTCAAGAATAATCCGCACCTCTTCGTGGAGCCGCCAAGTCAACTTGTCGATTTTGTGGAAGTACTCTCTCGATTGAACCAGACTATTGACGGCGTTCGGCAGACCTTTTCCCAATTCCGTGTAGCCGAACACGGTCGTCAGCATCGTCTGAATATCATGCGCCCGTTTCGATCTTTCGAGTTGCGTCGCATCGGCGGCGCCCGGTTCATATTCCGCGGTGATGTCGACGTGGGCGATGATTGTGTGGTCGTCAAAAGGGCTGACGATTCCTTTGAACCATCGCTGCTGGTCCGGCGCATGACACGGGTAGACCATTTCGAAGTCCGATTGACTTCGATCGAGCACGTTACCCAGCCCCTCTGCGAACGACCCCGCCTGTTCCTTCTCGGCACCTTCGACACTGGTGCAGAGGCGAAAGTAATTGATGCCGACGAAGTCGGTCCCGCGGTATCCGTTGGCTAGGGAGAACTCCAACCACGCCTTGTTGACGAACTGTATGGTGCCGTCCCGGTCGACGACGGCAACAGCCATCGGTAGATAATCCAACCCTTTGAGAAGCGTTTCCATTCGTGGCCGTCCGTTGGAAATGGGTCGTGCCGTATATACTACCAGACGTCTTGCTACTTTGCGCAACTGGGGACTTGGAGCCCCAATTCAAGAACCGAAAAGACCGTGAGAGTGACGGAGTCGCTAAGAAAATGCCTAAGCCGATCGCAGGTGCTTCTTCCTTGCACGCACCATCATAATGCCGGTGAAGCCGACCAGTCGTTAGCCTTTCTCCGCCAGGTTTTCGATCGTCTCCACTTCGGCCCGGTCCAGTCGGAAGTCGAAGACCGCGAGGTCGAGGCGCATGTGATCTTCATTGCTGGTGCCGGTTAAGGCCAGCATGCCGACGTCGAGAGCGAAGCGAAATACAACTTGGCTGGCGGCGCGTCCGTGGCGGCGCGCGATGGCGAGGACGTCCGGATGCTTCAGCGCCTGAACGTTCGCCGTCAACAGTGAAAACCCCTGATAAAGGATACCCTCGGCCGCACAATAGGTTCGCACACGGCGGTCCCAGCCGCGACTCGCGTAACAGCGGTTTTGCACAAAACGGGGCGGGACCCGGGCACCGACGCACAGTTCCCGAAGTTGCTCGAAGGTCACGTTGCTGACCCCCAGGAACCGCGTCCGTCCCTCGTCGTGCAACGCCTCCATGGCCCGCCAGGTTTCCCAGTCGGCCCGGGCCAACCGGTCGCGGACCGTCGGTCCGTGCAGGACGTAGGAATCGACCACATCCACGCGGAGGTGTTCGAGAGAGCTGTCGAACGATTGTTCCACCTGTTGGGACAGCGGCGCCTTCGGATCATAGGGCAACCGGTCGTCCTGCCCGCGGCGGTGCGTGAATTTGGTCTGCAGGAAGACGTCATTGCGGGTGACGACACCGTTATCGATCGAATTCGCGAGTCCCGCACCGACGGCGGCCTCGAAATAGTGTTTGCGCTGGCTCGCCGTATCGATGCCGCGAAACCCCTGACGCAACGCGGATTCGGTGAGCCCTTGGGTTTTCTCTTCCTTCCAGGCCGTACCGTAAAGAAACCGGGGCACGTTGACGCCGTCCAAATTGATCACGCTGTCGTTCATGATCTCCCCCTGCCTTCGCCAGCACCGGCTCTGCACCTGATGGTAGCCTTGCCGGTCGATCATTGACAGGCGCGGTACTGACCGTTGTTCGGCCTGCCCGAACATGTCAATAAGGCCCATGGATTTCAAAGAAGGATACCGCACCGGCCTTTTGGCGATCGGTCTCGTCTGGACCATCCTGAGCGGGGTGCCTACAGCCCATGGCAACGGCTGGGAGCACGGCGCCATCCCCTTCGAGGCCCTGGTCAAGGCCCTCGGCTTCGGTGACACGGCGACACGGTTGCAGGCCGCCCACTCACTCGGCGCCCGCGGTCAGCCCGAAGCCGTTCCACACTTGCTCAACCGGCTTGGCGGCCCGGAGAAGGAACCCGCCGTGCGCGGTGAAATCTATCGCGCCCTCGGCCGATTGGGCGATGGTCGTGCCCAACCGCGATTGGTGTCCTGCCTCCATGAGGAAAGCCGGGCCGAACTCCGCGCCGCATGCGTGGCAGCACTCGGCGCCATGGGGTCCGACGGGGCCTTGGACATTATCCTCGGCGTCCTGTCGGCGGATCCGGAACCAATCGTCCGTATGCGCGCCGTCGATGCACTTGGCTACGTGGGGAATTCACGGGCTGTCGACGCCCTCGTCGGTCTTCTCGATGAAGGGAACAGGCCGATGTCGTCTCGCGCCATCGCGGCGCTCGGAAGGACCGGAAACCCGGCCGCAACGGAACCGCTTTTGAACCGCCTCAGCCAAACCGAATCCGATTTGGAACGGCTCTTTGTCGTCGATGCCTTGGCCCGGGTGCCCGCCCCTGAGAACCATGAGCCACTGAAAAAGCTGTTGGAGCAGGCCAAGACACCGGCGTTGCGCAGCGCCATCACCGTCGCCTTGGGCGCCGCGCGTGATGGGCGGGCGGCGCCGACACTGATCCGGCTCCTCGAAGACCCGGCACCCGGCGTTCGTTACCGGGCACTGGCCGGCCTCGCCGAGATCGGCTCGCCGGAAGCCGCCGAGGCCGTCGCCGGATTGGCCTACGACTTGGCAACCCGTTTGACGGTCGCCGATATCGAAGCCGTCGTATCCGCTCCGGACGTCTGGCTCGTGAATTTCCGCATCCTGGAAAAAGCTCTGCGCACCCTGACGGAAATAGCACCCGCGACCGGCTTGCAGGCTATGCTGTTGGCCGCTGGACCGAAAGAATCCGGAACCGCCTCTGCAACCGCTTTGGCGATTTCGGAGGGCCTATACAAGGTGCGCCGTCGGGCCCTCTACGGGCTTGGTTACACGAAGTCGAAATCGGCCTCTGAACTGCTGCGCGGACCGTCGGGCGTCGGCGACATCGATTTTCGCTTGCGCGCTGTCGCCGTCCGCTCGCTCGGTATATTGGGTGGCCACGACAATGCGCATAGTGTCGCCCATCTGCTCTCGGACGACAGCGCCGAGGTCCGCTGGACAGCGGCTGAAGTTCTTGGCCACATCGGGCACGGCGACGACGCTAGGCAACTATCGATAATGCTCTCCGATCCGGTCGCGGAGGTTCGCCGGCAAGCAGCCCTGGCATTGGGCTATCTCGGTGCCGCCGACGCCAAGGCGGCCCTTTCGGCTCGCGCCAAATCGGACTCGGATGCGCGCGTCCGCGCCGCTGCAGCCTACGCACTCAGACTATTGCCTTAACGCCGGGGCGCTATTTGTCGCAGATCGCCATCATCCGCGATGGGCCGCCGGTGCCGCGAACGTGTTTCGGCGCGCCGATGACCATGATGCAGGACCCGGGCTTGGCTTGCGCCAGCTGACCGAGGTTGGCTGCGTTCTCGACGAACTTGACGCCGCGCTGCAGCAGACGCACGTGGGCGTACCAGGAGTTCGTCCATTTGTCGTCCTCGCCCTTGGCCGACTCGCCGGATTCGATACCGATATTGTCGGCGACGATGCCCGAGATGGTGCCGTTCTTTGCCATCACCTCGATCAATTTGTCGACTGCGCCCTTGCTGAGACCCGGGTGGTTCCAGCCGTTGATGTAGGGGTCCTTGCCGAAGTCGGTTCCCTGGAAATAGAAGTCGGACCAGCCGAGATTGAGAACCAGCCAGACGCCCGGCTTGAGCTGATCGGCGACGGCGGCGATGTCGTCCGCCGTCACCACGTTGGGCGACGCTTCGGAGAAATCGGTGACCGCCTTGTCGGGGCTCGGCTTGCCGCCGTTCTTGTCCAGTTCCTTGTGGACGCGGCCTGAGATATCGATCAGGACCACGGGGCCGATGAGGTCGCCGGCATCCAGTTGATGGGTCAGCTTTCGCGCCGAGGCCGGCATGCCGGCCGCTTCCATGGAGGCGTCGTTGTTGACGTAGTGGGCGGCCGCATCCATGTGGGTGCCGTGATGCTCCGAGATGACCAGGGTGCCGAGGTCGAAGTGCCCCTGGTTTGTCGGGAATTTGCCGAGCGCGAATACGGTCTGCTGGCCGAACGAGGGTATGGCCTTCGAATCGAGCCAGGGTTTGGACAAATCCGGCTTCATGGGATCCCCTTCCATCGGTTGGAAGGTCGGTATCGGATGTGTCAGGTCGACCGTGAAACCGGCCGCTTCAGCGCCGGCGACGGTGACGATCGCGAAGGCCGCGGCGGCTCCCAAGACAACGCTTTTCATGTTTTCCTCCCCATTTGATTTCTTGGCCTGGGCATCCAGGCGCGCCGGAGAGCATACACCGAAAGGCCATTGGGTTTGAAGGCCTTCAGCGGTTCGTTCGTCCACTCGAAGGGGATTGCTTCGACCTATGGCAACGCCGGGTCCATGTGATCCCAGGGCTGGGCTTCCGATCGAAAGACGACGCGTTCGGGGCGGAACCGAGACGGATCGTCGAGGGTCGCTACATGGATATACCGCCTTTCGGGAAACCGGTCGGTGATGGCGAGGACCGGTGATCCGCAGACCGGGCAGAATGCGCCGCGGGTCATGAAGCCGCTGTCGGAGGGTTGCTCGTAGTATCGCAACTCACCGGAAAGGGCGGTATCGGCAATGTCGACGACGAAGGCCGACGAATGACCGGTGCCGGTGGCGCGCTGGCATTTACGGCACTGGCAGTGAAAAGAGAACCCGGGCGGTCCGTTAACTTCATAACGGACCGCGCCGCAGGCACATCCACCGGTAAATGGTTTGCTCATGAGCCGTTTCCGTCTTCGTAACTCACCGACGGATACCACTCACCGCGCCCGCCCGGTGTCAGGTCGAGGGTATGCCAAAGCGGCCACATCAGGTCCACGTGGCGCGGATTCTGTCCGGGGTCGCTCGGATGCATAAAGAGTTCGGTGGCGTAGGTGTGAAGGATTTCCGATCCCACCTTTCGGAACACGTTGACCATGGGCCACTGGCTCCCGTCAGGTCCCTCCGCCAAATAGTCCTTGTTGAAATCGCAACCGCCGGAGGACAACAGGCGCAGGCTCCGCCATCCCCGTCTTTCGGCGTAATCAAACAGTTCTTGCGGTCTCGCCCGGGCAACGACGGCGAGGTTAACGCGCCGGGTGACGTGGGGCGCGGCACCGTCGAAGCTGTCGAGGAACGCCGTGCACATGGGACACGGCTTGGCACCGCTCCGGAACATAAACCCGTAGATGACCAAGGTGTCCATGTCCGGCGCGAACAGCTCGCTGAAACGCACCGGCTTGTCCTCAGAGCCCGCAGCGGCTTCCAGGAAGCGGTAATCCTCCTTCAGGGCGCCACCGGGCGGCAAGGAACGACGCATTTCGGCGACGGTTTCGATTTGCCGCCGCAGGTTCCTTTCGGCGTCGAGTAATTCGTTCCGCGCGTTTCGGTACATTTGGCTCTCGCCGGGAAATTCGATCTCATTGGATTCCACGATCCCCTCCCTCCGATCGGCGCCTCGGTTTCTCCGCCGTTCGGCTTTCGTCAACGAAAGAGAAGCCGCCAACATCCTTATAGTGAACCAATTGGTTTACTATAAGGAAACAACGGAACCGGGTCAACCGATCCTTCGTCACCGGTTTCCAGCCCAGTCGATGGTGAGATTTATTGGTCGATTGGGAACCGGCGAGACCGCCGGAATCAAACTAAGCGTCGCCTTCGACAAGCTCGAACTGCCATTCGAGATCGCCTTCGGATATCGGATACTCGCCGCTTTTTTCCGCCTTCAGGATATCTTCGTCTTCAATGCCGGCGAGGCTGCGCTGCAGGCGTTCGGCGAAACGGGCCTCAAACCCCGCCTTCCAGACAACGGCCAGAATCCCCTTGGTCGATTTTTTGCGAAAACACTTCTCGACAGCGATCGGCTGGGCGCCGGACAACAAGGCCAACGCCGCGACGACCAGTTCCCGCTGCCCCTCTTCGAGCGCCGCCGCAAGGAAAGGCTCGCGAAGCTCGCCGGTCGATTTCAGCCTCTTGGCCTCCTCAAGTGCGGCTTCCAGCGGCGTCGACGACGGTTCCGCTGCATCGGCCCGCTCTCCGGTCGAAGGATGATCGGTCTTTTCCAGGCGTTCGGCCACCGTGGCGCGGATTTCGCTGACGATTTCAGGTGAAAAATCCTGCCGCGTAACCAAGTTCTCGATAAGGTTTTCCGCGACAAATTGAGCCAGGTTCATGGCGGCGCGTTCCGAAAGCGCCGGCCGCGCGACGAGCGGCGCGTGCCAGCTTTCCACCTGCTCCGCTCGATCGATAATCAAATCCAAAGTCTCCTCGCGGATCTGAGCGCTGTGATTGGCGAGCAGGAGACCGATGGCCTCTTCGTCCGACGTGGCGACGACGGCGTCGACGATCGTTTCGCCGACGTTTTCGCGTTTCGATATGCAACTCAAACGCCCCGTCGCCGTGCCGTGTTCGATGATCTCCAACAGGTCTTCGTCGGTGAGGACCGGCGAATACTCGAGGATCGGACCGGAAACGACGATTTCCACGTCCCAGGCCAGACGGCGGATCAGGTCGGGCGGCGCCTGGGCGACGTCCTTTAGGGTATCGGCGACGATCTGGCGGACCCGGGTCACCTGGTCGCGGGTCAGGATTTCGAGCGCCTCATAGGCCATGCGTTCGACCCGGTCTTTTTCCTCCGGATCCAGTTGTGGCGCCAGATTGGAAATCTTGGCCGCCAAACCGCCACGAACGTCTTGGTCCTCGTCGGTCGCCAACAGGAGATCCGCATGGCGCGGTGCCGCTTCATTCAGGGCCAATGCGAGGCGCACTTCCGGCGATGGGTCTTCGGCCAGGTAGTAAAGGATTTCCGGCTTGATGTCGGAACGCGAGGCCAGTTGGCGGCGGACTTCCGGGTCGTCGTGACGGGCGAGTTCCTTGGCCTCGTCGTAAGAGATTTCCGACTTCTTGCCGCCGCCAGTCAGTTTGTCGATCGGGTCGGTCATGACCTCACTCGGAGCTGCGCCGGGCCAAGTCCTGGTAGAACTTCAACTGCCAGGCGGCCTCGTCCCGGTCCATCGGGTATTCGTGGTTTTCGGGCATGATGACGTCGGAGGGCGCGATACGCCCCATGCGCTGCTGGACCTTGACGACGATGCTGATCGGCATGTCCGCCATTTGGCAAAGCGCCACAATACCCTTCGGGCTTTTTTCCTTGAACACCCTTTTGCCGACCGTTTCCGTGATCCCCGCGCGCGTCACCAATGTGGCCAGGACGAAACCGTGATCACCGGCTTCCAGGGCGCGTTCGACCATCTTGCCATCCAACCGCTGCCCTTCGAACAGGCGCTTGACCATGTCGATGGGAAGCGGCGTGGTGAGGAAATCCTGGGCCGGCTTCGGAATCTCGTTTTCATCCTCGATCCGGATTTCCTCGCGATCAAGGCGGCGGCGGACGACGTCCTTGATCTGCCCCAAAGTCGATTCATCGAGATCGGACCGCTCCTGCAGTACGTCGAGCAGGTTGTCGGCGAGAAAGTGTGCCATCTTCATGGCCGCACCTTTCGGCAACTTCGGCCGGGCGACCAGAGGAGCATGCCAGACATTGACGTCTTCCGCCCGCTCGACCAGGTCATCGAGGGTTTGTTCGCGGATCTGCGCCCCTTGATTCGACAACAAATCCGCGATTGCCGCTGTATCGTCGGTGGCGACGATCGCATCCGACAGTTTCTCGCCGACGGCTTCGCGTTTCGAAATTCGGTTGAGCGCGCCTTCAACGGGGCTGCTGTTGACGATCTCGATGAGATCGTCGTCGCTCAACACCTTGGAATGCTCTAAGACCGGGCCACTGACCTCGATAAGCGTATCATGGGCGAGCGTCTTAATGATATCCGCTGGCGCATTGGTGACGTCTTTGATCGCATCCGCCAGGACTTGCCGGACGAGCGGGATCTGGTCCTGGGCCAGGATCTCCAGGGCTTCGTAAGTCGCGTGCTTGGCCTTGTTAGCGGCGTCGGGCCCGAGGTTATCCGATGATTTGGCGATGCGGCCCGCCAGGTGCGAGCGGACCTTGTTGTCCGTATCGGTGGCCAACAGCAGATCGGATTGCCCTGGCGCCGCCTGGTTTCGCGCCACCATGCGGCGGACTTCCGGACCCTTGTCCTCGGCCAGGTAATAGAGGATTTCGGGTTTGAGGTCGCTGCGCTGGGCGAGCGATATTCTTACCGCCGGGTCATCGTGACGAGCCAGTTCCTTCGATTCTTCGTAGGAGATTGATTCCGCGTCGACTTCCGCGTTCACCGCTCGACCTCGTCAATTGATGCCTGTCGGGGATCAGTTGTCCCCGCCCGTTTTCGGCGCCGCCGCCAGTTTATAGCCTCCCTTATGGGCTTTTTTAACCGCATACATCGCCCTATCGGCGCGGGCAAGCATCTCGTCAAAGGTCTCACCGGCGTCCGGATCGTATACGGCAACGCCGACAGAGATCCCGAGCGGGTGCTCTTCGCTCCCGGAGAACTGTTTCATCGTGGCGCTCGCCGCGACGAGCGCCTTGGCCCTGTTTTCCGTAACGTCAGGTGCGATCCCGTCCAGCCACATGGCGAACTCATCGCCGCCGAGCCGGGCGATGACGTCACCGGGGCGCGAGAAGTCCATCAACATGTCGCGCAGGTGCATGATCGCATCGTCACCCGTTTGGTGCCCGTGTACGTCGTTGACCAGTTTGAAGTTGTCCATGTCGACATAGAATAGCGCCGCTGTCTGCCGGCTTCTTTTGAGACGCGACACGCGGCGCGGCAGTTCCTCTTCGAAAAAAGCGCGGCGATTGAGAAGGCCCGTCATGCTGTCCGTCCGCGACAGGGCGACGATTCGTTCATGGTTGGATATCTGTTCGTTGGCGATACCGAGCTGGTTGGCGACATCGCCGATCAGAATCTGGTAGTCCGCCTCCCAAGTGCCGACCGCCGCGCTTTTCCATATGCAGATGGCGCCGTTGATGACGTGGCGGTAGTGGGTGGCAACGGCGAGGACTTCCCAGTTGCCAAGCTTGAAAGCCGAGACCTCGCCGGTCGGCGTCAAGTTTTCGAGCTTGTTTTCCAGGCCTTCGATGCCCTGCGCGTTTCCGTATTCGGCGGCGATACCGAACTTGCCCGTTTCGGTCTGCCGGAAAATCCGGCACCCGGCCACTTCCAGCGCCCGTGTCGTCGCCGTCGCCGCGGCCGACAGCATATTCTCCGGCTCCAACTCGTCGCGGATCATGCTGACGATGTAATTCAACAATTGCTCGCGGTGCCGGGCGCGGGCCAGGGCCGCTTCGTTCTCGCGGTCCATGGAAACATCGCGGCACACACCTCGCGACCCGCTCCACTGGCGTTCGCCATCAACCTCCGTGAAAAGCGGAACACAGGACAGCATCATGCACGCCGTTGCGCCGTCCTTGCGCCGGAACCACATCTCGACGTCCTCAAGCGGTCGTTTCGAAAAGAACGGCAGCGGTGAATAGTCGTCAGCGTTGACGATAAAATCGGCGGCGGGATGATCGATCAGGTCATCGGCCGAATAGTCGAGAGCGCCATCGGGCGAGACGAAGACGAAATCGCCGTCCGGGGACGTTTCCCAACAGAAATCGCTGGAGACCTCGACCAGGTCCTTGTAGCGCTGGCGCGACTCGACAAGAGCGCTCCGCAGGTTGCGGTCCATCGTCAAGTCGCGGGTCATGACCAGGAGACGATCAACCTGTATGGGCACAACCGTCGTTTCGAGGATGATTTCGCCCTTCGAGCTTTGAAGCGTTATGGTGCCTACCGAAACACTCTCCATCGAGCGAGCTTTCGACACCAGGTCCTGAACCTCGGGCATGGCTTCATGGGCGATCAGCGCCTCCAGGCCGGCGCCTTTCGGATTGGCACGCAAGACCCGGCCATCCCCATCAACCAAGACCGCGGCCCCCGGGTATCCGGAAAGAAGAACTTCGGCATCGTCGGCCCGATCGATATCGATGGATGCGTCGCCGTTCACGCTGCCACCTTTTTCATCTTCGAACCCGTCTCCACAAATTCCATGTCACCGAACCGAGGCAATCGAAAAATCTTAAACAAATCCAACGGCTTCCACCGGATTCGCAGTTTAAAACAACCCGCTAACCAGTGCCATACACCATTATTGGAACTTTTTACAGGTTTTGGGCAATTCGAGAGACGACTCTTACTCTGAAATGTGGCTTGCAAAGGGCGCGAGCGCCCCATCAAATGCGCCCATGGACGAAAATCGTGCCCCCACCGGCATCGAACGGATATCCGACGGGATCGAAACCTGGATATTCGATCTCGACAACACCCTCTATCCAGCCTCCTGCCGCCTGTTCGACCAGGTCGACCGGAACATCACGCGTTACATCATCGAGCATTTCGGCCTCGGCTGGGACGATGCCAAGCGCATGCAAAAAACCTATTTCAAGGAACGCGGCAACACCATGCGCGGTCTGATGATCCTGCACGGGACCGATCCCTCGCACTATCTCGATTTCGTTCACGACATCGACCTCACGCCAGTGGCGGCCGACCCGAATCTCGACCAGGCGCTCCATCGCCTGGACGGCCGCAAGGTGATATTCACCAACGGTTCGACGCGGCATGCCGAACGTGTGATGCAGAAGCTCGGCGTCGAACATCACTTCGAGGGAATATTCGACATCATGGATGCCGAGTGCATCCCCAAACCCGAACCGGTTGTCTACGCGAAGCTTATCGAGGAATTTACCATCGAACCCACACGATCGGTGATGATCGAAGACATGGCCCGCAATCTCGTGCCGGCAGCGGCGATGGGAATGATGACCGTGTGGGTGCGGACCGACAGTACGTGGGGACAGGATGGCTCGGAGGGCGACCACATCGACCATGTCATCGATGACCTATCCGCATGGCTGACCGATCTCACGCAGCAGTGAAACGGTCTGGCTAATCGGTCATCCGGTTCCACCCGCGCCGCCTTCGCCGTATTGACAGGGCGCCTCGGCTGTCCCATTTTCCCGGTGCTTTCGCGCCGTAATTCCCCGGTGCATTTGCACCGCAATCCCAAAGGAAAGAGGCCTTGAAAATGAACATCTCAGCACTTGAATCGACGATCGAGACCGCCTGGGAGGAGCGCGAGTCCATCGACCTCAACACGACCGGCGAAACGCGAGATGCCGTCGAACGGGCGCTCAGCCTGCTCGATACGGGAGAGGCGCGGGTCGCTGAAAAAGTTGACGGTGAATGGACCGTAAACCAGTGGCTGAAGAAAGCCGTCCTTCTGAGTTTCCGCCTCAACGACATGAGCGTCATAGACGGCGGGGCCGGCGGCGCGACGTGGTGGGACAAGGTCCCCTCGAAGTTCGCCGGATGGGATGAGAACCGGTTTCGCGAAGCCGGGTTCCGGGCCGTACCCAATTGTACTGTCCGCCATTCCGCCTACATCGCACCTGGCGTCGTACTGATGCCCAGTTTCGTCAACTTGGGCGCCAGGGTCGATTCCGGCACCATGGTCGACACCTGGGCGACGGTCGGTTCATGCGCACAGATCGGCAAGAACGTCCATTTGTCGGGCGGTGTCGGCATCGGTGGCGTTCTGGAACCGCTGCAGGCCGGGCCGGTCGTCATCGAGGACAATTGTTTCATCGGGGCCCGGTCGGAGGTTGTCGAAGGAGTCGTCGTCGAAGAGGGCAGCGTCTTGTCCATGGGCGTCTACATCGGCGCCTCGACGAAGATCGTCGACCGCACGACCGGCGAAATCCACTACGGGCGTATTCCCGCCTACTCGGTGGTCGTGTCGGGATCGATGCCGGGGAAACCACTGCCAGATGGGTCGCCCGGCCCCAGTCTCTATTGCGCGGTCATCGTCAAACGTGTCGACGAGAAGACCCGGTCCAAGACCTCGATCAACGACCTGCTGCGGGATTGACGGTTGACGATGGACGGATTCTCGCGGTGAGCGGACCGTCAGACCCGCTGGAATTGGCGAAGGCACTGATTCGCCGACCGAGCGTAACGCCCGAAGACGCCGGTGCGCTCGAGGTGTTGCAGGCTCATTTGGAAGGTCTCGGTTTCGACTGTCATCCTTTGCTGTTCTCGGAGCCGGGAACGGAACCGGTTCGAAACCTCTATGCCCGTATCGGCACCGATCAGCCCAACTTCTGTTTCGCTGGGCACACGGACGTCGTGCCGCCGGGACCGACCGACTCCTGGACGACCGACCCTTTCGATCCTCAAGTTCGTGACGGCTACCTCTACGGCCGCGGCGCCTCCGACATGAAAGCCGCCGTCGCCTGTTTTGCCGTCGCCGCTGAGCGGTTCCTTGCCGACAATGCGGGTTCGTGCCCGGGATCCATCAGCCTGCTGATCACCGGCGACGAAGAAGGGGAAGCCATCAACGGAACGCGCAAGGTGCTGGAATGGATGAAGGCGCGTGGCGAGACCATCGATCAATGCCTTGTCGGGGAACCGACCAGCGACCAGGTATTGGGGGATATGTCGAAGATCGGTCGCCGCGGCAGCATGAACGCATGGATATCCGTGTTCGGTACCCAGGGCCATTCCGCCTACCCCCACCTGGCCGACAACCCCGTGCCGCGGCTGCTCAAGTTTCTCTCCGCCATCGACTCCCAGGTTCTTGACGACGGCGCCGATTTTTTTCCGCCCAGCAATTTGGAAATCACGACCATCGACGTCGGCAACACGGCGACCAACGTCATCCCTGACCGGGCCGAAGCGCGTATCAATATCCGCTTCAACGATCGCCATACGGGAGCCTCTTTGACCGAGTTTCTCGATGACAAACGACGTGAGTTCGCCGGCGATAGCGAAATGGAGGTCAAGATTTCCGGGGAGGCGTTTCTGACGCCGCCGGGACATCTCAGTAACATCGTTGCCGAGGCGATCAGGGGCGAGACCGGAACCCTGACGGAGTTGAGCACGACGGGCGGCACTTCGGACGCCCGATTTATCAAGGATTCTTGTCCCGTCGTCGAATTCGGCATGTCGAACGCGACAGCACACAAATCTGATGAATGCGTGCCGCTCGAAGATATCGAGACATTAACGCGAATCTACCAGGGGATTCTCGGCCGGTTTTTCGAGAACCACCAATGATTTCTTCCCGTGAAGCCGCCCTATCCCTTTACGGCGCCTACCGATTGGCCCGGTTTGACCCGAACGGATTGCAATTCTTTGAACATTCCATCGGTGCTTTCTGGCGGTCTTTTTTCGCCGCTGTGATCGTCGCGCCGATCTTCGCGATATTCTTGAGCATCCGCTATTCGACCGGTGAGATATCGGCGAGCCTGCCGGCGTTCATCACATACGAAGCCGCTGGCTACATCATTGCCTGGCTTGCTTTTCCGGTGGTCATGGAGGGTCTGAGCCGGACCCTCGATTGCCGACAGCACTACGTCAAATTCATCATCGCCTACAACTGGATCATGGTCATCCAGAACGCCGTCTATCTGCCCATCGTCATCTTCGGTGTCGGCGGCATGGTCAGCCAGGGCACTGCCAACGGCCTGGCGCTGATCGCCTTGATGTGGACCTTCATATATACCGGTTACGTCGCCACCAAGGCGCTCGAAATCCCGCCCATGTCCGCCGCCGGCATCGTCTTCATCGATCTGCTTCTGGCTCTGTTGATCGACGTAACCGTCAGTTCGCGGATGTAACCGGCCGGCGGCGAAACGCCGAGTTCTCCTTGCCGGATCAAGTGGCCGCCCTCAAGATGGACGGCCGAGGCCGTGCGTTTAACTTCGTCAGGGAATCGTGAATGTCCGTAACCGTTACCTTCGTCGGTTCCGGTGATGCCTTCGGTGCCGGCGGCCGATTCCAGACCTGCATTCTGGTCGACACGCCGGAGACCCGGTTCGCCGTCGATTTTGGTGCGTCGAGCCTGATCGCCCTCAACCAGATGGGGATCGACCACAACAGCATCGACGTCATCGTTCTCACCCATTTGCACGGCGACCACTGCGCCGGGATCCCGTTCCTGTTGCTGGATGCCATGCTCGGCGCCAAGCGGCAAACTCCCCTGACTATCGCCGGGCCGCGCCAGACTCAATCGCGGATGGGTGAAATTTGCGAAGCCCTGATGCCGGGCATGGGTACGATGACTCCCAAATTCCCGCTCGATTACATCGAGATTGACGTGCTCAAGCCGACGGCGGTCGGAAGTCTCTCGGTTACGAGCTATCCGGCGCTGCACACCGCCGGAACCAATCCGACGGCGGTGCGTATCGAGACGGCCGGCAAGGTCATCGCTTACACGGGCGACAGCGCCTGGACCAAACACATGCCGGCGGTCGCCGAAAATGCCGACCTTTTTATCTGCGAATGCTACTTCTATGAAAAACCCGTCCCCTTTCACATGAACTACCCGGACATCCGTGAGCACCAAAGCGAACTGACCGCGAAGCGGACCGTCCTGACACACTTCAGCCGAGAGATGATGGCGGTCAAGGACACCCTTGAGGATGAATGCGCTTTCGACGGCCTTGTCATCGACCTTTGACCGCCCTTGGGACGATGCGCCGAGGCACATCTCGCCAATAGGTGATATCGCGTTAACACTCGTTCAATCGAGGCGGTTCTCAGAAAATTGAAAACAACCCGGCAATCGGCTAGCACATAAGGTGGATCACCACCGCACCAGAGAGAAAAAGGATTGAGCGGGTGGCCGATTTCAACCTGCAACGGTTCCGGGTCTTGCTTGTCGAGGACAACGGTTACGTATGCCAGATCCTGAAGGAACTGCTTTACGACCTTTCCATCGGCCAGGTGGAAACGGCAAGCAGCGGCGTCGACGCCATTGAAATCATGAAGAACGCGACGGCCTCCTTCGGCGAGGGCGGGCCTTTCGACATGATCATCTCGGACATGGTCATGTCGCCGATCGACGGGTTGTTGCTGCTGAAATGGGTTCGTGAAGGCAAGGAGTCGCCGGACCGGTTCGTACCATTTCTCATGATGTCCGGCGCCGCCGACGACGATAAGGTCAAACTGGCCCGCGACAAGGGGGTCAACGAGTTCCTGGCCAAACCCTTCTCTGCATCGAGTGTCGCCGAGAAGGTTCTGGCTTTGATCAACCGGCCGCGCCAGTTCGTCGCCACGCGGAGTTATTTCGGCCCGGACCGTCAACGCCGCCGTCTTCTTTTGGACGATGTCGACGACCGCCGCACCTTGACGGAGAAGGACGCGACAGTGGTCTATTCGTCGAGCAAGGTCGTCCGCCCCAGGACCGAGGGTGAGGTCTATCTGTTCCGCTTGCAAAACCGCCTGCTTGAAAAAGCTGGCGGTCTGACAGGTGCGCCCGGCGCCCTGCCGACCCGGGTGTTGGCGGAGGCCGATAGCAAACTTGACCGCTCGGCGACCGATTTCCACACTTGGGCATTGGACTATCTGCGGTCGCTATCGCGGCTCTGTGTCGTCGCTTCGAAAGTCCCCGCCGATAAACGCCGCAAACCCTTCGAACACATAAACCTCATCGCCCACGAGCTTCGCGGGCAGGGTGGGACGTTCGGATATCCTCTGATTACGGTCGTCGGAAAAATGCTCTACCAGATCACCGGCCTTGGGTGTCCGACGGATGACAATGCCATCGAAATCGTCAAGGCACACATCGATACCATGCGCGTCGTGTTCCGCGACAAGGTCACGGGCGACGGCGGTGAGGTCGGGCGCGACCTATTGGAGGCTTTGAAGAAGGCGATTGCGCGGCTTCGCGTCGATGATACTGAGGTTCTCGAAACACCCTCGGATGAAGCCTCTACGGGCCGTATGGCCCGTCCGCACGATTCGGTGCGAGATAAGATCGTCGGCCCCAAATAGGGCCCGTCACACCTCGGTCGTATCGTTCCAACCGATCAGATCCAGGATCGGCTGCAGGAGATCGTTCCAGTCGAACCACATGGCGAACGCGCCCATGCCCAGCATGAGCAGCAGTTCCGGCGAGGTGATCAGACCCATGATCGCCAACAGCAGGCCGCCGAATCCCCAGGCCGCCTGGCCGGTGAAGAGCGCGATCAGGGAGAAGATGAAGGCGAGCGGCACGAAAATGAAGCCGATGGTGAAGATCCCGAGCAGCCCGGAACCCACCGCGAACCAGCCCATCACCGGTTTCTTCTCCGGTTCCCGGCCGCTGGCGTTTTTGGGGTCGAGGCTGAGCGGAATTTGATCCATCACCGGCGACTATAGGACCGGTCGGCAGGTGGTACAATCAATCGATCGCTTAATACTCCACGGCTAAGAGGTAGAGGCCATCCGGCGGCGCCGTCGGCCCGCCCTTGGTTCTATCCTTAGCGTCGAGTGCCCTCTTCAGATCGGCAGGCGTCCACTTTCCCTCGCCGAGAAGCCTCAGGGTCCCGACCATGTTTCGGACCTGATGGTGGAGGAACGAGCGGGCGCGAGCATTGATGCGGATCTCGTCGCTGTCGGTCGTGACCGCGAGTTCGTCGAGGGTCTTGACCGGTGATTTGGCCTGGCATTCGGAGTCGCGAAAGGTCGAGAAGTCGTGGTTGCCGATGAGGACCGTCGCACCCTCGGACATGGCGGCGGCATCGAGCGGGGTCGGTACCCACCATACCCGTCCCCGATCCAATGTCGGGGGCGGTCGGCGGTTGACGATACGGTACTGATAGGACCTTCCGCATGCCGAAAACCGGGCGTGGAACTCCTGATCCACGATCTCGGCCGTCAGCACCGCGATCGGGTGCGGTTTGACGTGGAAGTTGATCGCATCACGGACGGTGTCGGTTTCCCAATCCTGTGTGAGATCGACGTGGGCGACCTGGCCCAAGGCATGGACACCCGCGTCGGTGCGCCCGGCAACGAAAACGGGGGCAGGTTCGCCGGTGAACCCCTCGATGGCCTCCTCGAGAACCTGCTGGACACCGAGGCCGTTATCCTGGCGCTGCCAGCCGACATAGGGTCGTCCGTCATATTCGATCGTCAGTTTATATCGCGGCATTATTTGCTTTGTACCTCGGCCTAAACCTATAGTGACCAGGTTAGTCTTCGTTTTACGCGCATTCATAATGCAGCGCGTTAAATTTCACCCGAATGTTAACTTCCTATATATACTTGTTTGGAATGATTGACTTTCTAGTGGCCGGCATTTCTTTTTTAGGATGATTGATGACCCACGATTTTGACGACGACCTCTACGATATTGATAGAGACTCGTTGCACATCCTGCCGCTTAGAATCCTACCGATCAACACGCCGTCCCTGAAACGGGCGCGCCTGATCAAGAACGTGCGCCTGAAAAGCGTCATTGAGTTGTTTTCCGATGTCGATGCCGGTAGCGGCCAGCTGGAGATCGAGGATCTCATCAGCGAGTTCGGCTGGGATCCGTCGGAACCCCCCGATGACCTGATCCTTCTCAGAAAACTCGGCATGCTGCCGAGCTACGACGTCTACAGCCTGCGCATTTCATTGCGTGAACTCGGTGTCGACGTCGAGAACGAGGACGACCTGAAACTGTCCGACACCAAGAACAAGGAACTGACCGAATATATGACGTCGTTCACGCGCCCCTTGATCTTGCAGATTTATGGCGACGATGACCTCGACGTTCAGAACTTCCAGGACGTGGTCAAATTGTTCCGCGACCCCGACGTCAAGAAAGCGCTCGAGAAGATCCAGATGATGTCGAAGATGTTGGAGATCAAGCCGGACGAGATTCCGAAGTTCATGGAGGATTACGGCGATATCTTTCTGTCGTTGTCGTATTACCGGCAGTGCCTGGACTCGGTGGAGCCGATCATCACCGAGCTTCTCGATGCGATGGAGGAACTGCGGAACAATTTCCAGTTCAAGCACGACCAGAACCTGATCAGCACCATGAACATGATCGAAAGCACCATCAACGAAAGGATGGCGGCGATCACCGGGCGCTTCGAGAACTTCGAGCGCGGCACCAAACACATGTGGGACAACATCTCGGCGGAGCGCTTCCGCAAGGTCGAGAAATTGATTACCGGTTATCACACGACCATCGGCGGCGTCCTATGCGCACTCAGCGTCAAGATGGACGCCTGGTCGCGGCTTTTCCCCAACAAGCATGCCGGCGGGCCGGGCCGGCGCGCCGAGTTCGTCATGTCAGAAATGAAACAGGGCATCGAGAACATCATCCAGGTCGAAGACGCGGCGCCGATGTTGGCGGCGCTGGAATAGCATCTGCGTATTCGGCCAATCTCCGTTGACAGTGCGCCCGGTCTGTAATTAGCCTCTGGCTCATGACCGAACGAGAAAAACACCTCAAACAGATCACCAAGGACCTGGAAGGCTATCTTCAGGATTTCTGCCCCTGTGCGGAGGACGGACGTTACACCGACCCCTCGGGCGAGAAGTGCAATGATGCATTCCTCATGCTCCAGGAAGCGTTGAACGACCTCAACACGGGCTCCTGAACAGAAACCTAAGTTCTTGGTAATCGTTTGCCGGCGCGTCTAGTCTATGTCCACTGGCGCGGCGCCCATAAAACCGCGCCAGGCAAACCAATAGGCGATGTGACCCGGCAACCGGGAAAGCCTTTGACCTTCCGGTCCTCGTAGCGCGTCTTCCGAAACCGCCCAAACACCGGCATCGGAATCAACTTTATCCAGGGTCTCGCCCCGTTTCGTGAATTCGTGCGAACCGGCCTCGTAGGCGCGAACGGCGCGTAAAGCCGCATCGCCGATCAGCACCACCCGCCGATCTCCGACGCGGCCGTTGATCACCCGGCCGCCTTCGAACAGGAACAGCGGCCAAGCCTTGTTCTCGGCCCCGGTCCTGAGCGCGAATACATAGCTTTTCGCTTCCAGCCTTTGATCATTGACGCGAGCCGGGAACATCAGGTCCGGACTGGCAAAATACTCCCAATAGGGTTTCCCGGGCGTGTAATCACGGTCGAACCCCGTATCCAAGGACAACACCTTGGTATCCGGATGACTGGCAAACCAATGTTTCCACTTCGTAATGACGACCGGACGAACCTTCAGCTCGATACCGCTGCCGGTGAGCGGCCCGACCACGGGCCGCCCGGTAAACTGGTTCCATAAAGACTGGGTGCGCCGGTCGTACATCAGTTTATTGGAACGATAGAGAAACCCAGACGAGCCGAAGACCATGGGATCGGGCCAACGGGCCAGCTTGGTTTCATAAAGAATGCCCGATCCACATAGCGTGCAGTAGGCCAGTGCGACCGGCACGCCGCCGACGACATCGTTGAACATCTCATGCCAGTCGAGAATACGCAGCGGATAGGCGCGGGCGTCGCCACGAATCTCGACGCCGAAGACAAGCTCGTCATCCTCCAAGTAACCGGCCGCGCTTCCCGCAACATGTCGGGGATTGACGAGCGCCGGAATGCCGTCCTTCCGAACACCGCCCCAGGCGATTTCCTCGAGGCGAATCTCATGCTTAACGCCAGGATACAGGAACGAACGGAAGTCTTCGTCGATCAAGGCCATTACGTCGGCCTTGTATCCGTCGAAACCGGCGAACGGTTTGATCTCCTCGTGGTCCTGCAGCCACAACATCCAGTCGAACCAGCTTTTCCCCGAAGATTCGCCAGTGATGGCGATCAATGCCGAATTGATGGCCGCGTGGTCGGGAACGAAACGCAGGGCCTGGATCAACGCGGCGACAACGTCGGGACTCCCCCGGTCGACCAGGGCTTGAAGTGTCGCCCGGCGGATTGCCGGCTCCGCGGACCAGACGGCCCTGACCAGTGTGTTCACGCCGTCCGTTGGAGGTTCGGCCTCCTCGGTCTCCTCCGACACGGCAACCGTCGCCAAGGATAGGGCCATGGCACAAACGAGGCCGAAAATGAACTTCCAGTTGAAAGATTTTCCTTCCATTGATCTAAAATAAGGCCTCTCGGCGCGGTGTCTGTAAAATGAAACCGAATCACGTTTTCGTTGACGGCGGAAACCAGCGACAACGTTCGCTGGACCGCCGCGCCCGGGACGGGATCATTGTCCGGCCGGATTCAATTTTGAGGCGCGGCGAGTCTCATGTATCCTGAGGCGTGGAGAATGGGGTGGTGACGGAGCTGGGGAACGATGACCGAAAAAGGCTGTTTTTACTGCGAGAGTGACGAATTACTCCTAACACTCGCCCGGTTGAGCGAGGCGGAAGCCGATTCCTACTTGCAGACGCAGGACGATGAATTTCTCGCGCGTGTCGAAGAGGCGGCGGAAATCCGTGCCGACCAATGCCGGTCACGGGCCGAGAGTTTTGCCCGCGCCGCCGAACGGATCAAACACGTCCGCCTGCTCGCCGGATCGCAGCGCATGGCGCAGAGCACCTGATCACCTGCGTCGATCACCAACAGGATGATCCGATCGTCCGGAAGACATTGCCGGGCAGGTCACTTCGGTTCTTTCCCGTAGGCGTTACGCCGTCCGCCCGAGCACGCTGCTGATGGCCATCGCCGCAGCCGCCTGAACGGGGTCGATCACCGGGATGCCGAGGCTATCCTCCAGTCCTTTTCGATGGTCCGCCATCCCCGCACAACCGAGCACCACAACATCGGCTCCATCGAGGTCGCGAAGTTCGCTGCCGACCGCTCGCAGGTGAGAAAAGGCCTTATCCGCCGCCGCACTCTCGTCGACAGACAGGTTTGCCGACCGCTCACCGGCCAAACGTCCGATGACACCCATCCGACTCAAATACCGAACATGGCGTTCGATGGAGGCCTCCGAAAGTGCGATGACGCCGAACCGTTCCCCGCGCGCCATGGCCGTCAACACGCCGCACTCCTGGGTGCCGAAAACCGGCCTTTCCGTAGCCGCTCTGCATACCGGCAATCCCGGGTCGGAATAACATGCGATGACGAAAGCGCCGGCGTCATCTCGGCTCGTCACCACGTCGCGAAGGGGTTCGACAACGGCGTCGATATCCGCTTGGCTCTCAATCCCGAACGGCCCCTCGAACAAGGTCATGCATTCGACCTGGGGGCCGCCGGGATGGGTAAGCGGCTCCAGGGCTCGTGCCATCCCGTCGGTAACGGCCTGGTTCGAGTTCGGATTGATCACGATCACACGGTTGGCGTCACTCGACAAAGCATTTGCTCCTTTAGGAAAGATCGGCACCGAACGTTTGCGACGATGCAAGCGGCCAGGACGCGGACGGAGCCTCATCCGCGTCCGCCGGAACCCGGTCGAGGAATCGCCCTGTACCCCGTTCGACCAACAGGGAGTCGCCGTCAACGACGATCCGTCCGCGGTTGATGACGGTCCGCGGCCACCCAGTTACGGTCATGCTCTCGTAGGGCGTGTAGTCCATGTTGTCGTGAAGCATGTCCTGGCTGATGGTCCTTTCCCAGGCCGGGTCCCATATGGCGATATCGGCGTCGGAGCCGACGGTTAAGGCCCCTTTGCGCGGATGCAGGCCATAGATCTTGGCGGCGTTCGTCGAGGTCAAGGCAACGAAGTCGTTGAGGCTGAGGCGGCCCTTGCCGACGCCTTCCGAAAACAACAGCGGCATGCGCGTTTCCAGACCGGGAACACCGTTGGCAATCTTCTTGAAGGTCGGGTTGGGACCGGCGTTCAGTTTCCCACTTTCATCGAACCGGTAAGGGGCGTGGTCGGAGGAAAAGACCTGAAAGGTCCCGTTGGTCAAACCGAGCCAGATGGCCTCCTGGCCGGCCTTGTCCCGGGGCGGCGGTGAACAGCAGAATTTCGCCCCTTCCATGCCGTCGCGGTCGAGGTCATCGGCGGTCAGAAACAGGTATTGCGGACAGGTTTCACCATAGATCGGCAGGCCCTTGTCGCGCGCCTCGCGGATCGCCTGCGCGGCTTCGGGGGCCGACACATGGACGATCAGGAGCTTGGCATCGGCCAAGCGCGCCAGATCGATGGCGCGCCTGGAGGCTTCGCTCTCGGCAAGGGCGACGTGGCTAACCGCATGGTACCTGGGTTGCGTGTGCCCACGGGTTAGCAGGCGGTCGCTAATCCATGAGATGACGTCGTCGTTCTCGGCATGAACCATGGTCATGGCCCCGTGGCGGCGGGCCAGCGACAAGACATCAAGCATCTGGCGGTCGTCGATCTTCAAACGCTCATAGGTCATGTAGACCTTGAAGGACGTATACCCCTCCATGATCAGGGCCGGCAGCTCCTGGCCGAGGACATTGTCCGTCGGGTCCGAAACGATCAGATGGAAGGCGTAGTCGATCACCGCCTTCGGGCCAGCCCGTTCATGGGCCACCTTGACGACCTCACGCAGGTTCTGGCCGCGATGTTGGGCGGCGAATGGAAGAATTGTCGTGTTGCCGCCGAAAGCCGCTGAAACACTCGCTGAATAGAAATCGTCGGCGGTCATCAAACCGGTCGACGATTCCTGTTCGATATGACAATGGGCGTCGATGCCACCCGGCATAACCAGCATGCCCGATGCATCGATGGTGCTCGCCGCCTCTCCGAGGTCGAACCCGAGGGCGGCGATCTTCCCGTCCCGGACAGCGATGTCGGCGGTATAGGTATCCGAAACGGTTGCCACCGTTCCGCCGCGTATCATCAGGTCGAAACGGTTCATCGGCCGAGGTCCCGCAACCTTTTCTCGAGGCGGCTGATGAGGTGGTCCAGTTCACCGTGGTCGGCAGCGCTCAAGGCCGGACCCGGCGCCCGTGTCGCGGCGCTGGCGATGGCACCGCGTCGGTACAGAACCTCCTTGCGGACGGCGAGGCCGTATCCCGGCTGTTGTTCGTAACGGACCAGCGGCAAATAGGCGTCAAACAAGTCCTCGGCGGCTTCAATATCGCCGGCCTCGAACAATGACACGACCTCGACTAGCATCTCCGGATAGGCAAAACCTGTCATGGCGCCGTCGGCGCCGCGGCCCAATTCCTGCGGCAGATAGAGACCTCCGTTGCCGACCAGGATCGACACACGGCGCAGGTTTTCGCTATCCGCCGTTTCCCGCAACTTCGAAAGCTTGGCGAGGCCCGGGCAGTCCTCATGCTTGAACATGACCAATTGCGGAAAGCCGTCGACCAGACGATTGAAATCATCGACGGAGATATGGGCGTTGGTCGATTGCGGATAATCTTGGTAGCAGACCGGGATATCGGAACTCAGGTTATCGAACGCCTGGGCAAAATAGTTGTGGATCTTCTTCCCCGTATTTAGGCCCGAGGCCGGCGCCACCATGACGCCGGCGGCACCGGCGTCCATGCTCGACTTCGCGAGCCGTGAAAGATTCCCGATGCCGGGGTCCGAGACACCGACGATGACGGGAACCCGGCCATCGACCCGTTTGAGCATATGCCGCATGAAGGTATCCACTTCGTTTGCCGCCAGCTTTGGTGCTTCGCCCATCATGCCGAGTACCGTCATGCCCGAGACGCCCTTGTCAATGTAGAACTCGACCAGGGATTCGGCGCTCGCGATGTCGACGGACCCGTCTTCAGAGAAAGGGGTCGCCGCAATAATGAAGACGCCCGCAGTTTGTTCGTTGATGCGTTCGACCACGATCCTATCCTCCCGTTCCTCGTTTTCCCGACATGTTAGTACACCGAGGGTATTTGGGAAGAACTGATCGTCAGGGCAGCACCATCCCCGGGGCAAGAGGAAAGCCACGCAGAAATACGTCGGCCGCCAGAGGCCCCTTTCCCGGTCGCTGCAATTGGGTCAGCCTGAGCGCGCCCTCGCCGCAGGCGACGAGCAGCCCATCATCGAGAACCTCTCCCGGCCGGCCGGCGCCGTCGGCGAGTTGCGCTGCCTTGACCTTGATGTTCTCGCCATCGAGTTCGAACCAGACGCCGGGCCAGGGGTTCAAGGCGCGAACCAGACGGTCGAGTTCGCCGGCGCTTCTCGACCAATCGATACGGCCTTCGGATTTCTCCAACTTCGCCGCATAGGTGGTGCCCTCGTCGGGCTGCGGCGTCGTGGCCAGGGTACCGGCCGCCGCCTCTTCCAAGGCCTCGACGATCAGTCGCCCGCCCAAGTCTGCCAACTCATCGTGGAGCTTCTGTGCCGTGGTTTGCGGCCCGATGTCGATATCGCCGGTGAGCAGCATGTCGCCCGTATCCAACCCCTCATCCATCTGCATGATGGTCACGCCGGACTTTTCGTCGCCGGCCAGGATTGCCCGCTGGATCGGTGCCGCACCCCGCCAGCGCGGCAGAAGCGACGCATGCACGTTGATGCAGCCCAATCGGGGTGCCTGCAGGATCGCCGCCGGCAGGATCAATCCGTAGGCGGCGACGACGCAGGCATCCAATTCCAGTTCGGCAAAGCGGGCTTGTTCTTCTTCGTCGCGCAGCGATTTCGGTGTGCGGACCTCGATACCGCGTTCAGCGGCAAAGGCGTGGACCGGACAGGGCCGTTCCTTCTGACCGCGGCCGGCCGGTCTCGGCGGTTGCGAATAGACGGCGGCCACCTGATGGCCGGCTTCGAGCAAGGCGGACAGGGCGGGAATCGAGAATTCGGGACTGCCCATAAAGGCGAGGCGGAACGAAACCATGGCGCTTGGATCTTCCGGTGGCGGAAAGGAACGCCGGTCAGGCCGACTTCTTCTGCGACTGCTTTTTGATCTTGGCCAGTTTGCGCAGGATCATGTTGCGCTTCAAGGAAGAGATATGATCGACGAAAAGCGTGCCCTTCAAGTGGTCCATTTCGTGCTGCACGCAGGTGGCAAGGATGCCGTCGGCTTCGATTTCCTGGTTATTGTTGTTTTCGTCCAGGTAGCGGACCCGCACCCGCTCGGGCCGGATCACTTCGGCGAACTGTTCGGGCAGCGACAGGCAGCCCTCCTCGTGAGTGCCTTCCTCCTCCGACTCCCAGACCAGTTCCGGGTTGGCCATGCGGATCGGTTGCGGGTCTTCCTTGTCGCGGGACACATCGACGACGATGACGCTGCGGCTGTCACCGACCTGCGGCGCGGCCAAGCCGATGCCGGGCGCGTCGTACATGGTCTCCAGCATGTCGTCCATGAGCTTGCGCACGTCCTCATCGACGGCTTCGACCGGTTCGGTCTTGACCTTCAGTCTCGGGTCTGGGGCGACGATGATCGGCAGCAGGGCCATGGTGCGCGGATTCCTCGTGGTGCAAACTGTTCCGCCAAGCAGATAGGGCGTCGAGGCTTCCCCGTCAAGCGGGTTGGGAACCTTCGGAGCATTGGTCTATAGTCCGCTCCGGGGAACGAAGACGGGAATAACCGGGGACAAATACACATGATATGGCAAAGCCTGTTGGGTTTGGTCTTGCTGACCGCGACAGCCTGGGCGTTGGGTGAAACGCGCGACAAAAATCCGTGGAAACTGATCGCCGGCGGCCTCGCCTTTCAATTCACTCTAGCGCTCCTGTTCCTCAAGCTGCCCGGTATGAAGACCTTCTTCTTGTGGCTGAACTCGGCCGTCAATTCGATTCAGGAGGCGACCAAGGCCGGCACGTCGTTCGTTTTCGGTTATGTCGGCGGCGGCCCCCTGCCCTTCCAGGAAAGCTACCCGGGTGCCAGCTTTATCTTCGCCTTCCAGGCCCTGCCCTTGATCCTCGTCGTCAGCGCCCTTTCCGCCGTGCTGTTTCATTGGCGGGTGCTGCCGCTGATCATTCGCGGCTTCTCCTGGACCCTGGAGCGCGCCTTCCATATCGGCGGCGCCACCGGCTTCGCGACGGCGGCCAACATTTTCGTCGGCATGGTCGAGGCACCGCTCTTTGTGCGTCCCTACATCGCCAAACTGGGCCGCTCCGACCTTTTTGTCGTCATGTCCGCGGGCATGGCGACCATCGCCGGCACCGTCATGGTCCTTTATGCGACGATCCTCTCGAAGACCATCCCTGATTCCATCGGTCACCTGTTGGCAGCATCGATGATCAGCGCACCGGCGGCCATCATGGTGGCGCGTCTGATGGTGCCGCGCACCGGCGTTGACGTTCCGCTCGTGGTCGCCAAGGACGAGAAGGAAACGGTCGAGATCAAGAGCGACTATTCCGGCACCATGGACGCCGTCGCCCGCGGCACCATGGACGGCGTCAACCTGCTGATCTACGTCATCGCCATGCTGCTGGTCATGGTCGCCATGGTCAGTCTGGTCAATTCGATCCTGTCCTTGTTGCCCGATGCCGGCGGCGCTGCCCTGACGCTCCAGGGCATATTGGGCTGGATCATGACGCCGGTGGCCTGGCTGTTGGGCATACCCTGGGACCAGGCCGGAACGGCCGGTCAGTTGCTCGGCATCAAGATCGTGCTCAACGAGTTTCTCGCCTATCTCGATTTGATCGAACTGCCGCCCGAAGCCCTCGATCCCCGCTCCCGGGTGATCATCACCTATGCGATCTGCGGCTTCGCCAACTTCGGCAGCCTCGGCATCATGATCGGCGGCTTGCTGTCGATCGCGCCGGACCGCCGCGATGATATTCTCGCACTTGGCCCACGCTCGATCATTTCGGGGGTCCTCGCCACATCGATGACCGGTGCCGTCGTCGGCGTCATCGTCTAGATCGCCGGACCCGCACCGTTAACGTCGCACCCGGGTCCGGTAGGAGATCTCGGCCGACTGCCCCGGCTCCACGGGCACCAGCCAGTGGGCCTGCCCGTCTTTTCGCTGGTGCGGCTCGCTTTCGGTGAGGATCTTCCAGTCGCCGGCCAAGGCCTCGATGACACGCACCGTCTCTTTCTTTTCGGACCCGTTTTTGACCTCGATCCGATATGCCATTTCGACGGTGTTGCGGCCCAAGCCCTGGCGTACGACATCCGTCCGCTGACGCTTGACCGTGACGTCGAAAGCGCGGCCCGCCGTCACCGTCGCCTTGCCGCCGGCCGGCAGGTCCGGCAGCCGGTCCTCGCCGAGGAACAGGGCATCGCTGTTCTTGTCTTTGCCGTAGAGGCGGATGCGGCCGCCCGGAATCGGTTCAACGGTTTTGCTGTCATTGGAAAGTTCTAGACGGATCGACGGATGGTCGGGACGGGCCTGCCGCGGCGGGGCGAAGGCATTGGGATGGCCGATGCTGACCAACTCGCGGACGACCGGAACGGCCGGCCGGGACAGCAGCGAGAAACGTGTCGTTTCACGGTCCTTCAACGTCACTTGACCCGGCAGGCGATAAAGGTGGTAGCCGGCGACGGCTTCGCGGGTTGGTGCGGCCTCGGGTGCGGCGTCGGCGGCCATGGTCATCTGCAGGCCTCGTGCCGCCTTGCGCTCCAGCGGCCGCGGCACTTGGATACGGTTGACGTCGCCGGCGACCAGAGCCAACCGCACTTTCGAAAAATCGAGTCCCGATGCGTTGCTGATTCCGGCACGGGTCTCAAGGCCGAGAACCGTCATGGCCTCGTCGAGTTCAGCCACGTGCTCGGCCCGCCAGGACATACCGCCGGTAAGGTATTGGATCCGGGCGGTGGCCGGACCGCCCTGATTGATCTCACTCAGCACCCGCATGACGGGATCGGAGCGGAGGTGGCCGGGGATTGACGGAAAGGAGAATCGGCCGCGCGGATTGGCTTCGATTCGCCCGCCGATTCGCACGATCAGCTCCGGTTCGACGGCCAGGACTTCGGCCAACACGACGGATATCGTGTCCGCCTTCGAACCCCGGCGCGAAACTTCGATCGTCTTGCCGATATGCGCTTCAAGCAGGTCGCGCTCAGTCAAGTTGGCCGGCAGGAAGGTTGTCTCGGTGACCCGAAAACCGCCGCCCGCGCTCACGCGGAAACTCTCGGCATCGACGGACGGACTGATGTTTTCCAGCGCCAACTTATTGAAACCAGGGCTTAATTCCATGTCCCGCTTTTCCGCGACAAGGGCCAATCCGTTGCCATACAAGGTGATGGCGACATCGCGGCCCGGACCGATCTTTCCGTCCGCCGCCAGGCCGGCCCGCGGACTGGTAACGGACAACGCCGCGACAGCGACGATCAGCAAAGGGGCTTTCTTCATATGGCGATCCTCGTTTCTGGGCAGCTGAGTTTGCGTTCGATCTCCATGTCGGGCAAGGTCTAGCCGCCGTTTGTGGTAACCTGATGGCCGGATTATGGCGAACCTTCCTGGACACAATCTGGAACTGATCTTGGCCTTTGCCGCCGCCGTTCTGCTCGCCGCCATTGTTATGATGGCGCTTGCCGGGCGCCGCGACCGCGAGGAACGCCGGCGCGAGCGCGATGCCATGCAACGCGAACTGCAGCGACTGGCCGAGACAGCGGAACGGTTGACGGCCAGCCAGGGCGACATCTCGGGCCGCCTGCAGCAGTCCCACGCCGATGTGAATCAGCGCCTCGATACCATGGGCAAGCGTCTGGGCGACGGCCTGCATCAGCAATCGGAGCGTACCGGGCGCGACCTCAAGACCCTGCACGAACGGCTCGCCGTCATCGACGCCGCGCAACGCAACATCACGCAGCTGTCGGAACAGATGGTCGGGCTTCAGGATATTCTGTCGAACAAGCAGGCCCGCGGTGCCTTCGGCGAGATCCAGATGCAGGACATCGTTACCGCCGCCCTGCCGCCGTCGGCCTACGAGTTCCAGGCGGGCCTGGCCAACAACCGGCGTGTCGACTGTCTGCTCAAACTGCCCAACCCGCCGGGGCCGATCGCCATCGATTCCAAATTCCCGTTGGAGAGTTTCCAGATGTTGCGCGATGCCGAAGACGGCGACGCCCGCATCCGCGCCGGACGCGAGTTCGCCGCAGCCGTCGGCAAGCACGTGCGCGACATCCAGGAGCGCTACATCGTACCCGGCGAGACCGCCGAGTCGGCACTGATGTTCCTGCCCTCGGAAGCGGTCTATGCGGAGTTGCACGCCAATTTCATCAACGTCGTCGAGGACTCTTATAGGCGCCGCGTATGGATCGTCTCGCCGACCACCCTAATGGCGACGTTGAACACGGTGCGCGCCGTCCTCAAGGACGCGCGCATGCGGGAACAGGCCGGTGTCATCCAGACCGAGGTCCAGCGCATGCTCGAGGACGTCGGCCGCCTCGACAAGCGGGTCGGTAACCTGCAGCGCCATTTCGGCCAGGCCGAGGAGGACCTTCGCGAAATCCGTATCTCGGCCGACAAGGTGACGAAACGGGGCGAGCGCATCGACGAATTGCAGTTCGATGAAGAGGGTCCCGATCAGGACCTGGAACCGCCGAGGGAGCCCGCCCAGCCGCGCCTAAAAAGCGTCTAGGTGATCGCCATCACTTACCGGGCCGATCGCTCGGCGCGACAATAGGTGATGGCTGAAACCACGGCACACCCCTGGCTGACGAACGAGTCCTGGCGGGAAAACCGCATCCCCTCGCTGGCCATGCGCCGCTTACGGAAATCCTGGTTCATGGCCGCCGCGTTCGGCGCCGCCGGCCTCGTCGTTCTCGTCCAGGCGCCGGGCGAGATCGCGGCCGGAAACCGCTGGGCCTGGATTGCCTTCGTCTTCCCCTTGGCCGCCCTGGGGCTCCTTGGCTGGGCCCTTTGGGCGACACTCGAATGGCGCCGTTTCGGGCGATCGGTCCTGACATTGGATCCCTTCCCCGGATCGCTCGGTGGCGATGTCGGCGGGACGATCGATATCAACCATCCCTACGATGCCGGGCAGACGTTCGTGCTGACGCTCGCCTGTATCCGCACCTACTACTCGGGGAGCGGCAAGCACCGGACACAGCACCACGACGTCCTGTGGGACCAGGAAGGCCGGCCCTCAGTAAGTCCGTCGCCGTCGGGAACACGCCTCGGATTTCGCTTCACCCCGCCGGAAGACTTGCCGGGAAGCGAGGAGGAGAGTTCCGACTATCGTCACTGGGACCTTCGCGTCACGGCCGCCATGAAAGGCATCGATTTCGACCGCACCTTCCGCATCCCCGTGTTCCCCACCGGCCGCCAGACGACCGGCGCGCGGATCGATCACGCCGTCGACAAGCTCGCCGCCGAACCGGCGCCGGACCTGCCGCGAAACCTCGTTCGCCTCCGCCGCAACGGCCTCGGCTTGGAGATCCGTTTCCCGGCGCGGCGTTTCCTGCGGGCCGGCGTCGGGGTCGCGCTCATCGCGGCGATTTTCTTAACCGCGCCAATCTATCTCTGGATCCCGCTGATCTTTGGAGGGGATGGTCTTCCCAACGACCTCGGGAGCATCAATCTTTTCGACGGCGTCGCGCTCGGCATGATGGGATTGACATTGGTTTTCGGCGCCGGCTTGGGCCTGTGGGCGTTTTTCCTATTGGGCGGCTCGTCGCTTGTCCACGCTACCAACAGAGAAATCTCGGAGCGCCGATACCTGTTCGGCGTTCCCATCCGCAACCGAACGATGGACCCTGCCCGCGTGGTCAGGGCCGAGACTTCGGTCGGCATGCGGGAAACGACAATGGGCAAATCGACACGCTATCAATCGCTCGTTTTGACCGACGATGAGGGCGTGAAGATCACCGCCGTGAACGGCATACCCGACAGCCGCGTGTTCGATCATTTGTGCCGTATGGTTGCCGAAACGACGGGGATATAAATGTCGCGCGACGACTTCGCCTAGATTAAAGCACTGAAATCGAAACAGTTTTTCGCGTTCATGTAATGTTTCTCCCGGCCGTACAGTTGAGGCACCCTCGGCGCCGGATAAATCAATAGTCAAGGTTTTGAAATTACCGGGCGATTCCCTTTTTACGTTCGTCCGAAACAAGCAATAATCTGACACAGGCATTCAGGAGGACGGGCCCATGGAGTTTTTCGCGGCAATGAATGAGGCGACCATTTTTGTCATCGTTTTTGTGGTACTCGGCGTCGCCCTCGTTTTCATGGGCGTCAAAACGGTGCCGCAGGGTGAGGAGTTCACCGTCGAGCGTTTCGGCAAGTACGCCAAAACCTTGAAACCCGGATTGCACTTGATCGTTCCCTTCGTCGACCGCATCGGTTCCGAGATCAACATGCGCGAACGGGTCCTCGACGTGCCGTCCCAGGAGGTCATCACCAAGGACAACGCCATGGTCCAGGTCGACGGCGTCGTCTTCTTCCAGGTCATCGAGGCGGCCAAGTCGGCCTACGAGGTCAACAACATGGAGCTCGCCATCCTCAACCTGACCATGACCAACATCCGTACGGTCATGGGTTCCATGGACCTGGACGAACTGTTGTCACAGCGCGACACCATCAACAGCCAGCTCCTGACCGTGGTCGACGCGGCGACGGACCCCTGGGGCGTCAAGGTGACCCGTATCGAGATCAAGGACATCTCGCCGCCGCGAGACCTGGTCGACGCCATGGCCCGTCAGATGAAAGCCGAGCGTGACAAACGCGCCAACATCCTGGAAGCGGAAGGTCAAAGGCAATCCGAGATCCTCAAGGCCGAGGGTGAGAAGCAGTCGGCCATCCTCGAGGCCGAAGGCCGGCGCGAGGCCGCCTTCCGCGACGCCGAAGCCCGCGAGCGCGAAGGCGAGGCGGAAGCCAAGGTTACCCAGATGGTGTCCGACGCCATTGCCGAGGGTAACGTGCAGGCGGTCAATTATTTCGTCGCCCAGAAATACGTCGATGCTCTGCAGTCGATCGCGACCGCCCGCAACGAGAAGGTGATCCTGCTGCCCATGGAGGCGACGAGCATTCTCGGATCGCTGGCCGGCATCGGCGAACTGGCCAAGGAGGCCTTTGGCAAGAAGGACGGAGGATCCGATTCCAGCGGCCCATGGGAGCGCAAGGATGGTTGAGCTTCTCGAACAACTGGTCTTCTGGCACTGGTGGATTCTCGCCATCATGCTGGTCGTCCTCGAGATGCTGGCGCCGGGCGTGATCTTCCTGTGGATCGGCCTCGGCGCCGCCGCAACCGGCTTCATCGCCCTCGCTCAGCCGAACCTCGATTGGCAGCTGCAGTTGGTCATCTTCTCAGTTCTTTCGGTAATCAGCGGCGTCGCCGGGAGGGTATGGGTCGCCAAGCGCCCCATCGAGACGGACCTGCCGGCCCTCAATCAGCGCGGTCAGCAGTACGTCGGCCGTACGTTCACCTTGAAGGAACCGATCGTCGACGGGTTCGGCAAGGTCATCTTCGACGATTCCACCTGGAAGGTATCGGGCGAGGATATGGACGCCGGCACCCACGTCAAGGTGACCGGTGTCGACGGCGCCACCCTGACCGTCGAGAAGGGATAAGAAGCCCGGCTACGGCCTCTCGGATCTGCGCAGCACGTCCTTGATGAAGGCACCCTGTTCCGAGGGCGTGAAATACTCGTCGGCCAGTAGGCGAGGTGTGAACGCTGCCGAAAAGGCCAAGGCCGTCCAGCCGATCTTGCGCTCTTCGACATAGGTGATGATGGCGTCGCGGAAACGCGTGTCGCCCTTGTAGAGGCTCTCCGGCTTCTCGTCACCGAAGCCGAATTCGCTGAGAAAAACGGGATGGGTTTTTTTGAGGTCGCCGAAGGCCTCGTCCCAAGTGATCTTCCAAGCCGACTCTGGATAGACGTGGGTCGCGTAGATCACGTTGTCTCGGCGCACCGGCCAACGCCTGACATAGGACAAGTCATAGGCGAATTGGAAGCCGCCGACGAGAACAGGTTTGTCGGGGGCGAACGGCCGGATCTCATCGATCAGGCCCTCGTTGAATTCGCGCCAGTCCTTCCAGTCCTCGGCTGTGTTCTCGGCCGGAAAATTGCCTTCGGCGTCGCGGGCCGGTTCGTTGAAAAGCTCGAAGAAGGCGATGACCGGCTCCTTTCCGTAGTGCCACGCCATCGTTCGCCAGAAGGCCCGGATCTCGCGCCGGCTGGTTTTGTATAGGTCGCCGAAGACGATGTCGCGCATCCGCATGTAATCCTCGTCCGGCGGATATCCGACCGAATGGAAATCGATGATCAAATAGAGCCGGTGGCGACGGGCCCAAGCAATAGCCTGATCGAGGGGGGCGAGGGCCCGCGTAGCACCGTAGCGGCGCCACACTGCCGGATGGATGGAGAGGCGAACCACGCGCGCCCCCCACGATCTCGCCGCGTGAAACAGGGTCTCGTCCCACCGCCCGATGTCCGGGTCTTCGCCCATGGCCAGCCACAACGGATCGCCGAGCGCCAGGCCGCGAAGTACGACCTCATGGCCGTCTTCATTGACGATCAAGTTTCCCTGGGTTCGAAATACCTGCGGGAACCGGGGTTCCCCGCCGCGGCTTTCGTTTGCAAGCCAAAGGAGAGGGGTGAGAAGAGCCAATAACAGGACGGTTCGGACCAGGGGCCTCCACAGAGGCCTGGACTCAAGCAATACACCGTTACCGATCCGCGATCCCGCCATAGGTGATCTCGACAACCTCTATTTCCTCGATCCCCCCCCGGGGTCCTCAGCCTGACGACATCCCCCTCTTGTTTCTTGTGCAGGGCGCGCGCGACCGGTGAGATCCAGCTGATTTCACCGGCTTCGTGACGCACTTCGTCGACTCCAACGATGCGAACGGTCCGTTCCCGATCCTGGCTGTCGGCGTAAGTCACCGTGGCGCCGAAAAACACCCGGTCCAGATTGGCCTGCCGTGCCGGGTCAACCACTTCGGCGATATCCAGACGCTTGAGAAGATGACGGATGCGCCGATCGATTTCGCGAAGGCGTTTTTTTCCATATATGTAGTCACCGTTTTCGGAGCGGTCACCATTGCCGGCGGCCCAGGAAACGGTCTCGACGACCTTCGGCCGCTCGTCGTATCGCAGCTGGCGCAGTTCGTCCTGGAGCCGCGCCAGACCGTCCGGCGTGATCAGATTTCTCGGTGCCTGCCCGCTTTCGGTCATGATAGTCCTCAGCCCGCCAGGAATTCCGGAAAGGCCTCTTCCACCTTGCGGAACACGCTCTCCCAATCCCCGGGTTCCGGTTGCCGGAACAGGCGCACGGTCGGATACCAGGGGCTGTCGGTTCGCTCATCCATCCAGAAGAATCCCGTCGGGCTCGACATCAGGCCCCAGGCCGGCTTGCCGAGAGCGGCGGCGACATGGAGGACTGAGGTGTCGACCGAGATGACCAGATCCATAGCGTCGATGGCTGCCGCGGTGTGCGCGAAATCGGAAAGCCCGTCGGCAAGGTCGATGACCTGGGACGGGTCGCTGAGTTTCTCCAGGTCCCCCCGGAACGGTCCGACCTGCAGGCCGAAGAACTGAACGCCGGATGATCCGAAAAGCCCTTCGAACTCAGTTACCGAACACGAGCGTTTGTGGTTGTCCGGCCGGGTCGGGCTGCCGGCCCAGGCGATGCCGACCCTTTTTTTGTCCTCGCCGGTCAAGCGGTCGTCGACGGGCGTGCCCTCCGGCGCGTTGAGATAGGGAACGACGACGGGAAGGTCGTCGAGCGTGGCGCCCAGAAAGAAGGGGAGGCTCATCATCGGTACGTGAAAGTCGGCGTCCGGTATCGGTTGCCCGAAATCGATCACGTCGCCGACGCCCTCCAGGCTTTCCATCAACGCCTTCAGTCCTGGGCGGCATTCGACAATCACGTTGGCGCCCTTCGCCGCCAACAGCGGCACGAACCGGCAGAACTGTAGCGCATCGCCGAATCCCTGCTCCTGATCGACGAAAATCGTCTTTCCCGAGGGGTCCGAGCCGTCCCACCTGGGTATCGGGAAATCCCGTTTGAAATCGGCGAAGGTCGGGGTCTTCCAGCGCCATTCGTATTCTTCGAAACCGGCCTTTAGGTCGCCCGACTGAATGAGAGCGAGCGACAGGTTCCAGTGCAGGTCGGGGCTCTCCGGATCCCGCGCCAAGGCGGCCTGAAGACTGTCGACGGCCATTCCGGGATGTCCCATCTTCTGTAGGGCGGCGCCCTTGTTGCAGTAGGCGTCCGTGTAGTCGGGATCGATGGCCAGCGCCCGATCGAACGCCTTGAGCGCTTCGTCGAAGAGGTCCAGCTGCAAGGCCGTATTGGCCAGGTTGTAAAACTTCTCGGCGTTCCGGTCATCGAAACTGACGGCCACACGGTAGGACGCCAAGGCCTCCTCCGGCCTGCCGAGTTCGGTCAGGGCATTGCCGAGATTGTAGTGGGACGTGGCGTCCGCACGGTCGAGGCTGATGGCTCGGCGATAACATTCGATCGAGGCTTCCTTCTCGCCCAGCCCGAGTAATGCGTTGCCCAGATTGTTGTGAGCGGCACCGAGGGCCGGCGCCAGCGCCACGGCTTTCTCCGCCATCTCCTTGGCCTCGAAATAGCGGTCCATCTCGTTCAAAACGCTGGCCAGGTTGTTGAAGGGTTCCCCTTTGTTCGGTTCCAACTTGCAGGCCGTCTCAAAACTCTCTGCCGCTGCTTGAAGCTCGCCGGAGACCTGCAAGGCGTTTCCGAGATTGACGTGAGGCGCGGCATAATCAGGAGCCAGTTCCGTCGCCCGACGGATCAATGTTACCGCCGCCTCCAGGTCGCCGGCCGCCTGCAGGATCACGCCCAACAGGTTCAGCGCATCGACATTATTGGGATCGCTACGCAGGATATCCTGGTAGAGCTCGGCCGCCTCGACGAGATGGCCCTGCTGATGCAGGGACAGGGCTTTCTTCAGCTTGTTGCGCACGCTCATCATTTCCCGCCGTCCAGGTACTTTACCGCTTCCTTGCGAGCCACGGCCTTCAACCTATCGTCATATTGGTTAAGAAAGGCTGTCACGCGGTCAGGCTTTACCTTACCCAATTCCCGCAGCCACCAACCAATCGCTTTTTGAATGAACCATTCCCGGTCTGCGGCGAGCCGGCCGGCCCAAGTCAGCATCGCCTCCGGATCGCGGCCGGCTTTGGTCCAGGGAAGCGTGTAGATCAAACTGGCGCGTCGCACCCACATTCGCTCATCGGACACCCAGGTCTCGACCGTCACCAGGCGTTCCGTATCGTCCAACAGACACTTCCAGGCCACCTGAGCCATGTTGTCCTCGACCGCCCAGCCGTCCATCTCGCGAACCCGCTCGACAACAAACTGCCAGAGCCTTTCGGATGGCGGAACACGGTCGAGGGCGAGGACCCGGCCGGACGCGATCTTCAGGTCCCAGACCGGCGTCGACCACAGCTTTTCAGCCAGCGGTATCAGACGGTCGGTCTCGTTGCCGCGGAGCGTTTCGCGGATGGCCCGGTCGATTTTGGGGAACGCCACGCCCCAGTGTTCCCACGAGGATTTCTGGTAGCTCTTTTCCTTTTCGGCACGGGCCTCGGTGCCGTAGGCCTTAAGCCTCTCAGTCAAGTCGTCGAAAAGTGCGTCCGCCATCGCCGGTAGGGTCAGCCGATTTCGCGCCGGGCACTGAGGGCCGCGCTCAGCGTACCGTCGTCCAGGCAGTCCAGTTCACCGCCGACCGGCACGCCATGGGCGAGGCCGGAAACAACGACGTCGCCCGCTTCCGACAGTCGGTCGGCGATGTAATGGGCCGTCGTTTGGCCCTCCACTGTCGCATTGGTCGCCAGGATCACTTCGCGGACACTACCCGCCCGCACCCGCTCGACCAGTTGAGGGATGCGCAGGTCTTCCGGTCCGATCCCGTCAAGGGCCGAAAGGGTTCCACCAAGAACATGGTAAAGCCCCTTGAAGGCGGCCGTACGTTCCAGGGCCCAGAGATCGGCCACGTCCTCGACGACGCAGATACTGGTGCCGTCGCGCCGGGCGTCCGTGCACAGCTTGCAGGGATCGCGGGTGTCGAGATTGGCGCAGACCGAACAGACCTTGATCGATTGTGCGGCGTCGGCCATGGCCCGGGACAGGGGCTCGAGGAGCGTCTCGCGGCGTTTGATCAGGCTAAGCGCGGCGCGGCGCGCCGAGCGCGGCCCCAGGCCCGGAAGTTTGGCCAAGAGCGTGATCAGGCGCTCGATGTCCTCGGAAACCATCGGCGCTCAGAACGGCAGCTTCATGCCCGGCGGCAGGGGAAGCCCGCCCGTCAGTTCCGACATTTTCTCCTGCATCTTGACTTCGATCTTGCCCTTGGCGTCGTTGAAGGCGGCAAGAATCAAATCCTCCAAGACTTCCGCATCATTGGGGTCGACGAGGGTCGGGTCGATGCGGATCTTCTTGGCCTCGCCCTTGCCGTTGAGGGTGACCTCGCACATGCCGCCGGCCGACACGCCGGTGATCTCCATCTCATGCAGCTTTTCCTGCATCTCCACCATCTGCTCCTGGAGCTGCTGGGCTTGTTTCATCATTTGAGCGAAATTTTTCACTTCGCGTCACTCCCTAACGTTTCGGCGGCTGTCCGCCGAGTGTATAACATCCGCTCCATGTCCATGCAGCACCAAAACCTGTTCGTCTTCGATATCGAGACCGTTCCGGATACGGAGGCGGTTCCCAATCTGACCGGTTTCACGGATCCCGATGTCCCGGCGCGTCGGGAGGAACTGGAGCGTTATCATCTGGAAATCACCGACGGGCGCAATCCCTTTCCGCGCCAGCCCTTCCATCGCGTGGTCGCGATCAGTTTCCTGGAAGCGGAGATCGAGCGCGACGGCGAGCGGGAACACTATTACCTGAAGGAACTCCGCTCCGGCGGCGAGGCCAGCTTCGACGAAGCCAAACTCCTACAGGGCTTCTTCCGCTATTTCGAGCGCCTGCGCCCGCGCCTGGTCAGTTTCAACGGGCGCGGCTTCGACCTGCCGGTCCTCAAGTATCGGGCCATGAAACACGGCATCGCCTGCCCGTGGCTCTACCAGGCCGGCGACAAGTGGAACAGCTACTCGAGCCGCTACTCATCCGACTGGCACGCCGATATTCTCGAAATGCTCTCCGATTACGGTGCTTCGGCGCGCATCCGCCTCAACGAAGCGGCCTCGATCCTCGGCCTTCCCGGCAAGTTCGGCGTCGACGGATCCATGGTCGCACCGATGATCGACCGGGGTGAGGTCGAGGCCGTACGCGACTACTGCGAGACCGACGTGCTCAACACCTATCTCGTGTACCTGCGCCTGATGCTGCACCGGGGGACACTCGATCTCGACGGCCACAACCGGGCCGTCGCCGATGTCATCTCGATGATCGAGGCCGAAGGCGGGGAGCGCCCGCACCTGTCGGCGTTCCTGGAGGCCTGGGGGGAGGCGTCGGGAAACCGCTTCCTGCTCGACGGTTAACCGAGGAACGGCCCCTCGATCCCCTCGCGCTCGATGGCGGCCTGCAGCGACGGCCGCTCCAGGACCTGATCGAAGAGCCGACCCAGTTTCGGCAGTGACCCGGGTTTCTCCGAAAGGAACCGGCCCCAGCGCGCGACCATTGTGAGGTAGGCATCGACGGCGCTGAACTGACCGCCCAGTAGATAGGGCCCGTCGCCCATGTTGTCGGCGACGAGGCGGTACCATCCGGTCAGGCGCTGGTCCATGGCTATCTTAATGGCGCCGATACCGTCCGCATCCTTCGTGAAGCGTTCCGAATAGTGGTACATCAGGAGCTCGGTCTGGATGGTATTGGTCAGAAACATGAGCCATTTGTAGAAATGCGCCCGGTCGCTGGTGCCGAGCGGCGGAGCCAGGAACCGGTCGGGATGGCTGTCGCAGAGGTGCAGGCAGATCGCCGCCGATTCGAACAACACGAGATCGCCGGCGACCAGCGTCGGAATGCGGCCGGCCGGGTTCAGCTTCAGGTATTCGGGTGCCTTATGGGCGTCGACGGAGCGGTCGACGAGGCGCAGTTCGAAGGGAGCGCCGACCTCGCGCAGCAGAACGTGCGGCGCGAAGCTGGCATTGCCTGGAAAGTAGTGCAGTTCGTACATACCGATTAAACGCCGTCCTCGTCCTCGGTCGGCGCCTTCTCGACCGCTTCGATCGAGGCGTCGGGGAAGGTCTCGAGGACCGCCTTGACCAGTGGCAGTTCGGCCGCTTCCGCCTTCAGTTCCGCCTTTTCCGCCTGGCGCTGCTCCTGCAGGGTCTCGGCGCCCTCTTCGTTGGACACGGTGACCACCCAGCGCATGTCCGTGTGGTCATTGAGGAAGGCGGTCAGGCGCCCGGCCAGGTCACGCGGCGCCCCCGGCCCCGGGTTGAACTCGATATGCCCGGGCTCGAACCGCACCAGCCGCACGTCGGCGACCAGATGGGTGCGCAGCATGCCCTCGCGCTCCTCATCGGCCAGCGCCAGCACGTCCTCGAAAGTCGCGACCTCCGGCTTGGCCGGCACCTCGGGCTCGGGCTCGACGGACGCCATCGGTCCGACTTCGATCTCTGGCTCGGCATCCAATGGTTCGGCGGATACCGCCTCGACGGCCGTCGCCGTGCCCCCTGGAACGGCCTCCGGCGCCGCTCCCTGGGTCGGGGCCGGTGGCGGTGCCGATGATGGCGGTGTCGACGCCGCCGGTTGGGCGGAGCCGGTCCCGCGGGTCTCCTCTTTGCGGAGAGAGCGCAAGGCCTCGTCCGGGGTCGGCAGACCGGACGTGTAGCCGAGCCGGATGACCGCCATCTCGGCCGCCTGTTTGGGCGACGGCGCGTAGCGGATCTCCTGCAGGCCCTTGAGCAGCATCTGCCAGCCGCGGGCCAACGCCGCCATCGGCAGCCGGGCCGCCATGTCCTTGCCCCGGGTCCGTTCGATCTCGGGCACATGGGCGCCGTCGGCGGTTTCCGGCACCACCTTGATGCGGGTCAGGAAATGGGTGATCTCGAGCATATCCTCGAACAGCGCCACCGGATCGGCGCCGTCGCGGTATTGCTGCTCGACCAGTTTCAGGGCCTGGGCGATATCGCCGGCGAAGGCCGCCTCCAGCAGCATGAAGGTCTGCGAGCGGTCGGCCAGTCCGAGCATGTCGCGGACCGCCTCTTGCGTGACCCCGCCGGAGGCCTGGGAGATGGCCTGATCGAGTAGGCTGAGGCCGTCGCGTACCGAACCGTCGGCGGCCCGGGCGATCAGCTGGATGGCCGCCTCGGAGACAGCGGCACCCTCGTTGGCGGCGATCCGCGTGAAGTGGCCGGTCAGTGTTTCCGCATCGACCCGGTTGAGGTCGAAGCGCTGGCAGCGGCTGAGAACGGTTACGGGGACCTTGCGGATCTCGGTTGTCGCGAAGATGAACTTCACGTGCTCCGGCGGCTCCTCCAGGGTCTTGAGGAGTGCGTTGAAGGCGTTCTTCGAGAGCATGTGGACTTCGTCGATGATGTAGACCTTGTAGCGGGCCGAGGTCGGCCGGTAGCGTACGCCCTCGATCAACTCGCGGATGTCGTCGACGCCGGTGCGGCTGGCGGCGTCCATCTCCAGGACATCGACGTGGCGGTCCTCGGAAATGGCCCGGCAGTGTTCGCACTGACCGCAAGGCTCCGTCGTCGGCTCGCCGGTGCCGTCGGGACCGATGCAGTTCAAGGCCCGGGCAACGATGCGGGCCGTGGTCGTCTTGCCGACCCCGCGCACGCCGGTCAGGATGAAGGCGTGCGCAATGCGGCTCACCTTGAAGGCGTTGGTCAATGTCCGCACCAGGACGTCCTGGCCGATGAGGCCGGAGAAGGCCGTCGGCCGGTATTTGCGGGCAAGGACGCGGTAACCGGCTGAATCCGGGTCCCCGGTTGTATCGATGGGGACTTCGGTTTCGGTGTCGCTCATGCGCGTCGGGTTTTCGGATGAAACGGAAACGGGTGGGAGACTGGCGAACGACCCAGGTCGAAACTCGTTACGGCTGCTTCCTTCCGGACCTGACCGGGTTGGCGAGGAACCTGTCCGCCGTCAGCCTCCCGCCGGGACTATATCAGCGCCTTCCGACGAGTCCAACATCAACGACAGGAAGGCGCGATTGGGCCCGCGCCGCGAGGCGCTACCGGGCCCGCGCCCGGAGGTGTTACCGGGCCCGTGCCCGAAGGTGTTACTGGGTCCGCGCCTTTTGGCGTTCCTCGACAATGACCACCCCGTCGGCGCCGCCGGACAGCAGCGACGGCGCCGGCAGCCAGTTGTCGTGGAACTCGTAGTGACCGTCGATGGCGGCGACGAGATGCAGTTCCGCCGTCGCCCGGGCTGGAATATCGAGGGACGCGATGCAGGTTTCGTCCTCGCGCTCGCCGGCCACGGTGATGCGGACCACGGCCATGTTCTTGAAGAACTTCTTGGCGTTGATGGAGTGCATGCGGTCGTCGCGGTTGCGGATGCGGAAGACGTAGGGCCAGCCCTGGGTCATCTGGATGATCATCGGCTCGAACTCGTCGTTGCGCACCCGCATGTTGATCTGCGGCACCCGCGTCCAGTTGACCCGTTTCAGCGCCTTCGGCGAGACGGTGGCGCACTCGCCGTTGAAGTCCGGGATGATGTCGCCGAGGAGGGAGATGGACGACGGCAGGTTTGAGAACGACGGTATGGAGGGAATGAAGGAGAGATTGCTGGTCGGCCATTCGCAGCCCGACAGCCCCACCAGCAAGGCGGCCGAGGCCAGCAGTTTTTGCCGTTTCTCCCGAACGTCATGATTCCGATCCGCCCAACGTTCATCACCGCCCCGCTGCCACCCCGCTGCCACCCCGCGAGGCCTGCATGGTATACTACGAAATATAGTGGGGTAAGCCCTTTTTCCCTCAATATTCAGTGAATCCCCATAAAACCAGTTTTGCCCTCGCCTAAGGTTGTTTCGACAAGTCCCTTGTGCCACCGTGCCGCCATGAACAGGGCTTCCCATACCGGCACCGGCACTGGCACCGGTCTCAGCTACACCGGCGTCGCTCTCGACCGCGCCGGCCAAAGGCGCACGGATTCGGACTGGATCGCGGGCCTGCTCGACCAACCCGGCGTTCGCATCGTACCCGTGTGGCGCAACCGCAATCTGATTACCGGCCTCGGTGACCCGGAGGGTCCGCGGTCCCTGGTCCTCACCGACAAGCTGGCCCGCAACGCCGTCGACGCCGCCACCGAGACCGTGTTCCTCGGCCTCGAGGCGGAGGCCGGCGTTTTCGCCGTCGACCTCACTCACTTGGCGGAAAGCGAAGTGCCTGCCCTGGTCGGCGGCGGCGCCTTCGAGGACCTGCGCCGCTTCGGCCCGCTCCTTGGCCAGGCCGAGGCGGCGATGCTCGCCTACGGGCGCGGCATGGTCACCTGGCACAGGAACCATCAATTTTGCGGGCGCTGCGGCGACCCCATGGAAAGCCGCCAGGGCGGTCACCTGCGGTGTTGCATCCGCACCGACTGCGGCCACGAAAGCTACCCGCGCACCGACCCCGCCGTCATCATGGTCGTCGAGCACATCCCCGAGGACGGCGGGCCGCCGCAATGCCTGCTCGGCCGCCAGGCCAATTGGCCCGAAGGGTCCTATTCGACGCTCGCCGGTTTCGTCGAGCCGGGCGAAAGCCTGGAGGAGGCGGTGGCCCGCGAGATCCACGAAGAGACCGCGGTCCGCGTCCATGACGTGCGCTACATCGCCTCGCAGCCCTGGCCCTTCCCGGCCTCGATCATGCTCGGCTTCTGGGCCCGCGCCGACACCACGGAGATCACCATCGACCCCAACGAGCTGGAGGACGCCGGCTGGTTCACGGCCGCCGAGGTCCGCACCTTCGGCCAATGGGGCAGCGGCGGCCCGGGACCGAACCTGCCGCGCAAGGACTCCATCGCGCGGTTCCTGATCGAACGCTGGCTCGACGCGGTGGACGGCTAGGCCGACGGCGGGCCCCGAAAAAAGCGCCGGCCCGAAGCCAATGTCCGGCTCCGCCTGTTCCCAGTATTCAGCAATCGCTCCGCGACGACGGCGTGGAATGACGACTTTTGTCGATTTATGTCCATGAAAACCAAATTCCTGTCGTCTTTTTTGGTGGTTTTGGGGATCAAGTCCGAGCGCCTTTATTCGTCATGGCCGTGCGCGACCCCGTCGCAAGCGCCCAGCGGACCTTCCATAAAGACCCCGTAGGAGTCAGCGAACCGAGTACGGGGTGACAAGATAACCGAGGGACAGAGCACTACCGCCAACGCCGTTTCCACAGCCGGCAGCAGCCAGAAAGATATCAATCGCAATCAGCAAAGCCGTTCGGAAGAACGGCAAATATAGGAAAATATACTACAAATAAGCTTGTATGTCAATCAAATTGGGGCTGGTCGCAACAGTCTTGCTGATGGCGATGCCAAGCGAAACGGCTCGAACCTGCTAAGTTGGAAATGAAGACAATCGCTTTTCACAAACGGGACGACGGCTATCCCCCCATTGGAGACATGCCGCTCGCGAAGGATCGATCAACGTCGGCAACTTAATCCGGGCGTTTGGTTTAGCCCGATGGTGAGTTGAATTACAGCAACGGACTGTTTGATTGGTTATCTGAGTTTTGCAACTATTATTGGGTGGCTGATCGAGATATGCGCGAATGACGGTTGCTCAAAGCCTTGGCATTTGGTCCACAATCTGGGCAGGGTATGTTTTCCTGTTTCGGAATTTGGGCGCTTTTTTGAGATCTGTCGTCCTGCCCTTGTTCGCGGCAGGCATCATTCTGTCTTTTGGTTTGTTTTCCGTACTTTCAGAGCGCCAGTTCGAATTCGTTTCCCCGGAAACCCTTGGTGGTCTCTTTGCGCTATTCGTGATGGCGCATATCGCTGTGTCTGTTCATCGGGCGATCTTGTTGGGTGATACTCATCCGAACCCGTTCAGATTCGGTCGTCCCCACCTGTTGTACTGGATCGTAATTGGAGTTTTGGGCTTTGCTTACGGTCTTCCAAATGAGACCGGTGGTTGGGCCGATTTGTGGCGGTATCTCTATTTTTCGGTCGTGATTCTTGCCAACGTTTTGATTCTTACGATACTCCCAGCCATAGCCATTTCCGATCGAAGGATGAGTTTCCCTCTTGCGATACGGTCGCTAAAAGGCAACCGCTTACGGTTTCTCACGATTGTCGTATTCAATTGGGTTCTCAATTGGTTTTTGTTCGACTTCGTTACTGATCTGTACCCAATCGTGATGGGAAACGTCCTAGACGTCATCGCGCGGTTTGAGCTATCCCCTGAATCAGGTCTTTTCGTCGGTTTGGCATTCCTGTCAGCACTTTCACTCCTAGTCGCAGCGGTTTTTGCCGCGGAGGCCGCTGTACTTTCAGAGGTTTATCGGTTCATTTCTCAACGCGCGGAGTCGAACGAAGCGGGATACGCTCCACCCAATGGACTATCTAAACAACTGACAGCGTGAATTAAGCTCGGTCAGTGCGTCGAGCGCCCTCGATGTTCGCTGTGATCCAGCAACTACGGCCCCAAGAGATCAATCGGCGACAACCGCCGCGATGTCCGTGATTGGGATAAAGGCGCCACTCCCCGCCACGACGGACAATTCGTCATGCGCGGGCTTGACCCGCGTATCCACGTGCCTCGATCGGCACACCGTATGTGGATAGGCGTGGATGGCCGGGTCAAGCCCGGCCATGACGGATGGAGTTTTAGTCGTCGGGCCGGTCGCCAACAGGCCGTTGAGTCTGAAAATGGGATGTTCCGGAATTCCGGTCGAAAACATGATCCAATGCGTGGCGTTATCGTTGTCGTAGAAATGTTAGGCTAGCCAGGCCGCGCGCTGGGGCTGCCCCCATTGACAAGAACGCCATGCGGTCGGACCGTATCAACTCTTTGGATGCGTCAATTCACGCAAGGGAGCCCCCACCGTGACCCCACGCCTGGAAATCGAATACTGCAACCAATGCCGCTGGCTGCTGCGCGCCGCGTGGATGGCGCAGGAGCTGTTGACGACCTTCGATGAGGGGCTCGGCGAAGTCGCTCTCGTTCCCGGCCGCGGAGGCATCTTCGAGGTGCGGCTCGACGGGGAGACGATCTATTCGCGCAAGGAGGCCGGCCGTTTCCCGGAGCCCAAGGAACTGAAACAATTGGTCCGCGACCGCATCGACCCGGACCGGGACCTCGGGCACAGCGACCGCCCCTAGGCGGGCGTAGCCCGTTCCGTCGCCCGGACAAACGCCCTGTTTTCGGGGCCGAGCGATTCAAGGTTCCTGAATTAAACCCCTTCGGGTATTATCCCTAGTTCCAGTGTGGACATATAAAAGGCACGATTTGAGGCCGAATGACACGGGCGGAATGCCCGACCGGTAACGTTGTCGGGCTCATCGCGCCTACCGGTCGGATGAACCGATCACGATGACCGCTGGAAAACCAAGGGAGGAAAACCGCATGAAAGTGAAAAGTCTTTTGTTGGCAGCCCTCATTGTCGGGTTGACACCGATCGGGCAAACGAGTTTGGCGGCGGAGAGGGAAGACGTCACCTATGTCCGGATGATCGGCGGCATTTTCCGGCTCCACCTCGGTGCCCTCGAACACATCGTCAACACCAACAGCGCCTACGCCGACAACGTCGTCCGCCACGCCGAAGCGCTGGGCGCCGCGCCGGAACTTCTCGACCATGTCGTCGACAAGGAGAATAAGGACGCCGGCGGGGCGGGGCCGAAATGGCCATGGAAGAACGATGCCGAGTACGAGAAGTTCATGGACGCGAGCCGGATCGCCGGCGACGAACTGGTCGACGCGGCGCAGAAGTGGCTGGCCGGAACCGACAAGGCGGCACTGGAAGAGGCCATCTACAACGTCAGGACGACCTGCGGCAACTGCCACCTCGGCAAGAAGGACTGGTAACGGACGGCAAACCCGATCACCGCGCCGTCGCTTGCTCCGCCGTGACCGCCTCGACGTCTTCGCTGGTCGGCGGCGACCATCCGCGGTCGGTGCGCGTGGCGTAGGCGCGTCCCTTGCCGAAGATCTGGGCTTCGTGCTTTTCCATCAGGGCCTTGGATTTTTCCACGTAGGCCGTGTTCCGGTGCATGGGGATTTCGGGATCGAAGACCTGGGCGAGCTCGGCGAGGATGGAGCGGTCGTCTTCGGTAAATTTCCTCGCCAGTTGTTCCGCATCGAAGGGGTGCATGCCCAACACCTCGTAGGCCGTTCTCGCCGTACGCACGCTGCTGTCGAAAGTCTCGCGGATGATCTCGCGGCAGCCGGCCGCGTAAAGGTCATAGACGTGTGAGCGGTCGACGGCCCGGGTGATGATCTGCACCTGCGGGTAAGTCTTGCGCACATAGCGCACCAACTCGCTGATCTGCTCCTTGCCGTCTATGGCGACGACCAGAAGCCGGGCCTTCTCGATGCCGGCCGCGTGAAGCAGGTCGGGCCGCGTCGCATCGCCGAAGAAGACCTTGAAGCCGAAGGCGCGCAGGAATTCCAGATGCGACGAGCTGTAGTCGAGCACCGTCGGTGTATAACCGGCGGCCCTGAGCATGCGGTTGACGATGCCGCCGAAGCGCCCGTGGCCGGCGATGATGATGTCGCCGGGCTCGTCGATCTCGTCGGCTTCCCGCTCCTGGACCTGCGTCAGCCTGGGCAGGATCACGCGCTCGTAGAAGATGAACAGCAACGGCGTCAGCAGCATGGAAAGGGCGACGATGAGCAGGAGTTTGTCGGCGATGGCCCGCGGGATCACTTGGTTGGCGACCGTGAACGACAGCAATACGAAACCGAACTCGCCGGCCTGGGCGAGCCCCAATCCGAACAGCCAGCGCTCGGCGCCTTCGAGCCGGAACATACGGGCCAGGACCAGCAACACGGAGATCTTTATGGCGATCAACCCAAACGTCAGCGCCAGGATCGAAGCGAGGTCGGCGAACAGCAAACCGAAATCGATGCCGGCCCCGACGGTCATGAAAAAGAGCCCGAGCAAAAGCCCGCGGAACGGATCGATATTGCTTTCCAGTTCGTGGCGGTACTCGCTGTTGGCAAGGACGACGCCGGCGAGGAACGTGCCCAGCGCCGGCGACAGGCCGACCAGCATCATCAAGAGTGCGATGCCGATGACGAACATCAGCGCCGCGGCAGTGAACAGCTCGCGGAGCCCGGCCATGGCGATGAACCGGAAGATCGGGCGGGTCAGGTAGATGCCGCCGAGGATCACCGCGCCGATGGCGCCGACGGTGACCAGCGCCGTCTGCCAGCCGCTCAGGCCGGCGACGAGGCTGAGCCCGCCTCCGTGGTCGCCTGCCGAATGGTCGGCGGCGCCTTGCCCAGGCGCACCCATCAGTTCCGGCATGGCCAAGAGCGGGATAAAGGCCAGCATAGGGATGACCGCGATGTCCTGGAACAGCAGCACGGAGAAACTCGCCTGCCCGCCCCCGGTTTTCATCAGGCCCTTTTCGTTCAGCGTCTGCAGGACGATCGCCGTCGACGACAGGGCCAGGACGAAGCCGATGGCGAGCGCGATGGTCCAGGGCTGGCCGAGAACCAGAGCGACAGCCATGACGGCGCCGATCGTGCCGGCGACCTGCAAGCCGCCGAGGCCGAGGAGCTTGCCGCGCATTTCCCACAGGAGCCTGGGTTCCAGTTCGAGGCCGACCAGGAACAGCATCATGACAACGCCGAATTCGGCGAAATGTTGAATGGCCACGACGTCGACACCCATGGTCACCAGCAAGGGACTGATCGCGATGCCAGCAATCAGATAGCCGAGAACCGAACCGAGCCCGAGACGGGTGGCGATTGGCACCGATATGACGCCGGCGCAAAGGAAGACGAAGGCGAGGAGAAGAAAATCCGTCATCGGTCAGGCACCTAAAAAGCGGGGAAGGTCGGCGTGGGTGACGATGTCCTTTGCGGCGGCCCGGTCGAAATCGTAAACACCGCCGCAGATCGCCTCGAGGAGCCGGGCATAAGCCGCGGCATGGGCGGCGATCTCGTCGGTCTCCTGGGCCTTAAGCGCCGCGTGCAGCACATAGGGTGTGGCAAAGTTCATTTTGCAAAGCCGCGCCGTCTGCTCGAGCGGCGTCAGGAAGGTGCGCAACGGATAGTGCTGATAACCGGACGGCGTATAGGCGTCCTCGGGGCCGGCCATGGTGATCGCCAGCATCAAGGTCTTGCCAGCCAAATCGTCGCCGCCGGCGCCGTAGGCGAACCCGTGCTCGAGAACGAGGTCCTGCCATTCCTTCAGCAATGAGGGCGTCGAATACCAGAACAGCGGGAACTGAAAGAGGATGACGTCGTGCTCGAGGAGCCGGGTCTGCTCCCTGTCCACATCGATGTCGTGGCGCGGGTATTCGGCATAGAGATCGACGAAGGTGACACCGGCGATCTTTCGCGCCGCGTCGGCCATGGCCTTGTTGGCCCGCGAGAACCGCTGGCCCGGATGAGCGTAGTAGACAATGAGCTTTCCCATCTGTCCTCCGGCAACCGAAAAGGTGGGTGAGCGTTAAGGGACTAAGGCTTTGGTTATAATTCGCAGGCCCATGTCACGGGAACACCGCCCTTCCCACTTAGTCAATGGGGCTACGGGGCGCAATGTCCGGTGAATGGCCGAGCGGCACCTGGCATTGAGATCGTTTCAAGGTCGGAAGCCCCCGGGCATCGCCGGCGACCCGTGTCTAGGGTCCGTGCTTGCCGGCCGTCTCGCCCCGATAGGGATGCGCCTTGTAGATGCCGAGGATCTTGACTTCGCGGGAGAAGAAGCGGAGTTCCTCCAAGGCATTGGCGAGGCCGTCCTGGTCCGGATGCCCCTCGACGTCGGCGTAGAACTGGGCGGCGACGAAGTCACCCCTGAGATAGCTTTCCAGCTTGGTCATGTTGATGGAGTTGGTGGCGAAGCCGCCCATGGCTTTATAGAGAGCCGCCGGCAGGTTGCGCACCCTGAAGACGAAGGTGGTCATGGTGTCCGGCTCGCTGACATCCGGAACCTGCGGTTCGAGCGCCATGACGACGAAGCGCGTCGTGTTGTGCTCGGCATCCTCGACATCGCGCATGAGCGACGTCAGGCCGTACATCTCGCCGGCCATCTTCGAAGAGATCGCGGCCTGGGTCTTGTCGCCCCACTTGGCGATGTCGGCCGCCGCTCCCGCCGTATCCACGTGCTCGACCGGTTCGAAGCCGTGGTTGCTGATCAGGTCGCGGACCTGGCTCAGGGCATGGATGTGGCTGTGGATGTGGGTGATGTCGCCCAATGACGCGCCCGGCACGGCGAGCAGGTGGTGGTTCACCCGCTGGAAGTGCTCGGCGACGATGTGCAGCCCCGAATCCGGCAGCAGGTGGTGGATGTCGGCGACGCGCCCGGCCACCGAGTTCTCGATGGGGATCATGGCGTAGCGCGCCCGGCCCTCGTGGACAGCGGCGAAGGCGTCGTCGAAGGAGCGGCAGGCCAGCGGTTCCATGTCCGGATAGGCGCCCTTACAGGCCATGTTGGAATAGGCCCCGGGCAGCCCCTGGAAGGCGATGATGTTCGACTGTTCGGCCATTGTGTCCCCGTTGTCCCCCGCTGTCATCCAGCGCCGTTCTCCAGCGCTCAACCGGCCCCGAGCATCTGACGCGCCCGGTCGAGGTCGGCGGGAGTATCGACGCCGAAGGGGACCGTGTCAACGAGGGCCGCGTCGATGCGCATGCCGCTCTCCAAGGCGCGCAACTGCTCCAGTTTTTCCCGCGCTTCGAGGACGCCCGGCGGCAGCGATACGAAGCGCTCCAGGGCTTTGCGCCGGTAGGCGTAGAGGCCGATGTGGTGATAGAGCGGTCCGTCGCCGGAAGGAACGGTCGCGCGGGAGAAATAGAGGGCCCGGCCGATGGTTTCGCCCTCCTCGAGGCCGACCACCGCCTTGACGACGTTGGGGTTGGTGCGCTCTTCCGGATCGGTGATCTCGGCGATCAGGGTCGAGATGTCGACGGCCGGGTCCTGCAACGGCGCCAGCACGGCGCGGATGACATCGGCGTCGATGGTCGGCAGGTCGCCCTGGACGTTGACGATGCAGTCGTAGGCGCCGGCGGCATCGATGGCTGAAAGCGCCTCGAAGATGCGGTCGGAACCGGAGGGGTGGTCGGGATCGGTCATCACCGCCACGCCGTTCGCGGCCTCGATGGCGTCCTTGATCGGCTTATCGCCGCAGGCGACGACGACGGGGCCGAGTTCCGCCTCCATGGCGCGGCGCCAGCAATGGACGATCATCGGCTCGCCCCCGATGTCGGCGAGCGGCTTGTCGGGCAGCCGTGTCGAGGCCAGACGCGACGGGATCAGGACTAACGGGTTCAGGGTCTCGTTCATGGCGCTCACCATAAAGGGCGCCGTGGAGCCATAAAAGACCGGGATGGCACCCCCTCACGAGGTGGCGCCGGCCATACAATCGGGTGATCGTGCTTGAGCGCATGAACCGGTGATTGCGCCCGGCGGCATGAACGGGTAGATTCCGCCGCGAATTTTGGAGGGCCCCTCGCATGAAGTTCAAGTTGTGGGAAAAGATCGCTTTCGGTGTTCTGCTTGCCGCCTGGCTGACGTTCATCAGCAATTTCATCGGCGACGCGCTGGTCCAGGCCGAGCACCTGGAAACACCGGCCTATGTGGTCGCCGTCGAGGACAAGGACGCGGAACCGGCCGGGGCGCAGGAAACCGCCGCCGCCGACGATGCGCTGGCGCTCCTGGTTTCCGCTGATCCGGCGCGAGGCATAAAGGTCTTCGGCAAGTGCAAGGCCTGCCACACCACGGAAGAGGGCGGCAAGAACAAGGTCGGCCCCAACCTGTGGGACATCGTCGGCAAGGCCAAGGCCAGTTCCGCCGGCTTCAAGTATTCGCCGGCCATGACCGAACTTGGCGGCGAATGGGCCTATGAGGACCTGGACGCCTTCCTGACCAACCCGAAAGCCATGGTGCCCAAAACGAAAATGGCCTTCGCCGGCGTCAAGAAGGCCAGCGACCGGGCCTCGGTCATCCTGTTCCTGCGGGGTTTGAGCGCGGCACCAAAGGCCCTGCCCTGACGGCACTCCTCGTGGCAACCAAAGTGGACGACGCCAGCCTCCAGGCCTACGCGGACCTTGCCAGCCGCCTGGCGGACGCCGCCGCGCCGGTATCGCTCAGCTATTTCCGCACCGGCATCGGCGCCGAAAACAAGTCCGACGAAAGTCCGGTGACCATCGCCGACCGGGAAGCGGAAGCGGCCATGCGCGCCGTCATCGAAGAGGTCTATCCGGAACACGGTATCGTCGGCGAGGAGCACGGCAACACCAATACGGAGGCCGAGTTCGTCTGGGTTCTCGATCCCATCGACGGCACGCAGGCCTTCGTCACCGGCAAGCCCCTGTTCGGCACCCTGATCGCGCTGCTGCATCAAGGCGAACCGATCGTCGGGGTCATGGACATGCCGGCACTGGGTGAGCGCTGGCTCGGCGTTGCGGGCCGGCCGACGCTGTTCAAGGGCAAGGCGGCGGCGACGCGGCCGTGCAAGGACCTGGAAAGCGCCTGGCTTTACGCCACCTCGCCGCAGATGTTCACGGTGCCCCATTTTCCGCGCTTCGAGGCGCTTCGCGGCAAAACGCGGCGTGCGGTCTACGGCGCCGAATGCCAGGCCTACGGGTTGCTCGCCAGCGGCTGGGTCGACATCGTCTGCGAGGACACCCTTCAGCCCTATGACTTTGCCGCGTTGGTGCCGATCGTCGAAGGTGCGGGCGGCGTCATGCGCGACTGGAATGGCGATCGGTTGACCATGGAGTCCGAAGGCGACGTCGTCGCCGTCGGCGATCCGGCCTTGCTCGAGGCCACGGTCGAGACGCTGGCGCCCTGACATTTTCTTGATCGACCGCGTTTGACGGTCAAATCTCCGCCATAATCGCCGGCCATACCTTGATCCCGTGCCCGGCTCGTCCCAATATTCGGGACATTCGAACGACCGGAAGAAGGATTGGGCCATGCGCCTTTTGGCAACCGCTTTGTGGGTTGGGTTCCTGTGGGCGTCCGCGGCTCCAGCCGGCACGCTCGACGGGGTCGAAGGCAAACACGGCGTCGCCATGCACGGCGACCTCAAGTACGGTCCCAATTTCGAACATTTCGACTACGCCAACCCGGGTGCACCGAAAGGCGGCCTGGTCCGCCAGGGCACCATCGGCACCTTCGATTCGTTCAACGGCTATATCGTCAAGGGCAACTCGGCGTCCGGTCTCGGCCTCATCTACGAGGGCCTGACTTCGGCTTCCGCCGACGAAGCCTTCACCCGCTACGGCGCCTTGGCCGAAGAAATCTACATGCCGGAAGACCGCTCCTGGGTCGCCTTCAAACTCAGGAAAGAGGCCCGCTGGCACGACGGCAAGCCGGTGACGCCGGAAGATGTGATCTGGACCTACAACGTGCTCCTTGAAAAGGGGTTGCCGTTCTTCCGCTTCTATTACGGCAACGTCACGGAAGCGGTAAAGGTGGACGAATGGACCGTGCGCTTCAATTTCGCGCCGGGCGAGAACCAGGAGCTGCCGCTGATCGTCAGCGAGATGCCGGTGCTGCCCAAACACTATTGGGAAACGCGGGACTTCTCGAAGACGACCCTGGAGCCGCCGCTCGGCAGCGGCCCCTACAAGATCGAGACCTTCGAGCCGGGCCGTTCGATCACCTATGTGCGCATCAAGGACTGGTGGGGCGAGAACCTGCCGGTGAACAAGGGTTTCCAGAATTTCGACCGCATCCGCATTGATTACTATCGGGACGGCACCATCGCGCTCGAAGCCTTCAAGGCCGGCGAATACGACTACCGGGCCGAGAACTCATCGAAGGCCTGGGCCACGTCCTACAAGATCCCCAATGTCGAGAAGGGCCTGATCAGACAAGAAGAGATCACCCACAACCGGTCCTCCGGCATGCAGGCCTTCGTCTTCAACACGCGCCGCGACATGTTCAAGGACCGCAAGCTGCGCCAGGCGCTGGCTTACGGCTTCGATTTCGAATGGTCCAATAAGAACCTCTTTTACGGACAATACGAACGCACGCGGAGCTTCTTCGACAACTCGGAACTGGCGGCGACCGGGCTCCCGAGCAAGGAAGAACTGGCGATCCTGGAACCCTACCGCGGCCGGATTCCGGATGAGGTCTTCACCAAGGAGTACAATCCGCCCAAGAACGACGGCTCCGGCAACGTCCGTCGCAACCTGAGGACGGCGTCGAAGCTCCTCAAGGAAGCGGGTTGGGTGATCAAGGACGGCAAGCGCGTCAACGAGAAGACCGGTCAGGCCCTCGAGTTCGAGGTTCTGCTGGTCAGCCCGCTGTTCGAACGCATTGTCCTGCCGTTCTCCAAGAACCTGGAGAAGCTCGGCATCAAGGTGACCGTGCGCACGGTCGATTCGTCGCAGTACCGGCGCCGCCTCGACACCTTCGATTTCGACGTCATGGTCGGCAGCTTCGGCCAGTCCCTGTCGCCGGGCAACGAGCAACGCTCCTTCTGGGGCTCCACATCGGCCGACCAGGAAGGCGGGCGCAACATCATCGGCATCAAGGACCCGGTCATCGACGAGCTCATCGAGAAGGTCATCGCCGCGCCCGACCGCAAGGGCTTGATCACGGCGGTCAAGGCCCTCGACCGGGTGTTGCAATGGGGCCATTGGCTGATCCCGCACTGGCACGCCACCTACGACCGCATCGCCTATTGGGACAAGTTCGGGCGGCCCAAGATCACACCCTTGAGGGGCAACCAGTTCTCCGCCTGGTGGGTCGACGCGGAGAAGGAAAAGGCGCTCAAGGGCAAGCTGGCCTCGGCCAAGTGAGCGCCGCCGCGGAACCCATGGCACCGTAACCCATGTACGCCTACATCCTCCGCCGCCTGTTGCTGATCATCCCGACACTGCTCGGGATCATGATCATCAACTTCGTCATCGTGCAGTTCGTGCCCGGCGGACCCGTCGAACAGGCCATCGCCGAATTGACCGGCGAGGCGGTGGATGCGACGGCGCGGGTCGGCGGCGAGGCGGGAAGTGAGGTGGTGACGGGGCCCGAACAGAAGGGGCGGCCGGCCGGCGGCGGTACGTCCAGCCGCTACCGGGGCGCGCAAGGGCTGCCGCCGGAGCTGATCGCCGACATCGAGCGCCAGTTCGGCCTCGACAAGCCGGCCCACGAACGTTTCGTCCACATGATGGGCAATTACATCCGCTTTGATTTCGGCGACAGTTTTTTCCAGGACAGAAGCGTCGCCCAGCTGGTCGTCGACAAGATGCCGGTGTCCATATCCTTAGGCCTGTGGACGACGCTTCTGGTTTATCTTGTCTCGATCCCCTTGGGCGTCGCCAAGGCGGTGCGCGACGGCACGCGGTTCGACGTCTGGACATCGGGCCTGGTGATCTTCGGCAACGCCGTGCCCGGCTTCCTCTTTGCCATCCTGTTGATCGTGCTTTTTGCCGGCGGCCGTTATTTCGACTGGTTACCCCTAAGAGGATTAACCTCGCCCAATTTCGACGACCTCGCCTGGTACCAGCAGGTGGCCGACTACTTCTGGCACCTGACCCTGCCCCTGCTGTCGATGCTGATCGGCGGCTTCGCCGGGCTGACCATGCTGACCAAGAACTCGTTTATCGAGGAGATCAACAAACAATACGTGATGACGGCGCGGGCCAAGGGCCTGACGCGAAACCGGGTGCTCTACGGCCATGTCTTCAGGAACGCCATGCTGATCGTCATCGCCGGATTCCCGTCGGCCTTTATCGGCATTCTGTTCACCGGCGCCATGCTGACCGAGATCATCTTTTCGCTGGACGGTCTCGGGCTCATGGGTTTCGAGGCGGCGCTTAAGCGCGACTATCCGATCATGTTCGGCACCCTATATTTCTTTACGCTGCTGGGGCTGATCATGGGCATCATTGGCGACGTCATGTACCACGTCATCGATCCCCGCATCGATTTCGAGGCGCGGGAGGCCTGAGCCCCATGAAAGACGACGCGCCCGTGACCGCCCATTCATCCTCAGAGGCCTTGAGGACCGAGCGCTTTTTGGGGCTTCACGTCACCTCGATCACACGCCGGCGAATCGAGAACTTCAAGCGCAACAAACGCGGCTTCTGGTCGCTGTGGATCTTCCTTATCCTGTTTTTCGCCAGCCTGTTCGCCGAAGTCATCGCCAACGACAAGCCCCTCCTGGTGCGCTTCGACGGCGCTTTCTACGTCCCGGTCTTCACCGAATACCCGGAGACCGCCTTCGGCGGCGAGTTCCAGACCGAGGCCGATTACCGTGACGAATTCGTCGTCGAGCTGATCAACGAGAAGGGCTGGATGCTGTGGCCGCTGGTGCCCTTCAGTTACGACACCGTAAACTTCAAACTGCCGGTACCGGCCCCGGCGCCGCCGAGCGATGTCAACTGGCTCGGCACCGATGACCAGGGACGCGACGTGGTGGCGCGGCTCATATACGGGTTCCGCATCTCGGTCCTGTTCGGCCTTGTGCTGACCATCATCAGCGCCGTCGTCGGTGTTTCCGTCGGTGCCTTCCAGGGCTTCTACGGCGGCCTCCTCGACCTCCTCGGCCAGCGTTTTATCGAAATCTGGGCCGGCCTGCCGATCCTCTACCTGCTGATCATCATGGCCAGTGTCATCACGCCCAACTTCTGGTGGCTGCTGGGGCTCATGCTGTTGTTCAGCTGGATGGGTTTCGTCGGCGTGGTGCGGGCCGAGTTTCTGAAGGCGCGCAACCTCGATTTCGTGCGCGCCGCCCGGGCCTTGGGCGTCGGCGATCTGAAGATCATCTACAAGCACGTGCTGCCCAACGCCATGGTCGCCACCATTACCTTCATGCCGTTCACCCTGGCCGGATCAGTGACGACGCTGACGGCGCTCGACTTCCTCGGCTTCGGCCTGCCGGTCGGATCGCCGTCGCTGGGTGAACTCTTGAACCAGGGCAAAGCCAACCTGCACGCGCCGTGGCTTGGCATCTCCGGTTTTTTCGTCATCGCCCTCATGCTGAGCCTGCTGGTCTTCATCGGCGAGGCGGTCAGGGACGCTTTCGATCCTAGAAAGGTTTACCGATGAGCAAGGTCTACCGATGAGCAAGCTCCTCGACATCAAGAACCTGTCGGTGACCTTCGGCACCGGGGCCGGCGAGATCGAGGCTGTCAAGCGGGCGTCCTTCACCATCAACAAGGGCGAGACGGTGGCGCTGGTCGGCGAGTCGGGCTCCGGCAAGTCGGTGACCGCCCTTTCCGTCATGCAGTTGCTTCCCTATCCCCTGGCCCGCCATCCGGAAGGCAGCATCACCTTCGAGGGTGAGGAGCTGGTCAACGCGCCCGACCGGCGCATGCGGGAGATCCGCGGCGATCGCATATCGATGATCTTCCAGGAGCCGCTGACGTCCCTCAATCCGCTTCATTCCATCGAGCGGCAAATATCCGAGGTGCTTTTGCTGCACAAGAAGATGACGCCGGAACAAGCCCGGGACCGGGTCGTCGAACTGTTGACCCTGGTCGGCCTCGAGGAGGCGACGACGCGGCTCTCAGCCCTGCCCCACGAGTTCTCCGGCGGCCAGCAGCAGCGGGTCATGATCGCCATGGCGCTCGCCAACGAGCCCGACATATTGATCGCCGACGAGCCGACCACGGCCTTGGATGTGACGGTCCAGGCCCAGGTCCTGAAGCTCCTCAAGGACCTGCAGGACAAACTCCACATGGCGATCCTGTTCATCACCCACGACCTTGGCATCGTGCGCTCCATGGCCGACAAGGTCTGCGTCATGAACGACGGCGAGATCGTCGAACAGGGCGCGACCGAACAGGTCTTCGAAAGACCGGAACACCCCTATACGCGCCACCTCTTGGCCGCCGAACCCAAGGGCCGGCCCGACCCGGGCCCGGAGGGGGCCGCCGACGTCATGACCGGCACCGACGTCAAGGTCTGGTTCCCGGTGAAGAAGGGCCTGCTCAGGCGCACCGTCGGCCACGTCAAGGCCGTCGACGGCATCACGGTGGGCATCCGCGCCGGGCATACCCTGGGCGTCGTCGGCGAATCAGGCTCCGGCAAGTCGACGCTGGGCCGGGCGCTCCTGCGCCTCGAGAAAAGCGACGGCGCCATCCGCTTCGAGGACCGCGACATCCAGGGGCTCACCTTCAAGGACCTGAGGCCCTTGCGCCGTGAGATGCAGATCGTCTTCCAGGATCCCTTCGGCAGCCTCAGCCCGAGGCTCTCCATCGGCCAGATCATCGAGGAAGGATTGCTGGTCCACGGCCTCGGCGGCGCCTTCGAGGAACGCCGCAAGATCATCGGAGACGCCCTCGAGGAGGTCGGCCTGGAACCGGACATGCAGGACCGATACCCGCATGAATTCTCCGGCGGCCAGCGCCAGCGCATCTCCATCGCCCGCGCCATCGTCTTAAGGCCCAAGTTCATCGTCCTCGATGAGCCGACCAGTGCGCTGGACATGTCCGTTCAGGCGCAGATCGTCGAATTGCTGCGCGAATTGCAGATCCACCACAACCTCGCCTATATGTTCATCAGCCATGATCTGAAAGTGGTTCGCGCCGTCAGCCACGACATCATCGTCATGAAGGAAGGCCGCGTCGTCGAGGCCGGCCCCGCCGAACAGGTCATCGACAACCCGTCCGACCCCTACACCAAGGCCCTGATGGCGGCCGCCTTCGAGATGAAGGCGGACGAGACGGGGGCGGTGCGGACGTGAGACCCTGACGAACCCTTGCAGCGGTATACGCCGAGTCGAATGGGATCGCATCGCTTGTCACGCGATAGATGTGATCCTCGGGACGGGCGGGAACGATGATCGGCGTTATACGAAACCCAAGTTCTCACACACCGTATCTGGCTTAGCCAATATCCGCCCAAAGCTGAATTGCCGGTGATCGGTCGCCGCTAATGCCGCGTTGCGGACACCGAGGCCGATTTACCAGATTTTCCGACATCGCACAGAATTTCCGATTTAACCGCCCTGCCGTTTCCGGCCTTTTGGCCGTGCGGGCAATTATGACCTCGGTCAAATCAATTTATCCGCGAAAGCGGTATGATATTGGGTTCGTCGCGAGGGCTGGTGGGCCGATTAGTACCATCACGGACCGCGACCGCCATATGACGTCGAGTGGAGACCGCTCATGACGGCGTTCGTCGATTTTTCTTCATTGACGGCTCTGGTCGTCGACGACAAGAAACCAATCCACCGGTTAATGGAGGCAATCCTTTACAAGCTCGGCTTTCGCCGTGTTCTCAACGCCTATGATGGTCTTGAGGCAGAGCAGGTTCTGCTCGATGAAGGGAAATCCATAGATATCGTTTTCTGCGACTTGTGGATGCCGCACAAAGATGGTGTCGCATTGATCAACGACATTCGCAAAAGCCGTTACAAGGACCTGCCGGTGGTCGTGGTCACCGGCCATGGCGACCGCGACGTCCTTGTCGAAGCCATAAATTTGGGTATCGAGGGATTCCTCGCCAAGCCGATTTTGCCCGAGCAGGTGATCGCCCACATCGGTCCGGCCCTGCAGAAAAAACGGATCGATCCGGTCGTATTCTGTATGAACGAGAGGATCGTCGACTACCTGGAAGACGATGGTACCGGCTCGCAAATCCGACCAATCGTTTGGTCGTCCGACATCAGCATCGACCATGAAATCCTCGACGCGGAACACGAGAGACTTATCGAATTGATCAACAGGCTTCTCGACGTCTCGAAAGATGGTGCCGAATCACAAACCGTCACCTCGGCTTATCGAGAAATGATGCGTGAGATCGTCTCTAATTTCCGCCACGAGGAGAATCTCATGCGAGCCAGCGAATACCCCGATATCAAGGCCCATAAGCGAGAGCACGACGACTTCGTGGAGCATATCGGGAGCCTTTACCAACGTTACAAAAAAGGAGCGGTTAAGTCGAAACCCGAGCTCGTCAACTTCTTAACCAGTTGGTGGGTAGCGCACATCATCTATACGGACAAGAAACTGGCCGCCCACCTCAAAACCAATCCGGTCTAGAGACAAGACGCTAGTGTTTGCCGGAACGATCTTGGACACAGGCCGGAAATGGATCCGAAATGGTTCCGGCGACAGTTTACCGAATTCCACTGTCCCGCGAACAAGCCCCCTTCCCGGCGGTTAAGTAACCTGTCACGCTATTCGGACAAGACGGGGCGCTAAGGGTTTTTGACCCAAACAATTCCCGGCCGCGGCACACTTCTTTCGCGTTCATGCATTGGAGGCCTATGTACCTTTTTCTGATCACGCGTGGGGACTTGATCAGCTTCCTGCCGAAAGGCGGAACGGTCGCGGAAATCGGTGTTGCGGAAGGAACCTTCTCCCGAGAGATCATCGAGAAGTCGTCGCCAAAGTGTTTACACCTCATCGACCCCTGGAAGGAGTTCGATGACGCCTACGCGGACGATGTAAACAACAAGAAGCAAGCGGAGATGGACGAAAGGGCAGCGGCCGTTCGTCAGTTGTTCGATGCCGAGATCACGCAAGGACAAGTCGAGATCCATCGATGCACGTCTGAGGAGGCCCTGGATCGAATTGACGATGGCGCCCTCGATTGGGTCTATATCGACGGCAACCATACCTATGAAGCGGTACTCGAGGATTTAAGCGGCTATTGGGACAAGGTTGGTGGCGATGGTTTCATCTTGGGGCACGACTACACCAATCATGCGGCCTACAGGGCCATGGGTTTCGGTGTCGTGGAAGCGGTCAACGCGTTTTGTTCAGACAAACAAACCCCGATACTGATCCTTACCTATGATCCCGAGCCTACCGACCTGCTGGCCAAGAACCCGGATGCGGAGGTCACCCATTGGCTCTTGGGAACCCTGATGCAGTCATTCCATTTCATTGAAATCCGCGACTTCCCGGATCGGGGCATGGTTCACAAACAGGCGCAATTCCCGGGCGGAAAAACGCGCGATTTCCTATCGTTCTGAATTTCACTTCCGGCCCTTTCCCCGGGTTCCGGTGACACCATACATAATTCGGCGACCCTTTTGTTTACCCCAAGAGGACACGATCCGTTTCCCTGGCAGGAACCGGTCATGTCCCCGCCTCCCAGTTTAATTATGAAACAGCATCCGGAGTCTGTCGCACAAATGGCGAGTAGACGGGAGCGCCCAGAACCAGCCGTTTCCTATCGTCGAAGTCCCCGTCCCGGTTGTAGGGAACCAGCGGCCGCGATGGTAGGGTCCCCAGCGTTTGCGTCCATTGATCGGAATAGGTGTCCATGGTGCTGAGCCCGCTTTCGTTGCCCTCGATGAAGGCGACGCCGCCGACGCCGTGGAAGACCTCGGGCTCATAGACGTCGAAGCCTAAGTAGCGGAACGGGAACAGCAGGGGCCATAGGTGGAGGCGGGTATCGCCCTCGCGGCCGTTAAAGGCGCAACTGTCGGCGCTGGCGCCGGTGGTGACGCAGGCGATCATCTTTTTTCCGGCGCAGATCCCGGTGTCGTAGCGCATGACACTCCTGTACATGCGACCGTAGACGAAGGCCCGGTCGATCCAGCCTTTGAGGATCGCCGGCATGCCGAACCACCACAGGGGAAAATGGACGACCAGCAGGTCAGAGCCGAGCAGGTGGTCGATTTCCTGATTTACCTCCGGCGGCAGGCTATCCTCGTCCGCGTTGAACCGCTGCTCGGTCTGCGTATGGAACTGGTCCGGGTCGCGTCGCTTCTCAAAGTGCTGGGGCCCTTCGCGGGGATCGAAGTCCATGGCGTAGAGATCGGCGAGCGTGGTCTGCCAACCAGCGGCGCCGAGCACGCGCCCGGAAATGGCCGACAGATGGGCGTTGAAGGACTTCGCCTCCGGGCGGGCGAGAACGATGTGAGCCTTCATTGGGGTGACCTCGTTGTGCCGTGCCATTATTGGTGCAGCGGCAGTGTAGCGAATTCCAGGGCCCGGGGAACACGTCCCTTTCCACCGGAGATACAAACTGCCACCTTAATCATGAGGATTTAGGTAAAGCCGTTTGCTCAGGTGACGGAAGCTCAGATGCAAAAACCTGGAATTCTGTTTGAGCCATTGGAACTGCCCTGTGGCGTAACCCTGAAAAACCGGATCGCCAAATCGGCGATGTCGGATTCCTTAGGCGATGGAACCGGGCATCCGACGGCCGAACAGGTCAGGTTGTATAAGCGTTGGGCCGAAGGTGGGGTGGCGGTATCCATAATCGGCGAAGTGCAAGGCAGCCCAAGTTATGCCGAAAAACCCGGAAACCTGGTGCTCAACAAGGCTTCCGATCTTGACCGGTTCCTGGAACTCGCCCGACTGGGCGGCGAGAACGGCACTTCGCTGTGGCTGCAGCTCGGCCATGCCGGGGCGCTGGCATATGCGCCGACCAGCAGTCCCAAAGGCCCAAGCGCGCTCGATCTGCCGGGTCTCAGCTGCGGGGATTTCTCAATAGACGAGATCCGTCAATTGCCCTCGGCGTTTGCGAGAACGGCCCGATTGGCGCAATACGTCGGGTTCGGCGGTGTTCAAGTTCACGCGGCGCATGGGTTTCTGCTCAGTCAGTTCCTTTCGCCGCTGTTCAACAAGCGGCGCGATGCATACGGAGGGGCAATCGCCAATCGCATGCGCCTTCTGCTTGAAGCCGTCGAAGCGATCCGTGGCGGCGTCGGACAGTATTTCCCCATTGCGGTGAAACTCAATTCGTCGGACCAGTTGGAAGGCGGGTTCGCCCAGGATGATGCGCTCGAAGTGGTGGCGGCCTTGGACCAGTCCTCGGTCGACCTGATCGACATCAGCGGCGGGACCTACTTCCCCGGCGCGAAATCCGCTTCCGACGGGGCCGGACGCGGACCCTATTTCATCGAATTCGCGAAGCGCGCCCGCGCCCTGACAAAAAAGCCACTGATGCTGACGGGCGGCTTCAAGACGCGGGCGCAGGCCGAGGAGGCCGTGGCCGGCGGTGTCGTCGATGTCGTCGGCCTCGCCCGGGCGCTCGTCCTCGAGCCGTCCCTTCCCGACCTCTGGCAAGCGGACCGGAAACTAGAACCGGTCTTTCCCCGGTTCTCCGAAGCCCCGGAGGGCGGGATAACAGCTTGGTATACGATGCGCTTGACCGAGGTCGCGGCCGGCAAGGAAGGGCAGGAATTCGGCGACCTCGGGCAGGCAATCCGAGACTATGAAGCGCGCGACAAAACTCGAACGGTCGCGTGGCTGCGCCACTTTGCCAATGAGGCTTCGGAGCAAACTTAAACGGCCATCGCGGCTATATCCCCGCCTCTGGGATCAACCGTCGTCCCGGGCGGTTTTCGACCGCCGATACCTTCCTTGACAACCGGTCCCGCCGGGTCCATTCGGGACAGAGAGGACGACGGGGAGGACAACGGCATGCGGCTTCTTTTCATCTCCGAGTGGGACAAGGCGGACCTGTGGCGGGATGCGCTGCAGGGCGAATTGCCGGAGCTCGAGTTCCGCCTGTGGCCGGACGAGGCGGAGCCGCGCGACGAGATCGACTACGCTCTCGTCTGGAAACCGCCCTCGGGCGTGCTCCGCAGCTTTCCCAACCTGAAGGCGATCCTGTCACTGGGGGCGGGCATCGACGGCATCCTCTGCGATCCGGAACTGCCCGAGAGCGTGCCGGTGTCGCGCCTGGTCGACCGCTGCCTGACCCAGGGCATGACCGAATACGTGGTTTACTGGACGATCCATTATCACCGGCGCTTGGGCGAATATGCGGCCGACATGGCGGAAGGGCGCTGGCGCAATTTCCTGCAGGCGGACACGGAGCAACGCCGGGTCGGCATCCTCGGCCTTGGCGAGCTCGGCCGCGATGCGGCGCGGGCCCTGAAGGCGCTCAATTTCCGGATCCTTGGGTGGAGCCGCACGCCGAAATCCATCGATGGTGTCGAGTGCTTCCATGACACCGGCGGCCTCGCCGACATGGTCGCCCAATCGGAAATCCTCGTCTGCCTTTTACCGTTGACGGCGGAGACGGAGGGCATCCTCAACGCCGGCCTGTTCGCCCAGATGCCGGACGGGTCTTTCCTCATCAACTGCGCCCGCGGCGGGCATCTGGTCGAGGCCGACCTGATCCCGGCATTGGATTCCGGTAAACTGGCCGGCGCCACGCTCGATGTGTTCAGCGAAGAGCCGCTGCCCCAGGACCATCCCTTCTGGTCGCACCCGAAGGTGGTCATGACGCCGCACATGGCGAGCCTGACCGTGCCCTCATCGGCCGCCGGTTATGTCGCCGACAACATCCGCCGGGTCGAGCGCGGCGAGGCGCCTTTGAACGTCATCGACCCGGAGGCCGGGTATTGAGCGACACGGCCGGCCTCCTCAAGGGCCGGTTCCTGGTTTTCACGGCCGGCATCTTCTGGTCGACGGGCGGCCTCTTGGTGCGCCTCGCCGAGACGGCGGACAGCTGGCAGATCGTCTTCTACCGGTCGCTGTTCGTGGTTCCGTTCCTCATCACCGTTCTGGCGCTCAGGAACCGGGGCGCCGTCGCCCAGAAGATCCGTCAGGCCGGCGGCCGGGCGGTGCTGGGCGGCTTTTTCCTGAGCGGCGCCTTCACCTGCTTCGTCCTGGCGCTCGAGAAGACCAGCGTCGCCAACGTGCTCTTTGTCCTTTCGGCGATCCCCTTCCTGGCCGCCGTCGGTGGGCGTCTCCTCCTGGGCGAGAGCGTGCGCCGGGCGACCTGGGCGATGATGGCTGTCGGCTCCATCGGGCTCTTCGTCATGGTCGAGGGCGAGCTCGGCGGCGACGGCATGGAAGGCATGGCCCTGGGTTTCGTCGCCGCCCTTTGCTTCAGCGCCTATACGGTGGCGCTCAGGAGCGGCCAGGCCCGCGACATGACACCGGCCGTCTGCTGGGCCGGGGTCTTCGGGTCGCTGTTCGCGGGATCCGCCCTCATCCTGCAAGGTGGGGCTTTCGCCGTTCCCGCCTACGATCTCGACATCTGCATGACCATGGCCGTCGGTCAGATCGGCTTCGGATTGCTCGCCTATACGGCCGGCTCCAAGGTGGTGCCGGCCGCCGAACTGGGTCTCATATCGCTCACCGAGGTTGTGTTCGGACCGATCTGGGCGTGGCTCGTGGTCAACGAGGTGCCGCATAGGGAGACGCTGATCGGCGGCGCCATCCTCTTGGGCGCCATCGCCGCCAACGCGCTCACCGGCATGCGCCGCAAGCGCCCGCCGCCGATGGTCTAGAAACGAAAAGGCTTGTTTTTCGGCACCGGCAGGCTACCTGTCGGGAAACCCCCACAGAAGGAGCCGGAAGACAATGAAAACCATCTGGCAAATTTTCGGCGCGTTGTCGGTCGCACTGCTCATCGCCTGGCCGGTATCGGCGAGCCTGCTCGACGACGAACTGATGCAGGCCCTGACCCTGACGCCCGACATCGAGAACGGCAAGAACCTCTACGGCATTTGCCGGCAGTGCCATAAGGTGCACGGACACGGCTCGAAAACCGGCCTGGTGCCCCAGTTGGCCGGGCAGCACCGCGAGATCCTGATCCGCCAGCTGGCCGAGTTCCGGGCCGGCATCCGCCCCTCGGAGGACATGGGAACCGTCACCGAAGAGGGCGTAATGGGCGAGCCCCAGGACATCGCCGATCTCGTCGGCTATATCGCAACCCTGCCGCTGACCAGGAAACCGCGGTTGGGGCCGGGAATCGACCTCGATCTCGGCGCCGAGCTCTACCGGAAAAAATGCGCCGGCTGCCATGGCGACGCCGGACACGGCGACGCCGTCCAGGGTATCCCCCGCATCGGCGGCCAGCACTACCCCTATATGATCAAGCAGCTCCTGGCCTTCCGCGACAATGTGCGGACGACACCGACGACCAAGATGGTCACCCGCCTCAAAGGCTTGAGCGAGGACGAACTGTCGACCATCGCCGACCACGTCGCCCGCCTGAAGGCCGTCGATCCGTCCGAGAACCAGTGACCGGGGGCCATGGGCGCGTCCTACGACACCATCGGCGTCAACTATTCCGATCTCCGCAAACCCGATGCCCGGATCGAGGCGGCGATCGATGGCGCCCTGGGCCCGGCGCGGACCATGCTCAATGTCGGCGCCGGAACGGGGTCCTACGAGCCCACCGACAGGGACGTGACGGCGCTCGAGCTTTCGGCGGAGATGATCAGCCAACGGGATGCCGCGGCGGCGCCGGTGGTTCAGGGCACCGCCGAGGACCTGCCCTTCGCCGACAATGCCTTCGATGCGGCGATGGCGATCCTGACGGTTCACCATTGGACCGACCAGGAGAAGGGACACAAGGAGCTTCGCCGCGTGGCCCGGGACCGTGTCGTTATCCTGACCTACGACCCGACGGTCCGCGGATTCTGGCTCGCCGATTATTTCCCGGACCTGGTGGCCCTCGACGAGAAGCAGATGCCGAGGATGAGCGATTACGCCGCCTGGCTGGGGCCGGTCGAGATCACGGCCGTGCCCATCCCGCAGGACTGCACGGACGGTTTCCTCTGCGCCTACTGGAAGCGCCCCGCCGGCTATCTCGATCCCCGCATCCGCGCCGCCATCTCGTCCTTCTGGAAGATCGGCGACTTGTCGGAAGGCCTGGAAAAACTGGCGGCTGACCTGGACTCGGGTGCCTGGGCGGAGCGTTATGCCGGACTGGCCGATCTCGATGCTTGCGACTTCGGGTACCGCCTCGTCGTCACGAAATGAACGGCGACCGATAAGCGACTCACCGCCTTAACGGCCGTCCCCCGCGCACGGTCTCGATGATGACGCTCTCGTTCTCGTCACCAGTAAAGTCACCGAGGGATTCCTCGTAGAGCGCGCGGGCGGCTTTTGAGATATCCGTGCTCGCGCCAACGTCTTCGGCCAGGCGCAGCCCGTAGTCGGCGTCCTTCCAGCGCAGTCCGAGCGAGAAGTAGACGTCGGCGTGGTCGCCTTCGGCCATGCGCCGGGCGAGATACTTGACGTGCGGGCTGGCGACGGCACCCGACGAAAGCGCCTCGGCGACGACAGAAAGATCGAGCCCGGCCTTCTCGGCGATGACCAGACCTTCGGCGAGGGCCGCGCCTTGCACGGCGCCCATCAGGTTGACCATGACCTTGTAGGCGGTGCCGGTGCCGATCTCCCCGAAGCGGATCCTGCGCGACGCGTAGGCCCGGAGCTTCGGCCAGGCCCGGTCGATGACGGCTTCGTCGCCGCCCAATAGCAGGGTCAGTTTTCCCGCCTCGGCACCGTCGGGGCCGCCGGTGACCGGGCCGTCGAGGAAATCGTATCCGGCCTCGGCAACCAAACCTGAGAGCTCCAGGACCCAGGCCTGCGACAGGGTCGAGCTTTCGATGAGGATCGCATTGGGAGCGGGCGATCCGGCGAGCACACCCTCGGTCCCGGTCCAGATGTCCCGCGAGGCGCCGTCGTCGGCGACGATGGCGATGACGATCTCGGCGCCGTCGGCGGCCTCGGCCGGGCTCGCCGCCACACGGGCGCCCTTGTCGGCCAGCGCGATCGCCCGTTCAGGGGTCCGGTTATAGACGCAGACATTGTGGCCGGCATCGATCAAACGTACCGCCATGGGATGGCCCATGGCGCCCAATCCGAGGAAAGCGACGCGGGTCATATCACCGGTCCCGGACCTGGCGATTTCGGAGTCAACTCATGAACTCCGTTACGTAACGCTCCGAATACTCCTTGAAGGCCGCATTGCCCTCGGGCGTATTCTTCTCGGCGACGGCGATGTGTTTCCATTCGTCCTCCGGGAACTTGACGTAGAGCGGGAAGGTGCGGTGCAGACCGACCAGTTCGTCGGCGCTCATCTGCGGCATGTCCATGGTCGGGCCGAGGCGGTAGTCCATGGCGATGTCCTCGTCCTCGATGTAGCCCAACTCCTGGCACATGTCGCGCAAGGTGGCGCCCTTGTAGGGGCTGAAGAAGCTGACCATGACGCCATGCGGGTTGAGCGCCCGGTCGAGGCGGATGGTGTCGAAGATCATGTCGCGGGTCTCGGTCGGGAAGCCGATGATGTTGTTGGCGCTGACCCGGATGCCGGTCTCGCGCAGCAACTCGAAGGCCCTGAGGATGGTCTTGTCGGTGACGTTGCGCCCAAGCACGTTCTTCCTGAGATCGAAGTTGCCGCTCTCGACGCCGACGCTGATGCCCTCGCAGCCGATCTCCGTCAACAGCCCGACCTTCTCCTCGTTGATCGATTCGGGCCGCGCCTCGACCCAGAACGGCAGGCCGACCTTCTCCCGATAGAGCCGCCCGAAGGTGTGGATGCGTTTCCGCGTCGTCGTCAGGAAACTTTCGGCGACGAGATAGACGTAGGCCAGGTTGTAACGTTCCTTCTTCTCGGCCATCTCGTCGACCAGGCGCTCGACGTCCTGTTCGCGGTAATAGCCGCCGAGGTCGCCGTAGAGCTCGTGGAAGCCGGAGTTGATGCAGAACGTGCAGGTATAGGGGCAGCCCCGGTTCATTTCGAAGGTACCGGTGACCGAAATCTTGCCGCCCATTGGTTTCCAGAAGCGCCGCTCGTCGTAGACGTCCCAATCCTGGCGCGGCAATGAAGCCAGGTCGATGGGCTTGCGCACGGGATTGCGATGGATCTGCCCGTCTTTCTTGACCCAGAGGTTGCCGATGGCGGTGATGTCCTCGCCCGTCGACAAGCGATCGCACAATTCGACCAAGGCGGATTCCCCCTCGCCGACGCAGACCATGTCGACGCTAGCAGACCGGATGACGATCTCGGGCGCGAAGGTGGCGTAGGGTCCGCCGACCACGGTCGGGATGCCGGAGCCGCGAACAGCATCCAAGAGCCGCACGCCCAGGGGGTGGGTGACCTCGATCGACGACAGCCCGATCAGGTGCGGACGGTAGGTCTCCACGGTCTTGACGAAATCGTCGATGACATCTTCCTCGTTCGGTTCGATGCCGAGGTCGGCGAAGTCCGTCTCCTTGACTTGGAGCGCCGCGGCGCGGGCCTGGTCGCCGGTGACGTCGGCGGTGCGATAGAAGGTGGTGTCGAAGAGCTGCACGTCGTGGCCCGCATCCTTGATGCAGGCCGACAGGATGCCGATGCCGGCGGTGACCAGGGTATCGAGCATGGTGTTGCAGTTGATGAGAAGCACGCGGGTCTGGGTCATTTTGGGTCTCTCTGTCGTTCGCTTAGTCGTTTGCTGTCGTTATTCGGTGCCCGCCGATTTCAGCGGGCGGGTCATTCGAAGGGCCGTGACGAGGTCTTCGATCCAGGCGTATCCGGCCTCGATTTCGGGATCGACGTCGTCGACGGGATATTCGAAGATCACCTGGGCGTAAGGGGCCGCCTTCAACACGGTCGCCAGCAACAGCGGAATGTCGAGCCAGCCGTCCTCTGCGTCCTGATTCGGATGCAGGGGCGTGTGATGGTTGTTTTTCGTGTGTTCGAGGCCGAGGGTGTTCCACAGGTGGAGCGAGCGGGCTTTCGGCGCCAGTCGGACGACATCGGCGGTGACGTCGCGGGAGCGGATCATGGCCCCCAAGGCGGCGTGACCGACATCGACGCAGATGCCGAGTTCGGTGTGCGGCGCGATGGCGTCGAGGAAATCCCGGGTATCGTGAAAGGCGTCCGTATAGGCGGCGAATTCGATATCGATGGGCACACCATGGCGGCGACTCATGGCGGCCATCTTCCGGGCCGCCTCGGCGGCCAGGTCGACGGCGCGGCCGTGATCGCGGGTATCCGTCGGACCGAAGGTCAGGTGAGTGACCACGTGCGTCGCCCCCCAATGTGCGGCGGCGGCAAGCGTGTCTTCGAGAAGCGCGAAGGAATAGGCACGATTATCGGCCTCTTCGCAAAGGAAGTAACAGGTGACACCGCTTTTGGGATGGGCCGCGGAACGTGATATCGGTGCATGAAAGCTGAACTGCCGGCGCCCTTCCCTGGCCATGGCGGCGATCAGGCGGTCCAGCTTCGCCAGCGTTTCGGGCGTGAGGTCGAAGAATTCGACGTGGTCGATGCCGCGATGGATCAGGCCTTCGGCCGGGCTGTGCTCGAAGGTCATCGTGCCACTCTCCCATTACCGTTGTCCGCAAGTTCGACTTCGACGAGGTTGCTGTTGAAGGCCGACCCGCCGCCGAGGTCCGCCGGATAATCCGGTGTCGTGTGGTTGGGCGTCGAGCCGCCCAGGTAGCGGCGGTCCCACCATTGGCCGGCGGCCATGGCGACGCCCGGGCGGATGGCGTCCGAAACTTGGGCCCTGAGCAAACAGGCGCCGCGGCCGTTGTGAACCCGGACCATGTCGCCTTCACCGATGGCCCTGGGGCCGGCGTCGGCCGGGTTCAGCAGCAGGCTCGGTGTTTCCTCATCACCACGGAACCCGGGCCCGTCGCCGTAGCTGGTGTTATGGATGGAATGGGCCGACGGCGTCAGGAACTGGAGGGGATAGCGGCGAAACAGGTCGCGGGAACCGTCGGGGCTTTCGCGGGGGGGACGGTAGTCGGGCAGCGCACCGAGCCCGGCAGCGGCGGCCCGCTCGGAGGAAAACTCGATGCGACCGGACGGGGTCGGGTAGCGGTGCTCGGCAAAGGCTGTATGGACGGGGTCGGGGCCGGCCGGCGCCCAGCCGTCGATCCGGAGTTTTTCTTCATCGACGCCGGCGACGGCCGGCTGATCCAAGGCCAGGACCTGGCGGATGATGTCGTCTTCGCTCTCGTCGAAAACAGGATCGTCCAACTCCAGGGCCCGGACGAAACCGCGGAGCGTTTCCAGATTGGAACGCGAGCGTCCGAACGCCTTCACGGCCTGGCGGCTGAGCTGAAGGCTTGGGTGATAGTAGGAGAAGAAGATGTCGTTCTGCTCGAAGGACGAGGTCGCCGGCAGAACGATATCGGCATAGCGCGCCGTGTCGGTGAGGAACCGCTCATGGACGACCGTGAAAAGGTCGTCGCGCTTGAGGCCCCGGCGCAATCGGTTCTGGTCGTAGAGCACGGAGGCCGGATTGCCGTTCATGACGAAGAGACTCCGGATGGCGTCGCCTTCCAGCATCTGGGCCAGGTGGATCATGTTGTAGCCGGCCGCTGCATTGGGCCTGAGCTCATCGCCTTCCAGGCTCGCGAAATCGCCCGGGAAGCAGGTGCTGGTCGGGAAATAGAGGCCGCCCGGCGGATGCCGCCAGGCACCGGTGACGGCCGGCAGGCAGGCCAGCGTGCGGAGCGTCATGCCGGCGTTGGTATGGCGCTGGCAGCCCGGGCCGACGTTGATGAAGGCGGGGTGGGTGGTCGCGTAGGCTTTGGCGAAACCTCGTATGTCGTCACTGGAAACGCCGGTGATCTCTTCGCCCCGCTCCGGTGAGTACCGTGCGAGGACACCCTCGAGGTCTTCGAAACCTAGGGTATGGCCGTCGATGAAGTCGCCGTCATGCCATCCCTCGGCGACGATCACATGCATGACCGCCAGCGCCAAGGCGGCGTCGGTACCGGGCCGCGGGCGCAACACCCAATCGGCGCGTTCGGCGCCCTTGATCCTCACCGGATTGACGACGGCGTACTTCGCGCCGTTCTCGAGCGCCTCCTTGAGAAACACCTGGTGGTGGATGTTGGTCGAGGCCGTATTGACCCCCCAGTCGATGATCAGCTTGGCTTCGGCGATCGCCGTCGGATCGGCCCCGGCTGAGGTGCCCATGGTCAGGCGGTAGCCTTCGCGCCCGGCCTTGGTGCAGATGGTGCGCACGGGCTGCAGACTGCCGAGGCGATTGAAGAAGCGTTTCGGCGCGATGTGGCCGTGGACCAGTCCCTCCGTCCCGGAACCGAAGAAGGGCAGGATGGCGTGCGGTCCATGGTTGTCGATGATCGCCCGCCAGCGATCGGCGATGACGGAAACGGCCTCGACCCAGGAGACGGTGCGGAAGGCCCCGTTCCCCTTTTCGCCGGTCCGCATCAAGGGATCGGTCAGCCGTTCGGCCCCGAACAGACGGGCCGGCGAGTCCTTGAACTTGCGGCAGATGGTACCGCGGGTCACCGGATGGTCGGGGTTGCCGCGGACCCGAGCGACGCGGCCGTCCTCGACGTCGACGAGCAGGCTGCAGGTATCCGGGCAGTCGTGCGGGCAGACACCGCGGACAACGCCGTCGGCAACGGGACCGGCTGCAAAGGACCTTGGAAACACCCGACGAGGAACCCATCCTCAGGAAAATCCGACGGCGATCATGCCGACGCCGACGGGCGACCGCATTAACTCAGGTCAAGTGGTGACGGGACCGCTAGCCGACCCAACCGTAGGCGATGGCCAGCAGGAACCCGCCGAGGGCCAGCCGGTAGATGGCGAAGGGCGTGAACGAGGCGCGTCTCAACCAGGCCATCATCAGGGCCACGGAAAACAATGCGGCGACGAAGGACAGGCTGGCGGCGACGATGACGTCGCCGGTGAGCGCCATGTTGCCCGATTTCCAGAGGTCGTAGCCCTTCAGCACGCCGGCGCCGGTGATCGCCGGGATGCCGAGGAGCATGGCGAAACGCGCCGCGTCGGTGCGTTCCATGCCAAGCACCCGGCCCGCCGTCATGCAGATGCCGGATCGGCTGGTGCCCGGGATCAGGGCCAGGACCTGGGCGAACCCGACCATGATGACGTCGCCGTAGCGGAGATGCTCGATGCGACGGAGGGTCATCCCCACCTGATCGGCGATCATCAGCAACAATCCGAACCCAAGCGTCGTCCAGCCGATGACGGTGAGGCTTCGGATGCCGTCGGGATAGTAGTGGTTGAGCGCGAAGCCGGCGGCGACGACGGGGATCGTGCCGACGATGAGGAGCCCGAAAAGCCGGGCGCCCGGGTCACTGCGGCCGCGAAGCGTGCGGCCGACACCGATGACCATGGCGCCGATGTCCCGCCACAGATAGAGAAGCACGGCGCCCAGCGTGCCGACGTGCACGGCGACATCGAGCAACAAACCCTGGTCGGGCACGCCGAGAACCGCCGGAACCAACACCAAATGTCCCGACGAACTGATCGGCAGAAACTCCGTGATCCCCTGGACCACGGCCAAGATCGCAAGATGTTGAAACGGCACCCTCGCACCCCCTAAATCTAGTGAGTTTTACACCATTCCCTTTAGTTCCCACAAAGACTGTTTTCGTACCGGATCGGGACTAAAATGGTATGCACACCGCCGTTTGCAGGTTTCTCGCAGCCCCTGTACAATGCCCCCGGAGGGAAAGTCAGCGGAAAAAGTAGGTAAAGCTGACCTTTTTTCTTGCATTCGAATGCCGAGGCGGCTTTATATCGCCTCCCCGACCGGCGGAAACCGGGTTCGGCCGCCTGACCGCACCCGAAGGCGGCCCCGGCGGAACCGCCGGCGTTCTGGCTCACGAAGAGGGAATCCGGACCATGTCCGATCTGATGCAACAATTCGTACGGATCAGTCGCCTGATGCCGGATAAGCGCGATGCCGACACACGGCTCGACGACTTCGGCGAGATCTACGGCGACTATAGCGAAGCGAGCGCGGCGGAGCAGGCGTCCCGCTGCGAGCAGTGCGGGATTCCCTATTGCCAGATTCACTGCCCACTGCAGAACAACATCCCCGACTGGCTGAAACTGACCGCCGAAGGGCGCCTCGAGGAGGCCTATGCGGTCAGCCAGGAGACCAATACATTTCCCGAAATCTGCGGTCGTATCTGTCCGCAGGACCGCCTTTGCGAGGGGTCCTGCGTGCTCGAGCAGTCCCGCCACGACACGGTCACCATCGGTTCCGTCGAGCGCTTCATCACGGATACGGCTTGGGACCGGGGCTGGGTCAAGCCGCCCGGACCGGTCCAGGAGATCGACCGTTCGGTCGGTATCATCGGTGCCGGCCCCGCCGGTCTCGCCGCCGCCGACCGGCTCCGCCAGTACGGATACCAAGTCCATGTTTACGACCGCCACGACAGGGCCGGCGGATTGCTGATCTACGGCATTCCCGGGTTCAAGCTGGAAAAGGATATCGTCATCAATCGGGCCCGGCTGTTGGAAGAAGGCGGCGTCCAATTCCATCTCGGCTTCGAAGTCGGACGCGACGCCTCGCTCGCCGACCTGCGCCAGCGCCACGATGCAGTGCTCATCGCCACCGGCGTCTACCAGTCCCGCGACCTGCAGGTCCCGGGCATCGGTCTCGACGGTGTCCATCAGGCGATTACCTATTTGACGGCCAGCAACCGCAAGGGTCTGGGCGACGATGTCCCCGCGTTCTCGTCCGGTGAGCTCGACGCCAAGGGCAAGGCCGTCGTCGTCATCGGCGGCGGCGATACGGCCATGGACTGCGTACGGACCGCCGTGCGCCAGGGCGCCAAGTCCGTCAAATGCCTGTACCGGCGTGACCGGACCAACATGCCGGGATCGCAGCGCGAAGTCGCCAATGCCGAAGAGGAGGGTGTCGAGTTCGTCTGGCTGTCGGCGCCGGAAGCCCTTCTCGGCGACGACACCGTCAACGCCGTGCGGGCCCATCGCATTCACTTAGGGATAGCCGATTTCTCCGGACGCCAGACGCCGCAGGCGATACCGGGTTCCAGTTTTTCGGTGGATGCGGAGATGGTCATCCTCGCCCTCGGTTTCGACCCGGAGAACCTGCCGCAGGCGTTCGGCGAGCCGGAGCTGGCGATCTCCGAATGGGGCACCGTCAAGGTCCTCGAGCCCAACAAGTTGACCAACGTGCCCGGCGTGTTCGCGGCCGGCGATATCATGCGCGGCGCCTCCTTGGTCGTTTGGGCGATCCGCGACGGGCGCGACGCGGCGGACGGCATCCACGACTACATCCAGATGAAGGCACTGGGTCTCGTCGACTTGGCCGAGGCCTCCTGAGGGGAGCGGGACAGTGGCAACGGGAAAAACGATAAACGGCGGCAGCGCCGAAGCCTGGATCGAAAACGCGCGCCACCTGATCGACAACGGCCTTTACGATCCGACCGAGGAACATGCCTCCTGCGGTGTCGGCCTGGTCGCGTCCATCGAAGGCAGGCCGGACCGCCGCGTCGTCGAGGCCGGCATCGAGGCCCTCAAGAAAGTCTGGCACCGCGGCGCCGTCGACGCCGATGGCAAAACCGGCGACGGGGCCGGCATTCACGTGCAGATTCCCTGGGAGTTCGTCAAACAACACATTCGCGACACCGGTCACGAACCGGGCGACGAAAGGCTCGCCGTCGGCATGCTGTTTTTGCCGAAAACCGACCTCGGTGCCCAGGAGCGTTGCCGCTCGATCGTCGAGACGGAGATCCTGCGCGCCGGCTACTCAATCTTCGGTTGGCGCCAGGTACCGATCGACGCCGACGTCATCGGCGAGAAGGCCAACACCACGCGCCCCGAGATCGAACAGATCATGATCGCCAAGCCGAACCGGGGACCCAAGGGCGGCCTCGACGACGAGGCCTTCGAACGCGATCTCTTCGTCGTCCGGCGCCGCATCGAGAAAAGCGTTCTCGACGAACACATCACCGGGTTCTACATCTGCTCGCTGAGCTGCCGGTCGATCGTCTACAAGGGCATGTTCCTGGCCGAACAGCTGACCGCCTTCTATCCCGATCTGTTGGACGAGCGGTTCGTTTCCAGCTTCGCCGTCTATCACCAGCGCTATTCGACCAATACCTTCCCGACCTGGCGGCTGGCGCAACCGTTCCGCATGCTCGCCCACAACGGCGAGATCAACACCTTCAAGGGCAACGTCAACTGGGCGGCGTGTCACGAGCCGAAGATCGCCTCGCCGCTGTTCGGCGACGACATCGAGGACCTGAAACCGATCATTCAATCGGGCAGTTCCGATTCGGAAGCCCTCGATGCGGTGTTCGAACTGATCTGCCGGGGCGGCCGCACGGCACCGGCGGCCAAGGCATTGATGATTCCGGAATCGATCGGGCAGAACGCGACCATGCCCGACAACCACCGCGATCTCTTCGCCTATTGCAACAGCGTTCTCGAGCCCTGGGACGGCCCTGCAGCCATCTGCGCCTCCGACGGCCGCTGGGTCGTCGCCGGCATGGACCGCAACGGTCTCCGGCCGATGCGCTTTTCGAGGACCCGCGACGGCCTGCTCATCGTCGGCTCGGAAACCGGCATGGTCGAACTGCCGGAAGACGACATCGTCGAAAAAGGACGCCTCGGCCCCGGCGGCATGATCGCCATCGATCTCGAAAACGGGACGTTCTACCGCGACAGGGAGATCAAGGACCATCTCGCCGGCCGCCATCCCTATGGCGAGTGGACCGGCAATATCAAAATAATCGACGACATCATCAAATCATCCCATGGCCAGGGCGCGCTGTTCGGGCCCGAGGAACTGCGCCGCCGGCAGCACTGCTTCGGCCTGACCATGGAGGACATGGAACTGATCCTTCACCCGATGGCGGCGGAGGGCAAGGAGGCGACCGGATCCATGGGTGACGATGCGCCGTTGGCTGTACTGTCCGACAAGTACCGGGGTTTGCATCACTTCTTCCGGCAGGCCTTCAGCCAGGTCACCAACCCGCCGATCGACAGCCTCCGCGAACGCCGCGTCATGAGCCTGAAGACGCGCCTCGGCAACCTCGGCAACATCCTCGAGGAAACGCCCAATCAGTGCGATCTCCTGCAGTTGGAGAGCCCGGTGCTGACCACCGCCGAGTTCGACGCCATGCGCGACTACCTGGGCGAGACGGCGATCGAGATCGACTGCACCTTCGACCCCAATGACGGGCGCGGCGCGCTCGGGGCGGCGCTCGACCGGATCCGGGCGGAGGCGGAAGACGCGGTTCGCGGCGGCCGAACCCATTTGATCCTGTCCGACATGAACGTCGATGCCGACCGGGCGCCGGTGCCGATGATCCTCGCCGCCGGCGGCGTTCACACCCATATGGTGCGCCAGGAGCTGCGCACCTTCACCTCGATCAACGTGCGCTCCGGCGAATGCATGGACGTCCACTATTTCGCCGTCCTCACCGGCGTCGGTGCGACGACGATCAACGCCTACCTGGCCGAAGAGACCATCGCCGAACGTCACCGCCGGGGATTGTTGGGCGACACCCCGCTCGACGATTGCATCCGCAATTTCGTCACCGCCATCGACAACGGCCTCCTCAAGATCATGTCGAAAATGGGAATCAGCATCATCAGCTCTTACCGCGGCGGCTACTGTTTCGAGGCCGTCGGCCTGAGCCGGGCCCTGGTCGCCGAGTTCTTCCCCGGCATGGCGTCGCGCATATCCGGGATCGGCTTCTCGGGCATCAAGAACGCCGTCATCGACATGCACCGGGAGGCCTGCCGGGAAACCCCGGTACCGCTGCCGATCGGCGGTTTCTACCGCTATCGCGCCAGCGGTGAACGGCACGGGCACGACGGCAAGCTGATCCACATCCTGCAAAACGCCGTGACCACCGAGTCCTATTCGGTCTATCGGCGCTACAGCGACGGCATCCGCAATCTGCCGCCGATCTACCTGCGCGACCTGTTCGATTTCAAGCAGCTGAACGCGCCGGTGCCGGTCGAGGAAGTGGAGAGCGTCACCGAGATCAGAAAACGCCTGGTGGCGCCGGGCATTTCACTTGGTGCCCTGTCGCCGGAAGCCCACGAGACGCTGTCCATCGCCATGAACCGGATCGGCGCCAAATCCGATTCCGGTGAAGGCGGCGAGGATCCCTCGCGCTTCCAACCGAGACCCAACGGCGACAACCCCTCCTCGGCCATTAAACAGATCGCCTCCGGGCGTTTCGGGGTCACCGCCGAATACCTTAACAACTGCCAGGAGATCGAGATCAAGATGGCGCAGGGCGCCAAGCCCGGAGAGGGCGGGCAGTTGCCTGGCCTCAAGGTGACGGAACTGATCGCCAGGCTCCGCCATTCGACACCGGGCGTGACGCTAATCTCTCCGCCGCCGCATCACGATATCTATTCGATCGAGGATCTGGCGCAATTGATCTACGGCCTCAAGCAGATCAACCCGGGCGCCAGGGTTTGCGTCAAGCTGGTGGCCCGCACCGGCGTCGGCGCCATCGCCGCCGGAGTCGCCAAGGCAAAAGCCGACACCATCCTGATCTCGGGTCACGACGGCGGCACCGGGGCGAGCCCGCAATCGTCGATCAAATATGCCGGCATTCCCTGGGAGATGGGCCTGTCCGAAGCCAATCAGGTGCTGACGCTCAATCGGCTCAGGCACAACGTGACGCTCCGTGTCGACGGCGGCTTCAAGACCGGCCGCGACGTCGTCATCGCCGCCATGCTGGGCGCCGACGAGTTCGGCATCGGCACCGCGTCCCTCGTCGCCATGGGCTGCATCATGGTCCGCCAATGCCATTCCAACACCTGCCCGGTCGGCGTCTGCACGCAAGATGAGACGCTTCGCGAGAAATTCGCCGGCACGCCGGAGAAGGTCGTCAACCTGTTCACCTTCGTCGCCGAGGAGGTAGCCGAGATCCTGGCTGAGCTCGGTTTCCGGTCCCTCGACGAAATCATCGGCCGCGCCGACCTGCTGACCCAGGTGAGCCGCGGATCACCGCAGCTGGACGACCTCGACCTCAATGCCCTGCTGGCCCAGGCCGACGCCGGCGGCTTCCCGCGGCACGCCTCACTGGAAGGCCGCAACGAGGTGCCGGACACGCTCGACGCCCAGATCATCAAAGACGCCAATCCGACGTTCGAGTTCGGCGAGAAGATGCAGCTCACCTATTCGGTACGCAACACGCACCGCGCCGTGGGCACGCGGACCAGCTCGATGATCACGCGCAAGTACGGCATGACCGGACTGGCACCGGGGACGCTCACCGTCCGCCTTCGCGGTTCGGCCGGCCAGTCGCTGGGTGCCTTCGCCGTACAGGGCTTGACCCTCGAGGTCCTGGGCGATGCCAACGACTATGTCGGCAAAGGCCTGTCGGGCGGCATTATCGTGCTGCGCCCGACCGTCTCGAGTCCGCTGGAAAGCGAGAAGAACACGATCATCGGCAACACGGTCCTATACGGCGCCACCGCCGGCAGGCTGTTCGCCGCCGGCCAGGCCGGTGAACGGTTCTGTGTGCGCAATTCGGGCGCCCAGGCGGTCGTTGAAGGCTGCGGCTCGAACGGTTGCGAATACATGACCGGCGGTATCGCCGTCGTGCTCGGCCGCATCGGCGCCAACTTCGCGGCCGGCATGACGGGCGGCATGGCCTTCGTTTACGACCCCGAGGACAATTTCGAACACCACGTCAATCCCGATACCGTCACCTGGAGTAGGATCGAGACCGAATACTGGGAGGACGTCCTCAAGGTCCTCGTTCAGCAACACGTCAAGCGGACCCACTCGCGTTATGCGCTCGGCCTGCTCAACGATTGGAACCTGGAGATCGGCAAGTTCTGGCAGGTCGTGCCGCAAGAGATGCTCGACAAGCTGGAGCATCCCCTGACGGCGGAAGAGTCGAGTTCGTTGAAGAGCGCAGTGTAGATCGAGCCGACCGGTCAGTTACCCGCAAGTTCTTCATGCTCGCGCCAGGCTTCCTCGAAGTACTCTTCGAGTTGCTTTCGGTGTTCGCCATATTCTTCGGCGCTCATCAGGACATCCACGTTGGTTCCGTCCGACGTCAAAGGCAGGTGCAAGGCGGCGTAGTAGGTGGTTAGACCGCTGGGCAGCGGTACTTCGTTCAGAAACAACAGCGGCTCGCTCCCTTCGAAGACGAGAGCGTATTGGTCGCGGATGGATCGCGCATAGTGAGGCGGCTCCAATTCCATAACCGACTTACCCGTCAAGTCGTAGTGATGCATGTCGGTGATCGCCGTTCCCCAAAAACGGTAGGTAAAATCGGCGCCATCGTTTTTACTGTCGACGACGCAAATGCGGGGAATCACATGAGCGGGCAGAGACATCAGATCGATATCCGACCACGCGGGCGCGAAGCGCCCGCCGCGGCATCCGTCCCAATAGTCATAAACGGCTCTGAGGTCGGCGAACGGGTGGTTCTCCTGATCAAGAACCCGGTATCGCGCCGTGTCCTGCATTTTGGTCCTTTTCCCCGTGCGCTCCATCGGCATGATGGGGGTTGGAGCGCCCTGCCGTTCCCTATCGGCACGCGGAACCATATCACAGGACGAAGGGGAATCGAATGACCGGCCTGCCGACCATCGGGATCCTGATGGACTACGAACCCAGTGGCTCTTTTTCCTCGCGCCCCCACTATGCGATCCGCACCGCCTACTTCGATGCCGTATGGAAGGCGGGCGGCCTGCCCGTTGCGCTTCCCTATTTGGCGCCGGCACTGGACGAGATCGTCGCCTCTTGCGACGGTGTCGTCACCCCGGGCGGCCGTTATCCGTTCCCGGAAGCCTGGTACGGCGAGACGGCGAAGGATGGCCAAACGGTCGAACCCCGCTTTGCCTTCGAGACCGAACTGACCCGAGCGATGTTCGATAGCGACACGCCGATTCTCGGCATTTGCGCCGGGATGCAGGTGATGGCGGGCCTGAAGGGCGGGCTCTTCCACCGGGATGTCCGTCACGAGATCGGAACCCGGATCGACCACCTGGACGAAAGGCCGGCCGAGGAGAAAGCCCACGCCGTCGCCATTGTTCCCGGAAGCCTGCTGCAGAAGATCACCGGACGGACGGAGATGGAGGTCAACACGGCGCACCGCGAGGCCTTGAAGAACGAGCCGGAAGGGATCGTCGTCAACGCCCGGGCGCCCGACGGTATCGTCGAGGGGGTCGAATTTCCCGGCCACCGCTTCGCCCTCGGCGTGCAATGGCATCCCGAGTTCTTCGCCGTCCCGGGAGAGCCGGACTTCGAGATATTTCGTGCGCTCGTGGCGGCGGCGGGGAGCCGCGGATAATGACTGCCGCCGGGCAAACACGGGTGTTGGGTATGGCCGGCTGCGGCGCCATGGGGCTGCCCATGGCCGAGCGGCTGCTCGCCGCCGGTTTCGAGGTCTGGGGTTTCGATGTCCGACCGGCTTCCGAGTTCGGGGCGTTCACCCGGCGCATGATCGCTGACCCGGCGGAGTTCGCGGCACGGGTCGATTGCGTGTTCTCTGTCGTTCGCGACCGCCGCCAGACCATGGACCTCTGCTTCGACCAACAAGCGGTCTTTGCGGCGGAGAACCCGCCCGGCACCCTGGTTCTCTGTTCAACCTTGTCGCCGCGCGTCATTCCGGAGGTCGCCGCGAAACTGCCGGTCGGTACCGATCTCCTCGACGCGCCCATGTCGGGAGCGCCGCACCGGGCCCGCAACGGCACGCTGACCTTCATGGTCGGGGGAAGTGCCGCCTCCGTCGCCGCCCTCGCCCGCCCTTTCGAGGCTATGGGGGAACGCATTCACCATCTCGGTGAGCGGGGCACCGGGATGACGGTCAAGGTCATCAACAACTTCGTCGCTTCCGCCAGCGTCGTTGCCGTTCGCCGGGCCCTGAAAGCCGGCGAAGCGCTCGGCGTCGACGGCCGGGTCCTGCTCGACGTGATGCGAACCAGTTCGGGCGGCACCTGGTACGGCGATCATTTCGATGATATCGATTGGGCGGGCGAAGGATACGACCCGGAAAACACCATGGGGATTCTCGAAAAAGACATGACCTCCTTTCTCGATGCGCTGCAATCGGCGGAAGGCGTGACCGCCAGCCCGTTCGAAGACGCCGTTCTGCAGTCCATTCGCCGGACGGAACCCGTCAATCCATGATCTCGGAAAGCTGGCGTTTCTGGGTCGCCGTCGCCGGGATCAGCGGGATCCTGGGAGTCGGGGGAGGCGCTTTCGGTTATCATTGGCTGGAAGGCGATTCGGGGTTGCGCGAGATCTTCTCGACCGCCGTCCAATACCACATGTGGCATACCCTGGCGCTCTTCGGCGTCGCCTGGTTGTCGGCGAAACGGTCCGGCACTTCGGGGCGTTGGGCGGCCCGTGCCGGGTGGTTCTTCACCGCCGGGATCATCATGTTTTCCGGGTCCCTTTATGCGTTCTGTATCACCGGCGAGGTGCCGATCCCGGGAGCGGCGCCGATCGGCGGCATGCTGTTCATATCCGGATGGGCGATGCTCGCATGGTCGGCCATGCGCCGCGACCAACCGCAATCGACAGATTGATACCCGGAGGTGCCGGTCGCCGTCCTAAAGTACAACGAGACGGCCGCGAACCGGCGCCACCGGTGAAATGGTCTCTCGCGAGCGGGACGGACGCCGCCGGACCGACGGCCCGTTGAAAATGAGACCGCCCTCGCGGAAACCCTGTGCGAGACTGGCGGCATAGGCGAAAGCTAGCGCCTGGGCCGGGGGCGGCGTCAACCAGCTGACAAGAGAGCGGGCGTGACTTGTCCGTCGGGCTTGCAGGGCCGCAAGCAAGGCGACCAGAGTACGCTCATCGGCACTGACCTTTCCGCAGTGAGGCAGCCTGATCCGCAGAGGGCGGCGCGCATTGCAAGACAACAGCCCGACGAAACTGAAAAAGGCACCCAGTGCCCGGTGGGCGGCCGGGTCACCCAGTTTCTGGCGGAATGAACGGGCCACTGTTTGCCCGCCGTTGTCCGTGAACACCATGACCCGGAACGACCGGACCAGGAGCCGTTCGGCCGGTGACAAATCTTGGGCCGGACAAAGCTGGCGCAGGGACGATTCCGTTGTAAGTAGGGTCATCAAGGTCTCCCGTCTGCCCGTTCGGAGAAGTGGGCCCGAGGCCCGTCTCGAGGGGAGTTTTAACCCGTCGATGCACTTATTGCAATTAATAATTATTCGCAAATACAATTAAATTTGATTTTGGTCAGATGCTGGCGCCCTAATGCTTGAGACTTCAGAAGGACGTGGGTATCTTGAAAATCGCTGGAGGGCAGAACGGCCGTATGCCAGCACACACGGCCCCGGTTAGTTAGACAGGCGAGGTTAGAGACATGCCGCAACCCAGCAATGCGCGCACGGACAATGCGAAACTCTTGGCTTGGGTCGACGAGATCGTCGCGCTGTGCAAGCCGGACGACGTCTATTGGTGTGACGGTTCCGAAGAGGAATACGACCGTCTCAGCCAGTTGATGGTCGATAACGGAACTTACGCCCGCCTCAATCCGGAAAAACGGCCGAACAGCTACCTCGCCCGTTCACATCCGAGCGACGTCGCCCGCGTCGAGGAACGCACCTTTATTTGCAGCGAGAACGAACAGGACGCCGGCCCCACCAACAATTGGAAATCGCCCGACGAGATGCGGGGCATTCTCAACGGCATCTTCGACGGCTGCATGCGCGGGCGCACCATGTACGTGATCCCGTTCAGCATGGGGCCGATCGGCTCGCCGATCGCCTACCCGGGCATCGAGATCACCGATTCGCCCTATGTCGTCACCAACATGAAGATCATGACGCGCATGGGTCAGGCGGTGCTCGACCCCCTCGGGCCGGACGGCTTTTTCATTCCGAGCGTTCATTCGGTGGGGGCGCCCCTGGAGCCGGGTCAGGAGGATGTTCCCTGGCCCTGCGCGCCCGAGATCTCGGACAAGTACATCGTGCATTTCCCGGAGACCCGAGAGATCTGGTCCTATGGTTCCGGATACGGCGGCAACGCGCTTCTCGGCAAGAAGTGTTTGGCGCTGCGCATCGCCTCGGCCATGGCCCGCGACGAGGGCTGGTTCGCCGAGCATATGCTGATCCTCGGCCTCGAATCGCCGGAAGGCGAACGCACCTACGTGGCCGGCGCCTTTCCGAGCGCCTGCGGCAAGACCAACCTGGCGATGATGATTCCGCCGGTCGGGTTCGAGGGCTGGAAAGCATCAACCGTCGGTGACGACATTGCCTGGATTAAACCCTCGGCCGACGGCACGCTCCATGCGATCAATCCGGAAGCGGGCTTCTTCGGCGTCGCCCCCGGCACCAACTACTCGTCGAATCCAAATGCCATGGAGACGCTGAAGGAAAACTGCATCTTCACCAACGTGGCGTTGACCGACGACGGTGACGTGTGGTGGGAAGGTATGGACGGTGAACCGCCGGCCCACGCGATCGACTGGAAAGGCAACGACTGGACTCCGGATAGCGATACGCCTGCGGCGCATCCGAACTCCCGGTTCACGGCGCCGATCAAGCAGTGCCCGTCATATGACGACGCTTGGGAAGATCCGGCCGGGGTGCCGATCAGCGCCTTCATGTTCGGCGGCCGTCTGTCGACCACGTTCCCGCTGGTCTACGAAGCCTTCGACTGGGATCACGGCGTCTTCATGGCCTCGACCATGGGTTCGGAAGCCACCGCGGCGGCCATCGGCCAGGCGGCTATCCGCCGCGACCCGTTCGCCATGCTGCCGTTCATCGGTTACAACATGGCCGACTACTGGGCCCATTGGTTGGAAATGGGAAAACGCGACGACGTCAAGCTGCCGCGCATCTTCCGGGTCAACTGGTTCCGCAAGGACGGTGACGGCAAGTTCATCTGGCCCGGTTTCGGCCAGAACATGCGAGTCCTGAAATGGGTCGTCGACCGCGTCCACGGCCGCGCCGAAGCCGTCGACAGCCCGTTCGGCAAGATGCCCCGCTATGAAGACATCACCTGGGGCGGGCTCAATTTCGACCAGGACAATTACAGCCAGATCATGGATATCGAGCGGGCCGGCGCCGAGGCGGAGGTGGCCGGCGTCGAGGAGTATTACGCCTCCTTCGGCTCTCACCTGCCCGATGCCCTGGAGGCCCAACGTCAAGCCCTGGCCGAGCGCGTCGGTACGCAACCGGATGTCTGGAGAATGGCCGACGTCGCCCGAGGCCGGGCTTGAATGAGCATCGAAAAGCCGGCCCCGGGGGCCGGCCAGACCGCTGACAAACCCCATCATTTTTTGGTGGGGTTTGTTGTTTAGGGCTTTTGAGCGATGTGTTGGGCGATTTGCCGGAATATCGGGAAGTCCGGTTTAATGCCGCTCCTGGGCGTGGAAACGT
>Ga0209787_1000007_pt1 | contig 268131 bp, 244 predicted proteins | sample WorMetLIZISLAND2_2_FD_187414 | JGI IMG/M metagenome (GOLD analysis project Ga0209787, IMG submission 187414) | Marine gutless worms symbiont microbial communities from Max Planck institute for Marine Microbiology, Germany - Olavius loisae LIZARD... ... | reverse complement strand
TCCAAAGTCTGTGATGGAACACAATCACTTTAGAGACCCAGGCCCGGCCATGACCGCCCGCTGCGCTACACAAGGGCTCCACGCGCGGTCATGGCCTACGTCTAGAACACTTCCGAATGTGCTATGGCGACCAGTTGGATACCAGCTTTCTCGTCCTGCAGGGCGGTTTCAACGGATTGCGCGGTGAATTTCTCCAGTTCAATCAGCAGCTCATGGAGTTCCTTGTCCAACTGGTCCTGCTCGTGCTCGATGGTCACCACCAAATCGTCCATACCGGCCGTATTCCCGGTTTCGATCGCCTTGATGACCTCGAAGGCATGTTCTTCGTAGGTCTTATGCTCCTTCTCGATCTTCTTGAGCAGCCCGAGGACACGGGTGAACTCGACCCGCGCCGCTTCGCTATGAGCGTAATCGATGCCGTGCTGCGCCAGCTCCTCGCCTTCCTTGATCTCCTTGTCGACTTTGTGAGCGAGTTTGGTGAAGGCCGCGGCGTCGCGGGCCACGTCGGTCCCAGCCTGAAGGCTGGCGCCGCGCAGCGTGCGCTCCAGCAGGATCGCCTGTTCAAGCTGATGCAGGGTGATCGCCGTCACTTTCTCGGTGAGCGGGATATCCTCATGGGCGATCTCCTCCAATTCATTGCCGATCTGGACCATCTTGGTCACGGCGATGCCGGCGATGGAGGCCGCGGTCAAAGCGATCAAGGCGACGATAACGTAAATGCGTTGGGAAACGGACATGTCTGACCTCATAGAAAAACCTGTGAATATGCCGGCACCCGTATATTGGAGGTATTAACCGACTAGTTAATTCTGGTTATTTATCCGGCCTGCGTTAAACCCTAATAAAGCGGGTATAAACCCTTATTTCATTTGGGATTATTTCGAGACCCCCGACGGTTGTGACGGTCTCGATTTTCCAATTAAACCGTTTATTGACGAGTGTTTTGCTCGGTTATCCAACGGCCCGTTGGGCTCGCGACGCCAGCCGTCGCGTCAACCGCCCGTCCATAATGACGAGGCCGAAACCGATCAGGGCCATGCCGGTCAAGTGGCGGGCCAGCAGAATTTCACCGAGGAACAGGACGCCGAGGATGATGGCGCTGACCGGCACCAGGAAGGTGACGACCAGGACATTGGTGGCGCCGGCGACCTTGAGGATGTGGAAGTAAAGGATGTAGGCGAAGGCCGTGGAAACGATACCGAGGGCGATGATGGCGGCCCATGTCGAGGCCCCAGGCATAGCGCCGGCAAGCGGGTTTTCGGCAACGAAGGCGACCGGCGCCATCATCAGGCTCGACAGGGTCACCTGGCCGCAGGCGGTCACCGCCGGCGGCCGCTCCTTGAAGCGGCGCCCGAAGATTCCGGCGAAGGCATAGGAGAGCGCGGCACCGAGGATCGCGGCCTGGGCCAGGAACGCTCCACCAAGGCCGGCGACGGCGTCCGGCCCCATGATCACGGCGACGCCGACCAGCCCGAACAGCACCCCGCCGGCCTTCCCCGCCGTCATCTTCTCATCCGCCGTCAGGCCATGGGCGAGGACGACGGTGAACAGCGGTGTCGTCGCGTTGAGGATCGAAGCGAGGCCGCTGGCGATCTCGGTCTGTCCCCAAAAGATGAGGCTGAAGGGAATGGCATTGTTGAGCAGCCCCATCACCGCGAAGGCGCCCCACAAACGGGCATCGAGCGGCACCCGATGCCCCGATGCGACCACCCAGATCCATAGTGCCGCCGCGGCGATCGCGACCCGGAGCGCCGTCAGCGTCAAAGGTCCGATCTCGCGAACCGCATAGCCGGCGAAGAAGAACGATCCACCCCAAACGAAGCCCAACACCACCAGCAGGCCCCAGGTGGCGGCGGTCATCTGTGGCGCTTGCGGGTGTCGCGCCGCCGAACGGGTCATTGCGAGTACCTCAAGAAATCGAACCCAGCGGCTTGCCGGTGAGTTTACCCACCCAATATGAGGGTCCCGCCGCCGCGGCGCATTCCGAATCTTGCTATGGTGACAATTATCCCGTTGCTGCCCGCTGCTGCCCGTGTCAGCCCGGCAGCACGTACCAGATCAGCGCCGGCAATGTGGCGAACGACAGGGCCGTCGAAATGACGACGACGCCGGCGACCTCAGCCGGCCGGCGATTGTAGGAATGGGCGAAGAGGTAATTAAAAACCGCCGCCGGCATGGCGCATTCGACGATGACGACGCCGCGGGCAACGCCCTCGAGACCGAGCAGGTGGGCGGCGCCGACGCCGACGGTAAAACCCATCGCCAGCCTTAAGACCGCCAATGCGGTGCTGCGGCCGAGTGTCGTGATACGCAGCTCGGCGAGCGACGTACCGAGCGTGATCAGCATCAACGGTATGGGAAAACCGCCGATAAGGGTGAGCGTGTTCAGGGCCCATTCCGGTACCGGGACACCACCGAACTTGAAGACCAGAGCCAGGATCGTCGCCCAAATGAGCGGCAGTTTCAGGACGTCCATCAGGTTCGACGAGCCGGATACGATTGTCGGACCGAGGATAAAGGCGAGCAATCCATTGACCGTGAAATAACCGATCCCTAAAGCCAGGCCCGTATCGCCGAAGGCCAACAGGCAAAGCGGCAGGCCCATGTTCCCCGTGTTGGCGAGCATCATCGGCGGCAGAAAGGCGCGGATTTCCTGACCCGCCAGTTTCAATACCGGGTAGGCGACGGCCGCGAACGCGGCCAGGGTGACGACGGCGGCCAAACCCATCTCGGCCAAGGCATTCAGATCCAGTTCCGACTGCACGAGCGAGGAAAAGATCAGGCAGGGGAACCCGACGACCATCACCAGCTTGGTGATGAAGGCGGGCTCATAAGGCATACCGCGCTTGACCCAGGCGAAACCGATGCCGGCGCAGACGAATATGGGCGCGATGACGGCGAATATCTGGGCGATCACGAGGCCGCTTCCTTCTCTTTTCCGGCGCGGACGGCGGAAAAGGAGTAAAGCGCCAGGGCCGCCCAGATCAAGGCAAAGGTGATGAGAAAGGACGGACCAAGCGGCTCGCCAAAGACGGTGACGCCGAGGATAAACTGTATCGTCGGCGCGATATATTGAAAGAAGCCCAGCGTCGCCAGGCGCAAGCGGCGCGCCGCCTCGGTAAACAGGTAGAGCGGCACCGCGGTGACAACGCCGGCCAGAACGAGGAGCGCCGAGTCGGGCCAGCCGGTGCCGAAATGACCGGTTCCCTGGTACGCCAAAAAGGCGACGAAGGCGATCGCCAACGGGGTGTAGACGGCCGTTTCGAAGAGCAGGCCGCTCATCGCCTCGACCGGCGCCGTCTTGCGGATCAGGCCGTAGAAACCGAAGCTGAAGGCAAGGGAGAGCGCGATCCAGGGAAAGCTGCCGACAAAGGCGATCTGGTTGAGCACACCGATCGCGGCGATGGCGATGGCGGCCCATTGCAGCCTATTGTGGCGCTCGCCGAGGAAAACGGCGCCCAGCAATACGTTGACGAGCGGATTGATGAAATAACCGAGGCTCGACTCGAGCACATGGCCATGGGTCACGGCCCAGATGTAGACCGTCCAGTTAAAACCGACGAAGGTCGCCGACGCGACCAGGCGGATGGCCACCGCCCGGTCGCGGAGCAAGGACCAAATACCGGCCAAGCGGCCGCGCAGTCCCAAGGCAACGGTGACGAGCACCGCCGACCAGAAGATGCGATGCGCCAGGACCTCGGCGACGGGCATGTGGTCGACCGCCTTGAAATAAAGCGGGAAAACGCCCCACAGCCCGAACGCCGCAATAGCAAATAAGGCGCCGCCGGTGTGACCCGGCGCCGGCTTGTCGCCCGACGACAAGGGCTACTCGACCCAGGCGATGCGCAGGAGATTGGTGGCACCGGGCGTGCCGAAGGGAACGCCGGCGGTGATCACCAGGGCGTCGCCGATATTGGCAAAATCCTCTTCACGGGCGACGCGGATGGCGTTGGATACCATTTCTCGGACGGTGCGAGTTTCCATCGTCTCCGCCGAATGAACGCCCCAAACCAGGGCCGACCGCCGCGCCGTATCCGGCCGCGCCGTAAGTCCCAGGATCGGTACGGACGGTCTCTCGCGCGAGGCGCGCAACGTGGTCGAACCGGTCGAAGTAAAAGTCACGATACAGGCGGCCGAAATCGTCTTCGCCACCTGTCGCGCCGCCGCCGTGATCGCGTCCGCTGCCGTTGCCTCGGGAAGGTGCCGGCCGGCCTCGGTGAGGCTGCGGTAATGATCATCCAGCTCGACCTGGCGGATAATCCTTTCCATGATCGAGACGGCTTCCGGTCCGTATTTCCCGACAGCCGTTTCGGCCGACAGCATGACCGCGTCGGCACCGTCGTAGATCGCCGTCGCCACGTCGGAGGCTTCGGCACGGGTCGGTGTCGGCGAGTCGATCATCGACTCCAACATCTGGGTCGCGACGACGACGGGCTTGCCGGCCTCGCGGCTGGCTCGAATGATCTTCTTCTGGTAACCCGGCACTTCCTCGGGCGGCAGTTCGACGCCGAGATCACCGCGCGCCACCATGATGGCGTCAGCGAGGTCGACGATCACGTCGAGATGTTGCATGCCTTGCGGTTTTTCCATCTTCGCCATGATGCCGGCCCGCCCGGCGACGATCTTCCGGATCTCCGCGACATCGGCGGGACGCTGCACGAACGATAACGCCACCCAATCGACACCGAGCTGCAGGGCAAAGCGCAGGTCGTCGTGGTCCTTTTCCGTCATCGGCGACAGGTCGAGGATGACGTCGGGCACGTTGACGCCCTTGTGGTCGGACAATTCGCCGCCGACGACGACCTCGGTTTCGGCGAAATCAGCTCCACAATCCAAAACGCGGACGCGGATCCGCCCGTCGTCCATGAGGAGCTTGGTTCCCGGCTCCAGGGCCGAGAATACCTCCGGGTGCGGCAGCGAAACCCGTGACCTGTCACCGAGCGCCGGTTCGAGGTCGAGCCGGAAGGGTTGCCCGGCTTCCAGGTTGACCTTGCCACCGTCGAATTCGCCGACACGGAGTTTCGGTCCCTGGAGGTCGGCGAGAACACCGATCGGCCGTTGAAACTCCGCTTCCAGTTGGCGAATGGTCTCGTAGCGTTTCTTGTGGTCTTCTTGCGTACCGTGGCTGAAGTTGAGGCGGAACACGTCGGCCCCCGCCTCGAACAGGTTGGCGATCGCGTCCCTATCGGAACTCGTTGGACCAAGGGTCGCGATGATCTTTGCATTTCTAAATCGTCTCATGCCGGGAACCATAAGGTGGTACAAGTATTTAGGCCAGACCCATTGACATCGGTCAAAGGCGTCAACGCCAGCTTGTTAGCAGATATCCAGGCCCTTAATATGTGAACCTATCGTGAATTTCGGATGCGATCGCCAGGCCTCCCGACGGAAAAGCAATGTTAAAGAAAATCGTATCAAACGCGCTTCTGTCCATGGTCATGGATAAAAAGGCCCGGGACAAACTGGGCGCCATTCGGGACGCAAAAAAGCACCGCAATCAACAAGGCGGCAGCGCCGAGAAACGAGCCGAAACAGCGCCGGAAACAGATCGTCCTGCCACACAGGAAAACGAACTGGCCCGGGAATTCGCGAGGACACCGCCGCCGCGCCCACGCGCGCCCGACGGTCCCGATGTCGTCGACGATCCGGCCGAGTTGATCCGCCAAAGCCTCGACGCCGCCGAAAAGGAACTGCTCGACCGCCAGGCCCGTATGGGGCGCATGACCAAGGGGCGGCGCGCCTTGATCGCCGAAGCCATGGCCATTCATCGGTCCAAATCGCACATCATCGATGATCTCGATCCGGAACAGCGGGAAAAACTGAAAGTCCTGGCCATGCATGCGCTCGACCCCGAAGGCAAGAAGGGCGGTCGGTGACATTGGATAGGGCCGCCCGGCAACCGGTTGACGACGGCGGCGAAAACCGGCATGCCGCCGCCATCCTGGCTGGCGACCGCCGCGCACTGGCGCGCGCCATAACGCTTATCGAATCGACCCGGTCAGATCATCGGGCCCAGGCGGAAAGCCTGCTCGCCGAACTCCTGCCGGCGACGGGGCGCTCGCTTCGGATCGGTATTTCCGGCGTGCCGGGCGTCGGCAAGTCGACGTTCATCGAGGCCTTCGGCCTGTTTATCGTGGAACAAGGACACCGTGTCGCGGTCATCACCGTTGATCCGTCGAGCCCGATCAGCGGCGGCTCGATCCTCGGCGACAAGACGCGCATGGAAAAACTGTCGCGCCACCCGAGCACCTACATCCGCCCCTCACCGTCGGGCGGGTCCCTGGGCGGCGTCGCCCGGCGCACCCGCGAGGTCATTCTGGCCACGGAAGCGGCGGGGTTCAATGTCATCCTGGTCGAGACCGTTGGTGTTGGCCAATCAGAGACGGCGGTCGCGGGGTTGGTCGACATGTTTTTGTTGCTGATCGCGCCAGGCGGCGGAGACGAGTTGCAGGGCCTCAAGAAAGGCATCGTCGAACTCGCCGAACTAATTGTTGTCAACAAGGCCGACGGTGATCTGATACCGGCCGCCGAACGGGCTCGGCGCGACTATGCGGCCGCCTTGCATCTGCTCCGGCATGGCTCGGAGGCGTGGACGCCGAAGGTCCTGAAATGTTCATCGATGACCGGTGAGGCCATTGATGACGTCTGGAAAACGGTCGAGGCATTTCGCGAAGCGATGAGTGCTTCCGGGAAACTGGACAGCCGGCGCGCCGAACAGGCGAAGGCGTGGATGTGGGACGAGGTCAACGAAGCCCTGGCCCGGCGCCTCAAGGACGACGCCGAGGTCGGCGCCCTGTTGCCGGAACTCGAGGCTCGGGTCCAGAACGGATCGGTCAACCCGGCCGACGCCGCGCGCCAAATCCTCGCCGCCTTCGGTTGCAAAGACAATTAGGCCTCTCTGGAGATAAGGACCATTGGGAATATCGCTATTCAACCCTGACGAAAAAAGCGCTAGGATCAGTATCAAAGTAGATGCTCCAGTCATCGAACCGGAGCCAACCCACGAGAGGATATCCTGGTGGCCGAATCAAGCTCTGAGGCCTATTTGAGGCGGGAATTAGACGGCCCCCTCCGCTACCTAAACAAAGTCCGAGATGAAATAGCCGCCATCGATCGCCCAGCCGACGAAACCCACAATTTCCAGAAGATGGGAGATCAACTCGACGCCATCGTCAAGGCGACCGAGGAGGCGACCAACACGATCATGGAGGTCGTCGAAAAAAACGACGCCATCGTCCAGGAAATCCGCGACAAAACTGATGACCCGGAAATCATCGCCAAGCTGGATGAGATCGCCAACAATTCCGGCGACGTGTTCCAGGCCTGTTCGTTCCAGGACATCACGGGTCAGCGGGTCAGCAAACTCGTTAAATCGTTGACCTACGTCGAGGACCGTGTCGATGCGCTCGTCGATATCTGGGGGCGCCATGTCATCGAGAACGTGGTCGTCCAAGAACTCCAGGAGAAGACCGAAGACGAGGCACTTCTGCACGGCCCGCAATTGGAAGGCGAAGGCCTCTCCCAGGACGACATCGACGCCCTGTTCGACTGACTCGGGTTCATCCCCCGTCCTTCCTTTCTTGATGCCAATTCGCACCTGTGCGTCGCCGTTCCGATGGTGTAAGTTCGCCCCGCCTTATCAACGATCCGATGTACGGAGAATTACGCATGCGGAGTGTCGCCTTGCACCGTTACCTGTTCGCAGCCCTAATTTTAGTTGGAGTCCTTGCCGTGACTGATACCGCCGAAGCGAGCGATCCCGAAAACACCCTTTACATGGATCTCGAGCATGGCCGTGTCGTCATCGAGATGCGCCCGGACCTGGCGCCGAAACACGTTGCGCGCATCAAGGAGTTGGTGCGCCAGAAATTCTATGACGGCCTGACGTTTCACCGGGTCATTGCCGGTTTCATGGCGCAGGGCGGGGATCCCGACGGCGACGGCACCGGAGGTTCCGGACAGAACATCCCGGCCGAGTTCTCAAGCGAACCGCATGTCCGCGGCATCGTGTCCATGGCTCGCTCGTCGAACCCAAACAGCGGCGATTCCCAATTCTTCATCGTGTTCAAGAAATCACCGTGGCTGGACGGCCAGTACACGGTATGGGGCCGCGTCGTCGAGGGTATGAAATTCGTGTCGATGCTGAAGCGCGGCGATCCCAATTCGAACGGTGTCGTCGACGATCCCGACCGGATCGTCACCATGCGCGTCGCCGCCGACGTCAACTAGGCTCTTAGAGAGGAAATGGCGGGCGTACCGATTGGCAGCGTCCGTCGCTTTCCTTACGCTTCGATCTCGTCGACCAGCCAGCTGCTGAGTTCCAGGGCCAGCTCGCGGGTCCGTTCGTCCTCGGACTTCTGCAGTTCGCCGAGCTTGCCGATGACGTCGTCGATGATGTGGCGGTAACGGTCACCGCGGCGGGTCTCGACCATCAGCTCCGTCATCATTTTCTGAAGCTGGCATTCGAGTTCTTCCTCGGTCGAGCGTCCTGGGCTGAGCTCCGACAATTTGGCGCAGTTTTCCCGGATATATTTGACCCGTCTCATAATTTCGGACTCGCTCAAATTGAGTGACGGAGCGATCCTTTTGACACTCTCAAAGTCGACCTCGCCTTCGAAGGATTCGATGCCGGCGGACAGCAACCGTTCGTTCAGCTCGGCTCTGTCGATTCCGAGCATTTTTGCCGCTTTCGCGATTCCTATTCTGTTTTCCATTTTGCTCTCCCAGGTTCGAACCGCTGGAACGGCTATATCCTATATGAAAGTAGGGTTATTAGGGAAGCACTTGAAATCAGGCGACCCGAGGGCGACCGATTTTTCATCGGATCAACTCTCACCGGCTCAATTCGCGGATCGCCTCGTCCAGGCCCTCGAGTGTCAGGGGATACATGCGGCCACCGATGATCTGGTGGATCATGCCGACCGACTGCGTCTGTCGCCACCAACGCTCCGGCACCGGGTTGAGCCACACCGCCTTCGAGTAGACGCTCAACAGACGCTCGAGCCAGACGGCGCCGGCTTCCTCGTTCCAGTGCTCGACGGAGCCGCCGGGATAGACGATCTCGTAGGGGCTCATCGAGACGTCGCCGACGATGATCACCTTGTAGTCGTGCGGGTAGGTATGGAGGACGTCCCAGGTGGCCATGACCTCGCTGTGGCGGCGCACGTTGTCACGCCAGACCCGTTCATAGAGGCAATTGTGGAAGTAGAAATACTCGAGGTGTTTGAACTCGGCCCGCGCCGCCGAGAACAGCTCTTCCATGGTTTTCACATGCGGGTTCATGGACCCGCCGACGTCGAGGAACAGGAGCACCTTCACGGCGTTATGTCGTTCCGGCACCATCTTGACGTCGAGCCAGCCCTTCTTGGCCGTCGAGCGGATGGTGTCGTCGAGGTCGAGCTCCGTGGCGGCGCCCTCGCGGGCGAAACGGCGCAGGCGGCGCAACGTCACTTTGATGTTGCGGGTGCCGAGTTCGACGCCGTCGTCGAGGTTGCGGAACTCGCGCCTGTCCCACACCTTCACCGCCCGGTTGTGGCGGTTCTCGTCCTGGCCGATACGCACGCCTTCCGGGTTGTAACCCCAGGCGCCGAAGGGCGAGGTGCCGGCGGTGCCGATCCATTTCGATCCGCCCTGGTGGCGTCTCTCCTGTTCCTCGAGGCGTTTCTTGAGGGTCTCCATGAGCTTTTCCCAGCCGCCGAGAGCCTCGATTTCTCGTTTCTCCTCTTCCGTGAGGAACCGTTCGGCGAGCTTGCGCAGCCAGTCTTCCGGGATTTCGTAGGCCTCGCCCTCGGGCGCCGCGTCGATGCCCTCGAAGACCTCGCCGAAGACCCGGTCGAACTTATCGAGATTGGTCTCGTCCTTCACCAAGGCGCTGCGGGAGAGATAATAGAAGCGCTCGACATCGGTCTCCGCCAATCCCGCCTCGACCGCCTCGATCAGCGTCAGGTACTCGCGGAGCGATACAGGTATCCGGGCTTGGCGCAGCTTGAAGAAGAAATCGATGAACATGGCGCACCTATTCGCCGCTGCTCGGATTGGGCGCGCCGCGGGCGGTGATGCGGGCAACGGCGCCCTCCTCGGCCCCGCTGTCGTCGACCATGTCCGGGCCCTCGGAGGCGACGTCGCCCAACAGCTCCGGCGGCACGCTCTTTAAATGGATGTCCTGTTGCGGATAGGGGAAGGCGATGGCGTTCTTGCGATAGAGGTCCCAGACCTTGAGCAGGACGGCGCTCTTGACGTTGCCGAGGCCGTTCTGCGGGTCGCCGACCCAGATGCGCAGTTCGAGATCGACGGAGCTGGCCCCGAAGCCGGTCAGGTTGCAGACGGCCCCGGGGCTGTCGAGGACACGGGGCGTCTGGTTGGCGGCCTCGATGGCAAGCGCCATGGCGCGCTCCACATCCGATTCATAGGAAATGCCGATGGGCAGGCGCAGGCGCACCATGCGGTGCGAGAAGGACCAGTTCTCCACCCTCTGGGAAATCAATTCCTCGTTCGGGATCAGGTGTTCGGTACCGTCGCGGGTGATCACCGACACGTAACGCGCATTCAGGGTCTTGATTTCGCCATAGGTCTGGCCGAGCGCGATGACGTCGCCGGGTTTCACCGATTTGTCCATCAGCAGGATCATGCCGCTGATCAGGTTCGAGATGACCTTCTGCAGGCCGAAACCGACCCCGAGGCCGACGGCGCCCGAGAAGACGGCGAATGCGGTCAGGTCGATGCCCACCGATTCGAGGCCGATGACGACGGCGATGGTAAAAACGAGGACCCGGAAAAGCTTGCCGAACAGGACCTGGGCCGACGGCGATACGGCCGGCATGGCGGCCAGCCGGCGTTCGAGAAGCCTGGCCGAGAATCCGGCCAGCCACAGCAATACGGCGAGCGCGATGCCCGCCTTGATGACGCTGAGGATCGATATCCGGACTTCGCCGATCTGCATGGCCATGCTGTCGAGCACGGCGCTGGTCGGCTCCAGGAGGCCGGTGATGTTGAGCGCTGCGATGACCCAGGCGGCGATGGTGACGGCGCGCGACCACTGCGGATCGCGGATCAGGGTCGCGGCCAGCCGGATCACGACCCAGGCGGTCAGCAGGCTGACGACGATCTCGATCAGGTGATGGGGCCAGGCAGCTTCCGCGGCGGCGAACACGGAGAACCACTGCAGGACCAGCCAGACGACGGGCAGGCTGAGCGAGGCAAGGGCGTCGGCGACCGGCTTTCCGTATTTCCGGTACCAGGCCGCGTCCCATCCTTTTTCTATCAGCGCGCGGGCCTGGGCGGCGGTCGCCCAGGCGATCAGGAAGGCGGTGACGACGATCAGCGCCTGCACGACCGTGGACAGGACCAGAACGTGGGTGTCGAGCCAAGCGTAGACCTGGCGAATCCAGGCTTCGATCTTGGCGGGGTCGGTCAGGTCGTCGAATTTGATCACGCGGATATCCTCAAGCCCGCCGTTCTACGCGGCCAGAATAGGCGCTTTCCGGGTTGCCGCCAACTGATGGCCGTCCGGTATCGCCTTATCCCTTCTCCCGGCGATGCAGGAAGGCCAGGCGTTCGAGCAGGTGGACGTCCTGCTCGTTCTTGAGGAGCGCCCCGTAGAGCAGCGGGATCACCGCCTTGGCGTCGTCGCTCTTCAACGCTTCCGGCGGGATGTCCTCGACCATCAACAGCTTCAGCCAGTCGAGCAGTTCCGACGTCGACGGCTTTTTCTTCAGGCCGGGAACGTCGCGGAGCCCGTAAAAGGCGTTCAACGCCTCGGAGACCAGCCGCTTCTGGATATCGGGGAAATGGACCTGGATGATGCGGCGCATGGTGTCTTCGTCGGGGAAGCGGATGTAGTGGAAGAAACACCGCCTGAGGAAGGCATCCGGCAGTTCCTTCTCGTTGTTCGACGTGATGACGACGATGGGGCGCGCCTTGGCCAGCACCGTTTCCTGGGTTTCGTAGACGTGAAACTCCATGCGGTCGAGCTCGAGCAGAAGGTCGTTGGGAAACTCGATATCGGCCTTGTCGATCTCGTCGATCAACAGCACGGGCCGGGTCTCCGCCTCAAAGGCCTCCCACAGCTTGCCGCGGACGATGTAGTTGGCGATGTTGTGGACGCGCTCGTCACCGAGTTGCGAGTCGCGGAGCCGGGCGACGGCGTCGTATTCGTAGAGTCCCTGTTGTGCCTTGGTCGTCGACTTGATGTGCCACTGCAGGAGCGGCGCGCCCAAGGCCTTAGCAACCTCTTCGGCGAGCACGGTCTTTCCGGTCCCGGGCTCGCCCTTGACCAGGAGCGGCCGCTCCAGGGAGACGGCCGCATTGACCGCGACCTTCAGGTCCTCGGTGGCGACGTAGGTTTCGGTTCCGTCAAACCTGCCTGAACTCATATGCGATGTGTCCCTTGGCCCTGCCGCCCGCTCACTCCGCCGGCGCCGTTTGCGAGGCGCTGCCGCCGACAACGGTTTCATTTCCGATGCGCGGATTGTGCGGGACGAGAAAGGCGAGGACAAGGGAAACTCCGGCCATGGCGGCCGCCGACAGGAAAACCGCCGAAGCCGAATGCTGGACCCAGACATAACCGTAAAGCGCCGGGATGAAGACGGCGGCGATATGGCTGATCGTGAAGCTGACGCCCGACGATGAGGCGATGTCCTGGGGGTCGGCGATCTTCTGGAAATAGGTCTTGATGGCCAGCGCGAAGGCAAAGAAAAGGTGGTCGAGCACGTAGAGCACGACAGCGATCCAGGCGGTGTCGACAAAGGCGTAGGCGGCGAACACACCGATAAGGCCGATGTATTCGAAGATCAGAGCGCGGCGCTCGCCGAAGCGCGCTACCAGCTTGCCGATCTTCGGGGCCACGAACATGGTGATACCGGTGCTGGCGACGAACATGAGGCTCATTGCCGCCGGGTCGAAATCGAACTTCTCGACCATCAGGAAAAGCGAGAAAACGACGAAAATCTGGCGCCGCGAGCCCGACATGAAGGTCAGTGCATACCAGAGCCAATAACGTTTCTTGAGGATGATCTTCTTGGTCTGTCCGACCTTGGCCTCGTACCGGGGAAAGGCGGTCCAGCAGAAAACGGCGATCGCCAGTGTGACGCCGCCGCCGATCAGGTAGACCCATTTCAACTCGAGGCCGCCAAGGTCGAGGGCGACGTAAACCAACACGAAGGAGACGAGGGCAGCGAAGGGCCGCGCGCTGACGATTCGTCCTAAAAGAAGGGGCGCATTGGCCTTGTCGGTCCATTGCAGGGCCAGGGACTGGTGCAGGGTCTCGAAATAGTGAAAGCCGACGGACATCAAGAAGGTCGTCAACATCAGGCCCCAGAAGCTGGGATAGAGCCCAGTGATGGCGATCCCCAAGCCGAGCAGGGCCAGGGACAGCAGCGCGAAGGCTTGCTCGCGAAACAGCAACAATATGAAGATGACCGTGAAGGACAGGAAACCGGGGACTTCGCGCAGACTCTGGATCAGCCCGACCTCCCAAGCGCCGGATCCGATCTGGTCGTGGGCGAAGTTGTTGAACAGCGCCTGCCAGGTGGAGAAGCTGATCGGCATGGCGATGGCGGTCAGGATCAGGAAGACTTCAGCCCTTCTCCAGCCCCGCGTCGGATTGTTGGCGACGTTCATGCCTATCCCTACATATTCCCCAGTGAACGAAGGGGACTTTACCGCAGTCGATGATTGTCGTATATGGACAATAAAGACAATTTATATCGACAACCGGACATGCCTCAACCCCACCGCTTCCTCACCACCGGCCCCGCCCAGCAACGGCCCGACGACGACCGCGGCATCGACCGTGTACCGCGGCCGGTGGCCAGCCGGGCACGGGAATTGCCGCAGGGACACTTGGTCGAAGCCCACCACCATCGCCGGGCCCAGCTGTTGTTCGCGTCCCGCGGCACTATGGTGGTGCCGACCGACCAGGGAATCTGGGTGGTGCCGACGCAACGGGCCGTGTGGATTCCGGCCTTCGTCGACCATGCGGTGCTGGCGCGCAGCCAGTTGTCGCTGCGCAGCCTCTATTTCTCGCCGTCGATTATTCCCGACATGCCGAAGGCCTGCGCCGTCGTCACTGTGTCCGAGCTCCTGCGCCAACTGATCCTGGCCGCCGTCGCCTTACCCGCCGAATACGACGAAGACGGCGCCGTCGTCACTGTGTCCGAGCTCCTGCGCCAACTGATCCTGGCCGCCGTCGCCTTACCCGCCGAATACGACGAAGACGGCGCCGACGGCCGTTTGATTGGCGTCCTGCTCGACCAGATCCAGACCTTGCCGGAGACGCCGCTCCACTTGCCGATGCCCACCGACAGCCGCCTGCGGGTGATCGCCGAGACACTATCGAAAAACCCGGCCGACCCCCGGTCACTTGAGCAGTGGGCCGACAGTGCCGGCGCCAGTTCGCGGACCCTGACCCGGCTTTTTGCCGCCGAGACCGGTATGACCTTCCGCCAATGGCGCCAGCAGGTGCGCCTGCTGGAAGCCCTGACCCGCCTCGCCGACGGTGATCCGGTGACGACGGTGGCCCTCGATCTCGGCTACGACAGCCAGAGCGCCTTCATCTCCATGTTCAGAAAGTCGTTGGGGACAACGCCGGGGCGTTATTTCGCCGAATGGGCCGGCGCCGAATAAGGCGTCAACCGGCGTTGGCGATCGCCGCTTCGATGGCATCCAAGGCCGCCTGGCCGCCGGCGCCGTCGGGACCGCCGGCCTGCGCCATGTCCGGGCGCCCGCCGCCGCCCTTGCCGCCGACGGCGGCCGAACCGCTGCGCACAAGATCGATGGCACTGATCCGTCCGGTCAGGTCGTCGGTGACACCGACGACCAGCGACGCCTTGCCGTCCGTATTGGAGACGACGGCAACGACACCCGAACCGATACGGGTCTTGAGGTCGTCAGCCAGGCTTTTCAGCTCCTTCGGCGGTACGCCGTCGAGCAGCTTCGGCGCAAAGGCGATGCCGGCCACTTCTTTCGTTTCGGACTGGGCCGACGAACTGCCGCCCGTGGCCATTTGCCGGCGGGCCTCGGCGAGGTCGCGCTCGAGTTTGCGGCGTTCTTCGAGAAGCGCCTGCACGCGGGCCGGAACGTCGCCCGGCTGCGCCTTGAGAATCGACGCCGCCTCCATGAGCGAACGCTCGGTTTCCGTGAAATAGGCCAGAGCCCCGTCGCCGGTGAAGGCCTCGATGCGCCGGACACCGGCGGCGACGGCGCTTTCGGAGACGATCTTGAAGGGGCCGATGTCGCCGGTGCGTTTGACGTGGGTGCCGCCGCAAAGCTCCGTCGAATAGGCGTTCACGTCATCGGCACCCATGGACACGACCCGGACCTCGTCGCCGTATTTCTCACCGAACAGGGCCATGGCGCCGGCCTCGACCGCCGCGTCCGGTTCCATCAGGCGGGTCATCACGTCGGTGTTGGCGGTGACCTTGGCGTTGACGTCGAGCTCGACCTGGGCGATCTCGTGAGCTTCGACGGCCTTCGGGTGGGAAATATCAAAACGCAGGCGGTCGGGGGCGACGAGAGATCCCTTCTGGGTGACGTGGTCACCGAGATGGCGCCGTAGCGCCTCGTGCAGCAGGTGGGTCGCCGAGTGGTTGGCGCGCAGGTGCCGGCGACGGTCGCCATCGACGCGAAGCGCGATGTCGTCACCGACGGCGAAATTCCCATTTTCGATCCTGACCACATGAACGTGCAGGTCACCAACCTTCTTCAAGGTATCGGCGACGCGAGCCACCGCATCCTCGCCACCGGTCAGGACGCCAGTGTCTCCGACCTGGCCGCCGGATTCGCCATAAAAGGGCGTCTGGTTGACGACAATGTAGCCGTCGTCACCTTCCGCGAGTTCGTCGACCCGGGCGCCGTCCCTGACCATGGCGACGATCTGGCCTTCGGCGGATTCCGTCTCGTAGCCGAGGAAATCGGTGGCCCCCACCTCCTCCCGGAGGTCGAACCAGATGGCCTCGGTCGCGGCGTCGCCGGAACCGGACCAGGCCTTGCGCGCCTCCTCGCGCTGGCGGGCCATGGCGGCGTCGAACCCATCGGTGTCGACGGCGATGCCCCGCGGCCGCAGTGCGTCCTGCGTCAGGTCGAGGGGGAAGCCGTAGGTATCATAAAGGCGGAACGCGGTCTCACCGTCGAGCGACGATCCGTCGGTCATGCCGTCCGTCGCCTCGTCGAGGAGCTTGAGGCCGCGGCCGAGGAGCTTTTTGAAACGGGTCTCCTCGAGTTTGAAGGTTTCGGTGACGAGCGCCTCGGCGCGCACCAGTTCGGGGAAGGCATGGCCCATCTGGTCGACCAGGGACGGGACCAGGCGCCACATCAGCGGCTCCTCGCAACCCATCAAATGGGCGTGGCGCATGGCCCGGCGCATGATGCGCCGGAGCACGTATCCGCGTCCTTCGTTCGACGGCAGGACGCCGTCGGCGATGAGGAAGCTGCAGGCCCGCAAGTGATCGGCCATGACCCGGTGCGACACCGCGTGCTCGCCGTCGGGCTCGGTATTGGAGCCGTCGGCCGAGGCCTCGATCAAGGCTCGCATCAGGTCGATCTCGTAGTTGTCGTGGGTGCCCTGCATGACGGCGGCGATACGTTCCAGACCCATGCCGGTGTCGATGGACGGTTTCGGCAGGTCGATGCGCTCGTCCGGTGTGACCTGCTCGAACTGCATGAAGACCAGGTTCCAGATCTCGATGAACCGGTCACCGTCCTCGTCCGGCGAACCCGGCGGTCCGCCCGGGATGTGATCGCCGTGGTCGTAGAAGATCTCGGAGCACGGCCCGCAGGGCCCGGTATCGCCCATGGCCCAAAAATTATCCGACGTCGGGATGCGGATGACCTTGTCGTCGGAAATCCCCGCCACCTTGCACCACAGCGCCGCCGCGTCCTCGTCCGACGAATGGACGGTGACCAGCAGCTTGTCGGCGGGCAGGCCGTATTCCTTGGTGACCAGGTTCCACGACAGCTCGATAGCCAGTTCCTTGAAGTAGTCGCCGAAGGAGAAATTGCCGAGCATCTCGAAGAAGGTGTGATGGCGCGCAGTATAGCCGACGTTTTCCAGGTCGTTGTGCTTGCCGCCGGCGCGCACGCATTTCTGCGAGGTGACGGCGCGGTTGTAGTCGCGCTTCTCGAGCCCGGTGAAGACGTTCTTGAACTGCACCATGCCGGCGTTGGTGAACATCAGGGTCGGGTCGTTGAGTGGCACCAGCGGGCTCGAGGCGATGATCTCGTGGCCGTTGGCCGCGAAGAAATCGAGGAACCCTTTGCGTATATCGTTGACGGTCTGCATGACCTCTCCAACCCCGTGTCGATTCGATCTTGACCGGCGCCGGCCGAGCGCCCGGCGCCATCCCCAACAAACGGTCGGTTTTACCCGCTCTCCCGGGGCCTGTCCAGGAAGGTGGCGAGAGAAAGGGCGGCGTTCAACAGCGCATCTATCAGCGCTTTTGACGGCAAAACGCGGCCCCCGTATCCGGGGGCCGCGCCGTCTTGCCCAACTGATTGAAAACCGGTGCTATTCCCAGCGTTATTCGGTGCCGGCGGCTTCTTCTTCGCCGGCATCGGAAGACGCCTCGGCGTTTTCCGCCATCTCACCCGGACCGACCATCATCTCCTCCGAGATGAGCCCGGCGTTCTGGCGGATCTTCTGTTCGATCTCGTCGGCGATTTCCGAGTTTTCCCGCAGGAACGACTTGGCGTTCTCGCGGCCCTGGCCGATGCGCTGGCTGTCGTAGGAGAACCAGGAACCGGACTTCTCGACGAGGCCGGCCTTGATGCCGAGGTCTAGGAGTTCGCCCATCTTGGACACGCCCTCGCCGTACATGATGTCGAACTCGATCATCTTGAACGGCGGCGCCAGCTTGTTCTTGACGACCTTGACCCGGGTCTGGTTGCCGACCACCTCGTCGCGGTCCTTGATGGCGCCGATGCGGCGGATCTCCATGCGCACGGAGGAATAGAACTTGAGCGCATTGCCGCCGGACGTGGTTTCCGGATTGCCGAACATGACGCCGATCTTCATGCGGATCTGGTTGATGAAGATGATCAGCGTGTTCGATTTCGACACCGACGAGGTCAATTTCCGAAGCGCCTGGCTCATCAGCCGCGCCTGCAGGCCGACGTGGGTGTCACCCATCTCGCCTTCGAGCTCGGCCCGCGGCACCAGGGCGGCCACCGAGTCGACGACCAGAACGTCGATGGCACCGGAGCGGACCAGCGTATCGGCGATCTCGAGAGCCTGTTCGCCGGCGTCGGGCTGCGAAATCAGGAGTTCATCGACGTCGACGCCGAGTTTCTTGGCATAAACGGGATCGAGGGCATGTTCGGCATCGACGAAAGCACAGGTGCCGCCGGCTTTTTGCGCCTCGGCGACGGCATGGAGCGCCAGCGTTGTTTTGCCAGAACTTTCCGGCCCGTAGATTTCGACGACGCGGCCGCGCGGCAGACCGCCGATACCGAGACCGATGTCGAGGCCGAGCGAACCGGTGGAGACGACGTCCGTCTCGACGACCTCGCGTTGGCCGAGTTTCATGATCGAGCCCTTGCCGAAGGCCCGTTCGATCTGGCTGACGGCGGCGTCCAGCGCCTTGTTCTTATCCACCGAGTCTTTCTCCACGAGACGTAAAGCTGCGTTCGACATGTGCGCTCTCTCTTATTTCACAAGGGTTGTTCCGTTTCAATTCGTGTATTTGTACGCATTTTGTTCTTTTTTATCAACTAGAAAAATAATCCATTGATATAAAACGAAAAAAATTGACTTGTTCGAAGAACGTTCCGCTAACATGGAAGTTTTTTATTCCGGAATCGTTTCATTCCGGCGAACGGGAAGAATGAGAATCGCCGGCTCAAGGCGACACCCGGCGCTTCTTCTGGCGCCTTATGTCTCGCCTAGAGAACGGAATCCGCCCGCAGAAAGGGCGATCACCCGGCGCGTTCGAGGGCTTCGCGGGCCTGGCGGGTGATCGCCGCCCAGTCCTTGTCGGCGATCTGTTGCTTGGTGGCGATCCACGAGCCGCCGATGGTGGCGACGATGGGCAGCGACAGGTAGTCCATCATGTTGTCGAGGTTGATGCCGCCGGTCGGGCAGAACTTGACTCCGGAACCGGTATAGGGGCCGGCCAGGGCTTGGAGCATCTTGACGCCGCCGGCCGCACCGGCGGGAAAGAACTTGAGGAGCCCGCAGTCGTACGCCAGGCCCTGCTCGATATCCGACGGCGTCATGACGCCGGGAATGAACAGTTCATCGGCCTCCCGGTAATGTTCGACGATATGGGGATTGAGGCCCGGTGCCACGCCGAAGGTGGCGCCTGCCGCCATCGCCCGGTTGGCCTGCTCGACCGTGAGCACCGTGCCGGCGCCGAGCAGCATCTCGGGGAACCGTTTGGCGATGCGTTCGATGGCCTCGGCGGCGGCGTCCGTGCGGAAGGTTACCTCGGCGACGTCCATACCGCCTTCGAGCAGCGCTTCGGCAAGCGGTTCCGCGTCGTTCGCATCCTCGATGACGATGACCGGGATGATCGGGCGCTTGAGCAGTTCTTCCAGCATTGTTGGTCTCCGCCTAGCGGTCGACGCGCGCCCCACCGCCGCCGACCAGTTTTTCCACCTCTTTCAAGGACGCCATGGTCGTATCTCCCGGCGTCGTCATGGCCAAGGCGCCGTGCGCCGCACCGTACTCGACGGCGAGCGCCGGGTCACGCAGTTCCATGAGCCCGTAGATGAACCCGGAAGCGAAACTGTCGCCGCCGCCGACCCGGTCCATGATCTCCAGACCGGGGCGGTGCGTTGAGGTGTAGAAAGCGCCATCGACCCAGCACATGGCGCCCCAGTCGTTGACCGTCGCCGTCTTGACACCGCGCAGGGTCGTCGCGGTGGCCTTGAAGTTGGGGAACTCGGCCACCGCCGTCTCGATCATCTTCTGAAACGCCCCGACCTCGAGATCGGTGAGGTTGTCATCAGCGCCCTCGACCTCGAAGCCGAGGCAGGCCGTGAAGTCCTCTTCGTTGCCGATCATGACATCAACATACTTGGCGATCTCGCGGTTGATCTCGCGGCATTTGTCGAGCCCGCCGAAGCCCTTCCACAGAGACGGCCGGTAGTTGAGGTCGTAGGAGACCATGGTGCCGTGCTTCTTGGCCGCCTGCGCCGCCTCGATGACCACCGGGCCGGTGGTCTCGGAGAGCGCGGCGAAGATGCCGCCGGTGTGGAACCAGCGTGCGCCCAGGGTCCCGAAGATATGGTCCCAGTCGATATCGCCCGGCTTCAATTGCGAGGACGCCGTGTTGCCACGGTCCGAACAGCCGACGGCGCCGCGGATGCCGAAGCCGCGCTCCGTGAAGTTGAGACCGTTCCTGACCGTGCGCCCGATGCCGTCATAGTCGACCCATTTGATCAGCGACGTATCGACGCCGCCCTGCAGGATCAGGTCCTCCATGAGGAGCCCGACCTCGTTCTTGGCGAAGGCCGTCACGACGCCGGCTCTCAGGCCGAAACACCGCCTGAGGCCGCGTGCCACGTTGTACTCGCCACCGCCTTCCCAGGCGCGGAAGTGGCGCGCCGTGCGGATGCGGCCCTCGCCGGGATCGAGGCGCATCATGATCTCACCCAGCGACAGGATGTCGTAGCGGCAGTCGTCCGCCGATCGGATATCAAGGGAAACCATCTGCCTTCTCCTTACCGGGCCAACCACCCGCCGTCGACCGGCACCACGGTACCGTGCACGTAGTCGGACGCGGACGACGCCAGGAACACGGCGGCCCCGCCGAGATCGGCGGGATCGCCCCAGCGGCCGGCCGGAATACGGCTCAGGATCTCGGCATTGCGAACGTCGTCGGCCCGCAACGCCGCCGTATTGTCGGTCGCCATGTATCCGGGTGCAATGGCATTGACGTTGATCGACTTCGGCGCCCATTCGTTGGCCAGAAGTCGCGTCAAACCGAGAAGCCCGCTCTTGGAAGCCGTATAACCGGCGACCCGGATACCGCCCTGGAAGGAGAGCATCGAGCAAATGTTGATGATCTTGCCGGGTTTGCCCTCCGCCACCCAATGGCGCGCCGCCGCCTGGCACAGCCACAGGGGTGCCGACATATTGACGTTCACCACGTCGTCCCAGTCGCCCGCCTCCAGGTCGATGGTATCGACACGGCGGATGATGCCGGCGTTGTTGACCAGGATGTCGAGGCGCCCCATGGCATCGAGCGTTTCCTGAACGATACGACCCGGTGCGTCGCGGTCCACGACATCGGCCTGGATGCCGACAAACCTGCGCCCGCTGGCTTCGACCGCCACCTTCGTTCCTTCCTTGGGCGTACGCTGGGCCGCGGCGATGTCGGCGCCGGCTTCGGCGAGCGCGATCGCCATGGCCTGGCCGAGCCCCCGGCAGGCCCCCGTGACGATCGCCGTTTTTCCGGTCAGGTCAAATGGGTTTGTGCTCATGGTACTTTTCCCTTGCGGTCACGTGCCGTATTTCAACGGCCATTCAGCGCATTTCGCCGGGTTGGACGAAATCCATGTCCGTGTAGTCGACGTTGTCACCGCCCATGGCCCAAATGAACGTGTAATTCGACGTGCCCGCGGCCGAATGGATGGACCACGGCGGCGAGATCGCCGCCTGCTCGTTGGCGAGGACCATGTGGCGGGTTTGCGTCGGCTCCCCCATGAGGTGAAAGATCCGCGCGTCCGGGTCCAGGTCGAAATAGAGATAGGCTTCCATGCGCCGGTCATGGGTATGGGCGGGCATGGTGTTCCATACGGAGCCGACGTCGAGCGCCGTATAACCAAGGACGAGTTGGCAGCTTTCCATGACCAGGGGATGGATGAACTGGTTGATCGTCCGCTGGTTGGAGGTTGCGGCGCTGCCAAGCGACATCTTCTCGGCCTCGTCGATGGTGATCAGACGGCTCGGAAAGGTTCTGTGGGCGGGTGTCGAGGCGAGGTAGAAGCGGCCGCCGCCGGCGAAGGTCACCGCTCCGGAGCCGCTGCCCAGATAGAGCACGTCGCCGCGGTTCAGGGTCCAGGTTTCGTCGCCGGCCGACACGGTGCCGGTGTCACCGATATTGACCACACCCATCTCGCGGCGATCGAGGAAACTCGGGGTGCCGGCCTGGGCCACGTGGTCCAGGGTCAGCGAACCCGAGCCCGGCACTGCACCGCCGAGGACCATTCGGTCGTAGTGTGTGTAGACGAGGTTGATCTCGCCCTCGACAAACAGGGTTTCAGCCAGGAAATTCTCGCGCAAAGCGTCCGTATCCATGCCCTTCGCGTGTTCCGAGTGAATGGCGTATCGTGTATCGACGTTTAACATTTGGGGACCTCTCAAAGGAAATCGTCTCGGCGGGGGGTAAAGGTATCGATCAGTGTGCCGGCCTCCAGGCACTGGCAACCGTGTTCGGCATTGGACGGAACGATCAGGCTGCCGCCCGGGACCAGTTTCGTTTCCACACCGTCGACCGTAAACAAGAACTGTCCGGCCCTGACATAAGTCGACTGAACGTGCGGGTGCCGATGCAAAGCCCCCTCCGCGCCTTTCTCGAAGGTGAACGCCACGACCATGAGCTCGGGACGCTCACTCAAGACTTGTCGGGTCACGCCGGGATCGGCAGCAACGGTGGGATAGGTTTCAGTCATCGTTTGTCCTCAAGTGATTACCTCTGAAATCCGGCCGTCGGACGACCATAGGACAGCCGAACCCGCACGATGGCCACCGTATTCAGGCGATCTCATCGAACACCGTTCCGCATTGGTGAATAGGCGTAGATTCAGGTCAACCAACTTCACTACCTAGGTTATCATATGACAGGTAATCATACAATTAAGCCTAAGGCCCTCAAGCCTCGAAAATCGATCGCCGGGTCCGGCAAGGTGAGGTTGCCGGCCGGTCCCCCGTTCCATCGGTGACGACGGAACGGAGGAGGCAGGCGCGTCGGTACAGGGAGGGAACCGACGGGCCTAAAGCGAATCACGATTTTTGGTCGGCAGGCCATGCTGACGCATCAAGTCCAAATAGTCCTCGCGCGGCGGCAGGAAGACGTCGATGCCGCGAAACCCGGTCGTCGTCTTGCCGCCGTGGATGACGTTCGACGGATGAATACAGACGTCACCGGCTTTCAGCAGAAAACGCTCGTCACCGCAGATGTGATCTTCCGTACCCTCGAGGATGATCAGAATTTGTTCGGCCTCGTGGGAATGCAACGGGAAGGTCGCGCCCGGCGGGTTGGTGATGAAGCTGAACAGCCCGCGGTCGCTGGCGATGAAACGCGTCGATGACACTTCGGTCAGCGCGACCAGCGGGATGTCTTCGACGGTATAGACGAATCTCGATTTCTCGACCGTCTTGAATTCATCTGGGTTGTAGTCCGCTTCCTTATAGGCGGGTGTCGTCGTCATGGCAGTCTCCTTTCTTGATAACCGGATGTGGGCAGATTGGTTCACGCGGTTCCCTTTTCGTCCCCGCAGCTCCCGGGGCCGTCGTCGAGTGCCTTGAATGCGGCGGCGACCGGTTTTCCCCGTACGAATGTTTGGCGCGACATCTGGACGCCGTAGGCGAACGAATAGGCGACCATGATGGCGCCACTGATCGGCATCACCGCGTACCAAAGCGGCCGCGGCAGCGACAGGATCGGCGACACGTCACCGGCGGCTATCGTCAGGTCGTAGCTGAAGTAGGTGAACAGCAGAATGAACAGGGCCGACAAAGTCTCGACCGCGACTCCCAGGATCCACCCGAATTTCAGCTTTTCGACAACGCGCAGGATCGCTTCGATGCGGAAATGGGCGTTCTCCCGCCAAAGGGCGGCGGCGCCGATAAAGACGATCCAGGCCATCAGCAATTCGATAACCTCGTCCGACCAACTCAACTTGGCGATCGGCCAGAACCGAATAAATACGACACCGCTCAGGACACCCATGAGCGCCAGAAAACTCAGGATGCAGAACCATCTCAGGCCGGATCCGACAATGCGATCGAGATTCTGCAGCGGGGTTTTCATGGCGTTCGGTCCCCTCGCCTCAGTCCGGCAGCAGCAGGTTGGGCAGCCACAGCGAGATCTCCGGGACGAAGCTGATCAACAGCAGGACCATGAAGATGCCGAGCAGGTAGGGCGACAGTTCGACGCTGAGCCGCCCGACCGGCACGTCGCTGATGCTGGAAACGGCGTAGAGGCTCATGCCGACCGGCGGGGTCAGCAGCCCGAGCATGGAGCACAGCGTCATGATGACGCCGAACTGGACGGGATCGATCCCGTACTGGGCGATCAGCGGCATGAACACGGGGATGGTGATGACCAGTACCGCGATACCCTCGAGAAAGCAACCGAGGACGATCAGGACGGCGATGACGACGAGGAGCAGCGTGACGCGGGACGAGGTGAATTCGGTCAGCCCGGTGATGACCTGTTCCGGTATGCTCTGGTGGACCATCATCCAACCGAAGAAGCCGGCTGCCGAGATGATGAACAGCACTTTGACACTCTGTTCGATACTGGTCCACAGGATCGTGGGCAGGTCGGCGAGGGTGATCTCCCGGTAGACGAAACCGCCGATGATCAGCGCGTAGATCGAGGCGACGACGGCGGCTTCGGTCGGCGTGAACAGGCCACCCAGGATACCGCCGATGATGATGACCGGCATGAACAGCGCGAGAACCGCTTCCTTAAAGGTCAGCAACAGGAATCGAATCGAGGCGCGTTCGCGCATCGGGAAGTCACGCCGTTTGGAAACGAAATAGACGCCGACCATCATGGCCAGGCCCATCAGGGCGCCGGGAATGAAGCCGGCGAGGAATAGCTTGCCGATGGAGACACCGGTGATGCTGCCGTAGATGACGAACGGAATGCTCGGCGGCACCACCGGACCGATGGTCGACGACGCGGCCGTAATCGCGGCGCTGAAGTCTTTTGGGTAGCCGTTCTTCGTCATCGCCTCCATCTCGACCAGGCCCAGACCCGCGGCATCGGCCACCGCGGCCCCGGACATGCCCGAGAAGATCATCGAGGAGACGACGTTGACGTGCCCCAGGCCGCCGCGCAGGTGGCCGACCAGGGCTAAGGCGAAGGCGAACACGCGGCGCGTGATGCCGCCGGTGTTCATGAGGTTGCCGGCGAGGATGAAGAACGGGATGGCGAGGAGCGTGAACCCGGTGGTCGCCGAGTACATGCGCTGCGCCATGATCGGCGGGACGAAGGATTCGCCCAGCAGCACGAAGGTAATGAGCGCCGTCAACCCCATGGCCACCGCGATCGGCACACCGATCAAGACAAGGCTGATCAACCCAACGAATACAGCGATGGTCAGCACGATCCGGCTCCCGTTCCCCAATCCTTACCGCGGCAAGGTGCGCTTACTTGCCACGCTCGGCTTCGACCATCTTCAAGAAGGTGGCCATGTTTTCCTGACCGGCATACTCACCGATCCGCTTGTAGGCCGGCTGCATCAGCGCGCGAAACTTCGCACGATCCGGGAAGGTCACCTTCATGCCCTTGCCTTTGAGTTTTTCGACCAGTCCCTCTTCCTCCTTGACCATGTTGTCGCGGAACCATTGTCCGGCCTTTTTGCTCTCTTCGCGGACGATCGCTTTCTGGGCGGCGCTCAGCTTGGTCCAGGCTTTCGTGCTCATCACGTGAACCATCGAATTGTAGACATGGCGCGTGATCGCGAGATGCGGTTGAACCTCGTAGAGCTTGTAGTGGTAGATAACGGAAAGCGGGTTTTCCTGACCGTCGACGGCCCCTTGTTTCAGGGACAACGGCAGTTCCTTGAAGGAGATCTTGGTGACCACGGCTCCCGCCGCCTCCATGGCCGCCTGCAACTGCAGCTCCGGCGGGGTGCGCATTTTCAGGCCGGACATATCGGCCGGGCTGTTGACCGGGCGCTTGCCGTTGGTGACGTTGCGGAAACCCCGCTCCCAATTGGACAGGAAGACGAGACCCTGCTTTTCCAGGCGCGGGCCGACCCAATCGAGGAACGGACCGTCGAGAACGCGCCATGCGTGCTGATAGTCGTCATAGGCGAAGGGCGTCATCACGGCGGCGAAGGCCTTGTCGTATTTGTCGAGCGCGCCTTGCGTCGGCAGGCTCATATCCAGTGTACCCTGGATGTTCTGCTCGAGCATTTCGGGCGGGCTGCCCAATTTTTGCGCTGGGTAGACCTTCGCGGTGACCGCACCGTTGGTGCGTTTCTTGACGGCGTCGGCAAACATCACGGTTGCCTTGTGGCCGGGATGCGATTCAGGCGCGTAGTGGCCGAGCTTCAACTCGAGCGCCTGAACGCTGGCGGCCGACATCGCCGCCAGAACGACCGCACCTGACAGAACGGCGGTTGCAGTCCGTATGCATTTCCAATTCCAGAACATTTTCACTCCCCTAAAGAATGATGGGTTGCGGGTTGGCTTAAGAAATAGTATATTATCACATATAATGTTGTCATATAAGCTGGCGCCCAGCAACAACTTTCTTGCCGCCGCTGCCTGACCATACTCAACTTGGAACGACGGGCACGTTGTCGGGTGTCAAGCGAGCTTCGCTTGTGCTAGCTTCCGGCCCGGATCGACGAGCGATTTTCGAACTGAAGGGATTGGCTAGGGATACGATGACGACGAAACTGCAGCGCAGGCAGAGCCTTTCGACGCAACTGGTCTCCGCGTTGAGGGAATTGATCGCCAGCGGATCCTTCGCACCCGGCGACAAGCTGCCGTCCGAGAACGAACTCATCGAACGCTACGCCGTCAGCCGCACCGTCGTCCGAGAGGCCATTTCCGGGCTCAAGGCGGACGGCATCGTCGAAACACGGCAGGGTGTCGGCGCCTTCGTCACCGGCCGGTCGGGCAACCGCCTCAAACCCTTCGACCCCGAGGACCTGGAAGACGTCCTTCACATTCTCGATTTGCGCCTCGCCCTGGAGCCGGAAGTGGCGGCCCTCGCGGCGACCAACAGGACCGCCGATGACCTCGCCGACCTTAAGGAAAAATTTGAGAACTTGGCAGCCAACGCGCTCGACGCCGACGCGTTCGTCCAGCCGGACTTCAGGTTCCACTTGGCGATCGCCCATGCCTCTCACAACCCCTATTTCATCCAGTTGGAAGAGCATTTGGGTGCACAGATCATCCCGCATTCCAAACTCCACGTCCTAGCGCCGGACATTCCCCACGACCTGACCATCCTCAAACGGGTGCACTCCGAACACGAGATTATCTATAAAGCGATCGTCGACGGCGACAGCAAACGCGCCCGCGCCGCCATGAAGTCGCATCTCACGCGCAGCAAGAAGCTGTACACCGAATATCACGAAAGCCGGTCGTCGAAAGGCTAGGCCGCCGCCCTTCTCACCCTTCGATCACTTCCTTCACCTTGCCGGCCAGGTCCTTCAGCGTGAACGGCTTGCCGAGGAAGTGGACGGTGTCGTCACGCTCGAACTGGTCGCGGAAGACGTCCTCGGCATAGCCCGACATCAGAATCACTTTGACGTCGGGTACCTCGTGGCGGACCAGGTTGACCAGCGTGTGTCCGTCCATGCCCGGCATGACGACGTCCGACACGATGAGGTCGATGCCCCCTTCGGCCTCGTTGATGACGTCGAGCGCTCCTTCCCCGTCCTCCGCCTCGAGGACGGTGTAGCCCTTGTTGCGCAAGGCCCGGGCGCCGAACATGCGGACCGCGTCCTCGTCCTCGACCAGCAGCACGGTGCCACGGCCCGTCAGGTCGGCGTCGACGGCCGCCTTGTGGACGGCCGCCGCTTCCGTCACAGCGGACCGTTCGGCGGCGCGGCCGCTCTCGTCGACCCGTTCCGGCAGGTAGATGGAGAAGGTCGTGCCTTCGCCCGGCGCACTGTCGACGAAGACGAACCCGTCCGACTGGTGGATGATGCCGTAGACGGTCGACAGACCGAGCCCGGTGCCGGAACCGACTTCCTTGGTCGAAAAGAACGGCTCGAAGATGCGCTCGAGGTTCTCCTTGGGAATGCCGACGCCGGTGTCGATGACCTCGATCAGCGCATAGGTGCCGGCCGGCATCAGGTCGTGGCCGCGCTGTGCGGAGGTGTCGACGACGGCCCGGGACGTCTTGATGGTGACGGCACCGCCGCCGGGCATGGCGTCCCGGGCATTGACCGTTAGGTTGATGATGACCTGGTCGAACTGGCCGCGGTCGGCGGTGATCAACGGCACGTCGTCGGCCTGCTCGATGGTCAGTTCCACGGTTTCACCGATTAGGCGCCTGAGCAGGTTGGCGAGGTCGTTCATCGCCTCGACGACGCCGAACTCGACCGGCTGCAGGGTCTGTTTGCGTGAGAAAGCGAGCAGTTGGCGGACCAGATTGGTAGCGCGGTTTGCGTTCTGGCGGATCTGCTGGATGTCGTTGAACGACGGGTCGTCGGGTCCGTGCCGGGCCAACAACAAATCGCAGAAGCCGATCATGGCGGTCAGCAGGTTGTTGAAGTCGTGGGCCACGCCACCGGCCAGCTGGCCGACCGCCTCCATCTTCTGCGACTGCGTGAACTGGACCTCGAGGTTCTTCTGCTCGGTGGCGTCGATCAGGTGAATGACCAGTCCCGTCGCCTCGCCCTCGGCATTGGCGATGCGGCTGGCGTAAAGGGCGCAGACGATCTCGCGGCCGCCGGGCCCGGGTAGTCTGATCTCCATTTGCGTGCCGCGCGCGATCCCCATGACGATTTTCGAGAGTGCCGCTGACAGGTCGCCGCGGTCCTCGCGGGCCAGGCATTCGGCGAAGGGACGGCCGACGGACATCTCCTTGGTGGCGCCGGTCAACGCAAGAAAAGCCTGGTTGCAGTCGGTGACGCCGCCGTCGAGGTCGAGCAGGACGATGCCGACGGGCGCGTCGGCGAACAACCAGTGCAGGGGTTCCTCCAATTGGAGTGCGGCCGAGGGTGCCGGAGACGGCGCTGCCTCGGCCGGCATGGCATCGCCATGGTTCTCGGCCATCTTGGCCGGCAGTTCCGACCACACGATATCGCGCAGGACCACGGAACGGGTATAGGCGATGTCGCCGTCCTTGTCGTCGCGCTGCGATTGTTCGAGGGCGACGGCAAACGTCCGCCCCTCGGCATCCTTGAGGACCAGGTCCTCGCCATCGCCGACATCGGCGACGAAATCGGCGAAGGGGCGTCCGACCAGGCGGTCGGGTGCGACCCCGAGCCAGCGGGCCAGTGCCTGGTTGGCGTATTGGATGACGCCCTCCCCGTCGGCGGAGAAAAAGCCGACCGGCAGGAGGTCGAGCATATCCGAGAGTCGGGACTCTTCGTCGTGGCGGACGCTTTCCAATTCCCTCTGAACGGTTACGTCTTCAACCCGCCAAAGGGCGCCGGAAAAATCGCGCTTGCCGGTGGCGAGAGGGACCGCGGTCAGGCGGCGCCATTCGGTGCTGCCGTCGGGTCGGGTCACGGAAAATTCGATATGGCCGCCGGCACCGTTTCGCGTGCCGGCGACGAGGCGTTCGCAGGCATCCTTGTCCGTGTCACCCAGTTCCTCGGTAACGGCCGCGAGCGACACGACGCGCCGGTCGGCGCGGCCGCCGGCAGCGAAGGACAGCAGGCGGTGAAAGGACGGGTTCGAATAGACGAAAGCGCCGTCGCTGTCGGTCACGGCAATACCATCGGTGCTGCCGTCGATACCTCTTAACAGGTCGCTCGGCGTTTTAGAGCCGCCGCCCTGGCGTCCGGCCAGCCAGGCAGCCAACAGCAGGCTGGCAACCGAAAGCACGGCGAACCCGGCGGCGATCATTCCCGCCATCGGGTGTTCCCATCGGACCGTGAATATCAACCCGGCAAATACGATGGCAATGATCATCCAGAACCCGGCCCGCGCCGGGAGGATCGGTTTTTCGGAATCGCTCGCTTCGTTCATCGGTCGCCAAATCCCGCCAATCGCCACGTCATCCGCCAGGGAGCGTCAAGAAAACGCGCCTAGTGGGGCAAATCGCCCCTCAAACGCATAACATAACCGATAACTTCGGCAACCGCTTTGAAATGCTCGGGCGGAATCTCTTCGTCGATCTCGACCAGGGCATAGAGGGCACGGGCCAAGGGCGGGTTCTCGATCAGCGGCACGTCATTGACCTCGGCGATCTCCCGGATCCGGAAGGCCAAATGGTCGACGCCCTTGGCGACCACCTTCGGAGCCGGCATCTCCTCCATCTTGTAGGCAAGGGCTACCGAATAGTGGGTCGGGTTGGTGACCACGACATCAGCCTCGGCAACTGCGGTCATCATACGCTGGCGCGCCCTTTCACCGCGGATCTTGCGGATCCGCGCCTTGATCTGTGGGTCACCCTCGGATTGTTTCTGTTCATCGCGGACCTCCTGGCGGGTCATCCGCATGTCCTTGGTGAACTTGTATTTTTGAAAGACGAAGTCGATGGCGGCGATGATGGTCATCACCCCGACCGTGCCGGCGGCAATGAGAATTGCCAATTCGTGGATACGATCAAGGGAGTGGATGAAGTCGATGCGGGGAATGATCGCAAGGTCACCAAGCAAAGGCACCACCATTGCCAGCGAAATGGTCGCCACCGCGATGAGTTTGAGAATACCCTTTACGAACTCCATGATCGATCGGATGGAGAACATGCGCCCGAAGCCTTTGATCACGGAAATCTTGCTCGAGTCAGGCTTTACCTTCTCACCGCTCAAGATCAGTCTGAACTGGCCGACGTTGCCAACGATCGCCAAAATGAACAGAAGAATGAGGACCGGCGCCATGATCCAACCGACCTCGGTCGCCATGTCGGCGAACACCCGGTGAAGATTGCTGAAATCCATGTCGATCGCATGCGGCTGCTGCAAGAAGGGGAACAGCAGCTGGCGCAGGCTGTTGGCCATGAAGGGTGCGAGGAATATCAAGGCGCCGGTACCGCCTAGCAAAACGAACCAGCTTTTTAATTCTTGGGATTGAGCGACCTGGCCTTTGCGCCGTGCATCCGAGAGTTTTTTTGCAGAAGGGTCTTCTGTTTTTGAGGCATCATCTTCTTCGGCCATGAGCTTTTCCTATCGCCGCAAACCGGTCAGGGAAGGAAGCTCGAGTAGGAGTCCCGGAAGTAGCCGAGGAACACCATCAGAATGCCCGATATTACCACGGTCATCACCCAGATCTGCATCGACAACACAATCGGCAGCCCGAAGAAAAAGACCGGCAGCGCCGGCATCAGGCGCCCGAGAAGACCGAGGCCGATGTAATAACTGATGCCGAGGACCACAAAGGGCGACGCCAGTTGCAGGCCCATGGCGAAACTCCGCATGACCAGCTGTCCGGCGTGATCCGAAAAGTCGCCGACCGGCAACGGCGCGCCGGGAACGAATAGCGTATAGCTCGATGCGATGGATTGCAGCATCAGGTGATGCAGGTCGCTGACGAAGATCAAAACCATACCCAAGGTCAGAAGAAACCCGGCAACCGTCGAACTCTGCTGCTCGGCGACCGGGTCCTGGATCAGCGCATTGGCCATTGAGGACGAATAGGCGATGATCGTTCCGGCAGTCTGCAGCGTCCCGATCAAAGTGCGCCCGATCATGCCGAGGAACCCGCCGACGATAACCTCTCCGACGATGAGCAGGGCCATCGAAATGGTGCTCGACGGCATAACCGGGAGACTGGCCGAAAGAGCCGGCATCATCACGAAGCTGATCGCCAACGCCAGCCCGAGACGCATACGCTGCGGCACGTAGGCGGCGCTGAAGCCCGGCATCAAGGACAGCGCCGTACCGACGCGTGCGAAGATCATAAAAAACGCGAACAGGTTGAGATTGACGAGTTCGCCCAGCATGCCCTAACCGAGCGCTATCATGCGATCGAACAGCGAATTCGCGAACTCCGTGATCGAGGCAATCATGAACGGCAGGAAGACGATCACCGCAAGAAAGATCACCAGGATCTTGGGAACGAAGGTCAGGGTCATCTCCTGAATCGTAGTCAGAGCCTGGAACAGCGCGATGATCAGCCCGATCACGAGCCCCGACATCATGATGGGGCCGGCCATCATGAGGACAGTCCACATGGCCTCGCGGCCGATCTCGATGACGGCGATTTCGTTCATGGGGGCTTCCGGGGACTCTCCAGTGGCGTTTCGTGCGAATCACCGGATTATACCCCAACCCTACATGGGCATACGGAGAATTTGCTTGTAGGACTCGATGGCCTTGTCGCGGATGGAGACCACCGTCTGCAGGGTGACTTCCGCCTCGGCGACGGCGGTCACTACTTGATTAATGTCGGCGCGGTCATTGATGCCGGCGATCGAGATCTGCTCACTTTTCTCGCCGATGCGCACCGCTTCCTTGACGGCGCTCTTGACCAGGCTCGCGAAGTCATCCTGATGCAGCGGGTCGGCGGGTTTCGTGTCGCCCATGGGCTTGCCGCGGGCCGCGTCGTTGTAAGCACCAATGGCTTGCGCGTAGTTCTGAACCGCTGTCGGCATCTCTGTCTCCTGTTTCCCGTTCCAGGTCCGCTGTGTGGACCCAGGGCTTTCGCCGATCTTATTTCAAGGGCTTTCGCCCGGTTCTGTTATTCAGGCTCGCGCCTGGATGCGCGTTAGCGCAGAAGTTCTATGGTGTTGTTAAGCATGGACTTAGAGGTTTTTATGACTTCCAGATTGGCGTCGTAGGACCGTTGCGCCTCGCGCATGTCCGCCATTTCCACCAGCGAGTTGACGTTCGGCGTCAGGACATAGCCGTCGTCGTCCGCCGCCGGATGATTGGGATCGAACCGTTTGCCGAAATCGGAGCGGTCCGGACGGATTTTGTCGACCCGCGCGGTTTCGAGGCCAAGCGCCTCGTCGAGTTCGTTTTTGAACGTGATGATCTTGCGCTGATAGGGCGTGCCGTTGGCGTCCCGCGGCAGGGAATTGGCGTTGGCGATGTTCTCCGAAATGACCCTGAGGCGTGCGCCCTGAGTCTGCATGCCGGAGGCCGAAAGCCGCATCGTCTTGATGATGTCGTCCATATCTTTGCTTCCTTTCCCGGGCCCGGCCCCTAGCGCGGCCGACCGATGGCCATGCGAAGCATGTTCAGGTGTTTCTTGTAGAGGTTGGTCGTCAGCTTGTGATTGATCTGCGATTCATTGAGTTTCGAGAGCTGTTCCTCGAGGATGACCGAGTTGCCGTCCGGTGCCGTCTCGAACGGATGGCGCTCCGTCTGCTCCGAGAAATCGCGAATTCTCTTGCGTTTGCCCGCCAGGTGCCCAGCCTCGCTGGAAACCATGTTGAGCTGCATGTTCTCGCGGCGGATCAATTCCTGGAATTCATAAGGCTTGAGGTCTTTGGCCCGATATTTCGGTGTATCCGAGTTGGCGATGTTCTGCGCCAGAACCTCCTGGCGCTGCGACAACCAGTTGAGCCGTTTCTTGACGGCGGCAAACAGCGTGACGTCACTGAGATCCATGCTTGCGGCGCCTCTCGCCCCTGTTGAGCCGTGGCCTGACACCCAGAGTGAGGCCGATTGCCCGGCGATTTCCTCTAGGCATTATCTGCCGGGTTCGTTAACGGCGGGTTAAGGCAGAGCCGGATTTCGTGAGTGCCGTACTGAAAATGTGATGTCAGGCCTAGGCTTTCATCTTATCGGCCAGGATGTCACCGGCGCTTTCGATATGTCTTTCCAGCACCCCGACTGCCGCCTCGATGTCGCCCTTGCGGCAGAAACCGACCAGCCGCTCATGGCCATCGAGCCATCGCGGTGTTTCCGTCGGCAAGGTGTGATAGGCGGCGACATGGGTGCGGCATCGGTTGCGCAGGTTTCGGATCAATTCGATCTGGTGATCGCGGCCGGCCGGCGCGTACAGCGTTTCATGAAAGAACCAATCACCGTCGGCCCAGGCGTCGGTCATTGCGTCGAGGTTCGACTTGACTAAGGCATGTTCGGTCCGTTCCAGATCATCAGCCGTCGTCCGATCCATGGCGCGTCTCAGGCAATCGCATTCGAGGAGCGACCTGAGATCGTAGATCTCCCGGACGTCGTCGGAGGTCAGCCGGATGACTCGGGCGCCGCGGTTCGGCGTGATGGTCACCAGGCCTGAAGCGGCGAGCCGCCGCAAGGCATCGCGGACAGGAATCCGGCTGACGGCGAAACGGCCCGCCAGGTCGGCCTGAATCAATTCCGTCCCCGGTCGGATCTCGCCACCCAGGATCTCCTGCTCAAGTGCGGCGGCGATCGTTTCCTCGGTCATGTCGTGAAAGCCCGGCTTTTTTGTGGGGATTGCACATTCCCCATAAATGTATACATGTATACAATCAATGCAAGTTGGGAGTGTCGGCATGTCGAGGGAACACGAATACACGTCTGAAATCGTATGGACCGGCGATCGCGGTGCGGGCACCGAGGCCTATGACGCCTACGACCGGACCTGGTCCATCGAGACCCCGGACAAGCCGGTCATCCATTGCTCGAACGATCCACTATTGGGCGGCGACCCGTCGCTACCGAACCCCGAGGACTTGCTGCTGTCTTCGCTAGCCGCCTGCCACATGCTCTGGTACCTGCACCTAGCGAGCCGTGCCGGCGTCGTCGTCAAGGCCTATCGGGATGCTCCCGTCGGTGTCGGCGCGACCGCTCCGAACGGCGCCGGGCGATTTCTCCGCGCCACCCTGCGCCCGCATATCGAGGTCGCCGCCGGGGCCGATCTTGAACGCGCCGACGCCATCCACCACGAGATCCACCGATACTGCTTCATCGCGCGATCGGTGAACTTTCCCGTTTCCTACGAAGCGACCTACAGCGAGATCTGAACGCGGCCAACCGGCGGGCGGTCGAACGAGCACTCGGCGCCTGGCGAGCGGCTGCTCCGCCGAGTGGCGGGCCGTTTATTGATTTGTTAATCTGGACAGGCCAGACTCCTGGCCCTTTTGACCGTCTTGGATGGAAAACCGGCAGTGGCGGCTTCGAGCACCGATCCCGGCGAAAACGGCAATATCAAGCCGATTCCAAAGACGCGCGACGCCATTGCGGTGGCGATCAAACAGGAAGACGGACCCGAATCGGTCCCCAAAGTCGTCGCCGGCGGCAAGGGAAAGGTCGCCGAACAGATCCTCGAAATCGCCTTTTCGCAGGGTATAAAAGTCCGCGAAGACGCGGATTTAGCTGAACTTCTGGCGTCGATCGACGTCGACAGTGACATTCCCGTTGACGCCTTCGCCACGGTCGCGGAAATTCTCAACTACGTCTATCGGGTGAACAACGAAATGCGCGCCGGTGACGGGTCCGCGGACGGAACCCAAAGCGGAGGTGACGCCGAGGACGGGCCGGACGGTATACCGAGCGCCGCGGACTTGGTCCGCATGTGGGCTCAGAAGGACAGCGATGAGTAACACGATCAACCAGCTGGCCGACATTGCCTCGATGATCGAGGAAGCCCGCGATGCCGTCGCCGACGGCGAGTTGGTCGACCTTACGGAAATCCAGGGACTGGTTCAGGATGCCTGCTTGGCGATCCAGGCCAATCCACCTATGGATTCCGATACCGTCCACGAGGTGATCGGCGGCATCATCGAAAACCTCAATCAACTGGCCGAGGAATTGAAGGCGCAACAAGAAAAGCTGGGATCCGCCGTCATCCGCCGGGCGGCGCGCTCGGCCTACAAGACCAACGGCGAGGACAGCTGATGGACCCGGGCGGGTATCTCCGCTTCCTGCTGGCCCTTATATTTGTTCTGGCGCTGATCGGAGTCCTGGCTGTCCTGGCGCGGCGTATCGGCTTCGGCTATCCGGCGGCGGCGGCGCGCCGCAGCCGGGACAAACGCCTTTCCATTGTCGAGGTCGCGCCGGTCGACGGGCGGCGGCGCCTGGTTCTGGTGCGGCGCGATTCGGTTGAACACCTTCTTCTTCTCGGCCCCAACTCGGAAACGGTGGTGGAGACGAACATAGAACCGCCGGCCGCATCCATCGAGGGCGTCGGGGCGGAGACGGATGGCGGCGGACGTTCCGGCAACAGGGAGGGCCCCGGTGCACGCTGAGCAACGGACCCGCCCTTCGGCCGGCCTCTCGAGGAATCGCTGGACTTGCGGCTGGTTGGGAGCTGCGCCCCTGTGGATGAAGCTCGCCGCGCCGGCGGTGCTTGCCTTGGCGGTCGGTGCGTTCTACGCACCGGAGGCGCTGGCCCAGTCGATCGCGCTCGACCTCGGCGACGGCGGCGAAGCGACCGGGCGGCTCGTCCAGATGGTGGCCCTGGTCACTGTCCTCAGCCTGGCGCCATCGATCCTGATCATGATGACGTCGTTCATCCGCATCATGGTCGTTCTCTCGTTCCTGCGTTCGGCAATGGGCACTCAGCAAACGCCACCGACCCAGGTGTTGGTCAGCCTCGCCCTGTTCCTAACGCTGTTCGTCATGATGCCGACCTTCGAGGCCGCCTATGACCAGGGTATTAAGCCGATGATCGAAGACCGGATCGACGAGTTCGAAGGTTTCGAGCGGGCCCTGAAACCGTTTCAGACCTTCATGATGAGCCACGTCCGCGAGCGTGACCTCAACCTGTTCGCCGACATCTCCGGCCTGCCCGATGAACAGCTGGCCGGCGACCAGATGCCGATGCGCGTCCTGATTCCGGCCTTCATGATCTCCGAACTGCGCCGCGCCTTTGAAATCGGTTTTCTCATATTCGTGCCGTTCCTGATCATCGACATGGTCGTCGCCTCGGTGCTGATGGCCATGGGCATGATGATGCTGCCGCCAATCATCATCGCGCTGCCGTTCAAGGTCATCTTCTTCGTCCTGGTCGACGGCTGGTACATGGTCGTCGGCTCCCTCGTCCGCAGTTTCGGCGGCTGACGCGGCCGCCGCCATGTCGATCCGTTCAGCGGTCAAGTCGCTCCTGCTGCCGAAAGGCGTCGCCGCGAGGCGAATTCCGTTCGGCGTTGCCGCCGGCGTCGTCATGGAGATCGACTTTTCCTTTCAGGCGCGGATTTTCTTCGGCCTCTACGAACGTGAAATCGCCAATCACCTGCGGGCCCTCGTCCGACCAGGGATGCGGTGTTTCGATATCGGAAGCGGCGTCGGTTACTACAGCCTGGCGCTGGCCCGGCGTTGCGGCACCGAGGTCGTCGCCGTCGACACCAGTCCATCCGTGGCCGAGCAACTGCGCCGCAACGTCGCAGCCAATGACTTACCTGTCACTGTCGTCGAAGGGCGGGTCGGCGGCGGCGGCACGGGGGATCCACTTACCATCGATCGTTTGGCGGAAACATATTTCCGGCCCGACTTCATTAAGATGGACATAGAAGGCGCGGAAACGTCGGCCCTGCGCGGCGCCACCAATGTACTCGCCGGACATGCGCCCTCATTGGTAATAGAGGTCCATGGCAGCGATATCGAGGCCGAATTCCGCGCGCTCCTCGAAGCCCAGGGATACACACCCTTCGCCGTGGCGCCGCGTTCTTGGCTGGCCGAGGAACGTCCGGCCGAATACAACGGCTGGCTGATCTGTCCAAGTCCGAATTCGGTACAAAAGACCTAACGGCAATTCCCAACCCCGGGATCGAACAGAACGTACTCGATGCGGGCCTGTCGTCCGCCGGTGCGGTCGAGGGTGACGGTGATCGACTTGACGGGCCGGTCGAGAGGAAAGGGGAAGGCCGTGCCAAGCAACCGGTTGGCCTGCTTGCCCATGCCGTTCCCGTCCATCACGCCCATCGGCCTCGGAAACCAGATCAGAAGGCACTGCCCCGAACCCTTGCCGGCGGGCGGCGCCACGGCCGGAAATTTCGTTGATACGATCCGCGTTTTTGGAAAATGGGGACGCAGGTTGCCGGCCAGATCGTGGGGGAAATAATAGGCGAAGATGGTGCCGCCGGTGAACCCGCCGGCGCGAACCTCGCGGGCGACGTCATCGAAGGGAACCAGCAACTGGCAGCGCTTGCAGCGAAGCGGTTCTGACACATACTTCGCCGCCATGCCGCCGACGACGAGGATCGCGATGGCGCTGAGGCAAGCCGCGAAGAGCCGTCTCGTCCGCAATTCAGCCGCTCTGGGGCCGAGCCACTGAAAGAACAGGACCGGCGCGAAGACGAGGACGAACATGTAATGGGTGCGCACCTTGGTGACGCCGAACAACGGAATGGCGACGGTCAGTGCCAGCGCCAGGACCAGGAAATAGGCCGCCAGGAAACGCTGGTGGCGGCCGGTCGATCCCGGGTCACGAAACCGGGAAACGATGGCGTGCCGGTAAACGACGAGCGCAATCAACCACAACGGCGACAGGAAGCCGATGGCCGCCCCGAGGGCGCCGCCGAGGCCGCGGAGCGCGCCCTGCACAAGGCCGACACCGGCTTCTGTCTCGAATCGGGCCTGTGCCGTCGCCGCCAACGTCTCACGATGGTCCAGCAGCCATAGAAAATGGGGATAGAAGATCGCACCGCCGATGGCGATAGTGAGTAGGATTCGGCCGTCGAAAAGGCGCCGGCGCATGGACCGGTCGAAAAGCGCGGCGACGACAAGGGCCCCGAGAAACAGGAAAAATATGTACTTCGCCAAACCGCCGAGGCCGACGATCACGCCGAACGGTAGGTAATCGGCGACGCCGCCCCGCTCGTCCAAACGCAACAGGGCCCACATCGTCGCGCCGTAAAAAAGGGTGACCAAGACGGTATGGCTGTAGCCGAGCACGGCGTCCCAGGCGACGTAATAACAGGCAAAAGGTGCGAGCGCCGCTAGGACGGCCAGGCGCTCGTCCTCCAACAACTGGCGGGCCGCCTGAAACAGGAAATAGAAGGCGCCGCCGAACAGGGCGAACTTGACGAGGACGACAGAAGCAATGGTGACGCCGAGGACCTGCTGGGCAGCGATGACCAGCCAGGTATAGAGCGGCGGGTTGGCGGCATCGTAACCGAGACGCAGGACCTGGGAAAAATAGAGCTGTTCGGCATCGTCCGTGGTCGCGCCGGGATAGCCAAAGGCGCGCAGGCCGGCGAGCAGAACGATCACCGCGGCAATGAAGATCCCGAAGCCGCGCCCGTCCACCAGGAACGCCGCATTGCGATCGATCAGGCGGGAAACGGGACTGCCGAGGGATTCACTCATGGTCTTTCCGGAACAGGCGGCGGGTGCAACCTTTTATCCCGGTCGGCCGGAAAAGGGAACGTCCGCCGCGTCGTGCCGAGACGAAGACCGGTACGGGCAAATTGTCATGGCCGTTAAAGTACTGGCGACAATCCGTTAATTTTCCCCACAAGGTTATCGGTTATGGTCGGATCCTGAGCGATTGAAACTCAGACGCCATCCGATGGCGAAGGACCGCCATGGCCGATATCGACGACGCCTCCGCACGTATCCTCGCTCGACTGCGCCAGGAATTCATCGAGACTGCCCGCGATCAGATAGAAGATATCGAGGTCGCGCTCGACCGTCTCGAGAACGGCGACGGCGACGCCGGTGAAGACCTGCTCGGCATCCAGCGTGAAATTCATAACATCAAGGGCCAGGGTCCGACCTTCGGGTTTCCGCTGACGGGCCGCGTCGCTCACATGCTGGAAGACTACCTGATCAATGCCGACGGCCTCAAACCGGAGAATTTGCCGGATATCCGCGTCTATCTGGGTTTGATGGTCAATCTCATCTCGACCGACGAAACACTCGCCGATGACGACCCGCAAGATCTGCTCAACTCACTGCCGACCGGTCAGGTGGTCACCTACAGCCATCAGAAAGCCTATGACGTCAGTGTCCTGTTGGTCATGCCCTCGGGTTTGCAGCGCAAGATGGTGGCGCGCGAGCTGCTGTCCTGCGGCTTTCGCGTGATGCGCGCCTACGACAGTATCGAGGCCATATCGGTCGCCGTCGACGTTCAACCCGAAATCGTCTTCATCAACTACGAGATGACGCCGTTCACCGGTTACGAACTGTGCAACGCGCTCGCCGCGATCACTGCTCTCAAGCACATCAATATCGTGCTGCTGACGAGCCACGACGAAGAGGACCCGCATTTGCGGGACCTGCCGGACAATGTATCGGTGGTCCATAAACACGCCGATTTCACCGAGGCCATCGGTGAATTGATGATCGGATGGGGCGTCTTCGGCACCGTTGCTTGACGGCCAGGAGAAACCGGCAACGACCGGCCGTTCCCTTTCCGGCGTGAACATGGGATGATCGGGCGATGGAGCCGGTGCGTGCAAGCTTGATGATCCGAGACCGGGAAATCCGCATGGAGTTCGACCCGGCCTCCCCCGTCCATCAGACCATTCTCGGCGAGCTTTCATCCGGCGGCGCCTACGAGCGGAAATCACAGTTTCTGATGATGCGTGTCCTCGGTGAGGGCCACACCTTTCTCGATATCGGCGCCCACATCGGATACTTCACCTTGCTCGGCAGCGCCTTGGTCGGTGAACCGGGGCGGGTCATCGCCGTCGAGCCGGTCGACGAGAATTTCCACCAGCTTACACATCATATCGAGCTGAACGGGCTCGCCAACGTCGAAGCGGTGCAGGCGGTGATCGGATCCGAAAGCGGTGAGGCCGACATTTTCTTCAACGCCGACAACGACGGCGGCCACGCCCTTTGGGACCCGGCGCAACACCCGGCCAACGGCTTGACCCGGAAAAACCCGCGGGCCGACCGGGTGCGGTCACTGACCCTGTCGACCTTGCTCGATACGCGGGGCATCGATCGCGTGCGCCTAGCCAAGATCGATACCGAAGGTGCCGAGGCGATGATCCTCAGCTCAAGCCGTCAGGTCTTTCTCGACGGCCGCGTCGATTTCGTCGTCATGGAAGTCAACATCGGCGGCCTGAAACTGTTGGGGTCGGATATAGACAGCCTTTTCCGACTCGCCGGTGAACTCGGCTATGGTATCTACCTGCCGCATCCGGACGGCGGACGGCCGGAGCTGTTGACCGATGAAAACCGTCCCGACTCACGCTACGTCTACAACGTCGTCCTGGCCCGCCCCGAAACCGTCGACGCGGTCTGGCACTGACCTCAGAACCGCAACCCGGTGCGGCGGAAACAATCGACGCCCTCCGATGATCTGCCATGACTCCTGGGCGTCATGGGATTAGAATAGGGGGTCAACTGAGACGCGGAGGGGGCGTCTCAAACTCATGAATTTCCAACATAAGATCGTGAAACTGCGGAGGATTGCTATGTTTCGGCTTATCATTGCGCCGCTTTCGGCGGCCGTGCTCATGGTTTCCAGCATTATCGGCTTTGGCCCCGCGCTTGCCGCCAGCGGCAAGCTGGTCATCGTCACTTCCTATCCGCCGGACACCACCGAGACCGTCAAAAAGGCTTTCGAGAAAAAACACCCGTCGATCCAGGTCGAGATGCTGAAGAAGAAAACTACGGCCGGCATCAAATACCTGCAGGAAACGGCCTCCAACAACACCTCCGACATGTTCTGGGCATCGGCCCCTGACGCCTTCGAGGTTCTCAAGGGCGACGGACTGCTGGCCAAATACGACGTCAAGCAGGGCGGCATCCCGGAAAAAGTCGGCGCCTTTCCGATCAACGACCCGGACGGCTACTACAAGGGCTTCGCAGCCTCTGGCTACGGCATCATGTGGAACACGCGCTACCTGAAGGCCAAGAAGCTGCCGCCGGCGCGCGAATGGGCTGAGCTGAAGAAACCCATCTACCACGGCCATGTCGGCATGAGCGCCCCGTCGCGGTCGGGAACCACCCACCTGACGGTGGAAACGGTGCTTCAGGGCATGGGCTGGGAGGCCGGCTGGGCCGAATGGAAAGCCATCGCCGGCAACTTCAAGACCGTCACCGAGCGCAGCTTCGGCGTGCCTGATGGCGTCCGCTCCGGTCAGTTCGGCCTCGGCATCGTCATCGATTTCTTCGGATTTTCCTCACAGGCTACCGGATTTCCAGTGGAGTTCGTCTATCCGACGGTGACAACCTTGGTGCCGGCCAACTTCGCCATCGTCAAGAACGCGCCGAATCCTGACGCAGCCGCCACCTTTATCGAGTTCCTGCTGTCGCCGGAAGGTCAAGAAGTCCTGCTCAATCCCAAGATCATGCGCCTGCCGATCAACCCGGCGACCTATGCCAAGGCGCCGGAGGGTTTCCCCAACCCGTTCAAGGACGCGTCCATGGGCGCGGCGGTCAAGTTCGACCTCGCATTGTCGAAGGGCCGCTATAACGTCGTCAACTCGCTGTTCGACGTCATGGTCACCTATCGCCTCGACGACCTGCGCGCGGCGACGAAGGCGATCCAAGAAGCGGAAGCCAAGGGGAACCCGGCGGCCGCCAAGCTGATCGCCGAAGCCAAGGCCCTGGTCGCGGAGGTGCCGATCACCGCCGAGCAGGCCTCGGAGAAGGGCTTCAACGCCATCTTCAAGACCAAGCGCAAGAAAGCGACGACGAAGGTCAAAGGCCGCCAGGCCGAGATCGAGAAGGAGTGGGACGCCATGGTCGTGGCCAACTACGCCAAGGCCAAGGCCCTTGCCGAAAAAGCCGCAGGCATGTAATGGCTTTATCGGATCCGGCAGGCCGAACCGGCCTGCCGGTTTCTCTTTAAACGCCTAGGGACGGGATGCATTGATGCCGTCATTCATGCGCGGACACTCGAATGCGACCTGGATCGCCGTCGGACTGGCGGCGTTTCTTTTCGCCTTCCTGGTGCTGCCGATTCTGAAGGTGATCTACGTCGCCTTCCAGGACCCTCATACCGGCGACCTGACCCTGGTCAACTTCGCCGACTTTTTCGGCGCCGCGCTGTTCCAACAGAGCTTTTTCAATTCCTTCTATGTCGCCGGCATGTCGGTCCTGCTGGCGACCGTCATCGCCATCCCGCTCGCCTACTATACGACCCGCTTCAACTTCGAAGGCGCGATCCTGATCCAGACGCTCGGCATCATCCCGCTGATCATGCCGCCCTTCGTCGGCGCCGTCGCCATGGTCCTGCTGCTGGGTGAGAACGGGTCGGTGAACCTGTTGCTGGATGAGTGGTTCGGCTTCACCATCCCGTTCATGTCCGGCCTCAACGGCGTCATCCTGGTCGAGAGCATCCACTACTTCCCGTTCATCCTGATCAACCTGTCCGCCGCCCTCAACAACATCGACCGGGCCATGGAGGAATCGGCGCAAAATCTCGGCGCCCATGGCACGCGGCTGTTCCGGCGCATCGTCTTCCCGCTGGCCATGCCCGGCTATATCGCCGGTGCCTCGCTGGTCTTCATCAAGGTCTTCGACGATATCGGTACGCCGCTGCTCCTGAACATCAACAACATGCTGGCGCCGCAGGCCTACCTGCGCATTTCGTCGATCGGCATCTCCGACCCGATGGGCTACGTGATATCGGTGATCCTCGTCGTCTTCTCCATCTTCTCGCTGTGGGTGTCGTTTCTGGCCATGCGCGGCAAGGACTACGCGACCGTGCAGAAGGGCGGCGGTGGCCTCGCCAAGCGCGACATGCGGCCGTGGGAAAAGGTGATCTGTTACGGGATCATCATCCTTATCCTGCTGTTCGTACTGTCGCCGCACTTCGGCCTGATGCTGTTGTCGTTCGGCACCGTATGGTCGTTCAGCGTCCTGCCCGACGCCTTCACTCTCGATCACTATGTCACCGTCTTCGAGAACGCCACCAGCTACATCACCAACACACTTCTTTACGCCGGCATCGCCGGCGTCGCCGACGTCATGATCGGCACGGCCATCGCCTACATCGTCTGGCGCACCGGCATTTGGGGCCGCAAGTGGCTCGATTACACGGCCATGGGCGCGTTGGCCATACCCGGCGTCGTCCTCGGCATCGGCTACCTGCGCACTTTCCACGATTTCCAAGTGCCGCTCGTCGACAAGCCGCTGGCGACCTGGTGGGTGATCATCGTCATCGCGCTGACCATACGCCGCCTGCCCTATGCCCTTCGTGCCTGCGTCGCCGCCCTGCAGCAGGTCAGCGTCATGCTCGAGGAAGCCGCCGAGAACCTGGGCGCGACCAAGGCGAAAACGGTGCGCCGCATCGTCGTACCGTTGATGAGCGGCGGCATCATGGCCGGTTTCATCACCAGCTTCGCCACCGCCTCGGTCGAACTGTCGGCAACCATCATGCTGGTGTCGAACGAATCCGACGCGCCGCTCGCCGCCGGCATCTACGAATTCATGCAGTCCGCTTCAGGGCGCGGGCCGGGCGCGGCGCTTGGCATGATCGCGGCGCTCATCGTTGGAATCGCCACCTACCTGTCCCACCGTCTCATCGAACGCGGCAAACAGGAACGCGAAGCCGTCGCCGTCGTCGCCGAGGAAGTCAAAGCCCATGCCTGATCAAAACGCCTCCAAACCGGCCCCCGTCGAGGTCCGCATCGACGATTTGACCATCGCCTTCGACGAGACCGAGGTTTTGAAGGGCATCAACCTGGTCATCGAACCGGGCGAGTTCTTCGCCTTCCTCGGCCCGTCGGGCTCGGGCAAGTCAACCTTGCTGCGCGCCATTGCCGGCTTCGGCCCGGCGCCAGGGGGCTCGATCCGGATCGACGGTGAGGACGTGACCAATTTGCCGCCGCACCGGCGCAACGTCGGCATGGTGTTCCAGAGCTACGCCCTGTGGCCGCATATGACGGTCCGCAAGAACGTCGCCTTCGGGCTCGAGGAACGCAACGTGCCGACGGCGGAAATCCATACCCGCGTCGACGAGGCCCTGTCCACGGTCGGCCTCTTGGAATACGCCGAGCGCAGGCCGTCGCAGCTCTCCGGCGGACAGCAGCAGCGGGTCGCCCTGGCCCGTACCATCGTCGTCCGCCCGCGGGTCCTGCTGCTCGACGAGCCGCTGTCCAATCTCGACGCCAACCTGCGTATCCAGATGCGCCACGAAATCCGCGTCCTGCAGCGCCAGCTCGGTCTGACCACCATTTTCGTCACCCACGACCAGGAAGAGGCCAATACCATGGCCGACCGCATGGCGGTCCTCAACGAGGGCATCCTGCAGCAGGTCGGGGCGCCGATCGAACTCTACGACCGGCCGGCCAATCTGTTCGTCGCCGACTTCCTCGGCACCGCCAACGTCATCCCGGGCTCCGTCGACGGCGGCCTGTTCAAGGCCGACGGGAACGTCGCCATCCCGGTGCGCGACGCCGCACCGGACGGCCGCGCCCTGGTCTTTCGCCCGCAGAACGTGGTCCTGCGCCCGGCAACCGAGCCGGCCATTGACGACAACCAACGTTTCGAGGGCAGGGTCGTCCACATGGAGTTCCTTGGTGGCATCGTCCGTTACGCCGTTGAAGTCGGCCCGCACCGCGTCCTCGTCGACGAGTCCCATCAGATCGGCGCCGCGCCGATCGGCGAGGGCGAAGCCGTCGCGCTATATCTGAACCCCGCCCAAACTGTGGTCTTGGTGGCGTGACCCTAAGCCCGGTTGGTCCGACAGGGTTCCAATGGATCACTGCGGCTTTGCACGTGAACCCGTGGGCACATCAGGCGCGGCGACGGCCGATTGCCCCCCCTTCTGCACCTGGATCAGCAACAGGTCGGCCGTGGTCAGGTGTTCGAAGACGGTACCGGCACCCTTGTGGTGCAGACGGACGACGCCGCTCTTGACGTCCGGTGGTGCCGACCAGCGCAGGTCGTCGATCTCGCGGATCTCGAGGACCATGCCCGGGCCGCTGATATCCTTGGCGTACCAGCGCACGGTGTTGTTGAAGCGTTTCGGCTCGCCCAAAAGGGTCGCCCACACGTCCGGCGTTTCGTGCGGCGGCCCGAAACGGTCGGTGAAATGGGCTGCGACCTGGTTGTAGGCTTGTGTCGGGAAGACGACGTGATACTGGCTGGCTACACCACCGATATAGCGCACGATCGCCTTGCCCGCGCCGAACACGCCGCGGCTGCCCCGGAACACGGATTGCATGGATTCCGGCCAATCGATATCCTCGATGCAGAAGCGGCTCTTCCAGGCTGCCTTCTCGACGCAGGCGGCGGCCGCCGCCTCGTCATAGATCAGCCGCTTGCCGAGCCAACCGGTACTGCCGAGGACCATGTCCTGGGCGCCGACGGCACGTACCGGCTGGGCCGGTCCGCTTGCCGGCTGCGGCGGTTCTGACAGTCTTTGGGACGCCGGCATCTCGCCGCCGGTTCGCGCCGCGACTTCAGGGGACGCGGGACGCGGCGACGGCAATTCTTGAGACGGTTGCTTCCTGGCAGCGGGCGCCGGTGCGCCGCTCCTCGCCGGACCCGTTTCGCTCTTCCCGGCGCCATCTTCATCGTCGTCAGTCAATTTGCTTTTTTTGGTGATTCCGGCGTTCTCGGCGGTGACGGTTGACGGCGGCAGCTTCGGATTTCCCATGATGCCTTCGGTGAAGAAATCACCGACCTTGCCAAACATCTCGCCGAGATCGGCCAGACCCTCATTCAATGACTTCGTCGCCTCGGCCGCCAGATCCGTATCCGGAACTTCTGCCGATTCCGCCGGCGCTGGGCCGGCAGCGCTCTCGGCAATGACGGCCGTTTTCGGCGCCTCGGCCTTTTCGACCGCCGGCGATGTCACCGATTCCGCCGGATCGGCGGTCGTCGATTCTTGCGGCGCGGTCTCGACCGCCGGTTTCGTGGTTTCCGAGTTGGTCGCGGCGACATCGGGCGCCGAACTGCCGGCTTGCGCTGCCGGTTCCGGGTCGGGTTCCAGGTTGGTCTTCAGGAAATCGGTTATCTTGTCAAAGAACGACCCCTCCTCGGATTGCCCGAGTTGCCCGGTGTTCGTGGAGGGCGCTGGCGCGGGAGCCGAAGACCGGTTGTCCTCCTGCATGGCAAGCGGCGGCGAAGGCGTGCTCTCTGGCTCGACGACCGGTGCCGGCTGATCGGCATCCGCGTTTGCCATCTCCTCTGGCGTCGGCGAAGTGACAGCCTCGGGCGCCGGTTGCGGTGATTTCGCCGCCTGGTCCTCCTCGATGACTGCCGCAGGCGTGGCTGGCGCCGGTTGACTGTCGCCGTCCGTCGCGGGGACCGGTTCGGGCCGGCGCGCGGACTTGCGCCTGACCAAGAAAGACTCTTCGCGAGGCGGTGTGACCTCTTGCTGCGGTGCCGGTTCCGGATCCTGGGTCACCGTGCTCGATGACGTTTGCTCGTCATCCGATCCGAACAGGTTGGTGAAGCGTTGAAACAGGTTCGGCGTTTCCGCCTCTGCGGGTGGCAGGGATGTCGGCGACGCCGGTCGAACCGCCGCGGTTTCGCCCGTGGCCGCTTCGCTCGACGCCGCATCAGCGGGAGCGGTGGGAACGGCAGAAGCAGCGGCATCAGAGGAGGCCGCCGTTTCCCCCTTGAGGAACTCATCGGGATTGATGAACTCGACTTTTTCCTTGGTCAGGAAATCAGGCAGCGCCGGATCGACCGTCGCGGCTTGCTGCGCCGCGGGCGCCGCCGGCTCGGTCGTTGTGGCGGGTTCGGTGGATGCGGCGGGTGATGCGGGAGAAGGCTCGATCGGCGCGGTGACGACGACCGATGCTGGCGCCGGTGCCGGTGCAGGCGCCGCCGGCGGTTGCATTGGGGCGGCTGCTGGTGGCGCGGCAGGCTGCGCCGGCGGACTACCCGGCGTGATGCGCCGCTGGTTCTGGACCGCCAGAAGATAGTGGGCGATCTCGAAATAACCCCGGTCGACGGCAACATCGACCGCAGACATGCCGTTTTCGTCCGCCGCCGCCGGGTCCGCGCCTTCGGCGAGAACGCGTCTCACAGTCGCCATGTCGTTGGCCCAAACAGCATCGAACAGGCGTTTGTCGGCCGCCGTTAGCTCGGCGGCAACAGATGGCGATGTCCCGGCGCCCAGGCACAGGATCAATACGAGGACCAAGAACAGGGCGGAGGCCGCCGACTTGGATGTGGCCATGGTAACGGTCCGATTGACGACGAGACCGGTAAAATAGCAGGTCGTACCGCCGGCGCAAAACCTCCGTCATCCCGCGCCGCGACCGGCGAGAGGGTCCCGGATTGCCGTTCACCGCCATTAACATGGAGTCCATGAGCCGATTAGACGCCAGTCACGCATCCGCGCTAGGCTCGGGACCGAGAGAGGGAACCACCGGCGCCGACAAGCCGGGGCCCGACGGTCCTCTGGGAGGGATTATGAGAAAACTATTCATCGCGCTCGCCTTGACGTCGATGCTCGGCGGCTGCATGGCACTGCCGGTGCCGGTGCAAATGGCCTCGTTCGCCCTCGACGGCATCTCCATGATCACCACCGAGAAGTCACTGACCGATCGCGGGCTGTCCCTGGTCGCCGGCCGGGATTGTGCCGTATGGCGCGGTTTCACCGACGACAACATCTGCCAGGAGACGCCGGCGGATGACGACGACGCCTTCACCTTGAGCAACGCCAACGACACCAAAAACCGGGATCTGAACACGCCGGCGACGAAAGCGTTTTCGCCCGCCCCCGTCGTCCTGGAGACGGCAATGGCCGCCTCTGAAAACCCGAGCCAGGGCTTCGAACTGCCGCCCGGCATGGCCCGCCCGGTCCTGTTGCCGCATCTCGAGATCATGTAGAGGCCGGCCAGCCCGCCGGTGCTTGACCGCACCCGGGACGCCTGCGACAACGGCCGGGTGGCCCGTTTTCTGACCCTCAACACCTTTCTCCTCGAGGTCCGCCTGTTCGGCCGCCTCCATGTCTATCCGCCGGCGCCCTGGGCCGAAAAACGCCTCGCCGCCCTGCCCGCCGCGCTGGCCGCGACCGGCGCCGACGTCATCGCGCTGCAAGAGGTCTACCGCCGCCCTCACCGTCGCTTCCTGGCCGATACGCTGGCCGGGGCCTACCCCTACACGGCCGGCCTCGAACACTCGGGTATCCCGCTCGGCACCGGGTTGATGGTGCTGTCGCGCCACCCCATCGCGGTTGCCGAGGCGTTTGAATTCCGGGCCGCGCTGGTCGAGGAGCGCATCGCCATCCGCAAGGGCGGGCTCGAATGCCGGGTCCGCTTTCCGGACCTGGGAACCGTCCGCTTCATCAATTTCCATCTGGTCGCCGGCGGCCTCGCCGGACATCCGGAGGAACGGCGTGGCGAGACCTGCCGCAGCGGCCAGATCGACGAACTGGCGGCGCGGGCCGACACCGGCAATGGCGAGCCGGTTGTTATGCTCGGCGATCTCAACGCCGGCACCCGGGCCTCACCGGCAAACTACCGACGGATGATCGGCGCCGGTTTCCGCGACGCCGTCGGCGAGGCGGGCGGCGGCGATTTGGTCTCCTGGGACCCCGGCAACCCTCTGATCACCGGCGAGCGCAACCGCTCGCTGCCGCCGCAACGCATGGACCAGATCCTAATCCGGGAAGCCGGATCGGCGCACCTGGCGGCGGCAGCAGCCGCGATCGTGCTTGACGAACGGGCGGTCGATGTCGGCGAAGAGGCACCGCTGCCGCTCTCCGATCACTACGGGGTTGCCGTTGATATCGTCGTTCGGGAGAGGCCGCCGTCAGTGGCGGGCTGAGAGGATTCGCTTGGCGATGGTCGCCACCTTGCGCCGCACCTGATCCTGGGTGAACGGTTTGGCGATGTAGGCGTCGACGTCCAGGCCCTTGGCTTCTTCGACGTCCCCTTCCGTCGCCTTGGCCGTCAGCATGATGAACGGCAGGTCGAAGTCCCGGCTGCGCACCGCTTGCAGCAGTTCGATCCCCGACATCTCCGGCATCATCCAGTCGCAAATGACGAAATCGAAAGGCTGGCCGACGAAAAACCCGTCCTGGATCAGCGACAGCGCCGTTTTCGGATAGCGCGTCGACTGTACCTCGCCGAATCCCATGTCGCGCAGGATCAACTCGACGGCGCGGATGACATAGATCTCGTCGTCGACGACGAGCACTTCCATGTCTTTGAAGGCGGCCTTGCGGTATGCGTCCGACATGACGGGACTGTAGTTCCCGACGGCGGCGATGTCACGGGTGCGCGGGGGGCAGGGAACGCCAAGCACTGCGGGAGACAACGGAACGGAAAGCCACTTGGCGTCCGCGTTTAGCCAGTGCCGGAAAACCCGCGGCTGTCTTCGTGCGCTTCAGTCCGTTGTGCCATCAGACACGAACTGCGAGTAACGTGGTAGGCTGTCAGTCGTCTCGAGCCAAGGCAACCCCTCCGAGCGCCAGATATGAACCTCCGGTAGCGGTGCCTCGGCGTCTTCAAACGACGCAAGCGAGACATACATGTCGCCGGGGAAACGCTCGTCCGTCAGGGTTAGGGATGAGCCGCAACGACCGCAGAAAGTTCGGATTACGCCGGGCGACGCCTCATGCCTGGTCGGCTCACCATGAACGAGAGAGACACTGTCCCGCTCATATCCGGCCCAAGCCATCAACGGCGCCCCGGCCGAATGCCGGCAGCTTCGGCAATGACAATACTCAACGAGAATGGGCCGTCCTGTTATCTCATATCGAATATCTCCACACCGGCACCTGCCGACGCTTACGTCATGATCGCCTGACATCGTTCCGCCCCTTGCTCTGAAGAATAAGGATCGGTCTACGATAACACGCGAGGCGCACGACGTCCGCGTTGGGTCACGACCTGAAGGTTTCGGCCAGAAAAACTCAGTCCGCAACCGAGAGGCACGCAGCCATAAATTTCGAAAAATCTGATCAGCGGGCAATTCAGGGCCATTCCGCCTTCAGCAGCGGAAGGAAATGGCCCAGCCAGTTTTATTCAGCCCATACCCATTGGCTTCCTGACGGCACCCTTCTGCAGAATGTCAGCCTTCCGATCTGCGCTACCGGTTGCGAGGGGGGTGTATGATATGAAGAATCGGCGCGACGCGCTTGAAGATCGCCTTTATTTTCTTAAGGCATCCTTGAGATTTGATTTCAAAGGATAATTCGGCGTGATCTACGAGTTCGGCGCCTATCGATTAGACACCGATCGCCGGGAATTATTCGCGGGGGAAGAGCCTGTCGCGCTCGAACCGCAGGTATTCGATGTTCTGCGTGTCCTGATCGAGAACCGCGACCAGGTGGTCTCCAAGGATCAGTTGATCGATGAGGTTTGGGACGGCCGGTTCATTGCCGATGCGACCCAGAGTGCCCGGATCAGCTCGGCGCGCCGCGCCGTCGGTGACAGCGGCAAGGACCAGCTGGTGATTCGCACCTTTTCCAAGCACGGCTTTCGCTTTGTCGATGAGGTTACTCAAACAGGGGACGCGAAACCAGCCGCCGCTGAGCGCCCCGCCGTTGCAACTGGGCCGGCGGAGAAGTGCGCGGCAGCCCCCATGACAAACCGTCGATCGCAGTCTTGCCTTTCGTTAATTTGTCGGACGATGTGGAGCAGGAGTACTTCTCGGACGGCATCACCTACGACATCATCACCGCCCTCGCAAGCAGTCGGTGGCTGTTCGTCGTAGCCCGCAATTCGTTCTTTTCGTACAAGGGCGAGACTGTCGACGTGCGGCAAATCGCGGCCGATCTCAACGTCAAGTACGTCCTCGAGGGGAGCGTCAGGCGATCGCGAGACCGGGTGCGGGTGACGGCCCACCTAGTCGATGGTCAAACGGGCGTCCACCTCTGGACCGAGCGATACGATCGCGACCTCAGCGATATTCTTACGCTGCAGGACGACATTACCTCTGTTATTGCCGCGCGGATCGAACCAGAACTGGGTGTCATTGAAGGTGGCGCTCTGCGTAACCGGCAAACCGGCGACCTCAACGCTCGGGAATGCCAACAGCGCGGCCTCTGGCATCTGTTCCGGTTTACCCCCGACGACCTCGACAAGGCAAAGGACCTATTTACACGAGCGATCGACCTCAGCCCCGGTTTCGCTCAGGCGTATGCGCGATTGGCATACACATATATACAGCTGACCTGGCACGGCCCGCCGGAAGACAAGGCACACAACATAACCACGGCGTTGAAGTGGGCGCGACGCGCCGTCGAGCTTGATGACCAAGATCCTTCGGCCCGGCTGTCGCATGGCCGCGCCCTGACCCTCACCGGTGAAATGGAACGGGGCGTGGAAGAGCTGCGTGCAGTAGTCGAATTAAATCCCAGTTTTGCTCAGGGCTACTTCGCCCTCGGTCAGGCCCTGTGTTGGGTGTCGCGGCCCGAGGAAGCCCTGCCGATGCTCGACCGAGCCATTGCGCTCAATCCGAGGGATCCGCATCTATGGAACTTTTATCAGGTTCGCGGGATAGCCCACTACTTGATGGACGACCTGGAGCGGGCGGAAGCCGACGTCCTCACCTCGCTTCGCTATCCGAACGCAACGCACTGGGCGGCGATGTCATTGGCGACGATTCTCGGCAGACGAGACAAGGACAAGGCGGAGATAGCGGCAGTGGTCGAGCGGCTGCTTGCGATGCGCCCGGGTTTCACCTGCGAGGATGTGCGCAAGGAGTTCTACATTGGCGGCCGATCTTTTTTTCCGGAAGACGTGATCAACCGGTACATCAGCGATATTCGCAAGGCCGGCCTGCCGGAATGACCGCTTCGGGTCAACAGCTGACCTCAAACACCGTTTCCGCGAAAAAAGTCGTCCCCAATCCAAGGTGCGCGATTTCCCAAACAAAGTGTCGCGCTACACGAAAAAAGGCCCGGCCGCCGGGGACCGGACCTCTTTCGAATATGGTAGCTGGGGGCAGACTTGAACTGCCGACCTCGGCATTATGAGTGCCGCGCTCTAACCAGCTGAGCTACCCAGCCTCAGGACCGCCGCGTTGCCAGCGGCGGCGAGAGACAGGGGTAATAGGGCGAAAGGGCGGAGACTGTCAAGCGGCAACCGGCGCCCCGGGCATTCCGGGATGCCGACCGGCTCGCGGATCAGATCGTATCCGGCGCCGAGGCGCTTTCCTCCGCCGGCGCCGGGGCCGGTTGTTCACGCAAAAGGCGGTTGAGGAAGGACTCGAAAGCCGTCGTCGGGTCCGCCTCAGGCGCGGTTTCGGGCGCTGACTGTTCGGCCACGAAGGCCTGTTTGAGGAGCCACGGACGGTCGGCCAGGTCGCCTTTCGGTGCTGGCTCGGGCACCGGCTCCACGTCCTTGACCCAGAAGTCGACCGGTTCCGGTGCGAACAGCTTCTGCGGTTCCGGCTCGTCGGGACGGTCGTAACGGATCGGCGCCGGCCCAAAGTAGTTGACGATGCGCCGTTCGTCGCGGTGATAGGGTTCCTCATAGCAGGCAACGCCGCCGATCGACTTGTAGCAGTAGACCGGCTCGTAATCCTCGACCGCCGCTTCGTAGGCCGATTTCTGGGCGCAGGCACCGACCAGCAAGGCGGCGATGGCTGGGAAGATCAGTTTGTTCATTTCATTGCTCCGTTCCACCGGGCGGTCACGGGCCGCCCCGACCTGGCGTGAGCAATGCAGAAACGGTGCCAAACCAAGGCCCGCCGCCGGGATTCCGGAGACGGGCCTCAGAATCAATGAGTTAGGGAAATAAGTCGTCAGCCGTTGACGTCGATGACGGTGCGCCCCCGAACCTGGCCGCGGAGGATTTTACCGGCCAAATCCGGCAACTCGGCAAGAGCTGCCACATGGGCCATGCCGTCCAGCTTGTCGAGCGGCAATTCGCGCGAGAGTCGGTCCCAGGCGACGAGGCGGCGCGATTTCGGGCAGGTATTGGAATCGATGCCGCAGAGGTTGATGCCGCGCAGCAGGAAGGGCAGCACGTTGGAACTGAAATCGATACCGCCGGCGTTGCCGACCGACGCCACCGTCCCCCAGCAGGCGATCGACGGCAGGACGTTGCCGAGCATCTCGCCGCCGACGTTGTCGATGCAGCCGGCCCACTTCTCGCCGGCAAGCGGCCCGCGTGGTTTCTCCTGCAGTTCCTCGCGCCCGACGATGGTCGTCGCGCCTAAGTCCTTGAGATAGGCATGGGTCTCCTCGCGGCCCGTGGCGGCGGCCACCTTGTAGCCGAGGTTGCCGAGGATGGCGGTGGCGATGGAGCCGACGCCGCCGGCCGCACCGGTGATCAGCACGTCGTTTTCCGCATCGGTGGTGAGGCCGTGCTCCTCGAGGGTCATGACGGCGAGCATGGCGGTGAACCCGGCCGTGCCGATGGCCATGGACTGCTGCAGGCTCAGACCGTCGGGCAGCGGCACCAGCCAATCGGACTTGACCCGGGCCCGCGTCGAAAAACCGCCCCAATGGATCTCGCCGACCCGCCAGCCGGTGAGGATGACCTCGTCGCCGGGCTTGTAGTCGGGCGAGGCTGATTCCTCGACGACACCGGCGAAGTCGATGCCCGGCACGTGCGGATAGTCGCGGACCAGGCGCCCGATGCCGTTGATGATCATGCCGTCCTTGTAATTGAGGGTCGAATACTTGACGGCGACGGTGACGTCGCCTTCCGGCAAACGCTCGTTATCGAGCGTCTGGATCGAATTCGAGACCTTGCCCTCGTCGTCCTGCTCGAGGACAAGGGCGGTGAATTGGCCCGCTTCGCTCATGGTCTGTCTCCCCCAAAGTGAATGATCCGCCCTTTATAGTGGGCGCTTTCCGAAGGTCAACCGAACGACCAGCGGAGCGGCTCGCCGCCGTCGAACGGCTTCACCACATCGCCGTCCGCCGTGGCAACCGGGTCCGGAACGCCGCTCTCCTGCTTCCTCAAGGTCACCGTCGCCTCGTTGACCGCCAGTCCGTAAAAGGCCGGTCCGTTGAGCGACGCGAAGGCCTCCAGTTTGTCGAGCGCTTCTTCCTCCTCGAAAACCTGTGCATAGAGCTCCATCGCCGTCGGCGCCGTGAAGATGCCGGCGCAGCCGCAATCGGTCTCCTTCGCCGATACCGGGTGCGGCGCCGAGTCGGTGCCGAGGAAGAACTTCGCATCGCCCGAGGTCGCGGCCCGGCGCAGGGCCAGGCGGTGACGCTCTCGTTTGGCCACCGGCAGGCAGTACATATGCGGCCGGATGCCGCCCTGGAACAACGCGTTCCGGTTGATGATCAAGTGGTGTGCAGTGATCGTCGCCGCCACGTTGATTCCGGCCCCCCGGACGAAGTCGACGGCGTCTTCCGTGGTCGCGTGCTCGAAGACGACCTTGAGTTCGGGGAAGTCCTTGAGCACCGGCGTCAGCACCCGTTCGATGAAGACGGCCTCGCGGTCGAAGATGTCGATGGCGGGATCGGTCACTTCGCCGTGGACCAGGAGCGGCATGCCGATCTCCTGGAGTTTGGTAAGCACGGGATAGGTCTTGCGGATGTCCGTCACGCCCGAGGCCGAGTTGGTGGTGGCACCGGCCGGGTAGAGCTTGACCGCCGTGAATAGGCCCTCGTCCCGACCGGCGGCAATCTCCTGTGGATCGCTCTCGTCGGTCAGATAGGCGGTCATCAAGGGTTCGAACACGAGGTCTGCCGGAACGGCGGCGAGGATGCGCTCGCGGTAGGCCCGCGCCGCGGTCCGCTCGGTCACCGGCGGCACCAGGTTGGGCATGACGATGGCACGGGCGAACTGCCGGGCCGTATAGGGCACGACGGAGTCCAGCATGGCGCCGTCCCGCAAATGAAGGTGCCAATCGTCCGGTTTTCGAAGGGTCAGGCTTTCGGGCATTGAACCGGTTGTCCGGGCATTGAGTGGGGTTAAGTGATCCGGTCGCGATTTAGCCCCTGTTTTCGGAAAAAGGCAACGCCGTGACGGCAATCACAGGCCACGAACGAAAAGGGGCTATAATGGATGATGAAGCGTACGGGTGAAGAAACGCCATTCGTGCCTTCCCGAACCCGAGAAACGGGATCGGAACCTTCGGACGAAACAGAAGTTGACGTCAAAGGAGACCGTAATGAAAACCCTTATCGCCGCATTGATCGGCGCCGGTGTCCTGACTTCGGTCGCGACCCCAGCCTCCACCCAAACCGCCGCTAGAGGGACCGTTTGCGACAAGCGCTCGGAACTGGTTTCGGCTCTCGGCAATCGTTTCAAGGAAGCGCCGTCCGCCTTGGGCCTGGCCGCCAACGGCTCCGTCGTCGAGATCCTGACCTCGACCAACGGCAGTTGGTCGATCCTGATGACGACGCCCAAGGGCATGTCGTGCCTGATCGCTGCCGGCGAGTTCTGGCAGAAACTGCCGAGCCCGGTGGCCGGCGTCAAAATGTGAACGGCCGCGGGTCGGTTGATACCGCCAAAGCCGGTTCAGGTCTCGGCCAGGCAGGCAAGCACGTCGCCGCCGCTATCGCGACCCAGAACGTGGGCGTTGTGCCATAGACCGTAGAACAGCAGCAGCCAAGCCGCCTGTGCCTTCTTCTTGTCGCGGCCGTCGAGCGTCCGGATGAGCCCTTCGACGGCCTCCGGATGGCAGGCTTCCCTTATGCCCGGCTGGCGAGCCAGTAGCGGCGCCAATTGTGCTGCCCGGACCGCCATCCATTCGCCGACCGGCACCGTGAATCCGCGCTTTGCGGAAAAGGCGTCCGCCATCGGCAGGTTCCTGTCGAGCCATTTTCTGAGCAACCATTTGCCAAGGTTCTTTTTGACCTTCAAACGGTCCGGCAGCCGGAAGGCGAAATCGGCCAGTTTCGGATCGAGGAACGGAACCCGCCCTTCGACCCCATGGGCCATCAGGCAGCGGTCGAGCTTGGTCAGAAGATCGTTGGGCAGCCAGTCGGCGCAGTCCATGGCCTGAACTTTCTGCAACCGCGTCAGGTCGTCCGGCAGTTCGCGCTCGACCGCCGCAACACCGCCCCGCCAACGGTCGTCGTCGCGGCACAGCAGTCCGAGCCCACTGAGCGCCCCGTCACGGCGCGGCATGCGCCCACCCAGGATCCACGGTCGCAAGGCCCGGCGGTAGCGCCCGTATCCGCCGAAGATCTCGTCCCCCCCTTCCCCGGACAGCACCACCTTGAGGCCGGCCCGATGGGTTTCGTCGGCGAGTTTGTAGGTGGGCAGGATGGCATAATCGGCGCAAGGGTCGTCCACAGCCGCAGCAACGGTGGGCAGCAGCCGCCAGAAATCGGTTTCAGAAAAATCGATCTCCCGGTGTTCGGCGCCGGCCGCCTTGGCGACGGCTTTTGCGTGCTCCCGTTCGTCCCGGGCCGCCGTGCCGGAGAAGCCTGCCGTGAAGGCGCGGACCGGTTCATCGTTGAGCCGGGCCATCATCGCCAGCACGGCCGACGAATCGATACCGCCCGACAAAAACATGCCGTAGGGAACGTCGGAACGCTGGTGGACGTCGACCGCATCCTGGAAGACGGCGTCGAAGTCGTCGAGGGCTTCGGCTTCGGATAGGGCCTGCGGCCCTGCCGGCGGCAGGGCGCTGAGCCGGAGCCGTTCACGGATCTCGCCTTTTTCGACGACCAGCGTTTCGCCGGGAAGGACCCGGTAGATGCCTTCCATGGGTGTTTCGGCGCCTGATGTGAACTGCAACTGCAGGAGCTCGTCGCGCTTGTCCTCGGACACCTGCGGTGACGTCAACCCGGCCGCCAGGAGAGCCTGGATTTCGGATGCGAAAACGAAACCGTCCTCGGCCACCCCGTAATAGAGCGGCTTGATGCCGAAGGGGTCACGGGCCAGCACCAACCGCCCGCGGCCGGGATCGTGGATGGCGATGGCATACATGCCGCGTAAATGTTCGGCGAACTCGATACCGTGTTTGTCGTAGAGGAACAGCGGCGGTTCGCAGTCGGAGCGGGTCTTGAAGGTGACGCCGGTGATGCGTTGCTTCAATTCGACGAAGTTGTAGATCTCGCCGTTGGCGACCAATGCCAGGGGTGGCCGGTCTGCGCCCTGGTCGATGAACAGCGGCTGGTCACCGGTTTCGAGATCGATAATGGCGAGCCGCGTCTGGATAAGCGCCGTATCGCCCAGGAAATAACGCCCGAGCCCGTCCGGCCCGCGGTGGCCGAGGGCGCCACCGAGGGCATCGAGAACGGTATCGGCGGGACGCCCGCCGTCCCGGGTTACGATGCCGGCGATGCCGCACATGTCGCTGACAGTTTCTCGAAGAATTCCAGGTACTGGCCGACCACCGCGCGTTCCGTGAAGTGGGCGTCGTAGGTGGCCCGGCCCTGGCGCGCGATCCGGGTGCGCAGGTTCTCGTCCTCGAGGACGTTGCGGATGGCCTTGGCCAGGGTCGGTGCGTCGTCGACGGGAAAGAGCACGCCGGACTGAAGGTGATCGATCAGGGTACCGGGACCGTAACTGTCGGCGGCGATGACCGGTCTCTCCTGGGCCCAGGCTTCGATGACCACGTTACCCAAGGGCTCGAGCCTGGACGAACAGACGAAGATGTCCGAGGCGCCGAGCAGCGACGCCACGTCGTCACGCCAGCCCAGAAAACGGACCCGCGGCTTGACGGCGAGCTTCTCGGCCAGGTCCTCCAACTCCTTGCGCTTCGGCCCCTCGCCGGCGATCCACAGATAGACGCCGGGGACGCGGGATATGGCCTGGAGCAGGATATCGAACGCCTTGTTCTCGTGTAGACGGCCGACACCGAGGATCAGGGGCGCGTTGTCGGGCGTGAAAAAGGTCTGGCGCGGAAGCGGCGGCGGCCTGTCGCCGGAAACGAAGTTCGGCAAGTAATGGGCCTTGTCCTTCGGCCATCCCTCCTTGACCAGGTAGTCGACGATGTCCTCGGTATTGCCGATCAGGTGATCGCAGTTTTTGTAATACTTGAGGTCGTAGTATCCGCCCAGGCGCGCCACGTGCAGGAACTCGCCGCCCTTCGCCTTGGGGCACATGGATGTAGCCCGGTTCATCCAGGTCAGCACGATGTCCGGCTTGAACGAGCGGACCTCGCGCCTGAACGCCATCGGCGTGCCGATATCCAGCTTACCGCCGAACCTGAGTTGCACCGGATCGACGCCTCCCGCTTTGAGGACACCGGCGCGTTCCCGGTTCTCGCGGATCAGGACCCGTTGATCGAGTCCCGCTTTCCCCAAGGCAACGGCAAGCCGGGTGAAAAACGCCTCGGCACCGCCGAATTCCGCGCCGGCCATGGCTTGCAACACGCGCATGAACTACGACCCCGCGCCTTCTGGCAGCAGCGCCTCGAACGCGGCAGCCGCATCCGGCCAGCGCCAACGGCGCTGTTCGACGATTGCCGCCGCATGCTGGCGGCGCCAGAGGTCCTCGTCTGTCAGCAAATCGACCGCCCTCTCAACGAAATGGTCGTCGTCCTCGGCAATGAACCCCGTTCTCCCGTCAACAACCCGTTCGACCACCGAACCCAAGGCCTGGACCACGGCCGGCACACCACAGGCCTGGGCCTCTCCGACCGCCAGGCAGAAGGTTTCGTTGAGGTCGCCCCGGTAGAGCATACACCGGGCATGGGCGAATTCGTCCACCAAATCGGTCTTGGCCACGGGTCCGCGCAGCCGTACGCCTTGGCCGGCCAGGTCTTCGGCCTGCTTCAGGATCGCCTCCATGGCCGACGATTTACCGTCGCCCACCCGGCCGTAAGTGGCTGCTCCCGTAAACAGGTGCAGTTCGGCTCCGGGTACCGCGGGCTCGATCCGTTCCGACCACAGGCGGAGCAGCCAATCGAGAGAGCGCAGCGGATTGGAAGTGAAGACGGCGCGGGGACCCGGCGGGTCTTTCCGTGCCTCGGACTGGCAAAACAGATCCGACATGCCGTAGGGGATGACAACCCTCTCGCCGCCGGGTGCCCAATCCGGATAGGTCGTCGCGTGATAATCGCCGATGAAGACGATCGGCGGTCGGTAACGCCATAGCTTCCACAGATATCGCCACTTCATCAGATAGCGGGCCGGATTGTGGATCCAGAACACGGTTCGTCCGGCGCCGGGCATCAGCGGGATCAGCTTGTCGCCGCGGTTGGCGATGTAGAGGTCGACGTCGTCCGGCCAGTCGCCGCCATCGATGGGCCGCCATTCGACGCCGTTGTAATCGAGCGGTTCCCGGCATTTGTTGCGGACCATCACCCGGTGCCCGCGCCGGGCCAGTTCGCCGGTGAGTGCAACGACCGACGACTCGACGCCGCCGAGCGGGCGCTCCTCCGGTGTGCGGCCGTCGAACTCAATGCCATCGTCGGCAAGCAGGATCGACGCCATCAATCGTCCTCGAGCTTGGCCTTGAGGTGCGACAGCAGCGGGTATAACCCGGCGCAGATGGCGATCAGGAGACCGTAACCGCCCTCGCGGTAGCCCTTGCGGAAGACATAACACTTGAGGAAGCGCGAAAAGAAGCGCCTGACGTTGTTGGCGGTCGACCCGATATCGCCGGAGTCGCGAAGGTCGCGGGCCCGGGCCGAGGAATAGCTGTTGAGGCGGCGGATCATGTCCGAAAGGTCGCGGTCGACGTAATGGACCAACCGCTCTTTCAGCATCGGCCCTTTCGCGCCGGACCACTTGAGCGACGGGTGGACCCGCTGGTTGCCCCAATCCTTGACGCCTTTCCTGAACAATCCCGGATAGGCGGCCTTGCCGAAGGATGCCCCCCAGCCCCAACGGACCAGGCGTTCGCCGACGTAATTGTCGACGGGAATTTCGTGCCAATCAGCCGATGTCGATTTGACCGTGCCCCGGATTTCCTCAGCCAGCGCCGCCGGCACCCGTTCGTCGGCATCGATCTCGAAAACCCAGGTTCCCCGGCAGGCTTCGATTCCGGCGTTGCGCCGCGCACCCTCGGTCGGCCAATCACCTTCGACGATGTGGTCCGTGAAGCGCCGGGCGATGTCGCCGGAGCTGTCCGTACACTTGTCGAGAAGGACGACGATCTCATCGGCAAAGGACAACGTTTCAAGGCAGTCGGCGAGCTGGCGCTCCTCGTCATGGACGCTGATCACGGCCGACAAATGCGGCGCCGCTGTGCCATTGCCGGTCAAGCCGCGGCCTCGCCGGTCTTGTCGAGAAGCGCGCGGGCCGCTTCCTCGACCCGCTCGACGGTCAATCCGTCCATGAGCGATTCGGAGGTACGGTGATCGAAGCCTTCCGGGTGGATGGTGTCGAAGGATTGCGGGGTGCGCACCGAAGCGCAGCGTTTGCCCCAGGGTCCGTAGAGTTCCTCCTTGCTCGGGCCGAACAATCCCAGTGTCGGCACACCGCTCGCCGCCGCGATGTGCATGAGCCCCGAGTCGTTGCCGATGTAGAGCGCGCAACGCTCGAGGCAGGCGGAGATGTCGAGCAGACCGACGCGGCCGATGAGGTCGATGCGGTGCGCCTCAGGGATCGTCTCGATGAGGCCGACCACCGCCGGCCGCTCGTCATCACGTCCGAACAGGACGACCCGGCAACCGGGCAGCAGACCGTCAGGCGCGGCGATGCGGTCGCACAGCTTGGCGAAGCGGTCGGGACGCCAGGTCTTGGCTTCCCAATTGGCGGTCGGGCCGATGGCGAGGACCGGCGTTCCCTCCGGGATCAGGTTTTCGGCCCGCGCCCGGTGTTCCGCAGACAACCACAGTTTTGGCGGCGGCGGGTCGCCGGCGATGGCGAGCACCCGGGCCAGGCGTTCGACCCGGTGCACGCTGTCGTCGCGCGAACCCATGTGGTTCTGGCGGCGCGCCGCCAGCAGGTAGGAGAGCGGTGCGTTCCGAAGATCGACGACCCGGTGCCAGAAGGTACCGACGCTCAACGCCCACATACGCAACCAATGCAAGGAGAACAGCATCTTTTCCATGACGATCAGCCGCTCGAGGTTGGGCACCGCCTCGAACAAGGCGGCCGCGGCCGGGCCGCAAACGACCGTGACCCGGGCCTCAGGGTTGTCTTCCAGGAGCCGGTTCAGGAGACCGGTGGAGAGCACGGCGTCGCCGATCCGGGTCGACGTGATGAAAAGGATGTTCATGGTCATGTCCGTTCGTCCGGTCCTTATAAATCCGTGCGCTTGCCCTGGAAAGCCTTGTCCGCTCTTGCCTCACGCCCGGCCACGGCCTATCTGTGCTGGAGCCGCTAGTGGCCCGGCCCGTCGAACCGTTGGAGACCGCCATGCCCGAATTGAACGCGAGTCTTTTGAACGACCGCGGTGTCCTCGCCGTCGAAGGCCCGGATGCGCGTGAATTCCTGCAGGGACTGATCTCCAACGATATCGAAAAGGTCTCGCCCGAGCGTGCCATCTACGCCGCTTTGCTGACGCCGCAGGGGAAATACCTGTTCGACTTCTTCGTATCGCAAGCGGGCGACAGGCTGCTTTTCGATTGCGAACGGGCGCGCCTGCCCGACCTCCAGAAACGCCTTCGCATGTACAAGCTCAGGGCCCGGGCCGAGCTTGCCGACGAAAGCGAAGAGCTCGCCGTCGCCGCGCTGTGGGGTGCGGACGCACCGGCAGCCGCCGGGCTCGCCGCCGAGGCGGGATCGGCGAAGGGGCTCGAGGGCGGGACCCTGGTGGTCGATCCGCGCCTCCCCGAAGCCGGGATGCGCCTTATCGTGGCACGGAGCCGGGCCGCCGAAATCCTCGCAGGCCTCGGCGCAACCGTCGGCGACGCTACGGACTATGACCGCCACCGCCTCGGCCTCGGCCTGCCCGACGCCAGCCGCGACCTGGTCGTCGACAAGGCGATCCTGCTCGAGTCCGGCTTCGACGAACTGAACGGCGTCGACTGGAACAAGGGTTGCTATATGGGCCAGGAACTGACGGCGCGCACCAAATACCGAGGCCTCGTCAAGAAGCGCCTTGTCCCTGTCGTCATCGACGGCCCGGCGCCCGAACCCGGCACGCCGCTCAAGGCCGCTGATCGCGAAGTCGGCGAGATGCGGAGTTCATTCGAGAGCATCGGCCTCGCGCTGGTCCGACTCGACGCCATCGAAGCCGGCGAAGCCCTCGACGCGGAAGACGCCACCCTGACGCCGCGCAAACCGGATTGGGGGGCGTTTTAGCCGTCCACGGGCGGCTGGCGACCCAACCCCCTTCGATTCTCGCCGCCGCCGGTCTATCCTCCGGCCATGGCGGTCTCCGAGATCAACATCAAACAGCGGCTCAAGCAGCTGACGCCCGTGGCCCGGGTCTATGAACAGCGCTTCGACCAGTGCGGCGAGAGCGCCAAGGGCGTGTTCTGGAAGAACCGGGAGAACCAGTTCCGCCGCTTCGAGATCCTCAGCGGCATCTTCGACGAGGCCGACCAGGCCGGCGGCCTGACCATCCATGATTTCGGCTGCGGCTACGGGGCGATGTTCGATTTCCTCAAGGACAAGCCGGTGATGCGCTCGAGCCGCTACATCGGCACCGACATCAGCGAGGCGATGGTGCTGGCCGCGCGTTCGCGCATCGACGACCCGCGGGCCGAGTTCATTCACCACATCTGCGCGCTGGACGTCGCCGACTACACCCTCGTTTCCGGTACCTTCAACCTGCATGCCGGGCACGAAGACGACGCCTGGACGGAACACGTCGAACAGGGCCTGATGCAGCTGTGGTCGAAGACCCGCAAGGGCCTCGCCTTCAACCTGTTGCGCCACGACGCGCCGGAGCGCTTCGCCGGTCTCTACTACGCCGACGGCCGCGCTTTCTTCGAGTTCCTGACCGGGCGGTTGAGCCCCGACGTCACCATGACCAACGACGCGCCGCTGCCTGACTGGTCGTTTTTCGTCAGGCGCCCGCGGAGCTAACAGAAATCCCGCCGAACCGGCGGATCAGTCGAGATTGGCCCGGATGTCAGCGGCGAGGGCCTCGATCTCGGCCATGTCGCCGGGCCGGATGCCCCAGTTCATGGGGAGCTCGTCGCCGTTCTTGCGCGGTACCACGTGCATGTGCAGATGGAACACCGATTGTGCCGCACCGGGCCCGTTGGCCTGCAGGATGTTGATGCCGTCCGGCGATACCGTCTTTTCGACGGCGCGGGCCAGCCGCTGGACGCCGTTGATGGTCACCGCCGCCCACTCCGGCGGCGCCTCGAAGATGTTCGGCGTATGGAACTTGGGGATGACCAGGGAATGGCCCGGATGGACCGGGTTGATGTCCATGAAGGCCAGGACCTGGTCGTCTTCGAACAGCTTGAAGCTGGGAATTTCGCCGCGGATGATCTTGCAGAAGATACAATCGGCGTCGAGATTGGCGTCGCCCATGGTGTCCGTTCCTCCCGTTGTCTTGAAGGGCCGCGTGAGGGGTCGTTTGCCGTGTCCTTAACCGTAACGCTGGACGCTCGCTCCGTCCCTGTCAACCACCGCCGCGGCCCGTGGCTGAACCTATTGCAGGCGCCCGCCACGAACCCGTTGCCGTGTCGTCGGGCCGACGCCGCCGACCACGGGAATGCGGTCCAGGTCCTTGCGCTCGATGGTCTTCACATAGGCCATCAGGTCATCCAACGTCTCCGGCGATACCGTGAACGGCAGCGCGTATCCGGTGTCGCCCGGCCTGGTCACACCGGGGATGGTGACGAAGGCCGGGTGCGGCCGGCGCTCGAAGAAGGTCTGGAACCGGTCCATGCCGTCCTTCATGCCGGCGATCAAGGGAAACGACGGTGTCGAGCCGATGCCGCCGAACTTGTTGAAGGGCCCGATGACGTGGCAGCGCGCGCAATGCTCGATGGCCAGCGCCTCGCCCTTGGCGGCGGGGCCATGGAGTTTCTTGGCGTGGCCGCTGGCAAAGCCGGGCGCAACACCGGCCAAAACGATGACAACGGTCAGCAACGGGATCGATAAAAGGGAAACAGCAGCCGGGGACGAGGTCGGTTTTTCGTCAGTGACCTCGCTCGTCCCCGGTAGAGAGAGCGGATCGTATGATTGCAGCACCACCCGCATTGACGGAGTCTACATGCGTAGCGTTCGCAAGGCGAGCCCCGTGAAGGCCCAACAATCGTGACGGCATTTCACAATTGGCTCGTCATTTTCCAGGCCAACGGGTTGGCCGACCGGCTGACCGGCTGCTAGGATTTCCACGCAAGACAACTGCGGGAACAGGATCATGGACAAGGCGCCCGACCGAATGTTCGGTGTCTGGCTGGTCGGACACGGCGGGCTGGAAAACCTGGAAATCCGCGACGATATCCCGGCGCCGCGGCCCGGTGCCGGCGATGTTCTGATCCGCGTCGAAGCCGCCGGCGTCAACAACACCGACATCAATACCCGGACCGGATGGTACTCCAAGGGCGATCACGACGCAGCCGATGCCAGTTGGACCGGCCAGGCCCTGGGACTTCCGCGAATCCAGGGCGCCGACGTCTGCGGCACCATCGTCGGGGCCGGCGACAAGGTCGCCGGCGAGCGCATCGGCGAACGCGTGCTCATCGAGCCCTGCCTGCGGGAAGCGGGCGGCGAAGCCCTCGACCCGCCCTGGTACTTCGGGTCGGAATGCGATGGCGGCTTCGCCGAATACACCGTCGTCGCCGCCCGCCACGCCCATAAGGTCGACAGCCCTCTCAAAAGCGCCGAACTGGCGTCGTTCCCCTGTTCCTACTCGACGGCCGAGAACATGCTGACCCGGGCCGCTGTCGGCAAGGGTGATCGGGTCCTGGTCACCGGTGCCTCCGGCGGCGTCGGATCGGCGGCGATCCAACTGGCGAAGGTCCGCGGCGCCCGGGTTTTCGCCGTCACCAGCCCGTCGAAGGCCGCCGCGCTCCTGGACGTCGGCGCCGACGAAACCATCGGCCGGGACGAGGACCTGGTCTCGCGATTGGGCGCCAACAGCATCGACGCCGTCATCGATCTGGTCGCCGGTCCGTCGTGGCCGGCGTTGCTCGATGTCATGCGCCCCGGCGGACGTTATGCCGTCTCCGGCGCCATCGGCGGGCCGATCGTCGAACTCGATGTGCGGACCCTTTACCTGAAGGATCTCAGTTTCTTCGGATGCACCGTTCTCGAACCGGCGGTGTTCCCGAACCTGGTCGCCCTCATCGAGCGGGGCGCGATCAAACCCCTGGTCGCCGAGACCTTCCCCCTGGAGCGGATCGCCGAGGCCCAGGAGGCCTTCCAAAAGAAAGGCCACATCGGAAAGATCGTCCTCACCGTCGGCGACTAACCGGGCCCGGCGCTCTCGCTTTCGCCGCGGATCAGATCGGCCGCCTTCTCGGCGATCATCGTCACCGGCGCATGGGTGTTGCCGGAAACGATGGTCGGCATGATCGAGGCGTCGACGACGCGGAGGCCGCCGATGCCGTGCACCTTGAGACAATCGTCGACCACCGCCTTGTCGTCGTCGCCCATCTTCGCCGTGCCGACGGGATGGAAGATGGTGGTGGCGATGTCGCCGGCCGCCCGGGCCAGATCGGCGTCACTGGAAACCTCGGGTCCCGGCTTGATCTCCTGCGGCGAGAATTCGGCCATGCGCGCGGTCGCCATCAGTTTCCGCGCGTGGCGGATGCTGTCGGCGGCGACCATGCGGTCACCCTCCGTCGACAGGTAGTTGGGTTTGATCGCCGGCGGCAGGCGAAAATCGTTCTCCGTGATGTGGCAGGTGCCGCGGCTCTCCGGTCTCAGGTTGCATACCGACAAAGTGATCGCCGGGAAGGGATGCAGCGGTTCGCCGAAGGCGTCGAGGGACAACGGCTGCACGTGGTATTCGATGTTGGCGGTCTCGAAGTTCGTTGACGATTTGGCGAAAATGCCCATCTGGCTCGGCGCCATGGCCATGGGCCCGGCGCGTTTGAAGAAATACTCGGCGGCGATGCCGATCTTGCCCAGCAGGCTGGCCGAGCGTTCGTTGAGAGTCTCAGCACCGGTTACTCTAAAGATCGTGCGGATCTGCAGGTGGTCCTGCAGGTTGCCGCCGACGCCGGCGAGATCGTGGACGACGTCGATCCCCAGATCCTTGAGGAGCGCCGCCGGGCCGATACCGGAGAGCTGCAGGATCTGCGGCGAACCGATGGCGCCGGCCGACAGCAGCACCTCGCGGCCGGACCATACTTTGCTCGGCCGGCCGTTGACCACGAGCTCGAGCCCGGCCACCCGGCGCCCGTTGAAGGTCAGCCGCTCGACCTGGGCGCCGGTGACGATGCTGAGGTTCCCCCGGTCCTTGGCCGGGTCGAGAAAGGCCTTCCGCGAGTTCCAGCGGACGCCGCCCCGCTGGTTGACGGGGAAGTAACCGGCGCCCTCGTTGTCGCCGTCGTTGAAGTCATCGATGGGCGCGATGCCGACCTCCTCGGCCGCTTCGCGGACGGCGTCGAGGATCGGCCAGCTCAGGCGCTGGCGCTCGACGTAGAGTTCGCCGTCCTCCCCGTGGTATTCGTCGGCGCCGCCGTGGTGGCGTTCCGATTTGCGGAAGTAGGGCAGCACGTCGTCCCAGCCCCAGCCGCGGTTGCCCAGCTGCCGCCAGCCGTCGAAATCGCGGGCCTGGCCGCGCATGTAGATCATGCCGTTGATCGACGAACAGCCGCCGAGCACCTTGCCGCGCGGGTAATTCAGCGCGCGCCCGTTCAGCCCCGGCTCCGGTTCGGTCTTGAAACACCAATCCGTCTTCGGATTGCCCATGCAGTAGAGGTAGCCGACCGGCACATGGACCCAGAAGCGGTTGTCGCTGCCGCCGGCCTCGAGCAAGAGCACCGACACCTCGGGATCGGCGCTCAGACGGTTGGCCAGCACGCAACCGGCCGAACCGGCGCCGACGACGATGTAATCGTAGGTGCCGAGATCCTCGCGCGCGCCGTCGTTCATGGTTCCTCCCTCGCCCCCCTCAACCCTGTCGGTTGAATCGGATTGTACCGGATTTTGGCAGCGGCGCACGGGAACGCTTTCCGCCGACTCCTAAAAAAAGGGCGGACCCGAAGGCCCGCCCAGGTGGCTCAAGGAGCCTGTCCGCTGAATGCGGTCAGTCGAGGTCGAAACGGTCCAGGGTCATCACCTTGTCCCAGGCGGCGACGAAGTCGGCGACGAATTTCTCCTTCGCGTCCTCGCTGCCGTAAACCTCGGCCAAGGCCCTCAGTTCGGTGTTGGAGCCGAAGGCCAGGTCGACGCGGGTGCCGGTCCATTTGACGGCGCCGGTCGCCCGGTCGCGTCCTTCGAAGACATCGCCGTCGGCCGGCTTCCATACGGTGCCCATGTCGAGCAGGTTGACGAAGAAGTCGTTGGTGAGCGTCCCGACGTTTTCCGTGAAGACACCGTGCCCGGAGCCGCCGGCATTGGCGCCGAGCACCCTCAAGCCGCCGACGAGCACGGTCATTTCGGGTGCGGTCAGGGTCAGCAGCTGCGCCTTGTCGACGAGCATCGCCTCGGCCGGTACCGCATACCGTTTCCTGGCGTAGTTGCGGAACCCGTCGGCTTCCGGTTCGAGCACAGCCATGGAGTCGACGTCCGTCTGCTCTTGGGTGGCGTCCATGCGTCCCGGTGTGAAGGACACGGTGACGTCATGGCCGGCATCCCGGGACGCCTTCTCGATGGCGGCGTTGCCGCCGAGGACGATGATATCGGCCAGCGACACCTTCTTGGCGCCGGTCTGGGCGTCGTTGAAGGTTTTCTGAACGCCCTCGAGGGCATCGATCACCTTGGCCAGCTGTTCCGGCTGGTTGGCTTCCCAGTCCTTCTGTGGGGCCAGGCGGATGCGCGCACCGTTGGCGCCGCCCCGCATGCCGGAACCGCGGAAGGTCGAGGCCGAAGCCCAGGCCGTCGACACCAGTTCGGAAACCGTCAGACCCGTCTCCAGGATCTGACCCTTGAGGACCGCAACGTCCTCATCGTCGATCAGCTCATGATCGACCGCCGGGATCGGGTCCTGCCAGACCAGTTCCTCGGCCGGCACCTCGGCGCCGAGATAACGCGAGCGCGGACCCATGTCGCGGTGGGTGAGCTTGAACCAGGCCCGGGCGAAGGCGTCGGCGAATTCTTCCGGGTTCTCATGGAAGCGCTTCGAGATCGGCCCGTAGATCGGATCCATGCGCATGGCCATGTCGGCCGTGGTCATGATGGTCGTCTCTTTCTTCGAAGGATCATGGGCGGCTGGCGCCATGTGTTCGTCGGCCGGGTTGACGGGCACCCACTGCCAGGCGCCGGCCGGGCTTTTCACCAGGTCCCAGTCGTAACCGAACAAGACGTCGAAATAGCCCATGTCCCATTGCGTCGGGTTGGCGGTCCAGGCACCGTCGATGCCGCTGGTGATGGTGTCGTCACCCTTGCCCGACCCGTGGCTGCTGATCCAGCCGAAACCCTGCTCCTCGATGGCGGCAGCTTCCGGTTCCGGTCCGACCAGGGCCGCGTCGCCGGCGCCGTGGGCCTTGCCGAAGGTGTGTCCGCCGGCGACCAGGGCCACCGTCTCTTCGTCGTTCATGGCCATGCGCGCGAAGGTCTCGCGGATATCGCGGCCGGACGCCAGCACGCTCGGCTCGCCGTTCGGCCCTTCCGGATTCACGTAGATGAGGCCCATCTGCACGGCGGCCAGCGGATTGTCGAGGTCGCGCTCGCCCTTGTAACGGCTGTCGCCGAGCCACTCGGCCTCGGAACCCCAGTAGATGTCCTCTTCCGGGTGCCAGATGTCCTCGCGGCCGCCGGCAAATCCAAACGTCTTGAAGCCCATGGATTCGAGGGCGCAGTTGCCGGCCAGGATCATCAGGTCGGCCCAGGAGATCTTGCGGCCATACTTCTGCTTGATCGGCCACAGCAGGCGCCTGGCCTTGTCCAGGTTGCCGTTGTCGGGCCAGCTGTTGAGCGGCGCGAAACGCTGGTTGCCGGTGCCGGCGCCGCCGCGGCCGTCGCCGGTGCGATAGGTCCCGGCGCTGTGCCAGGCCATGCGGATGAAGAGCCCGCCGTAGTGCCCGTAGTCGGCCGGCCACCAGTCTTGCGAATCGGTCATCAGGGCATAGAGGTCCTGTTTGACGGCGTCGAGGTCGAGCGACTTGAACGCCTCGGCGTAGTCGAAGTCGGCGCCCATGGGGTCGGCCTTTTCCGAATGCTGGCGCAGGACGTTGAGTTTGAGCTGGTTCGGCCACCAGTCCCGGTTCGACGTGCCGCCGCCGGCGGTTTGGCTGTGGGCTCCGCCCGTTACCGGGCATTTCATCTCGTTCATGGTGGTCTCCTTTCGGGTCAGGTCCGGTTTCGAATGCCTTCTCGGGAGCGGCGTGCCGCCGGTCCTCGATGCGGTCGATGGAAACGCGGGATCCTCAATGGCGCGTTCTCCTTCGATCCTTCGACCCTAAAGATAGGGAGCCCCCATAAATCTGTGAAATTGAATTAAATTTTTTTATTAATAGATTTTCTCGATTAATTGGATTGACCCAAAGCGGACGAAAGAGGCGGCATGCCGGCGGGAAAACGCGGGGTGTTGACCCTCCCTTTCTCCTGCTCCGAAACGGTCTGCATTGGGGAGGACATAGAACGGCACCACCCGCGTTCGGTCGGTTTGCAGTGGAAGCGGAGGGATGCCGTATTCGAAAAGAGCATAGAGAAGGCATTGGGGCGAACGACCGCAACCCCTAATTTGAGACACTATCGCCCGTCACCCCCGCGAATGCGGGGGCCCAGAAGAATCTCGAATCCAGTAGACGGCGGATGCCGACTGGGTTCCCGCGTGCGCGAAAACGGCGGCCGGGGTTTTCGGGTCTAGCCCCGAAAAGACAATTAGGAGCGGATTGCGGTATCCGAATTATCCGATTTGCCGAGACTCACTTTTCACGAGCGGAAACGCTGCTTTCCCTCCCTTAGCCGAATTCTCGCCTCATGGGAGGAGGCGTTTGCTTAATAAGTTCTTTTCGGCCTTTTCCGCTATCTAGGCGACGCCATACCTTCTGGGCACTTGTAGACATATTGAAAGGAGAATCCGCGGAGGCTTCGAACGAAGCGTCGCGTACTTACGGACGCGAGCAATCAGGGAATTTGCCACGCTTTGCGCTGGACGAAATCCCCTTTGAGTGGTTGTTCGTGTTTGTACGTTATAGACGTGGGTGCTGTCGGGCGATCAGATAGTATTGTTGCGATATCGTGGAGTTTTCGGGGGGATAGATTGGTTTCCGAAAAAGAAAACATGTTGACGGGCCAGCTATACGACGCATCCGACGCCGAACTTGTAGAAATGCGTCTCAGCGCCCGCCGCCTGACCCGTGAGTTCAACCTGTTGGAACCCGATGATACGGCTGAGCGGAGGCGACTGCTCGAACGGCTTTTTGGCGAGCTCGGCGAACAAACGCACGTCGAACCGCCGTTTTACTGTGATTACGGCTGCCATGTTTTTCTTGGCAAACAAGTCTACATTAACTTCAACTGCGTCATTCTCGATTGCAACACCGTACGCATAGGCGACCAAACTCAATTAGGACCGAACGTTACGATTTCGGCCGCCACACACCCCCTGAACGCGGCGGAACGGATCAGGGGTCCGGAACTGGCGCATCCCGTGATTCTTGGTAAGCGGGTGTGGATCGGCGCTGGAGCGATCATCGGACCCGGAGTGACAATTGGCGACGATACCACGGTTGGGGCAGGCAGCATCGTAATGAAGGATCTTCCCGCCGGTGTCCTTGCTGCTGGAAATCCTTGTAAGGTCATCCGCCCGATCGAGTAGATCCGTTTTTGCGGGTCCCACGATCGAGTGGACACCAAGACAGGCCATCACTTCCTGAGCCGAACCGGAGCAAAACTCCCCGCTTCCCACAATCCACTTGACAATCTATGTATTTTTTCCTATAAAAAGAACAAATCATAAACATTTAACCGGGAAAAAGCGAGACGACGATGCTGGATCATGACACGGGCGATACCGAGGAAATTCCATCGGGCGAGGCAGCGGCGGAGCCGCCCGGCGATCTCAATGCCCGCCAGGAGGCCTTCTGCCAGTTCTATGTGCGCAACAACAACGCCTCGGCCTCGGCCCGGCTCGCCGGGTACGCTGACGCCGGGGCCGGGCGCCAAGGGCACCGGCTGTTGAAAGACGCCCTTATCCGCGAGCGGCTATCCGCGCTGCGCGATGCCCTCCAGTTCGAACGGGGGTTCATCGAGCGCATCTGGTCCGACAAGCTCGACGCCATTCACGGCCTGGCCGTGGTCAACGGCAACCTGCAGACGGCGGTGCGCGCCATCGAGGCGCAGATCCGCGTCGCGCGGCACCGCCAGGGCGACCCGCTGCCGGCGCCGGGGACGGAGGAACTGGAAGCCGAAAAACAGGCGGAGCTCGACGAATGGATCCGCCGCGGCGAGGCCAATATTGCCCGTGCCATGGAAAGCTAGCGGGAATTTTTCATAGCCATTTATGGCGGCAGATTTTCATAGACATCTATGGACATTTATAGACATTCCGAGCCGCTGCGGGCCGCTACGCGCCTGACGGGCTCAGGCGCCGTCGCCGGCGAGAAAGGCACGCAACGCCGGTTCCGCTTCGGCCAGGGCGTCGGCACCGAACCCGCCGATGACGAGATCGGCGGACAGCTGATGGCGGAACCAGGTGACTTGGCGCTTGGCGAAGTTGCGGGTCGCCTTTTCGGCCGCTGCCGTGACCGTTTCCAGGTCCTCGCCCGCTTCCAGGTGATGGCGGATCTCGGGTACGCCGAGGGCCTTGAGGACCGGCAGGCCGGGATCGGGAGACCGGCCCTCCGCCTGCCCGTCGGTGACGGCGGCCAACAGCCCGGCGACCTCGTCGACCGCACCCCTGTCGACCATGCGCCGAAAGCGCCCCTCGATGGCCCGGTAGAGTTCGTCCCGCGGCGGGTCGAGCAGGATGGTGAAGAATCGAGCGGCCAGCGCCGAACCCGGCGCCTGGTCGGCATGCCATTGATCGAGCGTCCGTCCGGTCGCCGTGACCACCGCATAGGCGCGGACCAGGCGTTGGCGGTCGGCGGCGTTCAGGCGTTCGGCGGCGGCCGCGTCGACGCGGCCCAGTTCCTCGCGAAAGACGTCGCCGCCGAGGCGTTCGTAAAGGGCGCGGGCCTCGGCCACGGTTTCTTCCGGCACCGGCGGCACCGGCGCGATGCCTTCGGTGAGCACTTTGAGATAGAGCCCGGTGCCGCCGCAGACGACGGGCAGGCGGCCACGGCGACGGATGTCGGCGATGATGTCAACGGCGCGGTCCAGCCACCAACCGGCCGATCCCTGATCCGCGGCGCCGAGGACGCCGTAGAGATGGTGCGCCGCACGGGCCAGGTCGGCGGCGGCGGGCCTGGCGGTGAGTACATGGAGATCGGCGTAAACCTGCATGCTGTCGGCGTTGACGATTTCGCCCCCGAAGGCTTCGGCGAGGGCGAGGGCGAGGGCGGACTTGCCGCTTGCCGTCGGCCCGGCGACGATGACGACCGGGCCGGTTTCCGGAACCGCCAAGTTTGGCTTTTCGAAGCCCGTGTTTTCGGGCAGGTTCGCCACCGCTCGGATCCCCTTTCCGGTTGTGGTCCGCTTTCGCTCGTCGCTGCCGTTTTACAGGATTATGGCGCATGGACAACGTGCTAACGGTGGTCGCCCCCGGCCCGGGCGGCGTCTCCGAAAAGGTGACCGCCGATTTCGCCGACGGACTCAGGAATTTGGGCGCCGAACCGGGGGAGCCCGCGTGGCTGGCCCCCGAACAGGCTTTCGACATCCCCTACGGCCGGTCTTCCGATGACAATGGGTCCGCCGCCGAGGTGACGGTCCGGCTCGCCGGCCTGAGCGCGGCTCTCGGTGTCGACATCGCCGCTCAGGCGGCGGCGACACGGCGCAAGGGCCTCCTCATCGCCGACATGGATTCGACCATGATCACCGGCGAGACCCTCGACGAGCTGGCCGAATTCGCCGGTCTCGGGCCCGAGGTGGCGGCCATCACCGAACGCGCCATGCGCGGCGACATCCTGTTTCGCGACGCGCTCGCCGAACGGGTCGCCATGCTCGAGGGCCTGGCCGCCGAGACCATGGAGGCGGTCGCCGACGCCATTACCTATTCACCGGGCGCCGAGGTTCTGCTGCGGACCATGACCGCGGCCGGCGCCAAAACGGCCTTGGTGTCGGGCGGCTTCGGGTTCTTCACCGAACGCGTCGCGGCCCGCCTCGGGTTCGGTTTCAACAAGGGCAACACCGTCGAAATCGCCGGCGGCCGGCTGACCGGACGGGTCGTCCCGCCGATCGTCACCAAGGACATCAAGCGCGACATCCTCATCGACATCGCCAGTTGGAACGCCATTCCGCTGGCCCGCACCTTGGCCGTCGGCGACGGCGCCAACGACGTGCCGATGATCCGGCGCGCCGGCCTCGGTGTCGCCTACCACGGCAAACCGGCCTTGAGAGAGGCTGCCGACGCCGTCGTCATGCATTGTGATTTAACTACGCTTCTCTACCTCCAGGGGTATTCTTCAGAGGCGTTTTTATTTTAACTAATTGAAAATAATATATTATTTTTTCTCTTATTAAATTTAACGTAGATTTATCCTCTCCTAGTCCTCACGTCTAGCAGTTGTGATCCATCTTGTTTCGGAGTCAAGATGGTCACCTCTGACAGTTGTGAGACAGGAGGATTCCATGACGTCCGTAACCAGTGCATTGAACGCCGCCCGGCTGATCTCCGCGATCGACAGCCTGGCCCTCGAAGAAGGCATGGAGTTGACCATCGGCACCGATTTCGAGACCTACGCGGACCTGCGCCGCCACCAGGAAGGGCGGGGGCCCGTATCGGCGATGTTCGACCCGAAAGAGGCAGATGTCGACGACATGAGCGGCTTTTGGGTATTGGGCCGCAACGCCTCCGGCGCCATCGTCCACACCCAGGCCGTGCGTAACTTCGACATGGACGACGAGGCGTCCGCCCGTCGCTTCTACGGCAACCTCGATTCCTACTTCGCCAACGCCCACGACGCCGAAGGCCTTGGCGCGCGCTGCGCCTTCCCGACCATGCGCCAGCGCATCGACGGCGGAAAGGTCTGCTACCACGGTGAGATCTGGCTGTCGCGCGAGTACCGCGGCCGCGGCCTATCGGCCCTGTTGCCGCGCCTCCTGATGGCGCTCGCTTTCGTCCGATGGGCGCCGGTCTATATGTTCGGATTGGTGCCGGCCAAGCTGGCCAGCTGCGGGATCGCCTGCCAGTACGGCTACTACCACGTCGAACCGGAAGGGTTCGTGCTCGAAGGCGGCGGTGCGGTTACGGCGAACCGCTGGCTCGTTTGGATGGCGGACGACGATCTTCACCGCCTTCTCCGGCAAGCCCCAGAAGCGGAAAGCTCGAGTCGTGAAATTGCGAGACGCAGGCCAATGCCGGCGCCCCAAGCCTGTCTTTCAACGGCAGCAGCAGGCGGTGATAGGACGCCCACTTCGGTTCTTCACGTGGTGCCCGAATGGCAGCAAGATCCCGGTCATAACGCGGTTCGTCGCTGACCATGACCTCGTCGAACGGCTGGCGCGTCAACCAGCCGCCGCGCGTCGGACGATCGACCCGGTCGCGCCGCGACCCTTCGACGGCGCGCGCCCAATCGCGGCCGAGGATACTGGTGATCGGCGCCTCGTCGCCGACGCTGTCGTAGACGACTGCACCGTCCCAGTAGCGGCGCCGATAGACGACGGCGCGGGCATAGAGGTCCCGAGCCGTTTCGAAAAAGGCGTTGCGGCCATGTTTCTGCCAGGTCTGGTAGGCGCGGGCGACGGTGGCCGTCCGGGTGTCGATTTCCGAAACGTCGCCGGATTGGACGAACGAGCGGTTGCCCAACTCGACACCCTGGTAGGTGGTCGACGCGCTGATGCGCTCAAGCGCCTGTCTCTTGGTCAAACCATAGGTGCAATACCAGCCGTGGAAATTCTGCTCGAGGCCGATGACGGCCCCGTCCTGTAGGGTCTCGATCCACTGCCGCGCCGATACCAGGGAATTTTGGCAAACCGCGTTGACGTCCCACTTGAGGATGAAGCCGCCTCTCGCGATCAGCACCTTGATCATGCCGAACTCGCGGTAAGCGAACGCATCGAAACTGGTCCGTTCGAAGTCCGCCGTGAAGAACCGGCCGTCATCGCCGATCCACCAGGCGCCGATGGTGCCGGTGATCGTCGCACGCGAGGTTCTGACGAAAAGTTCCATCGACTTAACCGTACCGGGCGCCTCGCCCAGTGCCGTTGGCGGAGTAGCCTTCAGCGGTCGCGTCGTCGAGGGCGCCGCCAAAACCGATTTCGAGTCCGTCGAAGAAATAGGACACCGGCACGTTCAGTATCCGGGACAACTCAAGCAATTGCGACCCGGAGACTTCGCCACCGCGTTCCATTTTGGAGATCGCCTGCTGGGTAATACCGCCCAGTTGGGCACCCAAGGCTTCCTGGCTGATATGGAGGACGACGCGGCGCCGGCGAATCTGGGCACCGATATGCGCTGCCGTTGAAGCTTTCATCGAATCACCTCCGGCAAATTAATCTATATCCAATCGTAGTTCTCTCCATCGGCGCTTAGCAAGCGTAAAACGCCGGATCATTTCACGCGGAGATTACACAACTGTTAACGGTAAAGAACAGATTGCGGTTGTGTTTACCCGCCATCTTCTTGCCGCCCTCCCTGAGAGGTGCCACTATCGGCTTAACAATTACAAGTAAGTAGGCGGAATCGACAAAAACTTCTACTTGATTTAATACATGGAGAGTTAAATGCGAGGAACAACCTCTCTCGACAAGGAAATCGGGCGCCGCCTGCGCCAGGCGCGACTGGCCGAGAACCTGACACAAGACGGCCTGGCCAAAAAACTCGGTATTAGTTTTCAACAGGTTCAGAAGTATGAAAACGGGTCGAACCGGGTTAGCGCCAGCCGCCTTTTCTCGGTCGCTAAGGTGCTCAACCTCCCGATCACCTACTTCTATGACGAAATCGAAGGTCCCGGCTCCGCGGCAGCGGCAACGGCGGAAGACAGCGCCCTGCCCGACCGCGTCATCCGCGTCGCCCGTGTTCTCAGCGAGATTCCGGACGGCGCCATCAAGGACCAACTGTTCCAATTGGTGAAAGTCGTCGGACGCACTGGCTGACGACACACACCGGCGCCGCCGCGCCGGCTATGGCGCCGGGCGGTGTTGCCGGTAGGGGATACTGGCTCCCCGTCAATCCAGGACCAAGGATACCATCCCGTCGGCGAGCTTCGGCTCGAACCACGTCGACTTTGGCGGCATGACGCCGCCCGAGTCGGCGACCGACATGAGGTCGCCGAGTGATGTCGGGTAGAGGGCGAAGGCGGCTGCCATTTCGCCGCTGTCGACACGCCGCTCCAATTCGGCCATACCCCGGATGCCTCCGACGAAATCGATCCGCTTGTCGACCCTCGGGTCGCCGATGCCGAGGACAGGTCCCAGCAAACGATCGGCCAATAGACTGATGTCGAGGGCGGCGACCGGGTCACCGTGCGGCGGCGCCTCTTTCGGCTGCAAGCGATGCCACGCGCCATCCAGGTAGAGACCGAACTGGCGGGACGTATCCGGCTTGAGCGCGGCCGCGCTCGGTTCGACCGTAAACGCCTGACCGATGCGGTCGAGGAACGCTGCGGCACTCATTCCGTTTAGGTCCCGCACGACCCGGTTGTAATCGAGGATCTGAACTTCGTCGTCTGGAAAGGTGACGATCAGGAAATCGTTATAGGGCTCGTCGCCGATGTGGGACGGATTGGCATCACGCCGCGCCGCGGCCACGCGCGAGGCTGCCGCCGAGCGGTGATGGCCGTCGGCGATGTAAATCGCGTCCATGGTTGAAAAGGCGGCGGTCAGCGCATCGCTCTCGTCAGCGTCGGCGACGACCCACAGCGTATGGGTGACGGTACCGTCTTCCGTAACGCTGTAGGCGGGCGGCGACGCCGTCACGGCGGCGATGACCTCGGCAATCGATCCATCCGCACGGTGCGTCGCCATCACCGGACCGGTCTGAGCGTTCAGGGAATCGATCTGGCGGACCCGGTCGTCTTCCTTGTCGGGACGGGTGAATTCGTGCCGTTTGATCCGGCCCGCTTCATAAGCGGCGACGGACCCGCCGGCGACGATGCCGGTCTGAGCATGATCGCCCATTTCCACCCGGTAGATGTAATAGTAAGGACTGTCATCCTTGACCAGAACACCCGCATCCAACATCGCCCGAAGGTTTTCCGCGCCTTTCGCGTAGACCGCGTCCGAATAGGGGTCGGTCCCCGGCGGCAAGTCGATTTCCGGCTTTGAAATATGAAGGAAGCTCCAGGGCCGCCCGGAAGCCCGCTGGCGCGCTTCTTCCGTGTTGAGCACGTCGTAAGGCGGCGCGATGACGTCGGCGGCGCTTTCGGCGGTCGGTCGCAACCCCCGGAACGGCCGCGCCAGCGGCCCGCTGTGATCTGCCATGGGCCTACTCTGCGGCGACCGGCGGAAGCTCGCCGAGCGCGCGTTTCAGTTCGGCGTCGTCGTGCGCGTGATCGACGAGCTTGCCGTCGATGAAGTCGGTGTAGGCCTGCATGTCGAAATGGCCGTGACCCGAAAGGCCGAAGAGGATCGTCTTCTGGGTCCCCTCCTCCTTGCACTTGAGGGCCTCGTCGATGGTCTGCTTGACGGCATGGGTCGATTCGGGCGCCGGGACGATACCCTCGGCCTGGGCGAACTGGAGCCCGGCCGTGAAACAGCCGGTCTGATGCTGGGCGCTGGCTTCGATCAAGCCTTGATCGAGGATATGGCTGACCAAGGGCGACATGCCGTGATAGCGCAACCCGCCGGCTTGGATCCCCTCGGGCACGAAGGTCGAGCCGAGCGTGTGCATCTTGACCAGGGGCGTCAGGTGCGCGGTATCGCCGAAGTCATAGGCATAGGTGCCGCGCGTCATCGTCGGGCAGGCCGCCGGCTCGACGGCGACGATGCGCACGTCCTCGCCGCCGCGGAGCTTGCGCCCCAGGAACGGGAAGGCGAGGCCGGCGAAATTGCTGCCACCGCCGGCGCATCCGATGACGATGTCCGGGTACTCGCCGGCCATTTCCATCTGCTCGATGGCCTCGATACCGATGACGGTCTGGTGCAACAAAACGTGGTTCAGGACGCTGCCGAGCGCGTACTTCGTGTTCGGGTTCTTGGCCGCCACCTCGACCGCTTCAGAAATGGCGATGCCGAGGCTGCCATTGGAATCCGGGTGTTGGGCCAAGATGGCGCGGCCGGCCTCCGTTTCCTGGCTCGGGCTCGGCACGCAGCGCGCACCATAGGTCTCCATCAGGGCGCGACGATAAGGTTTCTGTTGGAAACTGATCTTCACCATGTAGACGTCAACAACAAGGCCGAACAAGCTTCCCGCAAACGCCAATGACGATCCCCACTGGCCGGCACCGGTTTCCGTCGACAGGCGCTCCGTGCCCTCCTCCTTGTTGTAGAAGGCCTGGGCGACGGCCGTATTCGGCTTGTGGCTACCGCTCGGGCTGACGCCCTCGTACTTGTAGTAGATGTGGGCCGGTGTATCGAGCGCCTGCTCCAGGCGCCGGGCTCGGTAGAGTGGCGCTGGACGCCAAAGTTTCAGGACGTCGCGTACGGGATCGGGAATTTCGATCTCGCGCTCGGTGGAAACTTCCTGGCCGATCAGCGCCATCGGAAACAATGGCGCCAGGCCGTCGGGCCCGACCGGTTGCCCTGTCCCCGGATGCAGTACCGGCGCCGGCGGTTCCGGCAGATCGGCCATGATGTTGTACCAGGTCTTCGGAATACGGTCTTCAGGCAGAAAATACTTAACGGTGTCGCTCATCGTCGCCCCCGGAAATTGAGGTGTATGCAATGGTATGAGCGACGTTTTAAACCAACGCTCCGGCCCCTGCAAAAACAAACGGCGCCCGAAGGCACCGCCCTGGTCCCTTAAAAATACAAACGGCGCCCGAAGGCGCCGTTTGCGTCGATCAGGAGGACCTATCAAAATTCCCCGATCAACCTTTCTCTAGACGGATGGCCACAAATCTGAGGCCGCCCTGCCCTTCCAACAGGAACAGGACCGACTTGCGCCCGGCCTCCTTGGCCTCTTCGACTCTTTGTACGACTTGTGTCGGCGTGGTCACCTCCTCCTGTGCCACTTCGACGATCAGATCACCGGCCCGAATGCCCTTCTCCGATGCCGGTCCGGCATCGTCGACTTCGGTGACGACGACCCCCTTAGCCTCTTCGTCAATCTTGTACCGTTCCCTAAGACTGTCCGTCAGTTCCGATAAGGTCAAGCCCAACTCATCGATTTCGCGCCGTCCGCCCGGTCCTTCCGTGCGCGCGGCCGCCTGGGCCTTGTCGTCCAATTCGCCGACCGTGACCTTAAGGTCCTTTCTCTTGCTGTCGCGCCAGACGACCACATCCACCGGTTTCCCGACTTCCGTATCGGCCACGATTCGCGGCAGGGCCCGCATCTCGACGACTTTCTTACCATCGAATTCGAGGATAATGTCGCCTGCTTGAATCTCGGCCTTCTCCGCCGGGCCATCCTTGATGACACTCGCCACCAGGGCGCCTTCGGCGGTGTCCAGGCCCAGCGATTCGGCGATCTCGTCGGTCACCTGTTGGATATGGACGCCGAGCCAGCCGCGCTTGACCTCGCCGTGTTTCATCAATTGGCGGATCACCGGTTCGGCGGTTGACGTCGGGATGGCGAAGCCGATACCCACGGAACCGCCGGACGGCGAATAGATGGCGGTGTTGATGCCGATCACTTGTCCATCGAGGTTAAACATGGGGCCACCGGAATTTCCGCGGTTGATCGACGCGTCGGTCTGGATGAAATCATCGTAGGGCCCGGCGCTGATGTCGCGCCCGCGCGCCGAGATGATCCCGGCCGTCACCGTGCCGCCCAATCCGAAGGGGTTGCCGATGGCGACGATCCAGTCGCCGACCCGCGACGTGTCCGAATTGCCGAAGCTGACCGGCGTCAGGTCGGTGTCGCTTTTGACCTTGAGAACAGCGAGATCGGTCTTTGCATCGCGGCCGACAAGGTCCGCCTTCAGGCGGATATCGTTGTGCAGGATGACGTTGATTTCGTCGGCGTCCTGAATGACGTGATTGTTGGTGACGATATAACCGTCATTGCTGATGATGAAGCCGGAGCCCAAAGACGTGGAGCGTCGCGATCGCCGTTCCGGCATGTTGCGGTCGAAGAATTCCTTGAAGAACTCCTCGAACGGCGATCCCGGCGGCAACTGGGGCATTTCCGGTGAGTTGCGGCCTTCGACGACCTGGGTCGTCGAGATGTTGACGACGGAGGGAAGCAGCTGCGCCGCCAGATCGGCGAAACCGTCCGGAGCCGAACGGGCTTGCGCCGCGCCGGCGGCAAGAATCATGGCGATTGACAGAGCCATCGCGACCAGAGGCTCGAATCCGATCGATCGCGTTTGACGAATTACCAGGGGTTTCATCGGTAATACCATTCCTTTTCCGCTTCGGGTCCGCGGACCTGTGTATCCGTCGGCCCGAATAAATTAGTCCCGGGAGCCGTGACGGGCAATGGTATGCCGGTCACGGCTACGCGAGATGTATAAAGGCTGGAAATGTGGCTGAAGCATGACCCAGCGGGGACAATGTCGTGGCATGGTTTGACGACACGCACCCAACGTCAACTACGGATAAACCAGACGAGGGCGACGCCGGTAATGGCGGCGGCCAGTCCGACCGTCCTCAGCGTCGACGACGGCATGTCCTGGACCTGCGCCATCATCCTCTTCATGCCGTCGGGGAACAGGGCATAGGCGATGCCCTCGATGGCGATGGCCAGCGACAGCGCCACCCAAAGATCGGTCACGCCGCACCCCTCCCCAAGACAGGGCCGCCGACTAGCGGTCCGTCACTCGTTTTGGAACGGCGTTGAAGAACTGGAACAGCTCCGAATCCGGGCTCAACACCATGGTCGTCCCGTCGCCCACCGCGTTGCCCAAAGCCTCCATGGAGCGGTAGAAATCGAAGAACTCGGCATCCGTGCCGTAGGCGTCGTTGAGGATTTTGGTCCGCGCACCGTCGCCTTCACCACGCAATATCTCGGACGTCTTCTTGGCCTCGGAGACGATAATCGTGCGTTGCTTATCGGCACCCGCCTGGATGTCGAGCTTCTGCTTTTCGCCGTCGGCCCTGAGCTTGGCAGCGTGCGCCACGCGGTCGGACTGCATGCGGTTGTAAACCGCCTGGGCCGTCGTATCCGGCAGGTCTGTACGGCCGATGCGGACGTCGACAACCGCCGTGCCAAACTCGGGCGCCTGCGCCTTCATTTGATCGGTGATCAACCGCATGACCTCGGCGCGTTTCTCGGTCAGCATGTCACCTAGGAGGATTTTACCGATTTCCGCACGGACCGCAGCATTCAACCGGTTCCCGAAGACGTTGCGGAAGTTGAGATCGGTGCTCGCCTTTTTTCGGAACTCGAGGGGATCCTCGATCTTGTAGCGGGCGAAGGCATCGACGTTGACGCGCTTCTGGTCGGCCAGGATGACCTCCTGAACGGGCGGATCGAGGTCGAGGATTCGCCGGTCATAGTATTCGACGTTCTGAATGAACGGCATCTTCACGTGAAGCCCCGGTTCCTTGACGACCCGGATCGGATTACCGAATTGCAGGATCAGGGCCTGCTCGGCCTGGTGCACGGTGAACAGCGCGCTGTAGGCGATGACGCCGGCGGCGACGACGATCACGCCCAAAATGGCGAGGGATGCGTTTTTCATTATTGCTGCGCCTCCGAACGTTTTTTGAGCTCCGGCAACGGCAAATAGGGCACGACGCCGGATCCACTACCCTGTCCCTGGTCGATGATCACCTTCTCGGAATTGTCGAGGACGTCCTGCATGCGCTCCAGGTAGAGGCGCCGCGTGGTCACGTCCTTGTTTTCCCGGTAGGCGTTATAGACCGACAGGAAGCGTTGCGCTTCACCCTCGGCCTCGTTGATCATCTGCTGTTTATAGGCCTCCGCTTCCTGGATCATCTTTCGCGCTTCACCTTGGGCCCGGGGCACGACGTCGTTGAGATAGGCGGTGGCCTCGTTGACCTTTCTTTCCTGGTCCTGTTTGGCTCGTTGCACGTCGTTGAAGGCATCGATGACTTCCGCCGGTGGGTCGACCTTCTGCTGTTTTACGTCGGCAATTTCGACACCGGCGCCGTAGTCGTCGAGGATCTGCTGCAAGAGGGCCTGGGTCTGCTGTTCGACCTGGGTACGCTGGGTGGTCAGGGCCGTATCCAGGGGTGTCTGGCCGATGATCTCGCGCATGGCGCTTTCGGCGGCGATCTTCACGGTCGCTTCCGGATTGCGGATGTTGAACAGGAAATCGGCCGCATTCTTGATCCGCCACTGGACCACAAAATCGATGTCGATGATGTTCTGGTCGCCCGTCAGCATCAGGCTTTCCTGGGGAATGTCCCGCGCACCCATGCCGCGGCCGACATCCCCGCCGCCGCGGAATCCGACGGAGATCGTATTGGTGCGGTCGACGTTGACCTTGACCACATCACCGATCGGCGTTGGCGCCCACACGTGCAGACCGGGGCCCGTACGTTTCATGTACTTGCCGAACAGCAGTTCGACCCCTTGTTCACCCGGCTGGACGCGGTAAACGCCGCTGAACGACCACACGATCACGGCCAGCAGAACAATAAGGATCACGCCCCGGACACCGCCGGCACCGCCCGGCATGAAGCGTTTCACTTTGTCCTGGCTCTTGCGGATCATATCCTCGATGTCGGGCGGGCGCGGACCGCGGCCTCCGCCGCCACCGCCGCCGCTTCCCCAAGGCCCTTGGCCGCCTCCGCCGCCCCATGGGCCGCCACTCTGTGATTTCCAAGGCATGCCTGTACGCTCCTCAATTAAGTCAAATCTTATATGTGAGACTTGTAATTCAGCGTTGTTACGCTACTTCCTACACAACAGAAGCTTCCGCCCCAACGATGTTTGCCGTGTCGCTACGGCGCTCGGATAGCAGACGCAGCGGGTGAGGCACAACGAATATCGGCATATTGAGCGGAGTTTGCAAGGATGGCTGAAATTACGATCGATGAGATCGAAAAGGCGCTGGCCGGCATCACCGACCCGGTGAGCGGCAACGACATCGTTTCGCAGGGGCTGATCAAAGGGTTACAGACCAAGGACGGCCACGTGGCGTTCGCCATCGAGGTCGACCCGGCCCGCGGCGCCGAGATGGAACCGCTGCGTAAGGAAGCGGAAAAGACCGTCCACGATTTGCCTGGCGTCATTTCGGCGACCGTGGTGTTGACCGCCGAACGCGCGGGCGGCGGCAATGGCCAGGCCCGCCAGGCCCGCCATCCGGGCCCCGGTGCCCAGCAGGAAGGCATGGGCGCCATGCAGGCGGAACTGCTGCCCGGCGTCAAATCGATCATCGCCGTGGCATCGGGCAAGGGCGGTGTCGGCAAGTCGACGACCGCCGCCAACCTGGCGCTGGCGTTATCCGCGGGCGGCCACAAGGTCGGGCTTTTGGACGCCGACATCTACGGGCCCTCAATGCCGCGGCTATTGGGTATCACCGGCCAACCGTCGTCGAGTGACGGCAAGACCCTCGATCCGATGGAGAACTACGGCATCAAGGTGATGTCGATCGGCTTCATGGTCGAAGAAGACACGCCGATGATCTGGCGCGGCCCGATGGTCCAATCGGCCCTCGAACAGATGATGCGCGACGTCAGCTGGGGCGAGCTTGACGTCCTCGTCGTCGACATGCCGCCGGGCACCGGCGACGTGCAGCTGACGATGGCGCAGCGCGTTCCTCTGAGCGGCGCGGTCATCGTTTCGACGCCGCAGGACATCGCGCTCTTGGATGCCCGCAAGGGCCTCAACATGTTCCGTAAGGTCGACGTCCCGGTGTTGGGCCTGATCGAGAACATGAGTTATTTCCATTGCCCGCACTGCGGCGAACGCTCCGAAATCTTCGGCCATGGCGGCGCCAAGGCGGAAGCGGAAGCCAAGGGCATGAACTTCCTTGGCGACGTGCCGTTGCATATCGACATCCGCACCACGTCTGACGGCGGCCATCCGATCGTTGTCGCCAAACCGGACAGCGAAGAGGCGCAAGCCTTCAAGGGCATCGCCGATCGCGTCTGGGAAAGGCTCAGCCAGGAACAGGGCGGCATCTCTAAACCGAAGATCGTCGTTCAATAGGCACCTCGGGCGCCTCCCGTGGGCGCCCGGCGATTTTAATCCCGAAAGCCCGCGCCCGTCCCCTTGGGCGCGGGCTCTTTTTCGCCTACCATGCGGGCCATGAAATGGGGGGCGATTATTGTCGGCCTGTTGGCGGCGCTCGTGTTGGCGGGTGACGACGGTCGTGCCGGCGTGCTCGACCAGCGGGTCCGCGCCCTGCCCCAGGCCGAATGCGCCGCGGTCCGCCGTGTGCTCGAGGACGGCGTGCCGATCCAACCCGGCTTCCGCCAGATGGAGTACGAGTTCCCGGACAACGAACACGGCATCAGCGGCCGGCTGTGCCGCCTGCACGTGGTCGGTTCCGGGGCCCATATCGAAGGCACGCAGATCCGTTCGCTGGCCGACATGCACGCCTTCATCAAGGCCTCCCTGGAACATGCCGGCTGGCGTCAGACCAAGGAGACCGAGCGCTTCACCGACCGCTCTCAGTCGGGCAAGGACGTCTTCGCGCTCTTCAAGAACAATGCAATTTGCGTGTCGACGGTGCTGATCAGCCCGGCACCCGGCTACGTGCCGACGACCAACGTCAAATCCAACGGCCAGGCCTACCTGGGCGCGCTGTTTCCCTACGAGCGGGAGTGGTGGATCGCCGTCGACTGTTTCCACCTATAGCGGATAGCGGTGCGAATGGCCGAAGCGGCCGGAAGGTCAGCCGCCGAACATCTTTTTCAGGTTGTCGAAACCGGCCTGGTAGATGCCTTGCACGAGTTCCATCGCATCGCCCTCCGGTGCACCGGCGGCTTCAAACTCGCTCGACCACTCGACGGTGCTGTTCTCTCCCTCGCCGGACACCTTTATGGTCGCCGAGTAATTGGCGATCGGAAACGGGCTCTCCTGAATGGAATAGGTGTAGGTGCGTGATCCGTCGTCCATTTTTTCGAGTTTCTCGACGATCACGCCGCCACCGGCCAAGGACAGCTTCCGCGTTTGCCCTTCCTCGGTAAGCTCGCTCTTTTCGACGGCCGGATGCCAGTCGGGCAACGCGTTGAAACCGCCGATCAGTTTCCAGACGTTGTCGGCGGAAACCGCCAGGTTCTGCGACATCGATACTTTCGGTATGTTTGTCCTCCCGATATTTTTTTCGTCGGGCCCTCCGCTGCGGATAACCCGGAAAACGATACCACAAACCCCCTACCGGCGGTAGCGCAGCCAGCTAGGCGGCCCGTTCGAGGACGATGAAACTGAAGTCGGGGCCGTCCGGCCGTTCCGCTTCGTGATGTTGACGCGACACCTCGCGCCAACCACCCTCATCGATCTCCGGAAAGAAGGCGTCGCCCGGGAACTCGGCATGGATCCGGGTCAGGTAGATCCGCTCGGCATGGGGCAGGGCAAGCGCGTAGATCTCGGCGCCGCCGATGACGAAAACCTCCTCGCCGCCCTCGATCAGGGCGATCGCGCGGGCCTTCCTGAGCGCGCTCTCGAAATCGTGGACGACCTCGGCGTCGGCGGTCTCGAACGTTTCGTCGCGGGTGATGACGATGTTGGTGCGTCCCGGCAGCGCCATGCCGATCGACTGGTAGGTCTTGCGGCCCATGATCACCGGCGCCCCCATGGTCACCTGCTTGAAATACTTGAGGTCGGCCGAGATGTGCCAGGGCATGCCGCCCTCGAGGCCGATGGTCCGGTTCTCGGCCATGGCCAGGATCAGGGACAGCCGCGCGTCGTCGTCCATGGTCACCGAAGGCGCCTAGACGGCAATCGGCGCCGCAATATGCGGGTGCGATTCGTAGCCGACCAACTCGAAGTCCTCGAAACGGAAGGAGAAGATATCAGAAACGTCGGGGTTGATCCGCATTTCGGGGAGCGCCAACGGCTCCCGGGACAATTGCAGGTCGGCCTGGTCGAGGTGGTTGCTGTAGAGATGTGCGTCGCCCAGCGTATGGACGAAGTCGCCGGGTTCGAGACCGGTAACCTGCGCCACCATCTTGGTGAGGAGCGCATAGGACGCGATGTTGAAGGGGACGCCCAAGAAGATGTCGCAACTGCGCTGATAAAGCTGGCACGACAGCCGGCCGTCGGCGACGTAGAACTGGAACAGGCAATGGCACGGCGGCAGCGCCATGGTGTCGACTTCGGCGACGTTCCAAGCCGACACGATGTGGCGGCGCGAGTTGGGGTTGGTTTTGATCTGATCGACGACGGCACTGATCTGATCGATGGCGCCGCCGCCGGGTGCCGGCCAGGACCGCCATTGATGGCCGTAGACCGGTCCCAGGTTACCGTTGTCGTCGGCCCATTCATCCCAGATCGAGACACCGTTTTCTTTGAGGTAGCGGATATTGGTGTCGCCCGAGAGGAACCACAGAAGTTCATGGATGATCGATTTGAGGTGCAGTTTCTTGGTGGTCAGCACCGGAAAACCGGCAGCGAGGTCAAACCGCATCTGATAGCCGAAAACGCTTTGCGTGCCGGTGCCGGTTCTGTCGCCGCGGATTGTGCCGGTGGATCGGACGTGATTCAGGAGGTCGAGGTACTGCTGCATGGCCGCTTCGGAAAATCGACGGGACGCGAGCATTGTACCCGAGGCGGCCAAAGCGTCAAAAACCGCGCAACCGGCCCTTGCCAAGTCCAGGGAATCCGCCAACATGATGAAAAACACTCAGACGGAGATTAAGTCATGACCGACGAATCGGCCCTAGCCGGCAAGGCCTGTATTCCCTGCCAGGGGGGCATTCCCCGCCTCGGCCTCGAAGATGCCATCGAAATGGCGGAAACGGTCGCCGGATGGGATTTGAACGAGGACGCAACGCGGATCGCCAGGACCTACACCTTCGATGAATTTGCCGAGGCGCAGGCCTTCGCCAATGCCGTCGGCAATCTCTGCGAGGAAGAGTTCCACCATGCCGACATTACCTACGGCTGGGGCTACTGCCGCGTCGAGTTCCACACGCACAAGATCCGAGGCCTGCACGAAAACGACTTCGTTATGGCGGCTAAGACCAACGGATTGTTCAAAGGATAGGCGCGTCAAACCGAAGGCCCCCGTTTCCGGAAGCTACCTCCCGGATCGGACAGGCCAGGACACAACGCCGGTTCAGACCGTCTCCCAAACCTTGCGCTGCATTTGCAGTTCGTGGCCGTCGACGTCGATCTCGTCGCCGATGAAATCGCTGACCGAAACGACACCGTAGCCGCCGTCGGGCATACCGGTCACCACCACGTGGTGAATGTTGTGCTCGACCATGAGCCGCACCGCCTCGATCCCTTTGCGCTGGGCCCGAACGCTGGCGATGTTGCGGGTCATGACTTCTTCGACCCGGGTCGCTTTCGGTTCCTTCTCTTGGGACACGACCCGGCGCATCAAATCGCGTTCCGTGAAGACGCCCTCAAGCTGGCCCTCCGGGTCGAGGACCAGAACGATCCCGCATTGGTGTTCGCTCATTTTGCAGACGGCGTCGAAGACGCTGTCGCCCGGCGAGACGCTGAGCAGATGTTGACCGGCAACGATTTCCGACAACAATCGGTGGGGCATTTTTTTCTCCTTATCGCCGCCAATGGTGGTCGGTTGCGGTTTGCACGTTAACGTTTCAGTTTCACACGATCCTCGCAGCCGCTGCCATGAGGCAGGTCAATTTCCGAAGCGCGATGGCCCCCCGCGACGGCGGGATCGTCATCCGTTTCGGTCGGGTTCGGTGAAGGTGCTTGCCATGAAATTCAACCGACGCTCTAATGACCGATCGCACCGTTTCGGCCCCATTGAGAGGACTTTCGAAAATGATGATGTTCCGCCGGTTCGCCTTTGCCGCAGCCATTGCGCTCAGTGCCGCGATGACCGTCTCTGCCTGTTCGCCCGAGGTCGGTTCCAAGAAATGGTGCGAAGACCTGAAGAAGAAGGACAAGGGCAACTGGACCGCCAACGAAGCGGCCGATTTCGCCAAGCACTGCGTGTTGTAATGCGGCTCTAGGACGTGGCCGCCGACCCCGCGACGAGCGTCAGCTCGCCAGCCGGGACGCGTCGTTGACGAGGATTCCCTTGCCGTACTTGCCGGTGACGCCGAGGCGTTTCAGCTTCGACAGGCAGCGCGAAAAACTCTCCGGCTGAAGACCGAGAAACCGCGCCAACAGCAGTTTGTCGCAAGGCAGGTCGACGGCCTGGGCGCCGTTTCGGTTGCCGCAGCGGCCTCGGATGTAGGCGGCGACCCGCTGCGTGCCGGTCCGGGTCTTCAGAAGCTCGATATGCTGTTCGAGCCGTTCCATCGATTCGCTGACGAGCGCCGTGATCTGCAAGGCCAGATCCGGTGACCGGCCCATGAGCCGGCAAACTTCGTCGTTGGGAACGGCGACCACTTCGGCGCCGGATGTGACCACCTCGGCGTGGAAACCGTGATCGCCTCGGTCGGCAATGTGTTCGAGCCCGACCCAGCGCCCGCCGTCGATCAGGTCGATCAAGACCTCGTTGCCGGGTTCGATGTAGCGCGACAATTTGACGGTACCGCTCAGTACATAGAAGGAGAAACGCGCCGGTTCATCCTCGTGGAAAAGGATCTTTCCCTTGCGACACCGGGTCACCGGCCGGCGATCGATCAATTGTTGGACAGCGTCGAACCGAGGCTGATCTTCCGTTTGTGTGAATGGCTTGGGAATAACAGCATCCGTGTTCGCGGCTTCCAGCATTTTCCTCTCCCGGTTTGTTGTTCGTTGGGAAAGGCTATTCGGGGGCGGCTTCGTTACATTGACTCAGATCAATGTATTAGTTCTTTGAGGTGAGTAACGGGCACCGCCAGCACCGCCAGGGCCGGGTCATTTTCGCACGGCGAAACGTTGCGGTTTCGCCCGTTTCAGCGCATATTAGGAGTGCCGGTTCGCCGGCTATGGCGATAAACGCTATGTGGAATAAGCGTTGCGGACCCGGGGGCAGTGCCCGGCGCCTCCACCAATTCCCTCCTCTCGTTTGATCGTTGCACGAGGGGATTTGCGGGGGCGAAACAGGATCGACGTGCGTAGTAAAGGCATGGTTTTCGCTCGGTGGGGTTCCGCCGTTACCGGACCAAACTTAATAGTTGCCAACGACAACTATGCTCCGGTTCGTGCCGCTGCTTAACGCAGTCGCACAACCGAAACTTTAAGTCCCGCGCCTTTGCAGGTTCGGGCGGGGTTCCGGAGGGCACCTGGCAACAGAAGCCCTCCACTTAATCCCATCTTTCTCATTTCCCACCCGACCGTACCGTTCAGTTCGGGTGCAGCATCATGGCCGCGGATCGGAAGGTTTGGCGGCGAGATTCGAGCGCCGCCTGCCGCCGGTCAGCGTCGTCAACTTGGCGGCGGCGTTTTTGACCATTACGGCCATTTCTGCCACCCGGGCATCGGACAGGCGCTCGGCGGGACCGGAAATGGATATTCCGGTTACCGCCTTGCCGTGGACGTCGTAAACCGGCGCGGCGATGCATCGCATGCCCGTGTAGCGTTCCTCGTCATCCAGCGACCACCCTCGGCGGCGAATGGCATCAAGCTCGGACAGCAGGGCGTTCGAAGACGACAGGGTGTTGTCCGTGAACCGTGGCAAACCTTTGTCGCGGAGGATCAATTCGACCTCGTGGCGCTCCAACTCGGCCAACATCATCTTGCCGATGCCCGAGGCGTGCATGAAGGCCCGGGTGCCGGGCGGGAAAAAGGCGCGGATCGGATTCGGTGTTTCGACCTGGGCCAGGAACACCACGTCCCCCTTGTCGGCGATGGCGATGTTCGCGGTTTCACCGGTTTCCTCGACCAGGCGACGCAGGACATGCAGGCCGACCTCGATCAGATTGTTGCGCTGGATAAAAGCGCTACCGACACGATACGCCTCGACGCCGACCAACCATTGCTGGGTCGTTTCCTGGAACTCGACCATCTCGTTTTTCTGCAGGGTCGTGAGGAGGCGGTGTGCCGACGAGGCCGGCATGCCGACCCGTAACGACAAGTCGGTAAGAGTGGCCTTGCCCTCCGTCGCCAGGGCGCGCAGCAAATGGATGCCGCGGTCGAGGGCGCGCACCGTCGCTGTGTCTTCGTCGGTCGATGCCGACCGTGGCCGGCCGCGCCGCCGTTTCTCCTGACCCGGGTCCTTGTCCATCGTTCCTTTCCCCTCGAATGCCTCTCGTGGCCATTAAGAATAATCGGAAAAAATTTATTCAAAATTATTTTCTCACTTAATGAAAAAAGAATATGATTTATTTTTCAAACTGTTATGTGCATTTATTACAATTTTGGAAATTATTTTCAGAAAAATTGACAGGATTCTGCGAGCCGTTATCGTTAAGCCGACGACTTGCTTGGAGGAAAATCATATGACCCCGCAAATGCCCATCTTCATCGGACAGAATCCGGTTTTTATCCCCGGTCCGACGAACATCCCGGACCGGCTGCGCGACGCTATGGGAATCCAGACCCTCGATCACCGCGCCCCCGATTTCGCCGACGTACTGGCCCCCTTGCTCAGCGACCTTAAGAAGATCTTCAAGACCGAGACCGGCGAGGTGATCACCTTCCCGGCCAGCGGTACCGGCGGTTGGGAAGCGGCGATGACCAATACCCTGTCGCCGAGCGATAAGGTTCTGGTGGCGCGTTACGGGACGTTTTCGGACCGCTGGATCGACCTCTGCCAGCGCCACAACCTCGACGCCGAGGTGATCGACTGCGAATGGGGGACCGGCGCTCCGGTCGACCTGTTCGGCGAGCGTTTGGCGGCCGATACGGCCCATCGGATCAAGGCCGTCCTGGTCACCCACAATGAAACGGCGACCGGCGTGGTCAGTGACGTGGCGGCAGTCCGCCGGGCCATGGATGCCGCGGACCATCCGGCGATGCTGTACGTCGACTGCGTCAGCTCGCTGGCCTCGATCGACTTCCGCATGGACGAATGGGGCGTCGACCTCGCCGTCACCGGATCTCAGAAGGGTTTCATGATGGCCACCGGCATGGCCATCGTCGGCGTCAGCCAGAAGGCGATGGCGGCGACAGAAACGGCGGCCTGCCCGCGTTGCTTTTTCGACTTCCGCGACATGGCCGGCGCCAACGCCACTGGTGGCTTCCCCTATACACCGCCGCTGCAGGTGATGGCCGGGTTACGCGAAAGCGTCACCATGTTGCTGGAGGAGGGACTCGACAACGTTTTCCAGCGCCACCATCGCATCGCCGAGGGCGTCCGCCGGGCCATCGATGCTTGGGGGCTGCGGTTGTGCGCTCGCTCGCGCGACCTCTATTCCGACACCATCAGCGCCATTTACGTGCCCGACGGTTTCGACAGCGAGGCACTGACCGACCACGCCTATACGGCCTACGGCGTCTCTTATGGCGTCGGCCTCGGCCCCATGGCCGGCCGCGCGTTCCGCATCGGCCACCTGGGTTCGCTGACCGAGGCCATGGCCCTGTCCGGTCTCGCCACCGTCGAGATGGCCATGAAGGACCTCGACTATCCGATCGACCTCGGCTCCGGCGTCGCCGCCGCCCAGGACTATTATCGCCGTAGCGCCGCCGCCCACCGGGCGGCCGCGTAATCCGGGCGACGGGAGGAACGGTTGAGTGACCATTCCGAGCGCCGACGTCGTCGGCGCCTCCATCGGAGGCGGCGGCATTGTCGCCGCCGACGCGCCGGATTCCATCGCCGTTGGCCTTAAGGTGCCGCCCAAGGACCTGACATGGCCCTCCGCATCAAACCAAGCGGCGAACATCCTGACGGCGTCCGAGAAAGAAACCGTCGACGCCATGTTTCTGACGTGGCAGCGCACGAAAATCGTCATGTAACTCTCCTCGGCCCTGCCGCTAGCAGTTATCCTTAATAACCCAGACATCTTTGCCGGCAAGCGGGTCGGTGTCATCATCACGGGCGGCAACGTCGGTCTGGATAGACTAGCCTGGATGCAGGCTGACTGACCGGGAGGAACCCACCATGAACGACATGACGGAATTCGCCGACCTGGAGGTCGGCTATGACATCCCGGCGGCGATCGGCATGGACGAATCCGAGATCCAGACGCCTTGCCTGATCCTCGATCTCGATGCGCTGGAGCGCAACATCAAGAAAATGGGGCAGTTCGCCAAGGACATGGGGGTCCGTCACCGGATCCACGGGAAGATGCACAAATCGGTCGACGTGGCTTTGCTCCAGGAGGAACTGGGCGGCTCCTGCGGCGTCTGCTGCCAAAAGGTCAGCGAGGCCGAAGCCTTCGTCCGCGGCGGCATCAAAGACGTCCTGGTCTCCAACCAGGTGTGCGACCCGGCCAAGATCGATCGCCTCGCTCGGCTGCCCAAACGGGGCGCGCGAACCATCGTCTGCGTCGACGACATCGACAACGTCGCCGACCTGGCGGCGGCCGCACAAAAACACGGCACGACCATCGAATGCCTGGTCGAGATCGATTGCGGCGCCTGGCGCTGCGGTGTGACCGGCAGCGCCGCCGTCGTCGACATCGCCACGGCCATCGACGCCGCCGACGGGTTGGCCTTTTCCGGCATCCAGGCCTACCAGGGCGCCATGCAGCATCTCGACCGGTATGAAGACCGCAAGGCGAAGTTCGACGACGCCGTGGCCATGGTCGAGGATGCCGTCGCGGCGTTGCGGGCCGAGGGCCTGGAATGCGCCATCGTCGGCGGCGGCGGCACTGGCAGTTATTACTTCGAGGGCCGTTCGGGGGTTTTCAACGAGCTGCAGTGCGGCTCCTACGCCTTCATGGACGCCGACTACGGCCGCATCCTCGACCAGGACGGCAAGCGCATCGACGCCAGCGAGTGGGAAAACGCACTGCTCATCCTGACTTCGGTGATGAGCCACGCCAAGGCCGACATGGCCATTTGTGATGCCGGATTGAAGGCGCAGAGCGTCGACAGCGGCCTGCCCGCGATCTTCGGCCGCGACGACGTCGAATACATCAAATGCTCGGACGAGCACGGCGTCATAGCCGACCCCAACGGCGCGCTGGCCGTCAACGACAAGCTGAAGCTGGTCCCCGGGCACTGCGACCCGACCTGCAATGTCCACGACTGGTACGTCGGCGTACGTGGCGGCAAGGTCGAATGCCTGTGGCCGGTGACGGCACGCGGCAAGGCGTTCTGATCGGATCCGGCGGATGCTGATCGTTTCCGAGGAAACCTGTCGTGAGGTCGTCGGCCGGTCCGACGCCTTCACCGCCGTCGAGGCTGTCTTCGCGGCGATGGCCCGCGGCGACGCCTACAATTTCCCGGTCGTCCGCGAGGCCATCGGTCATGCCGAGGCTTTGTACGGGTTCAAGTCGGGCTTCGACCGGACCGGACTGGTATTGGGCGCCAAAGCGGGTGGCTACTGGCCGGGCAACGCCGACAAAGGTTTGACCAATCATCAGTCGACCGTGTTCCTGTTCGACCCCGACACCGGACAACTGAGCGCGCTTGTCGGCGGCAACTACCTGACCGCAGTGCGCACGGCGGCGGCGAGTTCCGTTTCGATCGCCCATCTGGCGCGCCAGGATGCCAAGGTCCTCGGCGTGATGGGGGCGGGCCACCAGGCGCCCTTTCAACTGCGCGCGGCGGCCGAGCAGCGGGATTTCGAAAAGGTCGTCGCCTGGAATCGGCATACCGAGAAGCTGTCCACCCTGGCGGTTGTTGCCGACGAATTCGGCCTGCCGTTCGAAGCGGTCGGGCGAGAGGAGTTGGGCGCCAAGGCCGACGTCATCATCACCATCACGTCATCGTTCGGGACACAGCTGAAGACGGAGTGGATCAAACCCGGCACCCACCTTGCCTGCATGGGCACCGATACCGCCGGTAAGCAGGAGGTCGACCCCGCCCTGGTCGCCGGAGCGACGCTGTTCACCGACGAAGTCTCGCAATCCGTGACCATCGGCGAAACCCAGCACGCCGTCAGCGCCCGGCTGATCGACGAGGCGGCGATCACACCGATCGGTGCCGTCATCAACGGTGATCATCCGGGCCGCACCAGCGACGACGAGATCACCTTGTTCGACGGTACCGGCGTCGGCCTGCAGGACCTCGCCGTCGCCTCGGTTGCGGCCAAACTGGCCAGCGACCAAGGCAAGGCTGATCGTATCGATCTATGAGGCGCACTGCGGCTGGGTGAGGCAGCCGGCCATCCCTGCCCCGGAAGGGGGCGTTTTCCGTAATCCGATCATCGGTGATAGGGTTTCGGAATCGCCGGGAGGAGGCTGAGCAGCGATGTCCGATTTACATACAGGTGCGACGTAGTGGGCCGGCCCGAAGGTGGAACCCCTAAATGGCTCCGCATCTCTCTGCTGGTCGTTCTCTATGCCGGCCTGCTGGCCGGCGGCAACATGGGCAGCGGCTGGTTGACCGAGAGCTTCCGCGAAGAGTTTGCCGCCGCCGTACAATCGCATGAAGCGCACATCATGATGGCGGGCATCCTGGTGTTCGCCGTGTTCATGGCCGTACCGTTCGTGCCCGGCATCGAGATCAGCCTAGCGCTTCTCGCCACCTTCGGCTCCAAGATGGTCATCGCCGTCTACGCGGCTACGGTGCTGGCCTTGTCCTTGTCGTGGTGGATCGGAACCCTGCTGCCGTTTCACGTGATCGTCCGGTTCTTCGACGCGCTCGGTTTCAAGCGGGCCAGGGACCTGGTTGAAGGCCTGGAGACCTTGGATTCCGCCCGGCGGCTCGAGCGGCTGGTCGAACACGCGCCGAAACGGATCGTGCCGGTGTTATTGAGACATCGTTATGTCGCGATCATCTGCGCACTGAACGTTCCCGGAAACGCGGTCGTTGGAGGTGGCGGCGGGATCGCGCTGCTGGCCGGGCTGAGCGGCCTATTCAGGTTTCCGCTGTTTCTCGCGGCGGTCTCCCTGGCCGCGTTGCCGATACCCCTGATCATCTTGCTGACCGACCGGTGATTTCCGCCGGTCCCGACCACAATCGGTCCGTCAGCCATGTCCCCGAACAACCGCCAACCATGTCTTCGGTCTAAACATCGGAGCCCGGGCCTGACGGAATAGGGCGGAAAAGGCCGACCGCAATATCTCTTTCGGGGGGACGACAGTCATACAGCACGCAGACCGCTGCTGTCCGGTTCCAGGTAAGAAGCCGACCGCGCAAAGGCGGTTTTTTCCATTCACACGGTTTCGGTGATAGGGTGGAAAAAAATTGTTTGGGAGGCGAACGAAATGAAACTGGCCAATGCGCTCTTGAAGGCGCTCAAGGATCACGGCGCCCGGGCCGTCTTCGGCATCCCGGGGGACTTCGTTTTACCGTTCTTCAAGTTCATCGAGCAGGCCAACGAACTGCCGCTTTATACCTTCAGCCACGAGCCGGCCGTCGGTTTCGCCGCCGATGCTGCGGCGCGTATGGAAGCGAGCATCGGTGTCGCCTGCGTCACCTACGGCGCCGGCGGTTTCAACATGCTCAACGCGGTGGCCGGCGCCTACGCTGAAAAGAGCCCGCTGGTCGTCGTCTCCGGCGCCCCGGGCAAGGCCGAGGTCGAGCGCGGGCTTCTGGTCCACCACCAGGCCCGGTCCATCGACTCGCAATACCGTGCCTACCGCGAGGTCACCTGCGACCAGGCGGTGCTGAACGACGCGGCCGAGGCACCGGTCGCCATCGCCCGGGTGCTGAGGAATTGCTACGAGCAGTCGAGACCGGTGTACATCGAGTTCCCGCGCGACATGGTCGAGGCGGAATGTGAGCCGGTCGAGCCTCTTCCGCCGTCGCCGGTCGATCCGGAGGCTGTCGCCACCTGCGCCGAGGAAATCCTGACTCGTATCGGAAACGCGACCCGCCCCGTCCTCATGGCCGGCGTCGAGGTCAGGCGGTTCCGGCTCGAAGAGCGGATCGCCGAACTGGCTCAACGCCTCGACATTCCGGTCGTCACCAGCCTCATGGGACGCGGCCTGATGGTTGCCCCCGATGCGCCGCTGGCCGGCACCTACATGGGCGTCGCCGGCGATCCGAACGTCGCCGAGACGGTCGAAGGGGCCGACGCGCTGCTGTTGCTCGGCGTCATCTTGTCGGACACCAATTTCGGCGTGTCGGGCCAGCGCGTCGACCTGCGCCGCGCCGTCGTCGCCGCCGACCGGGAGGTCCGGGTCGGCTTTCACACCTATCCGGACGTGCCGCTGGCCGAGCTGATCGACGCCCTGATGGCCCGTACCGCCGCGCGCGACGTTAATCCAGCCGCCGAGCGCACGCCGGCGGCTGGCGGGATGGTCGCCGACGACAACCAGGTAACGCCGCCCGATATCGCGCTCGCCGTCAACGACCTCTTCGATGAGCACGGCTTTATGCCGATCGCGTCCGACATGGGTGATTGCTGGTTCACAGCCATGGACATCCGCCACACGCCGCTGGTCGCGCCCGGCTACTACGCGACCATGGGGTTCGGCGTTCCGGCCGGTCTCGGCATCCAGGCCGCGACGGGAGAACGCATGCTGATCCTGGTCGGCGACGGCGCCTTTCAGATGACCGGCTGGGAGCTCGGCCACTGCCATCGCTACGGCTGGGACCCGATCGTCATCGTGTTCAACAACTCGGGCTGGGAAATGCTGCGCACCTTCCAGCCGGGGCCGCAGTACCATGACCTCGGCCAGTGGAAGTTCGCCGAGATCGCCGACGCCCTTGGCGGCCGCGGTCATCGCGTCGCCACGCGGGGGCAGCTTAAAGAGGCGCTCGACGAAGCCGTCCGCGATCGCGGCCGCTTCCAGCTGATCGAGGCGATGCTCGAGCGCGGCGCCATCTCGTCCCGCCTGCAGCAATTCGTCGAGGCCATACGCGCGGCCACGACCGGCGCCACCGAAACCTGATTATAGCGGTCAACCTAGGCGGTTCTTAGCGCGATACGCTCTAGCCACGCACCCCCAATAGGTCTAAATTTAAGGCCATGGACGATGACCCGCTCCGTTACGACGTTTGGATCGAAGAGGCGTTGCGCGCCGTCATTCGCCGCACGCTGCGCTACGCGGCCGACAATGGGCTGCCGGGCGAGCATCATTTCTACGTCACCTTCCGCACCGGTGACGAGGGCGTCGATATCCCGAGTTACCTGCGCGAAGAACATCCGGAAGAGATGACAATCGTCCTGCAGTTCCAATACGAGGACCTGACCGTGAAGGATGGCACATTGGCCGTGACCCTGCGGTTCGGCGGCAAACCCGAACGCCTGGTGATCCCGCTTTCGGCGATTACTTCGTTTGCCGATCCGTCGGTCAACTTCGGCCTGCAGCTGAAGATGTCCTCGAGTGAGGATGAGGAGTTCGAATTCGACGTGTCGGCGTCCGACGACAACGGAGAGAACGACGTGTCGTTCGATGAGCCCGACGAGGCCGTCGATGACGAAGCGCCGAAGACCGGCGAGGTAATCGCGCTCGACGCCTTCCGCAAGAAATAACCGTCCGCAGCCGTTTCGTACCGCACCACCGCCCGGTCCGGCGGGCCCGCGGGTTTGACGGACCGGACAAGGAGCGGCCGGACGGTTCCGACCGGCCCTCGGAGAGGAGGCCATGACCAGCCACATTCACCACAAGATGTTCCCGCTCGCCGACGACGATACCGTCTACAGGAAGATCTCCGACGAGGGCATCGGGACCAAGCATTTCGAAGGTGCCGAGATCCTGACGGTGGCGCCGGACGCCTTGATGAAACTCGCGGCGGAAGCCTTCCGCGACACATCGCATCTGCTGCGCCCGGCCCACCTGAAACAGCTCAGCTCGATCCTCGACGATCCGGAAGCATCCGATAACGACCGCTTCGTCGCCCTTGATCTCCTGAAGAACGCCAACATCTCGGCCGGCGGTATCCTGCCCATGTGCCAGGACACCGGCACGGCCATCATCATGGGCAAGAAGGGCGACCGGGTATGGACCGGCGGCGGCGACGAGGCGGCGCTGGCGGCCGGTGCCCGCGAGGCCTATGCCGAGTGCAACCTGCGTTACAGCCAGGTCGCGCCCATCGACATGTTCCACGAGGTCAACACCGGCGACAACATGCCGGCCCAGATCGACCTCTTTTCCACCGAGGGTGAGGCCTACGAACTGCTGTTCATCGCCAAAGGCGGAGGGTCGGCCAACAAGACCTTCCTCTATCAGGAGACCAAGGCGCTTCTCAACGAGGACCGCCTGATGCAGTTCCTCGACGAGAAGATCCGCACGCTTGGTACGGCGGCATGCCCGCCCTACCACCTGGCCCTGGTCATCGGCGGCACATCGGCCGAGCTCAACCTGAAGACGGTCAAACTGGCGTCGACCAAATACCTCGACGCCCTGCCGACCCATGGCAACGAATACGGCCAGGCCTTCCGCGACCTCGAATGGGAGGAACGGATCCTGGAGCTGACCCGCCGGATGGGCATCGGCGCCCAGTTCGGCGGCAAGTATTTCTGCCACGACGTGCGCGTCGTCCGCCTGCCCCGGCACGGGGCGTCCTGCCCGGTCGGTCTCGGCGTGTCGTGCTCGGCCGACCGCCAGATCAAGGGCAAGATCACGCGGGACGGTGTTTTCCTGGAGCAGCTCGAGACCAATCCGGCCCAGTACCTGCCGGACGTCACCGGCGACGATCTCGGCGGCGACGTCGTCGCCATCGACCTGACAAGACCCATGCCGGAGGTCCTGGCAGAACTCAGCAAGCATCCGGTCAAAACCCGCGTGTCGCTCACCGGCACCCTGATCGTCGCCCGCGACATCGCGCATGCCAAACTGCAAGAAAGGCTCGATGCCGGCGACGGCCTGCCGCAGTATTTCAAGGACCACCCGGTCTATTACGCCGGTCCAGCAAAGACACCGGAGGGCTACGCGTCCGGCTCCTTTGGGCCGACGACGGCGGGCCGAATGGACTCCTACGTCGATACCTTCCAAGCGGCCGGCGGCTCGATGGTCATGCTGGCCAAGGGCAACCGCTCGAAGGCGGTGACCGACGCTTGCAAGACCCACGGCGGCTTCTATCTCGGCTCCATCGGCGGCCCGGCGGCGCGCCTCGCCCAGGACTGCATCAAGAAGGTGGAACTGGTCGAGTACCCGGAGCTCGGCATGGAGGCCATCTGGAAGATCGAGGTCGAGGACTTCCCCGCCTTCATCGTCGTCGACGACAAGGGCAACGATTTCTTCTCCGAGTTCAACCAGCCGATCCACAACGGCTGAGGCGGGAAGGAGCGCACTGTCATGACCACCGGCCTCGGGGCCTTTGACGATTTCCCACGCACCATCCTGGCCCATACGCCGACACCCATCGAGAAGATGGACAACCTGTCCGCCACGCTCGGCGGCCCGGCGCTGTGGGTCAAGCGCGACGACTGCACCGGACTGGCGCTCGGCGGCAACAAGGCACGCCAGATCGAGTTCTACTTCGGCGAGGCCCTGGCCCGGGGCGCCGACACGGTGCTGATCACCGGCGCCGTGCAGTCGAACTTCGTGCGCACGGTAGCAGCCGCCGCCGCCAAGCTCGGTCTCGACTGTCACGTGCAGTTGGAGGAGCGGGTCAAGGATGTCGACGACACCTACCGCACATCCGGCAACGTGCTCCTCGACCGGGTGCTCGGTGCGGAGATCCACAGCTACCCGGAAGGCGAGGACGAAGCCGGTGCCGACAGGGCCTTGGGCGCCATCGCCGACGATCTCAAAGCCAAGGGCAAGACCCCCTACATCATCCCGCTGTCGCCGGGACATCCGCCGTTGGGTGCCTTGGGCTATGTCGTCGCGGCCCGTGAACTCCTTGGCCAGATGGCGACCGAAGGTCACGTATTCGACGAAATCGTTCTGGCGTCGGGCAGCACCTCGACCCATGCCGGTATGCTCTATGGCTTGCGCGCGCTGGGCTCCGATCTTCCCGTCTTGGGCGTCTGCGTGCGCCGCGCCGCCGAACTGCAAGGGCCGCGGGTCAAGGCGCGTTGTGACGACATCGCCAAGCTGTTGGGCACCGGGCCCGCCGTCACCGACGCCGACGTTCGGGTCACCGACGTTGCCCTGGCGCCGGGCTACGGGCAACTCAACGATATGACGCTGGAGGCCCTGGAACTGGCCGCGCAAAAGGAAGGCCTGGTCCTCGACCCGGTCTATACGGGCAAGGTCTTCGCCGGCATGGTTCATCAAGTGCGCGCCGGCGCCTACGGAGACGACGCCAACGTCTTGTTCCTGCACACCGGCGGCCAGCCGGCGCTCTTCGCCTACGAACCGAAGCTGGCGGAACATTGGGGCGAGGCGGTGGAGTGACGCTCCCGGATCTACTCTTCGACGGACCCGAGGGCGCGGCGACGACGATTGCCCTGGCGCACGGCGCCGGCGCCCCCATGGACAGCCCGTTCATGCAGTACTTCGCCGAGAAGCTGGGATCGGTCGGCTTCCGGGTGGCGCGGTTCGAGTTCCCCTACATGGCCGAGCGCCGCGTCACCGGCAGCAAGAAGCCGCCCAACCGCGGGCCGATCCTGATCGACACCTGGATGGCCGTGGTCGGCGCGCTTGGACCGGAGAACCTGATCGTCGGCGGCAAGTCCATGGGCGGGCGCATCGCTTCGATGATCGCCGACGGCGCCGGCGTCCGTGGGCTGGTGGCGCTCGGTTATCCCTTCCATCCGCCGGGTAAACCGGAAAAGCTGCGGACCGAACACCTGGAAAACCTGAAAACCCCGGCGCTCTTTTGCCAGGGAACGCGGGACCCCTTCGGCACCAGAGACGAGGCGGGCGGATTCACCCTATCGAAAGCCGTCCGATTCCACTGGCTGGAGGATGGCGATCACGGCTTCAAGCCGCGCAAGGCCTCGGGCCGCACCGAACCCCAGAACTGGGACTCGGCCATCGCCGCGATTACGGAGTTCGCGAATTCCCTGTCGTGAGTGTGCGAACGCTCAGCCGTCGCCGCTCATCATTGCCTGCATGCCGGCTTCCATCTCTTCCGGCGTCGGGTCCGCGACATGGGTGGCGATCGACCAGCAATAACCGTGCGGATCGACGATCTTGCCCATGCGGTCTCCCCAGAACATATCGGTGACCGGCATATCCTCGCTGGCGCCGGCGGCAACGGCTCGGGCCTGGAAGGCGTCGACGTCTTCTACGTAGAGATGGACGAAGGCCGGCGAGCCACCGAGATCGTTCGGCGAATGCGTGCCCCAGTCGGGGTTGTGCTGGCCGCGCATGATGACGGCGCCACCGATGACGATCTCGGCATGCATGATCAGGTCCGTGCCCGGCGCCACCATGCGGTAGCGCTCTTCGGCGCCGAAGGCCTCCTTGTAGAACGCGATGGCGCCGTTGGCGTCGTCGAAAATGAGATAAGGCGTGACCGCGGTCATACCGTCGGGAATAGCGTTAACGTCGTTCATGGCTCTCTCCATTATCTGTTGGAATTCCGCACCCCCTATTTCCGATAACCCGACGGGCAGCACGCGGCAAGGAAACCCGGTCTTCGGACAAGCAATTGTGAACGGCGGCGAAATCGGTCACATCCTCCCATCGCAAGTTGCAGCCGGTCGCTGTAGAGTGACGCCATGAAACTCGACCACATCAACGTTCAGACGACCGACCTCGAAGGCACCAAGGACTTCTTTGTCCGTATTCTCGACCTCGAGGTCGGCGAGCGACCGCCATTCGCCTTTCCCGGTTACTGGCTCTATGCCGGCGACCAGGCGGTCATCCACTTGGTCGGCGTTACTGACGAACCAGGCGACAACAATGGTGCGCTCGATCATTTCGCCTTCCAAAGCGACGGCATGGACGATCTCATCTCGCGACTGAAGGCGGAAGACATCGAACATTTCGTCTCCGTCATTCCCGGCATCGGCGTGCGCCAGGTGTTTTTCTACGGACCCGAAGGCGTCAAAATCGAGGTCGATTTTCCGCCGGCCTGAGTCGACCGCGCACCGCCGCCCGATCGATTGACTGAGGTCAATGCACGCGCGCCCGCGCCCGGATAAACGGGCCGGTCTTAGGTGCTGCCAGGGCCCTGGAAAGACGCCCACGAAAAGGAGAGAACGATGCGGCTGACCGACGCGCAGATAAACGAATTCAACGAGAAGGGTTATATCGTCATCAAGGGCTTCTTCGACGCCGCCACCATGGCCGAGGTCTCCGACGTCCTCGACGGCCTGCAGGCCAAGGAGCCAAAACCCGGCGAGGAAGCCAAATACTACGAAGAGAGTACGATCACCGGCGAGAACATCCTGGTCCGCATCGAAAACGTCATCGGCGAGAACAACCCTGATCTCACGGCCGATCTCATCAATGACGACACCATCGAGTGCCTGACGCAGCTGTTCGGCGAGGCGCCGGTGCTGTTCAAGGAGAAGGTCAACTACAAGCTGCCCGGCTGCCGCTCCGACCTCCTGCATCAGGACCAGGCCGCCGGCTGGAACAAATACACGGACTTCTTCATCACCATGGCCATCGCGGTGGATGAAAACCGCGAGGAAAACGCGGCGTTGAGCTTCATGAGCTCCGGCAACTACGAGAAGGCCCTGATGTGCGAGGAGTGGAAATCCTTGAGCGAGAATGACCCGCCCTTCGAGCCAGTCGACGAGTACTCGCTGATAGAGGCTGACCCCGGCGACGTCATCTTCTTCGATTCCTACGTGCCGCACGGCTCGCCGCCGAACCGCTCGGAGAGGAGCCGGCGCAACATCTTCCTGACCTTCAACAAGGAATCCGCTGGCGACATGCGGGCGCAATACTACGCCGACAAATGGGCCAGCTACGCGCCGAACGAGGCCGACGAAGCGCGAACGGCGGACAGCTTCCGGGTTTAAGGGATACCGGGGATACCGCCGTCACCCCCGCCCCAGCCCTCCCCCATCTAGGGGAAGGACTTTTTTGTTCACAGCGTGTTTACCCCCCCACCCTAACCCTCCCCCACAAGGGGGGAGGGGATGGAGTCCGGGTGTTGTATCTGGAGTCCCTTCCCCCCTTGTGGGGGAAGGACAGGATGGGGGGTGACCCGCTGTTTGGCCGTGGCGCGCTAAAGCCCCGTCAGTCGAACTTCGGTTCCGTGGCCTTGAAACTATCGCGCCCGGCGATGGCGCCATACCAGCGGGCGACACCGTCGAGGCCGTCGAGGAGCGTGTCGCCCTCCGGGATCATATGGAAATAGAAGACCATCGGCGCGAAGTAGAGGTCGGCCAGCGACAGCGCCTCGCCGGCCAGCCACGGCTGCTCTGAAAGCGTCTCGTTGAGCATGACCAGATGGCCGCGCACCACCGGCGTCGCCTTGGCGATCATGTCTTCGTCCGGCGTGCCTCCGCGGGCCGGCACCACCAGGCGCTGGATGACCAGACCCGGCCCCATTGGACCGTACATGTCGTCGATGTAGAGACTGATCCACTCATGCATGACCGCGCGCAATCCCGCGTCCGCCGGCTTCAGCGCCGGCCCGTCGAAGGCCTCGTCGACGTAGGTTGAAATGGCGAGGCTCTCGGCGATGACCCGCTCGCCGTGCCGGAATGCCGGCACTTTACCCATGGGGTGCAGGGCCTTCATTTCGTCCGATTGCGGAACCAGGGGCTCGTGCACGTAGGCGACCCCCTTTTCCTCGAGAGCCAAGCGTACGGTGCGCACATAGGTGCTGGCCCCGACGCCGTAGACGATCACGTCACTCATGGCGCGTCCCTCAAGCCGGGCTGCCGGCGAGATGCGCCTCCAGGCAGTCGAAGCAGCCGAGCCAGCCTTCGCCATGGCGCTCGCGGGCCAGCGGTGTCGGCAGCTTGGAATGCACCAGGGTCAATTCCGTGGCGTCGCCCTGGGCCTTGAAGGTGAGCTCGACCAGCATGGTGATATTGGCGACATTGTTGTCCGGCCGCCGCCAGGTCCAGGTGAAGGCCAGGCGTTCCGGCTCGACAATTTCCACGAACTCGCCTTCCAGGGGCTCGGCACCGTCGCTCTCACCGAAGATCCAATAGAAACGCCCGCCCGGTTCCAGGTTCCAGTCCTCGACCGTCACCTGCACCTCACCCGGCCCCACCCATTGGGCCAGGGCATCGCGGTCGGTCCACGCCCTCCACACCCGGTCGACGGGCGCATCGAAGACCCGCTTGAGCTCCAGCGTCGGCACCTCGGCCGCGCCAGTCACCGCTTCACTTGTCGCCACTTGATCCATTGTCCTCTCCTCCTCGGTTTGCTTGGGGGTTTGCTTGGGGGTTTGCTTGGGGGGTTGCTTGTGTTTCCTCGATCGCTTGGGTTTCCAGATAGCGGGCCAGCTGGTCGAACCGTTCCTCCCAGAAAGCCCGGGTCTGTTCCATCCAATCCCGCGCCCCTTCCATGGGTCCCGGCTCGAAGCGGCAACGGTGCACGCGCCCGTCCTTCTCGCGGGTGACGAGCCCGCTCCGCTCGAGAACCTTCAGGTGCTTGGTGACGGCCGGCCACGACATGTCGAAGGGTTCCGCCAGTTCGCCGACGCTCGACGGTCCTTCGGCCAGGCGCGCGATGATGGCGCGCCGGGTCGGGTCGGCGAGAGCGGCGAAGACGGCGTTGAGGTGTTCTTCGTCTGTCGTCCGCGCTGGATGATAATATTTAACCATTTGGTTAAATTAATGAGAACGGGAACGGTTGTCAAGGGCGCGCCCGTCCCACTCGACGTCATGGCCCTGCGAATACCACTGTATTAATAGGGTTTTATTGTCTGCCCATCTCCTGTTCACCGGACAGACGAATCGCTCGGATAAAGTCGGATTATAGGCCGGTTCCCCGCCAGCATCCGGATTACCGGAAATGGAGGATAGGATCATGGAACTACAAACCAACGAAGCCGAACGCCTAGCCGCTCTCGTCAGCTACGGCATCCTCGACACCGAGTTCGAGGAAACCTATGACCGTATCACCCGCTTGGCAGCAAAGATATTCGATGCGCCGATCAGTCTGGTGTCGTTGGTGGACGATAAGCGACAATGGTTCAAGTCGGCCTATGGCTTGGGTTCCCGCGAGACGCCACGGGAATACGCGTTCTGTGATCACGCCATCCGACAACAAGGCGTTTACCTTGTCCCGAACGCCTATGAGTCCGACTTGTTCAAAGATAATCCCCTGGTAACCGGCACCCCCAACGTTGTTTTTTACGCCGGCGCTCCTCTGGTCAACCCCAACGGTTTCGCCCTCGGCACGCTCTGCGTCATCGATCACCAGCCGCGCGACGGCATGTCAAACGCAGACCAATCGATCCTGTTGGAATTCGCGGCCCTGGTCGTCGAACTCATGGAGACCCGCAAGGAACTTCGTGATCTTCGGTGTGGTCGAATCGCCGCATAGGCAGAAGGATTGGAATCATGATGGCGCAAGATTGCGGACCCGCCGTAAAAAGGGCCAACCGGCCAGGAGGGCAGCTGCGGGGCATGCCGTCGTGGGCGCACGAGATGCCCAATTGCCGATATCAACCCTCGAACGTCGAGCCAGCCGAAATTCCGATTGAAGCGGCCAGCTTCACGGGCGCGAAGTTCTTCTTAGCTTATTGGCATGGCCTGCGAGCCGAGCGGTTCGCGCCATCCTGGACGGAGCTCGACTTGATGGCCCTCGGCGGCAAGTCCGCGGCCCGGGCCATCGTCGTCGACATTCTGACCGCGCCCCTGCGCATCAAGTACCGTTTTTGGGGGACTGCCAATACCAACGCCAAGGGGCTCGACATGACCGGAAAGCACCTCGACGATTTTCCACTGGTGAGGCAGTCCGTGGCGCGGGAGGAGTACAAACGCGTCATCTCGGAACGGCGCCCCGTGGCGTTCAAGGACAAGCTCGTCCTTCCGGAGACCGGGCACAGCGTCTTGCGGTTCAAAGCGGCATTTGACCAGGTCATGGTTCGTCTGCCGCTATCGAGCGATGGCGAGACTGTCGATCACATCGTATCCCTCGCCAACTGGGAGAGAAACCCATCGGTTTGAGATGGCGAGCCCTCGGTGAAACCGATCGATTTCACGCCGGACGAAGCGCCCCCATTCCGGAACGCCGCCTACCACCGCCGGATCGGGCGGCGGGTCGCCACCGCCTTGCGGCGCACACCCTCGCGCAGGAAGATGTAGAGCCCGGCACCGAAGATAAGGGCGATGCCGGCGGAGGCGGCGGCGTCCGGCAGGTGGCCGAAGAACAGCCAGCCCCACAGGATGGCCAGCGGCATGGCGACGTATTCGAACGGCGCCACCGTCGCCGCCGGGGCCGAACGGTAGGCCTGCGACAGGGCATAGCCGATGATGCCGGACATCAGGCCGAGGGCGAGGAACAAGATGCCGTCGCCGTCGGCCGGCCAGCGCCAGGCGCGCAGCAGGAACTGCAGGCTCGGATCCTCGACGCCGACGGAAAAACGCCCGTCGCCGGCAACGAGTCCGAATACAACGCTGACCGCGAGAAAGGTGCCCTGGATGTAGACGGCCATGGCCGAGGCCTTCGATTTGACACCGAGACGCCGCGTCAGGATCTGCATCAGGGCATAGGTGAAGGCGGCGAAGACCGGCAGCAGCAGAACCAGGGTGCCGGCGCCGACCGGCGACACCGCTTCCGTCGACCACGGGCGCAGCATGACCAGCACGCCCAGGAAGCCGATCATCACGGCGAGGATCCGCCTCGGGCCGACCCGTTCGCCGAGGATCGGGATCGACAACAACGTAATGATCAGAGGCGAGACGAAAAACAACGCCGTGGCGTCGGCCAGCGGAATGACGGCGAGGGCCGCGAAAAAGGTCATGTTGGCGGCAACGACCAAGAGGCCGCGGAAGAGATGCAGGAAAGGCTGGTCGGTCCTGAGAATGCGCCAGCCGCCCTCGAACTGTACGAAGACAAGGCTGAAGCTGATACCGATGGCCGAGCGCACGAAGATCATCTGGTGCAGCGGGTAGTCGCCGGACAGTGTCTTGATCAAGGTGTCGTTGATGGACACGCAGGTCATGCCGAGCACGATGAACAAGATGCCGCGCATGGCGTTGTCAGTGTGTGTTTCGGGTACCGCTGTCATGTCCGGTTAGCTACCTGCCCCAAGAAATCGGAAAACGAACCTTCGTGCTTCACCCCTGTCCTTAGCCGTTTTATCATCGTTCGCCCACCCCGCCGTGTCTGGACGTTCTTCATGAAACGCATTTCTCCCGCACTCATCGTTTGGCTCGCCATCCTGGTCTTGCTGCCGCGACCGGCAATCGCCGCCGAAAAATTGACCCTCTTCATGACGGAAATCCCCGGCCAGACCATGCTCGACGAAAACGAGTCAGGCACGGCGTTGGATGTCGCGCGCGCCGTGGCCGAACGGGCCGGCATCGCTCTCGACGAGCGTTTCCTGCCGTGGACCCGGGCCGTCGTCGAAACCGAGCGGGGAACCGGCGCGCTGATCATTCCCTTCTCACGGACGCCGTCCCGTGAGAAACGGTTTCATTGGATCGCCGAGCTCTACGACCTGCAATTCGGCTTCGTTTCGCTGGAAACCGCGGTCGACGACAAAGACCAGGCACGCACCCTTCAACGCCTGGGCGTCTGGCGCGGCACCTCGATGGAAGAGGAATTGAAAAGCGAGGGGTTCACCAATCTGGTTCCGGTCTCGAACGACCAGGCCCTGGGGCGCATGTTGATCGGTGGACGGTTTACGGCCTGGTACGGATCCCTCAACGAGGCCGCCTACAAATTCCGCGGCATCGAGGAGGTCAACCGCCGCAAGATCCGCTTCGGCAGGCCAGTCGCCTCCAACCCGGTGTGGCTGGCCGCCGGTCTGAAACTGCCGGTGGAGACGTTCGAGAAATTACGCACCGCGATGAACGAGATACGCGGCGACGGAACTGTCCTTGCGATCCTCGAGCGCTACGGATTGGGCGAAATCCAGTAGACACAGCCCTCATTCGGGCCCGCGGTAGTCCTTGCAGCCCTTGGCCAAGGCATAACACGCCAACCGCACGGTCTTCGGGATGTCGATGCGCGCGCCGTCACGTACCCCTTTTTCGTAGTACTGGACGATCCTTCGGCGCAGCCCCAGGGCCTCCGCCGCCTCCTTCTGCGACATACCCAGCGACTTACGCCACGCCTTGAAATCCTCAGGTTTCATGACCGGCGATTGTGTTTCTGCATCGTGCTTTTTACGGGCCATGAGGTTCCTTCTCGACCGGGGGGTTCCCCAGCCTTTTATCCTGTCACCGGCCCGGGGCCAAGGCATAGGCGCACTGTGTGCGCTTTTTTTGTTGTAGTGCGCACTTTGTGCGCCTATAATGACTACGATTGTGGGTGATCTTCGGGTGCCGGCAAGGACCGGCCGTCTCCCACACCAACAGGATGGAACCAAAACGATGACCGCCCCTGACGCCGAATACCAGGACCTGACGGCTCTGCTCGCCGACGGATTGGGCGCCGCTTGCCGCCGTCTGATGCATGACCTGGAACAGGCCGAATGGATCGACCTGGACATGCTCGCCGACGTCCTTGGGTTCGATCCCGACGAGTTTTCCGAAGCCGTTTGCCAGCTCCTCAACACCGGCTACATGGTCGTCCTCCGTGACCCGTCGACGCGCCAGGCCCGGCTGACGCGGCGTGGCCGCGCCGCCATGGACCGGGCCCGCGCCTACGCCACGTAAACGCTCTCCTGGCCCGTCTGATCTCTATCAACGCGCGCACCTTAGCGCCGGCGTAAACTTGTACCCTGTCCTTCCTTTCGAAGGGCGAGGCCGAGATGACCCGAAAGAAGGTTGCCGCCGTCAAGCGTAAGCGCCCGGAATCGCCGCGCGTCGGTTACGATGTCGCCGCGATGCAGAGGAAGGTGCGCGCCCAACCGAGGGCCCACGGTCTCGAACAGCTCGACCAGATGCTGCATTCCGCGCAGGCCCGCGTCACTGGCGGTGTGTCGCCGGCGGCGGTCATGAATGCCTACCTCGACTGGTTCGTCCATCTCGCCAACTCCCCGACCAACCAGACCGTACTCATTCACAAGGCCGTCAACGACGGGCTCCGGTTGATGACCTATGCCGGCCGCTCCATGCTCGGGGCCGAAGCCGAACCGGCGGCCAGGCGCGACCGCCGCGACCCGCGTTTCCGGGCCGCCGAATGGAATGTCTGGCCCTACAACCTGATCGCCCAGTCGTTTCTGCTAACCCAGAGTTGGTGGCGCGAAGCGACCCGAGACGTGCGCGGTGTCAGTGCCCAGCACAATCGCGAGGTCCAGTTCCTGACCCGTCAGTTCCTCGACTTCCTGTCACCGGCCAACTTCCTGTGGACCAATCCGGAGGTGCTCAGGCGCAGCTTCGAGGAGGGCGGCCAGAACCTGGTCCGCGGCCTGGAAAACGCCGTCGATGATTTCCAGCGCAACTGGCTCGGCGAACGCCCGGCGTCGGCCGAGGACTACGTCGTCGGCAAGAACGTGGCGACGACGCCCGGCAAGGTCATCTACCGCAATGCCTTGATGGAGCTGATCCAGTATTCGCCGACCACCGACACGGTGTGGCGCGAACCGGTCCTGATCGTGCCGGCCTGGATCATGAAGTACTACATCCTCGACCTGTCGCCGGAAAACTCGCTGATCCGCTACCTGGTATCACGCGGCCGTACCGTGTTCGCCATCTCCTGGAAGAACCCGACGGCCGAAGACCGCGATGTGTACATGGACGATTACCGGCGGTTGGGCGTCATGGCGGCGCTCGACGTTATTGCCAAGATCCAGCCGGGTGCCCGCGTGCATGCCTGCGGCTACTGCCTCGGCGGCACGCTTCTGTCCATCGCCGCCGCCGCCATGGCGCGCGACGGCGACCGGCGCCTGGCGACAGTCACACTCCTGGCTGCGCAAACCGACTTCTCCGAAGCCGGCGAATTGATGCTGTTCATGGATGAAAGCCAGCTCAGCTACATCGAGGACATGATGTGGGCGCAGGGTTATCTCGACACCAAGGAAATGTCGGGTGCTTTCCAGTTCCTGCGCGCCAACGACCTGATCTGGTTTCGCATCATCCGTGAATACATGCTCGGCGAGAAGGACAGGCTCAACGACCTCATGGCCTGGAGCACCGACCAGACCCGGATGCCCTATCACATGCATTCCGAGTATCTCCGCCAGCTGTTCCTGGAGAACCGCCTGGCCACCGGCAAGCATCAGGTCGGCGGCCGGCCCGTGGCGCTCACCGATATCGAAGCCGAGATCTTCGCGGTGGCCACCATCCGCGACCACATCGCGCCCTGGCAATCGGTGTTCAAGATCAAGATCCTGAGCGATACCGACGTCACCTTCGTCCTCGCTGCCGGCGGCCACAATGCCGGGATCGTCTCCGAGCCGGGTCACCCCGGCCGCAGTTACCAGATGATGCTTCTCAAGGAATTGGCCACCTTCAAGGACCCGGAAGCCTTCCGCGACCAGGCGCCGGTCCGCTCCGGCTCCTGGTGGCCGGCCTGGGCGCGGTGGCTGTCCCAACGCTCGTCGGGCAAGGTCAAACCGCCGCCGATGGGGGCGCCGCGTAACGGCGTCCGGGTGTTGGCCGACGCACCGGGCGGGTACGTTTTGGAGCCGTGAGGGGCGCACGCCCGCGTGGCATGAAAAAGAAGAAGGAACCGGAAGAATGTATGACATCATGGCCACGGCCTGGAACTTCCAGATGATGGCGATGCGCAGTGCCACGTCCGTCGCGGCGTCGGTCATGGAGATGCAACTGCAGTTCATCGAAATGCAACTGGGCCTTCTCGACCACGTCCATGTCCATCGCCGCGCCACCGACCCGGAGATGGCGGTCAACCCGAAAGCCCGCAAACGCCGCGGCATCAAGGCCCGCAACCCCTGCTGCGGTCCCGATCTGCACGACCACCACGGCCATCGCGCCCAGGACGTCGACGTCGAGCACTTGTAAAAACCGCGGCAGGCTTCGACGCTCGAAAGGGCTGTAATCGCGACTGCGCCCACTACCTGAACACGAATTGAACTAAAATCATACTATTCCCGTTAGGTGGTCCGCCGCCACGGCGCCGATATCACCTCTGGATTGCTTAAAACCGCGCCGGAAGGACAAATTTATAGGCCCGAATCTAACGTTTAGATTGAATTAAGTTCTCAAAAAACTCACAATATCACAAACGACAGTGGTGCTCTTGGGAAATGGGTTAACGAGAATGAGGACGGAGAAGCGTTGTTATGTCCCATCACAGCACCGAGACGCGCGGGCTGGCCGGAAATCTGAAAGAGAGCGTAACCTGGTTGCGCACCATTTTCGAGCAGGCCGCCGTCGGCGTCGCCCTCATTGAGACGCCGACCGGGCGGTTTGCCCGCGTTAACCGACGTTTCTGCGATCTCGTCGGCTATTCCCTCGGCGAGATGAAGCAGACCAGCTTCCATGACATCACTCACCCTGATGACCTTGAAGCAGATCTTGCCTACATCGGCCGGCTCACCGCCGGCGAGATTGGCCAGTTCAGCCGGGAGAAACGCTATATTCACAAGGACGGATCGATCGTCTGGGTGAAACTCACCGTATCGCCGACCTGGAAACCCGGTGAGGCGGCCGAATTCCACGTCGCCATCGTCGAGGACATCACCGAGCGTAAACTGGCCGAGGCGGCGGCCGAGCGCAGCGAGGCCAAGTACAAGTCGATCCTCGAGGCGATGCCGGACCTGGTCTTCATCCTCTCCGAAGACGGCATACATCTGAGTTGCCATGCACCCAGCGCCGATCTGTTCTTCGTCGGGCCCGAGGCCTTTCTCGGCAAAGGCGTTGACGATGTTCTCCCGCCGGCGGTCGCTGGTGCCTACAGAACCCATATCCGAGAGACCATCCGGACCGGGCAGACCCAGAGCTTCGAATACCAACTGCCATTTTCCGACGGCGCCCGGCACTACGACTGCCGCATGGTGCCGAGCGGTGATGGCAACGCGCTCGCCATCGTCCGCGACATCACGGAACGGATATTGGCCGAGGAGGCGAGCACACGCCTCGGGCGCATCGTCGAGCAGTCGATCAGCGAGATCTACATGTTCGACGCCCATACGCTGCACTTCATTTCCGTCAACCGGGGGGCCCGGGAAAACCTCGGTTACACGGCCAAGGAACTGGAAAGGCTGACCCCCCTCGATCTCAAGCCGGAGTTTACAGCGGAGACATTCGAGGAACTCGTCAAACCGCTTCGCGACGGCACCGAAGAGGCGATCACGTTCCAGACCGTTCACCTGCGCAAAGACGGCTCCACATACGATGTCGAGGTCTGTTTGCAGCTGATGTCGCGGAACTCCATGTCCGTCTTCGTCGCCAACATCATGGACATTACGGAGCGCAAACGCACCGAGCGGGAGCTTTTCGAAAAGGAGGAGCGTTTCCGCTCCATTCTCGGCTCCTCCATGGTCGCCATGATCGTCGCCACCGACGCCGATGGAGAAATCGTCTCCTGGAATCCGGCCGCCGAGAAGATTTTCGGTTACGAGGAAGCGGAAATCGTCGGCCGCCCGCTGACGGACATCATGCCGGCGCGCTACCGCGAGTCCCACCGAAGGGGCTTCAACCGGGCACTGAATACGGACGACTATAAGATCATGGGCAAGACCGTGTCCGTTCACGGCCTCAAGAAAGGCGGCGAGGAATTCCCCATCGAACTGTCGATCGGCGTATGGAAACAGGACGGCGTCAAGAACTTCAGCGCCGTCATCCACGATATCACCGAGCGCAAGGCGACCGAGGAGGCCTTGCAGGAGGCCCTGGTCCAGGCCGAGCGTGCCAACCAGGCGAAATCCGAGTTCCTGGCCACCATGAGCCATGAATTCCGCACGCCGCTCAACGCCATCCTCGGTTTCAGTGAAATGATGCGAACCCAATGTTTCGGGCCGCTGGGTTCCGAGAACTATACCGAATACGCCACCGACATCTACAACAGCGGCGAACACATGCTGGGTTTGGTCAACGACATCCTCGACATATCGGCCATCGAGGCCGGCAAACGCCCCATGATCAAAGAAACGATCGACGTCGGCGAACTGCTCTCCGAGTGTATCAGAAGCGTCGACCATTCCGTCATTGGCAGCGGCGTCGCGTTGACCATCGACCCCGTGCCGGCGGATCTTCCCCACCTCTACGCCGACCGGCGTTCCATCGCCCAGATCATCCTCAACCTGCTGTCAAACGCGATCAAGTTCACGGACCGGGGCGGCGCCATCACCGTCACCGTGACGAGCCGGAACGGCCGTATCGCCATCGATGTTCGCGATACCGGCGTCGGCATCGACGCGGACCGGCTGGACAGCATTACCGAGCCCTTCTCACAGACCTATTCGGATCCGCACCAACCCCAGGAAGGAACCGGCCTCGGCCTGTCGATCGTCAAATCCCTGGTCGAGGCGCATGACGGCGAGTTGATCATCACCAGTGCCATCGGCGAGGGGACGAACGTAACCGTGTCGTTCCCGTGCCGGGAATTGGTCGGCAGCCGGTTGATGTCCTGAAGACTGGCAACCGCCGGGGCCTTTGACTCGGTCAGCAATCGGGCGAAGTATGCAGCCAGAAACAAAACCCATTGCGGGAGGCGGCCATGAGCGAGGGACCATCAACGGACGGTGAATGGTCGAAGGAAGAGTATCTGGACCACCTGCGTCAGGACCGAGCGGCGCAGAATGATCGCCACCGTTTTTCCGGTATGTTGCCGAGGATGGCCTCCTGGTTTTTCGACTTCTTCATCATCGCCTTGATCATCGGAGCTCTCGCCGTCTTCGACGAAATCGTGATCGACGGCGAACTCGGGGTCATCTCCTACCATGAAGTGGTCGACCGACAGCTTATCGAGGAGCATCGGGAAACGGAGAGCGACGGCACGACCGTCCTGACCTGGAAAGTGATCGAGACCCGGCGCGACCGCAAAGGTCGGCTGGCCAAGGTTCAGATCGAGCACTCGGAAAGAAAAAAGGAGGGTTTCAAATCCGAGTTCACCTTAACGCTGCCGGTCGAATCCGATCCCCATTGGGGCGGCAAATTCGCCTGGTTGTCGCTTGTGCTCGAACTCGCCATTCTGGTCCTCTATTTCGCCGGCATGTGGTCGTCGGACCAGCAGAGCACGCTCGGCGGTCGGGTCATGCGCTTGCGGATCGTCGGCTATGACGAGGGGCGCATCACGCCGTGGCGGGCCCTGGGGCGTCTTGTCGCCTGCATACCATCCTTGTTCTTCGCCATCGGCTTCATCTTCATCTTCTTCACGGCACGCCGCCAGGCCCTGCACGATAAGATCGCCAAGACCTTGGTTTTGCGGGTGCCGAAAGGCGCCTAGGGACACCCAATTCAGACGATCGCACCGGCGCGCCTGCCCGATCCCGATCCATTTTGACTCGTCCGCCGTATGAGCCGACAATTTGCTTATCGGGCGGCGAAGGACCGGGAGGGCTGCCCCTGCGCGCCGGCGCTGTCAGCGCGGGAGAGCCGCCATGAAACACTTGTTCGACCTCAACCATTCGCCCTACGGCACGGAACGCAGCGACAACGGCCTGCGTCTGGCTCTCGTGCTTCGAAGGCAGGATACGGATGCAGAAATCACCGTTTTCCTGATGGCCGATGCCGTGGCCTGCGCCAAGGCCGATCTGGCCGCGGCGATGGCGGGCGCCGACAAGGCCCTGGTATTCTGAGGTTTCTTTTCGTAAGGAGTCGGCCGTGAATCCGATCTACCTCGATTACAATGCCAGCACGCCGATCGCGCCGGAGGTGGCCGAAGCGATGCGGCCCTTCTTGGCGACCGGTTACGGCAACCCTTCGTCGCCCCATTGGGCCGGCGCTCCGGCCAAGGCGGCCGTCGAGGAGGCGCGCCAAGACGTCGCGGCGCTGCTCGGCTGCGCGGGCGGCGAGGTCGTCTTCACCAGCGGCGGCAGCGAGGCCAACAACATGGCCCTCAAGGGTGTCTTTTATGCGAACGGCGGCGATGGCGCCCACATCGTCACCTCAGCCATCGAACACCCGGCCATCCTCGCACCCTGCCGCTTCCTCGAACGCCTCGGCGCCCGGGTTACTTATGTGCCGGTCGACGGCACCGGAATGGTCGACCCGGACGACGTCGCCGGTGCGATCACCGAACGCACCGTCCTTGTCAGCATCATGCACGCCAACAACGAGGTCGGCACCATCCAGCCGATCGCCGAAATCGCCCGCATCGCCCGCGAACGCGGTGTCCTTTTGCACACCGACGCCGCGCAGTCGGCCGGCAAGATCGCGACCGACGTCGACGACCTCGGCGTCGATCTCCTGACCGTCGCCGGCCACAAGCTCTATGCACCGAAGGGCGTCGGCGCGCTTTATATCCGCGCCGGCACGAAACTCGAGCCCCTGATCCACGGCGCCGGCCACGAAGGCGGGCGCCGCGCCGGCACCGAGAGCGCACTGCTCGCCGCCGGCCTCGGCGCCGCCTGCCGCATCGCCAAGCCGCTGATCCTCAACGACCAAATCCGCGAGTTGCGCGATTTCTTCTGGCAACGGCTCACGGACAACTTCGGCGACGACGTCATCCTCAACGGACACGAGACCTTGCGCCTGCCGAACACGCTCAATGTCTCCTTCCCCGGCCGCATCGGCGCCGATATCCTGGCGAACCTCGACGGCATCGCCGCCTCCACCGGCTCGGCCTGCCACGAGGGTACGATCGAGTTGTCGCCGGTGCTCGCCGCCATGGGCGTGACACCAGAGGTCGGCGGCGGCGCCATCCGCTTCAGCCTCGGGCGGGATACGACGGCGGAAGAGGTCAAGCTTGTCGTGGAGCGTTTGGCTACGACGCTCAGCAAGGGATGAGAACGCGGTTTCGGCCAGTGATCCTGAGCCGCCCAGGCGACCGGTCCTTCAGTCGTAGTCGAACATCCAGCCCCTCAACTGCCGCTCACCCGCATCGCAGGGCGGGCGGCTTCGCTGAGCAGCCAACCGCAACAAAGCCTCGCGTGGCGCCACTCCGGCGATCTCGAGGATCATTTTCCGGCGGATGGCGCGGGCGAAATCTTTGAACCCATCGGCAACGACGATGAACGCGCCGGGGCCGCCGATGACACAGTCCTCGTAGTAGAGGTCGAGGTTGGGCAGGATAGGGTAACCAAAGGGATTGGGGCGGTCGTTGACGATCGGCAGTCCATTAATGGTGATGCCCTTGGCCACGGCCCGGTCGCGGGCTTCGACGATATATGCGCCGCGGTTGTTGGGACCGTCGCCGGATATATCGATGATGCGCCGCCGTCCCCGGAATCCATTACCCTCGAAGCTTCGCGAAGCACTGGCGATGACGGCGCTGATCGACGTGTACCGGGCGACGCTGACCACCGGCCGTTCGATGGCGTCGGCGAAGGCGCGAGCATTTTCCCTGTTCGAGATCTCTGTCCAGCCGACGTGCGTGTGTTGCACATGTTCGCTGGCCCATTCGACATAGGTCAGCGCGATCCGCCCCAGCCGGCCGGCCTGGATCACTTCGATCACTCGGGGGTGACGTAGGGCACTGGCGAACCCCTGTCGTTGCAGGGCTGCTTCCTGCAGGTCCATGCTCTCTGAAATATCGGCCGCCAGCACCAGTTCCAGATCAACCTTGCGTTCGGCAGCGAGCGTACTGCCGGATAGCAACGGCAGAACCGCACTTGCGATCACGGCTATCGCGTTGGCAAATGGACGCATCGCCTGGCCTCCCTCCAATCGATACTGCATTCCGGTGTCCAATCGACGCCGATCAATGATACACGGATTCCCGCCAATCGCCTTTTGACTCCCGTGCCGTTTGCCCCGACACTTCCGGTTCGGGTTTCTGTTAATGAGGGGGGATCATCATGCAGACACGGGCCGCGGTGGCGTTCGAGGCGGGCAAGCCGCTCTCCATTGAAACCGTCGAACTGGAAGGGCCGCGCGAGGGCGAGTGCCTGGTCGAGATCAAGGCGACGGGCATCTGCCATACGGACGAGTTCACGCGCTCCGGCGCCGATCCGGAAGGCCTGTTCCCGGCCATTCTCGGCCACGAGGGGGCCGGCGTGATCGTCGATACGGGGCCGGGCGTCAGTTCCCTGAAAAAGGGCGACCACGTGATCCCGCTCTATACGCCGGAATGCCGCCAGTGCGACTACTGTACCTCCGGGCGCACCAATCTCTGTCAGGCCATCCGCGAGACCCAGGGCCAGGGCCTGATGCCGGATGGCTCGTCGCGATTCTCGCTGGGTTCCGAGAAGGTCTTCCATTACATGGGGACCTCGACCTTTTCCAACTACACCGTCGTCCCCGAGATCGCGCTTGCCAAGATCCGCGAGGACGCGCCCTTCGACAAGGTCTGCTATATCGGCTGCGGCGTCACCACCGGCATCGGTGCGGTGATCAACACGGCGAAAGTCCAGCCGGGCGACAACGTCATCGTCTTCGGGCTCGGCGGCATCGGCCTCAACGTCATCCAGGGCGCGCGCCTTGTGGGTGCCGACATGATCGTCGGTGTCGACATCAACCCGGCCCGCAAGGCCATCGCCGAGACCTTCGGCATGACCCACTTCGTCAACCCCAAGGAGGTCGAGGGCGATCTGGTTCCCTATCTGGTCGACCTGACCAAGGGCGGTGCGGACCACAGCTTCGAGTGCATCGGCAATGTGTCGACCATGCGCCAGGCCCTCGAGTGCTGCCACAAGGGATGGGGCGAAAGCACCATAATCGGCGTCGCCGGCGCCGGCGAGGAGATCTCGACGCGGCCTTTCCAGCTGGTCACCGGCCGCGTCTGGCGGGGCACGGCGTTCGGCGGTGCCAAGGGCCGGACCGACGTGCCGAAGATCGTCGACTGGTACATGGACGGCAAGATCAATATCGACGACCTGATCACCCACAAGCTCTCCTTGGACGACATCAACGAGGGCTTCGACCTGATGCACGCCGGCGAGAGCATTCGGGCGGTGGTGGAGTACTAGGCGCAGCGAGGGAGTCCCGGCCATGGCCGATCACGGTTACGAGGAAGGCCGCCTCAACCTGCCCTTCGTCGGTCATTGCACCTTCGGCAAGCAGCCGCCCTGCACCGACTGGGAAGCCATCGCCGCCGACGTCGCCATTTTGGGCGCGCCCTTCGATTTCGGCACCCAATACCGGGCCGGGGCGCGATTCGGGCCGCGCGCCATCCGCGAGGCCTCGACCTTGTTTTCCTTTGGCCATTCCGGCGTCTACGACTTCGAGGACGACGTTACCTATCTCCCGGCCGGTGAAGTGCGCATGGTCGACATCGGCGATGCCGACATCATCCACACGGACACCATCAAGAGCCACGCCAACATCGAACTGGGTGTGCGCAAGATCCTGGAAGCGGAAGCCCTGCCGGTGGTACTGGGCGGCGATCACTCGGTCCACATCCCCTGCATCCGCGCCTTCGATGATCAGGAGCCGGTGCACATCATCCATATCGACGCGCACCTGGATTTCGTCGACTCGCGTCACGGGGTGCTTTACAGCCACGGCAATCCGCTGCGCCGCGCCTCCGAGATGAAACACGTCGCCGGCATGACCCAGATGGGCATCCGCTTCGTGTCGTCTTCGAACAAGCAGGACTACGAAGCGGCCAGGGCCGCCGGCTCCGATATTCTCTCCGTACGCGATGTGCGCAAGCTGGGAACGGAAGGCACCCTCGATCGCATCCCCGATGGCGTGCGCTACTACTGCACCATCGACATCGACGGCTTCGACCCGTCGATCGCGCCCGGCACCGGGACCCCGAGCCATGGCGGGTTCCTCTACTACGAGGTTCTGGAGATCCTGCAGGGGCTCACGAAAAAAGGCTCCATCGCCGGCATCGACCTCGTCGAAGTGGCGCCCCATTACGACCCGACCGACAACACGGCTTTCCTAGCCGCGCAGCTGCTGATGGCCTTTTTGGGTTACATCTTCCACGCCAAGGAGCAGACCCCTTGACGCCGGACACATTGGAAGGCGGTTGCTTCTGCGGGGCCGTGCGCTACCGGGTGACCGGCGACCCTAAGTGGTCGGCCCACTGCCACTGTGAAAGCTGCCGGCGCGCCGCCGGCGGACCTGTAGTCACCTATGCCGGTTACGAAACCGGACGGTTCGCATTCACCGCGGGCGAACCGAAGGTCTACGCCAAGGTGCCCGGTACCGAGCGCCATTTCTGCGGAACCTGCGGCTCGACTCTGACCTTCCGCTCGGGGCGGTGGCCCGGCGAAATCCATATCCTGCTCGCCACCCTCGACGACCCGGAGGCGGTGACGCCCGAATGCCACGTTCATGTGGACGAACAGCTCGGCTGGATTCATATGGACGACGGTCTGCCCACCTATACGACGGTCGGCTCCGACAGCGAATAACACCCCATCACTTGCGGTGCGGTTCGAGCAACCGCCGCCAGGTCCGCGATTGCCGCTTCCAGTCCGCCTCGCAGCGTTCACCGGCATCGGTGATTTCCGGCGGCATCTCGGCCCGGTAACGTTCGGGCGCACTGCCGTAGGTCAAACACAGGATGGCGACGAAGCGTTGCTCATCGAGGCTGTGCTCGCCCCAGAAGTCGGGCTCGGCGCCTTCGTCGGCCTCCAGTTCACCCTGCAGGCGGAAGGCGTCGGCGGCGCTGATGGCGACCTCGGCGCCGTCCTCGAAGTGATCGATGACCATGACGGTGGCCAGGGCATCGACAGCATCCTCCTCGCGGCCGGTGACCGGCAGGTCGAGAAGATCGATGAGCGCGTGGCCGATCTCGTGGTAAAGCGCGTGTTCGACAACGTCCAGCGCCAGCGACTCGACGTCGTCCGGATGCGCCCCGGCGGCGTCGAACAGGTCCTCCATCTCCAGCTGGAAATCATAAGGAATCCAGATCTCACGCAGGTCCGCGTCATAGAGCGGCCCCTCCTCGGCGCCGACGCGGATGGTGAGTTTGCCCGGCAGCTTCAGCGCGTCGTTCAATTGCGCGACCGCCGCCTCGAACAGGGCGCTATCCCGCATTGTGCGGCGGACGGCGCCGAGGTCGGCCGGCGCCCGCTCATAGACCAACTTGGCGTCCGCCTGGGCCGGTCCCGGCTTTACGCCGGCGATCACGCCCATCATCAGGAGTACTGCAATCAGGGCGCCGAGATTGCGCATGCCCGTCACCTCCTCGTTCTACCGGTCCCAGGGTAGCCCGGACAGACGCGGTGAGGGAAGCGCACCTTGCGCCTCGGCCCGGTGCCCGCTAATGATCGGCGGGTTCGTTGCGCCGGCAAGGGAGGGAGCCGATGGCCGTCGAGATTGTTTCCGAGAACACATGCTTCGGCGGGGTGCAGGGCATCTACGGCCACAGGTCCGAACAGCTGGGCTGTGACATGCGCTTTTCCGTGTTCCGCCCACCACAAGCGGAAACGGAACCGGTGCCGGTTCTTTGGTGGCTTTCGGGCCTGACCTGCACGGAGGAGAACTTCACGGTCAAGGCCGGCGCCCAGCGTTACGCCGCCGAGCTCGGCCTGATGATCGTCGCACCGGACACCAGCCCGCGGGGCCTTGACCTGCCGGGCGAGGACGAGGCCTACGATTTCGGATCGGGCGCCGGCTTCTATGTCGACGCCACCGAGGAGCCCTGGGCCGCCCACTACCAGATGTATTCCTACATTACCGGTGAGCTGCCAGCGCTGCTGTTCAAGCACTTCCCGGCCCGCGCCCCGACCGCCAGGCCGTCTCCGGTCATTCCATGGGCGGCCACGGGGCCTTGACCATCGCGCTCAAGAACCCGGAGACCTACCGCTCCGTCTCCGCCTTCTCGCCCATTTCCTCGCCCTCCCAGGTGCCCTGGGGGCAAAAGGCGTTCACCGCGGCTATCTCGGGGAAGAGCAGGAAGCCTGGCGCCCCTACGACGCCACCGACCTCATCCGCTCCGGCGCGCGGTTCCCCGGCACCATCCTTATCGATCAAGGCACGGCCGACGAATTTCTCGAGCGCGAGTTGAAACCGGAAATCTTCGGCGATGCCTGCCTGGAGACCGGCCAGTCTCTCGAACTGCGCATGCAGGAGGGTTACGACCATTCCTATTATTTCATCGCCACCTTCATCGGCGATCACCTGAAGTTCCATGCCAAAAGGTTAGGAGATTGACGAGGACCGCCTCCCTTTGCGGTTCATGAAAGGCGCGTCGAACGATCGAACGATTGGTAAAGTCCATAGGAATCCCCCCACCCTAACCCTCCCCCACAAGGGGGGAGGGAATAACGTACCAGGAAGTGAACACCCACCCCCTCCCCCTTGATGGGGGAGGGCCGGGGTGGGGGTGACCCGTGTTCGCGGTCGGCTCCGGCCCCGGAAGCTCACCGGCCCGCAAGTGGTCGTTCACCATCAACCATGCGGCCCTGGTGACCGAGGGCATCGCTGGGTTCTTGGACGCCATGCCGGCGGTGCGGCTGGCCACGGTTCGCTCGACAACATGCTGCGCGAGCGCGATTACCCGGTCGAGCATTGTTCGCCGTAACACCCATTCATCCGACCGGTCTTCCGCCACGTTGCCATGCGAACGTTTGTGAGTGTACGATTTCGTTAACACCGGGACTCATCCGGGTGCGGGGCGACGCGTTCGATAGGACAGGGGCAGGAGCATCCCATCGTCGACAAAACGCCAGATGCGGGCGTCGCCAATGAGAATGCCGGCGGAGGAGACTGGGCCGAAGAACGAGTCAGAATTCAAGCTGATTTCTATCAGCAACTACTCGATTCCATACCGATCCCAATCTCCTTCAAGGACAAGCATCAACGTTACCTCGGCTGCAACCGCACCTTCGAGACGACGTTCAACGCCAGGCGCGAGGAGCTCATCGGCAAGACCGTCTATGACCGTGTGCCCGACGACCTCGCCCGGGAGTACGACAAGCAGGACCGTGCGTTGTTGGAAGATCCGGGAACACAGATCCACAAGACCTTCGTGCCCTATCCGGACGGCTCTCTCCGAAACGTCGAATTCCACAAGGCGACGCTATACGACGAAAACCGGAACGTAGCCGGATTGATCACCGTAGCTCTCGATACGACCGAACGCGAGGAACGCGAGCGAGCCTTGAGCCATGCCAAGATGGCGGCCGACGAAGCCAGCCGGTCGAAGTCGAATTTCATCGCTCGGGTCAGCCATGAACTGCGGACGCCCTTGAACGCCATCATCGGGTTTTCGACCGTAATGAAAGACCGGGTCTTCGGTGGGCTCGGCGAACCCGCCTATAATGATTATCCGGCGCATATCGTAAGCAGCGGCGAGCACCTACTGGCCCTGATCAACGACCTTCTTGATCTGGCGAAAATCGAGGCCGGCAAATTCGAACTGCAGGAAACCGTCTTGGATGTAGCCGCCGTCATCGAAGCGTCCCTGCGGCTCGCGCGTCCTCAGATGCAGGCCCAGCGCATCGGGCTCGAAGTCGAGATCGCACCCGGCCTGCCGCACCTCGAGGCCGACGAAACGGCCGTCAAACAGGTGCTGGCCAATATCCTGTCGAACGCCGTCAAATTCTCGCCCGAGGCGAGCAAGGTATCTGTCTCCGCATACGTCAACGGTGCCGGCGGAGTCACGGTTGCCATCCGCGACCAAGGGGTCGGTATCCCGGAGGACATGCTGCCTCGAATCTTCGAGCCGTTCGAACAGGCCGACGGCCCCTATACGGCCCAATCCGAGGGCACGGGCCTGGGTCTCGCCATCTCCAACGACCTGATGGTTGTGCACGGCGGCACGCTCGAGATCGACAGCGTCGTCGACCACGGCACCGTCGTTCGCCTGTCCTTTCCGTCAGCGCGCGCCATCGACAACACGTAAACCGGACCCCGTTCAGGCCGCCGGCGTTTCGCCTTGTCGAAGAGCGGCCGGGTCGGCGGCTTTGGCGCGGCCGATCAGCTCCTCGACATAAGCCTCGCCCTCGCCCACCGGCACCGCGTAGGCGAGCGCCCGGCGCGTTTCCGTTTCGCCTGAGAGCCGGAGCAGCAGCCAGGCCGCCAGGTATTGGGCCGAAAGGCAACCGCCGGCGGTGGCGATGGTGCCGGAGACGGAAAGCGTCTCCTCGGTGACGGTCAGCCCCATGTCCTCGATCCAGCGCCGGGTCTTGTTGTCGGTGCAGACGGGCAGGCCGTCGAGCAGGCCCTTCCTGGCGAGGATCAGGGCGCCCGAGCATTGGGACGCGATCAGTTGCCGGGCCGGGTCGAGATCGAGGCCGGCCAGGAATTCCGGATCGCCCGCGAACTGCCGGGTCAGACGGCCGCTGCCGACGATGACGGCGTCGGCGCCGGCGGCGTCGACCAGCGTTCCCGAAACGCCGGTGACGACGCCGTTCATGGACACCACCTCCGGGTCGGGGCCGGCCAGATAGGCGGTGACGCCCTCGGCCCGGTTCAGCATGTGAAGCGCGACGAAACTGTCGATCTCGTTGAATTCCGGCAGCGTGACGATGGCGACGGATGTCATCGGCTCCCCCTCAATCCAAGACGAATACCCACCCTATACCAGGAGCACCGCCATCTGTCGCATCACGAAAGGCGACGGCGCATCACATTCGTTTAACCGCAACCGTTTTGCTTGCATCGCCCACTCCACGGGCCTAGCTAAGGTCCATGGAATGGTTGGACAACATGCCCTTGGGCGTCCTCGTCATCGGCGCCTTTGCCCTCGGCCTGGCGCCGTTCGTGCCGGAGCCGCACCTGTGGGAGAAGCTGAAGATGCTGGCCAATGGCACCCTGACCCGGCCCATCGACATCTTCGACATGTTCTTCCATGCCGCGCTGCCCATTCTCCTCATCGTGCGCCTGGTCCGAGACTACCTGGGCAGCGGCCAGCCAACTCCCTGATCTAACAACGTTTTTCGAGCCCAAGAAATCCTCGGCCGCGGTCGAGTATTTCTCGCTTGCGCGCGTTCGAAAACGCGTTTAAACCGGCCCGCTTTTTTTCATCGGCCAGCGGCTTGCGTGCCGCTTGTTGAGGGGGTCCACCGTGGTTCAGAATTTGCGGTCCGTACTGTCGCTTCTGATCGGCATGGCGTTCCTGATGCTGGGCAGCGGCGCCCTGACAACCCTGATCTCGCTGCGTATGGGTGATGCCGGTTTCAGCTCGACGACCTTGGGCTGGATCATGGCCGCCTACTTCCTGGGCGTTTCCTTGGGCCCCATCTATACCCACCGCCTGATCGCCGGCATCGGCCACATCCGGGCCTTCGCCGCCTTCGGTTCGGTGATGTCGGCCGCCGCCTTGGCGCACCCGTTCTGGATCGATCCCTGGTTCTGGGCCGGACTCCGTTTCATTCAGAGTTTCTGCCTGGTCGGCATGTACATGTGTACGGAGAGCTGGCTCAACGAGAAGACGGAGAACCGTTTCCGCGGCGAGATGCTGGCCGTCTACCAGGTGACCATCTTCCTCTTCCAGGGCGGCGCTCAGTTCCTGCTCAACCTGCCCGACTCCACCGGCTTCGGGCTTTTCATCCTGACCTCCGTGCTGGTGTCGCTGGCCGTGGTGCCGATCGTCATGACCCGCGTCCCGGCGCCGCAGTTGCCGAAACCGGTGCGCCTCAACTTGCGCGAACTCTATCGCATCTCGCCGACCGGCATGTTCGGCTCGGCCGTCGCCGGCGCGTTGCTGGGCGCCATCTACGGCCTCGGCCCGCTGTTCGCCCAGCAGGTCGGCCTCGACCTGGCGGCGACGACGCGCTTCATGGGGGCGGTCATCATCGGCGGGTTGTTACTGCAGTGGCCGATCGGCAAGTTCTCCGATCGCATCGACCGGCGTATCGTCATTCTCGTCATTTCGCTGGCCACCTTCATCGTCTGTTTGACGATCATGAACAAAACGGCGGCCAACGGCTTCGGCCTGCTCGGGCTCGGCATGCTGTTCGGCGGCATCTCCTTCGCCCTCTATCCGGTTTGCGTCGCCTATACCAACGACTACGCCGAATCGGACCAGATCGTCCCGGTCAGCGCCGGCCTGCTGGTCGCCTACGGCATCGGCGCGTCGCTCGGTCCGCTCGGCGGTTCGTGGCTGATGGACCTGATCGGACCGGGCGGTTTGTTCCTGTTCTGCGGGCTTATCACCCTGGCCTTCGCCATCCTCACCGGTTTCCGTATGCTCAAACGCCAAGCCCTGCCGGTCGACGAACAGACCGACTTCCAGCCGGTGCCGCGCACTTCGCCGATGGTCAGCGAACTCGACCCCCGAGCGGAACCGGAGGCCGACCCGGAGGCGGACCCGGAAGCCGAAGCGGACAGGGCGAGCGATTGAGCAGCGGCTCGGCGCTTGTCTTCGAAGCGCCGCCAGGCCTATCGTCGGTCCATGGAACACCCTTTTGACAGGCGCCGCGCCGCGGCCCGGTTTCGACCGCTTCCGGCCTAAGCGATACGCCTCGTTTTCGTGAAGCTCGGAGACGTCGCCAACAACCCGAGCACGCTGCTCGCCGGCTTATTCGCTTCCGATGAAATGATCCGCCTTGAGCCGGGCGACCGGACACCTGGACGGACAGCCTTCGCCAAGACCTCGACGATCCCGCCCGCCTGGCCCGCATGGACACTGGGGCCGTCGAACGGTACGCCGCCGGCCACACTTGGCGGCACCGTTTCGAGGCGCTTCTGCCGGAGCTGACCGGGGCGACCGGGGAGGCAGGCGATTGACAGGCGCTTCGCCCGTGACGCGTTTTTCCCTTGTCCCGCTCCACTGTTTGTCGGTAAACCGGTAAAACGGTACCTGGAGGTCGAATAACCATGTCGGAAGAACTGAAGCGCATTCTCTACGTCGAGGATGAACCGGACATCCAGAAAGTGGCCAAACTGGCCCTCGAGACGGTCGGCAAACTCGAGGTGCTGATCTGCAGTTCCGGCGCCGAAGCCATCGAGAAGGCAGCGCCCTACGAACCGGACCTGCTTCTTCTCGACGTCATGATGCCGGGCATGGACGGTCCGGCGACGCTGACCGCGCTCCGCGCCATCGACAGCCTCAAGGACGTACCCGCCGTTTTTCTCACTGCCAAGGTGATGCCGAGCGAGATGGAGGCGTTCAAGGAAATGGGCGCCATCGACGTCATCGCCAAACCCTTCGACCCGATGACGCTCGCCGATCAGGTGCGGACGGCCTGGAAGAAGCGCTAAAACGGCGCACCGGGGGCGCTCAACGGAATACCGAGTAACCAGCATTCGGACATTTCCACTATCGAAACGGAGCTGCTCTTTCTAAGCATCAACGGCCGGTCTCTATTGTTGCGTAGAAGCACCTCGCATCGACTCCGATCCATTCGTTGGACCCGGCGTTTGTCCGAACGACGGCCGCCACATGAGATGTCAGGTAACTCTCGCCACTGCGCATGGCGTGTAGCCTCCTCGTATTCGGATGGTTCGGAAACCGGGCCATGTATGGCGCGATCCAGCCGAGAGTGCCGGCGCCGCCGAGGTCTTGTCGCGTGTAATCCTTGAACGGTCCAGGAGCCTTATTGGTGCGGGCATACGGTAAAACGATCGATGGATCGACAACGGCATCCAAGAAGAATTTGACCGCGTGATGAATGCTGCCAATGCCAGACGCCGGCTGCCCATACAGGTTGATGCCCTGGACCCTTGCGCGCTCGGCGATCTGGACGAGAGCCGATATCGTACGCCCGTGATAAAATAATGCGCGCGCTCCGCGTCGTGTTTCGATTGGCAAACTGCCGTCCTGGCGCATGGAATCGAGTGTGATCGACCACTGCTCAAGGCCCGTTCGGAAATAATCGTCATCGCCAACCAAAGCGCCGTAAGACATGGCGGCGATGGAGGATTGCGCCGCGTGATTATGCGCTGCGCGGCGTGCCGTCGTCCCGGAATCACCTCCCTTGTAATAACCGTCATTGCGCATGCCGTGCTCGAAAAGGTCAATCTTAGTTCTCAGCCACGCATCGACGACGGCCCGGTCAACCGGGTCCATTGGCGTGACCGCCTCGGCGACCGCAAGCATCGTCGCCATCGGCCCCAGAAGACGCATGTTGACGGTAAGCGTGTCGTTCCAGAATTTCGAAGAGTCGCGTACACCGCCCGGCCTGAGGTCCTTTGATTGGGCTGCCCATGCCAACGCACCGTTCTGAATGGTCTTACAGGCGTCTTCGATACCGCCGAGACAAGCGGAACCCGCGTTGCGCCAAGCCGATGCAACAAAGGTATATCGATGGTCCAACCCGTAACCACTGGGCGCGTCTAGATCGGTCAGAACAGGTATTTGGGGGAAACTCGGACGGCACGCCTCTGTTATGTCCGGCAAGGTGGACAACTCTTGGCGTCGCGCTGCAACATCCACAGCGACGACACCTGGTCGAGACACCAAGAGTTGGCCTTCAGGAACAAAGATCCGGGTGTTCTGACACGCTGCAACCATCGTAAAACACACGAATAGGGCAATTAGCCTAATCACGGGTTCCTCTTCGCCTATCCCTATGGAAACCAAGAAGCCGCCGATGGTAGTCAACGCGAGCCAAGCTGAAAGGCGTGATGATAAGCGGCAAGAGCACTTCTCGGCGGTCCACCAGACGTCGTCTCGGGGTTATCGGGCACTGGATTTCTGGCGCCCGTTTTCTGATCAGGAAACGAACACGCGCTGAGATCCTAAATACGGGCCACCAGTGGGTTAGAGCGTAAAACCAGGCGACCGTGACGCTCTCCTGCCCTGTCAAAGTCCCCTTTTCACTAACCGCACTCAATCCCGCGTGGTCATATTCCGTTGAACGATACGCGCAGGGCCCATTCTACGTTCGGGTTTGGCTAGACCGGTCAATCAGACCTTATACAGTGCGTTCGGTCCGTTCGTCTAAATTCTGAACGACACGTTCCTCGGGAAAGGCAAGTGTCACCATGGTGCCGAAGCCCAGAGCACTTTCAATTTCGAAAGTCCCGCCATGCAACTCCACCAATTCCTTGGTTAGAGGCAATCCAAGGCCCGTGCCTTGGTGTTTTCCATCGGATCCGCTGTCAACCTGCCCAAATTGAGCCATCGCTTTCGTAATTCCGTCATTGTCCATGCCGATTCCCGTATCGACAACGACAACCGAAAATGGCCCGTCATAGTTCGACCGTGTTTCCAAAGTAATTTTTCCGTCCTCTTCAGTGAATTTCACCGCGTTGCTGAGGACGTTGAGCAGGGCCTGTTTGAAGCGGCGGATGTCCACGTAAATCACTCGCGGGCCGCTCTCATCGGAAACGGATAGTTCGATCCCTTTGCTAGATGCCCTTTGATTGATCAGGCGCATCGAAGACTCGATGACTGCCGATAGATCAACGTTTTCCTCCACAAGTTCGAGGGCTCCGGCCTCAATCGCGGCAACATCGAGAAGGTCGTTAATGAGATCCAACAGATGATTTCCCGAATTGTGGATATCGTCGAGATACTCGCGCTGTTTAGGGTGTTCCACGGGCCCGAAAACCGCCAACCGCAACACGTCGGAGCTACCAATGATCGTATTCAATGGCGTACGCAGTTCGTGGCTCATGGCGGAAAGGAATTGAGACTTGGTCTGGCTTGCCTTATCGGCATCGGACTTGGCTTCCCGCAATTCGTCGACGAGATTGGCAAGCTCCGTATTGCGCGCTTCAAAAACGACCGAGAAAGCGACGACCATACTGGTGATCGCCAACCCACCGATCAAAACCAGCCAGGTGTTGTCCGGTCGATGGCGGGCAATATATTGGGCGGTAGGGGAAATCTCGAAGGCCCAGGAGCGTCCACCGGGGTCGATTCTTTGGCTTTGGCTCATAGGACTGGAACGAACGAAAAAGCCCCGTTCCTCAATATTGGCGAAACCGTTTCTTTGCAAAGGATTGGCGTAAAGCAGCCTTTGGTCGGGTCGTGCGTTGAGATCGACCAGCTGAAAGGCGAGATCGGCCGTGTCCAGTTTTTCGAACGCGTCGTCAACCAGATCGCCCAATCGCAAGACGCCGACGACAAACCCTTTCAAAGCCTGACGGTGATCCTCGATGCCTCGGTTCCAATCCCCTCTTTTGTAGACGGGTTGAAACGTGAGGACGCCGAATTGCCCTTCGGTCTCCTGAACCAGTTTGATTCGTCCCGTGGTAACCGGCCTTCCCGAGTCCCGGGCCCTTTCGAGGGCTTCCCGCCGAACGGGATTGGACGCAACGTCGAAACCGATGGCTTTCCGGTTTCCTGCGACGGGTTCGATATACTTGACGGGAACATAATATGGGCGATCGCCGGCGGGCACGATTTGATTATCGGCGGTGCGCTCGGTAATTCGAAAATCGGGAAATCCCGACCGGCGACCGTCCGTCTCGAAGGCCTCCCGGTTCTCGGGCAGAACGAGCGGATCCCATCCGAATGCCTGTACGTGGATTTGGGAGTCCAGTAATTGACGGGCAAAAGATCGGAAATTCGCGTCATCGAGCTTGTCGGAGGAAACGGCGAAGCCCTTGAGGGAGTTCAGTGCGTTCAGGTATATGGTCAGGTTTTTTTTGAGGGCTTCCGACAAAAAAAATCGCCTGTCGATCGAAGCTGACTTGCAGGCGTGTCTTCTCCCACGACGCCGCATACCAGGCGACCATTACCGCGATGATGAAGGCGGCGAAAGCCGGCACGGTTGCCGCCAAGTTGGTTCTGAAATGGGACTTCCCCGGGTTCTGCTCCCAAACGAGGACTAATGGCGTAAAAACGAGAACACCGAAAAGGTCTCCGGTCCACCTGGTCGCGGACGTAATCAAAGAACTTTCGAGAGGTATACGGCCGACCGCGACCAAGACGGCGACACCAAGGACGGCGCCGACAAGACAACCAATCGGACAACCGAAAAAGAGAAGTGAGAGGACCGGTTTGGTTTCTTTGAAGGCAATGGGAAAATCGACAAATTTACGAACAAGATATGCGCTGAAAAGGGCTTGGAGCGTTACCACGACGGCAGCTCCAACCGGCGCAAACAGAAAACGGGTGATTTCCGCACCGCCGCCGGACTCGAACGAAAGGAACACATCCAAGAGGTAGGAACCAAGAAATATGCCTGGCCACAACCGATATCCGAAAATCAAGATGCCAGCCAAAGCAACGCCTGCTGCCGGGAATATCGGCGTCGCGTAACCAGGCGGTACCGCGAGCAACAACCAGATCTTTGCGCTTACGAAGTAGGCCAGGGCGAGCACGGCGATTTTCATTTGCTGCCTTCTCTTCGAATTCGATCAGCGGAGGGCATTAGGTAATTTTACTCGGAAATTCCATAAATAGCATTGTCGTCGAGTCCCAATTGGCGATGCCACGCGCATTTCCAGTCCGTTGGTATCCCAGTGGCCCGTAAGCGGGAATTCTGGAATCCGCAAAGGGAAATAGTCACGGGATGCAGCCGTCTTGTCGGTGGCCGCCGCCGACGGCCGAGCGTTGCGACCCGCTCGCCGGACGGTTGACACCGTGTCGTTTGATGATCTTTCGACCGAAAGGCGGCGTTGGCGGGGATTGGAGCGGGTGAGGGGAATCGAACCCCCGTATTCAGCTTGGGAAGCTGATGTTCTGCCATTGAACTACACCCGCCCGCACGGCTCCAGGTATAGGGTAAGCCCTGAAGCCGTGCAAGGCGAGTGAAGCGCAGAGAGCGAGGAGAACCCAGGGGAGAGTTTTGGGGGAGAGCGGCCGGGCCCGGAGGGCTATGGGCCCGGCCTGTTTGGTTCCTCGTCAGGTCTTGGTCAGTTCTTGCGCTTGTCGTCGTCCTTGTCGTCATCGTCATCGTTATCGTCATCGTAATAGCGCCACTTCTGCCAGCGGCCCTTGCCGCGCTGCCAGAATTCGTCGCGGGTCAGCTTGCCGTCGTCGTTGAGGTCGTGGCGCTGAAAGGCGTATTCGAAGGGCGTCTTGAACTCGTCCGCCGTGATCGCGGCATCGCCGTCGTCGTCCAGCATCTGGAACTTGTCGACCATGCGCCCGCGGGTGAACTGGGTCCACAGGCCGCCGAACTCATCGACACTGATCTTGCCGTCGCCGTTGACATCCGTCTTCGCGTGCATGGCGGCGAAACCGGCATCGAGCTCCTGTTTGCTGACGGCGTCGTCCTTGTCGGCGTCGAACTGTTTGAACAGCGTATCGGCCTGCCGGAACATACCGGCGCCCGGGCCCATCATGCCGCCGTGACGGCCCATGCCGCGGCCGCCCATCATCTGGCCGTAACCGCCGTAGCCGGCATTGCCGTAACCGCCGCGGGGACACCAGTTGCTGTTAGGGCCCTTGGCGACAACGGCGGCGCTGATGGCGGCGACGCCGAAGGCGGCAACCAATCCGCCGACGATCAATTTGGTTCTGCGTTTCATGATATACCTCTCGTTCGTTCAATCTTGGAAACCAGGAGACCGGACTTCCATCCAGCCGGGAACGGTGTCGTTCCATTTTTTCCGGGAACAGCATCGTTCCACGGCACCCATACTCACACCGGTCCGTCGCAGAACTTTGCCGGCATCCGGGTTTTCGGTCGCAAACCGTCGCAGGCGCCCGCTTTGGGACACTTTGTTACAATTTTCCTGTGGCCGGCCGCGGCGACCGGAGCGACAATCGAGAGAGTTCCGGAAACGAGAAGATGAACACCTCCGCCCATATCCTGGTCGTCGACGACCACCGCGAGATCCGCGATTCGCTGAGCAAGTTCCTGGCCCAGCACGGTTTCCGCACGTCTTCCGCCGAGGACGCGGCGGCGGCGCGTCACGTGCTCAAGGACAGCAAGGTCGACCTGGTCGTCCTCGACATCATGATGCCGGGCGAGGATGGCCTGTCGCTCTGCCGTCATCTCCGCGAGACGGCCGGCACGCCGGTGATCCTGCTCACCGCCATGGCCGAGGACACGGACCGCATCATCGGTCTCGAGGTCGGTGCCGACGACTACGTGACCAAACCCTTCAACCCGCGTGAACTGGTCGCCCGCATTAAGGCCGTGCTGCGCCGGGTCAACAGCCTGCCGCCGGATAGCGACGAACTGGACGAGGAGCGGATCGCCTTCGACCGCTGGATCCTCGACGTCAGGCGCCGCGAACTGGTCGACGAGGACGGCGTCACCGTGCCCTTGAGCACCGGCGAGTTCAACCTGCTGAGCGCGCTGGTCGCCCGGCCCGACCGGGTGCTGAGCCGCGAGCAGCTCCTCGACATCACCCAGTCCCGCGCCGCCGATGTCTTCGACCGCAGCATCGACAACCAGATCAGCCGGCTCCGCAAGAAGCTCGAGAAGAACCCGCGCGCGCCTGAGATCATCAAGACCGTGTGGGGCGGCGGCTACCGGTTCACGGCGGCCATCCAGAAGCCGGGGCTGTCATGAGGGGGTGGGCATGAGGCGGCCCGGGAGACGGCCGACATGAGATGGCTGGTCCCCAAGAGTCTGGCCGGCCAGATGGTGGCGCTCTTGATGCTGGCCCTGGTCGCCGGCCATGTCGCCGCCATCGCCATCTTCGCCGACGAACGCCGCGAAGCGGTGCGCCAGGCGACCCGCGACCAGGTGGTGTCGCGCACAGTAGCCGTCGTCAAGACCGTGGCGGCGACCCCTGATCCGCTGCGCCCGATCATCGCCCGCAGCCTCAGTTCGGACATCCTGACGGTGACCCTGCACGAGACCGACCCCGGGCTCCCCGTTCCCGCCAGCCGTCACGAGCGCCGTCTGGCCACACGGCTGGCCGACGCGCTCGCCGTCGAGGACGCCGACATCCGCATCGCCTTTCGCGATCCCTGGCGGCCCATTTGGCGGCGCGGCCCCTGGCGCGACGGCGGTCGGCATCGCCACGATCGCTGGTTCGATGACGATGACGACGATGACCATAAGGGTGAAGACGACGACCGCTATTCGAGCCCCTACCGCAACTTAGGACTCAGGATCGCCGTCAAGATACCGCAAACGCCGTGGATCGAGACGGTGCCGGGCGTCGCTTTCCCGCGCCCGCCGTGGGCGGCGCAATCGTTGATCGCGGTGGCCCTGACCGCCGTCGCCATCGTCATCGCCGTCATCTTCATCGTCCGCCGGGTGACCCGGCCCTTGGGCCAACTGGCCGACGCCGCCGACTCGGTCGGGCGCGGCGAGACGGTCGACGATGTCCCCGAAGCCGGACCGCGGGACGTGCGCGACACCATCCGCGCCTTCAACCTGATGCGGGCCCGCCAGCAGCGTTTCATCGAGGACCGCACCAACCTGCTGGCCGCCGTCTCGCACGACCTGAGGACGCCGATCACGGCGCTGCGCATCCGCGCCGAATTCATCGACGACGAAGAACTGCGCGGCAAGGTCCTGGAAATGCTGGACGAGATGCAGACGATCACCGAGGCGACGCTGCTGTTCGCCCGCGAGGAGGCTCAGAAAGAGGAGAACCGGCCGACCGACGTCGCCGCGCTGATCGAAAGCCTGGCCGGCGATTTCGAGGACATGGGCCGCGACGTGTCGGTGACGACGCCCGACCGCCTGGTCCTCGACTGCCGCCCGATCGCCCTCAAACGGGCCTTGCGCAATCTCATCGAGAACGCCGTCAACTACGGTGAGAGGGCCCGCGTCGACATGACCGCCACCGAGGACGGCGTCAGAATCACCATCGACGACGACGGGCCGGGCATTCCGGATGACCAGCTGGAACGGATCTTCGAGCCCTTCGTCCGCATCGAGACGTCGCGCAGCCGCGAAACCGGCGGCATCGGCATGGGCCTCGCGATAACGCGCTCGATCGTCCACGGGCACGGCGGCGACATCGAAGCCGTCAACCGTGACGACGGCGGATTGCGCGTCGTCGTCACCCTGCCCGCCGCTCCGGAATAGGGCGGCGCGCACGCCGGTCGGCGGTTCGGGACGAATTCGCCGGTCCCTATCAAAAAGAGTAAAGATTATTAGTTAACTCTCTATTGGAACAATCTTGTTGATTTTGTTCTTGTTTTGTTCTATCCCTTTGATCGGGCCGTCGATCGCCCGTCGGGGAGGAATCACCCGGAACGAGAAAGGAAATGAACGTGTTCGCTCCCCTGCAAATCAAGCGGCCCATAGGGCTCGCCTATAACATGAACGAAGACGATGTATGGAAAACCAAATCCGCCCTTGACCGCCTCGGATTATCCTCATCGTCGAGGCCGTTCGCCGCAACGCCGTATCCGGACGCTTCCCTGATCGAGAATTTGAAGGCGTTTCAGCGGCGCCAGGGCTTGCGACCAGACGGCGTAATGCGGCCGGGAGGGCCGACCCTGCGCCGCATCAACCACGCCCTCCGCGAGACCGAGACCAATGACGTGGCTTCGGACCACCGGCGTCGCGCCGGACCCGGCGACGGCCCTGTCGATGGGAACGGCGGTCCCGCCGGACAAGAACCCGACGGCAAACCGGAACCGGAAGAACAGCCCCAAGGGTGCCAAAGGCTAGCGGTGGAACGGGCCAACGCGGAACAAGCGGCGCGCGAGAACCGTGAACGGGCCGACGATTACGACCAGGAGTTTGAAAAATGGCAGGCCGAGTCGAAAAGGCTCACCCAACAACTCAAGGATACCTTGACGCAACTGGCGATCGAAGTCGCCATACCGGCCTGGGGCGCCGTGCGGAACCTCAGAAAACTGCTCGAACGACCGTCGCTCGACACCTTGACGGCAGCCCAGGCTCTGCACCTCAACGAGCAGTTGGAGCAGGCCAGTCTCAACACGCGACAGGCCCTGGATCAAAGAACGTTTTTTGAGGATGCCGCCACAGGCTATGAAGCCGAATCGCGGCGGATTCACAAAAAAATGCAACAGCTCGGATGTGCGGGGTAAAAAACGAAACCTTCCAGGGCGTTGGTCGTCGTGTTGTTCCGGCTTCTGTTTTCGGCCGGCCGCGCGCAGACGCTCGGCGAAATGAGCGATCTGTCCCGCCGGCTCTAGACGCCCCCGGAAGAACGGCAAAAGTGCGAGCAAGGCCATGCGGGCCTCCGGCCCGTATGGCTATGTCTTCGGCGCCGCGATCGCCCGGCGAATAAACTTTTTTTGATTGGCATCCGGCTTGCCTTCTCCCTAAAACATCGGTGAGTTCGTGGCCACAAGAACCACCGCCAGTTTTACGAGGCCGAAAATACAAGGGAAGAAAAAACAATGCCGACCGGCTTGACGACGGAAGCCCCCCTGCTCGACCCGGACAAGTTCCGCGACCCCTATGTCACCGCCAAGGGGGAACGCCGCGCTGTGGTCGCGCTGACGCGCTTGCACACACTCTGGTTCAACACCGGCAGCTTGTGCAACATCACGTGCAAGAACTGCTACATGGAGAGCAGCCCGAAGAACGACGCGCTGGCCTATCTGACGCGGGACGACGTCGGGCGGTATCTCGACGAGATCGACACCGAGGGTTATCCCGTCGACGAGATCGCCTTCACCGGCGGCGAGCCGTTCATGAACCGGGACCTGCCGGATATTCTCGAAGATGTGCTGGCCCGCGGCTACCGGGCTCTGGTCTTGACCAACGCCATGAAGCCGTTGTGGAACAAGCGCGAGCGCCTGCTCGCCCTTCGCGAAACCTACGGCGCCGCCCTGACGCTGCGTGTCTCCATGGACCACCACACGCCGGAACGCCACGAAAAGGAGCGCGGCGAAGACACCTGGGAGCCGGTGATCAAGGGCCTCGGCTGGCTGGTCGAGAACGGCTTCACGATCACCATTGCCGGGCGCACCTGCTGGAGCGAAACGGAAGATGCGGCACGGGCCGGTTATAAGGCGCTTTTCGCCCGCGAAGGCATCCCGGTCGACGCCGACGATCCGGCCAAGCTGGTCCTGTTCCCGGAAATGGATTCCGGGCTCGACGTACCGGAGATCACCGTCAACTGCTGGGACATCCTCGGCATCAAGCCGGAAACCATGATGTGCGCCACCTCGCGCATGGTCATCAAGCGTAAGGACGGCGACGGCCCGGTGGTCGTCCCCTGCACCCTGCTGCCCTATGACGCCGAGTTCGAACTGGGTGAGCAGCTGTCGCAATCGGCGACCACGGTGCAGCTCAACCACCCGCACTGCGCGCGTTTCTGCGTACTGGGCGGCGCGTCGTGCAGCCCCGACTAAGCCCGTGACCACCGGCACCGCAAACCCCGCAACCGGCATCCTCGATCTCAGCGCCATCGACGCGCCGGTGCTCTTTTTCGGCGGACCCTACTCCAACAGCCAGGCGACCGAGGCCCTGTTCGCCGAGGCCGCGAAACTGGACATCCCGCCCGAGCGCATGATCTGCACCGGCGACGTCGTCGCCTACGCCGGCGATCCGGCCGCCTGCGTCGAAACGCTCATCGACGCCGCCTGCCCGGTGGTCATGGGCAATTGCGAGGAGTCGCTTGGTTTCGATGAGGACGACTGCGGCTGCGGTTTCGCCGAGGACAGCGCCTGCGACGTGCTCTCCAAGCAGTGGCTCGAATACGCCCGGCGCCGCCTGACCCCGCAACAGAAGGCCTGGATGCGGAGCCTGCCCCGGCGGATACGCCTGACCATCGGCGACCTGTCGGCGGCGGTCATCCACGGCGGCACCGAGGATATCGCGCGCTGGCTGTTCCGCTCGTCGCCGGCTTCGGATAAACGCGACGAGATCGAACGCCTGGAGCAGGACGGTCCCGTCGACCTCATCGTCGCCGGGCACTGCGGCCTGCCGTTCACGGACGATCTCGGCGACAAGGCCTGGATCAACGCCGGCGTCATCGGCATGCCGGCCAACGACGGCACGCCCAGGACCTGGTACTCGATCGTCGAGCCGCTCGAGACCGGCGGCATCACCGTCGACATCCGGCCGCTCGACTACGACCACGGAGCCGCCGCCCGGCGTATGCGGGACGCGGGCCTGGCCGAGGCTTATGCCAAGACCCTGACCGACGGCTTCTGGCCCAACATGGACGTACTGCCGAAGGCCGAACGGGCGGCCCGGGGCCGGACCCTGGAACCGCAACGGCTCTCCTGGCGGGCGCAAACGGCCGCCGCCGCCGAATGACCGCAGGTCGCACATTAGGGCGCCGGCGATCTCGTCATTGCCATTGGACGGCCGTTCACCATTTTAGGGAAAGTTGCTTAGGATCACGCCCGCACCCCAGGAGATGGCCCATGACCCGATCGCAGTTCCTGCCTTGGCTCACCGCAATGGCGTTCGCCGCCCTGATCCCGCTCGTACTGCTGGCAGCGGGTTCCCAGGCAGCGGCGGAGGACGTTTTTCGCTCCAAGGACCACAGCTACAGGGCGGTGACCCTGGCCGAGGGCCTCGACCAGCCCTGGGGCATGGCTTTCCTGCCTCGTGACCAGGGCATCCTGATCACCGAGAAGTCGGGCCGCATCAGGCTCTATCGCGGACGATTGCTGCCGGGCGTCGTCCGCGGCGGCCCCAAGTCCGCGGAAAGCGGCCAGGGTGGCCTTATGGACATCGCGCTCCATCCCGAATTCGACAACAACGGCTTGGTCTATTTCACCTATACCGGGCGCGGCGTCGGCGGCGTCGGAACGGAACTGGCCCGGGCCCGGTTCACCGGCCGCGCCTTCAAGGACCTGGAGGTCCTGTTCCGGGCCGAGCCGAAAACCCGGGGCGGGCGCCATTTCGGGTCCCGCCTGGTTTTCGACCGTGAGGGCTATTTGTTCATGACCTACGGCGACCGCGGCGGCCGCCACGACGCTCAGGACCTCGCCGTTCACCAGGGCGGCATCTTCCGCTTCACCGATGACGGCGAAGTGCCGGCGGAAAATCCGTTTACCGGTCAGGCCGGCGCGCGGCCGGAGTTTTTCAGTTACGGTCACCGCAACGCTCAGGGCGCGGCGCTCCATCCGGAGACCGGTCAGCTCTGGGCCCATGAGCACGGACCCCAGGGCGGCGACGAGGTCAACATCATCAAGAAGGGCGCCAACTACGGCTGGCTTAAGATCACCTACGGCGAGGAATACGGCGGCGGCAAGGTGTCCGAGCATACGGCGCTCCCCGGCATGGAACAGCCGCTCCTCTACTGGGTGCCCTCCATCGCGCCGAGCGGCATGGCGTTTTACACCGGCGACAGATTCCCCGCATGGAAAGGCGACCTCTTCGTCGGCGCGCTCAGGGGCGAGCACCTGCGCCGCGTTCGGCTGCAAGGCGAGACCGTCTTGGGCCAGGAGGAACTGCTCGAAGGCCTGGGCGAGCGGATCCGCGACGTGCGCGACGGGCCGGACGGCTATCTTTATGTGCTCACCGACTCCGGCGACGGGCGCCTGATCCGGCTGGAGCCGGCGGATGGGGGGTAACGGACCGGCGGGCGGTAACGTTCGTTTGGCGGCGAGTCTGGATGATCCCAGGAACAGGCTTTCGCATGCTGCGGGCGAATAGTCCTGCTCAGCTCTTTTCGGAAACTGCAGCACAGTTGTTCTCTACCTAATCTGTGAATTATCAATACACGTCTCACAGGGTGGCGTATTATTGAGGAGATCTAGGACAAGGTGGGGGAACAACACCATGAAACCCATCTATTTCGATTTCACAGTTGAAGACATTGGCGCGGCCCGGCTTTTTTTCGAACATGTATTTGGCTGGAAATTCGATGAGTTTCCGATGCCTTATGAGTACTTCCGTATCCAGGCAGGCGATCCGGACGAGCCCGGCATTGATGGCGGGATTGGCGCGATCAAAGACACAAAGATCGCTGATGGCAAGCCGTTAACACAGGTAACAATTCCCGTTACCAATCTCAATCGATCCATATCGAATGTGCAGGAATACGGCGGCCGGGTCATCGAACCGAGTATGGCCATCCCTGGTATCGGTTGGTATGCCACCTGTACCGAGCCTGGCGGTCTGAAATTCGGGATGATTGAGGCCGACCCTGCTGCCAAGTGATGCGCCCCATTGTCTGCTCTGAGTGAGAAGCGGCCTATGTCGGCGAATTCTAGGAGTCCCGGAGTCCTGGCACTAGCTTTGAGGGCCTGGTTTCGGTTCAGGGCTGTTTTCACCGAGGCGCGGTTCTGTCCCGGCCAGCAGCCGCTGAATATTGGCCCGATGACGCGCAATCACGTAGATGCCACCGACCGTCACCAAAAACTGATAGGCCCACGGATGGTCTAAGCCGTAGACGAGGACGACCGCTGTCAACGCCGCAAGCATCGAAGCAAGGGAAACAATCCGAGAAACAGCCAGCACTAGGCCAAAAGTCGTTGCAGCACCGAGACCCACCGGCCATGACATCGCCAGCAACACGCCCAATCCCGTCGCTGCGGACTTGCCACCTGTGAAGTTTAGCCAGATCGAACGGCCATGACCCAACAAGGCGGCAAGCCCAGCCAAAGAAACAGCCCAAGGCACCGAAGCTTGCAGATCGAACGCTGTCGGCGGGGCGACGGACGGTAACGTATGAAGCCAAGGAAAAAGCCAGAGGGCAAAGAAGATTGCCCCCGCACCTTTCAATACATCAACCAGGAGCACGACCAGCGCCGGCCATTTCCCAAGGGTTCGCAACACGTTTGTTGCCCCCGTAGAGTTTGAGCCATGCTCTCGAATATCAATTCCGCTGAGCAATCTCCCCGCTAGATAGCCTGTGGGTGTTGAACCCAGAAGATAAGCAATTGCCCACCCAAACAGCGCTGCGAGCCAAAAAACCATGAGGTCGCCTTTTCACTCTCATTTCGGGCAACCATACCATCATTTAGGCGTCTATCTCTTAGCCTGCTTCGAGTCAGAAGCGACGGTTTCTGATCGAGCGCCAGAATGTCCGAAAAGGGGGAAAGCCGCCATTAAATCCGCTGGTTGCCGATACCCGCGTATCCGGGCGACTGTTCCCGGTTCTAGCAAATACCCAACGCATCTGTTCTGTTTTTGTTCTTGACTCACCCAAAGGATTTGTGGTAAAAATTCCTACGAATTCGTGCCGCCGAACCAGTCGGCTTTGCTGATTGCCTCTGTGAAGATTTGCGTTACGGACCGTGCCCAAGGGCGTGGGCGGAACGATCCCGAAGACCTCTCGGCGGAGGCTATCGCCCGGCATCCCGCGGCGCAGGCCGACGGTTGCATTTAGGTTTGAAACGGGAAAAGGCGGAAAAAGTGAAACCGTAGGCAAAAATCGGCATTCCGTATCAAAAGTCGTCATTTTGGCGGTCCAGGTCGTCATTTTGGCGGCCGTTCGAGCGCTAGATGATAACAATTGACGACCCAGGCCGCCGGGGATGGGTGCGCGGCCCGTCACCCCTACTGTTTGGCGCCGTGCGGCAGGGCCATGTATTCGGGGCTCTGCATCTCGATCAGGCGCGACGCCGTGCGTTCGAACTCGAAGGCCCCGTCGCCCTCGGTATAGAGCCCCGTGGGCGGCGCCTCAGCCGAGCAGATGAAGTTGACCTTGGCTGCATAAAGGGCGTCGATCAGGGTGACGAAGCGCTTGGCCTCGTTGCGGTTGTGCGGGCCCATTTTCGGGATGCCGTCGAGGATCAACGTGTGGAAACGCTTGGCGACGGCGAGGTAATCGCCCGGGCCCAAGGGTTTGTTGCAGAGATCGTCGAAGGACGAGAAGCCGACGCCCTCGGCCGACTTGGCGATCTCGAACTCGCGGCCGTTGACCTGGATGACGCGGGGGTGCGGCTCGGAACCCACCGTGAGCGTGTGGAAATCCTCCTCCAGCTTCTGCGTCGCCTGCGGACCCGACGGCGTCACGTAGATGTCCATGGTCCGCATGCGCTCCAAGCGGTAGTCGGTGGCGAAGTCGAACTCGTAGACCTCCATCTTGTCGAGGAACATGTCGATGAAGGGCAGGAAGCGGTCGCGCTGCAGGCCGTCCTTGTAGAGGTCCTTGGGATGCCGGTTCGACGTGGTCACCAGCACGACGCCGCGTTCGAAGAGCGCCTCGAAGAGCCTTCCCAGGATCATGGCGTCGCCGATGTCGGTGACGTGGAACTCGTCGAAACAGAGCAGCCAGGCCTTCTCGGTTATGACCTTGGCGAGCGCCTCGACGTCGTCGCGGCCTTCCGGCACCTGGCCCGCCTTCTGGGCCTGGCGGAAGGAATGCAGGCGGCGGTGCGCCTCCTGCATGAAGGAGTGGAAATGCACGTGGCAGCGGCGCTCGATGTCGAGGTGGTCGTAGAAGAGGTCCATCAGCATGGTCTTGCCGTGGCCGACGCCGCCCCACATGTAGAGGCCCTTAGGGACCGGCCGTCGGCGACCGGCGAGGCCGAGCCTGGCCGCCCAGCCGCGGCGGCCGACCTCATTGCGGTACCAGGCGAGCTCGTCGGCCAGGGCCTGTAGCTTCTCGATGGCGGCCTGCTGCGCCGGATCGGGGATGATCTCGCCGTTCTCGATCAGCGCCCGGTACGCCTCGATGGGTTTCAAACCGTCCAACTTGCCCTTTCCGCCCCGCGGCCCATGGCTCGCGGGTTTCCCTGCTCAGAGCGGGAACGCCCTGGAGGGCGCCCGGTTCCTATACTGTCAAATTATCGGGAAAAGGCGAGCTCCATTTCGCGACGGACTTGGTAAGCGGCGGAGGTTTCGAGTTGTTCGCCCATTTCGACGTCTTTCCAGGTAACCACCTGGCCGGCCTTGACCGGTGCCGTCAGCTTGACGCCCTGGGCGAGCCCGATGGGAAGGGCGCCGAGGCTCAGGGAATCGCCGGCAACCATGAGGCGGCCCCAGACCGTGTAGCCGCCTTCGCCGTCGAGCTCGGTGCCGGCCTTCAGGTCCGACTTGGCGACGGCGGCGACGTCGGCCCGGAAACCGCCGGGTGCGCCCGTCGCCTGGCCCATGAGTTCGGCGTAGGCGACCGAGATACCGAGCTCGAGGCCGATCATGTGATAGGGCCGCCAAAGCGCCGTGTACCGGCCGCTGTCGTCGGTGACGAGACCGTATTCGGCGAAACAGTCCCTGGCGTAATCGCCGGGCGCCTCGAAAGTGACGTAGACACCCCAGCGCAGATCGTCCTCGAGGTCGGTGCCGTCGCGGTCGCGGCTGGAGATGACCTCGACCTGGCCCTTGTGGTGGAGCACGCCGCCGTCCGTCTCGGGGATCAGCGTCGAGGCCAGCGCGCCGGTGCCGCAGGGTGGGAATTCAAGGCCGGCCGGCGCCGGGGTCAGGCCGGTGGCATTGCTGACGGCGGCCATCTCGATGCCAGACTTGGTGCCGTCGAGGAACGAGTTGAACATCTTGTCGTTCATGCCGGCCTTTTCCGCCTGCTCGGCGGTGAGGCCGTAATAATCCCAGATGGTGTCCGGCGTCGAGCTGTGGAACTCGGGCATGTACAGCGTCCCCTTGCCGGCGGCGACGACCTCGAAACCGGCGGCCCGGGCCCAATCGACCTGTTCGCAGATCAGCGCCGGCTGATCACCGTAGGCCAGCGAATAGACGACGTCGTTGGCCCTCGCCTTTTGGGCGAGCAGCGGTCCACAGAGCACGTCGGCCTCGACGTTGACCATGACCACATGGCGGCACCGGTCGATGGCGTAGAGTGCGTGGGTGACGCCGGCCTCGGGAATACCGGTGGCCTCGACGACGACGTCGACACCGCCGGCGCCGATCAGACCGATGGCGTTGTCGGTGACGTAGGTGGTTCCCTGGGCCAGGGCCTTGGCCGCCGATCGTGCCGATATCTGCTCATCGGTCCAGCCGGTCTTGGCGAGAGCCTGGCGGGCCCGCTCGACGGACAGGTCGGCGACGCCGAGGACATGCATGCCCGGCGTGACGCGGGCCTGGGACAGGAACATGGTGCCGAACTTGCCGGCGCCGATGAGCACGGCGCGGATCGGTTTCCCGGTTTCGGCCCGCGCGCGGAGGAGTGAATGCAGGTTCATTGTCTGGACGATCCGTCTTCGTGTTAATGGAGTTCCCAGGAATACACCCCGCCGGGGCTGTTCGGCCGAGACTGTACCGCCACCGGTCGCCGGGTGCGAAGCGAAAGGATGAAATGAAGGGGTTTCACAGGTCGCCGCCCCGCCGGAACGGCGCGTCGGTCATCGGCCCGACAGGTGGCGACTCATCTCCGCCGCGACGGCAAGGTTCTCGTCGCCGCCCTGGTTTTCCAGGCCGGCGATGGCGCCAAGGACATCCCCGGGCGTGCGGTTCTGGCTCATCTTGGCCTTGCCCTCGAGCCGCTCGACGGTCATCTCGAAGAAGACAATGCCCTTCATCATGCGCCGGACCAAATCACCGTCGAGGGTATCCAGTGTCCAGCCGCCGGAGATTTGGCCCTCGTATTCGGCGACCATACCCTCGAGCACGGCGAGGCAGCGGGCCTCGTCCTCGACCACGGTGGGACGGGCATAGGCGTGGACAGTGGCGTAGTTCCAGGTCGGAACCAGGTTCGGGTTGGCGTACCAGCTGGGCGAGATATAGGCGTGCGGCCCCCAGAAGACCAAGAGCGCCTCGCTCTCCCCGTCGAAGGCCCGCCAATGATCGTTGGCACGGGCCATGTGGCCCGAAATACGGACCGCGCCGGCCTCCCCGTCACCGGCCTCCTCTTCGACGAGCAGCGGCAGGTGCGACGCCGTCGGCCCTTCGCGGCCCGCCGTGTAGAGCATGGCGAAGCCGTGCCGGCGCATGAATGCGACCAGGGCCGCGTGATCCGATTCTGCGAAATGTCTGGGGACGTACATGGCCCTCTCCTTGCCTTTTCCGGACCATCGTCCGGTCAACACCGGCGTCTTTCTAGAAAGAAATTGGCCGGTTAAAAAGTTCCGAAATGGAAAACCCCATGGAGCCACTTACGCCGGCTGGAAAGAAAAAGCCGCCGGTCGCCGGCGGCTCTTCTGGTTTCTTGCCGGACAGCAAACCGGTCACGACGTTCGGGCCAGGATCGCTTCCTTGATGGCGCCGATGGCGCGACCCGGATTGAGGCTCTTCGGGCAGGTGCTGGTACAGTTCATGATGGTGTGACAGCGATAGAGCCGGAACCCGTCGTTCAGGTTGTCGAGCCGCTTGCCGGTGGCTTCATCCCGGGAATCGGCGATCCAGCGGTAGGCCTGCAGCAATACGGCCGGGCCGAGATAACGGTCCGTGTTCCACCAATAGCTCGGGCAACTGGTCTGGCAGCAGAAACACAGGATGCACTCCCAGAGGCCGTCGAGCTTGTCGCGCTCTTCGGGGCCCTGCAGCCGTTCCGAGTTGGGCGGCGGCGTATCGGCCTGCAGCCAGGGTTCGATCGACCGGTACTGGGCGTAGGGTGTGCTGAGATCGGGAACCAGGTCCTTGATCACCGGCATGTGTGGCAAGGGGAAGATCTTGACGTCGCCCTTGATCTCCGAGATCGGCTTCGTGCAGGCCAGCGTGTTGGTGCCGTCGATGTTGAAGGAGCAAGACCCGCACACTCCTTCCCGGCAGGACCGCCGGAAGGCCAGCGACGGATCGACCTCGTTCTTGATCTTGATGAGCGCATCGAGGACCATCGGCCCGCACTTGTCGAGGTCGAGGTCGAAACTGTCGACGCGCGGGTTTTCGCCGGAGTCAGGATCATAGCGGTAGATCTTGAACCGCTTGACGTTGGTGGCACCGGATTCCGCCGGAAAGCTCTTGCCGTCCGTGTATTTGGAATTGGCGGGAAGCGCGAATTCAACCATGTCCTTGTCTCTCCCCTAGTAGACCCGTTCCTTGGGTTCGATGTACTTGACCTCGTCGGTCAGGGTCCAGGTGTGGACGGGCCTATAGTCGAGGGTCACCTTGCCGTCGTCGCCGATCCAGGCGAGCGTATGTTTCATCCAGTTCTCGTCGTCACGGTCGGGATAGTCTTCATGGGCATGGGCACCGCGGCTCTCATGGCGGGCCTCGGCCGAGTACATGGTCGTTTTTGAGTTGACCAGCAGGTTCTCCAGTTCGAGGCTTTCGACAAGATCCGAGTTCCAAATCAGCGAACGGTCGGAGAGATGGATATCGGCAAGTGAATCCCAAACGCTGTCGATCTTCTGGCAGCCTTCCTTGAGAACCTCGGATGTCCGGAAAACGGCGGCATTGTTCTGCATGGTGCGCTGCATGTTGAGGCGGATCTCGCTGGTTCGCGTACCGCCCTTGGCATTGCGCAGGCGATCGAGGCGACCGAGGGCGTAGTCGGCCGAACCCGCGGCCAGCGGCGGCAGCGGCATGCCGCGTTTGACGACGGATGCCGCCCGGATCGCGGCGGCGCGTCCGAACACGACGATATCGAGGAGCGAGTTGGTACCGAGGCGGTTGGCGCCGTGTACCGAGGCCGACGCGCATTCGCCGATGGCCATTAGACCCGGCACCGTCGCATCGGGATCGTCCTTGGTCGGACGCAGCACTTCCGTCATATGGTTGGTCGGTATGCCGCCCATGTTGTAATGCACGGTGGGCAGCACCGGGATCGGTTCCTTGGTGGCGTCGACCCCGGCGAAGATCTGAGCCGATTCGGTGATGCCCGGCAAGCGCTTGTGCAAGACGTCGGCACCCAGATGTTCCAGGTGCAAGTAGATGTGGTCGCCTTGCTCACCGACGCCGCGGCCCTCGCGAATCTCGACGGTCATCGAACGGCTGACGACATCGCGGCTGGCTAGGTCCTTGGCGGTCGGCGCGTAGCGCTCCATGAACCGCTCACCGCTGGAGTTCGTTAGATAGCCGCCCTCACCACGCGAGCCCTCGGTGATCAGGCAACCGGAACCGTAGATTCCCGTCGGGTGAAACTGAACGAATTCATGATCCTGAACGGGCAGTCCGGCGCGAGCCACCATGGCGTTGCCATCGCCGGTACACGTGTGCGCCGAGGTGCAGGAAAAATAGGCGCGACCATAACCTCCGGTCGCCATCACCGTGACATGCGCCTGGAAACGGTGAATGGTTCCATCATCCAGGTTCCAGGCGATGACACCCTGGCAAGAGCCGTCCTCGCCCATGATCAGGTCGAGGGCAAAATACTCGACGAAGAACTCGGCATCATATTTGAGGCTCTGTTGGTAGAGCGTATGCAGGATCGCATGGCCGGTACGGTCGGCCGCCGCACAGGCCCGCTGCACGGGGGCCTCGCCGTAGTTCCGCATGTGGCCACCAAACGGGCGTTGATAAATTTTACCGTCCTCGCGGCGCGAGAACGGAACGCCATAGTGTTCCAATTCGTAGACCGCAGGAACGGCTTCCCGGCACATGTATTCGATGGCGTCCTGGTCGCCCAGCCAATCGGCGCCCTTGACTGTGTCGTACATATGCCACTGCCAATTGTCCTCTTCCATGTTGCCAAGCGCCGCCCCAATACCGCCCTGGGCGGCGACCGTGTGGCTGCGGGTCGGAAATACCTTGGTGATACAGGCTGTCTTAAGGCCGGAAATCGCCATGCCGAAAGTCGCGCGAAGCCCGGCGCCGCCGGCCCCGACGACGATGACGTCATATTGGTGGTCGATGATTTCGTATGCTTCAGTCATCTACGGATCAGCCCCCGAAAGCCACACGCATGACGGCGAAAATACTGGCCGCGCCGAACAAAACGCAGGTGAATTTGGTGAGAAGAATGAGGGTCAGCTTCGCGCCTTCATGTTGAACGTAGTCTTCGACGATCACTTGAACGCCCAGTTGCGTGTGATGGAAGGTGGCGAACAGAAGCAGACTCATCAGCACCGCATTGCCGCCTGTGCTGATCCAGGCTTGGTATGCCGCCAGGTCGGCTCCTGCCATCTTGATCGCCGCATAGACAAACCAGATTGTCAGGGGAACCAGAGCGATGCCGGTAACACGTTGCTGCCACCAATGTCCGACCCCGTCGTTGGTCGATCCGAAGCCGCGGACGCGGCCTAAAGTCGTGCGCATCTGCATCAAAGGCCTCCTGCCACCCAGTAGGCGGCGATCCACGTGACAATGGTCAAGACTACGGAAAAAATGACGACCGCCACACCACTTGCGTAAAGGACAGGCAGCTCGAAACCCTTGCCGAAATCCCAGAACAGGTGCCTAACACCGTTAGCAAGGTGATAAAACAGCGAGAATGTCATCCCGAACAAGATGAGCCGCCCCAAAAACGAGCCGAGGAGCGCTTGTGCGGTCGCGAACGTATCCGCACCATATGCGGCGGCAATCACCCAATTGGCCAGCATCAAAGCGCCAAGGATTAGAAACACGCCAGTAGCCCGGTGGGTGATCGAAAGAATGGACGTCAGCTGTGGACGATAGATGAGAAGGTGCGGCGACAAAGGCCGTTCACGGACTGCCATGGCGCAAGCCTCGCGGAGTTGTTCCCCCGAAACCGCCCCGGCGGGGCGGGTTGTCATCCATTGTTAACAACCGCTTCAGGCAAGTCAACGTTCGCAACCGCAAAAAAAGGCGGTGCGATAACGCCTCTGGGCGTTTCCTGGGAGAATCCCCAGGGAATCTTCCTACCTTACGGTGGTCATCTCCATGGCACCGCATTCAAAGGAACACAGATGTGGAAAACCTGTGCGCGAAATGTGGGTATCGCGGAGAGTTACCCACAAGAAACGGCAATTACCCCCAACATTCCACGTTGAATCCAAAAGCCGAATCACCGCATCCTTTTGGCGCACGCGAAAGCGTTTTCGTTACGCATTTCGCTTTTCAAAGGGTGTCTTCTGACAGCCGGACGAAAAGAGAAAGCGTTGCGGGTTCGGGTCGGAAAGGCGCTTCGGCGCCGGAACGACCGAACCAGTTGACGGGGAGGGATTGGGCAGCTTGTCTGCCGGGTGACTTTCCGCCAGCTATGTGGCCCCGTTCAGGCGGGGTGGACCTTCCGCGAAGCGGTCCGTGTCCCGAGTGGAACCGGACCGTCGACGCGGGCGAGGGTTTCGGCGACGTCTCCGACGGCGCTGGGAGCCGTCGCAAGACCCGGCGCTTGTCCTTTGGGAACAGCGCTTGCCGTGGATGGCCGGCATTTCTTCGGAAATCCCGGTTGACCCGGCAACTACTGAACGGCGGGCTCGCCCACCGATTGGTAATGGGTCGACCCGGAGGCGTTTGTCTCCTCAGGTTTTCCGGGATGGTGGTTTACCGCCAGACCGTGAAACCGGTGGTCCACTCAGCTAGGGGTTGCGGCGCAATGGCGTCGTGCCGGAAAGGCCCGGTTCCGGGCTCTACCGGACACGAAGCCGATGCCACTACGTCGAAGGATGATCTCTGCCCAGGGTGCGTCCGATGTCGTAGCGGCAGTTAGCAAAAACCGCTCTCACTGTGCACGGAGCCTGGCCGGCTCCAAGAGGCGTCAGGTTGGTGCTGTTTCGGCGGTACCCTTCGTAGGTTTCCCAGGACCTACGTGCCTGACGCCTCTTTTATTATCAAAGGGCCGACTCCCTGACAACAATATTTTGTATCATTTCTTTTTTTATTACGACATACTGCGTTTAATTGACGAATCCTTCTCTTTATTGATTCCTTTCAAAGACTTACGAGGAAAATCTGCCCTTTCCTATTTGGGAAAAGCCCGCGGTCGAACTGCCGCGTTTGGCTTTGGTTTTGACTCTTGATACCACTCAATTGGTCCCGGATCTCTTCCGATTCGCTCGGCACGTAAAGGTTCCCAGGTTCAATGAACGCAAGGAACAGCATTCCTGTCGAGCCGTAAGAGCGTGTCATAGGTCAACTGGCTCAACGGAGTCAGCGCCTGCGGGCAGGACCCGTCAAACGCTGCGCGGTAAACGGCGCGAAGTTCACCAACCGCATACCGGTCGGGGAAAGCCGGCCCCGCTACAGTCAACCACGTCGTGAAAGCGAACGAGGCGGTTCCCAAGGTAAGAAAACCCGCGGACCAGACCAGCAAGATACCTTTGACAATGGGAAGCCAGGGCAAGGTTCGCGCGCCGCGTATTAGCACTATTCGCGCGCCGCGTATTAGCACTAATAGTAGGAACGGCAAAACAGGCAGCCAATACCGAGGCTGATAGTAGGGCCAAACCAACAGCAGACATACGGTAGCCAGGACATAGGCGTCGATGGTACTGAAACGGCGGCGGCCGGCATAAAAGCCGGCAACAATCAGCGCCAGTCCCAAAGCGCCGCCGCATACAGCCAGTGCCGGCGGCACGTCGCCCACAATCCGACCCGGAACATTAAACAAGACCTGGAACACAACCGTCGCCTTGGCGGCGGCATGACCCACCAAAACGGCGGGTTCCAAGAAATGCTCACGAGCCACGAACTGACCCACATAGGTAGGGGCACCCAGCTTTGCGACGGCAACTGCCGCCATAGCGGCGCAGGCAAGGCCGCCGGTTATTAATAGCCTCGAGACGCGGCGGCTGCGGCCTATCCCAGGCCCCCACAGAACATCAGGTCTCCCCGTCCAGTCCAGGCCACGAGGAACGCGACGGCCGCCGCAGCCAGGAGCATGACGCCGATGGATCGCACCCAAACGGCGAGCGCAATGATCGGCACCATCGCGGCGACCATTGCGAAACGCCGGTAAGCGGGACCGTCGATTGATACTGATAGGCGGAGGGCCACTGCGGAAAGTGTGAAGAATAGGATCTCCGACTGCGGTTTGGCCGAATACTTGACGGTCAAATAGCTGAAGAGGCTGAGCGACACGATCAGGACCGGAAGTCCGGGTGTCTCCGGCTCTACACGTTGCACGATTTGGTAAACCAGAAACAAACCGGCCCCTAAAAGCAGAACATTGGCGACTACCAGGCCGAAGGGAGTGGCCAAACCAATGTGGTCGAGAGCGACGACGAATGCGGGATACCCACTCGGCATGTAAGAACCTTCGAACCCCTTACCGAGCAGGAAATTATTAGCCATCTCCAACAGCCGCACATTGTCGTTGTTGAGGCGGAGCGGCGAGAAGGCTTGAAGCGCATAGACGAGTGCAACGGCGGCACAAATTCCCGCCGACGGGATTTTGTACTCCTTGGTCAATCGCGCGAGAGCTGCGCCGAGACTATCCATTTCGTTAGCCGCCTATCGCATCGGTCACCGGCTACGAATTAATCGGCTGGCCTGTGAGAAGTCAAACGGCGCCCGAACGGGGAAGAACAGCCCAGTAATCGAAATCGAGCACGACGGAACCGTCGTAATTCCCTTCCCCGTCCTTGAGAGGGAAGCCATCACAAGGCTGGTCCTTGCTGGCAACGGTCCGAAGGCGCAGCGCGCCAACGTCGGTTCGGCCCGTGATCTCCGCCTTGTCGAGCACTTCCGACCAGGCATAGACCGTGTCGCCGGCAAACGTCGGGGCGACGTGACGCCCACCGTTGATGGCCGCAATCTTGAAGGCGTTGGCGAGGCCGTTGAAGGACAAGGAGCGCGCAAGACTGATGATATGGCCGCCATACATCAGGCGCCGGCCGAAACGGCTGTCCTTCGCGGCAAACTGATCGAAATGCACCTTGGCCGTATTCTGATAAAGGCGCGTCGCCATCATGTGTTCGGCCTCCTCGATGGTCATGCCATCGACGTGATCGGTTTTTTCGCCGACCGCGTAATCCTCCCAACAGTCCTCGGAACCGGCCAGTTGCCGGTCGTACCTGCCCATTTCGAGTCCGCTCGGAATAATCAGGTCGGCCGAAGCGACGGCATCCGGCAAATCCGGTACCGTCGGCGCCGGCGCCGCTGCCGTTTCATCCCTTTTGCGAACCATCACCCAGCGCACGTAGTCGAGGACCATCTCGTCGCGCTGGTTTCTACCGACGGACCGCACGTAGACGACGCCGGTCTTTCCGTTGGAGTTTTCCTTGACGCCGATGACTTCGGAGCGCGTCGACAACGTGTCGCCCGGATAAACGGGCACGCCGAAAAGGCCCGACGCATAGCCGAGGTTCGCGACGGCGTTTAAGGAGACATCTGGCACCGTCTTGCCGAATACCATATGGAAGGCTAGGAAATCGTCGATTGGAGCGGCTTCAAAGCCGATATCGGCGGCGAACATGTCCGACGAATTGACGGCGAAACGCATACCGTAGAGCGCCGTATACAGCGACACGTCGCCCTCTGTGACGGTCCTGGGCGTCGCATGGACGATCTCGTTTCCCGGCACGAAATCTTCGAAATAGTTACCCGGATTGGTTTTCGTCGTCATTATTCCATGATCCTTAAACAACCGCTGCCGACGAGGCATCAATCTTCGACGGCGGCGTTTCGTTCGGCAATGGCGTCGGCGAGCGCGACCAGCCTTTTGGCCGACTCGACATGGAGGTTTTCGATCAAGCGTCCTTCAACGACAACAACGCCCTTGCCCTCCTTCTCGGCTTCGGCGTGGGCATCGATGATACGCTTCGACCACGCAACCTCGTCTTCCGACGGACTGAACGCAGCATTGGCGGCGGCGATGGTCTTCGGATGGATCAGAGTCTTGCCATCAAAACCGAGCTCGACGCCCTGACGACAAGCGAACTCGAACCCCTCGTCGTCGTTGAGGTCGAGATGAACGCCGTCGACGATGGAGATGCCGGCGGCGCGGGCCGCGAGCACACAGAGGCCAAGCGAGGTTATGAAGGGGATCCGGTCCGGCGTGTGCAGGGCCCTGAGGTCCTTCGCCAGATCGGACGTTCCCATGACAAGACATCCGACACGTGGGTCGGCGAAGGCGATTCCCTCGGCATGCAGAATGCCCAAAGGCGTTTCCATCATGCACCAGATCGGCAGCTCCGCCGGTCCGCCTGCGGCATCGAGAACGGCGATGGCGTCCTTTACGGCGGCAGCGCTTTCGACCTTCGGCAACAGCACCGCATCCGCACCCATCGTCGCCACCGCTTTCAAATCGGCCTCGCCCCATTGGCTATCGAGGCCGTTGACGCGAACGGCGAGTTCGCGCTTGCCGTATCCGCCTTCCGTAAGCGCGGCGGCAATCTGTTCGCGGCCGGTTTCCTTGGCATCGGGGGCGACGGCGTCCTCGAGATCGAGAATCAAGGCATCCGCCGCGAGCGTACGGCCCTTTTCGAGGGCACGAGCGTTGGATCCTGGCATATAGAGAACGGACCGGCGCGGTCGTGCTTCTACCGACATGATACTCCCTCCTTCGCAATCGCAAAAAACCTTAGCCGGAACCTACCTTTCCGCTTCCGGGAGATAAAGTCATTCCGAAGACCGAATGTTTGTTCGGCACGGAAAAACTCATAAAGCCACCGATGCGGGCTTGATGGCGATGACATCCGCCGCATACTCTCTGCCATGCTCGGTGCACAGCTGCGGCCTGGGAGGAACACGTGGCGGTTTTATCGATCCAATCGCACGTCGCCTACGGACACGTCGGCAACAGCGCCGCCGTGTTCGCCCTTCAATCGCTCGGCATCGAAACCTGGCCCGTCAACACGGTTCGTTTTTCCAATCATCCCGGCCATGAGGAATTCCGCGGGGCTCGGGAGGATCCGTCCGTCATCCGGGACGTTCTCCAGGGCATCGGCGTGCGAGGCGTGTTTCGGCATTGTCGGGGCGTGCTTAGCGGCTATCTGGGTCATCCCTCGAACGGAGAAGTGGTGCTCGAAGCCGTCGCCGGAGTGAAGTCGGCCAATCCCGATTGCCTGTTTTTGTGCGATCCGGTCTTTGGCGATCGCGATAAAGGCATCTATGTTGCCGACGGTCTCGTCGGGTTTTACCGGGACCACGCTCTCCCCGCCTGCGACGTTACCACTCCCAATGCATTCGAACTGGAGGTCCTAAGCGGTCGGTCGGTCGACCGCCCGCAAACGGCGGCGGAGGCGGCGTCTTCTTTGCTCGAACTTGGCCCGAATATTGTCATCGTCACGTCTGTACCGGACGGTTCCGGAAGCATCGGCAATCTGTTGGTCACTGGAGACGGTGTTCGCCATGTAACGACACCAGCCCTCGAAACGCCGGTCAAGGGCGCCGGCGACCTTTTGGCGGCTTTGTGGCTGGGCCGGTTCTTGCTTTCGGGAGAGGCCACAAACGCATTGGTGAAAGCGACGGCGAGCGTCTTCGATCTCTTGGAAAAGGCGGTGGAGACTCAAGCCGAAGAGCTGCCGCTGGTCGCCGGGCGCGGTAGCCTAACCCATCCGAAAACCGCCGTTTCTGTCAGGCATCCGTTAAACGGGTCGTGAGGCTTTACACGCAAACCCTGCTGTCGCTTCCAGAGTTCGCCTTACACCGCGTTCGCGTGGTCAAACCCTAGATGCTCCAGTTTCGCTGGCAATGCCCCACCAACGAGCGTATATCCTTCCCTGCAGGTAGCTGGGAAACACCAACAATCGAGTCCGACAATGGCAGACAAATGGTCGCCCGATAGCTGGCGTGGAAAACCGATCGAACAAGTTCCGACGTATCCTGACGCGGATGCGCTGAAGGCCGTGTCCGATGGCCTCCGCACCTCGCCGCCGCTTGTATTTGCCGGCGAGGCACGCAGTTTACAACGCGCGCTGGCGAACGTCTGTTCGGGCGAGGCGTTCATGCTGCAGGGCGGCGATTGCGCCGAAAGCTTCGCCGAATTCCATCCGGACAATATCCGCGACACTTTCCGGGTGCTGTTGCAGATGGCGGTCGTCCTGACGTTCGGCGCGGCGTTGCCGGTGGTCAAGGTCGGACGCCTGGCCGGCCAGTTCGCCAAGCCGCGATCATCGCCTACCGAAACGATCGATGGTGTGACCCTCGACTCCTATCGCGGCGACATGGTCAACGGCATGGATTTCACGGCCGCAAAACGTACGCCCGACCCGGAACGCCTGATTCGCGTCTACAACCAGTCGGCAGCGACGCTGAACCTGCTGCGCGCCTTCGCCCAGGGTGGTTATGCCGACCTGCATAAGGTCCGCCAGTGGAACCTCGGCTTCGTCGCCGACAGCGCGCTTGGTGAACGCTACCGCGACCTGGCCGACCGCCTCGACGAGACGCTGGCTTTCATGGCCGCCTGCGGCATGACCTCGGAGACGACCCCGCAAATCCGGGAGACCGCCTTCTACACAGCACACGAAGCATTGCTATTGGAATACGAAGAACCGATGACGCGCATCGATTCGACATCGGGTGACTGGTACGACACTTCGGCGCATTTCCTATGGATCGGCGACCGTACTCGGCAGCTGGATGGCGCCCACCTGGAATTCATGCGCGGCATTTCGAACCCGATCGGCTGCAAGGTCGGTCCGACGATGGACGGAGACGAACTCCTCCGCCTCATCGACTTCCTCAACCCGGAAGACATCTGCGGCCGGCTGACGTTGATCGTGCGCATGGGCGCGGACAAGATCGGTGATCACCTGCCCGGCCTGGTCCGCCGCGTCGAACAGGAAGGCCGCCACGTCGCCTGGGTTTCCGATCCCATGCACGGCAACACCATCAAGAGCTCCAGCGGCTACAAGACCCGTCCCTTCGATCGCATCCTCAACGAGGTCAAGGCGTTCTTCGAGATCCACAAGGCGGAAGGCGCCCACGCTGGCGGCGTTCATTTCGAGATGACCGGCCAGGACGTCACCGAATGCACCGGCGGCGCCCAGGCGATCACCGACGCCGACCTCAGCGACCGCTACCACACCCATTGCGACCCGCGTTTGAACGCCAAACAATCCTTGGAACTGGCCTTCCTGCTGGCTGAGATGCTGAAGGAAAACCGCGCCGCGAAACCCGACTCCATCGTTGCCGCACAGGCCTAAAAGCCGTTCCAGGTCGACCGTGATCAGACCAGCGCCAAGCTTCTGAAATCTGAGCGGGCGGTTGACAATGACGGACCTTTCCAAACCTCCTATGATGTCGGGGCGACGATAATCCCGTCACGAAACGGGCATGCGAGGAGGATGGAACGGCCGGCCATGGATGATGGGCGAAAAACAGCTCCCCTGCCGAACGACGATCTCGGTACGACCGAAGACCCTCGCGATGTCATTCAGCGAACCCTCGATTTCGTGTCCGGGCGAGCCAGCCGCCATTCAAAGGGTGACCTGCTCACCGCTTTGATCTCTCATCTGGCCGAGTCGCTGAGCGTGCCTTACGCTTTTTGCGGCTTGATCACGGCCGACGACCCGAACGCCATTGAGACCATATCCTTCATTTCCAACGGGGAAGTCGCAGATAATTTTTCCTACTGCCTCATCGGATCGCCTTGTGAAAACGTTGTCGGGCAATCGGTTTGTTGTTTTGACCGAAACGTTCAGAAGCTCTTCCCGGAAGACCGCGCGCTGGTCGATATGGGAACCGAAAGTTACGCCGGCATGCCCTTGTGGGGCGCCGACGGTTCGCCGCTCGGACTTATTGCGGTTTTCGACACGCGCCCCTGGCAACACTCGGCCTTGGTCGTCGACCTGTTGCGGATCGTCGCCGCACCAGTCGGCCTCGAGGCCGAGCGGCGGCTGTACGAAGATCGACTGAGGGCCGAGGAACAGAGGCTGAGAGATTATGCCGAGGCGTCTTCCGATTGGTTCTGGGAAACCGGCCCCGACCACCGCTTCACCTATTTCTCGGACCGTGTGGAAGAGGTCGTCGGTGTGCCGGCGAGTTTCCATATCGGGAAATCCCGGTTGGATCTGGCCGGTGAAGACGCCAATACCGATAAATGGCGCCGACATCTTCAGGACCTCAAGGAACACAAACCGTTCCGAGATTTCCGTTATGTGCGTCGGGGGCCGGGCGGGCGGCTCGAATACATTTCGACGAGCGGCAAACCGATCTTCGACCAGGATGGAAACTTCGCCGGCTACGTCGGCGTCGGTACCGATCTGACACGCCAGACGGAAGCCGAGTCGCGGGCGAGACTGGCCCACGAACGTTTGGCTGCGGCCGTCGAACCCTTGTCCGAGATTTTTGCCCTGTGGGATTCAGAGGACAAACTCGTCATCTGCAACAACAAGTTCCGGGAATTCAACAAGGCGATCCTCGAAAAGGTCGAACCGGGATTGACGTATGAGGAACACCTGCGCGCCGGACTCGAAAAAGGCCTTTACCCGGAAGCGGCGGAGCAGGAGGAGGCCTGGCTCAAAGACCGGCTAGAACGCCACAACAACCCGATCGAACCGTTCGAGGTCGCGCGCCAGGACAACCAATGGATTCTGGTAAACGAACAACGGTTGACGGACGGCAGCACGGTGACGGTAGCCTCCGACATCTCCGGCCTCAAAGCCGCCGAAGAAAGGCTGCGCGAGAGCCAGGAACGGTTCAAGGATTTCGCCGATTCATCGGCGGATTGGTTCTGGGAGCAAGATGAGAATCTGAGGTTCACCAACGTCACCGAGGAAAACGTCGAAATCACGGGAATGCAGACACAGGACCACTACGGCAAGACCCGCCGGGAAACGGGAATCCTCGGCGTCACCGAGGAACAGTGGGAGGCCCACGAAAAGGATTTGCAGGCACGAAGACCCTTCCAGGATTTCCGCTTCTCGAGAATTCGTCCCGATGGAAAACCGGTCTACCTGAGCGTCCGCGGCAAACCGTTCTATGACGAGGGGGGAAAATTTCTCGGTTATCGTGGCACCGGCCAGGACATCACCGCTCTGGTCATGGCCGAGAAGAATCTGAAAGCCGAACGCGATAGGGCGGACTCCGCCAACCAGGCAAAATCCGAGTTCCTGGCGACCATGAGCCACGACCTCAGGACGCCTCTCACGGCAATTATCGGTTTCTCCGAAATCATGAGGCAAGGCATCCACGGGCCCTTGGGTGATCCGCGTTACGACGAGTACCTGGAACGGGTCCACCAAAACAGCCAGCGCCTCTTGCTGTTGATCAACGACATTCTCGATCTTTCCCGGATCGAGCGCGGCCAGTACACGCTGTCGGAAGGTTGGATCGATATGGCCGACGAGATCGATTCGTCACGCCGGCGCTGTGCCCCCGAAGTCGTCACCGCCGCCTCGGAAAATATAACCATCGACATCGTCGAGAACGCCCAGCAGCTTTTTGGCGACAGCCGGGCGGTGTCCCAGATACTCGACAATCTGCTTTCAAACGCCCTCAAATACTCAGACGAAGAAGTGGAAATCACCGTGCGATGGTCGATGGGCAGCGAGGGCAACGGGGTCTTGAGCGTCGAGGACACGGGGCACGGGATCGCCGAGGATCAACTGGAGGCGATCATGTTGCCGTTCGTCCGCGGTGTCGATGGCGCCGGCGACATCAACCAGCGTGCCGGCACTTCCGAGGGAACAGGTCTGGGCTTGTACATCATTTCGAAGTTGGCCGATCTCCATCAGGCTAGAGTCTCGATAGACAGCGTCGAAAAGGAAGGTACGAAGGCCACTGTGGTCTTCCCGGCCGCAAGATTGAGACCGGCGGAATAGAGACGTTGCGCAAAGACGGATCGCGGCCGATTGCACGCGTATTCCGCCTAGCGCCCTTCCCGCCACCAGCAAGCCATCAAAGTCAGCAACGACGCCACCAGCAGGACCCATGGCGAAAACAGAGATGCCTGATTGACGCCCGTTACCACGTAGGCCTGATTGTCGTGAAGCCCGATCCAGCCCTTACCGCTGCTATCACGCCCGGGGCGGGTTCGGCGAATACTTGGCACGCCATCGTTTAGCCAGAAGACGCCGCCGCCCGTCGCGGCTGCAACCGGCGCCAAGATCTCTTCGGTGGCCCGGAGATCCGAAAATTCCAGGGGGTTCAGCGCACCCGACGCCGCCTGCGTCAATTGCGATCCATCTGTAATCCTGAACAGCCCCGGCTCTTCAACCGCCATCTCGAACGTCGCCGTGCCGTCATCGGATGGTTCCGGGCGGAAGGTCTCCGTCCGGCCGGACGGTGTCGTAACCGTGATTTCGGGCACCGCGTCCAACAAGCTGCGGCGTTCCACCTGCAGTTTCCCCGACCGCACGGTGGCGCGCAGGCTTTCTTCCTCCAGGTCGGGCTCCTTCATCAGCCAGTGGGCCAGGCGGCGCAACAACTCGGCCTGCGGCCCCCCGCCTTCAAATCCGCGTCCCCAAAGCCAGATGTGATCGCTGAGCATTTGCGCTACGCGGCCCTTTTCGACGCGGTCGAGAACGAGCAGCGGTTTCTCACCCGGCCCCTCGAGAACGACGGCGCCGGTGCGGACCTGGGCCTCGATCTGCCGGAACCAGCGTCCCCATCGCGGGGAGCCGTCTTTCGTCGGTACCGGCGACAGTGACGCCGTGACCGGGTGGCGCCGCCCGGCTCTGGAAAGCAGAGGCTTGAACCCGGTCTCGACGACATGGCCGGTCGGTGAGGCGGGGAGCACATCGCCGAGCGGTGTCTGGAAGAGGCTTCGGTTTCCGGAGAACTCGGGTCCGACGGAGAGCAGAAGCGCGCCGCCACCGCGAACGTATTGATCGATGTTGCGCAGGTAGGACGGCGGCAGGACATCGCGGACGACGTATCTGTCGAAGACGATCAGGTCGAATTCCTTGAGCTTGACCTCGAAGAGCTCACGAACCGGGAAGGCGATCAGAGCCAGTTCATTGAGGGGCGTGAAGTCGTCTTTTTCGGGCGGGCGCAAGATCGTGAAATGAACGAGGTCGACCGACGGATCCGATTTCAACAAATTCCGCCAGGTACGCTCTCCGGCGTGCGGCTGCCCGGAAACCAACAACACCCGCAACCGGTCGCGGACGCCGTTGATGCCGATCAGGGCCTTGTTGTTGAGAACCGACAACTCCCCTTCCACCGGCTCGACCTCGAGCTCGTAGATGCTGGGCCCGGCGTTCTCCAGGGTAAAGCCGATCTCGCTGCTTTTTCCAACGCTCACCGTGCTACGTGAAATCACCTCGTCGCCGCGCCGAAGTACGATCTGGGCCGTGTTTCCTTGCGCCTTGGTATTCGAACCCCGGTTTTCGACGCGATAGGCGATGACCACCCGGTTGCCGACGATGCCGTAGGCCGGCGATTTCTCGACCACAAGGCGCCTGTCCGATTCGTTTGGCGCGCCAGTCAACAGGACGTGAACGGGGGCGCCCAGGCCTTCCGCCGGTTTTGTCCCGGACACATCGTGGGCTTGGCCGTCGGTAATCACGATGGCACCGGCGAAACGGCCCTTCGGAATATCGGCAACGGCTCGGCGCAACCGCGTCATCAAACGCGTACCGTCGACCGTTTCACCGCCGGTCTCGGCTATGCCGCCGTCACGCACCTCGATTTCGCGGACCTCCAGTCCCTGCAGACGTTTCCAGCCGTCGGTTAAGGAACGAAGAGCGTCGTCGACCCGTTGTCGACGGCCCTCGACATTTTGACTTGCCGATTTGTCGACCAGGGCGACCGCGATGTCCGATTGCGGTTGCCGCCGTTCACGAACGAACTGAGGATTGATCAGGGCGGTGATCAGGACCGCAAAAGCCAACGCACGAAGCCACGAACCCGACGCCCCTCTCACCAGTCCAACGGTGATCAGAAGACCGCCTAGAATGGCGATCGCCAAGATCAAGGCCAGCGGCAGAAGCGGCGTCAGGACGATCTCGCTGCCACTCATTGGCCGAGCCTTCGCAAGATCGCCGGCAGGTGGACTTGGTCGGCTTTGTAATTTCCGGTGAGCGTGTACATAACCAGATTGACGCCAAAACGGAACGCCATTTCCCGTTGCCGTTCTCCACCAGGGACAACGGGAAACATCGGACGCCCTGCTTCGTCCATGGCCCAGGCGGCAGCCCAGTCGTGTCCGCCGGCGATGATCGGGGAAACACCATCGTTGACCCGTTCGCCGGCCCTTTCGACCCACAAGGCTCCGCCGCTCCAACGCCCGGGAAACTCGCTGAGCAGGTAGAATGCCCGGGTCAAAACATGATCCGCCGGAACCGGTACCAGGGCCGGCAGATCAAGTTCACCGGCCAGCCGGCGCAATGTACGGGCCTCCGCTGCGCCCGATTGGTCGCGGGTGTCGAAAAGGATGACCCCGCCGTTCCTGAGATACTTGTTGATGCGAACCGCCGACAGATCGCCCGGCAGTTCATAACCGGGAACGATTGGCCAATAGATCAAAGGGAAGAACGACAATTCATCGCGCCCCGGATTTACGCCCTGCGGCGGTCCCAACTCAGCTGCGGTACGGCGTTTCAGAATAAAGTTCAGTCCGTTGAGGCCGGCCCGGCTCGTTTCGTCGATTTGCCGGTCACCGGTGATGACGTAGGCGAGCCGCGTTTCCAAGCTGCTGGCCAATGCGAAAACATCATCGCTGGCCTGCACCGGACCCGAGGAGATCAGGGCGGCAGCCCCGGCGGCCACAGCGGTCACGCGGGCAAAAGGCAAAAGGCCGCGCATGGCGAGGGAAGCGATGGTGTCGACAATGAACAGGATGGACGCCGCCAATAGCAGCCAGCTCTTCAGGTCGAGTTCTCGGCTGTCCTCGTAGTCGCGGATGGCGACACCCTCCGGAACGCTGGTGATCATTCGCAGGGAATCGAGTTGGCTCGAAAAGTTAAGCGCCCGGCGGTGAATGTCCGTGCCGTAAAACCCAGGAGGGTTCTGCGGTGACACGCGAGACGTGGCAAATGCGCCGGCGGGGATTGCCTGGACCCCGACGTTCGGTTCATCGGGCACGGCGTAGGCGTCGAGAATCGACAGCGGCTGCAAGGGCGGGCCGTCAGCGGAACTGACGACACCCTGGCTCATCTCGACGATACGGCGCAGCATATCGACAAAAAGGCCCGACAGGGGCAGATCGGACCACTCGGCATTGGCTGTCGTGTGAACCAGTATGAGCCAACCTAAACCACGCTTTTCGGCGGTCATCAGGGGCGTTCCATCGCGCAGACGGGCCCAGGTCTTCTCCGCCAGATCAAGGGACGGCCGTGCCAAAACCTGGCGGCGGATCTTCACGTCGCGGCTGACCGGAAGGCCGAAGAAGGGACTGCTCACATCGAAAGGCGCCAACGTTTCCGGCTTTGTCCACGACATGGCGCCGCCGATGATGCGGTCGCCACGGCGTATTTCGACCGGAAGCAGCTTGTCGTCCTTGCCGGCCTCGGATTCGGCGAGGCGCCGACCGGCGAACCTCAGGACGACGCCGCCGCGATCGATCCAATCGACGATTTGCGCCTCCTCGCTGGACCCCAGATTGCCCGGGTCGATCAGAACCAGGACGGCGAGCTCACGCTTCAAGAGGTTGCCGGCGGTCCCGACGCGAACTTCCGTAAAGGGGCCGAGGGCCCTCCCCAGGTAATGGGTATCGCTCAGCAGCGGTTGGTCCTGTTCACTGCCGCCGCCGGAAACGAGACCGATCGGCCGGTGACGCCAACGTTCGTCCAACAGAACCGTCGCGGCGACCGTCCGGCTCTCCTCGATCTCCAGCCTAGCCAGGCGGTTCATGAACTCCAGCGGCATGTCGATCTCGGCGACCGCCCGCTTTTCACCTTCTTCAACAACCAACTGGCTGCGCGTCAGCAGGCGCCCTTCTCCCGAAATGGCTCTGATACCGATTTCAGCCCGTCCCGACGGCGCCGGGCGCTCGACCGTCAAGGAAAGACGCTCGCCATCATGTTCCGGCAGACGCAAAACCCAGGGCATCGCTTGCGCGCCATCGGAAATCAGGACCGTTGAGCGCCGCCGCTGCAGGGCGCGCAGGTGGGCGTGGAGTTTTTTCCCTTCGACGACGGCACCATCCGCGTCGAGTGTCGTTTCCTCGATGCCATTGGACACCCAAAAGACGTCCCCCGGCCTTTCCGTATCGAGCTTCTCGAAAGCCTCGAGCGCCTTCATCGCGGCGTCACGGTCGGTTGCCCAAGGTTTCGGCTGCAGACTCTCGATCCGCTGGCGAACGGCTGCCGGTGTCAGCAATTCCAGGCTGTCTTGCTTGACGCCGGCTTGCGGTGGCGCGGTGGGGACGAGAACCATGGACCGGCCCTCGCGCTCCGCCTGATCAGCCAATCCCAACATCATCGACCGGCGCGACGGCCAATCCCTGGCCGCCGCCCAGTCGTCATCGACGATTAGGTAGATCGGTCCCTTTCCCTTGAGATCGCTGACGGCGTTGATCAGCGGGTCGGCGGCGGCGAGAATGACCAACGACGTGATGGCCAGGCGCAGGAGCAAAAGCCACCAGGGTGTCCGCGCCGGCGTCTCACGACGCCGGGCCAGGCGGCGCAGGATGCGCACAGGCGGGTAGGCGACCTGCCGCGGCGCCGGCGGATAAAGCCGCAGCAACCACCAGATCGCAGCCAGGATGACGAATCCGAGAAGCGCCCATGGCGCGGCAAACGATAACGGGCCGAAACTCAGCAACGCCTATCCCCCGACCGCTTCGGAAAGATTGAGGTATAGCGCAAGAAGAACGGTCTCCGGAGAATGATCGGTCCGGTGGGTCATGAAACTCCAGCCAAGGGACCGCGCCAGGGCCTGAAGACCGGATTTGTGGTTCTCGATCTCGCGGCGGAAATCGTCGCGCACGGATCCCACGTGCGCGACCAGAACGTTTCCGTCTTCGTCCTCGGGGCCTTGGAACAGAACCCGACCCTCATAGGGCAAGAGTTCTTCGGCCGGATCGAGGATTTGTACGATGTGGCCGCGAATGCCCTGATCCGCATAGGCGTTCATCACCGTCCTCACCTCGTCGAGCGGCGACAGGAAATCCCCGAACCAGACAACCCGCCCATAGCGCGGCAGTAGTTCGACGCTCGGCAAACTGCCCGTTGGCAACCGTTTGCCCTCGATAATCGACCACATGCGCGTCAATACGGCGCGGCTTGCCCCAGGCGTCATGCCGGTTTCCTGCAACGCCGTGCGCTCGCCGCCGCGCACCAGCAATGAGGCCAACGCCAACGCCAGGAGATCGGCCCTTTCCTCCTTAGTCGGGATATCCGGAACCGAACGGTATTCCATGGATGCCGAACCGTCACGCCACAACCAGACGGTCTGCGCCGCTTCCCACTCCGTCTCGCGGATGTAAACCGGCTGCGATTTGGCGGATTGGCGCCAATCGATGAGTTGCGTCGAGTCGCCGAATTGATAGCGGCGGAACTGCCAAAACGTTTCCCCTTGTCCCACCCTACGTCGACCGTGCACGCCTTGCGACACGGTCGAAGCGACTCGCTCGGCAGCGACCATCAAGGGCGGGAATTCAGCGGCAAGCGTCTCGGCTTGGTGGTGGGTTCCCGCCTTGTTTTTTGGTTGTGCGCGGTCCGCCGGCATCTCGCGGCTCCTGCGGTTAGGCGATGCGTTGGCAGAGTTTGTCGATGATCATTTCGAGCGACACGCCTTCGGCCCGAGCGGCAAAGGTCAAGGCCATACGGCGGCGGAGGATCGGGTGGGCAAGCGCCAAGACGTCGTCGATGCTCGGCGACAAACGGCCCTCGATCACGGCCCGAGAACGCACGCCCAGCATCAACGCCTGGCTGGCCCGCGGTCCCGGCCCCCAGGAAACATGCTTGCGGACGTCCTCGATGTCCGTACTTTCCGGTCGCCCGGCGCGAACCAATTCGAGGATGGCGTCAGCCACACTCTCACCGACCGGCACGTGGCGAACCAGTTTCTGTCCAGCGATCAAGGCACTGGCGTCCATAACCCGTTCGGGCTGTCCCTGTTCAGCGCCTGTCGTGTTGATCAGGATCTCCCGCTCCGAATCGGAATCCGGATAATCAACATCGACCTGCATGAAAAAGCGGTCGAGTTGCGCTTCGGGCAGCGGATAGGTGCCTTCCTGCTCCAGCGGGTTTTGGGTCGCCAGTACGTGAAACGGCGTCGGCAGCACGTGGTATTCACCGGCCACGGAAACGCGGTGCTCCTGCATGGCTTGCAGCAATGCGGACTGGGTGCGCGGACTGGCGCGGTTGATTTCATCGGCCATCAACAACTGGCAGAACACGGGGCCGCGGATGAAGCGGAACGAGCGCCGCCCGCTTTCCGCTTCCTCGAGCACCTCCGAACCCAGGATGTCGGCCGGCATCAAATCCGGGGTGAACTGCACGCGCCTCGTATCCAGGCCGAAAACCGCGCCGACCGTCTCGACCAGCCGCGTCTTGCCGAGGCCGGGCACGCCGACCAACAACAGGTGCCCGCCAGCTAACAGGGTGACCAACGTCTCTTCAATGACCCGGTCCTGGCCATAGATGAAGGCGCCGATCCCGGCGCGTCCAGCGGCCATGTCCCGGCCCAAACGGTCAACAGCATCGATCAGATCGTCGGAATTGGTTGCGCTGGAAACGTCCTGGGATTGCACGGTAACACTCACGTTGTTGTCTCCACTTTTTCTGGCGGCCAGGTTCATCCTAATATGGTTGTGATTATGAATGAAAGCGAGCCGGTCCTCAGTAAATTATCGCGGAACGCCCGGAAAAGGAGTGTTCCCCGAAACACCCAAGTGCCGCCGCCCGGATTGTGCGTGCTTGAGAACGTCGACATGCGGATCGATCGTTCCGGCACCTGGCACTACAACGGCTCTCCGATCCGCCGGCCTGAGTTGGTCAAGTTGTTCGTCAGCGTCCTTCGGCGCGACGACAGCGGCGGCCACTGGCTCGTAACGCCAGCCGAAGCCTGCCGCATCCGGGTCGACGACGCGCCGTTCCTGGCGGTTGCCATGGAATGCCGAAATCCGGGCCGCGACCAGGAAATCATTTTGCGCACCAATCTCGACGTTTTCGTGACAGTCGACGCGGACCACCCGATTCGGGTAGACATCAATCGGGAAACGGGCGAGCCTGCCCCATATGCTGTGGTCGATGGGAACCTCGAAGCGAAAATTACACGTTCCGTATTCTATGATCTTGTCAATTTAGGCGTCGAGCGCGAGCGTGATGACATTACCGTGATTGGTTTGTGGTCCAAAGGCGCCTTTTTCGAGATCGGAGAGTTGAACGACGGCAACGAATAACAAGAACGCGGTCATGGAATTAAACGTCATCATCGAGAAAATCAGCCGTCACGTACCGGACGCGAATACCGGGCGTGGCGATCATGACCTCAATCCGGACATGGGGGTCGCCGCTGAGTTAACGCCGGCCGCCGTCCTCGTCCCGCTGGTTTTACGCGACGACGGAATAACCGTTCTTTTCACGCAACGCACGACGCACCTCGAGCACCACCCGGGCCAGGTGAGTTTCCCGGGCGGCCACGTCGACCCGGGCGACCGCACGCCCGATGATACGGCGCTGCGCGAGACCGAGGAGGAAGTCGGCCTCGATCGCCGTCACATCGAAATCATCGGCCATTTGGACGTTTACCGGACACGCACCGGCTTTTCGGTGACTCCTGTCGTCGGCCTGGTGACTCCGCCGTTCGAGATCGATCCGGACACCCACGAGGTCGAGGAAGTGTTCGAGGCCCCTCTGCCCTTTCTCCTGAACACCCGCAATCACGAACGCCACACGCGCGAAATCCGCGGTGTCGAGCGCGAGTTCTATGCAATGCCCTACAACGGTCACTATATTTGGGGTGCGACCGCTGGCATGTTGGTCAATTTGTGCGACATATTAACAGGGAACTGACGCTGAGATGGCGCGGATCATCATTCAATATCTGCTGCCCCTTATCCTGCCGACGCTTGTTTATCTCGGCTGGATGTGGGTGGTTCGACATCGTTCCAAGGCGCGGGGCGATGAGTTACCCGAGATTCGCAGTGCTGCGCTGTTCTGGTCATTGACCGCCGGTGTCGCGCTGATGCTCATCGTGCTGGTTTTATTCGCCGTGACCGGTGGTGCGCCTCCTGGCGAAGGGACTTATCAATCGCCGCGCCTGGAAGACGGCAAAATCGTGCCGCCGAAGTTCGAATAAACCGCCGGGAGGCCGGCCGTGCCCTTGATCCCCGACGCCTCTCACCCGACCGGCAAACTCCCCCCCGATACGTGGCTGAGCGAACCGGACACTTTAGCTGTCGTCGCCGCCCTCACTGCCGACGGCGCGGACGTACGGTTCGTCGGCGGCTGCGTGCGCGATTCGCTGGCCCGGCGACCGGTCGGCGATATCGACATCGCAACCCCGGATCGGCCCGACAAGGTCATCGAGCTTTTGACGGCATCCGCTATCCGCGCGGTTCCGACCGGCATCGATCATGGGACCGTTTCGGCCGTCACCGACACGCGAACCATCGAAATCACAACGCTGCGCCGCGACGTGGAAACCGACGGCCGCCATGCCAAGGTCGTTTTTACGGACGATTGGGTCGAGGACGCCAAACGCCGGGACTTCACCATCAACGCCATGTCGGCGACCCCGGATGGCGACGTTTTCGACCCCTTCGAAGGCATCGGCGATCTCGCGCACGGACGCATCCGTTTCGTCGGCCTCGCCCACGAGCGGGTCGAGGAGGATTACTTACGCATCCTGCGCTTCTTCCGGTTTTACGGCAGTTTCGGCCGCCCGCCCATCGATACGGATGCGCTCGCCGCCTGTCGGGCCGGTGCCGAAGGCTTGAAGGGCCTGTCAGGCGAGCGGATCAGGGACGAGCTGTTCAAGATCCTGATCGTCCCCGAACCGGCGGACATCGTCATCCGCATGCGCGGTGAAGGCGTGCTCGAACAGGTTCTTCCCGAGGCCTGTGAAATCAACACACTTCGGCTCGTCAACTGGCTGGAAATACGGGCTACGAACCTGTGCTCCATCGCTCCGGACGCTGTCCGCCATCTCGCTTCCCTGTTGGATGGGGGTGGCGCGGATATCGACGCGTTGGCGGCACGCCTCAAACTGTCGAACCGGGAGAAGTCGCGCCTCTCCGACCTCCGTGCGCCACGCAACATGGTTTCTCCTGACATGGGTACGCTCGATGAAAAGAAACTGCTGCGACATGAAGGCGCGGAGCTCTTTCGTGATCTCGTCCTACTTGGCTGGGCCCGCGAAATGGCGACGGAACCGCGCCTTCCCGGAGAGCGCAAGCAGAGCTGGCTGCGCATGCTGGAGGATGCGGAAACGTGGCAACCGCCGGCTTTCCCTTTGACGGGGAGGGATGTCAGGGCACTGGGTATTGCGGAGGGACCGCTGATCGGAGAACTCTTGACCCGGGTTGAGGTGTGGTGGGAAAACGGAGACTACAAAGCCGGACGGCAAGCCTGTCTCGACCGGCTGCTCGCGGAAACCGAGAGGTCCGAACCATGACCGTGTTGAGGATATGCTTCGTCGGCGACAGCCTGACGCTGGGAACGAATGACGATGAGTATTTGGGTTGGCCCGGCCGCATCGCCAAACGTGAACGCGCCGCCGGTCACGACGTGACGGTCTATAACTTGGGCGTGCGGGCCGACACTTCCGAGATGATCGCGGCCCGCTGGCGGGCCGAATGCGAGGCACGGCTACCGGATATTCATCCCGGTGCCCTGGTTTTCTCTTTCGGCATAAACGACTCGGCCATCGAAAACGGCGCCCAGCGGGTCGAGCACGACCGCTCGCTGGAAATCGCCCGGTCCATGATCACCGAAGCCAAGGCCTGGAAGCCGACCATTTGGATCGGCCCGCCGCCGGTCGACGACGAGCGCCAACCGCTGAGGCCGGGCGGTGGTATCGAGTACTCCTTCGCCTCCGTTCGCGCCGCCCGGTTGAGCGACGCCTACGCCGACCTGGCGAAGGAACTGGACGTACCCTACCTGAATCTATTTACCGCGCTTGCCGGTGGCGGCAACTGGGACAGCGCTTTCGAGGGCGACGACGGGGTCCATCCGAAGGACACCGGTTATGCCGAGATCGCCGAACGCGTCGCCGGCTGGGAAGGCTGGCGCAACTGGTTCAACTGACGCGGGTCGGAAACGGGAGCGCCGTAAATGGAAACGCGGTCGACAGGTACATATGATATCGCCAATCGGGAAACCGTCGCCAGCGGCTCCGACATGCGGGTGCAGATATTGACACTGGCCGACGGTCAGTCTGTCCCCTGGCATCACCATTCCGAAATCACGGACAGTTTCGTCGGACTTGACGGAGTAATCGTGATTGAGACCCGCGCGCCAGACGACACGATCAGTATTGGCCCCGGTCAGCGCCACTCTGTCGCTCCCGGCATCACCCATACCGTTCACGGCGCAGACGGCGGATCCTGCCGATTTCTCGTCGTCCAGGGTGTCGGTGTTTACGACTTCATTCCGGACTCTGTCTAATTCGCTCGGCGGCTTCGGCCGCCGCTTCTCTCGCCAGCTTGTCGGCCCTTTCGTTGTCGGGATCCCCGGCATGACCTTTGACCCATCGCCAATCGACGTCATGAGAAACCAGGGCCGCATCCAGTTGCCGCCACAGGTCTTCGTTTTTGACCGGTTTCTTGGCCGATGTCTTCCAGCCGTTTTTCTTCCAGCCGTGGATCCAGCGGGTGATACCGTCTTTGACGTAGGTACTGTCCGTATGGATGACCACGCGGGCTGGACGTTTCACGGCTTCCAAGGCGCGGATCGCCGCCGTCAGTTCCATGCGGTTGTTGGTCGTATCCGTCTCTGAACCGGACAGTACCCGTTCATGGTCGCGCCACCGCATCAACGCCCCCCAGCCGCCGGGACCCGGGTTGCCGGAGCAAGCGCCGTCGGTATAGATGTGGATTTCGTTGTTCCTGTCAGTCATGACCGCCACGTTTTCTGCCGTTACAACCCATAGGCCTCAGGGCCTTTGACTGATCGGTGGAACCTCAGCTTCTCAAGGTACTCAAGCGGGTCTTTTGGGGTCACGAAGGCGTTCTCCGGTGTATTCAGCCTATCGAATAGGCGCGTCAAAAGGAACCGCAGCGCGCTGCCGCGGGCCAGTATGGGAAGACATGCCATTTCTTCCCCCGGAATATCTCGGACCTGACGGTATCCGGCGAGAAGACGGTTCGCCTTGGTGATATTGAAGCTGCGGTCCGCTTCGAAACACCAGGCATTCAGGCAAACCGCGAGGTCGTAAGCGAACATGTCAGAACAAGCGAAGTAGAAGTCAATGATGCCGGACAGACGACCATCCCGGAAAAAGACGTTGTCAGGGAAGAGGTCCGCGTGAATGACGCCCGTTTCGAGGTCGCTCGGCCACGCGGCTTCCAAGGATTCGATCTCGCGGCTCAACTCGTCCAACAACCCGGGCCGGACGCCATTGGCACCGGCCGCACTTTTTACCAATAAGGGCTGCCAATCACCGATCGAGAGGTCATTCTTGCGTACCATTTCGAAGTCGGCACCGGTTTGGTGGAGTTCGGCCAAGGCCCGGCCGACTTGCAGGCAATGGTCGGGCAACGGCTTGCGGACCCACATGCCAGCAAGGAAGCTGACGATGGCAGCCGGCCGGCCCGAAAGGCGGCGCAATCTGTCGCCGTCGCGGGCGGCGACGGGGCGCGGTGAAGGAACGCCACGGACCGCCAGATGGTCCATGAGATTGAGGAAAAACGGGAGGTCATCTTGGCGAACCCGTTTTTCATAGAGCGTCAGGATGTAGGGACCGGTTGAGGTCGTCAGCAGGAAATTGGAATTCTCGACCCCTTCCGCGATCCCCTTACAGGACAACACATCTCCGATATCGTACTCCGAAACGAACCGCACCAAGTCCGCATCGTCCACTTCCGTATAGACTGCCATCAAACCGTCCCGATCTCGCGATAGCTGTTTAAGTGAGTGCGGTATAGGAAGCAAGGGCTGCTCGGCCCGAGCCATTCGCGGCTTGTATCCGATTTCGACGCGGCGCAGAATCATATCATGCAATCGCTACTTCCGCGGACCGTTCGCTTATTCCCAGCCGGCATTTCCCTATTGGCGGCGGCGGGGATTGTCGCCGTCGCCCACGCCGGGCCATCCGCTGCGAGCCCTGTCGAGATCGCCGCGAAACCGGATGGCCTGGACCCCCCAAAAGCGGCACCCGAAAAACCGGCCAAACGGAAATCCGGTACCGCCGTTATCCGGGTTCAAAAGGCTCTATCGGAAATGGGGCTTTACCTGGGCCCCATCGACGGCCACCTCAACGAAGAGACGGAAGCCGCCATCCGGATCTACCAGAAGAACGCCGGCATTCGCGTCGATGGCAAGGTCAGCCGACAGCTTTGGGATCTTCTCAACAACGCGGTCCAGGTCCGCACGCTGCTCAAACGCCTCGACGAAGCGCGCCGGTCCTCGAAGGACAAGGCGCGTCGGGCCCTGCTCGCCCATCCGGCGACGCGCGACCTGGTCAGTGACGACAACCGCGAACGGGCCGACCCGACCCGCGACCCGCCGGCTTGTTTTGCCGAACCAACGGTGCGGTGTTTGCTCGACGAGGCATCCGAAAGCGTGAAGGCCGTTTTCAGGCCCGAACTCAGGGATTGGGCGTTGGGTGAGGTCCTCGTCGCACAAGCGCGCGCTGGTTTGGGCGAGGAGGCGATGTCCACGGCGGCGCGGATACGTGACCCGCGCCTGATCATGGTCGCCCTTCGCGACATCGCGGAAGCACGTGCAGCAGCCGGCTATGCCGAGGAAGCATTGAAGGCCGCTGCAATCATTCCGGACGAGGAAAAACGTGCGGACGCCCTGGCCGCCATCGCCGCCATACAGGCGAAACGCGGGGACCAAGAAGCTGCCCGCCTAACCGTTTCGCGGTTGATCGAGGAAACCGGGGAGATGAGTGACTCGATCAAACGCATTTCCTACCGTACCCGCGGCGCCACAATCCTGGCCGCTGCCGGCGACCGAAAAGGCGCCGAGGCGGAGATCGCCGAGGCCGAGGCTGTGGCTCGGGCCCAGGAAGCGGAATCGGACAGAAGCACGGCGCTTCGGTACGTTGCCGCCGCCCTGGCAGACATGCAACGTCCCGGGCTCGCCTTGGAATGCCTTGATGATATCGCCAGCTCATCAGAAAGGGTGTCCGTACTGATGTCGGCGGCGACTGCACAAGCGCGGGCCGGCGACGCGGCAGCCGCCTTGGCAACGGCCGACACCATCGAGGCCGTCCGCTATCGCGCCGTTGTCCTCGGGCGCATCGCTATCGCGCAAGCTCGGCAGGGCGACCGAGCAGCTTCCGAAGCGACCCTTGAACTCGCCTTGGCCGCGGTCGAGGAAATCGACCTTCCCTACGCCCGCTCCTACGCCGTCAGCCGTATCGCGCTTTCGATGGCGCGGGTTGGGTTGTTGGCGGCGCAGAACGACCGCCAGGCCGATGCCGCCGAGACCGCCTTCAATCGCGCCGTCACGGTCGCCGAGAGAGTCGACGACGACCGATTGCGGGCACATACGTTGTGGACCATTGCGGCGGACCAGAGGCGCGCCGGCGACGATGACGGTGCCGCGACGACGGAGACCCTTGCGGATACCGCGACAGGTGAAATCAAGAGCAAGCTCACCCGAGTGTGGATGTTCGCGGAGATCGCCGTTGACCACGCGCACAAGGGAGAATCCGAGTTCGGCTGGGGTGCTTTCCGCCGGGGTCTCGGTGTCGGCGAGAAGATAGACAACGCCTGGGGCCGTGCTCGCGCCCTGGCGAAACTAGCCCACACGCTCGTGGAATTGGTCAATCCCGGCCAGGGATTAAACACAACAGAATAGCGCCGATCGTGCACCGGCACACCCGCTAAGAGAATTTTTCAATTTGTAATTGCACAACCAGCAGATGTTATGCATAATTTTTGCTGAGAAAACCTGGGAACTCCTTTTCGAACTCACGCTCAGCGACATGGCACTTCGCCATAACGCCTTCTTGCGTTGGCTCGGTCAATGGCGGTCTTCGATAGTTCCGGGTGTCAGAGGCGACTGGATCGCCGCACGGGATTGGCACAGGAAACGGATATGAAAAACCATCGAGTGCCCGAAGCAACGCTATACGGCGTAGCAGCGCTTGATGATCAACATCGGCGCCTGTTCGGCCTCATCGAAAAGATCGCCAGGTCGGCTGACACTGATTCTTTTCATGTCATCGAGGCTCTTTTTGGCACGCTGCTCGACCTTTTGGCCAAGCACTTTTCCGACGAAGAGCAGTTGATGATCGAGACAAGATATCCCAAAGCGCTGGAACACGGCGCGCTCCACCGCGCTCTATTGGCCGAAATCGACAGGAGGTGGAGGCGGATGTCGGAGAACGGCTATGTATCCAAACGGGACGCCCATGACGCCGTCGACAGGATTATCCGCCACATGCTGCTGGTCGACGGACCATTTAAAACACATCTGAAGCGTATCGGTTACCGGGCGCGTGGCGTCAATGTCCCGAAGCGGGCGGGACGTGCCAATTCTAGCAGCATCGTTTCTCAAATCTGACTCATCCTTTGGTCAGCCGGGAATCGGGGTCATAATCCGACTCGCCTTACACGGCGTTTTCAGCGAATTTAGTTTCGAGAAAAACAAGCGTGGCGTACACGGGCGCCCGCTGTCTCAAGGTGGGGAGAAGACTAGTGAGTGAAGCGGGCACGTTGGCATCGGCCCTCGCGGCCGGGAAATTTGCCGTTACGGCGGAAACCTCTCCGCCGGATTCCGCGAACCCATCGATGGTGCTGGACCGCGTCCGTTGTCTCAAAGGTCTCGTCGATGCCGTTAACGTCACCGACGGCGCCGGGGCCCGAGCCCACATGTCGGCCCTCGCCTGTGCCGCCATAATGGCGGATGCCGGAATCGAACCCGTCCTTCAAATGACAACGCGCGATCGAAACCGATTGGCGCTCCAAGGTGATCTGATCGGCGCTGCGGCCCTCGGCGTTCCCAATATTCTCTGTCTGTACGGCGACGCCGTCGAAGCCGGTGATCAACCGGATGCCAAAGCCGTTCACGACATCGACAGCCGCCAGTTGATGACAACAGCAAGGCGTATGAGAGACGAAGGCACGTTCCCGACAGGCCGTTCGATCGAGCCCAAACCGAACTTGTTTATCGGTGGTGCGGATACGCCCATCGACCCTGGCCCGGATTTTAGACCGGACGGGTTGCTGGCCAAGATTGAGGCCGGGGCCGATTTCTTTCAAAGCCAGTTCGTCTTCGACGTGCCCGCCATGCGACGCTACATGGCACGGCTCCGCGAGGAGGGTGTTACCGAGAAAGCCCATTATATCGCCGGCCTGGGGCCGATCTTGTCGGCAAGGAGCGCGCGGTGGATGAACGATAATCTATTCGGCGTCCATGTGCCCGAGGAGGTTATCGCGCGTCTCGAGGGCGCCGATGACCAGAGAACCGAGGGGATCGCCATATGCGTCGAACTTTTGGAGCAAATCCAGGAAATCGACGGCGTTCGTGGCGTTCATATGATGGGACCGAAACAGGAAGAAACCATCGCCGAAATCCTCTCCAATTCTCGAATTCGATCCGTTGAATGACGCACGCCCCAACCGGGGGTTAATTGTCCTCACGCATTGCTTGCATAGGAATGTGTGACATTGGAAAATCGACCGAGGGGAGACGAAAGAGTATGACCACACCGGTCGATGGGATCGTTCGGCGGGATCAGTGCCCGCGTGGCGCAATCGTTGAGTCAAGGTTCTCGGTGCCGAACGCGGAAACACTTCCGCGTGATCCTGCCTGGGTTTTTCGCTACTGGGAAGAAAAACGAAACGATCGGATCGGTCCGGCCTGGGGTGATTTTCGGTTGGTCGATCTTCCGGCCAGTTTGATACCGTGGTCAGCCGTTGTTGACGTCGAGATGGAGTCGCTCGATTTTGTGTTCCGGTTTTTCGGAACGGCACGCACCGTGTTGCACGGCAAGGATTTCACCGGCAAATCGGTACTGGAAGTACAGCCCACAACGGTGACCGAAAAGGTCTTCCAGGAGTACCAGTGGGTCTACGAAAACCAAGCCCCGTTATATATTTTCAACGAAGGCTATTCCCAGGAAGACGGTGATTTTCGCTATGAGTTCCTGCGATTGCCGTTGAGCTCGGACGGCAAGGCCGTCGACAAGATCTATGCCGTTGGCTTCTCTGGCGATCAGCCCGAAGCGGAAGTTGATTACTGGCGGGAATAAGGAGGATCGTTCGGATCGCCCGTCACGGGAACCGTCAAAAAACGATATCCGGCGTTGTAATTTCCTCCATCGCCTCGATAGTTATCTTATTCTCCTTGGGTACACAGACCATGTTTCGTGAAATCAGATCACCGAACACGTTCGTCTCGTCGCCAAAAAAATTGCCGGAATTGAACAATCGCGGCAGGTGCCAATAGAGGCGGTAATCGAGGCCGAAAAGACGCTCGATAAGCTGTGACGAGCGGTCGCGCCGGTCGTTTTCAACGTAGAGAAACGGGCGGCAACGACCGATCGTATCGGCGGCTCCGGCGATGACGGCGTTCTCCATGCCCTCGACGTCGACCTTGATCAAATGGCAGGTCTTGAGGGCGAGGGAATCGATTGGCTCGACGGCGACGGTTTCGCCTTCGGTATAACAGCCCAATTCGACTCCGCCGATATTGCCACCGGAACCGCACTCGATATTGGGTACGATAATCTCCCCCGCTTCCGCACCGGCGGCCGCGTGCACGGCCTTGACGTTGGTTATAGCGTTCAACGCCAGGTTGGCGCACAGCATCTGATGGACGACGCGTTGCGGCTCATAAGCGAAAACGGCGCCTCCCGGCGACACCTTCTGAGCCATGAAGACGGTATGGCAGCCGATATTGGCGCCGACGTCGATGGCGACCATTCCGGGTTTAAGGATCTGGTCGAACATGCGGACCTCACCTTCCGAAAACTCACCGTAGAGATCGAGCGAACGGCCGACGTATGTGTCCTTCCAGTTGTACAAAAGGGTACCGTAACGGCAGGTCTTGATCCGAACAAAAGCCTGTTCGACCAAGGGTTCCAGCGACGGCAACTCGTTTTCCGCCGAGCCATCCTCACCATCGACCGGTACCGCTGGGTCTTTTGATGATCCTGTCATGGTCACCATTCTAGTGGCCCTGCCACGCCGTCGAAACACCGGCTTTCGTTGCCCGATCAATCGGGCCGGCGATAATCCGTTGGGCAGGAACTGGCGGTTGCGCAAAAACTGGCACGAGCGTAGGGTTCCGGCGAGCCACTACAATCCGTCTCTTCGACCAAGGATCACCGATTATGTCTTTCATTGCCGAGCGATTGAGCGCCGTCAAACCGTCGGCCACCATCGCCGTTACCCAGAAAGCCCGGGACCTGAAGGCCGCCGGTCGCGACGTCATCTCGCTCGGCGCCGGCGAGCCCGATTTCGACACCCCGGCCCATATCATCGAGGCCGGAAAAAAAGCGCTGGACGACGGCATGACCCGGTACACTGCGGTCAACGGCATCCCGGAGTTACTGGAAGCGGTTTCGGCCAAGTTCAAACGCGATAACGGGCTCGACTACGGCCCCGACCAGATCCATGTTAGCTGCGGCGGCAAGCCGGTGATCTTCAATGCCATCATGGCCACCGTCAATCCCGGCGACGAGGTCATCATCCCGGCACCTTACTGGGTCAGTTACCCGGATATTCCTTTGTTCTTCGGCGGCAAGCCGGTGACCGTCGATTGCCCGGCTGACAACGGATTTCGGATGACACCGGAGCAACTGGAAGCGGCGATCACGCCGAAGACCAAATGGCTGATCCTCAACTCGCCGTCCAATCCGACAGGCGCCGCCTACACGAAAGACGATCTCAAAGGACTGGCCGAGGTGCTCGAACGTCACGAACACGTCTGGATCTTGACCGACGACATTTACGAGCATCTCGTCTATGACGATTTTCAGTTTCACACCATCGCCGAGGTCGCCCCCGAGTTATACGGCCGCACTTTGACCATGAACGGCATGTCGAAGGCCTATTGCATGACCGGTTGGCGGGTCGGCTTCGCCGGTGGGCCGCCGGAACTGATCAAGGCCATGACCAAGGTGCAGTCGCAGAACATCTCGCACACGGCGGCCGTCAGTCAGTCGGCGTCGGTGGCGGCGCTCAACGGGCCGCATGATTTCATTGCGGAGCACAACGCCGTTTTCAAGGAGCGTCGGGACCTGGTAGTCAGCATGCTCAATCAGGCCAATGGCCTCTCCTGCCCGACACCGGAAGGTGCCTTTTACGTCTATCCCAGTTGCGCCGGTACCATCGGCAAGACGACGCCTGACGGCAAGGTTATCGAGACGGACGAGGATTTCGTTACCTACGTGCTGGAGAGCGAAGGCGTCGCCGCCGTCCAGGGTGCCGCCTTCGGCCTCAGCCCGCACTTCCGCATCAGCTATGCGACGGCGACGGAGCTTCTGGAGGATGCCTGCTCTCGAATCCAGAGGGCCTGCGCGGCCTTGAACTGAGATGGCGTTTCGGGGTCGCGTCGTTAACGCTTATACACTTCGGCCATCGGCCGGTCGCCGATCTCGCGGATCAGTTTGCGGCGCATAGTGTCGGCGAACTCTTCGTAGCCGACGGCGCGCATGACGAAGGCGCCGCGCCCGCCGATCATGTTGTCGCGGAAAAAATAGCGGAGATCGGGAACATCGGTCTCAATGGCGAGGCCGTTGATGATCATCCCGGCGGCGACGGCATCGTCGCGGGCCCAAGCGGTCAGCCCCAAGTTCTCGACCCCGCCGTCACCCGACACGTCGATGACCTGTCGCGGAGAAAAGAACCCGTTGTGAGCGATCTCCTTCATGCTGAAACGCACCGCATCGGCAATCCACGTATCGCCGTCATTCAAATACCTTGGCATCAGCATCAAACGGTTGGAGAAACGACGCAGGCTGTCCTCGCTGTTCAGGTGGGTCCAATTGATGGCCCGCACCTGTTGATGCCCGCCGGACCATTGGACTACGGCGACCGCGATACCGCGCGGCCCGGCGCGCCGGATCGCCGCCAAAACCGTTTTGTCGCGGAAGACGCGCGCGAGGCCGTAGATCTGGAGCGCATACTCGTGATCATCGACGCTTCCCGACACGTCGACGGCCAGCAGCAGTTCCAGATCGACCCTTGTTTCCGCCTTCCCGCCCGTCGCAAAGATCGTCCCGGCAACGGCGAGTCCCATGGCGAAAACGACCCGCGAGATCGATCGCTTGGAGACCATGGCGCATCTTAGCACAACAGCCGGCATTGGCGTCATGAAACTATCCGGTCCCGATAGAACGGTGGATTCTTGGGAATCACCTCGGCGAGGCGTTTTTCCTTGAATCCCGGAGCGGGGCCATTAACCTTTCGTGACACGAACCAGCAAACAAAAACCTGATGCGCCGCCGAAAAGTGCGCCGCAACTTCGGATCAGGGGAGGAATCTATGACCACCAAAGCGCCTTCGGGACCGCGCGCCGCGGCCCTTGTCGGACCCTACCTCAGCGGCAAGACATCACTTCTGGAAAGTATTCTGTCCATCGCCGGCGCCATCGGCCGAAAGGGAACGGCCAAAGAAGCCAACATGGTCGGCGACTCGTCTCCCGAGGGTAAGGCGCGCCAAATGTCGACCGAACTCAATGTCGCCTCCCTGGAATATTTGGGCGAGCGCTGGACGATACTCGATTGTCCCGGCTCCGTCGAACTTTCTCAGGAAGCACAGAACGCCCTGATGGTCGTCGACACCGCCGTCGTCGTTTGTGAAGCCGACCCCGACAAGGCCCTCACGGTAGCGCCGATCCTTCGCTTTCTCGACGATCACAGCATCCCGCACATGGTTTTCGTCAACAAGATGGACGTTCCCGGCCACGGCGTCCGCGCCACGCTGGAAGCCCTGCAGAACGTATCGCAACATCCGCTGGTTCTGCGCGAGGTGCCGATGCGCGACGGCGATACAATTACCGGTCACATCGATCTGGTCAGCGAGCGCGCTTTCGAGTGGAAGGAGAGTGGCACATCGAAACTGATCGAGATTCCCGACGATGCCAAGGACCGGGAAGCGGAAGCCCGCACCGAGCTCCTTGAATCGCTGGCCGATTTCGATGACGGCTTGCTGGAAAGCCTGCTCGAGGACGTTATTCCGTCGACCGAGGAGATTTACGCCAATCTCTCGAAGGATATCGCCGAGAGCCTGATCGTCCCGGTGTTTTTCGGCTCAGCCGAACATGACAACGGCGTCCGTCGTCTGATGAAAGCGCTGCGCCACGAGGTGCCGGAAGCTTCAGCAGCCGCGGCTCGCCTCGGCCTCGACGGCGACGGCGCAGTCGCCCAGGTCTTCAAGACCCTTCATGCCGGCCACGTCGGCAAGCTGTCCATCGCCCGCGTATTCGCCGGTCAGATCAAGGACGGCACCAACCTGAACGGTTCGCGGGTTTCCGGTCTGCACCACATCATCGGACAGAAACACGATAAGATCGATACGATCGGTGCCGGAGACGTCGCCGCCTTCGGCCGCATGGAGGACATCTCCACCGGTGACACACTGTCCGAGGCCGGCGGCGCGTCCATAGACTGGCCCAATCCGCTGAAACCGCTGTTCGCCCATTCGATTCATGCCGAACACCGCGGTGATGACGTCAAACTATCGGGTGCGCTGACAAAACTCGCCGAAGAGGACCCATCGCTCACCTGGGGACATGATTCGGATACCGGCGAGTTGTTGCTATGGGGCCAGGGTGAGATCCATCTGTTGATTGCGCTCGACAAGATGAAAAACCGATTCAATCTGGCCGTCACCTCGAACCGTCCGCAGGTGCCCTATAAGGAGACCATCCGCAAACCGGTTTCTCAGCACGCCCGACACAAGAAACAATCGGGTGGCCACGGCGAGTTCGGCGATGTCCATGTCGACATCAAGCCGCTGCCGCGCGGCTCCGGATTCGAGTTCAACGACACCATCACCGGCGGTGTCGTCCCCAAACAGTACATCCCGGCGGTCGAGAACGGCGTCAAGGAGTTCATGTCCCGCGGGCCATTGGGCTTCCCGGTCGTCGACATCTCGGTAACCCTGACCGATGGTCAGTTCCACGCCGTCGACAGCTCCGATATGGCGTTCAAGAAAGCCGCGGCGCAGGCCATGCGCGAGGGCATGCCCAATTGCGGCCCGGCGCTGCTGGAACCGATCTTCATGGTCAACATCTCACTGCCCAGCGAGTTCACGTCGGGCATCCAGCGTCTGGTCAGCGGCCGGCGCGGACAGATCCTCGGCTTCGATGCCAAGCCGGGCTGGGAGGGTTGGGACGAGGTTTCGGTGCAACTGCCGCAATCGGAGATGCACGACCTCATTATCGAGCTGCGCTCGATGACCCTCGGGGTCGGCACCTTTGCCTGGGAGTTCGACCACATGCAGGAGTTCTCCGGCAAGGAGGCCGACAAGGTCGTCGCCGACCGGGCCGAGGCCAATCAATAAGCTGTGACGGCGGGAGGTGGTGTCGCCTCCAGTATCTCAGAAATAGGCCGACAGGCGGCCGTTTTCGGTTTTCGACTCGAAAACCGTCAAGGGCCGGTCACCTTTCTCGATGCAGTCGCCGGAGGCGAGATCGAACGCCCACTGGTGTTTCGGGCAGGTCAGCTTTTCGCCCTCGATGGCCAGTTCCGGAATGTTGGTCACCTGGTGCGGACACAGGCTGTCGTAGACCTGAATACCGTTTTCCTGGCGAAACACGAACAGGCTGCGGTAATCTGCGTCGATCCGTTTCGCTTCGCCCATGGGGAAATCGTCGATGACGCCGAGGTCATGCCAACCGGGCTCGGCGTCAAGCACTTCGGCGTGGAAGTCGGGAATGTCCATATCGAGGATGATGTCGACGGCCCAAACGATCTTCGCCAGACCCAGTGTCGGGAAGGCCATTAGCAGGGCGTCGATGATTTCGTTGGGCGTGCAGCCGTCGCGAAGCGCGCGGGCTAAGTACAGCCTGAGTCCGCGTTCCGTCTGCACATCGACCTTGGTGATCACCGAGATCAGGTCGCGGGTTTTGACGTCAAGGTGGTTGCCCGCCTCCTTGAGGAATTTGAAATAGCTCCCCATGGCCTCCGGCCGCGCCTTGACGAGGTAGTTCAGTGCATCACTCATGGAAATTCATCCTCTTATCGTTTCATCTTCCGTGCCGCGCTTCCCGCCACCGGAACTCCGGAAATATCTAAGAGAAAGCCCGAGGAAATCAACGAATTTCCGACCCTCGGCGAGCCCCGACGGCGTCTCCCGCCGTCACGGGGTCGGCGTCATGGCCGCCGTGATTGAGCGTCGTTTCGGCCAGATCGAAACCCAAACGGCGAAAGCCAGCAAGGCCGCCCCGCCGATCGGCCATCGTAACCCGATCGTTTCGGCAAGGCCGCCGAGGGCCAATGCGCCCAAGGCCGGGCCGCCGACGAATATGACTCCGTAGAGGCTGAGCACGCGGCCCCGAAGGTCACCGTCAACCAGGAACTGGAGCGTCGACTGAGTGCCGACGCCGGTCATTACCAACCCGAAACCGGAAACCACCGTAAAGGCCAAGGCCGCCATGAATGACAGCGTCGAGATCATGCCGAGAATACCGGCAAGCGTAATCAGCGAACCGAGCAAGGCCAGTTTCGGCAACTCGTCGCGACCGCCCCGTTGCGCCATCCAAAGTCCGCCGCCGATGGCGCCGACACCGAAACCGGCGGTCAAGGCGGCGAACCCGTCGACCCCACGACCGAAGACGTCGTCGGCCAGACCGGGCAGAAGTTCGGAAATCGGCCTGAGGCAAAAGGCAGAGACGATGAGCATGGTCAGCACCGGACGCGCCGCCGGGTGGTTGTAAACAAAGATAATTCCTTCTGAGATGTCGCTGAGTATCGGACGCGGACGGCGTGGTTTGGCCCGGCGTTGATCCGGTTCGAGCTTCAGGGACGCCAACGCGGCGATGAGGGCCAAGTAGGTTACCGCATTGATGGCGAAGGCAACTTGGACGCCCCAATAATCGATGACAACGCCGGCCGCGAGGGGGCCGACGAACCTGGCCGTATTGAAGATCATGGAATTGATGGCGATGGCGGTCGTCAGGTTTTGCGCCGGCACGATGCTCGGCGGCAGGGCAAGCCGCGAGGCCTGCCCGAGCGCGATGACGGCGCCCGTGCAAAGGTTCAGGAAAACGACGGCCTCGACCGTGACCGAACCGCTGGCTGTCAGGATGAATAGAATCAATGCGAACACCATGGCCGAGGCCTGCGCCGAGATCATGATCCGAATTCGGTCGAAGCGATCGGCCAAGGCGCCGCCGATCGGACCGAGGACGACGGAAGGGAACAAGGTCGCCAATGCCAGGATGCCGAGCCAGGCCGGGGAATGGGTCAGCTCCCAGGTCAGCCAGCCGGCGGCGATCTTTTGCATCCAGGTGCCGACCAGGGAAACACTGTTGCCGGAGATATACCGCCGGTAGTTCGGTTGACGCAGTGTCTGCCGGATCCCGCTCAGGCCTGCGGTGCTCATGACAAATGGTCCTCGAAAAGCCCGGACGCCATCCGTCATGGCGCCGGCAAGTGTTCAGAAAAAGTGTGAACCGCGCCGCGGCCTGTCAACAGGTCGCGATCCTATCCACCGAAAACCAGCTCTTCACGCTCATAAAGCCGAGCCACGACGTAGACGATGGCGGCGGCGCAAATCGTTGTCGACACAACGGAGATCCCGAGGTGCATCAGGTCCAGGGCCTCGCCCCGCATCACCTCGCCCAGCAGCAGGGTCTGGGAGAGGGCGGGTATAGCCATCATCCAGACGTGCGCCTTCACCGGCGCGAACACCAGGACCATACCGGGCAGCGCCGGTACCAGCGGCAACAGCCCGAGGTAGGTTTGCGCCTCCTTGAAACTGCGCGTCATCGTGGCGATCAGGAACTGGACGGCAACGGCGACCAGCATCAAGGGGAAGGAAACGAGGAAGGTGACGATCAGTTGCGGCGCGCCGAGGCTGTAGGTGAAGGTGGAATCGGGCCCGCCCGCGGCCTTGAAGGCGTAGGCCAGGGCCAGCAGCTGGGCGAGAACGGCGATGGTCGTATAAAAAAGCGCTGCGAAGAACTTGCCGCCCATCAACACCCAGCGCTCCACCGGATTGATCAGCAGCGGCTCGAGCGAACCGCGCTCGCGTTCGCCGGATGTGGTGTCAATGGACAGATAGACACCCCCCATGAACAGATTGAAGATAAACAAGGGCGGCACCATAAACAGGAAGATGTCGGCGATATGCGCGCCCGTCGTCACGTTCACGCTTTCGATCATCAAGGGCTGGAGGCTGCGGTGGTCGATGCCGCGCGCGCTGATGCGTTCGCCCCAGATCGCCTGGTTGAAATCACTGAGGATGGTTGCCACCCGGTTCATCTGCACGAGACCGGACAGCCGCGACGAATTGACGACGACGGAAATCGGAGCCGGTTTCTCGTCGTCGAAAGCGCGCCGGAATTCGGGCGGCACGACGACAATTGCCTCGGCAACGCCGCGCCTAACGGCGGCATGGGGTTCGCCCGGCGGCGGCACGACGGTGACGCGGCGCTCCTCGAGCCAGGACACCAGCTCAGGCGCATGCTCGGCACCGGCCGCCGGCAACACCATGCCCTGCGTCGGCGCGTCGACGGCGACGCGGCTGACCACCGCGATCATGGTGCCCAGGAGGATCGGCCCCAGCAGCGGATAGATGAAAGCGACCAGGAGCGAGCGCTTGTCGCGGGCGTTGTCGAGCACTTCCTTGGAGAAAACGATCCACATGCGCCGCCACATGTCACCAGCCCTCCCGCGTGCCGGTAAGGTCGAGGAAACTCTCCTCGATGTTGTCACGCCCGGTCTGGGCGAGCAGTTCGTCGACGGTCCCCACGGCGACAGCTTCGCCGTCAGCGATGACGACGATCTTGTCGCAGATGTCGATGACCTCCTGCATGATATGGCTGCAGAAAAGCACGCATCGCCCCTCGTCTCTGAGCTCAGCGATCATCTTGTGATCGGCGCGCGACGAGCCGATGTCGAGGCCATTTGTCGGCTCATCAAGCAACAGGTTGTGCGGCCGGTGAACCATGGCGCGGGCCAGCGTGACCTTGCGCGTCTGGCCTTTCGAAAACCCCTTGGCGCGGCGGTCGGCAAACTCGCCCATCCCCAAGAGATGGATCAACTCGTCGATCCGCGCCTCCAGGCCCTTTCCATTGAGGCCATGCAGGCGCCCGTAATAGCGGATGTGCTCGCGCGCCGTCAGGCGCGGGTAAAGCCCGCGGCTGTCGGGCAGGACCCCGATCCGCTTCTGCACATCGCGGCGATGTTCCACCGTGTCCATGCCATCGACCCGGACCCGTCCGCCATCGGGCTTGAGCACCGTGTAGATGATACGGAGCGCCGTTGTCTTGCCGGCGCCATTGGGTCCGATGAGTCCGGTGACCTCACCGTCGCGGGCCGAAAACCGGATGCCGCGCAAGGCCCTGACGGTACGGAAGGACTTCTCGACGTCCTCGACTTCGATCATACGTGTGGATCCACTGGTTCGTTGCCGGCTTCAACCGGCCTGGCTTCAGTCTAGCAATGCGTAAGACATTGGCCAAAAAAACCCCCGGCGAAAGCCGGGGGCGAGTTTTAAACAGGGAGGCTTCACGTCTGGGAGACGCAAGGAGTCGCCATGTGGGCGATCCTTTTTCCGGGCATGGGCCCGGAGGGAGGAAAACGATGTTGCGATGCAACATCCAATGACAGTTATATACAAAACCCACGTTCTTGGCACCATTCTAATTTTTGCACTGCACCTATGCAAAAAATGCATGGCTTTTAATTGAATTATCACAATTTACGCAGGGCTCAAAGATCGAGCTGCCGGTCACCGATGATCGGCGGCGATCTCGTCGATCAGAAAGTCGCGCAAGGCACAAATTCTCTGCGAATTGCGCAGCTCCTCGGGGTAGACGAAAAAGGTGTCGATGCTGGGGCCGCGAATTTCCGGCAACACGTGGACCATATTGCCGACTTCGCGGCTCATGTAATCAGGGAGCGCCCCGATGCCGAGACCGCTTTGCACGGCACGGAATATACCGTAGATGCTCTTGACCTTGAGAGTCGGCCGGCGCGGTCCGTGTTCTGCGCCGATCTTCAGGAGCCAGTTCAGATTGGCGATTGGAGGCCGGGCATCTTCTCCATAGACAATGAGATTGTGGTCGTCCAGGTCCTCCGGTTTTTCCGGCGTTCCCCTTTCCTCCAGGTATTCGGGCGCCGCATAGACGTGATAGTGCATGGTCATCAATTGGCGCTGAATGAGGTCGGGCTGGCTCGGTGGCGCCAAGCGGATGGCGACATCGGCTTCCCGCATCGCCAGGTCCAACTCCGTATCGGCGAGAACTACCGACACCTCGATATCCGGATAGAGGTTGACGAACTTCTTGATCCTGGACGTCAGCCAGATAGACCCGAAAGCGACCGTCGTATTGATCTTCAAGGGTCCCTGCGGGCGCTCCTTGCTGTCGATGATGCGGACTTCCGCCATGGCCAGCTTGGCGAATACGTCGTGCGCCGTCCGGTACAGAATCTCGCCTTGCTCGGTCAGCTTGAGGCCGCGGGCGTGGCGGTGGAACAACGGCACCTGAAGGCTGTCCTCGAGGCCGCTAACCTGGCGGCTGACCGCCGATTGGCTGAGATTCAGGTCTTCACCGGCATGGGTAAAACTGCCGGCCTCGGCAACGGCATGAAACACCCTGAGTTTATCCCAATCCATGCCTTCCCCCTTTGTCGCCGGCCAATTACATCGGCGATCTTGATCGGGTCTATTCCGCGGCTTCCGCCGCCGCCTCCTCGGAAGCCAGGAAGTGTTCGGCTTCGAGCGCGCTCATGCAGCCGGTCCCGGCGGCCGTCACCGCTTGGCGATAGGTCTTGTCCTGAACATCGCCGGCGGCGAACACGCCAGGGATGTTGGTCGCCGTCGAATCGGGCGCCGTGATGATATAGCCTTCGTCGTCCATATCGACCTGACCCTTGAAAAGCGCCGTGTTGGGGTCGTGACCGATAGCGACGAACACACCATCGACGGCGATATCCGACGCTTCGCCGGATTTGACGTTCTTGATGCGAATCCCGGTAACCCCCGGCGGTGTGCCGCCACCGAGCAACTCATCGAGAACCGAGTCCCAAACGATCTCGATCTTCTCGTTCTTGAAGAGCCGGTCCTGCAGGATCTTTTCGGCGCGCAGCTCGTCGCGGCGGTGAATGACCGTCACCTTGGATGCGAAATTGGTCAGGAACAAAGCTTCCTCGACCGCCGTATTACCGCCGCCGATAACGGCGACCGGTTTTTCCCGGTAGAAGAAACCGTCACAGGTAGCACATGCCGACACTCCGAAACCCATGTATTGCCGTTCGCTTTCGAGCCCCAGCCAGCGGGCGCTGGCACCGGTGCAGATGATCAGGGAATCACCTGTGTAGAGCGTGCCGCTGTCCCCTTTCGCCGAAAACGGCCGGTTCGCTAGGTCGACCTCGACGATGGTGTCTTCGAACATCTCGGTGCCGACGTTTTTCGCCTGCTCATACATCTGTTCCATCAGCCACGGCCCTTGCACCGGATCGGCGAAACCCGGGTAGTTCTCGACGTCAGTCGTGATTGTCAACTGACCACCCGGTTGCAGGCCCCGGACAAGGACCGGCTGAAGGTTGGCACGGGCGGCGTAGATGGCAGCCGTATAACCGGCGGCACCAGAACCGATAATCAGGACCTTGCTGTGGCGGGTTTCAGACATCGCGGTGGACTCTCAATTGGCTTGGTTTCGCTCACTCGCGGCGGGCCGTCGGATCGATCGACGGCGGATCGCGATCGTCGACAAAAATAGGTTGGCCGGCAGTTTCCCGCAAGCAGCAGGTGAGCCGGAGACGACAACGGTAGCTGTCGATCCTTCCCTTGGCTCTCGGTTCCTTGTAATATAATTGCGCAATTTTGTTTCGCAGAAATCCAAGGTGCGCGGATGGACCCATGCAGAAAGTAAAGCTCGACCGGATCGACCGCCGGATTCTCCGCGACCTTCAGGATGACGGGCGCATCACCAACGTCGACCTGTCGAAGCGAGCCGGCATTTCCGCGCCGCCCTGCCTGCGCCGCGTTCGGGCCCTGGAAACGGCCGGTTATATCCGCGGGTATCATGCCGACCTCGACGGAACGCTGCTCGAATTCAAGGAGACCTTCTTCGCCCTCGTCGGCCTCGATAGCCAGGCGCAAACGACACTGCAGGCCTTCGAAAGCCTGATGAACGACTGGCGGGAGGTGCGTGAATGCCACATGATCCGTGGCGGCGACGATTTCCTTCTCAAGGTCGTGGCCCGCGACAAGGACCACCGCGACGAGCTTACCATGCGGATAACGGCGGCGGCGCACGTTGCGACGGTCACCACCTTCGAAACCATCCGCACGGCGAAAGACCGCCCGGGCATCCCGATCGACGTCAACGTCCCCGACGCCGAAGATTGATCGGCGGGCCGAAGGCGTCCAACCGCCCTAATTTCGACTACATCCGCTATTCGAAGCGGACGTCACAGATTTCGTAGGCTTTCGAGCCACGCGGGGTGGTCACGTCGACGGAATCTCCGATCGTCTTGCCGATCAGGGCACGGGCCAGGGGCGACGTTACGGAAAGCCGGCCGCTGTCGATGTCGGCTTCGTGGGCGCCGACGATTCGGTATGTGATCTCTTCGTCCGTGTCTTCGTCGGCGACCATAACGGTGGCGCCAAAACGGACCGTGTCGCCTGACAATTTCGAGGTGTCGATGACATCGGCGCGACTGATGATGTCTTCCAATTCGGCCAAACGACCTTCGATAAAACTCTGGCGCTCACGCGCGGCGTGGTATTCAGCGTTTTCGGACAAATCGCCATGCTCGCGGGCCGCCGCAATCGCCTTGATCACGGCCGGGCGCTCGTCATTTTTCAGTCGCCGGAGTTCTTCTTCCAGCGCCGTCAAACCATCCTTGGTCATCGGGACCTTTTCCATGGCCCTACCTCTTCAACGCGACAACAAAAAAACAGCGCGACCCCGATTTCCAGGGTCACGCGGGTCATCAACACCCGTGACTGAAAACCCTACTCTCAGTATTCGCTTTCAAAATACGCCTGCAACGGCGCCACTTCAAGTTTTCCGGCGCCGAGCGCCTCGAGGGCGTCGATGGCAGCAGCCGCCCCGGTCATGGTCGTATAGTGCGGCACGTTGTTGGTCAGGGCCGAACGGCGGATCGAATAGGAATCGGCAATCGCCTGGGCGCCCTCGGTCGTATTGATCACCAACTGCACCTCGCCGTTGACGATGGCGTCCTCGCAATGGGGGCGACCTTCGAGGACTTTGTTGATGCGCTCCACCTCGAGCCCCTGGGACTCGAGATAACGCTGAGTACCACCGGTGGCGATCAGCTTGAACCCGAGCCCGCTCAATCGCCTGGCCAACTTGACAGCACCGTCCTTGTCCCGGTCTTTGACCGAAATAAAGGCGGTTCCCGCCTGCGGCAGCTGGTTGCCGGCACCCAACTGGGATTTTGCGAAGGCGCGTTTGAAATCCTCGTCGAGTCCCATCACCTCGCCCGTCGACTTCATTTCCGGCCCTAGGATCGTATCGACGTCGGGGAAGCGCGAGAACGGAAACACCGCTTCCTTGACCGCCATGTGGTCGCGTTTGGCGCGGCTCTTCAGGTCGAAATCCCTGAGCTTCTCACCGGCCATTAATCGCGCCGCGATCTTGGCGACTGGGATACCGGTGGCCTTGGCAACGAAGGGCACCGTACGGCTGGCCCGCGGATTGACCTCGAGGATATATATGTCGCCGTCCTTGACGGCGAACTGTACGTTCATCAGGCCAACGACACCGAGCGCCTTGGCGAGCGCCACGGCCTGGCGCTCCAGTTCGGCGACCGTATCCTGGCTCAGCGAATAAGGCGGCAGCGAGCAGGCCGAATCGCCCGAGTGGATTCCGGCCTCCTCGATATGCTGCATGACGCCGGCGACATGAACATCCTCACCGTCGGCCAGGGCATCGACATCAACCTCGATAGCATCCTCCAGATAGCTGTCGAGCAGCACCGGGCTTTCACCGGATACATGTACCGCCTCCGTCATGTAACGCTTCAGTGCCTCGACATCGTGAACGATCTCCATGGCGCGTCCGCCGAGCACATAGGACGGTCGAATGACCAACGGATAGCCAACCGTTTCGGCAACGCGCACCGCCTCTTCCTCGGAGCGCGCCAGTCCGTTGGCCGGCTGGCGCAAGTCCAGGTCCTTGAGGAGCTCTTGGAACCGTTCTCGATCTTCAGCGAGGTCGATGGCGTCGGGGCTGGTCCCGAGGATGGGAATGCCGGCCGCCTCGAGAGCGTGGCTCAGCTTCAACGGGGTCTGACCGCCGAGCTGTACGATACAACCCATGAATTCGCCGTTCGATTGCTCGACGCGGACCAGTTCGATCACGTCCTCGGTGGTCAGCGGCTCGAAGAATAGACGGTCGGACGTGTCGTAGTCCGTCGATACCGTTTCCGGGTTGCAGTTGACCATGATCGCCTCATAGCCCGCTTCCTTGAGCGCGTAGGCAGCATGGACGCAGCAATAGTCGAACTCGATGCCCTGACCGATGCGGTTCGGCCCGCCGCCAAGGATGGCGACCTTCTTTCGCTCCGACGGAGCGGCTTCGCATTCGGGCGCCCGCGTCCCGTCACCCTCGTAAGCCGAGTACATATAAGATGTCTGCGAAGGGAATTCGGCGGCACAGGTATCGACCCGCTTGAAGACGGGGCGCACCGCACAGGCCAATCGTTTGGCCGTTGCCTCGGTTTCACTCAAACCGCTCAACTCGGCGAGCCGGGCGTCTGAAAAGCCCAATTTCTTGAGAGCGAGAAAATCGAGGTGCGTTTCCGGAAGCCCGTCCGAGCGGACCTGCTCTTCAGTTTGGACGATGGCTTCGATCTGATCGAGGAACCAGGGATCGTATTTACAGGCGTGGTGGATCTCTTCGAACCCGAGCCCAAGGCGGAAAGCTTGTGCGATATAGCGGATACGTTCCGGCCTAGGTTCGGACAACGCCGCCTTGACCACGTCGCGATCGAGCTTGCCGCCGACGAGGGCACCCTCGATCTCGACCTCGTTAAGACCAGTCAGGCCGGTTTCCATGGACCGCAAGCCCTTCTGCAGCGATTCGGCGAAGGTCCTGCCGATCGACATGGCTTCGCCGACGGACTTCATGGACGTCGTCAGGAGCGCCGCCGTCGCCGGGAATTTCTCAAACGTGAAGCGGGGGATCTTGGTGACCACGTAATCGATGGTCGGTTCGAAACTGGCCGGCGTAACGCCGGTGATGTCGTTCATCAACTCATCGAGCGTATAACCGACGGCGAGCTTGGCGGCGACCTTGGCGATGGGGAATCCGGTCGCCTTCGAAGCCACTGCGGACGACCGCGAAACCCGCGGGTTCATTTCAATGATGATCAGTCGCCCGTCTTCCGGGTTGACCGCAAACTGAACGTTGGAACCGCCGGTGTCGACACCGATTTCACGCAGCACCGCGAGCGAGGCGTTGCGCATGATCTGGTATTCCTTGTCGGTGAGCGTCAGGGCGGGCGCCACAGTTATGCTGTCGCCCGTATGCACGCCCATCGGGTCGACGTTCTCGATGGAGCAGATGATGATGCAGTTGTCGGCCCGGTCGCGGACCACCTCCATCTCATATTCCTTCCAGCCGAGCACTGATTCCTCGACCAGGACCTGGTGAACCGGCGACGCGGCGAGACCGCCTGACACGATTTTCTCGTATTCGGCCCGATTGTAGGCGACACCGCCACCAATGCCGCCCAAGGTGAACGAGGGGCGGATGATCAGCGGCAAGCCGATCTCGTCGGCCGCTTCGCGGGCTTCAGACATTTCGTGAACGAGGCGGCTCTTCGTGCTTTCGAGGCCGATTTTGTCCATGGCGTCGCGGAACTGCTGACGGTCCTCAGCCTTGGCGATAACGGCGGCGTCGGCACCGATCATCTCGACGCCGTATTTCTCGAGCGTGCCCCGCTCGAAAAGCGCGATGCCGGCGTTTAACCCGGTCTGTCCGCCCATGGTCGGCAGCAACGCGTCCGGCCGTTCCTTTTCGATGATGCGTTCCAGCATGTCGGGAGTGATCGGTTCCACGTAGGTGGCATCCGCCATGCTCGGATCGGTCATGATGGTTGCCGGATTGGAGTTGACCAGGATGACCCGATAACCCTCTTCCCTGAGTGCCTTGCAGGCCTGGGCACCAGAGTAATCGAACTCGCAGGCCTGGCCGATGACGATCGGCCCGGCGCCGATGATCATAATCGAGGAAATGTCGGTGCGTTTGGGCATGGCTAGTCTTGCTCGGCGATCAGTTTTACGAAGCGCTCGAACAGGTAGTGGCTGTCCTGAGGACCCGGCGACGCCTCGGGGTGGTATTGGACGGAGAACACCGGCCTGCCCTCGACGCGCAGCCCCTCGACCGTGCCGTCGAAGAGCGAACGGTGGGTTTCGATAACGCCGGCGGGCAGGGTCTCGGCGTCGACGACGAAGCCGTGGTTCTGCGACGTGATCTCGACCTTGCCGGTTTCCAGGTCCTTGACCGGCTGGTTGGCGCCGCGATGACCCATGTGCATCTTGTGGGTCTTGGCGCCGAGGGCCAGGGCCAGGATCTGGTGGCCGAGGCAGATACCGAACAGCGGCTTACCGCTCTCGAGGACACCCTGGACCATGGGCACCGCGTATTCGCCGGTCGCCGCCGGGTCGCCGGGACCGTTGGCCAGGAACACGCCATCCGGTTCATGGGACAATACCTCCGCGGCAGTCGATGTCGCCGGCACCACGGTCACCCGGCAACCGGCAGCGGTCAGGCAACGCAGGATGTTGTGTTTGGCCCCGAAGTCGACGGCGACGACATGATAGCGGGGTTCGGTCAACGTCCCGTAGCCATCTCCGAGAGTCCATTCCGTCTGATCCCACGAATAGGTCTGGCGGCAGGTCACGTCGATGGCGAGATCCATACCCTCAAGACCGGGCCAGGCGGCGGCAGCCTCGCGGGCGGCCCGAACGTCGGGGACACCGTCGGGCGCATGGACGACAGTGCCATTGGGCGCACCACCATCACGGATGCGGCGCGTCAGGCGGCGCGTATCGACACCGGTGACCGCCGTCAGGTTCCTCGACTTCAACCAGTCGTCCAGGTGTTTCGCGGCCCGCCAGTTGGAGTGATCGGTGATCGTCTGGCGGAGCACGCATCCGCGCGCCACTGGTGTTGTCGTCTCGTTGTCTTCCTCATTGGTGCCGACGTTGCCGACGTGGGGGAAGGTGAAGGTGATGATCTGTCCCGCATAGGACGGGTCGGTGAGGATTTCCTGGTAGCCCGTGATCGAGGTGTTGAAACAGACCTCCCCGACACTGGTGCCGGCGGCACCCGCGCCGCGTCCCCAGAACACCTCTCCGTCAGCCAGAACGAGGGCGGCGTCGGCCCACTCTGGTCTATCAACGTAGTGCGGTTTTGTCCCGGCGCCCTCTCCTGGCGCAGGGAAAGATTCGCTCTCCTGGGACGCTGTCCCCGGAGGCGGAGATTGGGATTCTTCGTTCGTCATGAGCTGAGCAGCATCGGCAAATGGCTGGTTGCGGATTTCTAAGCAATGACCGGGCCAAGGTCAAGACTCCGTTGCAACAAATAATCATTTAATTTCAAGATGTTAAAAACATTGAATCAGTTGCCTTCGAAGTCTTTTTTGTTTACCCTCCCGGTTTCCCGCCATCACCGAGGAGAGATTCCATGCTGCGCACGGAACTCAACGAGGCACTCAAATCTGCGATGAAGGAAAAAGACGAGACCAGCGTTTCGACGTTGAGGCTCATTGTCGCAGCCCTGAAAGACCGCGACATAGCGGCTCGGTCCAAAGGCAATCAGGACGGAATCGGTGACGACGACATCCTCGGGCTACTGCAATCGATGGTCAAACAACGACGTGAGAGCATCGAGCTCTATGAAAAAGGCGGACGTATGGAACTGGCACAGAAGGAAGCGGAGGAAATCGCGGTCATCGAACGCTTCCTGCCCGCACAAATGGCCGACGGAGAAATGGCGACGGCCATCGCCGAGATCGTCGAGGAAATCGGCGCCGAGAGCATAAAGGACATGGGCAAGGTGATGGGAGCGTTGAAGCAACGGTATGCCGGGTCCATGGACTTCTCGAAGGCCAGTCAAATGGTCAAGGAAAAACTGGCCTGAGTTTCGCGCCCGGCGAATCGTCCCGCTCAAATCATCAAGACGTCTTCATTTCTTTCCCTCCGTCTGGTCGGAAAAACTGATCCCGGACCGCTGGTCTTCCTGTGGATGGATTTGTGGAAGATATTGAGCAACTTCGCCTTTTCCGCCTTCGACACGGCGCGTAATGTAGGCCGCCCGCGCTTCCAGTGATGACCTACGGATCGACAACGACGGCTGGTGTAAACTTCATCCATGGCCATCCCCGCCCATTTCTTGGAAGAACTGAAATCCCGTGTCGGCCTCGCCGACGTCATCGGCAAACGCGTCAAGCTGATCCGCAAGGGACGCGAACACATGGGACTGTGCCCGTTCCATAAGGAAAAGACACCGTCCTTCACCGTTAACGAGGACAAGGGGTTTTATCACTGTTTCGGATGTCAGGCGCATGGCAGTGTTTTCGATTTCGTTATGGAGACGGAAGGGTTGGAATTCCGGGACGCGGTCGAGAAGCTGGCAGCCATGGCCGGCATGTCGGTGCCCCAGGACAGTCCGGAGGCGCGGGAGCGGGAGCGCCGGCGCCGTGCCCTCATTGACGTAACGGAAGCCGCGGCGCATCATTTTGAGCGCATGCTGCACATGCCGGAGGGGCGCGGCGCGCTGACCTATCTCAAGGACCGGGGTTTGAGCGACGAAACGATGCGGCGATTTCGCCTCGGTTTCGCGCCGGAACGCGGCGATACATTGAAATCGACCCTGGCCCGCGAGGGCATCTCGACAGAGCAGATGGTCGCCGCCGGCCTGTTGATCAAACCGACCGAAGACCGTGGCCGCGGCCTTGAACCCTATGAACGGTTCCGGGGCCGCGTTATGCTCCCCATTGCCGACCGTCAGGGCCGTGTCATTGCCTTCGGCGGCCGTGCCTTGGGCGATCGCGAGCCGAAGTACCTGAATTCGCCGGAGACACCGCTCTTTCACAAGGGCCGTGAGCTCTACGGCCTCGATCTGGCCCTCCCTGCCGCCCGCAAGACCGACACGGTGATCGTCACCGAGGGCTACATGGACGTCATCGCACTTTCCCAGGGCGGGCTCACCCATGCCGTGGCCCCCTTGGGCACGGCCTTGACCGAGGACCAGATGCGGCTCCTATGGCGCGTCGTCCGCGAACCGGTGCTTTGTTTCGACGGTGACGCGGCCGGGGCCCGGGCCGCAGCGAAGGCCGCCGAAAATGCGTTGCCGCTACTCAAGCCGGGTTACGGGTTGCGCTTCGCCAGCCTGCCCACCGGTGAGGATCCGGATAGCCTTATTGCCAGCCGCGGCCGAGCCGCCTTCGACGACGTTCTCGACCGCGCCCTGGCCCTCTCAGAGGTCATCTGGCGCGCCGAAACGGGCGGCCGTCTGCCGGCGACTCCGGAGGCCAAGGCCGCCCTGCAAAAACGTCTCGATGATCTGACCCGGACCATCCAGGACCCCATGGTACGGCGTCATTTCTCTTCTGCCTTTCAAGACCGTCTCTGGCCATCGCGCCCGGATCCGCGCTCGCGGGGCCAGCGTTCACGATGGGCGCCCAATGTCCATCTCGGCGACGACATTGAAATGGATGGCAGGACGGATATCGATATACGCCGCGAAGAGGTCTTGATCTCATCTCTCATTAATCATCCGGAAATCTATGATGATGTGGCGGAACGCCTTGGTACGCTTAAGTTTTCCGTCCCGATGCTTGACAATCTGCGCCAGGAGGTTTTAAAGACGCTGGCCGCAAAATCAGGCCTTGATTTCGAGGCGTTGGAAAACCACCTTATTCGATGTGGTTTTTCCGACGTATTGGCCGAGGTCAACAGCGCGAAGGTCTATGCCCACGGCTTCTTCGCGAGGCCCGAGGCGACGCCGGAAGAAGCGCAGGCGGGTTGGAACGAAACGTTCAACCAACTTAGGGGTAAGGATTTAGTCGCAGAGATCGAGGAGGCCGAAAGGAACTTCGCGGAAAATCCGACGGAGGAGACTTGGCATCGGCTTTCTGCGTTGAAAGAACAGCAAAACGACGCGCCCACAGACGAACTGTCGCATTGACGAAGGGCCGTACCGTTGTGCAGGAACCTCGCATTGAAGAGGCACAGCGGACGAGCCGAGTATCGGCGACGGTTTCATGGGAGCGCAGACGAACTTAGAGCGAGGTTTGAAACTTGGCGAAAGCAGCAGCAACCGCGGCGGAAGCCCGCACAGACCAGGAAGAGACCGGCGACAGCCCGCTCCTCGACACGATGGGCGCGGCCGTCAAAAAAATGGTCGCGAAAGGCAAGGAAAAGGGCTTCGTCACCTATGACGACCTGAATACGGCCTTGCCGCCGGACCAGGTTTCCTCGGAACAAATCGAAGACACCATGTCCATGCTCTCGGAGATGGGTATCAACGTCGTCGAGAGCGAGGAGGCCGAGGAAGCGGCTGCGGAAACGACCGACGAAGCGGAAACACCGCAGGCCTCCGGAAACGTCGACGAGCAGGAACTGGGCCGCACCGACGACCCGGTCCGTATGTATCTCCGCGAGATGGGTTCCGTCGAATTGCTGTCCCGCGAGGGCGAGATCGCCATCGCGAAAAGGATCGAAGCCGGCCGTGAGATGATGATCGGCGGCATCTGCGAAAGCCCACTGACCATCCGCGCCATCGTCCAATGGCACGACGCGCTGGTTAACGGTGAGATTCTGCTGCGCGACATCATTGACCTCGAAGCGACCCATGGTGGCGGTCCTGGCAGCCAGCAAGCGGAAGGCGCCACGGGCGAGGGCATGGGCGAAGGCGAGGAATCTTCCGCCGAGCCGGCCGCCAAGAAAGCCGATGACGCTCCGAAGGCCCAGCCGTCCGGCGAAGGCGAAGAAGGCGGCGAGGGCGGCGAGGACAGCGACGAGGACGCCGACGACGAAGATAACAACCTGTCGCTATCGGCCATGGAGGCCAAGCTGACCCCCGAGGTCATCGAGAACTTCGAGAAGATCACCAAGACCTACAAGAAATTGCACAAATTGCAGGTGACGCGGCTCGAGGCCCTGCAGAAAGGCGCGGAAATCACGCCGGCCCAGGAAAAGCGCTATAACAAGCTGCGCCACGAACTGGTTGAGCTGATGGAGGATGTGCACCTCAACAACCTGCGCATCGAGCAATTAGTCGAGCAGCTCTATGAACTGAACCGTCTTCTCATCGGTTTTGAGGGCAAGCTCTTGAGGCTCGCCACCAACAGCCGCATCAAGCGCGAGGACTTCCTCGAGCGCTACCGCGGCCACGAGCTCGACCCGGGCTGGCTGCGCCGCGTGTCCAGGCTGACCGGCAAAGGCTGGGACCGCTTCACCAAGAAACACCGGGAAGACATCAAGGCGATCCGCGCCTCGATCGCCGAAATCTCGCACGAAGCCGGGTTGCCGGTGACCGAGTTCCGGCGCATCGTCTCGACAGTACAAAAAGGCGAACGCGAGGCAACCAAAGCGAAAAAGGAGATGATCGAGGCCAACCTCAGGCTCGTCATCTCGATCGCCAAGAAATACACCAACCGCGGTTTGCAGTTCCTGGACCTGATCCAGGAGGGCAACATCGGCCTAATGAAGGCGGTCGACAAGTTCGAGTACCGGCGCGGCTACAAGTTCTCGACCTATGCCACATGGTGGATTCGTCAGGCGATCACGCGCTCCATCGCGGATCAGGCCCGGACCATCCGCATCCCCGTGCATATGATCGAAACCATCAACAAGCTGGTCCGCACGTCGCGCCAGATGCTGCACGAGATTGGCCGCGAGCCGACGCCGGAGGAACTGGCCGGCAAGCTTTCCATGCCGCTCGAGAAGGTGCGCAAGGTCCTCAAGATCGCCAAGGAACCGATCTCTCTCGAGACGCCGATCGGCGACGAGGAAGACAGCCATCTCGGCGATTTCATCGAGGACAAGAACGCCGTGCAGCCGCTGGACGCGGCCATTCACGCCAACTTGCGCGAGACCACGACCCGCGTACTCGCCTCGTTGACGGCCCGCGAGGAACGCGTGCTCCGCATGCGCTTCGGCATCGGCATGAACACGGACCATACCTTGGAGGAGGTCGGCCAGCAGTTCTCGGTCACCCGCGAACGTATTCGCCAGATCGAGGCCAAGGCGCTTCGCAAGCTGAAGCACCCGTCGCGCTCACGCAAGCTCAGAAGCTTCCTCGATTACTAGGTGCTGAAAGGCGGATAATTTGCTATCCGTCTTATCGCCCTACCCTCAAGGGCCCGTAGCTCAATTGGTTAGAGCCGGCCGCTCATAACGGTCTGGTTGCTGGTTCGAGTCCAGCCGGGCCCACCAATTCTGAACAAAGCTGGGCACTCCGTTGGTGTCCGGCTTTGTTGTACCAGTAATTGAGGCCGCCAAGGCCGCTTCGGAACCCATTATCAGGATTTGGTCTTCTCCTACTTCGATACGATCAACGAAAAGCCGCAGGTAGCGCTTCCTGAATTCGCTGTTCTCATCCCTCAATTTCTCGCGGGCGATCTGCAAGAAACGGTCAACGTTTTCAGGCGAGAGTGCATCTGTTGGAATTTGGCGACGACGTTTCCGGGAGCTTACTTGGCGCAGCAGCTCATCTCGCTGTTGCTCCAAGGCAGAATGCTTTCGCCGTAATCCGTCTGTCTTTCCGACTATACCGTCCGCAACGGCATCTAGTAGTCGGTCGATCTTTGTCTCAATATTACGTAACTCGCGGCGCAGACGTTTCTCATCACGATGAAGCTCATCTGCCTTGGTCTGGTTGCCCGAGATAAGGCGTTCAATGATAGTCTGAATTCGCTCCTTCTGGAAAAGTCGTTCTTCAAGCTGAGACAGGATCAGTTGATCCATTTTGCCCATAGGAATGCTAAGTCCATCACAAGCGCCTTCGCCCTTTGATATACGATTGTTGCAAACATAGTATCGGTATCGCCCACCTTTTCCCGTGCGTATCGTCATTCCACCACCACACTTTCCGCACTTTACGATACCAGTGAGCAATGTGGGTCCGTTAACGACGCGAGGCGGCGTATTGACGGGGCGTCGATTCCTGAGGCTTTCCTGAACCCGGTCGATTGCGTCTTCTTCAATGATTTTCGGAATGTCTACAGCAATCCACTCGCTTGGGTCTTTTAGCTTTCGAGTCTTACTGCATTTCTTGTTGAAGTGATGAAGGCCCTTATAAGCGGTATTGGCTAGGACCGCGTGAATCGAACTTGCCGCAAACAGCTTTCCGTTACGTTGGCGTAGACCCTCATCGTTAATCGCTCGGGCAATTGAACGAATTCCTTTTCCTTGAAGGCAGAGATTGAAAATCCGCTTCACGATTGCCGCTTCGTTAGGTTCGATTTCAAGCTTCTTTTTTTCCACGTCCGCCCTAATCGCCACGGGCACGACTTTGACCCCGAAAGGAGGGGTGGCCCCGTTCCAAAACCCTTGGCGAGCGTTTTCTTTCATGGCGCGGAGTACATGCTTGGAATTCTCTTTGCTTTGGCACTCGTCGAATAGATTTAGGATTTGGCGGACCATGTCGCCCATTGGATCACTGCCAAGTTCCTGAGTGATAGAGACCACTTCGACGCCGTGCTTTGCCAGTTTCCTGCGGTAGAATTCGAACTTATAGGCATCTCGGAAGAAGCGGGAGAAACTATGCACCACGATGAAGTCAAACGGTGATGGAGAAACCGAGGCGTCATCGATCATTCGCTGAAATGCCGGACGCTTGTCATCAGTGGCGGACGCGCCGGGTTCTACAAACTCTGTGATGACTTTCCAGCCTTTGTGTTGACAGTATTTTTCGGCCTGGCGGCGTTGGTCAGGTATAGATAGTTCCTTTTCCGCCTGTCGCGTCGTCGAAACGCGAAGGTACAAGGCTACACGTTGTTCCATAACCAACACCTCCAAACCTGTGTGCTAGCCACGTTGTTTCATGGCTACCAAGAAGTCGAGCAACTGCTCCTCAAACAACACCAGTTCCGCTTCCAAGACCGGTAGATCGTCCGGCAAATCGGTGGCAACGGAAACCTCATTCGTGACGTCCTCATTAGTCGGTAGTTTGGGCACTCATTTGGAACCTCCTTCCATGCCAAATTGGTTCCGGCCCTGCCCTAACCTTTCCGTTGATCCGGGTGCTGAACGAAAAAATCGATGATTTCACTTTCCAATCCGTTCCGTCCGAATTCGTCCAGCACCAGCTTTCTAAACGCGGAAAACTGATCCTTCGGTAACGCGGCCTGAGCAATCGTTAGCACTTTAGCGACGTGCGGATTAATCAGGTTTACAATGTCTCGCGGATCGATCACTGACCTAACTCGATAGCCTTCACGCGGCGTTCAATATCGGATTTCCAGAGGTCTTCTGAGTGATGCCGTTCGACGATGAGCGTCATCTGGTCAATAGTGTCTTTGAGTGTGATCGGCCTCGAACATCGACCAGAGGCCTGAAGTAACGCCGCCATTTGCTTCAGGTGGCCAAGAACGCTTTTTCCGTTCCGGTCCAGACGCCAGTCAAGTCCCGCCTGTTCATCGAACGACCGAATGAGTCCAGTTTGTGAACCGCGACAGATGTCGGCGATCAATTGTATCCATAAAGGATGCAGAGGCCACCGAGATCGATTGCTGTCATTGGTCGGCTCACGAAGCGTCGTGTGTGCTGTCGCAATTTCCCGAAGCAGGTCTGTTTCAAAGCTCTTGAGGTCCGTCCAAGTTTTTATACCGCCTTGCTTAAGGCGTTCGCCACGAACCTGGAACTCGATTCGCCATACGTCTTCTCTTTTTCCCCAGAGTTCAAAAAGCCAGACTTTGAGACTCTGTTGATCGATTTCCGCGACTTTGTCGTAAATACGGATGACAACAGCTCCGGTTCCGCATTGGATCGTTTGGACCGAGTTGTGCTCCTCCCAGGTTGCTTTCTTCGCCGCCCGGCTGACAATTTGTTCTGGCTTGAGTTGAGCGTTGGGTAGGAAATAGTCAAAAGCCCAGTCGGCTCGCGATATGACCTCTGGTTTGAGGGCACGAAGATCAACGGAGCGACACCATTCTTCGAACCGGGCCAACAAGGTGTCCGCGCCGTCGGTCCACAAACCCTCACTGGAAAAGCGCACATAACATGATGGTGAAAGCCCCTCGCTCAATCGAACTTCGAACGTTTTGTTTGATAACACGTAGCGGTAAGGAAATTTGCCATACGAGTGAAGAGCATACCTTTCTGTTCCGAGTTCGATATCCTCGAAACCGCCACCTCGATCACGACTAGCCTTTTCCTTCAGATATTCGAGTTCGTCCCAATCGATAGAACATGTAGCAATATCGAGGAAATAGCTCACGTAGAGGCTATCAAGCCCTTGAAGGAGCAGTTTCCGCGCAGTCGCTCGATTAGGAAGTTCTCTATTCATCCGCGTCCGACCCGCCGGTGGATCGGGACACGCCATAAATCCGATCCGCAACCCGTGCCATATTAATTAGGACGGAACATGCAGGAGCTGGATTGGGCATTCGGTCTTCGAGGTCGTCCCTCTCATCCCAAAACTTAAACTCTACGCCGGTGATAGAACCGGTATCCGGATCAGTATTCCAGTAGACTTGAAGGAAGACCTCGTCATCTGCCAAGGCCGAATGAAGGTAGGGGTGACTTCCTTCCCAACTTTCATAAAGGTCATCCGCTACAGGTTTGAGAACTTCGATAGCGGGAATGAGGCGGCTCAACTCCATTAGGATCGCCGCTATATCTAAAGTCGGGTCTTCTGCATATAACCGAGGGATACCCTTACCGGTGCTTTTTTCACTGACGGTTTTTAGAAGGTCGTTTTGTGTCCAATGACGAATCTGTCGCATTGCCCGCGACACGTTCGTCTCGGAATCACTGAATGCGACCATCTTTGCGATGTCCTTAAGTGTTAGAACATTCTCCCCGGAGGCCAGTTTCATAAGACATTGAGTCCGATCAGTGCATTAGACGTTATATATTCTATAAAACATACAATGTTTTTTATCAACCAAAAAACATCCTGTGTCTCATTTAGGGATGGAGGTTGCCAATGCCGGACGCGGCGTCAAGGCCACGTCGGGCGACGCCCGATGGCTTCGCCAGCCTTGACCCCACGCCCCGCATTGGCAGGAGACCGGCAAGGGCTTTTGCTGCGCAAAAGCCCCTTTTTGCAAAGGGGCTTTAACTAGAAGATTAATCCAAGCTACTATTTCGACGGGATTGAGGGGCAATCTCGTGCCCAGTGTATTTTGAACCCCCCGTGTTACTAAGCTCGGGGTAAGTAGAAACGGAGATTTCGTGTGGATTGAGCATGACGAAAAATTTGATAGTACTACATGTATCGGATGTTCATTTTGGGCTTGATGAGACAAAAGGCGAGCAGGAAAGAATTGCTGATGCACTGATAAAGGCGGTGCATAGTAGTGGTAAAATTCCTGATATTTGCGTTTTCTCCGGCGATTTGACCCAGGATGGTACCCAACTTGGCGAAGGGGAGAAATGGTTAGCGGCCCTCATGGAGCCGTATGACTGTCCGTTGTTCTTAGTGCCAGGGAATCACGAGGTTTTACGTGGATCTGCAGATCACGAGTGCCTGTCCCTCGCTTTCCCACACGCTAATTCTTTCAAAATACAACGGGATAAAATCTGCTCAAAAGCGGACCACCTTTCCACCTTTATAAAATGGCACAATGACGCCGCCAAGCGTCTGAATATGAAATCTGACTGGTCAAAAAACATATTCGCATGCCTGGACACTTTGACTGCTAACGGGTTGACAGTCAGAGTTATCTGCCTGAATAGCGCAGTTCTATCTCACCAGAATAATGAACAACGAAAATTGGTGATTGATACAAAATCTCTGAATGATTTGCTGGGAACCTGTGACACGGAGAATGAACTTGTCCTTGTCGTCAGCCATCATCCTACGGACTGGCTTGTTGAATGGAACCAATTAGAAATCGAACGACTAATTAGACAAAAGACCGGGCCTCACGCCTACCTGCACGGGCATAAACATGTCCCAAAAGGCGCGACCGAGAGCGATATAACAATTGGAGCCATTTGCTGGCTAGGTGCTGGCGCCGCGTATCATGATTCTGAGAAGAACTGGGAGCAGTCTTTCTCCTTTTACGAGTTTGATCTCAATGCGCATAAGGTCGTTCTCGATGTCTATACGTTCAACGAACGTACTGGTTTGTGGAAGCCTGACACTAGATTATCAGATGACATTGTAGCCAGGCTTCCGACGCTGCCAGGTCAAACTAAACCGCAAAAAGTAGCAGGCCCTCACGGGTTTCCAGATCGCATATTCGAAGAAATAGGGGGCGGCTATTTCGAACCTGAGAATGTGTCCTCCAATCTGAGGCAATTTGATGGAATCAGTGTCATCGAAGAAGAATGGACGGTGAAATCGTACCGCCGAGTATCTTCGGTATCAGCTAATCGTTTAACCTCTTCTGAATATCATGACGTACTGGCGCAACCCTGCTTCATTTTGTATTCCGAGAAAGATAGTTCCACCGAAAAAGTCGATCGACTGACTGTTGACAGCCTGACTTCACCAAACCTCCAAAGGAACTTCGTCCGTTTGTCGCAGCATGATCAGTTTTTGTCAGATTTTGAGATTGCAAATTCGTATTGTTTTGTTGCGGGAGAGAAAACAGGCAAAGGAAGTTGGCTAGGTTTTCTTGGAGAACACGTTCTTGCCGACTTATCGAAAAACTATGTCCCGCTTTGGGTAAACCACTTTGGTAAAAGCGACAAACCGGGTGAAGAGTTAGTCCGGGCCCTACTCGATTATTGCTCCGCGAACTCTGATGCAGAGCCAGTATTGTTAGTCGATGATCTCTACAGGCACCCTGAAGGGCTCGATGCTCTTGCTCGTATCAAGAGGGGTATGCTCAAAGATATTCCCATCTACTGCACCTTACTGAGTGAACCTCCCGATGGTGATGTAGATCGACGATCTTGGGAAAACATGAAGAGCCGATGGTCTCAATTGGAGGACATTATTGGCCCAGATTTCATCATTTACGATGTCCCGCGCCATCCCCAAGTCGTATCCGGGAAGAAACACATCAACTCCGATGGAGATCTTCTGTTAGGGGCCGTTGAAACAGCCCTCGGAAATGATGCCTCAACGAGGATAAGGGGCGAGTTGATTGAGGCGGGGACGGTACCTTTATTCTTTCTAAGTCAGTTCATTCAAGAAAACTTCGGAAGGCCCCCTGAAGACCAACAGGCTTGGATTGACCAAAGAAAGGCGGACATCACTCCCAAAGCGCTCTTCAGAAAAACGTGGGAAGGATCAGGACGACATCATGATGTGATCAGATCGGCGGCTTTTCTGGAAGATGCCACAGCCTCGTTATTGTCTAGGTATTGCGCACGCCTCCGAGATGAAGAGGAAGGGATTATTCTAGATTACATCGAAGAGCAAATCAGGCTTGGGCGCCTACTCCTTTATGAACAATGGAATCCATTCACAGATAGAAAAATCACAACTTTGCGAATGGTCGATGGACTTAAAACCACAGCCACCGACCAAGAGAATTTACCGCGCCCAATACGCGACCGCTATATTGAAACACTATTTGATTGTGTTGACCCAGAATCTGAAGAGGGGCAACTTGCCGCGCTTTTGTCGTTGCTTTTTCTTCGCGAGGATCCAGGACGCAAGCATTTATTTCAGCAAAAAATTGAGAAGCAAGAATGGGATCGCGCTGATTGTCGTTATCTTCTGGCGGTTATCGAAAGTGCCTTCGATTTAGTAGCAGCGCCGATGCAAAAGCAACTTGCATCGCTAGCGATCAATCAACGCCCGCAACGAACGCGAGTCGCGTGGTCCAAACTCTTGGCATCGCTGACACAAAACAGCGGACGAGAATTGGGAGGTGATTGGCGGACGCAATTGATTGCCGCTGCTGTAGCAACGCTTGAAGAAGAGTGGAAAACAGGTAGTGATTGGGAAGAAGCTGCACAGGCTTTGGTAGAAATTTTTGTCCGAGAAAAGGAATCGCAACGGGCATTAACTTGGGTGCGAAAACTTGAGGACCGAAATGGAAAACTGGATCACCGAACGACCTACCTCTACGTTCAATGTTTGTCAGAGTTGAAGCGGTATGAAGCGGTCTCTGCGCTCCTTCACGCTGAAGATGCACCGGTTGATGTCCTAATTGGCGGCGCGAATTTCCATTACGGTCGGGAGGAGTGGGACGTGGCGCTGCCCTTATGGCAGCGGATCGGCGCCATGTCCGAGGAGTACCGCGATGCGGCCTCGGGCAAGGCACTGAGATGCCTCCTGGAGATCGGCGATGAGCCGTCGATCGCCGAGGCGAAGAGGATGCTCGAGGCCGAGGATGCACCGGTTGACGCCCTAATTGAAGGGGCGAATTTCTATGACGGTCGTAAGGAATGGAGCGAGGCGCTACCGATACATCGCCGGATCGGCGCCATGTCCGAAGAGCACCGCGATGCGGCCTTGGGCAACGTACAGAGATGTCTCCTGGAGATCGGCGATGAGCCTTCGATCGCCGAAGCGAAGAGGATGCTCGAGGCCGAGGATGCGCCGGTTGATGTCCTGATTGGCGGGGCGAATTTCCATCACGGTCGGGAGGAGTGGGACGTGGCGCTGCCCTTATGGCAGCGGATCGGCGCCATGTCCGAGGAGTACCGCGATGCGGCCTCGGGCAAGGCACTGAGATGCCTCCTGGAGATCGGCGATGAGCCGTCGATCGCCGAAGCGAAAAGGATGCTCGAGGCCGAGGATGCGCCGGTTGACACCCTAATTGAAGGGGCGATTTTCTATGACGGTCGTAAGGAATGGAGCGAGGCGCTACCGTTACATCGCCGGGTCGGCGCCATGTCCGAAGAGCACGGCGATGCGGCCTCGTGCAAGGCGCTGAGTTGTCTTCTGGAGATCGGCGATGAGCCGTCGATCGCCGAAGCGAAGAGGATGCTCGAGGCCGAGGATGCTACGGTATTTTCTTATTTAGTTGCGATCGAAACCTACGATCGAAATGGGATCCCACTTGAAGCCTCAAAACTCCAGGAGCAGGCATTAGAACGATTTCCCCACGATGCGAATTTGCTTATCGGTTGTATTAAACGCGATGGCGCATTCAAAAACTGGGAAAGCGTTGAAATTCTTGCCAAGGCCCTAATTGATTCGCTCTCCCAAGCAAGGCAAAAAAGCGAAGACCTCGTCTTTGTTCGACGCCTCGCGTTCGCATATGTTGCTCTCGGAAACCCAGAAGAATGTCTAAAGTTAGTTCTTCCTATAATTAACAAACTCAGCGGAAATGAATTGGTGCGTGCTAGGGAAACAGTGCTTTTCGCCGCATGTATACAGGGCGATGAGAATCTAGCCGTTAGAACCTATAACGAATTGAAGTCCCTTGAATGGCCACATCACAACGAAACAGATTGTGTTTTCAATTTCCTCCGGAATCTAACCGAAATTAGCGGAAACAAGCTTCCGGCGTTAATCGAGCTTCATTTGGATGAGTGTCATTGACGAGGTTTCTGTTTTTTCCACGTTGGGTAATGAGCGACGACAACCCAGTGCCCAGCTTTGTTCGATCCGGCCCACCAATTCCCCAGCGTGGTATCCCCAGGGCCATCGAACAAGGCCCTCTCGCGGCAAACGATCACTATTCAAACCTCCCACCGGGAATAACCTTCACCAAGTTCGATTTCGCGCCACATTCCCTTGAGGTCTGCGAGCAACCCGCCTTTCGCCAACAACGAGAGCAATACACGGCTGTTGAACGCCCGATAGACGCTATGAGGCACGGCGCCGACAACGCAATCATAGCCGGAGACACCGTCCAGATTCGGCAGCAGATCGATTCCGTAATGGCTTCTCGCTTCCCCCGCGTCGGCCATGGCGTCATGCACATCGACCTGATAGCCGCGCCGGGCCAACGCGTTGATGAGATCGACCGATTTCGAGTTCCGGATGTCGGGTACGTTTTCCTTGAAGGTGATTCCGAGCACCAGTACGCAGGGCGGAGTCGATGTCTTCACGAGTTTACCGATGTTCCGGGCCACGCCGTCGGCCATGAACTCGGCCATTCCGTCGTTGATCCGCCGACCGGCCAGAATGACCTCGGGTTCATGCCCGAACTCTCGCGCCACGTGAGCCAAATAAAAGGGATCGACGCTGATGCAATGGCCGCCGACAAGTCCCGGTTCAAAACAAAGGAAGTTCCATTTGGTACGCGCCGCCTCGAGAACGCTGTGGGTATCGATGCCGAGCTTATCGAAGATCATCGACACTTCGTTGATGAACGCGATGTTGATATCACGCTGGGCGTTCTCGATGACTTTCGCGGCCTCCGCCGTGCGAATGTTCTCGGCCACAAAAATGTTGCCGTTGGTGACCTTGCCGTAGACCTGTTTCAGGAGTTCAGCGACCTCTGCCGTCTGGCCGGCGACGACCTTGGTAATCTTTTCTACGGAATGTTCACGGTCGCCCGGGTTCATTCTCTCCGGCGAGTAACCGAGGAAGAAATCCCGTCCGCATTGTCGGCTGGAGACCTCCTCCAGGATTGGCCCGCAGATATCCTCTGTAACGCCCGGGTAGACCGTACTCTCGAATACGATGACGGAGTCCTTCGCCAATACCGAGCCAACCAACCGGCATGCGGATTCGATCGCGCTAAGATCGGGCTCATTTGCGGCGTCGATGGGCGTGGGAACCGTGACGATAAAAAGATTGGCGTCCTCAATATCCCGACTGTCGTTCGAGAAATGGACCGATGTTCCGCGAAGCTCCGATGAGAGCACCTCCCCCGTATCGTCTTTTCCGTTCCGCAACTCGGAAATCCGCCCCTCATCGACATCGAACCCGACGACGGGAAAATGCCGCGCGAGGTGCAAGGCCAGTGGCAGGCCAACGTAGCCGAGCCCGACAACGGATATTCTCACGCTTTCGAGTGAAGTTTGAATCATGATTCAATCGGCATCTTCGGAAGGGGTGCGATTATTTGATTGGTGGCAGGATAATGTCAATGTGGCGTTTGGTGACGCTACCGCTGACCGGCCGACGAATGGCTTTAAGGCTTTCAACTGCTATCGACTTTTATTGCGGCTATTGCCGTTGCCACCCGATATTGTGGACCGCGAGCACAAACGTTTTGTCGACCGAATGACTGTGGAAGACTGTCTCTCAAGCACTGACGTGGCCCCGCTCCAGTGTGAGATTTGAGCCCCAAGACGCAGAGGGCCCGGCTTCCTACCGGTTCGTGATACAGGCTCAGGACGCGGACACGGCACGTGCTTGGTACGAACGGCTGTGGCGATCCGGCATTCCGGTCGAGACCTGGCCGGATCTTCCCCCGGAATTGACCGATAATAAAGACCGCCACGAAACGGCGCTGACGTTGAGAAAGACGTTATTGTTCCTGCCGACCCACCAGACCTTTCGGCTGGAACGGTTTCTCTCCCGGCTTGAGGGCTTGTGAACTGTCAGGCAGGCAGTTCGGTCGTCCCCATGAGATATTGGTCGATCGACCGGGCACACTGGCGGCCCTCGCGGATGGCCCAGACGACAAGCGACTGGCCACGTCGCATGTCGCCGGCGACGAAGACCCGTTCGATGGAGGACTTATAATCTGATTCGGTGGCGTTGACGTTGCCGCGCCGGTCCAATTCGACTCCCAACTGCTCGAGCAAACCTTCCGCCACCGGATGGACGAAACCCATGGCCAGTAGCACCAGGTCTGCTTTCTTCTCGAACTCGGAATCCGGGATCTCGCTCATCTGCATGCGGCCGTCATCGCCCGCTGCCCAGTCGAGGCGTACGCCTTGCAGCCTTTCGACCTTGCCGTTGGCGCCGGTGAACGCCTTGGTCATCACCGACCATTCGCGTTCGCATCCCTCTTCATGCGACGTCGACGATCGTAGTTTCATCGGCCAATTCGGCCAGGTTACAGCCTTGTCTTCTTTTTCCGGCGGCTTGGCCAGGAGCTCGAATTGAGTGACCGAGGCGGCCCCCTGGCGAGCCGAGGTGCCAACGCAGTCGGACCCGGTGTCGCCGCCGCCGATGACGATAACGTGGCGTCCTTCGGCCGAGATGGCACGATCCGCCGGGATTTCGATGCCGGCGTTGCGGTCGTTCTGCTGCGACAGGAATTCCATGGCGTAGTGGATTCCGTCAAGCTCGCGGCCGGGCACCGGTAGGTCGCGCGGGTGCTCGGATCCGCCGCAAAGGGCAATGGCGTCGTACTCCTTAAGCAGCTTCTCGGTCGGCACATTGCCGCCGACATGGCTGTTCGGCCGGAACTCAACGCCCTCCGCCTGCATCTGCGCCATGCGGCGATCGATCGGCGACTTGTTCATCTTGAAATCGGGGATGCCGATGCGAAGCAGGCCGCCGATGCGCGCGCTCTTTTCAAAGACGACGACCTGATGGCCGGCTCGTGCCAGCTGCTGGGCACAGGCCAGGCCGGCGGGCCCGGACCCAACGACGGCGACCCGCTTGCCGGTGCGGCGTTTGGCGATTTCCGGCTTGATCCAGGCCTCCTGCCAACCGCGGTCGACGATAGCGCACTCGATCGTCTTGATGGTGACCGGTTCCTCGGTGATGTTCAGCGTGCAGGCCGCCTCGCAGGGCGCCGGGCAGATGCGGCCGGTGAACTCCGGGAAGTTGTTGGTGCTGTGCAGGATCTGCAAGGCTTCGCGCCACTTGTTGCGGTAAACGAGATCGTTCCACTCCGGAATGATGTTCTTGACCGGACAGCCCTTGTGGCAGAAAGGGATGCCGCAATCCATGCACCGGGCACCCTGGCTGGCAACGTCGCCGGGGCTCATGTCGATCATGAATTCGTCGTAGTGGCGGAGCCGTTCATCGACGGCGGCATAGGCGCGTTCGCGGCGGTCGATCTCGAGAAATCCGGTCGGCTTACCCATGATCTCAACCCCCCACCGCAAGACTGATGCCGTCGTGTTCGGTGGCCCGCGACTTCGCCTGCATTTCCTGTAAGGCCCGCAGGTATTCGACCGGCATGACCTTGACGAACTTGGGCAGGTAGTCGCTCCAGTGATCGAGGATTTCTTTGGCCCGGGCACTGCCCGTGTAGCGGTGGTGCTGCTCGACCAGCCCGCGCAACCTTTGTGCATCGTAACGGGTCATGTCGCTTGAGATGTCGACCTTGCCGATGGTCTCCAGGTCACCGGCCTGGGCTTCCTCTTCCTTCATGTAGCGTTCCTCATCGGCGATCGGTTCGATATCGACCATGCTCATGTTGCAGCGTTGTTCGAAGGTTCCATCTTCGTCGAGCACGTAGGCGATACCACCCGACATGCCGGCCGCGAAATTGCGGCCCGTCGAGCCGAGGACAACGACGATGCCGCCGGTCATGTACTCGCAGCCATGATCACCGACACCTTCGACGGCGGCGGTGACCCCCGAGTTGCGTACGGCGAACCGCTCGCCGGCAACACCTCGGAAGTAACATTCACCGGTGATGGCACCGTAGAGAACCGTGTTGCCGATGACGATGTTCTCTTCCGGGACAATCGGGCTTTCCTTGGCCGGATAGACGGCGATGCGACCGCCGGAAATACCCTTGCCCACGTAATCGTTGGCGTCGCCTTCCAGTTCGAGCGTTACGCCGTGGGCGAGCCAGGCACCGAAACTCTGGCCGGCATTGCCCTTCAGCTTGATGTGAATGGTGTCGTCAGGCAGGCCGGCGTGGCCATGGCGCTTGGCGATTTCACCCGACAGCATGGCGCCGACGGTGCGGTTGATGTTGTGGATTTCCGTCTCGATGCTGACCGCGCCCTTGCCATCGATGGCGTCGCGGGCCTGGCGGATCAATTCATGATCGAGCGCCTTGTCGAGGCCGTGGTTCTGGTCTTCCTGTTGGTAGATGGCGACATGGTCTGGTACGTCCGGCTGGTGCAAGAGGTCGGTGAGGTCGACACCCTGCGCCTTCCAGTGCTCGATGGCCGGCAGCATGTTTAGGGCCTGCGTTTGGCCGATCATCTCATTGACGGTGCGGAAGCCGAGCTCGGCCATGATCTCACGAACTTCCTCGGCGATGAAGGTGAAATAGTTGACCACGTGCTCGGGTTCGCCGGTGAAGCGCCGGCGCAACCGCTCGTCCTGGGTGGCGACGCCGACCGGGCAGGTGTTGAGATGGCATTTGCGCATCATGATGCAGCCCTCGGCAATCAGCGCCGCTGTGGCGAAGCCGAATTCATCTGCGCCCAGCAATGCACCGACAACGACGTCGCGGCCGACCCGTAGGCCACCATCCACTTGAACGGTGATGCGGCCCCTGAGTTCGTTCAGCACCAACGTCTGCTGCGTCTCAGCGAGGCCGATTTCCCAGGGACTGCCAGCATTGAGAACAGACGTGATCGGACTGGCTCCGGTCCCACCATCGTGGCCGGAAATGGTCACGTGATCGGCATGCGCCTTGCTGACCCCTGCTGCCACCGTCCCGACGCCCACCTCCGAAACCAGTTTGACGGAAATGCGGGCGCCACTGTTGACGTTCTTCAGGTCGTGGATGAGCTGGGCCAAGTCTTCGATCGAGTAGATGTCGTGGTGCGGTGGCGGCGAGATAAGGCCCACGCCCGGTGTCGAATGACGGACCTTTGCGATCCTCTCATCGACCTTGTGGCCGGGGAGCTGGCCACCCTCACCGGGCTTGGCTCCCTGCGCCATCTTGATCTGGATATCGTCGGCGTTGACCAGGTATTCAGTGGTCACCCCGAAACGTCCTGAGGCCACCTGCTTGATCGAGGACCGCATGGTATCACCGTCGGACATCACCTCGAAACGCTCGGCCTCCTCACCGCCCTCGCCGGTGTTCGACTTGCCGCCTAAGCGGTTCATGGCGATGGCCAGCGTCGTATGAGCCTCCCAGGATATGGATCCGAAGGACATGGCACCGGTGGCGAAACGCTTGACGATCTCGGAAACCGGTTCGACCTCGTCCAAGGGCACCGGCTCGCCGACTGGCCTAAGTTCGAATAGGTCACGCAGATTCTTGGCCTGAGCCGAACGTTCGCGGATAAGCGCCGAGAACTCCTTGAACTTTCCGTAGTCGCCGCTGCGCGCGGCATGCTGCATCAGGGAAATGGTTTCCGGTACCCAGATGTGGTCCTCGCCGCGCAGGCGGAAGGCCAAGTCGCCGCCGACATCCAGTTCGTCGCGGAAGATCGGCGCATCACCGTATGCGATCGCATGGCGTTCTTCCGTCTCGCGGGCGATCTCGGTCAGGCCGACGCCTTCGATCTTAGTTGGCGTACCGGTAAAATAGGTCTCCACGAATTCGCTGTTGAGACCGACAGCATCAAAGATCTGCGCCCCGCAATAGGACTGATAGGTGGAGATGCCCATTTTCGACATCACTTTGAGGATGCCCTTGTCGATCGCTTTGACGTACCGCGTATGGGCTTCTTCAATGGTCAGGTCCTCACCGAACTCCTTGGTCAGATTGGAAAGCGTATCGAAGGCGAGGTAAGGATTGACCGCCTCGGCGCCGTAGCCGGCCAATAGGCAGAAGTCGTGAACGCGACGCGCTTCGCCGGTCTCGACGACCAGGCCCACCTCGGTCCTGAGACCCTTGCGGATCAGGTGGAAATGAACGGCGCCGGTGGCCAGGAGCGCTGGTATAGCGGCATGGTCGCTGTTGATGCCGCGGTCCGACAGAATCAGGATGTTGTAACCGCGGTCGCGCACCACCTGTTCGGCCCGTTCGCAGAGTTTGTCGATGGCGTCGCCCATGCTCTGTCGGCCCGGGTCGATAACCGGATAGCAGATGTCCAGGGTATAGGTGCGGAACGAACCGTCGACCTGGTTCTCGATGCGACGGATCTTCTCGAGGTCCGTATTGGTCAGGATCGGCTGCTTGACTTCGAGGCGCTTATTGCTGCCGCCCGACTTGAGGTCGAGCAAATTGGGGCGGGGACCGATCAGGCTGACCAGGGACATGACCAGTTCCTCACGGATCGGATCGATCGGCGGGTTGGTCACCTGGGCGAAGCGTTGGAAGAAATAGTCGTAGAGCATGCGCGACCGGTCGGACAGCGTCGCCAACGGAATATCGCGGCCCATGGAGCCGATCGGATCCTGGCCGCTGGTCGCCATCGGTTTGAAGAAGACCTTGATGTCCTCGCGCGTATAACCGAAAGCCTGTTGCTGATTGAGCAGCGTTGCCCGGTCCGGCGTCATTGGTCCGACCTCGGGCCTGAGGTCGGTCAGATTGATCTGGGTGGCGTCGAGCCACTCCTGGTAGGGCCGGGCATTGGATATCTCGGATTTCAGTTCCTCGTCGGAAATGATGCGATGTTCATCGAGATCGATGAGCAGCATCTTGCCCGGCTGCAACCGCCATTTCTTGATGATCTTCTCTTCCGGGATCGGCAATACACCGACCTCGGAAGCCATGATCACCATACCATCGTCAGTGACCACATAGCGTGCCGGCCTTAGGCCATTGCGATCCAGCGTCGCCGCTATCTGACGGCCGTCTGTGAAGGCCATGGCCGCTGGTCCGTCCCAGGGCTCCATGACCGCCGACTGGTATTCATAGAAGGCGCGCCTTGCCGGGTCCATTTGCGGGTTGTCCGCCCAGGCCTCGGGGATCATCAGCATCATTGCTTCCGACAGCGAATAACCGCCCAGTATCAGGAGTTCGAGGGCGTTGTCGAAGGTCGCCGAGTCCGACGACCCGTCGCCGATCAGCGGCCACAGTTTCTCCAGGTCCTCGCCCAACACCTCGGAGCTCATGTTGTGGCGGCGCGCGTTCATCCAGTTGATGTTTCCGCGCAGCGTGTTGATCTCGCCGTTGTGACTGAGATAACGGAACGGTTGGGCCAGCCGCCAGGACGGGAAGGTGTTGGTCGAAAAACGCTGGTGGAACAGCGCGATCGCCGTCTTGAACTCTTCGTCCTGGAAATCGAGGTAGTACTTGGCCAGGTTCGGCGCCAGTACCATACCTTTATATACGATGGTGCGGCTCGACAGCGAAGTGACGTAGAAGTCCTGGGCTGCCTCCTGGATGTAGTCCCAAATGGCGTGGTGCGCCTGCTTGCGGATGACGTAGAGCTTGCGCTGGAAAGCCGCCTCATCTGAGGTATCCGAGCCGCGTCCGATCAAGACCTGGCGGATGACCGGTTCGTTGAGTTTGACGCTTTCGCCAAGCACCGAGTTGTCGGTCGGCACCTCACGCCAAGCCAGCAGATCCTGCCCCTCAACGGCAGTGAACCGGTTGATGGCATTCGTACACTTGGCGCGGAGCTTCTCGTCCTGCGGCAGGAAGACGGTCCCGACCGCGTATTCGCCGATCGGCGGCAAGGCGACACCTTGTTTGGCAAACTCCTTACGTAGGAACCCGTCGGGTTGCTGGATCAGGATGCCGGCGCCGTCTCCGGCCAGCGGGTCGGCGCCAATGGCCCCCCGATGGTCGAGGTTTTGAACGATCTTGAGCGCTTGGTGGACGATCTCGTGCTTCGGTTCATTGTTGATGTCGGCGATGAAACCGAAACCGCAGGCGTCGTGTTCGAAGGCAGGATCGTAAAGGCCTTGCTTCGTTTGCTGGCGGTATTCGAACCGTCCGGCGGTTTCGCCGGTCTTCTTTTTTGTGTCCCGCATGCGTCTTTCCCGCACTTCCCTCGAAAAAAAGAGCCCTTTGATAGCAAAGGTGCCGGGTTCGCCCAATCAGAAAATTCCAACTGATGCCGATCGGTTAACGACCCTTAGCGAGCTGCCGACGGCCCAGTGTTAGGACGTCTCTTCCAAGAAAGCGGCGATGCAGGCAAGAAAAGGTGTGGCGAATTTTCGGAGTTTCGCGGCACCAACACCGTGAACGGAAGCAAAGGTGGCCTCATCTCGTGGTTGCTTGCGGGCCATGTCGACCAAGGCCTTGTCCGGAAATATGACATATGCGGGAACGCCCCGCTCCGTCGCCAAGCGCCGGCGCAAATCCTTGAGCGCAAGCAACAACGCCTCTTCCGATGGAGCGAGGTCGCCAGTTGCAATATCTTGTGACTTCTTGTCACGTGATCTTTTCCCCTTCATTGGCCGGTCATCACGTCGATACCGGAAATCGCGATTGCCAATCGACAAATCTGCGCCTTTTCTTGTCGCGCTCAAGCCGCCGTGGCCGGCAACATCAAGTTGCAGGTATCCAGCGGCGACAAGCTGGCGAAAGATACTCCGCCATTCCTCCTTGCCGATTGCATTACCGGCCTTATACGCAGTTACCCGGTCATGTCCGAATTTCCGGATGCGTTCCGTATCGGCGCCGCGCAACACGTCGATGAGGTGCACCGCACCAAACCGCTGCCCGGTCTCCATGACTGCTGCCAGAGCCATTTGTCCAGCCGCCGTGCCATCAACCAGCTCCGGAGGGTCGATACAGACATCGCAATTGCCGCAAGGCGCTTCGGGATTCTCGCCGAAATAAGCGAGCAACGCTCGGCGCCGGCACTCGGGCGCTTCGCAATAGGTGATCAGAGCATCTAGGCGTTTGTGTTCACGCCTGACATGGTCATCGTCGCCTCCCGCCTCGTCAATGAATTGGCGGCGCATGCGGATGTCGTCGAGACCATAGAAAAGGTGCGCTTCAGCCGGCCGGCCGTCGCGCCCGGCGCGTCCGATCTCCTGGTAGTAAGCCTCGACGTTACCGGGCAGGTCCGTATGGACGACGAAGCGAACATCCGGTTTGTCGATGCCCATACCGAAGGCGATGGTGGCGACGATGACGATACCCGGTTCGGCCATGAAGATGTCCTGGTTCGCCGCGCGGTCCGCCTTTTCCATGCCGGCGTGGTAGGGTAACGCCCGCACCCCGTTGGCATTGAGAAATTCGGCCGCGCGTTCAACCTTGGCCCGTGACAAACAATAGATGATGCCACTGTCACCGGCGTGGCCCTGTACCACGGCGAGCATTTGGCGGTTGCGATCGCGGCGCGGTACGACGTGCATCCGGATATTCGGACGGTCGAACCCGGAAACGAAAATCCGGCCCCGCCCACCGAACAGTTTTTCCGAAATGTCGCGGCGGGTTGTTTCGTCGGCGGTTGCGGTCAGAGCCGCGATGGGGACTTCGGGAAATACACCGGCGAGGCGGGACAAGGCCTCGTATTCGGGCCGAAAGGACTGGCCCCAACGCGAGATACAATGGGCCTCGTCGACGGCGATAAGGGTGACCGGAAGTAGCCCGAGCGCCGCCAGCATTCGATCGGTCATTAACCGCTCCGGTGACAAATAGAGCAAGCGCACACGTCCGGCGGCGGCAGCTCGCCAGGCATCTGCGTTGACGTCATAGGACCTGGACGAGTTGATGGTCTCGGCGGCGACTCCAGCGAGTTTCAAGGCCGCCACTTGGTCTTCCATCAAGGCGACCAGGGGCGAAACTACTATCGCCAACCCGTCCTGGATGAGGGCTGGGATTTGGTAGCACATGGATTTACCGGCGCCGGTCGGCATCACCGCGAGCACGTGGTCCCCTGCCAAAATGCTGCCGATAATCGCATCCTGACCCGTACGGAACCTGTCGTAGCCGAAAGTTTCTTTCAGGATGCGTGTGGCTTCGGGCGTCGGCATGGCCCGCAGTATATTCGCGCCGCCGAGCTTCGAAAGGTTCAATGTCCGGTTCGGTTGAATGACCCTCACATTTCGAGATTCAGGATTTTCGCTATTGACCAGCACCGGGAATCGGCGAGACGGACAGGTGACTTCATCACCGACGCCCGGTTTACGGCATGCTAGGTGCCGTCAAGACTGCACAAATGACGATATTCCGGGCGAGCGGAACGGTCCGTTGGCTCTGGGTGAGGAAAGAGGAAGACCCATGACCAAAAACAAGATGACGGACGTTCCGGGTATCGGTGCCGCTGCCGCCGACCTTCTGCAAAAAGCGGGCTTCGAGACGGCCGACGATATCGCCAAGGCGTCGCCAAAGGCCTTGAGCGCCGTCAAGGGATTCGGCCCGGCACGCGCGGCACGGGTTATAGAAGCAGCCCAATCTATCGCCGGCACCCTTCCGGAACCGCAGACGAGTGTCGGCGACAAGACCGAAGCGGACGCGCCAGCCGAACCGCAGGCGCCTTCGACGTCGAGAAAACTGGACACCGCCAAGGAAAAGGCCGCCACAGCAGAGTCCAAACCGGCTCCTGAAGCGAAAGCTGCTGACCCGGCAAAGCCCGCTGCTCCCGCAAAGCCAACCGCCTCGGCGAAGCCCGTTGCAACTTCTCAGCCTGTCGAATCCGGGAAACCCGCGGCATCGGTCAAGCCGACGGTCCAGCCGTCGCCGCCCCGGCAACCGAGCGTCGCCCGGGGAGCGGCCGTCAAACGCTTGATCCGCGAACCTTGGTACCTGGTCGGACTGGGCATCGCCGCTATGGTTGCCGCGGGATACGCCCAGGAAAGCGGCTTGTTGGAGACCTTTGGGCTGAACGAGGGCTCAGCAACCGCCAGTGTGGCTCAGCAGTCTGCGACCTTGCCCGAAACGACCGAGGCGCAGGAGCAAGGTTCCGCTATTGAGCCCCAGTCGGCCCAGGACCAGGCGCCCGAGGCATCCGAAGAAACCGCCGACGCGCCGGTACCGGAAACCGAACTAACGATGCAACCGATTCCGGAAACCGCCGTGCCAGCCGTCTACCGCCCGTTCGCCTACGGCTACGGGCCGGCATCCGAATGGGCGCACGATCGTGCCGATGGACATCTGTCCATGAGATTTAACGGCTATCCGGGCGTGTACGGGTACCCGCAACCATATCCCTTTTATGGGCCCGTTCCATTTGTTCTACCGCACCCGGCACCGGGCCCGTACCAGGCTTTTCCCCGTATCAGCAACTATTAAGCTCGTTCGGAGGCGATTGGTTTTCGGTCGCGAGACGGCAGATCCATCGGCCGTCTCCCGCACCACCCGGAAAAAAAGCGTGCAGAGCGCTCGGACTCTGCATACATGGTTAGGGTGAAAGCCTCACCGGCCGCAGGCCAAGGACCCTCCCCATGACATCACCGTTGTCTTTCCGCATTGCCGCCGCCGCGCTGATCTTCAGCCTGGCCGCCTGCACGCCCCCCGGGGACGCTTTGCACGCTGCAGAAGGCGATGTTTGTTCCCGGCCCGGCGCTTGGATCGACACCGACAAGCGGCAGGCGTTGAACGGCGATGCGCTCATCCGCTCATTGGTGGAAAAGGACATCGTCTTACTGGGAGAAACCCATACCAACGGTGAACACCACCGGTGGCAAGCATACATGCTCGCCGCCCTGCATGCGGCGCGGCCGGATATGGCCGTTGGCTTCGAAATGTTCCCGAGGAGCGTCCAGACCGCCCTCGACGACTGGACGCAAGGCCACCTGACACGGTCCGAGTTCCTGAGGCAATCGCGCTGGCGGGACGTCTGGTCCTATCCCTCTGAGTATTACATGCCTCTATTCGACATGGTCCGCCAACAACGGCTTCCGATCGCGGCTCTCAATGTCGAGCGGGCATTGGTATCGCGTGTCGGCCGCGAAGGCTTGTCGGCCGTGCCGAAGGCCGACCGGCTCGGCATCGGAAACCCGGCGCCCGCGAGCGATGCATACAAACGCTCCCTGGCCGGCGTATACTCCATGAAGTTGACCCGGATGAAGGGCGGTTCACCACACGGACCGAAGGCGACGGGCGGCGAACAAGAAGAACCGGAAGCAACGGACGAAAAGACAATCCTTGCAGACGAGGCTTTCGGTCGCTTCGTTGACGCACAACTGACCTGGGATCGCGCCATGGCCGAAGCGATCGCTGCCATGCGAGAGAAAAACCCGGAATCCCTGGTCGTCGGCATCGTCGGGCGCGGCCATGCGGAATTCGGTCATGGCATTCCCCGCCAGCTCCGCGACCTCGGGATCGACAACGTTGCCGTCCTGCTTCCCGTCGAGACTGGTAAAGCCTGCCGCAACTTGCCACGCGGAATTGCCGATGCGGTATTTGTCGTCGAGCCTGACGAAGCGAGGGGAAAACCGGCACCGAAGGCTCGGCTCGGCGTTATGATCGAAACCAAACAGGGCCGGACACGGGTCATCAGCGTCCTCGACGGCAGCGTCGCGGCGGCCGCCGGCATCGAAGACGGCGACATCATCAAACTAGCCGCCGGCTTCGTCGTGACCAGTAACGCTGGTCTCGTCGAGATCATCCAGCGCCAGGCTCCGGGAACCTGGTTGCCTCTCGAGATCCTGCGCGGTGACGAGATCAAAGAGCTGGCGGCCAAGTTCCCGCAGTCCTTCGGAGAATAGCCGTGCGGCGACCATTCGCCGGGATTTGGGCCGCTTTACTCGTCGTGGTTATCGCCACGATCCCGGCCGCGGCTCCAGGCGATGATCAATTGCCTGACCACCGCATCGCCGTCGACCTCGACCCGGTGTCCGGATCCATCACCATCGAAGACACGGTAAGACTGACCGAAGGCGGATCGACAATGTTCCGCCTGGCTCCTTGGCTCGAGGTCAAGACCGTCTTGAGTGATGGCAAGCCGGTTGATTACGATCGTCACGCCGGGCACCTGGTCCTGACCATCCCGGAGACCGGCGCGAGGGAAATCCGCTTTCAGCTGAAAGGCCGCATCCCGCCCCTGAGTGAGGAGCTGGGACGCAGACATACCCTAGCCGTCAGCGGCGGCAGCGGCACATACCTCCCGGGAAACGCAGCCTGGTTCCCTCAAACCAAACGTCTTGCTATTCGTTTCAGACTTGAGGTATCGACGCCGATTCCTTATCGAACACGGCCGACGGGCCGGCTCGTCGAGGAAAGGAACTCCGATGACCGGCACCGATCGGTGTTTGTTTCCGAAGACCTGTCCGAACCGCCATCCCTATTCGCCGGCCCCTACCAGGTCACGGAAGAAACCGCCGGCGGAACCCGCATCCGCACCTATTTGCATCCGGAGGCGGCCGGCTTAGCCGGCGTCTATCTGGAACGTTCGCGCCTCTATCTTGAAAAGTTCTCGAAGACCGTCGGCGAGTATCCCTATGCCGACTTTTCCCTGGTCTCGTCCCCCCTGCCGGTCGGCCTCGGATTCCCCGGTATAGCCTATGTCAGTCGCCGCATCCTGCCGCTCCCCTTCATGCGCGGGCGGTCGCTCGCCCACGAGGTGGCCCACAACTGGTGGGGAAACGCCGTCGGCGTCGATTATGGATCCGGCAACTGGGCAGAAGGCCTGACGACGTTTATGGCCGATTACGGACTGGCGGTTGACGCCGGTCCGGCCGAAGCAAGGCGTATGCGAACGGAATGGCTGCGCGATTATGCCGCCCTGCCACGAAGCCGGGATACGGCGATTACAGATTTCGTTTCGAAACGCCACGATGCGGCACAAGTTATTGGTTACAATAAGGTCGCCTATGTCTTTCATATGTTGTCCCGCGAGATCGGCACCGAAGCGTTCTCCCGCGGCGTCCGCGAGTTTTGGCGAACTAACAAATGGCACCAAGCCGCCTGGTCCGATATCCAACAGGCATTCGAGAAATCCTCACAGCGGGATCTCGATTGGTTCTTCGATCAATGGCTTGAACGCCCGGGCGCACCGGAGCTCAAGCTCCGGCGGGTGGAAAAACACCGCCGCAACGACACGTACGTCATCCGCTTTGATATCGAGCAGACCGGCCCGGCCTATCGCCTGGCTCTGCCAGTTGCCATCGAATCGGCGACGGGCCGGACCCTAAAGAACGTGATTCTGGCCCAACAACGAAAGTCGTTCGAATTGAACCATGACGAGAAGCCGCGAACCTTGACCGTCGATCCGGGCTTTCATGTCTTCCGGCGTTTGGCGCAAGAGGAGAGCCCGCCGGTTCTCCGCGATGTCCTTCTCGCGACCGATGCGGTGCTTCATATCGAGAGCGACGATGACGGGTTCGTGGCGACAGCGAACCGATTGGCGAAACGGCTCCTCGATGCCGGTCACGATTCGGGATCAGCAACCGGCGCGGATATCGCGGGCAAGCCCTTGCTGGTGATCGGCGAGAAAACCCGCTTGGAGGCCTTTCTACAGCGCCTGGGTGCGGCGTCGGACAAGATGAACATGCCCGCCGGGGGAACCGCCCGGGCATGGACCTTTAGGCGCCCGGAGGGTGCGCCGGTGCTTGTTGTATCGGCTGAGGATACGAACGCCCTGAAGGCGGTTATGCGCCCCCTCCCTCACTACAAACGACGCAGCTTCATCGTCTTCGACGGTCCGAAGGCGATCGACAAAGGAACCTGGCCCTTGGATGACGGGCCTTTGGTTTATCGTTTCGTCGACTGAGCGGGCGGGCTTGATCGATCGGGCAGGCTATTTACCTTCCCGTTTCTCCGTTTCACCTGAGAAGAACTGCAACAGGTCGGTGGTGCTGACCATACCGACCAGGACGTTCCCGTCCATCACCGGCATATGACGCATCCGCTTCTTACTCATGGTGACGATCACATCATAGGGGCTGTCCTCGGGCTTGCAGGTCCAGACACCTCTCGTCACGTGTGGCTCGATGGGTTTTCCCATGGCCTCGGCGCCGTCTTGGGCGAAAGCACGAACCACGTCGCGTTCCGAAAAAACCCCGGTCAGCTTGTGATCATCACTGAGCACGGCGACGAGGCCGATGTCCTCGGCCGCCATCATCGCCATTGCTTGTTCGATAGTCGAGTGGATGGGCAACGAGTGAACAGGCTCGATGGGTGCGATGACCTCACGGATCGTCGAAGGCAGGGTCGCTGTGGCGCGACGGTCTTCGTGACGACGTTCGCCGCCACGGCGGTCGCCTTGGCGCCGTTCAGCGACCCGGCGGTCCTTGACCCGACGGTTGGTCTTGGTCGGATCGCCCGCCCACAAATCCTTCTTGCGACGTTGCTCCTTGCGCCGTTCGCCACGGCGGCGGTCGCGCCGGCGCCGATCGAGGATCCGGCGGTCCTCCTTTTCGCGCAGCTTGTCATCCCAGTTCCGGCGGCCGCGCCGGTCGAATATTCTTTCCACCATTCCTGACACCCTTTCGTCGGCATCCCTAAGATCTCCGGGCCTATCGGCACCGGCACCGCGTCGCAACACTAACACCCTTGGTCCGGTTTGTCCCATTGCCTCGGTGTTGGTTTTGGACCATATAAAAAAGACGGGTTTGGCCGAGCCGATGAACGAATTGTGATAAGATCGGCAAGGTTATTCCGCTATGATTTGGCTCATCGCGGGGCGTTGACGTTGCGTCTTCGCGTTCAGGAGTCGGTATATGACCTATAGTCTCTGGGATACCCTCATCCGCCCGGATCTGGAGGAAAAACAGAACCCGGAAAAGACGGAGTTCGCCCGTGCCGCGAATTACCTTGGGGTTGGCGAGTTCCAGCTTCTCCAGTTGGCCTACAAGGAGTGGTTCGGGGAAGATCTGCCCGAGGCCCTGGTCGATCGCCTGTTTCACACCTACATGCTGGACGGCGACGTTCCCCATTGGGCCCGCCACTACGCCCGGCAGATTCTCCGGCTCGACGACAACGGCCGGGTCAATGAAAATGATCCGCGCTATCACGTTTACGATGCCGATTACCAATTGCCCGTCGAAGACGGTCCGCGGAAATTTTATCTCGTCTCAGCCTGCCTGATGATCGCCATGTGCGGCGGTGTGCTGCTTGCAGCCTTCGCCGCTGATGAATCGACCACGGTCCTACCGCCTTATTTCGACCGCTCTCATCTGCAGGCCAACGTCGAGCAAGCGAAGCCGCAATACGACGGTTTCGGGCGCGCCGACTCGGCACATCCGCGGCCCGGACCGTAAATGGGCCGGGAAAGCGGGTTCGGCTTGTGTCCTCACCGCCCCCCCTTTAAATTCCGGTCATGCTCGAATTTCTCGAAATTCCCCCGGAATACGAACTCGTCGTCAACTTGGTGTTCCTGGCCGTGACCGGCTTCATCGCCTGGCACGGTATCCGATACCGTGATGAAGAGGGGCGCACGGATTTCGTCCGCCTTTTGTTCGGGTCGATCGCCGCTTTCTTTTTTTTCGGCGTGCTCTTTCAAGACGTCCTCGGTCTGATCCAATTCTGATCAGTGAACCGCCTTGAGCCGGCGGGTCAGGGTTTGTAGGTCCGCTGTTCGGCGTCGATCTCCGGGACGCGCATGACCCTCTCGTTTTCCGGCAATAGGAACTGCTTGTAGAGGTATTCGGCACGCTTGAGAACGCTCGAGGGTGTTCGGTCGTGATAGAGAAGCCGATTGAGGACTCCCGGGCCCTCGGCCAAGTCATAGTCAATCCTGATCGCCTCGATGTAGTCGTCGAAGGCTTCCTTGTAGCGCCCCTGCCTGTCCTTGATGATGCCTCGGTTGGAATAGGCTGCTGACAGGGCGCCGATACCGGTTTTGTCGTCAGGTTCCATGTTGGCCTTCAGGTAAGTAATCGCGTGGGTAAGGACCATCTCCGCCTCGCGGTAGCGCTTCAGTTCGATCAGGGCGACCGACTTGCCCATAAGGGCGCCGCGGTGATTCGGCTGGACACGTAGCGCCTCGTCGAAGCGCTCAATGGCGTCGTTGTAGGCGCCGTCCTGTAGGTGAATATCGCCCTGGCGGACTTCGAAATCTCCGGGGACGGTCTCCTGGACCATCTTGACCACTGCCCAGATGGTAAACATGACGAACGTGGCGATGGCCATCAGGATGACGAAACGGCGCACCACGGCCGGATTAGAGAAACCGATGTTCATTTTTGGAATAAAACCTGTGTGTAAGCGGCTGCGAAGAGTAGGCACATAATCGCCGAAGTGAACCCGGCACGCCGCTTCAATCGATCCTGTTCGGCTTCATCAACCTGCTCGACACCGCCTTTCCGCATGTGCCGGCGGACGGACATCACCCAGATCAGTTGGCGGGTCGGAAAGAACAGGGCGACCCACAGGGCGATCGCCCAGAACCATTTGTATTCGCCTGTAAATAAACCTTCCATCGCTGGTTATCGCTTCCGCCTTTCGAAGTCCACAGTCTCGGTGCCGTTTTCGCGCCACCGGTCAGTACTAGCAAACCACATTGGTTAGCGCCAAAAAAAATCGGGGGAAGGTATTCCCTTCCCCCGAGGTATTTGGGTTTACGGTATTGTTATCAGCTGGGTTCGGGCCCGCGGGCCGGCGCCGTGTCGCCGATATCGTCGACCAGAGCCTCGACCTCGCGTTCCGGCATGGTCGACATTTCCATCTTGTAGGCCAGGAACCACATCATGAAGATACCGAGCAGCCACCACAGGATCTGCCACGCCCAGATCGACGGGATACCGAAGGTCCAGGCGTCGTAGCCCGCATTCGGCGCACCGAAGATGTCGTTGCCGATCACCGCTCCCGGGCCGATACCGAAGATCAGCCAGATGATGGTGATCGCCCAGGCAACCGGCTTCAGCCCCTGCTTCGAGGCCGGAAGTCCCGCATGCTCCTTCAGGAACTGATGGTACTTCATCCGGTGCTGCGTTCCTTCCTCGGACTGCGTCATCGCCGAGACCGGCAGGCAGATCGCCAGATTGACGATGATGCCCCAACCGGCCGAGTGGATCGTCCACGGCCAGCGGCCCCACGGCAAGGCGCCGCCGAACAGCTTCTGGCCGATCGTCTCGGTCAGGATCACCGCAACCAGACCACCGGCAAGACCCCACGTCGCACCCTGACGGGTGATCCACGGGAACCACGTCACCGAGGCCAGCGACGGCCACATCTGGAAGCCGAACGCAACCGCCAGGCCGCCCAACAGAACCAGGGCGTCCTTCGCCGTCGTCGCGACAACCAGCGCCGCACCGACGATCAACGCAACACCGATGCGCCCGAACAGCTTCTGCGTCGTGTGGTCGGCATCGGGGTTCATGTAACGCTTGTACAGGTCACGCGTCAGCATGCCGCCCGCCGTCGACATGTAGGCCGCACCCGTCGACTGCATCGCAGCCAACGCGCAAACCGCCAACAGACCGACAAACCAAGGCGCCGCCTCACCAAGTTGGTTGATGTAGTGCGGAACCAGGCCACCCTGCTTGTTCGCCGTCAGATCCGGGATCACCGACGAGATCGCAAAGCCCGCTTCGTTGACCGCAGGCGTCGCACCCAGGAAGTGGGCGCCCATGCCTTGGGCCGCGGTGAAGAAGAACAGGATAAAGCCGATACCCGCCGATGACGCCCACACCTGCTGCGGTGCAAACGGTTTCGGGTTGGCGTTGCCGAACGCCCACATGGTGAACGCCGGTGCCGACTGAATGCCCATCAGCGCGAACATGTAGGTCAGGCACATGATACCCGTCCACAGACCGCCAACAGGCGTCTCCTTGCCGAGGCCCGCCGTGAACTGGATCACGCCCGGTATCGCAAGATACGCGTTGTAGCCGTCAGGCGTCGCACCCCACTTGCCGATGTCCGTCTTGCCAAGCTCGCCCATCGCACGGTTGAACGCCTCAAAGCCGCCCAGCTCGCTGTACGCGATAAAGCCGATCGAGACAATCCCGAACGCCAGCAGAATACACTGCAGCGTATCCACGTAGGCAACAGCCCGAAGACCGCCAGACGCAACGTAGATCAACACGACAAGCGACAGAATCCACATGCCGGTGTTAACACCGAGAAGGTCGTCCGTCAGAACGTTGAACAGGAAGCCCGACGCACGAAGCTGCAGACCCAGGTAAGGGATCGAAAACAGCAACGCAACGCAGACCGTCAAAATGCGGATCCCGTCACCCTGGAAGTAATCCGAAAGCATCTCGCCCGGCGTCACGTATCCATAACGCTTGCCAAGCATCCACTGACGCTTCAGGAACATAACTCCCGTGAACGGAATCGTGATCGTGTAGAACGATGCATAGGCGTATTGGAAACCGTCCCGGTAAATCAGACCCGGATGGCCCATGAACGTCCAACCCGAAAACGAGGTCGCCGTCGCGGCCAAAACAAATACCCACAACGACAATTGACGGCCCGAGATAAAGTAATCACTCGCCGTCTTCGCCATCCTGGCGCCCTTGATCCCCCAGAAAATACAGTAGGACCAATAAAGCACCACGAAGATCAATAACCACACTACTTTCGCTGACAAGATAGTCTCTCCCCTATCTGTGAGGTCCCCGAAAAGATCGGGAACACCTTTCCTCGAACGGACCGCTTGGCGGACTCATCGACAGCCGTTGGCCCTTCAAGCAGGAGGGCTTTCGGGATCGAGATTTTTCGATTTCCCTGTGGCCAACAGCGGCCGCTAACTCCAAACGACCGTTCTAGCTTGTCACGACGCCGACGACGACCAGAAGGAGCACCGCGGCGGCAACAAAGAAATACGACTTTTTCGACCCCAGAGTGGCCGTCTCTTGGCTTGGTTCGGACATTGAGAAACCTCCATTCGTCTCGATAAAGCCTCCGGACGCATTTGTCGCGTCTCTTGCTATCTTTTTCCGATCGCAAAGTTTCACTTATTTGACAGGCTGTCAATAAACCTTTGAAAAATATGCGTTAACGTGTTAATTATTGTGGGTTTATTAATGTAAAAAAGTAAAAGTTATAAATATGGCAGACAAAGTCTTTGCCGGAATGAAAATCAGGAATCTGCGGACCCGCCACGGCATGAGTCAAAGCCAGGCGGCCCGGGAATTGGGGATATCACCAAGCTATCTCAACCTGATCGAACACGACCAGAGACCGCTGACAGTTCCGTTGTTGTTTAAACTTGCACGGATCTTCGACGTAGAGGTCCACGCCCTCTCGGACGAGGAAGACGCAAGGACAGTGGCGGATCTTCAGGAAGTCTTCGCCGACGAGATGTTCGAAGGACTGGAAATCTCGGACACTGATCTGAAGTCGCTTGCCAGTACCCTGCCCAATGTCGCCGGCGCAATTCACGATCTCTATGAGGACCGCAACAACGCCCGCGAAACGGTGACCGTATTCGGCGAAATGCTCTCGGAGAGCGCTTTGGGGGAAAAATCGGTCTTTGATCTCCGCACGCTGATGACGACGGTGTTGTCTTTTTCCGAAATCCTCGTCGACAACCAGGATCTATCCACCAGCGACCGGCAGCGCTTCGTGTCGATTCTCGCAGAGGAAACCCGCAAGCTCTCTGATCACATCGAAACGTTTCTGGAAACGTCGTCAGAAGAACTGCCGACGGGCGCCAACGTCGATTCGCGGCCGGGAACGAGCTTCGACAGCATCCTGGAACAGAACGGCAATTTCCTCGCCGACTTGGAGGACGCGGCCGAGACTTTCCGCCGCGAACTCGAGGTAATCTCTCCCCATATCGGAGAGGCCTTGGCCATCTATCATTCGACCAAGTTCGCTCATCCGGCAGACAACTTGGAATGCGACTCAGGGCTCGCGAAAGACTTTCCGGGAAACGTCAGCCAACCGTTAACAGTTGTCGGTCCGCCGTCGGGTTCGGCGTCTTTCGCCCTTGCCGAACGCATCGCTCTGATCGAAAGGCTGGACGAAATGGCGGCTTACATGCCCGAAGTCGCAGAAGAAGGCGGGCCCGTGAAAGATCCGGCGCTCTTGTCTGCTTTAGCTCATTACTTTGCAAGCGCGGTCCTGCTTCCCTACGATCCGTTCCTGGCGGCGGCGGAGGCTGAAGGCTACGACATCGACCGCTTGGCAAGGCAATTTGGATCAACCTTCGCGCAGATCGGTTTCCGCCTAGCCACTCTCCGTAAACCGAACGCATCAGGCCTCCCGTTCCACCTTGTCGAAGTCGACATCGCAGGCAACATTGTCAAACGAATGAGCGGATCGGGTTTACGCATACCGCGCACCGGTGGTGTCTGCCCGCGCTGGAACGTCCATGCCGCCTTCTTGTCACCCGCGTCCCTTTCCCTCCAATGGGCCGACCATCTGGACGGCAAACGCTATCTTTGCTTGGCGAGAGCCCAGATTGACGGCAGCGCCGGACACGGTGTACCGGTCATGGCGACGGCAACGGCCATTGGATGCGATGCTTCGCTGGCTGATAAAACCGTATATGGGCAGGATGTCGACATCGGCCGGCCCGCCGTCCCCGTCGGATCATCATGCCGGACCTGCACGCGGACCGATTGCCGGCAAAGGGCGGCACCGGCCGTTTTTCCCTCGGCCGCACAGCAAGGTATTCACTGAGGTGAGCATCGCGTCGCTTGGCTACTCGGCCGCACCGGCGGTCAAATCGATGGCCACGGGCATGGTAAAGGAGAACTTGGCGCCACGCCCGGCAGCATCACCAACCCAAATGCGTCCACCCTGATGGTCGATGATCTGCCGGCAGATAGTGAGGCCGAGTCCGGTGCTGGCGCTACCGCCGTCGGCACCGTCTCCGAATTGTTGAAACTTCTCGAAAACCAGTTCACGGGCCTCTTTCGGCACCCCCGGGCCGTTATCGGACACGCTAACGGTCAATTCCCGTCCTTCCGTTTTCGCCTCGACGACGACCTTGCCGTTGCGCGGATCACAGAAATTAACGGCGTTGGCCAAGAGATTGACGATGACCTGCTGAATGCGGTCGCGGTCGGCATGGACGGTCGGTAGCTGTTCAGGGATATCGATATCGAGGTTGACGGAGCGGTCATTGAAAAGCCCCTGGATGGCAGCGACCGAATCGCGGATGGCTTCCGCTGGGTCGAAGGCTGCGACGTTCCACTCCATGCGGCCCGCTTCCATCTTCGTGATATCGAGCGTGTTGCTGATCAGGCGCGTCAGCCGTTCATTCTCACGGATAATGATGCCGAGGAACTCGCGGCGTTTTTCCGCACCGAGGGCCGGGTTGTCGTAGAGGATTTCGGTGAAAGACCGGATCGACGTCAACGGAGTCCTGAGTTCGTGGCTGACGATCGTTATGAAGTCGTCCTTCAGGCGGTCGAGTTCCTGCAGGCGTTCGTTGGCGCGCTGCAGCTTCGCCGACGTCGCTTCGAGTTCCTTCGACTTCTCCTCCAGTTGGTGACTGTATTCGATCACATGGGAGGTCTCGTCGAGAATCTTCATCACTTCGTCAAGGCCGACGATTTCGCCTTTTGCCACGGTTTCGACCATCACCTGCGCCGACGCCGCCCCGATGGCGCCGCCAAGAAGCTGCTCGGTGAAGTTGACCAGCTGTGAATCCGCCGTTCTTAATTTCTTCAGGTCGAGATTATTCTCAAGGGCATAATCGGAGAACGCACGGTCGGCGGCCTTCGAGCCGATGAAGCGCGACGCCAGCGCCCGCAACTCCGGAACCGTCGCCGTCCCGCGCCAGAACCGGGAGCCGCCGCGAGCCCTGCCGGACACCCGGAAAACGTCTACGAAAAGTGCAGCCTGCACCCGCTCCAGTGCGCTGGCGCGGGTGACAAGAGAGACGCCGACGAAACCGCCGACGTTGGCGATCATGCTCCAGAACAGCGAATGTGACAGCGTGTCGAGACCGCTCAAACCAAACAGGGCATAGGGCTTGAGGATGTCCATTCCGAACATGCCGGACTCCATGAACTCGACCGGCAGCCACCCGGAGCGGGCGAACGAGGGCAACAAGAGCGTATAGACCCAGACCAGAAATCCCAAGGCAAGGCCGGTTAACGCACCCTTACGTGTCGCGTTCTTCCAGAAGATGCCGCCGATGATCGCCGGTGCGAATTGGGCTGCGGCGGCGAAGGAAACGAGGCCGATGGTCACGAGCGCGTAGGATTCGCCGATGAACCGGAAATAGGCATAGGAAAGCGCGATGATCAGGATGATGCTGCCGCGGCGGATCGCCAACAACAGGCGACTGAGGTCGCCGTGCTCGCGCAAGCCGAGCCACTTCAACCGCAACAGGACCGGCATGACGAGGTCGTTGCAAACCATGGTGCTGAGCGCCACCGTGGCGACGATGACCATGCCGGTCGCCGCCGACAGACCGCCGATAAAGGCGAAGAGCGCCAAGCCTTCCCGGTCGAGAATCATGGGAATGGTCAGCACGAAGGTGTCTGCATCGATGCCGCCCTCCGGAAACAGCATGCGTCCGCTCAGCGCAATCGGCATCACGAAAATATTGATGGCCAGAAGGTAGAGCGGGAACAACCAGGCTGCCTTACGGAGGTGTCCTTCGTTGACGTTTTCAACGACGATCACCTGAAACTGACGCGGCAACAGGAAAATGGCCGCCATGGACAGTACGATCAGCGTCATCCAACGCCCATAGCCCTCCGATCCCGGGGTCGTGAAGAGCTGCGCCAACTCCGGGTTCTGCGCCGCCTTGCCAAACAGGTCGGCGAACCCGTCATGGAGACCGAAGGTGACAAAAATACCGACTGCCAGAAAGGCGACCAGCTTGACGATCGATTCGAACGCCACGGCGGCAACCAGGCCGGGATGGTGTTCACTGGCGTCAATATGCCGCGTGCCGAAGAGAATCGAGAAGGCGGCGAGGGCAACGGCAACAAGGACTGACGTATCGAACAGAAATTGCAGGCTCGAAAGCTCGCTCGGCATAACGATCTTCGGATAGGTGAACACCAGACCGAAACTCGTCGAAACTGCCTTCAGCTGGAGCGAGATGTAGGGCATGATTCCGACGACGGCGATGATCGTCACGAGACCGCTCAGAACGGTGCTCTTGCCGTACCTCGATGAAATGAAATCGGCGATGGAGGTGATCCAGTTGGCCTTGCTGATGCGGATGATCTTACGCAACAGGAACCACCACAGCACGAAGGTCAACGTGGCGCCGAGATAAATAGCGACAAAATCGAGGCCCTCGGAGGCCGCCCGGCCGACGCTGCCGTAGAACGTCCAGGACGTGCAATAGACGGCGATAGACAGCGCTTAGACATAGGGAGAATGGATGAGGCTCCGGCCCCTTTCCTCGAACTTGTCGCCGTAATAAGCGATCGCGAACAGGAGCGAGATATAGGCGATCGATACCAGGAGGATCAGCGGGCCTTCGAGCATCAGTACCCCTGCCGGTCCGGCTCTTCCCCGACACCCCGGTCAATACGCTGTTCGTCGCGGGCGCGCTCCGAAACCACGGCGACGACGGCAACCAGGAACCCCCAAGCGACGAACACATAAAAAAAGAGGACCGGGATTCCAGCGATCGTCTTGTCGACGCCGAAGATCGAAAGCAACGGTGGATTGAAGATGAGCAGCCCAAGCAGGAACAACGCGATGCAGCGCTCGCCGGTGACACCCGGTCGGTTCATGAGTTTTGCGCCCCAACGTTCAAACGATCGCTCCCGCCCGACCTCGTTGCCCGTTTCCTACGCCGTCTCCCGGCCGGCCGACAGGAACTTCTCGACCCTCTCGACCACGTCCCGGGTAGAAAAGGGTTTGGTGACGAAATCGTCGGCGCCGGCGGAAAGGCCCTTTTCCTTTTCGGTCTCCCGTCCCTTTGCGGTCAGAATGATGATCGGCACGTGCCGCCAATCAGGGTTGGCTCGGATCAATTCGCAGACGGCGTAGCCGTCCAGCTTCGGCACCATGATGTCGAGAAGAACGAGATCCGGCACCTTATCCTGAAAAGCGGCAATCGCCTCGGCACCGTCTTTCGCGATACGGACTTCGTGTCCCGCGTTTTTCATCAGAAACTCGAGAGACAATACGATATTCGGTTCGTCATCCACCACCAGCACCGAGTGCGTCATCGCGGATGGGTTCCTTATTTGTTGTCCCGTATAGCCGCTGGGTCGGTCGGCCTCGGCGAAAAAGGTTACGCCATTCAAGGCTAAAGGTCGCCAAAAAAAATCGGGGGAAGGTATTCCCTTCCCCCGAGGTATTTGGGTTTACGGTATTGTTATCAGCTGGGTTCGGGCCCGCGGGCCGGCGCCGTGTCGCCGATATCGTCGACCAGAGCCTCGACCTCGCGTTCCGGCATGGTCGACATTTCCATCTTGTAGGCCAGGAACCACATCATGAAGATACCGAGCAGCCACCACAGGATCTGCCACGCCCAGATCGACGGGATACCGAAGGTCCAGGCGTCGTAGCCCGCATTCGGCGCACCGAAGATGTCGTTGCCGATCACCGCTCCCGGGCCGATACCGAAGATCAGCCAGATGATGGTGATCGCCCAGGCAACCGGCTTCAGCCCCTGCTTCGAGGCCGGAAGTCCCGCATGCTCCTTCAGGAACTGATGGTACTTCATCCGGTGCTGCGTTCCTTCCTCGGACTGCGTCATCGCCGAGACCGGCAGGCAGATCGCCAGATTGACGATGATGCCCCAACCGGCCGAGTGGATCGTCCACGGCCAGCGGCCCCACGGCAAGGCGCCGCCGAACAGCTTCTGGCCGATCGTCTCGGTCAGGATCACCGCAACCAGACCACCGGCAAGACCCCACGTCGCACCCTGACGGGTGATCCACGGGAACCACGTCACCGAGGCCAGCGACGGCCACATCTGGAAGCCGAACGCAACCGCCAGGCCGCCCAACAGAACCAGGGCGTCCTTCGCCGTCGTCGCGACAACCAGCGCCGCACCGACGATCAACGCAACACCGATGCGCCCGAACAGCTTCTGCGTCGTGTGGTCGGCATCGGGGTTCATGTAACGCTTGTACAGGTCACGCGTCAGCATGCCGCCCGCCGTCGACATGTAGGCCGCACCCGTCGACTGCATCGCAGCCAACGCGCAAACCGCCAACAGACCGACAAACCAAGGCGCCGCCTCACCAAGTTGGTTGATGTAGTGCGGAACCAGGCCACCCTGCTTGTTCGCCGTCAGATCCGGGATCACCGACGAGATCGCAAAGCCCGCTTCGTTGACCGCAGGCGTCGCACCCAGGAAGTGGGCGCCCATGCCTTGGGCCGCGGTGAAGAAGAACAGGATAAAGCCGATACCCGCCGATGACGCCCACACCTGCTGCGGTGCAAACGGTTTCGGGTTGGCGTTGCCGAACGCCCACATGGTGAACGCCGGTGCCGACTGAATGCCCATCAGCGCGAACATGTAGGTCAGGCACATGATACCCGTCCACAGACCGCCAACAGGCGTCTCCTTGCCGAGGCCCGCCGTGAACTGGATCACGCCCGGTATCGCAAGATACGCGTTGTAGCCGTCAGGCGTCGCACCCCACTTGCCGATGTCCGTCTTGCCAAGCTCGCCCATCGCACGGTTGAACGCCTCAAAGCCGCCCAGCTCGCTGTACGCGATAAAGCCGATCGAGACAATCCCGAACGCCAGCAGAATACACTGCAGCGTATCCACGTAGGCAACAGCCCGAAGACCGCCAGACGCAACGTAGATCAACACGACAAGCGACAGAATCCACATGCCGGTGTTAACACCGAGAAGGTCGTCCGTCAGAACGTTGAACAGGAAGCCCGACGCACGAAGCTGCAGACCCAGGTAAGGGATCGAAAACAGCAACGCAACGCAGACCGTCAAAATGCGGATCCCGTCACCCTGGAAGTAATCCGAAAGCATCTCGCCCGGCGTCACGTATCCATAACGCTTGCCAAGCATCCACTGACGCTTCAGGAACATAACTCCCGTGAACGGAATCGTGATCGTGTAGAACGATGCATAGGCGTATTGGAAACCGTCCCGGTAAATCAGACCCGGATGGCCCATGAACGTCCAACCCGAAAACGAGGTCGCCGTCGCGGCCAAAACAAATACCCACAACGACAATTGACGGCCCGAGATAAAGTAATCACTCGCCGTCTTCGCCATCCTGGCGCCCTTGATCCCCCAGAAAATACAGTAGGACCAATAAAGCACCACGAAGATCAATAACCACACTACTTTCGCTGACAAGATAGTCTCTCCCCTATCTGTGAGGTCCCCGTAGGCCGGGTGTCACATCGGTCCCGAAGGACGCCCATAACCACCCGAGTTAACATCGGACCCGCGCAGTACCTCCACGATGTCCGACTGCAATTGAACGCTGGCACGAAACGGTTTCTCCGTTCGATCGCTCTCCAACAATTCAAAACAGGCCAGCCCAATAGGGCTGGAGGTTACGCTGCCGTTCCGGCCTTGGGGTTTGCCCCTCACGTGAAATTCCCTGTCTCGAACGTTCCGTCGTTCGTACTTCTCTCCGCTCCCGGTAGAGACTTGCCAAGAACCGGAGTGGCTTGTTCATAGCATTTTGCAGGAATCGGCTCAACAAATTTAGGTACAGTTTCGGTTTTCCAAGAATTAGCCCTTGACAAAAACAAGAAACAACCCTGGGCAACAGGAAGTCTTCTTTTGATTCGTGTTTAAACATGTTTATTTTATTAACTTACAGAGAATTACTATACCTAAGAAATTCTTGAATAACTGATCAACAAAATTCCCTACATTCTAAGGACTATTTATTTTCCCGATTCGCAGACAGCTAAAACAATTAATAGCCACCGCGTGTTTATTTTGTCGGCGTTCAGCGGTAAGAAATCCCAGACTTGTGGGGACGCCCCGACGAAGGAGTAAGGGATCGTGTCGCAACGCACTTCCGTTTTCAGCCGGCTCGTCGCCGACGCGGCTTCTGACCGGGCGTTGACGGTCTCGCCGGGTATGGACCTGGGCAGTGTCGTCGAACGTATGTCGGCGGAAAAAGCGACCAGCGCCATTGTCGTCGATGGTGACGATCACCCCATCGGCATTCTAACAGAACAGGACATTACGCGGCGGATCACGTTCAAGGTGCCGAGCGACGAGAAGATCGAGAACGTCATGAGTTGGCCGGTCGTCACCGTTCGCACTGACGAGTACTTTTATTACGCGATCGCCCGCATGCGCCGTCGTGGGCTTCGCCACATGCCGGTCGTCGATCCGGACGGAAAAACAGTCGGCATCCTACGCGCCGCTAAGTCCGTGGCCGATGCGTCGTCCCGATTAATGGACGATATCGACAAACTGACCCGCGAAGACAGCATCCAAGGGCTCACAGAAATCAAGGCGGCGCAGGTCGAAATCGCCGACCACCTGTTTAACGACGCCATCCCGGCTCCGGAGATCCAAGGCCTGCTGACGCGCGTCAACAACGATATCTACCGGCGTGTCGTCAACCTCAACGTCAAAGCCATGCACGAAGAAGGTATGGGCAAGCCGCCGGTCGAATTCACGGTCATCGTCATGGGGTCCGGTGGGCGCGGCGAGAATTATCTCTATCCGGACCAGGACAACGGTTTCATTCTCGCCGATTACCCAGACAAGGACCACGCCGCGATCGATGCGTGGTTTATCGAACTCGCGGAGCGCGTAACCCATGACCTGGACACGGCGGGTCTCCCTTATTGCAAGGGATATGTCATGGCGACCAATCCGCTTTGGCGGAAAACCATCTCCCAGTGGAAACAGCAGATCGAGATCTGGAACCGCCGGCGCAATACGACGACGCTGCGCCTATGCGACATCTTTTTCGACTTCCGCGGATCCTGGGGAAGCCAGGCCTTGGCGGCGGAACTGTACGACCACGTCATGAACGTCATTGGCGGGAATCGGTCTTTCTTGCGCGCCATGTACGAGGACGACCGCGATCACGGGACCGCGCTCGGATGGTTCGGGCGGTTTATCGTCGAAAAGGACGAGAAGGACTTTCTCGGCCAAATGAACCTCAAACACACGGGCACGTTGCCACTGGTCGAATCCATGCGGATGCTGGCGCTCCGCGAGAGGATTCCGATCCTGCCGACACTCGGGCGCATGGAGGCACTTCACGAAAACGGCGTCCTCGACGCCAATGAATACGACTACCTCAGCGGCGCCTTCCGCCACATCAGTCATCTTCTGTTGCGTCAGCAGATCGCCGATTTCAAGAACGGTAAGCGGGTGTCCAACTACGTCCACCCGGACAGCCTGACGGAACGGGAAAAGGATATGCTGACAGATTCGTTCAAAGCCATCGACGCGCTGCGTAAACGCATGCGCTCTGAAATGACAGGCGAGGTATTCTAGGGCTCGATGCTCTAGAATCGCTCCTGCATCTTGCGAACCTCGACCATGCTGTTGGCCGCTTCCATAGCCTGACCCAGGGTGGTCACACCTTCCGCTTCCAGTAATTTGATCATACGAAGGAACAAACTCGCCGTGACCAGGGCATCACCCAACGCCGTGTGCCTGGTGTCGGCGTCGACCTCGATGCCGAAGCGTTCGGCGATCGCATCCAGCGTGTGGTGCGGCGTATGATCGTGAAGGAACACGGAGAGCAAGAGCGTATCGAGAACCGCGTTGTCGAAACGAACTCCAGTAGCTTCTTCCTTGAGCTTGAGGAACTTCATGTCAAATGCGGCGTTATGGGCGACCAAGACGGCGCCGTCGATGAAATCCTTGAACTCGGGCAGGACCTCGGTGACGTTGGGTTGATCGGCGACCATATCATCGGTGATTCCATGGAACCGGATCGAGTCCTTGGGGATCGCACGCCCCGGGTTGATCAACCGCGAATAGGATTCGCCGGTCAGGACACGACCATTGACGGCCCGCACGCCGGCGATCTGGATCATTTCGTCGCCGTCGGACGGGTTGAGGCCCGTCGTTTCCGTATCGAAGACGACATAGGTCAGGTCGCGTAGGGCGATATCCGCCATATCGTCGGCGTCACCCCGCGGATTGAGAAGCGCGAAATCATAGAATTCGGGGCGCGCTGGCACCGCGTCACGCCGTTGATCGTCTTGTTCTTCCGCCATCGCCAGCGGCATGCGCAGCAGGGCGCAACCTTCGCCGCAATCCAACGACCACAAGTCCGTCCGGTGACGGTCGAGGACGCCGCGCACGGTGACGCCGCTGATCGCCTCGCCCAGTTGCTCGTCCATCCAACTGTGAACGACGGTCTGGTTGATCGGCTCACCGGTCCATCGGATGTCGATATTGACGTTCGCCGGGCTAACCGCTGCCTCCAGGTCGAAATCACATGCGCCCTCGTGGTCCCTGACGGCGTGGACAACGAAATGCAGCAGTTCGACCAGGGTGTGGCTATCGCCGTGAAGCCATTGCGGCATGCCAGTCATCACCGCGCCGATGTCCTTCTCCTCGCGCAACCGGCGGACGACGGCGTTGAGGAGGTTGGCCGAATAGATGTCGGTCATCGGCCAGTGGCCACGAATGATCTCCCGGAACTCGGCCGTCAACTCTTCGATCCGCGCGCTCAGGGCGAGACTCTCTTCGTGAATGATGCGTTCGAAGCGCTCGCGCGTATCCACGCCCTGCGGCGGTTCTTCTACCAGAATCTCGGCCGCAGCACGCAGGTTGGCAACGGGACGGCGCAAGCCGTCCGTGGCTTGCCTCAACAGATGGTCGCGCCGCCCGAGTTCCGCGAGCTCATTGGTCCTGTCGTCGAATGTGAGGAGGTAGGAGGTTGGTTTGTCGTCGGCCTCGACGATCAGGGTCATTTTGCATTGCAGGGTGACCGAGCCGTCCGAGATGAAAGCGACGAAGGGCGCCGTTAACCCTCGCTCCCCAGCGCGATCCTCGATGACCCGGTTGTTGAGCCGCTCAAGGGCATGCAGGAATGGCTGGCGGTTGGTGAAAGCGAACAACGAACGTCCAAGACCCAGGCCGCCGGACACTTGAAGGAGCTCGAGAGCCCGATGGTTATAGAGGAGGATCTGGTGGTTCAGATTACAGATGATGACGCCTTCGTGGAGATCCCGCAGGACAGTCTCAAGGCGTTCCTTTTCGGCGCCCACCACTGTCGTTGCCCGGGCGACTGCCGCGTCATGTTCCTCGCGCAGCGCGGCGAGTTCCTTCATCGCTTCGCCGGCGGCAGCGCCGAGTTCGCCCCATCCGTCGAGGGCATCCTTGTCGAAACCATTTCCGATGCCGGCGTGCAATTGACTCCGCAGTTGTCGCGCCAGATCGATCAATGGCGGGAACAGAATGCGGTCGAGCTGCGACCAGACGATGGCGATCAACCCGAGGTCGAGGAACAAGGCCCCGACGGTGTAGATCATGACCTTTTCGGCCAACCCCGGCACCTCGGCGCCGGCGACTTCGCCAGCAACAAACCAACCGAAGCCGGCCAGGATGACGGCACAGGCGACACCGATCGCCAGAAACCCGATAACGAATTGACGTTGGTTCCGCATTCCGCTCGGCCGCTCCTAGATTCGGCGCTCGGCCAATCGGATGGCCTGGTCGACCAGCTTGCGGTTCGAAAACGGTTTGGTGACGTAGGCATCGGCGCCCAAGGCCATGCCCTTTTCCTTCTCCACCGCCAGTGCCTTCGACGACACCATCAGAATCCGGATCGCATTGGTTTGCGGGTCATTGCGGAGCGTCTGGCAAACTTCGTAGCCGTCGCGCCCATCGAGGTCGACGGCAAGCAGGATGAGGTCGGGAAGCTCGCCGTTGCGGACCGCCGCCAAGGCGCCGTCACCGTCGAACGCTTCGCGGACCGCAAAGCCGGCGCGTTTCATCAGATAGGCGAGGCAGGCCCGCATATTGGCTTCCTCGTCGGCGATCACCACCGTTTTCATGGTGTTAGCTCCCTGTTTTCGCCGTTGCGCTTATTTTATTTTTCTAAATCTAATGCGCAATCGGCACGACATGTGACGCGTTTTAGCCGAACGGGCGAATCCCTGCATTGACCTAAAGCAAATTTTCTCGCCTCGAGGGCAGCTGCGTTGCCCTCGCCCGGTTCTTTCGCTAAAAGACCCCGCCTGTCCTTCGGCGGCACTTCATTCATTAGAGACCGGAACCAGCAGACCATGGCCAGCTATCAGTATTCTTATGTCATGCGGGGCCTCACCAAGGTGTTCCCCGGCGGACGCGAGATCCTCAAGGGGATCACCCTTTCCTTCCTGCCGGACGCCAAGATCGGTGTTCTCGGCGTCAACGGTGCCGGTAAATCGACGCTCTTGAAAATCATGGCGGGCCAAGACCCGGACTTCGGCGGCGAGGCCTGGGCGGCGGAAAGCGTGCGCGTCGGCTACCTTGAGCAGGAGCCGCAACTGGACTCGTCCAAGACCGTCGAGGAAAACGTCATGGAGGGTCTCGGCGAAACCAAGGATCTGCTCGACCGCTTCAACGCGATTTCCGCCAAGTTCGCCGAACCTATGGAAGACGACGAGATGACGGCCCTCCTCGAAGAACAGGGCGAACTGCAGGAGAAAATCGATGCCGTCGACGGCTGGGAGTTGGAGCGCACCATCGAGGTGGCCATGGACGCGCTCCGCTGTCCGCCGGGCGACGCCGACGTGTCGAAGCTCTCGGGCGGCGAGCGGCGCCGTGTCGCGCTCTGCCGCCTGTTGTTGCAAAAACCGGAAGTACTGCTGCTCGACGAACCGACCAACCACCTGGACGCCGAGTCGGTGGCTTGGCTGGAACGACACCTGCGGGAATATGCCGGCACCGTCCTCATGGTCACCCACGACCGCTACTTCCTCGACAATGTCACCGGCTGGATCCTCGAAATCGACCGCGGCCGCTTCATCCCCTACGAGGGCAATTATTCGGCCTGGCTCGAGCAGAAGGAGAAAAGGCTCGGCCAGGAGGAGCGCGAGGAGACGGCACGCCAGAGAACCCTCAAGCACGAATTGGAGTGGATCCGACAATCGCCACGTGCCCGCCAGGCCAAATCGAAAGCACGCATCACGGCTTACGAGGAATTGGTCGCCAAGTCGGCGGGCATGGCGCCCGGCACCGCCCAAATCGTCATCCCGGCAGCGCCGCGCTTGGGCGACTTGGTCATCGAATCGGAGGGCCTATCGAAGGGTTTCGAAGACCGGCTCTTGATCGACGATCTTTCGTTCAAACTGCCGCCGGGCGGCATCGTCGGCGTCATCGGTGCCAATGGTGCCGGCAAGACGACGCTGTTCCGCTGTATCACCGGCCAGGAACAACCGGACGGCGGCTCCGTACGCGTCGGTGATACGGCGATACTCGGCTACATCGATCAGAGCCGCGACGCCTTGGACGGGGACAAGACTGTCTGGCAGGAGATTTCCGACGGCCTCGATGAGATCGACCTCGGCAAACGCAAGATGCAGAGCCGCGCCTACGTTGCCCAGTTCAACTTCAAGGGTGCCGACCAGCAGAAGAAGGTCGGCATGCTCTCGGGCGGCGAACGCAACCGCGTGCATTTGGCCAAGATGCTGAAGTCGGGCGCCAACGTGCTGCTTCTCGATGAACCGACCAACGACCTCGACGTCGAGACGCTACGCGCGCTCGAAGACGCCATCGCCGACTTCGCCGGTTGCGTCGTCGTCATCAGCCACGATCGCTGGTTTCTGGATCGTATCGCGACGCATATTCTCGCCTTCGAGGGCGACAGCCACGTCGAGTGGTTCGAGGGCAACTTCGAGGACTACGAGGAAGACAAAAAACGGCGCCTCGGCGAGGATGCGGTGGAGCCGCACCGGATCAAATACAAGCCCTTGGTTAGGTAAGACCCGGTTTCGGAATTCGTTCCGGCGGAACGGCCCGATCGTCGGCATCGGGAAAAACTTGCCAGTCTGTGCCAATTCGCTCCGGTGAACAGACTGCGTCGAATTCGTCAAACCGTTGAATCCCCGTTACCTTGCCCCCGGCACGATCCGTGCCGGTACTGCCCTGTTCAAATCAACCAAGGGGAGACGATCAATGACCACATCGGAACCGGGTTTCGCCGCTTTCGCCCCGACGGCGAAGACCGATAAGTACCTGAGCCTGCGCGAAGTCACAGCGCACGACCGTGCTACCTTCGCCGACATCCTCTAGCGCGCCCGTGGGCATGGCCGAGCCCGGTGATCCCGATTATCGCAACATCTTCCCGGAACCGGGTTTTTCCCGTTCGCAGATGAGCCGCGGACTGCTCGCCGACCTGAAGCGCTTCAAGTATACGCTGTCGGCCGCTGACTATGGCGAGCGCAAGGCGTTTCCGGAGAATTTCCTGACAGCGCATGGGCGGCGCGGGTGGAGCGCCGCCTAATGGCTCAGGTCTTGTTTTCCTTGAGGGACGCGGTCTTCTTCTTCAGTTCCTCGATAAGGCCGGTTACCGAGCCGCCCTTTTGACGGACGATGGAGCCGAAGTCGGAGCGCAATGTCGTCGACATGGACGTGCCTTCAACGATGACATCGAGGATCTTGTAAACCTTGCCGTCGGTACCGGCGAGCCAGTTGACCCGGATCGGCTTGGCGCCGGCGGGGCGCTTGATCTCGGTGAACACGGTCGCCGCGTTCCTCTTCTCGGCGCGGGATTTTTTGATCTCCAGGGTTTCGCCGGCGTACCGCGCAAAACGGTCGACGTAGGAGACGACCATCAAGTCCTCAAATAGGGTCAGGTATTCGGCCTTCTCGTCGTCGCTGGCCTTGCGCCAATAGCGTCCGAGAACGAACTTACCGATGGACCGCACCGCGAAGGCCTCGTTGAACATGGTACGGAACCGGTTCACACGCTCGGCGTGCGACACCGATTGGTCGGTCAATGACTGGATGGCCTGTTCGGCGAGCGAGCGGATGAACCCTTCCGCTCCTTCTTCCAACTCACCGGCTTTCACCGGCGCAAACCAAAGACAGACGATGGCGAGGACGGCGATCGCCCTTGCAACGGACCTTCGGTTGAACATGATATCCTATCTCCGGGACAGTTCTTCCTGGGCGTCCGGATCGGGGAAACTTGGAGCTTCTCCCATCCCGGGCGCCGGCACGTTGGCCGTTCCCTTCCCGTTACTTATTTCGTCGTTGCGCCGTTGGCGGTACAAGCTACGGATTGACGCGTAGAAATCAAGCGATGACTTCTCGAGATCGTCGATCAAATCCAGATTTCCGGCCCGCCGATCGACGGCGTCGGTGCCGCCGCGTATGAGCGGCGCGGCGTCCTTGCCGGCATCGACATAGAGCACATTGACCGGGTCGGCGAGAAAATCAACAACCATTCCAACCGTATCGCGCGGATTTGATGGCCCGAACACGGGCAGCATCACGAACGGCCCTTCCGGCACGCCCCAAACGGCGAGCGTCTGGCCGAAATCCTCGCTGTGACCGGGCAGGCCCATCTCGCCGGCTAAATCGTTAAAGCCGCCCGCGCCGATCGTCGAATTGACCAGAAAGCGCACGAAGGTCTCACCGGCCCGTTTCCATTCCCCCTGAAGCAAATCGTTGGCAAGGACCAGAGGTGAACGCATGTTTTCGAGGATGTTATGGATGCCGGTCGTCAGAAATTCCGGCAGGTAATCCCGATAGGTCCGCGACACTGGCTGCAACACGGCTTTGTCGAGACCGCGGTTGAACGCAAAGATCGTCCGGTTGGCCGGTTCCATTGGGTCGTTGATCAGTGCCAATTCGTGGGCGGCCTCCGGATCACCCGGCGGCGGTACGGCACATCCGCTCACCATCACCAGAACCATGAGCAGTCCGGCGATAACCGGCGAGCGCGGATCTGGGGTCGTTCGCTCTCGCATGGGCGAATTCTGCGTGGCAAATCTTACGATCGTCTTAACGATTGGCACCTCCCCGCCGCAAGGCATGGATTCACTGCGGGGCTTGGTCACAAGACCTAGACTCGCGCGCACTAGGCCCGATTCGCTCGTTAACCATGGTCGCCCACGCCGTGGTATCTCTACCGAGTCCCTCATCACCGGTGCCTTTCATCAATTTACGCGGTCCCTGGTTTGTCGCTCCGGATCAAGGCCCTTTGACGACCGATTTTCGGCAATGTTGAGGTCGTTGCCGCCTGGATGGGATGGCGCGTTTCGCAATCAAGGGCTCGACGCGTGATCGGCGAACAGAGACCAGTGCAGACCTTTAGATTTCATGGCAATATAAAGATATCTTGATATTGTTATTTTAATATGGAAATATGCCCGCCTGGCCGGATAACGCCAAGAAGGAGCCGACCCGATGGACCCGCTGCTGAATGCCCTGAAGGCAATCGCCGAACCGACGCGAATTCGTATCCTCGCCTTGTGCCTGGGCGGCGAATTGACGGTCAGCGAGTTGGTCCGCATCTTAGGCCAGAGCCAGCCCCGGATATCCAGGCACCTGAAACTGATGACCGAAGCCGGTTTGCTGGAACGCATCCGGGAAGGCAGCTGGGTGTTTTTCCGCATTTGCCAGGCCGGCATCGGCGCCGAAACCATCGACCGGGTGGCACCGCTGATACCGATGGCGGACGACCAGCTCCGGCGAGACCGCCAACGTCTGGCCGAGGTCAAACGCGACCGCGCGGAAGCGGCGGCGGCCTACTTCCGCGAGAACGCGGAGCGTTGGAACGAACTGCGTTCGCTCCACGTCGATGAGGCCGAGGTCGAAGCGGCCATCGCCGAATTGCTGCCGGCCTCCGGTGTCTCCTCGCTCCTCGACATCGGCACCGGTACGGCCCGCATCCTTGAGCTGTTCGGACCCGAAATCGAAAAAGGAGAGGGCATCGACCTGTCGTCCGCCATGCTTGCCGTCGCACGCGCCAACCTGGAGCAGGCCAATCTGGGACACTGTCGGGTTCGGCACGGCGACCTTTACCAACTTCCCTATCAAGGCAGCGGTTTCGACGCGGCCACCATCCATCAGGTCCTGCACTTCGTCGACGATCAGGCTCTGGCCGTCAGCGAGGCGGCGCGGGTTCTGGTCCCCGGTGGGCGGCTACTGATCGTCGATTTCGCACCGCACGCCCTGGAAAGCCTAAGAACCGACAACGAACACCGCCGCCTCGGCTTCGACACGGACGAGGTCGCCGGTTGGTTGGTTCTCGCCGGCCTCGAGTTGAAAGCAACCCGCAATCTGCCGGGCGATCCGTTGACCGTATCCCTGTGGCTGGCGGAAAAACCGGCGACGGTGGCCGGCCATGCGGAACCGGAACAAACGCTTGCCGCCCAATGACGGGGCCACACGAGCGGCACATACCGCTGGAGACGAAGGAACGACCATGAAACGAAAAAACGAAGCCGGAGACATCATGAACGTGTCGCGGCACGGCCGTCCGCCGTCGCCGGAACTGGCGATTGCAGCACCCCTGCCCGAGGACGTGGAAGTGTCCTTCGAGTTCTTCCCGCCGAAGACCGAGGAAGGCGGAACCAAATTATGGTCCGCTCTGCAAAGGCTGGCACCGCTCGGTCCGTCCTATGTGTCGGTCACCTATGGTGCCGGCGGCACGACCCGCGAGAGGACTCATGCCATCGTCACCCGGATCCGCCGCGAAACCGAACTGGAACCGGCCGCGCACTTGACCTGCGTCGGCGCCACCAAGGACGAGATCGGCACCGTTGCCGACGAGTACTGGCAGGCTGGCGTTCGCCACATCGTGGCGCTCCGGGGCGATCCGCCGCAAGGCAATACCCGCTACCTGCCGCACCCGGGTGGTTATGCCTTTGCTTCCGACCTGGTCGCCGGCCTGAAAAAAGCTCACGACTTCGAGATCAGCGTCGCCGCCTATCCGGAAGTGCACCCGGAAGCGACATCCGCCGAGGCCGATCTCGACAATCTGAAACGCAAGATCGACGCCGGCGCCACCCGGGCCATCACCCAGTTCTTCTTCGACACGGAGGTATTCCTTCGATTCCTGGACCGGGCGCGGGCCGCCGGCATCGCCGTCCCCATCGTCCCCGGTATCCTGCCGGTGACCAACTTCAAGCAGGTGGCGCGTTTCGCCAAGGGCTGCGGTGCCTCGGTGCCGGCGTGGATGGCCGATCTTTTCGACGGGCTCGACGACGACCCGGGGACCCGAAAACTGGTCGCCGCCAGCGTTGCCGCCGAGCAATGCCGTGTGCTCAACGCCAACGGGGTCAGCGAGTTCCATTTCTATACCATGAACCAGGCCGATCTTTGTTATGCGATCTGTCACATTCTCGGTGCCCGCCCTAAGGCGGCCTCGATAGCAGCGTGAGGCGGCAATGTCGGTAATCAGACCCTTCGAACGCCAGGTCGGTGACGACCGACCACTACATCGGCAACCGGATCGCACCGCCGAACTCCGCGAAATCCTCGGTCGGCGGATCATGGTGATCAACGGCGCTATGGGAACCATGCTGCAGGGCTTCAAGTTGGAGGAAAAAGATTTCCGCGGCGAAGCCTTCGACACCTGGAACCAGGACCTCAAAGGCAACAACGACCTCCTGTGCCTGACCAAACCGGACGCCGTCCGCTCGGTCCACGAGGCCTACCTGGCGGTCGGCGCCGATATCGTCAGCACCAATAGCTTCACCGCCACCTCCGTTTCCCAGGCCGACTACGGCTTGGAGGGCCTGGCCTACGACCTCAACTACGCCGCCGCCCGGCTTGCCCGCGAAGCGGCCGATGCGGCAACGGCGCGGACGCCGGAGAAACGCCGGTTCGTTGCCGGCTCATTGGGCCCGACCAATCGCACAGCATCGATCTCACCCGACGTCGAGGACGCCGGCAAACGCAACGTCACCTTCGAGGAACTGCGGAGCGCCTACTTCGAGGCGGCGTCGGGTCTGGCCGACGGTGGCGTCGATATCTTTCTGATCGAAACCGTGTTCGACACGCTCAACGCCAAGGCCGCCATCCACGCCTTGCTGACGCTGTTCGAGACGGAAGCGATACGCCTGCCGATCATGATCTCCGGCACCATCACCGACGCCTCGGGGCGCACCCTCTCAGGCCAAACACCGGAAGCCTTCTGGAATTCGGTGGCCCATGCCGAACCGTTGGCCATCGGCTTCAATTGTGCCCTCGGAGCAGCCGAACTCCGGCCCCACATCCAGGCCGTCTCTAGGCTCGCCGGCACTCATGTCAGCGTTTATCCCAACGCCGGATTGCCCAACGAATTCGGCGGTTACGACGACACGCCCGCCTACATGGCCGAACAAATCGGTGAGTTTGCCGAGAGCGGTCTGGTCAACCTCGTCGGCGGGTGTTGCGGTACGACGCCGGACCATATCGCCGCCATCGCCGAGGCCGTCGAAGGCGTGACGCCACGTCCGGTTCCCGCGACGCCGGACCCGTTGACTCTGAGCGGTCTCGAACCGCTGGTTTGCGATGAGGTTACCGGTTTCGTCAACATCGGAGAACGGACCAATGTCGCCGGTTCGGCCAAATTCGCCCGGCTGATCCGTGAGGGCGAATATGAAACGGCCCTCGACATCGCCCGCGGCCAGGTCGAAGGCGGCGCCCAGGTCATCGACGTCAACATGGACGACGCCATGCTCGACGCCAAGGCGGCGATGCAGACGTTCCTTCGTCTGATCGCCGGTGAACCGGACATCAGCCGGGTACCGGTGATGATCGATTCGTCAAAATGGGAGGTCATCGAAACCGGCTTGAGGAACATCCAGGGCCGGGGCATCGTCAACTCGATCAGCCTCAAAGAAGGCGAAGGGGGCTTTCTCAAGCAGGCCCGCGCCATCAAGCGCTACGGCGCCGCCGTCGTCGTCATGGCCTTCGACGAAACGGGCCAGGCCGACACCTATGACCGCATGGTCGAGATCGCCGAGCGCTCGTTCCGCCTGTTGACGGAAAAGGCCCGGTTCGAGGCCCGAGACATCATCATCGACGCCAACGTCTTCCCCATCGCCACCGGCATCGACGAGCACCGGGACTTTTCCAAGGACTTCATTGCCGCCGTCGCCGAGATCAAAAAGCGCTGCCCCGGCGTCAGCACCTCCGGCGGCATATCCAACATGTCGTTTTCCTTCCGCGGCAATAATCCGGTCCGGGAAGCCATGCACGCGGTGTTCCTGTACCACGCCATCGGTGCCGGTCTCGACATGGCGATCGTCAACGCCGGCCAGTTGGCCGTTTACACTGACATCCCCGAAGACCTCCGGGCGAGGATCGAAGATGCGGTATTCAACCGCCGTGATGACGCGACGGAACGGCTCTTGGAGGTCGCCGGCGAGTTCACGGCGACGGCGCGCGACGACAAGACTGACGCTGCGTGGCGCGAAGCGCCGGTCGCCGAAAGGCTCGAGCATGCGCTCGTCGCCGGCATCACCGAGTTCATCATCGACGACACGGAAGAAGCACGCCTTGCTGCCGATCATCCGATCGAGGTCATTGAAGGCCCGCTGATGGACGGCATGAACGTGGTCGGCGACCTGTTCGGGTCGGGCCGCATGTTCTTGCCGCAGGTCGTCAAATCGGCCCGGGTCATGAAACAGGCGGTCGCTCACCTGATCCCATTCATCGAAGGCGCTTCGGGCGAGGGTCAAGCGCGCTCGAGCAAAGGCAAGGTGGTCATGGCGACCGTCAAGGGCGATGTCCACGACATCGGCAAGAACATCGTTTCCGTCGTGCTTCAGTGCAACAACTTCGAAATCGTCGATCTCGGCGTCATGGCGCCTTACACGGACATCCTGGAGACAGCCAAAAAGGAAGGCGTCGACATGATCGGTCTGTCCGGGCTGATTACGCCATCGCTCGACGAAATGTGCACTGTAGCCACCGAAATGCAGCGCCAAAATCTGGATATCCCACTCCTCATCGGCGGCGCGACGACGTCAAAAGCGCATACGGCGGTCAAGATTGCACCCTGTTACGCGGGTCCGGTGGTCCACGTCAACGATGCTTCCCGGGCCGTCGGTGTCGCCCAGAACTTGGTTAGCAACACCAAAAGGGACGCTTTCGTCGACCAGGTCCGGGACGAACAGGAAACCGTGCGCACCCGCCACGAAGGCAGGAATGACAGCGCTCCACCGCTTTCCTTGTCGGAGGCGCGCGACAACCGTATGGCCATCGACTGGTCCGGTTACCAGCCGCAGCGTCCCAGTTTCCTGGGCGTCCGGGCCTTCGACGACTATGACCTCGCGGACCTGACCGGACGCATCGACTGGACGCCGTTCTTCCGGACCTGGGAGATCAAGGGAACCTTCCCGGCGCTGTTGGAGGAAGGCGACAGTGCCGAGGCGGCCCAGGGGCTTCATCGGGACGCCATCACCATGCTCGGGCGGATCGTCGACGAGAAATGGCTGAAGGCTCGGGCCGTCATCGGGTTTTTCCCGGCCCAAGCCGTCGGCGACGACATCAAAGTCCTCGACCCGGAAGGTTCGGGTGAGGCGCGCACGCGGTTCCATTTCCTGCGCCAACAGATGGACAAGACCGGCGGGCGGCCCAATCTTTGTCTTGCCGACTTCGTGGCGCCGGCGACAGGCGACGAGATCGACTACATCGGCGCTTTCGCGGTGACAGCCGGGATCGGTACCGAAGAGAAGGCCCGACTCTTTGAGGCCGAGCACGACGACTACTCGGCGATCCTGCTGAAGGCACTGGCCGACCGTTTGGCCGAGGCGTTCGCGGAGCGCATGCACGAGAGGGTCCGCAAGGAGTTTTGGGGTTACGGAACGGACGAGGACCTGGACAACGACGCCCTTATTCGCGAGGCCTACCAGGGCATCCGTCCGGCGCCGGGCTATCCGGCCTGCCCCGACCACACGGAGAAACGGACCCTGTTCCGGTTGCTCGATACGGAAGCCAACGCCGGTGTCACGTTGACCGATAGCCTGGCCATGACACCGGCCGCTTCGGTGTCCGGTTTCTATATCGCCCACCCCGATGCCCGTTATTTCGGCGTTGGTCGCATCGGTGATGACCAGTTGGCCGATTATGCGGAACGCAAGGGGATCGGCATCGACGAGGCGGCCCGTTGGCTCGCATCAGTTCTAAAAACGTAACCGTCAATCTTTTGGCGGCCCTAAACGCTATCGGAAACTAGCGATCCGATACGGCGAACCGGCCGTTTCCGCCCGCGTCGTCCCGTCGTCAAGTTTGAGTTTCTTATGTAAATAGTTTACAGTTCTCTCAATCATCTCGGAAATCGAGGATACTTCTTCACTGTCATAGGGAAGTATTGAAACGATCTATAAAATACTAATTAAGGTTGAATACTGCGTCGGTGAATTATTGAGAGAACAATGGTCGACGCCACGAACAACGGTAACGGGGTCGTCGTCGACTACGACCGAAGCGAAATTGATTGTTCGCTCACCGCCGATGCACGGCATTGTCTCGACTATTGGAACGAAATGCGCGGAGACCGCCTGGCCCCAGCCTGGCGCGAGTTCGACTGGCTCCGGATTCCCCCCAAAATCATCCCCTACTTTGGTGTTGTTGATGTGGCTACCGATCCGCTCGATTTCGTTTACCGGTTCTGGGGCTCGGCGCACGCCCAGGCCCATCACCAGGAACTGACCGGTAAACCAGTGAGCGCCATGCGCCCGCGCGCCGAAGCCGATTCCGTATTCAATCAATACCGGGAAACGCTTGAAGCCCGGCGGCCGCTCTTGTTCTCGAACATGATCCGCACCGGTCTTATGAAATTACCTGTCATAGAAATATCGCTAAGGCTTCCGTTCTCCGACAACGGTTCCGATATCCACCAGATCGTCGCCTTCTCGGATATTCGTAGGGATCTCGACCGAATCGAGAAGGCGTTCATCAACATCAGGACCACAGACTGATTTTTCGTTGGTCGTACGTGACGGCTTTAATTCGATCCGCCCAAACCACAAAGTTGCCGGCCCCGGGGGGGGGATGGGGCCGGCGAGTTTGACAGGGAGGCGTCAGAGGCGGGATCAAAGGGAGAGAGAAGTGCCTCTGACGCCTTGCACTACGGCAGGCCCATGTAAACCGGGTATTTTCCTTAAGTTTCGTGATTGTGAATATATGTAACCCACACGCCCAAGGTGATGTCGGGTCCGCCTAACGCGTATGTGAGGAGAAATCCTATCTGCCACAATCCATACTGGGGAACCGAACCCTTCGGCAACGCTGCCGTCGATCCGAAAACGAATGTGCGAATACGGAAAACAGTGAATCACCTGCCTCGTGCGTTACCGATCCTGATCTTGGCGGCTCTCTTTGCCGGTCCATCGCTGTCATCCGATGGGGCCGACCCGAGCCGTTTCGGCGGCCCGTTCGCAAGACCGAACAAAATACCCTATCCCGCCTACAACCCACCTTCGGAAGCGAAGCTCGAATTGGGCCGACGGCTCTTTTTCGACCGCCGCCTCTCGGGTGCCGGTCGCCTTTCCTGCGCCACCTGCCACAAACCCACGTTCGCCTGGACCGACCGCCAGCAATTGAGCCGAGGCGAAAGCGGCGAGACCTTGCCGCGCCGCACGCCCCCCTTCAGGACGTCGCCTGGAACGAGTTGTTTGCTAGGGACGGGCGCATCGAGATCCTGGAAGGGTTCGTCCTTGGCCCGGTACGTCACCCCAAGGAGATGAACCAGGATCTCTCCCGATTGCCGGGCGAACTGGCGACGGTTCCAACCTATACGACGCCTCATGAAAAAGCTTTTGGGGCCGGTCCGATCTCCCTTGACGGCATCGCCTTGAGCCTCGGCGCCTATGTCCGCACCCTGCAGTCCGCAACGGCGCCGTTCGACCGCTGGATCGCCGGCGACGAATCGGCGCTCAGCCCGGCCGCGAAGGACGGTTTTGCGCTGTTCACCGGCAAGGCCGGATGCGCGGAATGTCACGGCGGCTGGCGGTTCACCGACCAGCGGCTCCATGACATTGGCCTTGACACGGAGGACCGGGGCCGTGGCAAATTACTCCCCGACAATACGCTCATGCAGTACGCCTTTAAGACGCCGTCGCTCCGCAACGTCGCCATCCGCCCGCCTTATATGCACGACGGTTCGTTGCGAACGTTGTCGGCCGTTATCGACCACTATCAATCGGGTTTTCGGACGCGGCAGTCGTTGTCGCCGCGGGTCCGGGGTCTTGGCCTCAGCGTTCAAGAGAAGGTGAACGTGATTGAGTTTCTCATAAGTCTCACGGATGATAAGCGGATGAGCCAACTGCCTGACAGCGGTTCAGGCCTGCAGAACTGAGCGGAGGATCATGTTGCAACGAATAACCGAACTTGCCGTTGTCCTCGCCCTGATCACGGCGATCTCCTCCTACCCACGACCGGCGGCAGCCGCCATGACGCCCGACGGGCAGATGATCGTGGTTCCCGAATACGTGCAAGCGGAACAGGCGATTAAGGCCGGCAGCTTTGAGGCCGCCATTCCCTACCTCAACGAGACGCTCCGCAAATTCCCGGCGCATGCCAACGCCTGGAACCTGATGGGCTATGCTCACCGGCGGCTCGGTAAGTTCGACGAGGCAGAGAAATACTATGACGCTGCCTTGACCATCAATCCGAACCACACGGGCGCGCTCAACTACTTAGGCCAACTCTTCATCCAAACCGGCCGTCCGGACAAGGCCAAGGCGTTGCTCGGCCGCCTGCAGGAGGCTTGCAGCACCGGGTGCGAGGATCTCGATCATCTGAAGAAGGCGGTGATCACCGGGGTTGCCGGAAACTACTGAGCGCAAGGTCGATCCGGCGGCTATTGGGGGGCGCTTGAGGACCAATTGGATCACCCGTCGCGGGGTTCACCTGACGGCCGGCTTGACGATGTTCGTCTATGTCGTCTGTCACCTCATCAACCATGCCTTCGCCGTGGTTTCGCTTGAGGCGGCAAACGCGGCCCGTTTCTATTTCGTGTCGCCGTGGACCAACCCTGCCGGCACACTTGTCCTGACCGTGGCGGCACTGACCCATATCGGTCTTGCCCTGTGGACGACATACGCGAGACGCAGCCTGCGGATGCCGGCCTGGCAATGGGCGCAATTGGCCCTCGGTTTGGCCATCCCGGCCTTGCTTGTCGAACACGCGCTGGCGACGGGCGGCGGCATCCTGCGCGTCGGATTGGTTCCGAAATACGAATACGTGCTCGCCGTCTTCTGGCATTTCTCCCCGGCCAAAGGATGGCTTCAAGTCATCCTATTGGTCGTAGCCTGGAGCCATGCCTCGATCGGCATCCATCATTGGCTCAAGGTCAAACCGTGGTACCCGGACTGGCAAGCCCACCTGTATGGGATCGCCCTCGTTGTACCGGTGATGGCCATGATGGGCTATGTCGCCGGCGGCTATGAAGTTCTAGACGAACTGAAGAACCCGCTGTGGCTCATTCAAATGCTCAAGGACATTCGCTACCCCGGCCCCGATTTCGACCGCGCCACCGAAATGCTGCGAGACGCTTGGTTGGCTGGTTACACGGCAGTCGTCGCCGGCGCCTTCCTGGCCCGCCAATTGCGAATCTATATCGCGGCGCGAAAGCAGGGAATCCGGGTCACCTACCCGAGCGGGCGCCGGGCTTTGATTCCGGAAGGCGCGACGCTCCTCGAAACCAGCCGGTCCGGCAACATACCGCACGCCTCGGTCTGCGGCGGCCGCGGCCGATGCTCGACCTGCCGGGTGTTGATCACAGCTTGCGACCCGGGCTGTCTGGAACGGCCGGCGGCGGTCGAGATACGTGTCCTCGACAAACTGGGTCTGCCGCCCAACGTGCGCCTCGCCTGCCAGGTACGGCCGAAGGGCAACATCTCATGCGAACCCCTGCTCCCGCCCGACGTGTCAGCCAAGGAGGCGCTTAATCCGAGCCAGTTTATGCATGGCCAAGAACTGGACATTGCCGTTATGTTCGCCGACCTCCGGGGGTTCACCGAACTCTCCGAGAGCAAACTGCCGTTCGACGTTGTCTTCATGTTGAACCAGTATTTCCGGTCCATGGGCACGGCCATCGAAGACGCCGGCGGGCGCATCGACAAGTTCATCGGTGACGGCATCATGGCGCTGTTCGAAGGATCAGGTCCCGGCGATATCCCCGGATCCCGCCAGGCTCTTGCTACGGCCAGGGAAATGTCGCTTCGCTTGCAGCAGATTAACGAACAACTAAAGAACGACCTCGCCCAGCCGCTGCGTTTGGGTATCGGGATCCATTGTGGTCAAGCCATCGTCGGCACCATGGGGCATGGAGCTGCCACCCAAATCACGGCGATCGGAGACACAGTCAATACGGCATCCCGCCTCGAATCCCTGACCAAGGACATGGGTGTACAACTCCTGGTCAGCGCCGCCGTCGAACAAACCGCCGGCCTCGACCTCGGTGCATTCGAAGAAGCCGACGTCACGGTCCGCGGCCGGACACAGTCGATTCGGGTGCGAAAGATACCGATCGCAAGCGATCTGGATCTCGATTCTCCACGACCATTCGCATAGGCGAGGCACGATGTTCTGTCTGCCGCGATCGGTGCCGGACTAGGCCGGGCCCCTTCGTAACCTCCCGTTGAAATTCTCTTGTCGTGTGTTGTAACAAGTTGAAACACACAACCGTACCCAAAATGCTAGAATTCACCTGATTTCCTTGGGAATTCCATCTGAGAACCCAGGTAGCCGGCGCGGAACGACGATCCGACGATCAAGCCGGAAAATAAGGACTCAAGGAAGAAAGACATGGATTACTACCAAAGCCCGTCGACCGGAAACGCGCGCCAATCGTCCGCGACCCTTCGCTACGTGGTCTACGCCGTTCTGGGATGGTCCGCCCTTGTCGCGATTTCCGCCTACTGGAACTTCGCCAATCTTCAAGACCAGGTCGTCCACCTGGCCGCCTCGGAAGCCAGAACGAACTGGAACAAAGACCAATCGTTCCGCCGGCGGGCCTCCCGGCATGGCAGGTTCTATGTCCGGCCCAATGATCGGACGCCGCCCAGCCCGTACCTTTCTCACCTCCCCAACCGGGACGTGGAAACCACCAACGGGATCGAACTCACCTTAATGGACCCGGCCTACATGATGCGTCAGATGACCGAAGAGTTCGAGGAACTCTACGGCACCAAGGGCAAACTGACCGGTCAGGTTGTCCTCAACCCGGCCAACGAGGCCGATCCCTGGGAACTCGAAGCCCTTAAGAAGTTCGACAACGGCGTCAAGGAAGTAATCGAACGCGCGGAGATTGATGGCGAACCATACATCCGCTTGATGCGGCCTATGGTCATGAAAAAAAGCTGTGAAAAATGCCACGGCCGCCTCGGCTACAAGGAAGGCGACATCCGCGGCGGCGTCAGCGTATCCGTGCCGTTGGCCAAATATGAAATGGCGGTGGAGAAAAGCGGAAACGCAATCGTGGCGACCCACGGCGGCGTCTGGGCCATGGGGGCGCTGGTCATCGGGTTCGTCGGGTTCTGGCGGGATCAACGTGAAAAGGAACGGGCCAAGGACAAGTCCGCCTTGGAGGAAAGCAAGGACAAATACCGGGCCCTGGTCCAGAGCCAGTCGGAACTCATTTGCCGGTTTATGCCCGATACCACTCTGACCTTCGTCAACGCCGCCTATGCCCGTTTTTATGGTCGCGACGCGGTTGATCTGATCGGAACGCGGTTCTCTGAACTCCTGACCCCGGAGGAGCGCGAAAAGACTGCGCCCTACTACCTGTCCTTTACACCGCGCAACGCTATCCGGGAGCGGGAACAAAAAGCGGTTGCCGCCGACGGGAGCGTTCACTGGCACCTGTGGAGCATTCAGGCATTTTTCGGCGATGACGGGTCACTTCAATCCTTCCAGGCGACCGGCACCGACATCACGGCCCGCAAGCTCGCTGAAGCCGATGTCCAGCGGCTGGCGGCGGAGGAGGCCGCATTAGGCGCTCTACTCAAACTCGCCCTGCAAGACATCTCCATGGAGACCTACTTGCAGCGGAGCATCGACAACCTGTTGACCGGCGTGCCCTGGCTCAATCTCCTGCCCTCGGGCGGCCTATTCCTCGTCGAGCGGGACGGCGCGAAGGAGACACTCAAGCTGATGGCGAGCCGCGACCTCGCGCCCGACTTGTTGACGAAGTGCGCCCGCGTGCCGTTCGGCACTTGCCTATGCGGCCGAGCCGCTCTGACGCGGCAAATCCAGTATTCCGCCTGTATCGATCACCGTCACGAGATCACATATGACGGCATCATCCCGCACGGGCATTACAACGTCCCCATCATGCGCGACGAAGAGGTGCTTGGCGTCATCGTTTTCTACCTGCCGGCGGAACATCCCAAGGATGAGCACTGCATGGCATTCCTGGCCCGGGTCGCCGACGTGCTCAGCATGGGTATTACGGCGCGGCAGGCGGCTCAGGCGTTGAGCGAGACGGAAGAACGCTTCCGGTCCATTTCAAAGTCTTCGACCATCGCCATGATCGTTGCCGTCGACCAGGACGGTAACATCGTGTCCTGGAACCCGGCCGCCGAGCGGGCCTTCGGATATAGCGAGGCGGAAATCCTCGGCCGTTCGTTGACCGACATCATGCCGGATCGGTACCGGGAAGCGCATGAAGAAGGATTCCGGCGAGCCGTCGAGACCGACGATTACCGTATCATCGGCAGAACCGTCGAAGTGCATGCGGTACGCAAAGGCGGGGATGAATTCCCCATCGAAATGTCTCTCGGCACATGGAAACAAGAGGGCCGGAAATATTTCAGCGCCGTCATTCATGACATCACCGATCGCAAACGGGCCGAGGCGCAACTGATGGCGGCCAAGGAAGAAGCCGAACATGCCGACAGGGCCAAGTCGGAGTTCCTCGCCAGCATGAGCCATGAACTGCGCACCCCGCTCAATGCCGTTCTCGGCTTCGCCCAACTCATGCAGCACGATCCACAAAATCCTCTCCCACCGGTCCAGATGGATCACGTGGAGAACATCCTGGACGGTGGCAAACACCTCCTCGGCCTGGTCGACGATATCCTTGACCTGGCGCGCATCGAGGCCGATCAGCTCGATCTGATGGTCGAAGAAATTGACGCCAGCGAACTCGTCCTCGATTGCGTCGCCCTGACGACACCGCTGGGAACGCCGAAGGGAATCGCCTTGGACAACCAGTTCGCGAACAGCCCTCCCGTCGTCATCCGCACCGACCGCCGCCGCCTCAAGCAGGTCCTGCTCAACCTGCTGTCCAACGCCGTCAAATTCAACAATGTTGGCGGAACCGTCGCCATCGGCGGCCGCATCACGGACGACGGCTTCCTGCGCCTGTCGGTCGCAGATACCGGAATCGGTATCGCCAACGAAAACCAGCCTTGGATCTTCCAGATGTTCCACCGTGCGGGCGCAGGAGCATTTACGACGCACGAAGGGACAGGGATCGGCCTGACCGTCAGCAAGCATCTCGTCGAAAAAATGGCCGGGCGGATCGGTTTCGAAAGTGAGGAAGGAATCGGCAGCACGTTTTGGATCGAGATCCCGCTGGCATCGAACCACCGGGTGTTGATTTGGACCGAGGGCATGCGCATCGGTATCGATGCCATCGACAAGGACCATCAGTTTCTCGTCTCCCTGGTCAATCGGATTTCACACCATTCGGTCGGCGATGCGGATGTTGACGCTGTCCTCGGCGAGATTCTCGACTACACGAGTTACCACTTCCGCCGCGAGGAAACCGCCATGGAGGTATGCGGATATCCCGGCCTCGAGGAACACCGAGAAGGACATCGGCAACTCACCGCCCGCGCCACCGACATGGCGGATACCTGGCGTCGGCAACGCAACCCGCAAATGCTTGGCGAGATTCAGACATTCCTGAAGGACTGGCTGTTCGATCACATCATGAATGCCGACGCCGAACTCGCCAAGTTCGCCAAAAGCCGAAACCAGGAGATCCGACGCGCCCTCGAGCACATGGCTTGAGGCCCACGCCCTAAACCGTTTTCTCGGTTAACAACCCAGTTGCGACGAATCTACGCCAACGTGTTTCGGTCCTTAAATTCCGGGTTGGATCGAAATATCAGTTGATAGTAAGCTATCTCCGGTTGCGTAAAATCGGGTGTGTTGTCTGGGGGTTGCACCATGAACGAAGAACTTCTTACGTGGACGGCCGTCGCCTTCGGCGGCGTTTTGGTGGTTGGGCTTGCGATTATGGCCGTTACCCTCGCCACGCGCCGAATTCTGGGCAGCAAGACAGCGGCCAACAGATTTCTTGCCCTGACCGGTCGGGCCGTTGCTCTCCTCGGGTCCTTGGCGGTGTTCGTTTACTTCGGGTTCTTCGTAGACAAAGATTACTTCGCCCACATGGCCCGAAAGGATGAAGCCTTCAAGATTGGTGAGATAAACAATCTCAGGAACCGGGCCGAAACCTTGCGCCGGAAATCCAATTTGCAGGCGGACCAATCCGAACAATCGATTAGACAACTGACAGCGGATATTGAGAGCCTCACGACGAAACTGGCTAATGCCCGACAACGGCAATCCACTCTGGATCGCGAACTTGACATTGTACAAGCAGACACATCGAAAATTCAGGATGACCTAAAAGAGGCGCAAGACGACCTCGCAACTTTGAGCGCTGAAGAGCTCCGTTTCACCGCCGGGTATGAGAAATACAGGTCAACGGAAAGCAACCGTCCGAAACTAGTTAGCGCTGGTGATGAAGAGGCCGTTTCTGATCTGGATGCTTTATTGGATAGTCTTGACACCGCGGTTAACGGCGGCAGGAGAACCATTGAACGCCTGGCGTCGCGATGGGATTTTGAAGCATCGTCCGAATCAAGTGAATCGCCTTCTTTCCATGGTTCGCTCCTGGGGTTTTCCAACGATCTAAATTCGACTACTCGGTCGATGAGAGACTTGGTTCGACGGTTTCAAACCACAGAGACCAGATACGAACGTAGATTGAAACGGCTGGTTGAAAGCCGCGCTTCCCTGCCCGAAGAAATTCGTAAGACCGAGGAACAGCTCTCCTCGCAAAGGACGAAACGGGATAACGCCATCGTCTTGTCGAAACAACAAGTTATCAACGATCAGGACGCGCAGGCAAAGCTGGAGACTGAAATTGCGCGATTGCGCAGCGGCTTGATCGGCCATGCCGTGGCCCTGGAGCCGGTTAGTGACCTGGAGACGGCCGCCGGCCCGGATTCCTCTATTGTTACGTCGAACGGCGGACAGGACAGCCCCAATGGAGCGGAAGAAAACGGGAACCCATCGGCCAACGGCCGGGTCGATGCCGTGTTCAGCAACGAACAAACCCAGCATTTCAATAACATGTTCTTCGTCATGCGCGCCTTGGCCCTTGGCGCCATCGGCGCCATCATCACGCTGCTTGCCAAGGAAGCGATCACCGGCTCGGCCAGTGGATCGTCGCAGCAACGCATCAGCTTCTTCGAGCGGCCCGACTATTGGCCCCGTCTGGTGACGCGCACGGTCCTCGGCGGCACCATCGCCATCGTCGCCTTCGCCCTGCTCTACACGAAAACCATATCGCTCAACGGCATGGCCAACGGTGGCGGTCTTCCCGATCCGGAATTCTGGCGCGTCACCATGTTGTGTCTGATCTCGGGCGCCTTCTCGGATAAGCTCTATGTCGCGCTCGCGTCCCGGGTCGACAACTACGTGAAGACCCCGGGCCGCCGGTCGTCGACCAAACGGAAGCCGGCGGCATGAATGCCGTCATGACCGCGGTGGCGGCCTGTCGTGCATCGACCCAATAAAACCTGCCGAGAAAATCCGAGACGGCGTTGACCAAAAGCAAAGCCCCGACCACCTGCAGGTCAGTCGGGGCTTTTTTCCGGAAGCAGGCCCGCCTTACCTGATTTTATCGCCCCGTCGGGCGCCCATTGCGCGGATCAAGGGAACCGGAATGTCACTGTCATAGATTTCACCACAACTGTGTTAACACATGATTACGATCATGTGTTTTGTTGTGTCCAATTGTTACAGACCTGTTGCAGCCGATATTCCGGCAACCCGTCGATCCGCTGATCGTCAGCCTGGGGGCCCCAAGGTGAAGGAGCCGTCCTTGGCGAACTCGACCGTGGCGTTGAGGAAATAGAGTTTCAGGTCTTCGCGCTCCGGCTTGACGATGTCATAGGCCTCGCCACTGCGCGCGCCGGTCGAGCAGAAGAAAACGATCGGCTTGTCGCTGGGCAGGGACGCGACCTGTTCCTCGACGTCGTCGACCGTCATGTGGATCGCCGTCGGAAGAGATCCGGTCTTGAACTCTTCAGGATCGCGGACATCGATCAGATGGACGCTGGTCGGCGCTTCCGCGACCAGCTTGCGGAAAGAGTCGAACGTGATCGTATCGGGCTCGTCACCGGTATCGATCATGACGGCCGTCTTCTTAGCCTTGGGCGGCATCGCCTTGCCAGCCGTCGGGCCGGCCCCATAGGCTTTTTTCCATGCCGGGTAGCCGGCCTGGAACAGCTTGACGTCGGTGTAGCCGTGTTCGATGGCCTTGGCCGCGCCTTTCGGGCTGAGCGGGCACTTGAGGCCGCCACAGTAGAAGATCAACGGCGTCTTCTTGTCGGCCGGCAGCAGGTGAACCAACTTGTCGAACTTGCGCGTCGGGATGCTGATCGCGGTGGGCACATGGCCCTTGTCGTATTTACGCGCCGTCGGCCGGGCATCGACGATGACGACGTTGGCCTTTTTATCGATCAGCTTCTTGACATGCGCCGCACTGACCGAGCCCAGGTTGCCCGCCTTGATCCAATCGGGATAACCGGCGGCATAGACCGCGACATTGGTGTAGCCCAGCTTCTCGGCTTTGAAAGCCGACTTGTGGCTGAGCGGGCATTTGAGGCCGCCGCAATAGAAGATCAGCAACTGCGATTTATCCTCAGGCAGCATTTCGGTCATTTTCGCGAACTTGCGATCGGGGATGCTGATCGCCGTCGGGATGTGGCCGCCGTCGTACTTGCGGGCCATCGGCCGCGAGTCGATGATCGTCACGTCATCACGCTTCGGGATCTTGGCGTAATCCATGACGAACTTGACGTCGACGATGTTCGGATACTTCTCAAACGTCGTCTCCGCTCCGGCCGGCACCGGGCCGCTCGAAACGAACCATGCGACAGCCAGCAGGATGATGAGTTTTCCAAAAGCCTTCATGCTCTTGCCCTCCTAATAATGGACCTTGCCTCGCGAGCGCGGTCCCCAGTCAATGTTCTGTCGGCTCGAACCCTTCGATCAGGATCGCCTGCAGGACCTGAACGGGTGTCAGGCCATGAGCGTCGGCGATCCGGCGCAGGGTGTGAGTCATCTCCGCGTCCAATCCGACCGTGGTGAGCCTTTCGACCGCGGTATCCGGATCGATGCCGGTAACGGTGATCATGTCAGCCAGCGTGCGCCGCCCGATGCCGGTTCCTTCGAATTGCTGCTCGACGCTTGCGGGCGTATGAGCTTGGTTGGTCGTTTTTGGGGTTTCGGTCTCGACGGGTCGGATCACTTCGTACACCGCCATCGGTGTCAGGCCGTTGCGCCGGGCGATCGCTTTCAGGCTGTCGCCGGGTCCGTCGGCGGCAATTCCGTTTTCCGACAAGCGGGTCAGTGCCACGTCGAGATCGAGTCCGGTCCGTCGGGCCAAGGTCCGCAACGACGATTCCTCGGCGTGGCCATAGGGCGGCTCCAAATCCGGACTGCTGACCCACGATTGTTTGACCGTTTCGTTGAGATCGAACAACCAGCTCACCGGCGGCACCTCGGCAATGGCGGCCGCCAGGACGACGACCGTGGCACCGGAGGCGATCACGACCTCGCGTTTGACGTGGACGTGGCCGGCGGCGCGCTCCGTCAGGTGCTTCTTGAACGGCTTCCAATTGAAGTAGAGATGAAGAATGCCGGCGACGATGAAGACGGCACCGAAAATGATATGGATGCCGCCCCAGGTATCCTTCTCCAGGCCGGCGAGACCCCAGTCAGTCCAATAGGCGACGCGACCGTGCGGCACGATGTAGAGCACGATGCCCGTAACCACCGCGATGGCAAAGGCCCAGGTGACGATAAAGGCCGTCAATGCTCGGACGTTGAGCACACCTTTTCTGGGGCGCCTTTGTGCCGCCGTTCCGGGAGCCGGACCACGGACCGCCGCTCGGGTCATTCGGCAACCTCCATGGCGGCGTTTGTCTCATAAACCTTGCCGCCGTCTTCAAACCATTGGAACCGGTAGACACCGCTTTTCTCGGCTTTCACGAAAAAGGCGAAATACGGGTCGGCCGATACCCCGGAATGGAGATCGGCGCGCAGCATCTCCTTGCCATGGTGGGTGCAGATGAACTGGAAGATACGGTTCCTGGGAACCACCTTGCCGGCCGCATTTTTGCGCCAGCCGGTTTCCATGGGATGTTTCAGCTTGGCCCTGAGCAGGACCGTTTCGCCTTTCTTGGCGCGGGCCGGAACTTTGACGAGCGGCGTGATTGTCATGGTTTTTTCCTCCCGCCGATCAACCGCAACCGCCGGCGCCGCGGTCGACCTTGGTGCGGGCGCGGCCGAGGTAGACCGAGCCGTCGTTCATTTCGGCGGCGACGAGGATGTTCTGGCTCTTGACCAGACGGATCCGCGTGGCGATGCGCGCTTCGCCGTTCTGCGGACCGAAATAGAAGGACGCCACCTCCGGCACCGTATTGCGTTCGGCGACGATGTGGATGGCCTTGACGTAGTCGTTCTCGGTCATCGGACTGTCGACGGAGACGACGATCCGGGTGAACGGGCCGCGTTCCGTGAATTTCGGCATCGCGACGTGGACGCGTCCCTTCTGCAGGTCCTTGCCACCGACCAGTTCAGCCAGCTTGTTCCTGGCATCTTTGGGCGTGGCGCCGGCATCACCTGGCATCAACGCCAGGGTCGCCATCGCGGCCACGGCACCGCCGCCCATCGCCAGGACGCGGCGCCGGGGGATAACCAGGTGTTCGAGGCGCAGGTCTTTCATGACTTCCGATCTTTCCATGGCGCAATCACTCCTCGACCTCTTCCCAACCGGTGATCATCGACTTGATCTTCGAAAAGATCGTGTGTCCCGTCGTCGTCAGGTAAACGTGGGCGATAAGAAAGATCACCAACAGGAAGGCGGCCGCCGTGTGAATGGTGGCGACAATCCAGAGATCGAGACCGGCGAGTCCCCATTCGGCCCACTCGCTGTAGAAGAGGTAGAGCAGGCCGGAGATCCAGATGGCCGGCGCCATCACCAGCTTGAAGCCGAGATAGGCAAGCCGCTGCAGCGGGTTGTGCTTGCGCTGCAGGGTCGGTTTGAAGGGATGCGGTGCGTCCGTGAAGATGTCGATGGAATAGTATTTGACCATCGCCATCACCTTCTCCGTGGTCGGGATGTATTGCCGCCATTCACCGGTCGTGAAATGCCAGAAGATGGCGAACACCCAGAGCCCGATCAGCGTCCAGGCCGCCGTCGTGTGCCAGTCGACCGCCCTCTCGAAACCGAACAGCTGATAGGTCCCGTGGATCTCGAACCCGGTCAGCGCCATGAAGATGATCAGCGCCGCCTGCGACCAGTGCCAGAACCGCTCGAAGCGTTTGAAGACGTAGATTCTCTCCGGCGCGCTCATGACGGCCTCGCTTTCCTCAATTTGAACAACACACGAAGCAAACCGTGGCCGAGCACGCCGAGAAGCGTCAGCAGGGCGAGGGTCCACCCGGCCCAGTCGAGCAGACGGAACGAATCGCGGCCGGGAATGTAGACGCCTTCGATGGATTGCAGGCGGCCGGCGGCGGCGTGGCAGGCATCGCAGGCGAGGGCCTGTTCCTTGGGCGCCACCATATGGGTGATCGGCCAGTGCATGGTCGTTTCGACGAAGCCGAATTCACCGCTGAACGGCACCCCGGCCGCGGCCATACCTTTGACCAGGGACGGTTTCCACTCGAAGGTCTTCCAGTATCCGTCTTTTCCCGTGGTATGGGGAACGGCGAGGGACAGGCTGACCTTGTCATAGGGTTGCTTGCCGCGCATCACCTTGACCGGCCAGATCCGCGCGTCCGGGTCATCGGCACTGCCGCCGAAGCGGTTGATCGGCACGATCCCGCTCGGATCGACGGCCTCGCCGAGAAGCGTGTACTCGACCATGCCGTTGAACCAGACATATTCGGGAACGACGTCTTCGCGCCAGATGAAATCGCCTTTCTTGGAGTTGTAGATCTCATGACCGTTGGCATCGGCTTTCGAGACCGGCGTATTGTCAGGTGCGGTTTTGCCGGCCGTCGACCAGTCCCACCATTCCTTGGAGGCGAAATCACCCCGCGAGTATTCGGGGATGTGGCAGGTCTGACAGGCGATCTTGGCCGTGTGATCGTTCAACTTGGCACCGTCTTCGTGCGGTTCTGCGCCGTGGCACGACCGGCAACTGGCCCGGCTGCCGTCAGTGCGCCCGGGCACGTCGATACCGTGCTTGTCGGCTGCCGTCGGGGCATATCGGCTGCCAGCCACCGCGTGCTGGTCGGTGCGGTGACAGGTGGCGCAGGTGAAATTGAGACCGTCGGCATCCATGTGGACGTCGACGAACATGTCCGGATCGACAAGAGTCGGGTCGAGGTCACCGTGTTTGACAGCAGGGCCGCCGCCGCCCTTGAAGTGGCAGGAACCGCACGATGCTCTGCTGGTCGGGCCGACGTTGCGGGCGACCTTGCCGAAATTCGGCTTCTTGCGTTTCGGATCCTTGGTATAGGCACCGGTGGTGTCGTGGCAGACCAGGCAGTCGACCCGTTCCTCGGACGTGAAGTCGAAACTCGGATCCTTCCAGCCGTAACCGATGTGGCAGGTCGAACAGGCGGCGATGTTGGACGGCGTGCCGATGCAGAAATTGTTGACGACGTTTTTCTTGCCGAGCTTCTGGCCGGTCTTCGGGTTCTCGAATTCCCAAGTCCAATGATTGGTGGCATGCACCTGCTTGGCCGCCTCCGTATGGCATTCGAGGCAGGCCCGGGTCACTTCGGGTCCGCTCTTGAATTTCTTCTTGAGCTGCTCGAAGCGTTCGTGGTCGGCGGTCGAACCGGCGACGGTACCGGCGGCCGTTTTGGCGTGCGCCGTTGACGCGCTTACCGCCAATAAGAAGGCCGCCATAACGGCGACCACGCTGGACATCCAGGAGGTGGTCGATCTTCGGTGTTTTTGGGGTTTGTCGATTTTCATCGCCGGTCCCTCTCGTGAAGAAAAGTCTACGAAACCAGCTCAACCATCATATTCGAAAACGCAAAATTGTCTTTGACTTGGCGCAAACCAAATCGCGGGACAGTTGAATTCAAGGATCAAGCGATTTGAATTGGCGGAATAAAAAGACGCCTAAACAAGGCTTTATTGCCGTCTTCCCGGTGGCCGGCAAACAACGGCAGGATGTTACGGCTTCCCTATCGGTAACCAGAACGCCCGTGGTAGTATTCGCGGCCATGGAAATTGAGCTTTCAGGCGTCGCCGCCGAGGATGCGGCATTGTTTCCGAAGACGGCACGCCTCTATGAGTATTGGCGGGGCTTGGTGCCGCCTGCGTGCTGGGACGATGTCGACCTCATGGCCCTTTACGACATCGCCCCACAGATATTCGTCGCCGATGTCGAACCGAACGGTGATGCTTTCACTTTTACCTATCGCTACGTCGGCACGAGGATCGTCACGGCTTTCGGATTCGACGCCACGGGAATGTCCGTCGAAGATGCGTTCGAAGGCGAACACATGGAGCAGATCCGGGATGCCTATCTCTATGTCGTGTCCAACAAATCACCGCAGTTCGGTGTTCGCCATCAAGCCAATGAGGACCGGGACTATGTCCGCATGGCGGTCTTGACGGTTCCCTTGTTCGGCGCCGACGGCAGGGTCGAGAAAATTTTGGGCCTAGCCGATTTTTCCGTCATGGAAGACGGGGCTCCGCGTCATCTCTCTTCGCAATGAGTTCCGGTCCGGCGTGCGGGCTATTCCGGCATGATGTTGGCGAGGGCTTCCATGTCGCGCCCCTGTTCGCGAAGCACATCGATAAAACTCTTCATCCGCAAATCGCTGTGCAGAACGTGGTTGACCAGCCAATCCCTGAGCAGGGCCGCCGTGTGGCGCGCGACGCTGTTGTATGTACTTTCCTGCGTCGTTTTGAGCTCGTCGATGATCTCGGTGAGCTTTTCTATGAGCTCCTCATGTTCGCGTTTGTGGGCTTCATAAAAGGGGAAGTCGATCAGCCGCTGCAGTTGTTCTTCGCGTTTGAAATGGGTGGATGCGTAGAATTTGAGGGCGAACAGGATCTCCAGCCCTTCGTTTAACGTGAGACCGTCTTGGGCGGCCTTTTCGAAACGATTGATGATGTCGATCAGGTGTTTGTGGTCCTGATCAATAACACCATCGTCGATGGTCATCTTTTCGCGCCACTGGATCGTCATAAAACCCCTCGCCGATAATGGTAAATCGACGGGCCGGAACAGGAAAGTCGCCTGTTCACGCTAACTTTTTGCCAGACAGCGATCGACCGATTCGACCAGAGCTTCATGGGTGAAGGATTTCTGCAAAACATCGTCGGCGCCGAGCGTCGAGGCGGTGAGGGAATAGAGCTCGCGGCGTTCGCGGTTGCCGCCGGTGATGGCGATGACCTTTATATCGGGAAATCCCGACTTCAGTTCGAGAATCGTCTGAATGCCCTCTTTCTCCGGCATGACGATGTCGGTGACGACGAGATCGAATGCGCCGACCGTCACCAGGTCCATGGCGACGGCTCCGTTCTCCGCCTCCGAAACGTCATGGGCGTTGTCTTCCAGCACCGCACGCAGACTGAAGCGGACAGTTTCTTCATCATCGACAACGAGTATTCGAGCCATGATAAATCCTATGAGTTGTACCTTACCGGCACATTACAGCAAGTTTTTGGGCCGTGCCGACCCGGAAAGCAAGCGCTGATCCCCCCGCCTCATGCCGCGAGGTCCGGTGAGGCTAGGGGAATAAACACGTCAAAACGCGTTTCCTGGCCCGGTGAACTGGTCGCGGTGATGGTGCCGCCCAGGCGGGTGACGATGCCATAAGCCGTCGACAACCCGAGTCCGGTTCCCTCGCCGACACTCTTGGTCGTGTAAAACGGATCGAATATGCGATCCATAGCCTCCGGCGCGATTCCCTTACCATCGTCAGCGACGGTGAGAACGGCGAACGGCCCGGCTTTCAAGCCGGCGCCCGATATACCGTCGATCGGTGTCGATTGCGATCGGGACAGGCTGATGGCGAGACGGCCATTGTGCCCGTCGATGGCGTCGGTGGCGTTGTTGACCAGGTTCAGCAGGACCGTCTGCAGCTCGGTGACATCGACCACGGCTCTTCCGACATTATCGTCGAGCTCCGTGTCGAGTTGGATCGACGACGGGACGATCGGTGCGATCAGGTCCAGTTCTTTTCTGACGAATTCATAAAGATCCACTGTCTCCCGATGAAAGGGGGCCTCGCGGCTAAACTCGGAAATACGCGACACCAATTCGCGCGCCCCGTTGCAGCACTGAATGACGATATCCATGCTTTTGCGTTCCCTACTGTCCTCAGCCAGCTTTTCCCTGACCATCGGTGCCAGCACCTGGATCGGTTGCATCAGGTTGTTGAAGTTATGGGCGATGCCGCCGACCATGTCGTCGAGCGCACTGATCTTCTGGTGCTGCGCCAGTTGCGACTGCAGCCGGTCGCGCTCGTCAATGTCCTTGGCCATTTCCTTGATCGACAGGGCGAGGTCACCGATCTCGTCGTTGCGGTCTTCGGGAACGTCGACGGCATAACGCCCCCTGCCGATCTCGCGGGCCGTATCGGCGAGGGCGACGATCGGCCGGCTCAGCCAACGGCCCAGAATGGCGGACAGGGCAATACCCAGGAGCAAGAGGAATACCGTTGCCGTTCCGGCAAGCATGAGCAAACGTTCGAGGCGCGTTTCGCTGATGTCGGTGAGGCGTTTCTGTTCGGCGGCGATATCGGCGTGAATGTTCTTCAGCCCTAAGCCGATACGAACCCCGCCGATCACGTCATCTCCGAGGATGACGGGCGCCGACACGTGATAGGCCTGGACCCCGGCTATTGCCGTTCCTATCCTTTCGTCTTCGTCGCGACCGGCTTCGTGACTGGTGAACCAGGCAACCACCTTTTTCGTTTCCAGCATCGTTTGCAGGTACATGTCATTAACGTCGAGCCCGAGCGATTCCATCGTCCGCGTGCCGTCCTGCAGGATGACGCCGTCCTCGTCGTGGACGTAAACGTAGATGACGTTTTGGTATCGGACTGATCGCGTCAGTTCCTTGATGGTGTCCATACGGAAGAAATAGAGGTGGTTCGGCAGGTTGTCGGCGAGGGTCTCGGCCAGCGCCTTGCCGTCCTCCTGGATTTGATCGAGCATCGCCTCGCCGACCACCTCACCGCTGGCATTGCGGATTTCCTCTGTCAGCGTCCGGACCTGCAAAAGAAGGCCGCCGGAAAGGATGCCGACCAGCACCAGGATCAAGGCGACGATCAGCAGGGTAAACCGAGTTTGAAGTCCGATCTTCATTCAGTTGATTTCTTGACGAAGAGCGTCGAGAAGCGTCTTCACGCGCTCGAGACTCTCGGCCGCTTTGCCGGTGATCTCATCGTATTTCTTTACCTTGGCGTAGGCCGTCAGCGCCGCCTGGCCTTCCGGGTCGGCGTGGGCCTTCAATAGGATATCGCGGATCCGTTTCTTGGCCGGCGACGGCAGGTCGCTGCGGACCAGGAGAACCGAACGGATGATCGGTTCCGTGCGGTGGATGATCTGCAAGTGTTTCCTGACCTTCTCCTGGGTGCGATCCGCCTCCTCGAAATCCGTGTCGCTGAATGCGCCGGCGGCCGTAATCCCCGTTGCCACCCAGGTGACCATGCTCACTTCGCCGTACGAGAAGGCGTAACCGATCTTGCCCGGGGCGGGGTTCTGCCGCGGCGACGGCAGTTGAACCGGCTCAAACCCATCACGCTTGAGCACCGTCAGCGGAACGAGGAACGCGCTCGTCGAGCCCGGGTCTTCGAAGGCGATCTTTCGGCCGACCAGGTCGGACAACGATTTGATGTTGCTGTCGCGTCGGGCGAAAAAAACCGTGCGGTATTCGGCGACGCCTTTTTTCCACTCGCGTAGAAGAATCTCCGCCCCGGCCGACTCAACCAGCCGCAAGGCGGCGAACGGCGTTTCCGAGATGATGTCGACCTGTCCGTTCCGGATCTGGCGCGCCATTTCCTCGAGGTTCGGCGATACGATCACGCCGCCCTTTCGATCGCCTTCGTCATCGAGTTGTTTCGCCAGGTAATCGGCGAATTTCCTTAGTCGCGGGAAGAATTTCCTCGGGTCCTCGGATATGCGGCCGACGGTGATCACCGGTTGCTCGGGATTGGCGGCCAGTTCTCCCGGGCCCGGCCCGGCGGCGGCCGGCTGCGCGACCAAAGCCAGAAACGCGATGGCGATCATACCGGAACTGATCGTTCTCGAGATTTTCATGGCGGTTGCCACCGAGCACGGAGGAACCATGATGGATTGTCTCACCATTCCACCTCCCAAGACTTCGCGCAGATAAGTGAGCGTAGCGAATATTACTCGTCGAGGGAATTCAATCATCCCAAGTCGCGCCAAAGGTCTTAGCAATTGGATTAACATGGCGGTGCGTCAATCGTCGCCACGCGGCTTTTTGTCGGACAGCGGGACGACGTTCTCGAAACCTTCGACACGGTCGCGCGGGAAGCGCACCGTGATCTTGGTGCCGACGCCGAGTTCGCTCTGGATGTCAAGGTCGGCGCCGTGCAACCCGACGAGCCCGTTGACGATATGCAGCCCCAGCCCGGCGCCGCCGTGCGAGCGCTGCATGGCCTCTTCGACCTGATGGAAGGGTTTGACGACGTTCAGCAGTTCGTCCTGGGCGATGCCGATGCCGTTGTCGGCGACGATCACGGCCAGCTCACCGGTCGCCTCGAGGTCGGCCAGAACCCGAATGGTCCCGCCCTCGGGCGTGAACTTGGCCGAGTTGCCCAAGAGATTGAGCAGCATCTGGCGGATGCTGTTGGGATCGGCAAACAATTGCGGCAGGTCGTCGGGCACATCAGCCTCTAAAGTGAGCGACTTGGAACCGATCGCCCCGCCCAGCATCTTGATGCACTCGTCCACGACCTCGTCAATTCGCAGGAACTGTTCGCTGAGCTCCAGGCTCCCGGACTCCATTTTCGACACGGTCAGCAGGTTGTTGACCAATTCGAGCAGGAGTTCCCCGCTCATATTGATGTCCTCGATATACTGGGCGTACTTCTCGTTGCCGACGGGGCCGAAGAGTTCGGTCTTGATGATGTTGGAAAAGCCGATGATGGCGTTCAGCGGCGTGCGCAGTTCGTGGCTGACGTTGGCGAGCAGTTCGGACTTGGCCTTGTCGGCGGCGATCGCCTTGTCGGCGGCGTTGCGCAGGGCCGATTGCGCCTTGAGGCTCTCGCGCAGGTCGCGGAACGTGTAGATGTAGGCGGACCGGGTATCCGTTCGCCGTTCGAGCGGGCTGCGGCCCGGCGCCAGGGAGGCCAGCGTCGTCGAGTATTCGACCGGGATGCGCGTACCGGTGCTGGTTTCGATTTCGCTCACTTTCGAACGGACCAGGACCCGGGTCTCCGTTTCACTGGCCGAACCGGATTTGCCGTCCTCACCGGTGTCCGGGCGCAGGAAGCGCAGGATGTTCTGGCCGCCGATCTCGTCCGCCGACAGGCCAATCAACTTGCAGGCGGCCGGGTTGACGTAGTCGATGCGGCCGTCGGCGTCGGTGATCATGATGCCGTCGTAGCTCTCGCCGGCACCCGCGTCCATCATGGCCCGGCGGTGCACGGCCGCCATGTGCTGCTTGAAGATGCGTAGCGACTGAACGTCGAGTTGCTGCGCCAACCCCCACAGATAACTGAGGAAAACGACCAGCAGCGGCGGCGAGATATCGGCACTGACGGCCATGGACGCCTGCAGCCAGGCGGCTCCACCGTAGATCAGACCGCCGCCGGCGAGGCCCAGGCCCATACCCCGTGGCCAGGCCCAGGCGGAAAAGGCGGGGCCGACGAGCAGGGCCAGGAGCAGGGCGGCGGCGAAACTCCAGGCCGGGGCGCTGCGCTCGATGGTGCGGCCCAGGGCCACCGATTCATAGGCGAGGACCTGGATCATGGACCCCGGCAGGGCGACGTGGACCGGTACCGCCAGCATGTCGCCCAGTTCGACCGCCGTGGCGCCGACGAAGACCGTCTTGTCCTTGATCGTCAGGGGCGGGAAACGCTCCTCGATGACGTCGACGTAGGACAGGTAGGAAACGCTCTCCGGTCGGATGGAGTAGTCAATGTAATAGGGATCGAGCAGGTCGGGGATCGTCCCGGACAGCTGCGTCGCCACTGACGGAACGAAGGCCCCCTGCCAGGGCTCGACCCGGTTGTAGCGGCGGATCAGGCTGTCGGTTTCCGGCTGCACGTTGACCGATGCGGTCTGGGCGTGCTCCAGGAACTCGGCCATCGGTTCCGTATAGATGAGCGTATTGGCGGTACCCAGCGCGCGCTGTTTGAAGACGGGCAGGATGACGCGGCCGTCGGCTTCGGCGATAGCGGCGGCGAGATCGGCATCCGCCGCCGGCGTCGTTTTCGAACTGAGGTCGATGTCGATGACGATGCGCGCCGCACCGGCCTTGGTGAGGCGCCGGATCAATTCGGCGTGGCGGCTCCGCGGCCAGGGCCAGGTTTCCAGTTCACGGATGGAGCGGCTGTCGATGCCGACATGGACGGTGTTGCCGGAGGCCGACCGCTCGGCGACGGCGAAGCGCGAGTCCATGAGCCCGTATTCGAGCCATTCGAGACCGCCGACCGCGTAGATAAGTGCGACCACCGCAAAAATGGCGGCGTGCGGCAGCCGATGCGTCCAGCCCCTGCCTTGGATTAAGCCGGTGTTCACCAGCTGAAAATAACTCACGTCCCCGATCCCGGACGGGTTCCCCCGAACACCCCGTCCTCAATATTTAGTTTTGTTTGCCGACCTCGGTGTATTGCGGCAACCGACACCACACCGTCAACGCTTGAGATGGCCTTGTCCAACTCAGTTGTTGCCGTTGCCGTTACCGTTTCCGCCGCCGTTTCCGCCACCGTTGCCACCGCCGTTGCCGCCGCCGTTTCCGCCGCCGTTGCCGCCACCGTTGCCGCCGCCGTTACCGCCGCCGGGGGGCCGCCGGGAGG